>Ga0070741_10000243_pt1 | contig 209523 bp, 193 predicted proteins | sample Coa_R1_4_FD_66440 | JGI IMG/M metagenome (GOLD analysis project Ga0070741, IMG submission 66440) | Surface soil microbial communities from Centralia Pennsylvania, which are recovering from an underground coalmine fire - Coalmine... | ecosystem: Environmental > Terrestrial > Soil >... | reverse complement strand
TTCACACATGCTAAAGTTTCCAGTTGAGGTCGTGAGTTGGTTAGGGTTTTTGTGTTCATACCCCTATCCTACCTCACGTCCTCCTTGCTCCCTGGTGCGAGATAATCTCACCTCTCTACCGCTGTATTTCAACATCAGTGATCTCCAGTTTGTCGTCCACCTCTTCCTGTTCGAGCATCTGTTTAAGGAAGTCCAGGCGCGTTTGGTCGATCAGGTCTTTGTTCTTTACATCAAGTAGCTGGTCGTAAGTGTCTTCGACCAGTACCAGCCGATCAATGAGCGCCTCGGCCAGCTTCTTCATACCCTCTGTCCCGGCAAACTGCGCCTGAGCCTGAGGTGGCAGCTCCTGGTATTCGCTGTAAAACTGTCCCAGGCTATATTGCTTGCCTTTGATGGTAAAGAGTGTCTTCGCGCCATTATCTTTCATCCATGCTGCTGTGCGCTGCGATTGCACAGCCTCCAACACTTTGGGCCGTACCTCATCAAAGGACTGGACGCGGGTGGCCTGTGACTTAATCAGCCGGACGATGTAGAGCGTATTGCCTGCCCGGAAAATGTCCGAAGTCTCGCCCGGCTGAAGGGCACTCACGGCTTTTATCCAATCGGTTTCCAATTTGTCTTCTGCAAGAGTGCTGTTCGTGGTAACCTGGGCCTCTGGGACTTTGGTCGTGATGCTGGCGAAGTCAGTCCCCGAGCGCAGTTGAAGCAGCGCTTTATCCGCCGCTGCCCGTGCAGCCGACTCGTTACTGCCTACGGGAAAAGTCAGCATATCCACTGTAAACTGGGCAGGTAATGCGTATGTTTTCTGGTTAGCCTCGTAGTAGTTTCGGAGATCGGCGTCCGAAGGCGGTGGCACATCGAGCAGCGCAAAGTCGCGTGTAATCGAGGCATTACTCTTCAGGCGAGCTATATAGTCCTTCAGATATTGACTTTCTTTCTGCTCGACCAGTACCTTGCGAATCTCCTCACGAACAGTATTGAGAGGTTGGTTGCCAAACTGGGCTTTGTTGGCTTCGTAGTACGCTTGAATCTCGGTCTCGGATACGGAGATACCGCCACCGTGAAGCTGTGCGTTGAACGAGTCGAGATTGATGCTTTCGGTGATATGCTGCATGGTGTGGGTAAAGTTTTGATCCTTGTCCGGTTGGCGCTTGCTTGCCCAAGCGCGAACCAGTATATCCGTCACCATTTCACGCACGACAAAGCGCAAATTTTCTGGTGTACGCAGTTGGGTACGATATTCCTCTGGTGTCAGGACTTTGAAATGTGCTTCCAGGTCAGCAACCGTGATCTGTCCACCATCATACGTTGCCACTACGTCCGGTGCAGGGGGCTTCGGTGCGGTTAATTGCGCCCAGAGGCGATTGCCACCAGCCGACCAGAGACCACCAATCACCAGAGCGCCGATCAGCAAGACGTTAGCTACCATTGATAGCTGTTTGCGCCAACGTGGAAGCAGTTTTACCGGTGGAGGGATAGTTTCCGCTACGACTCCTGGTAAGGCGATTGGGGCCTCGGCAGTCATTGGAGGTGTAGACAATGTTTCCGCCGAAGACTCAGTAGAAGCCGCTTCAGGCAGGATGTGCGAGGTCTCGTTTTCTGAAGCTGCTGCCAATGTTGACGCATCGCTTGACCCCTGTAGCACGCTTTCAATATAAGTTTCATCGATTGGAGTTTCGAGCGACGTATTTACAACGTTGGGCTCCGAGATCGCAGGAACTTCAAGGGCTACCAATGACGTTTTGGACTCTGTAGGCTTCTCTTCTGGTTCGGGCTGCGGTTCACCACGCAGCGCATTTCGTAAATCATCCCAGACCTGTTTCCAACCTTCAGCCATAATAACACCTCATTATCGCGGCACCGGCGTGGATGCAGGCGGATTGACCAGTGGTCCAGGTGTTGCCGCTGCTGATGGACTCCCGAAAAGTCGCAGGTTGATGGCACCGCCGCCTGCTTTATCAACAACGTAGACCTGCGCACGCTTCAGAATTTTATCCAGTGTTTCGAGATATAACCGGTAGCGTGTCACCTCTTTGCCGTAGATCTTTGAATTGTTCTGGTACTCTGCCAGCACGGCATCAAATGCTTGCGCCGCACCCGTGGCCCGTCCAAGGACGGTTGAATTGTAAGCCTGCGCATCGGCCAGAATTTGATTGGCCTGTCCACGTGCTTGTGGAATCAGGCTGTTGGCATAGCCTTGAGCTTCGTTGATAGCGCGCGACTTGTCCTCCTTGGCACTGTTGACATCCGTGAACGCCGCAGCTACCTCGTCAGGCGGAAAGGCCCGTTGGAGGCTGATACTGACAATGGTGAGACCAGCATTGTAGCTGTTCAGCCGGGTCTGCGCTTCGGTGCGGATCGTCTGTTGCAGCGCTTGCCTTTCAGCAGTCAAAATGTTATCGACAGGTTGGGTAGTCACTAGCGAGGTAATGCCCGCACGTACCGCGTCCCGTATCAGTCGGTATGACGCGTAGTTTACGTTGACCAGATAGGGTGCCGGGTCAGTGACCTGATACTGAACAATGATTTCGATGTCAATTACGTTCGTATCACCGGACAACGCTTGCATTTTACCCGGCGGCTCAGGGTGTTCATGGTCTTCTGGTACGGTAATGCCGACGGTTTCGCGGCGGATCTGGCCGACGTTGATCACGTCCACGCGGTCAATCGGCCAGGGTAACCGGTAGTGTAACCCGGGGCCTGCGCCCGGTTCAACCACCGCGCCAAATCGCCGGACAACGGCGGCCTCACCAGGAGCGACAACATAAACCCCGGAACCCAGATAGACCAGCATGAGCAGGCCAAGCAGTATCCAGGCCAAACGGCGTGTGTTGATCCGACCCGTAGCGGCGCGTAGATCAGCCAGAGGCGACTCGCCATCGCCAATCAGTGAGCGCAGTCTGCGAATCAGACTTTGTGCGACTTTACGCCAATCCATAGGCGGACGCTCAGGCGTCGGAGGGGGAGTAGGAACATTAGCCATGATCACTTCCCCTGTCCATCTGGAGCCTGAGTGCCCGTTATAACTGGGGTTGTGTTGGGATTAGCGCCTGCGTTGGCCGGGTTGAGATACTTGAGCAGTGCTGAGTCGGAAGGCAGGATCAGCGTCGTATTCTCATTAATGAACGCCTCGTAAGCCTGAAGCGTGCGCAGAAATTGATAGAATTCCGGGTCTTTCTGATAAGCCCCGGCATAGATTGAAATCGCCTGAGCATCGGCTTGACCCCGAATTTCAGCCGCTTTCTGGTTAGCATCCGCTAGAATTTTCGCTTTCTGAGCATCAGCGTCGGCACGAATCTTAGCGGCTTGTTCCGTGCCTTCGGAGCGGAACTGGCGGGCGATAGCTTCACGTTCAGCTTTCATACGCTGGAAAACACTGGAAAGATTCGCCTGCGGGAACGTAAGCTGCTTGAGACGCACATCGCTGACGACGAAACCATATTGCTGACTGCGACTGGATACCTGCTGGGTAACGGTAGCGAGCGTCTGGGGAAGTTTCATCTGCTTGGCATCGACGGTGACGAGCTGATTGAGTTCCACCTGACCCAGCGCCACACCGAGTTCGGAGGCGATAATATCTGCCAGGCGTATTTCTGCGCCTGTTGGATTACGGACCGTTTTAAGGAAAGTCAGCGCATCCGTGACTTTCCAGGTCGCGTAGGATTCCAGCACAATGTTCTTCTTATCTGCGGTAAGCAGTTCAGTCTGAGGCAGGTTGAAGACCTGAAGTTGTGTATTAATTCGTACCACGCTCTGAATCGGATCAGGCGACTTAATGTACAAGCCGGGTGTAGTGATTACCCGCACGGGTTCTCCGAACTGAGTAACAATAGCCGCCTCGGTAGCATCTACTTGAAAGAAGACAAGGTTGGCTGCCAGAAAACCAAGCACGACAAGGCCAATAATGAGGTTGCGAACGATTTTCATATCGATGCTCTCCTAAAACATTGTCATTGAAGCACGGTAATGGGATAAATCGCTGCCTGCTTACGGCTGAGGCGGAAACTGCTGTGGTTTACCTGAGCCAGATACCCATAGGTCGGTTGTTTGCAGGCGAATGATCGGATCGAGTATGAACTTACGTGCGCCAATAAGGACTTTTTCAGCGGCTTCCAGATACAGCCTTATCCGGGTGACCTCAGGAGCTTTGGCGTAAGCTGCTTGCTGATTGCTAAACAGCGCCGCATCGCCGTTCGCTTTAGCCAACTTATCGATACTGTAAACATTGGCAGATTGGATGGCGACTGCGGCATCTCCACGCGCCACTGGCAGCACCTCATTCATGTAAGCCTGGGCTTCATTGATGAACGTGTTCCTATCCTCACGGGCACTAGATACATCTCGAAAAGCGTCAGCTACCTCAGGTGGTGGGTTGCTTTCAAGGACTTGCATGCCAGCGACTGCCAGGCCAGATTTGTAGGCATCGAGAATCTCCTGTGTTAGAGCTGCTGCACGTTTCTGAATAGCAGCCTTATCGACGGTGAGCAACGCATCCACCCCTTCCTGGGCCACGATTTGCCGCAAGGCGGTTGCGCTTGCCTGCTGGGCTAGGACATCGGGGCTGGCAGCATTCAGCAGGAAAGCAGCAGGGTCTTTGACGCTGTATTGCAAACTGAGGCGTACCGAGATCAAGTTTTCGTCACCGGTGATCATCAAACTTGCCGGAGTTTCTACACGGCGAAGCTGATCGGTAGCTACCATATCTATGCGATCTATCGGCCAGGGCAAACGGTAATGTAAACCGGGGCCGACAGCCCCATCAACGACGTTCCCAAAGCGGCGAACGACTGCCACCTCACCAGGCTGAACGGTATAGAACCCTGACAGAAGATATAAACCCACCAACGCGATTGCGGCCATTGGCAGGAAAACACGCCACCGACGGCCTATTACGGGAATGCTGTCATGTGTGTGCGCCTCTCCCATATCCAGTGCCGTATGCTGTGTAAGCGCGCGCCAGGCTGAGGCCAGAATCTCGAATCCCGCGAAAAAGATGAAGACAACGACAATCACAGCCGCAGTGCGATCCAGAGCCGGCAAGCCCAAAGACGCTCCTGCCAGACCTGCAACAGCGACAATGGAAGTAAAAATGTCCATTCGTGCGTGGTAGCCGCCGGCGATCAGTACAAGTGAGTTTGTCTGTTTCCCTACGTATTGCTCGTAACGAGCCAAAAACCAGGCAATAGGGATGGTGATAAGCGAGGCGAGTGCGACTGGTCCGGTATTGCGTAAATCAGGCGTTTCTCCGGTCAACACTTCGCGGATAATGTCGAATCCGATGTAAAAGATAGCTAAAGCGACACCAACTGCCAGCCAGTTTTCGATTTGACTGAACCATGCTTTCCCCTGGCTGCGTGTAGTCCCCCACCTGGCAAGAAGCAAACCGAGCAGGACAAAGACACCGACGGCAGCATCGGAAATAGAGTGGACAGCACTAGCCTGTAGCGATAGACTGCCTGAAGCGCCAGCCAGCCAAAACTTAAAGACGATCACTAGTACGTTGACGATGAGCGCGACAAAAACGGTTCGTTCTTTACGACTCATGATGTTCGTTCGCTCCTGTGTGATGAAGCGTTTGACGAGATGTCTCTCTTGTGGAGCATCCCAGCAACTTTCTTCGTTGTGCGGTCTGGCATCTGGGCTAAGATCACCATACCGCGAGTGCAACTTGGAAGATTCGATATTATTGAGCTAGATGCGAAAAAATCAGGAATATTTGGAGATATTCGGTGGTTGTTCAGGAGGAGGCACTGAAAGTTGGCGAGGCCAATTGACTCGAGTGTCTGGTATTTTTATGCTGATGAAGGATTGCGGATCACTTGTTTGAGCAAGCCCTTGACCAATCAGAACGGGCACTTCTGACGACTTATCGTGACGGACTCGGCAGGATGACCCTTCACAATGTGATCCATCTGTGTGTGCAAGATGAGGTAGAAACTCAATCAGGGGCAACTTGCCGCGCTGAAGACAAACAGCCGGGATACCGACAGCTAACCATAAGATCACAAGCGCAGCTAAGAAACGGTAGGCAGCCACCGAGAACGTTTGTGTTTGGAATACGCTCGAAGGGTTATAAACCAATGAATGACTTTTCATCTATGCAGACAAGTGAACTCCCATGCATCATGTCATTGCTGTATACACTCGAGCAGTAAACATGTAGCTGTTCACCAATTAATCTACCTCGTCCAAGCTTCAACAAAGCTCGTGAGAATCGCCAATACTCGACATACGGATGACTCTGAGCATAGCGAAAACTCACATCTTGCAACTCCATGTTGTTGTTGACGGAAGTGTATCCGTTATATGCGCATGTCGCAAGTCCAGATGATCTGCTCCACGATCCGGACACTGTTATGAACTATGAGAGGAAAGCCACAAAATCGCTGTTCGCGGAGGGCTTCGTGGCTTGCAGCGCGTTACCGATCATACCGAGTCACCCCAGTGTGGGATCCCTGGCTGCTCCTAAAAGATACTTCAAGTTTCGGTCACCATGGAAATAATCAACAGTAAAAGAAAACCAGCGAAGAAGCTCACCGTAATAGGCTGTCTTTCAGGAACACTGTGGGCTTCGACGAGCAATTCCTCTGTCACCAGATACAGTAAAGCTGCTAATACAAAGGCCAACTAATAATGCGATCAGGATTGCTAAATGCTTTAACATAAGCCGGTTCTCCTTGATAAATCAAATAGATTCATCAAACGACGATACGATGTGAATATGGCCCGGTTCGTGAAGTAGTCTACTCCCAACCTCACGATGAGTTTGCCACCTGGCGAGAAGACTACTGCTCATTTTGCTGACAGCGTGGGCAGAGGCGTCTGCGCCAATCCTGCATCGCCGAACCTGCGGATATAATTAATCACGTGCCAGCGGTCCGGTTCGCCAAGCTGCGTGCCAAAGGCAGGCATGGCGGAACCGGGAAAGCCGTTGGTAATCCAGTCGAACAATTCCCCATCGGTGTGCCCCTGCTTCATATGAACCTGGAAATTGGCTGGCTTTGGATTCAGAGCCGCTCCCGCAGGGCCATCCCCCAGGCCGGTCGAGCCATGACACATGGCGCATCTTGCCTGGTAAACGACCTGTCCGCGCGCCATTGATGCAGGATCTGCTAAAAAGGGATTTTGTCTCGCCATGACGGTATTTACGCCCGTAACAAAGCTGCTGGCGATGGCCGCAATACCGAAACCGATCAGTCCACCTGCTATTAACCGCGCCGCCCAGCCTGCCCAGCGTTTGATCCGCCCCAATCGCCGTGCCCCGGTAAACAGGAGAATACCGGCGAAGATGATCTGCACGCCCAGGAGTACCCGCGCTGGTGAGGCCACTACGGGACTGTTTGAAAGGGGGGAGAGAACGACAAGTGGCATGGTCAGCGTCGCACGAACATCGTCTTGCCCGGCTCGACGCACCAGCGTATCGATATTCCATGTACCGAGCATCGAGGTATAGCCACCTTGCGCGACGTAATGTCCTGCCTCAACCCGCTCGGCAGTAACCTCTGTTTTTCCCATATCATGTTCTTGCATGGAGAATATCAGGACAACTTTCTCCACGCCATCAATAGGCCGATCCAACTGGTCTCTCAGATATACATCAAAGATGTTCAATCCAGGTATGCCCGGATTGGCTGCCACGATGAGGCGGAGATCGGCAGCCTGCGCACGCATCACGATCCCCGTGCCAAAAGCTTCACGGGCAGGAGGCGTGCTGGTCAGAAGACCGGTAACTAGAAGAATGGCGATAAGGAAGGTGATTTCGCCCGCAACGGTTCGCCGGATGAGTCGATGCCAGGGCCGGGCAGTATGTGCATCCGCCGCTGCCATCCGCCGCCGAATGACCAGCAGGTTGACTGCCGCGATTCCGAGCACTGGAATAAGCAGGCTGAGTTTAAGCAGGAGCGTTAGCCCGTATTGTGTGTCGATCAGATTCCACACGTCAGCGACCTGTAGAAAAGCCTGAATGATCCCCGTAACACCGATGATGGTGACACACAGGGTTGCCACTTGAGAGAAGCGACTCATGAGGACTCCAGCCGCTGGCGCCGCATTATCGCCTTCGGTCATAGAAAGCCATCGCAAGGCCAACAGGAGGGTCACTAATCCGCCCAGCCACAGGCCCATCGCCATCAGATGCAGCCAATCCGTGATCACTGGTAGCAGAGCCTGGTCCATCGCTGCCGCATGACTGTTGAGGCTGAACGTGAGCAGCAGCAAGCTGCTTGTCCCTGTTCCGATCTGCCACCAGCGATGCCGTCTTTCTTGACGCCACCAACGGGATTGCCGAAACGCCAACAATGCACCTGTGAGAATAAGCAAAAGGAGTCGTCCCCAGAACAGCAGGCCGTAACGTGTGCCGATGAGCAGCCGCCACCAATTGACATCTGTTGCGGCGGCCTGGATAAAAGCTCCGGCAATTGTGACGAGGAGCAAGACGAACCAGGCACCTACCAGTACAGCAAACAGCCCGGAAGCATGAGAAAACGGCGCGGCAGAGGCCCTGATAGGGCGGAACCCTTTGTCTGTTTTGTGTCGTCGAGCAAGCGTGTTAAGCGCTGGCTGGAAGATCACAGGCGCAAAAGAGAAACCGCCGGTGAGTAGGGCAAAGGCCAGATAAGACAACCAGCGTACAGCGACACCCGGAAGTGTCGGCCCACTGCCGGATGCTGAAGCGCTCGCGGGCCTGAGGCCGCCTTCAGGAAGCTGATCTCGCCCGACGACAAAGGCGAAGCCCCCGGACGTGACGTGACCATCGGCGGCTGAAAGCACTTTCCATATGACCGTGTAGATGCCGGGCGTGAGAATCGGCACACGCAACCATAAGAGCCTCGAATCCGACGGATCAGCCTGAAGCGATCCCACGCCAGGAATGACCGCGCCGCTTCGATCTAGCAGTTGAATTTGGGAGAAGCCTGGTTCTGGCGTTTCGGAAAACCAGAGGCGAATTTGGGTCGGCGGCGTATCGAGGACCGCATTGGCTTCGGGTTCCGAACGCACCAGATTGGCATGGGCATGAGCTGGAGTAATGCCGCTGCTTAACAGGATCAGGCTAATAAGCAAGCCAGTCCAACGTAACCGTTGTCCCATCCGCTCATCGATTCGTATCCATCGTTTCATGCGGTCCTCATTCGATTACGCTACTTACGCCGTTGAGTCAAAAGAATCGCGCCGCCAGCCGTCACAAAACCGACGACACCCATAACGATGCCGATCACGGCCAGAGTCCGGGCAGTAGCTGCCTCGTCACGCGCGATTTTTACCTCGTTGGCTGCCGTCACAGGTGGAAATTGAAGGTCATCAATGGGTGCGACATCCTCGAATCGCCCCGGTCCTGATTCGAACTGTTCATTAACTGACGTGCCTTCGATGTCGCCTACAAAGGTAAAGAGGTAGCTGCCTGGGCGGGTGGGGATAAGTTCGGCGACATAGTAGCCATCCTTTCCATACACCGCTTCCAGCGGGAATTCTTTAGGCGCGTTACCGCCAAAAGCAATTTGAACACGCAGTGTCTTCTGGACGCCTTTGACAGGCGTTTCCGTCCCGGCTTTATACACCGCAATCGCAGCGGCATTCACCTGACCGACCAATGTTGGTTCCTGATCCCAGCCCACCTCGACATCGTATTTCCCCGCAATAGTGCGGCGCTCGTGCGCCAAAACCTTACTGGGCAACGCAAAGCCAGTGAGCATGAGTACGAGACCGGTAAGCAGCGCCAACAACATGCGTCGCATTGTGTTAATCTCCATTCTGAGAGGTGGTGAGATGAGCCGTTTGTTCACTCCACAACCATCGACTAGATCAACTCACGGTTTGGGCTGTGTAGCCGCAGGGGTCGCGTCTTCGTCGTGATCGTCATCATGCGGTTCTGCCGTCCCGGTTGTTTCGCCCCCACGATCTGCGGGAAGTTTCAACAGTTCAAATGTCTTGTCTTTGGGAGAACCGATGGCAATAACGGTGAAAAAGCGACCTTCACTCGCCGCAAAAGTGAGCGAGACGGGCTTTTCCGTTAGCGCATCTGCCAGCTTGCCCCCCGCGGGGACAAATGCAAAATCCTGGTCCTCCCCTTCCAGAGACAAATACTCGGTGACATCTTTGTACTTCAGCGCTTTCACAACAAGCTGACCATTTACATACACGTCAATAGCAGGGAGGTCCAATGAAAGATGCACGAATCGAACGTGTGGTCCACCTTCGTGAGCGGAAGTGTTTACCAGCGGCAGCAAGATAAGAGCTGACACGCAGAAGGTCAAGAGAATGAGCCACTTGCGCCAGTTCATTGAAGGGTTTCCTTTCCTGATAGCAAAAGTTATACACGTCCTCAAAGCCGCTGTGAGGAGTTGCCAACGAACGAGAACGACAAACTGAAACCACAGCGGCTTACGTCACCGCCCGTTGATATATGGGGTTTTTCATGTACCGATGGCGTGTGCAGTTATGCAGTACGGGGAGGCTGGTCTGGAGGAGGTAAAGGGATTTGGAGGGGCCAAACGATCTCAGTTGCAGGTCGTCGTTGACCCTCGTCCAGAGATGAAAAGAAAAACCAACTCGGGACGAGGCCACAGGCAGCCCACAACGCTGATGAACGTGGGGGCGCGCTATGGTTGCCTTGACTGCATACCGTTCCCTGTCCCTCAGCGCCGTTCTCTGTGTGATCGGTGTGCTGTTCCATATCAAGCCAAGTCATCACGCCGTGTTGAGGGCAGAGGACAGGAGCCGTTCCTGCCAGCCAGAACACCAGAAACGCTACAAACTGGCGGTAACATAGCGCGCCAAAGGCTCGGGCCAGGCTTTCGGATATTTGAGGGGAGGGAGCCGTTAGATCTTCCATGCTATAATTATAATGCAAAGGCGCGCTTATCTCTGGAAGATGCTTCACCAAGGTCGCCTGACGAAATATGCATTGGAAACGGCGAAGGAGTTTTGACAAAAACAGCGGATAGAATTAATATCTGATCATCTTTTCATGGTTTTTACAGGCGTTGGACTATGCTGGGACCTGATCTGGATGTATCTTCCGCGTTCGTCATTGATACTGACACGGCAAATCGCCTGGCGGAAATCTTCGCAGCGATGGCTGATCCCAATCGCTTGAGAATTATTTCGGCACTCGCTCACCGCGAGCTAAGTGTGGGTGAATTGACCAAACTGGTAGCGATGACGGAATCAGCTACCTCTCATCAACTGCGCCTGCTACGCCACATGCGCATCGTGCGCACTCGCAAGGCGGGCCGGCAGGTGTTCTATTCTCTTGATGATGAACACATCCATGATTTGCTAGATCGAGGTGTCGCCCACGTACAGCATCAGTAATAACCATGTATTCCCTTATTGAGAGCGCTTTTGTGCGGCTACTCCCGCTGCAAATCTTAATGGATCTCACCCTCGATAGGCTGCCTTTTCCGAGACCGCGCGGCAGTAAAGGTTCAAATTTAGTAATGGCGGACGGTGAATCATTCGCGTAATGGCGCAAGCGCCAACGTCCTGCACGCAAGTTACTTGTTCTTTTGAGTCTCGACAGCCAATGTCCGCAAATAATCCACGAGTGCCCAGGTCTCTTCGAGCGTAAAAACCGTTCCGAAGTTTGGCATATCTGTGCCCATGCCGCCACGTCGAATCTTGGCATACGATACATCATCACGCATGATGAACATGTGTGACGGATCGGAGAAGACAGCGGGCGGTTTCACCGTCAGGTTCGCCATCGGGCCTTTGCCGTCGCCTGTTTGACCATGACAGGCTGCGCAATTCTTATCGTATAGCGAAGCTGCACTCGCCAATGTCGCTCGTGAGGCGTTTCTGGTCCATAGATAAGCGATCACGTCGGCTGCAGCAGCTTTGGAGATCGCGGGGTTAGCAATGGTGAGAAGTTCCAATCCCTGCGCGGGTGTGTGGGAGCGCCGCCACGTGGCCGTGTTTAAGTTGGATGGAATATTGAATCGGCTGGAGATTTCTGACCCCCGAAAGGCCGAAGGGCGCGAGTCAAAAGTTAGCGGCGGCATCGGCGGTCCGTCCATATCGCTCATACCACTGCTTGTATGGTCGGCATCGATATTGATACCCTCTGCATTCAGTGCTTCGATCACCGGGTCGCGCTGCGGGGTAGGCGCGATACCGGAGGGATCGTTCACTTCGAGAACGCCGCGCATTCGCCAGTGATTTGGGCTGCACCAGGTATTGCAGTAAAACGTATACGTCCCCGCCCGGTCAAATGTCAGAGTTACTTCCTTGACATGACCCGGATCGACGTGTCCCAGGTCAATCCCCAAACCTGGGCCAATGGCGATGCCATGCGTCACATCCACCGAACTGAAACGCAGCGTGACGGTTTCGCCCGCCTCCACCTTGAACGCACTCGGCTGGAAGCCACCCGCTTCGGGTATAGCCGCAATGATGTCGATTACGCGCGTCGGTGAGAGTGCAGGTCGCAACCAGCGCTGATAACTCAGGATCGCCACAGGTAGTCCCGCGAGAATGAGCAAGGTGATAATCAGGGCAGTCCGCTCTCGCCGCATGAGCCTCTAACCTATGTATAATCGCAAAAACACGAAGGTTATCGCCGTCATAAATCCGCTGACCGGTAACATGGCTAGGTATGCCTGGCGATGACCGCTGCTGTTCTGGCGGGCAATTCGATAGGCGATGTGGATGGCGAAGAGCAGCCCGGCAATCAGCGCCCCCACCTGCAGGAACGGGATCAGCGTCGGCCAGAGCGGTGTCCAGGGTACGTTGGCTGTGCCGAACAGGTTCCAGTCCCAACCAAATGGGTCGGAGAGGACGCCAAGCGCGTAACTGCCGTTGACCAGGACAAAGCCGAAGCTGAAAGCGATCCACGCCGCCAGGCCGAGTGGGATCAGCGCATAAGCAAAATCGACGAACAAGCGACCTAATGAGACGGGTTGACCTACTAAATGCCTAGCGAGGGCTGTCGTTAGCCAGAAAAGGCCGGGCAGCACCACAAGATTGACGACCAGGAATCCAATCGCATACAGCCCCCAATGCGGTAGGGTATCCATGTTGGCCCACTGCTTGATCCAGCTCCAGGGGCCAAGCAGCACTCCCGAATACAGCAGCGCGCAGCCCAACATGATAAAGGCTTTATAGGCTTCGTCCAGCTGACGTTCTTTGGCGACCAGCAGATCGCTGCCAAAGGGCCGCAGATTAATGACGACGTTGTTCTTGGGACAGGTCTTAAGGCATTCCAGGCACATGCCGCAGTAGTTGTTGCGCGCCAGATTGCCCGGAAAGACCATCCAGGGGCAACTGTAACCGCGTTCATTACCCGTAATGCAATCCTTCGTCGCATGTGTGGCACAGAGTTGCGGGTCGCTCACCCGCAGTTCGATGGGCGCAACGAGTGAATACAGGCCAATGAATCCGCCAACGGGGCACACGTAGCGGCAAAAGATGCGGTTTTCGTACAGCAGGCTGAGTACCACACCAATCATCATGAACGTCAGCAGCAGCCAGGCGCTGACGTTTGGCCGGGTCAGGATGACAGCGCTGAAGATCGCCACACCCAAAAACCCGAAGTTCTGAAGCCACATATTCTTGAGGCGACGCGGCCAGCGCCAGCGCCGTGTCCGCAGGCGACCCGGCGTGCGGTTGACAATGCCCCGCCGCTGTAGCCACTCGCCCGGAGCCGGGATGGGACAGATCGTACACCACGTTCGCCCCAAGAATGGTACCAGGAGGAGGATGAGCAGCGCCCACCATACAATCCAGACGAAGATGATCCCGAAGTTGCGGCTGCCCGCTGGCGTGCCGAACAATCCGCTCAGGATCGCCAGCGTAAAGACAAACAACGTGATGAGCATTAGGGCGGGCTGAAAAACACGTGACTTCAGCGTATTTTTCAGGAAGGGTATCCGGTGCAACAGGTTGATGCGCCGTTGGCCGAGCATACTAAGGTACCCAGTTCGACAAAATCGTCAGCTGCTTGTCCGGTTCCACCGGATCATTCGTCCGCAAGTGGACACGGAAATTGTGCTTACCATCCATCCCTGCGTGCATCATGAAGCTAATGGAGATGGAGGTCGATTGGCCGGGCTTGACTGTTGACGAACCGACGACCGCGCGAGGCGGGCAGCAGCCCTCCACGACTTCAATACGCGGTTCACCCTGGATTACCAAGTCTTGATCGCCCACATTACGCACATCGAAAACGGTGTTGATGGTCTTGCCAAGTTTAACCTCGCCGTAATCGAACTTTTCCTGCGACACTGACACACGCGAACCGCCGGTGGCTTCTGGCTTAAAGTTGGAAACCTGATTATTCTTGGTGGAAAGTGAGATCAAGAGTACACTACCTACCAACACCAGCCCGCCCAGTATGACCCATAACCATCTGGGGCGTTTCTGAGACACAGATGTGCGATGGGCGCTCCCTTTATGATGTTTCTTATGTTGAGCCATTGACTGCTCCTCCAAGTGCTGATTGAATTTGCCATTGATAGACCAGGATTCCGGTCAGCGCGACCAGCAGCAGCCCTATCGCGCGCCCGAACGGAAGATTCGGCCCAACCACCAGTTCGCCGATCATGAAGGGATGGAGCGGCCCACAACTGACTGAGCATCGGTAATGGAATTTGCCGGGCTGGTCAGCCATAAAAGTGATTTGCTTCGTCAGCCCCGGCTCGACTCGCTGTTCGATCCCGTAGCCGTCCAGGTAGAAGCCGTGAACGACATCGGATGCGGTGAGGTCGATCACGAGTCGATCTCCCTGGTTCACCTCGATCCGGCCCGGTGCATACTCGAATTGCGTTGCGTTCAGCGTAATGTGACGGGTGACTGGCTTCTGTAATGCCGGGATAGGCACAACCACGACTGCCAAGGCAAGTAGAACGAAGGAAACTGCTACGACAAGAATACGTCGGGAGTCTGGGAACCGCGTTCGAGGCATGAACTTCAATCCTGCGGCAGCAGCGTGTTGGTCGATGGCCCAAACGAACTGTACTGGGCGTCGATATAGGCCCGAATTTGCTTCGATGACTGCCCTTCGTTCTTCAAGCGCATGACATCCTTCGTAATGTCCACGCAGATACCACACCCGGCGGCGTGGTTATCAAATGTGATGCGGCCATCGGCTGCGATGTCCTTGATGTAGCAGCTCCGATTGCTGGTATGGCCCATCTTGCCACAGCCACAATAGCACGGGTACTTGGCAAGCTCATCGGGATGCAGCGCCGCATATTGGTAGGCTTCTTTGACGGCGGGTGGAGCGTCTCTGACGAAATCGGGCAGGTTGAGGTCTGAGACCTGGGCTGTCGAACTGGCTGCGCTACAACCGGATACGATGAGTATCATCAGGCCCAGAATGAAAGAGGGGAGCTTTGGAAGGGATCGGCTGGTGGTCATAACGGTGTTTCCCGTCAGCAATTGCGAATGATATTCATTATCAATACGGATAGGGGTGGCGTGTCAGTGTAGTCTGACCTGTTTGTCCTTGAGGAATGTCACGGAGTGGGTAACGTTGTCTGCACACAATGATTGCCCGAATGCCGCCACGTCGGCAAAGATGTCATGAGTGGAGCATAGCGAGGAATTCGACTCAAGGACACCCGCCATTTGGCCTGTTTTTTTACCTGGATGGAAAGGGGACAATAAGCCATTCACTCTAATTAGCAGGTTTAACAGAGTTGAAGGAGGTCATCATGGCCGAGGCGTTGATCCAGGTCGATGGGTTACTCACTGTGCATTGCGCCCGAAATGTGGAGGCTGCTTTGAAGCGCTTGCCGGGTGTGCATCAGGTCGATGCCAATTACCTGAATAGCACGGCAACCGTTCACTACGATGGGCAGCAGGTTTCATTGGAACAACTTCAGGCGGCAGTTCGTGACTGCGGCTACATCTGTGGAGGTGGGGCGACGCATATGCAGCCCAAAAGTGCGGCGGCGACCCACGTTGGCGGGCATGATGGACATCATAGCCACGCTGCTACGGTTACAGAGCATTCCTCAATGGAGATGGCGGGTCATGCCATGCCTGGTATGGATGCTCACGCGGGACATGTGACGGGACACGCCGTGGAACGTTCCACCCCCGCCGAACATGAAACGCACGCTGGGCATGACATGGATGCCCACGCGATGATGGGCCACGCGGGAATGTCGGCAGATGACATGGCGCGCGATATGCGCAACCGGTTCCTGGTGTCGCTCGTGTTCACCGTCCCGATTTTTGTCACGTCACATTTGGCTGAACTGTTTGGCCTGATGATCCCGCCACCGTTTGGGTTATCTGTATCGGTCTTCGGTTTTCTGCTGGCAACGCCAGTCGTCCTCTACGGCGCGTGGCCGTTCTTTGTGGGGGCGCGCAATGCGCTACGGCAACGAGTGCTGAATATGAGTGTGCTGGTCAGCATCAGCGTGCTAACCGCTTACATCTTCAGCGTCGGCGCGACGTTTATCTTTCGGGCCGAAACATTTTATGAAGCCGCCGCTATGCTCACGACCTTTGTCCTGTTTGGTCACTGGATGGAGATGCGCTCACGGGCCGGGACCAACCAGGCTATCGAGAAACTGGTCAAACTCTCACCACCAACGGCCCGCGTTGAACGGGACGGCCAGGAAGTCGAAATGCCGACGGATCAGGTGCAGGTTGGCGATGTGCTGGTCATCCGGCCTGGGGATCGCATCCCGGTGGACGGCGAGGTGATCGAAGGGCATTCGACGGTGAACGAAAGCATGATCACTGGCGAAAGCCAGCCTGTCACGAAGAAGCCAGGGGACATTGTCATCGGGGCGACCATTAACCAGGTCGGCAGTTTCAAGGCGAAAGCGACCCGCGTAGGCGCCGATACGACGCTCAGTCAGATCGTGAAACTGGTGCAGATGGCGCAGAACTCCAAAGCGCCTGCCCAGCGCCTGGCCGATCAGGCCGCGCAATACCTGGTGCTGGTGGCCGTCATCGGCGGATTACTGACGTTCGCCTACTGGTTCCTGCTGCGCCAGCAGCCCATCGTGACGGCGCTTACGTTTGCGATTACCGTCGTGGTCATCACCTGCCCGGATGCGCTAGGCCTGGCGACGCCAACCGCTGTCGCTGTCGGCACAGGAATGGGCGCAGAAAACGGCATCCTCTACAAGAATGCCGAAGCACTGGAAGCGCCGGCGAAGATCAATGCTGTCATCTTCGACAAGACCGGCACGCTGACTCGCGGTGAACCGGAGGTCGTGGAAATCATCCCGGACACCGGGCGCATGAGCCAGAGCAGTCTGCTCCAACTGGCCGCTGCCGCTGAGTCGGGTAGTGAGCACCCACTGGCGCAAGCTGTTATAAAGGCAGCACAGACCCAAGAGCTAGACGTTCCCACCGCTGTGGATTTCGAGGCCGTGCCGGGTCATGGTTTACAGGCGACTGTAGACAGCCGCACGGTGCTGATCGGCAACCGCAAACTGATGCTGGATCACCAGGTCAGCGCGGATGGGTTGTTTGCTCAGGCTGACTCCCTGTCGGGCGGTGGCCGAACCGTCATTTACGTTGCAGTGGATGGGCAAGCTGCCGGAATTATCGCCATTGCCGACCAAGTACGTTCCGGGGCCAAAGAAGCCATTAAGTCGCTGCAAGACCTGGGCATTGAGGTTGCCATGCTCACTGGCGATAACCGGGCGACGGCGCAGCGCATTGCCGACGAACTGGGGATCAAGACGGTGTTCGCCGAGGTGCTGCCAGAGCAAAAAGCCAGCAAAGTCAAGGAACTCCAGAGCCAGGGTAAGGTCGTAGCAATGGTTGGGGACGGCATCAACGACGCACCTGCGCTGGCGCAGGCGGACGTGGGGATTGCCATTGGCGCGGGGACGGATGTTGCCGTCGAGACCGCCGACGTGGTTCTGATGAAAAGCGATCCCTTCGACGTGGTCGGTACGGTGGAATTGAGCCGGGCCACCTTGAACAAAATGCGGCAGAACTTGCTCTGGGCCGTTGGCTACAACATGCTGGCGATACCGATTGCAGCGGGCCTGTTCGCAGATCGCGGCTTTGTGTTGCGGCCTGAAATCGGAGCGCTGGCAATGTCCGGATCGTCCATCATTGTGGCTGTAAACGCCGTTCTGCTGCGAAGGGCGCGCACCCCACACCTGCGCCGGAAGGCGTAGCGGGAGCCAGTGCCTTTCTGAATAACCAACCCGCCGAATGGCGTATAGACAAACGGGACGCTATCAACAACAATGAACGGTATCCCAGATGTGGAGAATCGGACGCAACGACGTGGAACTTTGCCCGCCCGATAAATATGCAAGGCTAAAGGGCCTGTACCACCAGTCGATTACCGTCAAACACATAGGGTGAGGTAGGACTCCGTGACAACACCGCCTATCCGCGTTGTGCTGGCCGACGATCATGGCGTCGTTAGACGGGGCATTCGAGACTTTCTGGCCGAAGCGGGCGACATTGCAGTGGTCGCCGAGGCCGAAAACGGGCTGCAAGCGTTTGATCTCGTCGCCCAGCACCAGCCAGACGTCGTGATGCTCGATATCCAGATGCCGGGCGAAAATGGGATTGAAGTCGCCCGGCGTCTGCGCGCGGATGGTCTGACACTCGGCATCTTGATTCTCACAGCGTTTGACGATCCGCCCTACATCAAAGCCGCCCTCGAAGCGGGGGCCAATGGCTACGTGTTGAAGTCATCCGATGCCGATGAAATCATCGAGGCGGTGCGCGCTGCGCATGAGGGCAAAACGATGCTCAGTGTGAAGCTGGGTGCCAGCCTGGCGAATGTTCTTGCGAGCCGTGAGCTTGCCAGTCAACTGAGTGAGCGCGAACAAGATGTATTGAGGCTGGCGGCGCGTGGACTGACTAACAAAGCGATTGGTTTCCAGTTGTCCATCAGTGATCGAACTGTTCAGGGACACCTGGCAAAAATCTATGAAAAGCTGGGCGCGTCCAGCCGTACCGAAGCCGTGATCCGGGCCGTTCGATTGGGGTTGATCGAGGCTCCCTCTTCCTGAAACAGCACCAATGACGATGAGCAGACTACAGCGTAAGCTAGGGCTAATCTTCGCGCTGGCGAGCGGCATTCTGGTTGGCTGCTCAAGTGTGCCTCCAACTGCGACGCCGACCTCCGAACGGTTGGCTCTCGGTAGGCGAATCTACGACCAGAACTGCGCATCGTGTCACGGGGCGCAGGGACAGGGTCAGTACCCGGACGCGCCTTATAAACCGGATCAGGCTGGTCTGATCGGCGCTCCGCCGCATAACTCAAGTGGGCATACCTGGCATCATGCCGACGGCCTGCTGTTGGATATTGTTCGCAACGGCCTAATCGTCAAAGGCTTCCAGCCGATGCCAGCCTTCGGCGACAAATTGAGCGCTGCTGAAATAGGTGCTGTGCTGGATTACATAAGGACCTGGTGGAAGCCCGATCAGTTGGAGTTTCAGGCGACAGTCAGCGCTAGATACACGCCAGCCGCTCCTTGAGGTTATTGACGTAGCACAGTTCGCCCGATAAACATCAAAGCCTTTACGGTATTGTCAACGGAGAATGCGATGAGTGCAAGAAAAGCTGTCCCCAAGAATCCGATTTCGGTTAAGCCTTCCCATGGCATCCGTCGCTACCTTTCGATTGAGCGGCTCATCATAGGTGGCACTGTATTCTCCTCGTTGTTGATCGTTGCACTATTGGTGATGAGCCAGCCACCGGGACTCAACGCAGACGTGGCCGACAAGAGCCAACCGGTCACAATTCAGGGCAAAGCACATATTCAGCCAGGATCATCGCATCCACGCTATGCCTCGAATCCGCCGACGTCAGGCTGGCACGATGGAGGGTCAACTGCTGATTGGGGAAATCACCTGACTGTCATACCCGACGTGACGATGGTCCATAACCTGGAACACGGCGGCATCTGGATTTCCTACCGGGACGCAGAAGATGCGCAGACAATTACGGAACTCGAAGCCATCGTTAGTCGCTATCCAAAGAATGTGGTGCTAACGCATCGTCCAGGCAACGACAGCCGGATCGCGGTTGCCGCCTGGGGGCGGCTGCTAAAGTTAGAGTCAGTCGATAGCGCTCAGATCTTTAACTTTATTGCACGCTATCAGCTCAAAGGACCGGAAAACGTATAGGGGAGTGTCAATAGCGTTGTTACGGGAGATTCTGGGCGCACTTCTGCTGACCCTCGTGGTGGGTACAGTGGGCTGGTTTCGCTTACAGGCCGCGCCGCCCCCGGATGGGACATTACGGCGCGTACATATACCCATCCTGATGTACCATTACATCAGTGTCCCGCCCGATGACGCTGATAAATTTCGCCTTGATCTATCAGTCACACCCGATAACTTCCGAGCGCAGATGAAATGGTTAAAGGAACTGGGGTACAGCACGATTACGCCTGATGATTTGGTCGCTGCATTGACAGAGGGTCATAAGCTGCCCAATCGACGCGTTTTGCTCACCTTTGACGATGGCTATGAGGATGCCTATATCAATGCGTTGCCAGTCTTGAAGGAATTTGGTTTCACAGGGACTTTTTTCATTGTCACGCGCTTCGTCGATGAAAATAGAAACGGTTATCTGACCTGGAAACAAGTAAAAGAAATGATTCATGATGGCATGTCCATCCAGAATCACAGCCGCCGACACTACGATATGCGTGGCCGCACACGCGACTGGCTGCTGTATGAAATAGTTGGCCCCCTACAAACAATTGAGGCGCAAACGGGCGTCCGTCCTCGCTACTTTTGTTACCCTTCCGGCCAATATGACCTCGAAACTATCCGCACCCTATAGTCTGTAGGGGTGGTCGCCGCTTTCACGACAGAACACGGCGCTGATGCCTACACAGACGATATGTTGCGATTGCCCCGCATCCGTATTCGCGGGTCAACTTCGCTTGCCCAATTGGGTCGGTTGATAACCGGAAAGCCGGACACCGGCAACCGAGGCCGTTAAATGGCGCCTGCGGCTAGGCTTACCTCGATAAGGGTTCCTTTGCCGGGCTGCGATTGAATACGAAATTGGGCCTGCATTTGTTCGGCACGTTCAACCATGCCCATCAGCCCATAGTGGCCGCTTTGAGCCAACGTGCCAGGGCGCTCTGGAACGGCGAAGCCGCAGCCGTCATCCTGGATGCTGAGAACCACATTCTTGTCAAAACACAGTTTGACCTCGATCCGGGTGGCTTGAGCGTGTCGCAGCCCATTCGAGATCGCTTCCTGAGCGATACGGTACAGGCCCAGTTCATAGTTCGCAGGCAGGCGTCGCGGTGCGCCTTCGACGATCAAACGGATGTCAACCTTGTTGGGTTGGCTGCTTTGCGCGGTTAGCCCTTCCAGCGCCGGTGTCAGTCCCAGATTCTCAATATAGGATGGACGCACATTCTGAAGCAACCGTCGCAGGTTTTTGATGGTTTGATCGAGCATGGTTCGCAATTGTTCCAGGTGTTCAGCGACCTTTGCCGGGTCGCGCCCCAGCATCCGCTGTGCCATCTGCCGCTGCTGATCCAGGGCGATCAGAGCCTGGAGCGTGTCATCGTGAAGTTCACGAGACAGACGTTTGCGTTCATCTTCCTGTCCTTGAAGGATGGCGGCAATGTAGCTGTGCATTCCCATTTGCATCTGTTGGAGACGCTGCGCCATGTCATTCAGGGTTGCCTGCAATTCCCGAACTTCCTGAACGCCGCCCACCGGTTGCCGTAGCGCCCCATAATCTCCCCAGGCCACGCGCGCTGTGGAGCGCCCAAGTCGCTGAAGTGGAAGGACAATGCGTGTCAAACCGAACAGCAGGACACCCATCGCCAGCAGCAGCGCCGGAAGCATCGCTAATGGCGCGACCAGGGACAAGCGCAACGTTGGACTCAGGACCGCCTGCCACGGTTCTTGAACAACCACTGTCCAATTGAGCGTCTCAACGTGGCTGGAAACGGTGATCGTGTCCTGGGTGTCGTAGCGCGTGACTGGATGCTCTGCACTGCTATACTGGACAAGCGGCGCGACAATTCCCGGCCAGTTCTTTGCATCGGTGCCGACGGCAGCTCCTGCCGAATCTTGCAGAATGTGTCCATCGTCGGCTGCCAGATAGACGCGAACCTGCGGATTGTTGCGCATAATGCCCATGGTCCCTGGCACATTGAGACTGGTGAGCGAGATGGCTCCGAACAGGGCGATGTCCCCGTTTACGCTCTGCGCAGTCACGATCACGAGAGGGGTCCGCGCCTCGTGCTCGACGACCCAGGGACCGGCTGCACTGCGCAAGCTAGATTCCCAGGCCATTCCTGGCTGCCAGGATGCGATCACTGCCCCCTGCCTGTCGACGGCTACAAGCCCGCCGTCGAATACAGAACGGACCGCTCGCTCGTTTTGCAGAATGCTCTCCAAAGTTAGCCCGTCGGCCAGCCGGTCAGCGATCACTTGAAGGACAAGCCGCCGCTGGGCGAAGCGATCCGCCAGTACTTCAGCCGCTGCTTGCACGGCGCGCTCGTCACGTTCTCCAACAAGCATGTGCATAGCACTCTCGTGAAGGGAAATCCCTGCATAGCCCACGCCGACCAGCAGAAGAATGACCGGCACCACGAAGAGGGCCAAAAGCTGGATAAGTAGACTGCGCGGACGGGTCAAAAGGGATGCCATGACCTGTAAACCTCTCATTGGCTGCGACACGCCTAAGCTTACAGTATCCGATGATACCCAGGCCAAGAATGCGCCAAATGGCGTATAGACGGCGGCGCACGGAGAGGACACAATTTTCAGACGTGAGCCAACTTCTTAGTACCAAATTGAATTCAGGAGATAGTCGATGAGAGACATTCGGCAGCGGCACGAAAATGGGATTCGGCCTTCTAAGGCAGGATTTTGGGCAAATGTATTGGCCCTCGCAGTCCTGATTGGGTTAGTCTCAATCTTTGGCCTTGTGCCTTCTGCCATCGCGCAATCACCCACTGCTACGCCAACTGCGGGGAGTGCCGATCATAACGCGCATCACCCGACTGCTACCCCTCCGCCCGACACAATCGGAACGCCAAGTGCCACGCCAGGAACGAATGGGATGGATATGGGCGGGATGATGGGCGGTACAGGTACTCCTGGAATGGGTGGCATGAATATGGGCGGTCACGATATAGGGGCAGTGGATGGAAGCGACGCGCCCGCCGCACCTAAAGACGCGCGAGGTGGACAGCGTCTCGAACCCAAGCTGGTCGGTGGTGTCAAAGAGTTCAGCCTGACTGTCCAGAAAGTACGCTGGCATATTCTGCCTGATGTCGAAGTTGTGGCCTATACCTACAATGGGACAGTCCCCGGCCCAGAAATTCGCGTCACGGAAGGTGATCGGGTACGTATTCTCGTCACGAACACGCTGAAAGAACCGACCGTCGTTCATTGGCACGGGATGCAAATCCCGAACGACCAGGATGGCGCAGCCGACGTGACCCAGCCGCCGATCAAGCCTGGCGAGACATTCACCTATGAGTGGAAAGTTCCCAACACGCCCGGCACGTACTTTTACCATACCCATTTTGAGGGCGACAAACAGCAAACGCTTGGCCTATACGGTGCGCTCATTATCGAATCGAAACAGCCAAAGGTGAAATATGACGCCGAATATACGGTCATGCTCGGCGAGTGGACGGTCAAAGACGGCAAAACCTATCCGTCTATGGACATGGAAGGTGCATTACCCAACTACTTCACGATTAATGGTCACAGCTACCCCTCAACGGACACCCTTAATGTCAAGGTGGGCCAGCGTGTCCTGATCCGCTTCATCGGTTCCGGCCAGTTTATTCACCCGATGCACCTGCACGGCCAGCCTTTTAAGATTGTCGGCACAGATGGCAACCCGGTGCCTGAAGCGGCTCAACTCACTAAGGACACGGTGCTTGTGGGGCCAGGAGAGCGGTACGATGTCGCGTTTACAGCGCGTGCGCCTGGCAAGTGGCTGCTGCACTGCCACATCAACCACCATATCACGAACGATGGCAAAGAAGTTAACGGAGGTGGCGGCCTGGTCATGGTGGTCAATGTAACCCCCTGAACAACCCACCTTCGATTTTAGTGGCTGTGTTGTCGAGATGCGCTGTTAGACGCTGTTTCGGGGCCAAATTCCGGTTCTCGCAACACAGCCGACGAAAAATGGGCTGATTTTTTGAAGGTTAAGAATGAATATTAGCCAGTACGAGGCGATTAATCGGGGGCAATTATGCGTAGTACCCGGCTTGGAATAATACTCTTCTGTATATTTGTGCTGGTGTTCAGTGGCTTACCAAGCAATGTACGCAATGTGGAGGCTCAGTCTGGCGGCACATGCAGCCCATTTTCACCGCCCACACTGAGCGCTGTTAAGCAGTTGTGTGGTGGCTTAACAGCTAACAGCGTGTGCTTTGGCAGTGATTCGATAAAAGTCACACTTGCCAGTTCGTCCACTTCCGTCTCCAAATCGAAGGGCGAACATATGGATCTGGCGGTTCTCTCCACACTGGCAACTTCGTCGAGCAATTCAGAGAGCTCAAACAATGGGATTGCTATCCTTGATATTGAGGCCGATCTACCTGTCGAGAGGAAGGGAATCACCGCTGTCTTGTTTGGTGATGCCAACCTTACGTTAGATGCCCGCACAAGTGCGGCTGAACCGAAAAGCCCATTGCCAGCCTTTACGCTTGCGACCGGGGACCCCGCGATATGTAATGGCTCAACCTCATCAGGCTTGCTGTTGCAGCTATCCGGTGAGCAGACGGCCCATCTGCTCGTCAACGGCGCGGCACTCTCGTTGTCGGCGGCTACCCTGTATGTTCGCGCAACACCCAAAGATCATCTAGAAATTGCAGCCATAACTGGTTCGACAACAGTGACCGCTCAGGGAAGTACAGTCTCCCTCAAAGCCGCTGAATGGACACGAATGCGGCTGGGAGGTCAGGACGGCTTGGCGGTGGTTTCTGCCCCATCCCCAAAAGCCGCTTATCCTTTTGCCTTCGTGGATGGCACACCGGTCATGGCGCTCGCGTCGGATGTCCCCTGTACGGTGGGTTTACCAACCGACAATAAAGCGCGAGTAACTGTTCGCGTTGGCCCCGGCCAGGAACGCGGCTCCTTATTTTTCATGCGACCCGACTCAAGTTACCGGGTTGTCGGCTGGGCCAGCGACTCTAAAGGATCTCCCTGGTGGAGCATAGATGCATATGGCCGAGCGCAGGCATGGGTCGAGCAGGCCGCCGTCCATACCCTCGGCAAATGCGACCAGGTGGCGCAGGTCGCAGCACCTCCAGTCATTGTGGCAGTGCCGCCCGGTGACGCGGGCAGCGATAGCGGCCCAACGAACACTGATACTGGCGCACAGGGCTTTGCGCCAAACACCGCAACCATTTGGAACGTCAATCCCGGCCTCGATAAGCCAGTCGGTGACTGCCCCGCCGACGTGGCCCCAATCAACTACTGCCCCTCACTGGTCGCGCTATCTCCGAAAGGGAGTGGCCTCCTGTGGAAGGGTCAGGAGTTGACGCCGTACTTTATGTACCGCGTGCGCGAAAATGTATATTCATACTCAGGTCCTGCTCCCGAAGCGCTCGGCCCTGGCACGATCAAGCTGACGCTCGTGTTCACCAGCCCAAATACCTGGACGACGACCCGCATTCTGACATTAAGCAGCGCCCCTGCTTGTCAGCACTTTTATACATTTACTGGCACGTTCCTACGTTAACAGATTACGAGGAGACCGCTCATGATGCGACGATCCGCCTTATTCATCCTCATAATCCTGGTAACCATGGCGCTCCTTATTACCAGCCGAATGCCTGGACGACTGTCGAACTCAATCTGCGTGTCGGCCCAGGACGCAACTTCGATTCAATTACGAGCCTTCCGATGAATACTGCGGTTGTGCTTGAGGCCCGTAACAGCGACACGGCCTGGGTACTTGTACATGTCGTTGATAGTGGCGTTCGCGGTTGGGCCAAGACGACCCTATTGAAAATTGCGCCCGGTGTCAGTATTTACCGCCTTCCGATCAGCGATGCCCAGATCGTGCCTGGTGCAGGAAACGCTGTTGGTACACCGCCAGCGCCGACGCCCGGCCCGGTCCCAACGGTTGTCCTGGATCGCAATCTGACTGCGCCAATCCTCCCACAGATCACCACTTCAATGCGCTATCAGGCCCGTCTGATTCGCCAGAAGGGTCAACAACTCGGCAACAACCCCGCCGTTTTCTCGAAAGTCGGAGACTGTATGACCGACTACTGGGCCTTCCTTGACCCATTCGGCTACGGAACCTACGACTTGGGCAAATACGGCAATCTTCTCGGCGCCATTCAGCGCTTCTCGACGCCGCTCCGTGACGGAGTACCCAACTCCTGGAGTGCTAAAAGCGCTGCTGCGCATAACGGCTTTAACTCCAGTGCGGTGCTTGATCCCCAATGGGCTGACCCGTCGATCTGTCTTAAGGGTGAGTCGCCGCTGCAATGTGAGTACCGCCTGAATAAGCCCGGCATCGCCGTTATTATGTTCGGCACGGCGGATGTGTTGGTCATGACGCCGCGCGAGTATAACTATTACCTGCGTGAGATTGTCAAGGAAACAATGGATCGCGGGATTCTGCCGGTACTCAGCACTTTCCCAGAAAATCTCGCTGTGCGCGAGAAAGCCAAGCAAATCAATCAGGTTGTTCTAACCATCGCCAAAGAGAAGAACATTCCGGTGATGAATTTGCAAGCGGCGCTAGAAGGATTACCGAACAACGGCATCGACAGCGACGGGATTCACCTGACAGTGCCTCCCGAAGCGCGTACCGCGTTCTTTTCCGACGAAAACATGAAATACGGCTACACCATCCGTAATCTGGTTACTTTGCAAACGCTGGATATCGTTTGGCGAGAGCTTATGCGCTAGATCAATATCGGGCCGAGAGAATTTCGCTATGGACACAGGATACTTCACCATCCCACGACCAGTTGATCTGCCAGGAGTCACGCCATCCCCAGCGGCGAATTGCTTCTTTCTAGACTTTTACACCGGGGAGTGGCATAGGAACACGCCATTTGGCGTATTGTCGGGGTACACCAGTTCCGCTATTGTAGGCTGAGACCTGGATCGATGTGATGTGGAGAAATATGCGGCTATGGCTGATGTCAACGCTTCATTAGATTCCGCCGACGCAAATCGAAATCAATCATTGGAGCCGATAAGGCTTCCCAATGAACCCACAAGTCGTTCCGAACCGCCGCAGGATGTCATCGTCATTAGCCGCACGACCCTGGGCTACATGGTGTTTGCTTTCATCCTCTTCTTAGGCGCATACGTGGCGGGTTGGGTGATGGGCACGCAGTCCGGTGAAGCGGCATCTGTCGTCCGAACCGCTGTTAAGGAAGCCGTTGCAACGACTATTGCGCAACTTCCCGGCAGTGGCGACAGCGTGGCAGCCGCGCAGCCACAACAGCCACCTACTCAAGACCCGAATCAGCGTTTCAGCGTCAGCATAGAAAACAATCCGACAATCGGCCCCGACAATGCCCCGGTCACCATCATCGAATTCAGCGATTTCCAGTGTCCATTCTGCAAACGCTTCCACGATACAACGCTCCCTGTGCTGTTGAAAAAATACGAAGGCAAAATCCGGTTCGCCTATCGGGATTTCCCCATCAGTTCGATCCATCCTTACGCTCAAGGCGCGGCGGAAGCCGCCGAGTGCGCCTACGCTCAGAATAAGTTCTGGGATTATCACGACCTGCTGTTTCAAGATCAGCAGCGGTTGACTGCCGATGATCTGCTGACTTATGCCAAGCAGTTGAAGCTAGACATGACCGCCTTCAAGGACTGCCTTGACAGCAGGAAATACGCCCAAGAAGTACAGAGCGACTACCAGGCCGGGTTGACCTTGAGTATAAATGGGACTCCGACTTTCTTCGTGAATGGGCGAATGTTGGTGGGCGCACAACCGCTGGAAGTCTTCACCTCTTACATTGATGCCGAACTGGCTGCCGCAAATGCATCCGTCACAGCCACGCCGAAAGCTGCATCCTGAGGCGCTTTGAAATCGCCGATGCAAAGACCGCGCGGAGTTTCTCCGATCCTGGTAGCCTTGCTGGCGATTCCCGTCACCGGGATGTTGTTTATCGCATTGCAGCAGGCGGTCAGGGTGTCGCGGGGTGAGCCATCGATCACATCTGCCCTGGTGACTACCCTGGCCGACATGCTCCCAAATGCGATTCGGCACACAGCGACATTCCTGGTTCTCAGCGTACCGACACCTACGCCACTATCGGCAGGCGAGGCGGCTCCGGCTTTCTCCTTGTCGGGCCTGGAAGGAAAGCCACACAGCTTGGATGATTACCAAGGGAAGCGCGTGGTGCTGAACTTCTGGGCATCCTGGTGCGCGCCGTGTCGCACCGAGATGCCCCTTCTGGAAGCCACTTTCAAGCGTTTAGAGAACAGTGGTGTTGTCGTTATCGGGGTCAACTATGCAGAAGAGGCATTACCTGTTCGTCAGTACGTGGGCGAACTTAACATCACGTTCCCGATTCTCCTGGACGTGGACAGGTTCGTTTTCGACAAATACGGCGTTACAGGGTTGCCCACCACATTTTTCATCGACTCGAAGGGTAAAATGCGAGCTAAGTATATTGGCATGTTGACCCCTGAAGCGCTACAACAGTACCTTGATTTGCTTGCGACGTTTGACCGTGTATCGTAGTGGATAATCAGAGAGAGTATGACTACCCCAATTGACATCAGCGCGCCTGTTGTTTCTCGTGAGCGCCAGACGGCCAGGAAAGTGGTGCGTGGCTTCCTGTGGTTTTCCGATCACTGGGTTCTTGTTTTCTCGCTGTTTTTCGGGGCGTTCGTCGTGGCGCCCTTCCTGGCTCCGGTATTCATGCATTGGGGCTGGATAGAGCCTGCCCGGTTGGTCTACACGGTCTACAGTACCTTGTGTCACCAGATGGCGCAGCGTTCCTTCTTCCTGTTTGGCCCGCAACCGATGTATAACATCGCCCAACTGCCAGTGACCATGACGAATAATGACGTTGAGAACATGTTAGCGCTGCGCAATTTCATTGGAAACGCCGACCTGGGCTGGAAAGTCGCGTGGTCAGACCGCATGACGTCGATGTACGGTGGGGTGTGGCTGGCCGGTATCCTGTTCGGCCTGCTGCGGCAAATCCGCGAGACTCGCCACCTGCGTTTGCCCGTTTTTCTATTGCTGCTTGTGCCGATGGTCGTCGATGGTGGGACACACTTCCTAAGCGACATCAGCGGCGAACTGGCCGGAGGGTTTCGCTACAGCAATCAGTGGCTGGCGAACCTGACCGGAAACGGGCTGCCAACCTGGTTTTACGCGGGTGATGCGCTGGGATCATTTAATTCCTTGGTACGGCTGATCAGCGGAGTCCTGTTCGGGTTCGCCGTTGTCTGGTTTGCTTTCCCGTATCTGGATCGCAGTCTTCGAGAGACGGCAACGGTCTTGCGTTTGAAACTGGCAGGATTACGTCCAGCGACGCAATAGCCAATAATGCAGCCAAGCGTCAATCGATGTGTTGCTGGCAAGTGCGCTTCTATTCTGTCATCGCCGTCTTGGTATGTATCAGGAAAGTGGTTTCGTGCCGACGAATAATGGGAAACGGGCTTGTTCTCGGTGCATGGAGGTGGGCCTGAGCAGCCGCCGTAGGAAAAGAGCGCCCGGACGCTCCGGCCAATGGATAGTCGTTCGGAATCCTGCACGGTTCAGTGCAGCAACTATCTCATCGAACACAAGATAGCCTGTGCCTTCAACAGGAACCTCGTCAAGCCCATACTGAGACTTGAAACGCGCGAGCTGCTTCTGCATCATCTGCATTCCACTGGCGTTATCCCGATATACTGGACTGTCCATGATAATCAGTTTGCCGCCTGGCCTTAACACGTCAAATACGCTTTTCAGCACTGCACTGACATTCACATAATGACACGCGGCGCTGACCACGCAGAGCGTCATGCATCCGTCGTGGACAGGCAAGTGCTCCATACTCGCCTGTCCACGCAGAAAACCATTCTCAGCTTTCTCAAGATAGACCCGTCCACCACTCAGGCTGTCCTGACCTTCGACGTTAATATCCAGCGCCAGAACCCGGTAACCTGCCAGGGCAAGATGATGACTCAGCCAGCAGTTTCCTGCCCCCAAATCGAGTGCCCAAGCTTGCCGGTCAATCATCAGATGTTTCATTAGAATGCCGAATGTCCGACGCCTTAGTCGCCAAATATCGGCGTGCGGATCATCGTCTGGAACGTTCGGCAGCATGAGGTAATAGGAATTATCTTGGTGTTCCCATCCATCTCCCTGGCGAATTTGATGGTAGGCGTCGAGAAATGATCGGTGCCGGGCTGCGTCATCGGGAAGCAAGAAGCGCCAGATACCCTCATTCCGAGGATAAATGCGCCCGCAACCGCGACAGGTCAGCCTATCTGACGATTCAAGCGATAGCGCTGCGCGGCAGGCAGGGCAGGCGGCGATTGACTCGAAGGCCCTTTCAAGCTCATCCTGGGGAATCTGTGTTTGCATCCTTAGTTGAGAGCGAGTCAAACACCCTCTCCGGACATTATGAACCCGATAGGCACTGTCCAATGTTGCTCAAAGGCAGTGTCCCGTTGAAAAAGTCTGTCGTACACTGCTCCAACTTGTAACTAAAGGTGGCATTGGCAGCGCCGATCTGCGAAATACGCTGCATATCGCCCGTATAAACTAGGAGGTTGTCGGAGAGAAACGTCTAATCGGGTTTGAAGCGGATCTATAAAGAGGGGGCATCATTTTGTTGACCTCAAAAGTGCCCCAAACCGTCAAAAAACAGCCTCCAGACAACAAGATTCTGGGGCAGAGGCACAGCAAAGCTAAGCCAACCGGGCTTGAGGGAAAAGGACATGCAAGCGCTTAAAGTTAAAGGCCAAACAGACCAAAGCCCATTCTCCAGCCGCAGACTTCACGCCACGCAAGGAAAACTGACGAAACCCCAAGACTTCTTTGATAATGCCAATGACCGGTTCGACCGTGCATTTGCGGAGACGGTAGATTTCGCGTCCGAAAGCCGTTTGGAGTTTGTAGGCCATCTTGACTTTAGACGTAGCCGTGTCGGGCGGTGGCTCAGGCTCCTGAGCGAAAAAGGTCTGCCAGGCGCGATGATGGGCTTCACGACCGGTGGCAATGTATGGCTCAATCCCGCGTTGTTCACAGGCTTGGCTAGTGGCTGGACTAAAATAACCGTTGTCCAGAGCCGCCCCCTCCACTTGACCCAGATTAGCGAAGAGCGCCGCGAGCGTGGGTTCCGCTTCGCGCTTATCATTGGGGTGGTTCGATAGACTGGTGGACACAATCACTAAGCTGGCCTGATCGACGGCCACCTGCGCGTTGTAATGCTGGTCAAACCCCTCATCGGTACTGTTCTTCATCACCCGCGAGTCCGGATCGGTGAAATTGTACTGGTCCTTGTCGCGGGGGCCTGGCTCTGGCGGCACCGGAGGTTTTCCCCCAGGCCGACGCTTGTTGTGCTTGGTTTTCTCCGCCCGTTCTCGGACTTTGGCTTCATACTCGGCTTGTTCGGCCGCGTAGCGTTCAACGGCTCGTGCTTCCAAAACCGCTTTGGCCTGCGCCAGGTTTTCTAAGCGGAGCTGCCGCCGCGCCAGTTCATTCTCTATGACCAAGCCACCCGGTAAAACCACCTCGCCCTGGTCGGCGCTTTCTCCCAAACTCAATAACTCATGGACTTCCGCGCGCCATTGCGTTTCTATGGCTAGCAGACGTTTGTAGCTCACTGCCTTGTGCTTGGAAGCATCGGCGTGAATTTTGCTCCCATCCAGACTGATATTGCCTACCTTCAAGACCCCGACCGCTTGCGCTACCAACAAGACTTGCACAAACAACGCTTGGATTTCGTCCAAAAAGGTCTTGCGAAAGTTCGCTAGCGTGTCATGGTCGGGGTGCAGTCCCCCAGCCACATATTCAAAAGGCAAACGCTCATACGTCGCCCGTTCCATCTGGCGCGAACTGAAGACCCCACTGGCATAACCGTATATCAACAGTCCCAACAGCACTTCCGGCGCTATGGCTTTGCCCCCGACAGTTCCATACTGTCCATAGACGCTCTCCAAATCTAACAGGCTCACCACGCTGACCACAAAGCGTGCCAAGTGTTCCTCTGGCAGGGCTTCCCCCACCCGGATCGTCTTATTCAACATCGCTTCGTAATCTGGTTTTTCGAATTGTCGTGTCATCCCTCCAGTTTACCCCTCAATCCCTTCATCCGGGTTCTCCGACAACCTCCTAGGACCCCGATGATGACCATCAAAACGCCGCTGGCAACCTTAATCGTATTCAAGTGACGCTTCAGCCCGCGAAGGATGACTTGCGCACGATCCAAGGCGACAGCCGTCAGAATGAAGGGTATGCCCAAACCCAGGGAATACGCGACCATGAGGCCACCTGCCTGGAAAACGCTGCCACCGCTGGCCGCCATGGTCAAAATCGTTCCGTAGATAGGGCCGCCGCACGGCGTCCAGCCTGCCGCAAAAATGACCCCTACGAGGCTTGAGCCAAGCAATCCAGAGCGGCCACGCGACCTCACCTGCAAACGTGTATCGGCATACAGGGCGCTTTGGAGCCACGCTAATCCCCGTTTGATGTAAATTCCAGTTCGTCCGAGGTGTTCCAGCGCAGGTCGGCATTCTAGCCAGTGAAGCACAGGCACAATCAACCCCATGAAGTGCAGGCCAAATAGAACGATCAGAATGCCGCCCACGTGCGGAATGATCACCCGTTGAATTTCATAAAACATCGAAGACAACAGGCGTGTGCCTGCTGTGATAGCCAGACCGAAGACTACAAACACGAACATGAAGCCCGCCACAAAAGCGACGCCATGTAGCGCCATTTGAAACCGGCGCGTCTGAGCAACTTGCACCGATATCCCAGGAACAGTGATGGTACTCAATCCAGTAACGACCTGGGCGGTAACGCGATTACCCATGTAACCAACGTAGGCAGGCACGAGGGGCAGTACGCACGGTGAGATAAAGGACAAGAACCCCACGATAAATGCCAGCCATACCGTGACATTGATCATCGATACATCCTCAGCAGATTCGTTCGGATTGGGCAGTGCTTCGACTGGAGCAGTTTGTGATCTTGACACACGGATGCCAAATGGCAATACGCCGAATGGCGTATAGGAAGGGGAATATTAAAACTATACAATGAAATATTCGTAAGGGCAGCCACTTTGCACACCGAAGGTAATACCTCTGAGTGATGGCGATCTACATGATACGTGCCCACATGCGATGGCTGGCATTGCCAATTTCGCTGATTGCCGTGTTGCTGGGCGCTTGTAGCCCAAGCCAGAATGTTACTCCCACCAGCACCGATGACCTGAAAATCACCCTGAATACAAACCCTAGTCCGCCTCGACTTGGCGACAGCCAGTTGTTGATCGACATTGTCAATGCAGCCGGTCAAGCTGTAGACGACGTAAAAGTTGACATATCGGTTGGCATGTCCAGTATGTCGATGGGCGGCACACAGGATGGGCAAGCCGATAGCCAGGGCAAAGGGCGGTATGCGCGACTGGTAACGTTGCACAGTAATGGGGAATATGTCGTTCGCCTCTGGGTGAGGCGTAACGGGCAACTTCTCAAAACTCAGGAATTCCGCTTCACTGTGCAGGGAGGAAGTTAGCTTTGAAAAAGAAAGGTAAAGCACAGCGCGCTGCCGAAGCTCGTGAAGGTACTCGGTGGTTGGGAGCCATTATCGGGGGAATTGGTGGCTATTCAGGTGCCGAGATGCTCTTGCGCAGCCAACCGCATCCTCTGCACTGGCTCGCTGCCCTGGCATTTGGAGTCTTCGGCTACGGTGCGCTCGCTCTCTTACAGCGCCGAAAAGGCAGTATATAGCTCATCACCTGGCTTCTGGACTCCGGATAGCACGCGCCGATTCCTGCGCCATGACACCGTACATGGCAGAAATGAGAGAGGCCAACCATGCCTCGGAAAGAAAGTGCAAATAATGCCCACCAGAATGCAGACCTTGTTCAGTACCCTTGCTCTTTTGGCGGTCATTGCCGGCTGCGGTTCTTATCCCGCTCCTAATAGAGCCACTGCGACAAATACACCGGCGAGCGCGTCGACTGGCACTTACCGAACACTGACCATTGATGCCTTCGCCGACATCCTTGCCAATCGTAAAGCACAGTACAAGGTAATCAACGTTCACATACCCTATGAGGGAGAGATAGAAGGCACGGATGCCAAAATCCCGTACAATGATTTGGATGCTCTTACGGCTGGGCTGCCGGACAAGAATGCTCCGATTATCCTGTACTGTCGAAGTGGCAGAATGAGTGAAGAGGCCAGCCGCGCACTGCTGTCAAGGGGCTATACCCAAGTATGGGATGTTCCAGGTGGGATGAATGCGTGGCGGGCGAGTGGGCGCAGCGTAGTCAACAAATGATACGCCTACGCTTGCTTCTCAACGGTTCGATAAAACAACCGAATACCCACTACAGTTGGCAAAGGTTATTTGCTGTTCTGGCCCTGGTGGCTGTCTTAGGTTGGGCGATGCCGACGCCCGTCATCGCGCAGCAGCCTATCGTCATCAACCTGGAATTTGAGTACCTACGGCAGGGCACCGCAGGTATCATCAGTCTCACAGGGTCTGGCATCAACGGAGCAGTCGCCACTGCTTTGGGACGAACCTGCCCATTTTTCCCGGTAAGCGATGGTTATGCGTGCCTGATAGCAACACCAATGGACCAAAAAATCAGGGATTATCCATTGACCGTTATCGTAAACCGGGTGGACGGTACAACTGCAAAATGGGAGGGAACGCTCAAAGTTGCTTCCGGCCAATTCATCGCCGAGCCGGAATTCAACGTTCCGTCTGCCAAGTTCTATCTGCTTCGCAAGGATATCGAACTCAGTGAGGAAGCGCGGCTAGAGGCAATCTACAGTATGGTCACGCCTGATCGGTTCTGGGATGAGCAATTCAAGCAGCCCGTTGACGGAGCGCTGACCTCACCTTACGGTACCGTGCGGGCGTACAATGATGGAAACGTGCGCCGACATACCGGCTACGACCTGCGAGCGCCAATGGGTACGCCCGTTGAGGCATCAGCCAGCGGACGAGTTGTGTATGCGCGTCCACTGGATATTCACGGCAACATTGAAGTCATTGATCACGGTTGGGGCATCTTCAACAGTTATTCGCACCTATCCGAGATTTACGTTGTACCAGGCCAATTCGTTTTAGAGGGTGACATCGTTGCTCGAAGCGGTAATACGGGGCGCAGCCTTGGCCCACACGTGCATTGGGAGATTGCAGTAGATGGCACCGTAGTGGACCCGGCGGCATTTGCGCGTCTCAAACTCCCGAATTAGATCGATTAACGACCACCCAGTATTCTATGATGCGTCAATTTTGAACGCTACGAACTATTCGGCGACCATACTGGGGTTCCTGGCGGCTCCGTTCCGCATTATGTCCACGATCTCCTGCATAAGCGTTGCAGCGTTTAGCGGTTTGGCAATATAGCCGTCGAAGCCAGCGTCAAGGAGCCGATCCCGATCTCTCGGCATTGCGTTAGCGGTCAGCGCGATGGTTGTAGCGTTGACGAAGAATGGCATCGCCTTTATCTTATGCAACAATTCTATACCGTCCATCATCGGCATAGAAATATCGGTGATGATGGCTTGCGGCACAGTCTTTAGCTCGTTGAGCGTATTCAGCGCATCTTTAGCAGACAAAGCGCTAGTTACTCTAGCGTGGTAGTGATCTAGCACCGCTTCCAATACCGCAAGGTTGTTGGGATCATCCTCAACGATCACAAAATGCCATGCGGACAGGTCGGTCTTACTCATTTGGCCCTTTCTCCTACGGGTAGCAGCGGCAACGTCACGATGAACGTGCTGCCCTTGCCTGGCTCACTCTCAACCCGTATACTTCCGCCCATTGTCTTGACAAGATTCTGCGTGATCGTCAAGCCTAGACCTGTGCCTCCATATTGTTTGGTCGTGCCACTCTCGGCCTGTCGAAATTCCTCGAAAATAATGTTTTTCTGGTACGGCGCAATTCCTGGGCCGGTATCTCTTATGCTGATGAGTACGTGACCTTTGAGGTCATTGTCAAGCATCAACTCTACTTCGCCCTGTTGGGTGAATTTGAAGGCATTGGACAGTAGATTCAAGATGATCCGCTCGATCTTTTCTCTGTCGCTCAGAATCACGTCAGGCAAGTTGTCGTCAATGAATGCGCTGAAATGCAGACGATTCTTGTTGAGTGCAATGGCCTGCCCTTCAATTGCTTCAACCATCTCACGCAGACTGCAAGGCTCGCTGTAAACATCAAGCCGTCCAGCTTCGATTTTGCCGATGTCAAGCAAGTCATTGATCTGATTGCTCAAGCGCATCGCACTATCCTTCATACGGAGCAAGTTATTCTTTAACACCTGTGGATCGATACCTTCCGGCTCGTCGCTTTCCAGCGTCACGCCACCGTCCAGGCCATCTAGAATCAAGGGCTGCGGCGGTTCCAATTTGAGGAGCATCAGGTCGATATAACCCATCAGCGCGTTCAGCGGTGTACGCAATTCGTGCGACATGTTGGAGAGAAACGCCGTCTTCACCTCGGACAAGTGACGCATCTTTTTGGCGTCCTGGACTTTCTCCTCGTAGAGCCGTGCGTTTTCGATGGCGACTGCAACCTGTTGGGCTAACAGATTCAATACCTGCACATCGAGGTCATCAAAGCGGCCAGGCTCGTTGTGCTGAATATCCAGAATACCCATCGTGTGGTCGCCGACCATCAAGGGGATAGCCACCTCAGAACGCATAACGACAATTTCATGTCCGTGCTGCCAAATTGGGCCTTGCAGGTCGTTGACCCGGATGATTTTGTTTTCCTTGATCGCCTGGATCGGGAGCCTATTGTTAAGGTCACTTGCCAACGGCTTGCTGTTACCGGTTCCCACATCTGCGTAATATGGCCCCTGGGATGCAGCGAGTTTCAGATCGTCCGTGCCATCTAGAAGATAAATGCCAAAATGGAGATTGAAGGCGACGGAGGCCGCATCACAGACCGTTTGCAGGAGCCGGGACATGTCCAGGATCGAGGCGATGTCAGCGGAAATCCCGGCCACAATCTCAAGCCCAATGGCGCGGCGTGCGACGGCACGATGTGCCTCTTGTTCGCGGATAATGGCGCGACGTTCGGCGACAACGGCGGCGACGGTTTGGCGGAGCGAGACGTAAAGATACTGCTCATCGGCGCTGAATTCGTGTTGGGTAGGCCAGCAGACGATGACGACGCCCTGCCAGCGCGACGCCTTCTGGAGAGGTATTAATATGATCGACCTGGCATTACGTCTCAATAGTAAGTCGCGGGCGGTGGGATCGAGCCTGGAGTCCGTTTCAATATCGGAGATGAATAAAATGGTGTCGGGGTTTTCGATCCAATGCGTTGTTATTGGATGCTCCTGAACATTCAATCGCAGGCCAATCTGATCTTCCCTAATGAATTGGCTGTAATCCTCGTGCGCGACTGCAACGATTTCAGTAGGATAGCCACTTTTGTCAGTATTAATGTAGAACAAGGTAGCGGCTGCCGAGTCAGGACTCTCTGCGGCCATCCGAATAGCCGACAGGATGCTTGGTTCGTCAGTGGCCTGAGATAGGGCCGTACTCAATTGAGCGAGACGCTCTGCGCGTCGGTAGGCTTCTTGGGCAGTGCGTTCGGCCTGGGTACGTTCGCGCCCTTCCGTTTTGAGTTTAGCCACTACCCCGTTGAAGGTATCGGTTAGCATTGCAAGTTCAATTACCCCGGCAGGAGCTGGCGTTTGAGGATGACCATTCGCTTCCCGGCCCATCTCGTTGACTGCATCAGAAAGGTTTCGTATAGGGTCAACAATATCCTGCGTCAGATTGATAGCGACCCAGATGCTTGCCAAGATGGTTAGCAACAGTATGGGAATCTCGACCTGTTGCAGTCCTAGGATGCAGGCAACAAGGGCTGGAAGTAACAGGAGCGCATTAAAGGTGAGGATGAGACGCAATGGTAGGGGTCTCTTCCAGATAACTTGATTCATGGTCACCTGCAAGTCACATCACCGAACGTCTTGATCCAAGATTTGAAAGTACCCTCACTGACGCGGTTAACGCGGCAAGTCCTCAGCATGGTTCCTCTCCGCCAATTGCCTCAGTGCGCCCACGAGATCCGCTTCCGTACACGGTTTACCGATAAACGCATCAAAGCCGACTTGCTCTGCTTCTTGCAACGTAGCCTTATCAGATTGCGCGGTGAGTGCAATCAGCAATGTTGGCTTCATCTGCTTGTTTCTTATCCGGCTGTAAAGGGACAATCCCACCTGTAACCCATCCAGGTCCGGCAGGTCAAAATCAATAAAGATTGCATCAAAGACGTCACCATGCGTGGCTTCCAACCCTTCAAGCCCAGTGGTTTTTATCACAACCTCTTTATGGCCGTGATTATTCAAGATACGCCTGAAAATCTCAGAGTTTTGAGCGTTGTCCTCAATAAGTAGTATCTTCATGAGCTAACCCCGGATTCGGTTTATTGAGTGTATGATTTCAACGCTGGAGATCATTATTAGCAATTTGCCCAATTATAATATCGTTATCGGAAAATCGGAAATACGCGCACCAAATCCTCCTCGCTAACCTTGCGTAGATTCAATCCCTCTACGGAAGCGGCCTCGAGTTTTCTTTATCTGCGCACGAAAGGCCCTCGAAGTATTAACCATGAGTACCTCGTAGTTGATTGTCCGAACCGAGTCGAGGTAAGCCGTATTATTAAGTGAACCGCCTGGCCGACGCGACCGGGTCACGAGGCGCATAGAGAGAAAATGAGTAATTTCGATGACATCCCCCTGGGTCAAGGCGTCTTTCCACTCTTCGAGGAATGAATCAACAATGATTGCTGCTAGTCGCTGACTAACCCCGCACCGACCAGCAGCTCTCTTGGTTAACCTACTTCTGGACACGCGCATAGGGGTTTGGCCCTTTCTAATACAGAACGCATTCACGTGATGTGGTACCTGCAAGCTGTAGTTCATTAAGGCAGTCTATTCTCTGCACCCACTTCGCTCTTGTAAGTTGGAATCAGGGCTGCAAGGGCGTCAACGGGTCTCGTGAACCCCGGACGCTGAAACGTCGAAGTCGAGACACGTGGAGAGATCGGCTTGTCCACTTCCGCTAGCAATCTGGAAATATCAGCCCCATCTGTAATCATGGTTTCAGTCGTCTCGCTAACTATGACTGATGTATCTGTTCTCTTCATCGGCATGACGGCTGACACACTCGACTGTTCGGACCTAAAGGCTGTGGAGACAGATGGCTTGACGAGCGACGGTGGCAATTCGATCTCTCTTGGCCGATAGAGCAGATGAGGCTGTCCATTTTTCTTTCTTGCTAGACGACGCTCCCAATCTCGGCGCTGGTAGAAGCGTGTCAATTGCGCTGTAAAGATGACCTGGGCAGAGTAGCGTTCTTCGACGTATCGAGCAAATACGGTCAGGTTGCCTTTCAGAGGTTTCATGATTTCGTCAGGCGTTAGTAACGGACGCGCCCGCATGTGGGTCTTCTGGGGATCGAGATTCGCATCAGCGGTGCTTGTGCCAGATGCCTCGGAATAGAACTTGGCTGTGTCCGGGTCGCACCCCCCAAAGATGAACTGAGTGGCAAGGCCTGTAAAAAGAGTCTGTGTGCCTTCCTTGCCGTAAATTGCCTCAAACTGGCCCTTCGTCTGAGCGCCAATCAAAATACTCAGGCGGCGCTTGCGGACCAAATTCACATCCTTGACTAGACTATCTAGCTTACCGAGGGTTGGGAACTCATCGAGGGTGATCCCGACTGGAACCGGAAGCGCCCCTGGCCTTTTGGCATCACGGTTTTGTTCGCCAATCGTATCCAGATCGATCATCAGGCGGCGCAAGGTGGCTCCCAGATACCTGGCGTAAACGTCCCGCTTTGCGCCTGGGCAGGTCAGTACCACAACCGTAGGTTGCTGAACGAGCAACTCAGCGCTGAAGTCGGAGACGGCAGTGTTGGCGCGCACAGTTGCATCGGCCCAGCCTTCGAGAGAAGTTGCCAGGGTGGCGATGATACTGCCCGCCATTTTCGCATCCTGGCTGCTGACCACATTGGCGATGAAGCTGTTTGCCAGAGTCGCCGCATCGTCATCCTTCACGCTGAGTTTTTCGGCGAGCGTTTTAGGATTACGAAGTGAAAGTAAGGTGTCCCCAAGATTGGAGAAGCGGAGGAGGCAAGCACCTAAGAGCATTTTGGCATTGATGACCCAGAAATCATTGACGCCAGGGTCACTGGCGATGAGAACCCCGGCAATTGCAGTGGCGTCGGAGACATTCTTGATCCCTTGCGCCAGGTTGTAACGAGGGCCGGTGGTGCTGGTTGGATCATGAACGACTACCAGATGTCCGGTGACTTTGGCAAAATCAAGGACATACCGGGTGATTTCACCCTGTGGATCAGCCACGATGAGGCTGTGTTGGGCATACATTCGATCTGCGATCACAGGCAGGATTACCGCTTGCGTCTTACCGGAGCCAGGGCCACCGATGGTTAAGATGCCTCTGGAAGCGTCTTCAGCGGAGAGGCACATCTTGCTACTCCCCCAGTCGAGGCGTTGCTTCTGGTCATTGTAGAACTTGCCCAGGAACGTTATCCCTTCAAGGTCTGGCCGTCGGTAACGTCGGAACTCTCGGAATGAGCAGAAAGTCGCTGATCCCATCGCGCCCCGCTTGACCATAGGTGCGCGCAAGCCATCAATCCATTCGCGCAGCATCGCATTTCTTCGGATAAGCGTCAGATAGGCGACGACATTGACTGTACATTCAACCATGACCAGTAACATTGCCATCTGGATCAGTTGACTTTGACTGACAGTGGTCGGGCCTCCGGTGATGACGCCAACCCAAGAGTTAGGCGGCGTGGGCTTCCCAATGTGTCGACTGACGGCAATGCCTTGTGTGACGCTTAGAAAGATGAGGATGGTTAGCATATTGAGAGCAACGAAAGTGACCCGGCTGAGTAACTTGGGAAATATTGGCACTTCATCGTTCTCCAGGCCGCGTCCAATACCATTGCCGAGCGCTATGGCCGTACCAATAAGGAGGAATGGGGTGAGACACATGAGTGGTATCAGAAAATCGCGTGCGCTAGGGAGGAATGTCGTATAAAGCCAATAGATCATGGCGTTAACCTCGACTAACGTCCAAATCAGAAACAGTTGGGTAGTTGACCAGTGTAAAAAACTCGCGTCGTTCTTCGTTATTCTTTGATAGTCATGGTATCAAAATTGGTCATCGGCTTCTTGCCAACATTGACGAAAGGGCATCGAATTTCGAGAAAAATGCCCCCAAATTTTCGGGATCATGGCGGTGGGTACTTGAGGTGTGACGGTCCAAAGAGACCGACAGATTCAGCGTTTCTCAACCAATTTCTAACCATGCATTCCAGTTTTCGGGATCATCCAAGTCTCTTTCGATTTCCTCTTCAAGAGACAGCTCACTGAACTGTTCCTGCGCTGGCTCGGTTTCCGAAGTAGACGCCGTCACCGCGAGAGGCGACAAGGCCAACGCCGAGTTTGGAGACCAGTCATATAAAGCAACGCTGTCTGGAATTGACTCTTCGGGTGCTGGTTCAATTTCGGGTTGCTCAATGCGTGGTGTACCACATTCAAGGCCGATGGTGCGGTCCAAGATTTCTTCGAATGCCTGGGTGGTGCTTTCTCGGAGAATGACATCATGGCCCCTATCAACGTTATTGTAGAAGTTAATCCGCCGATGGAGATTATCCGGGTCGAGAACCGTTCCGGGTAGGACAACATGTGTATGAAGATCGGGTAAACCTTGCTGCTCATCGCCAGATTTTGTGAGCCTGTCATGAATGACAAAACTGTACTCAGGAACAGGGACGCCTCGCGCCTCGTAGTAGGCTTCTATGGCTGCGTCAGTCAGCTCAACGAGTACGTCCCGCTGTAATTTCTCCGGAATGAGATTCATCAGCACAGGGTCGGGATTGATCACCCAGGTCCAGGCTTCGACATGCTTGCCCCTAAGCGCTCCGCAGGACTGCTGGATGTCACCATAATTTGTGCCTAAGCCCCGGTCTATCCATCGATCACGACGCATGTCCCGAAACTGGGATGATTTGTCCCAGTTGCGATCATCCCTATATTGGTAATATTTGAGCGCGTTTGCCAGCCGTTTGGTATCGCGGCTCCTAACATATTTCCAATCGGATACGACGATTGCCTTTTGCTGGCCCATCTAAACCCTCCACAACCCGTTTGGCTCAGGAACATTATCTTCCATCGGCATATGCGGCAGTCACTGAAGAACCACAGACCCAAGATCAAACCACTCAGGGAAATTAATCTATCGGGATTCGCTCACGGACTATCTTCGTTTTGGCACTTAAGCGCCGCCTATTTCTTTGAGTCTCCTGCAGTACATTTGCGAGTATTGTTGCCGGATCAGCATACTCATCGTTTTTTTGTATTACTGGCAGCAGCTTTGACCAACCATTAAGTTCCAGCGTGATTAGGGTCTCGACCAGAAATCGGATCAAGTCATCCCGCTCTGCCAACTGCTGTAGAAGAGGCTGCAATGCTTCTTGCAACGTCTCAGGAATAGCCTGGATCAGCTTTTCCTGCATCGCATCTAGTCGGGTCTGTAAAGTTTTCCCGAAGTGTGCGCGACTACCGACTTCGTCTTCCTCTTTGTCGATCAAATTTCGCAATGCTTCTCGGTGTAGATACGCCATCTTCACATTAGGCCCACGTCGCGCACGAATAGCCTCCAATCGGCGGAACATCTCCGGAGTTACCTGCACGACCATCTTTTTCAGATGTAGTTCGTCGTGGGGGAGGTCAACTTTGATCAGTAATGGACCATTTGATTCCGGCATTGTGACAACTCCTCGTTTTTATGTCTGAAGTCGAATAATTCTCATCTCAGGTAACAGCGTCATGATGGTAGTTTTGGCCGTGATGGCCCCGAACCTGTTTGTCGTTCATGACTCGCATCGCGTCGCGCGCTCGAGCAATGAATCGATCTGCAATGCTGATTTGCGATCCTGCAAATGTGTCTTTTTTGAATACGCGGTGTAATGCCATTTGCGACCTTCACAACGTCGGCAAGAACGATGTTGGGGAATTTCCCCAGCCCAACCGGTAAGGTCGTAAGTGACGGTCATTGGGGTTCATTTGTACATATTTGAGTTCAGGCTTGTTCTGGTAGGTTCCTCGATGTGCCAAATTGTGGGTTCGTAACTCTCGCTACTGGCAGTCGCTATTGGCACATTGCTGTGGCATAGGTGATAACCATGAACCCGTGACTCATGCTCCTTCCGAGAACCGAGGCGATTATCCTTTTAGCTTGCCACCCCACGCGCCCGAACCTGGGTATCGTCGTTGAACGCAGATTGGCCCATTGCGTAGCGCTGCGCGTGGGGTTGTAAAATGCCCCTTGGTGGATGCATGGTTCATATGTCGCTTGCAAGCGTAGATGTCCTGCATTTCCATGTTTTACCTGTCTTGCAAGCCGTGATGTATCATTGTTATCGGGGCATAACATCAACAGCACGCTTTCGTGTAAATGAGGGGTTGGCTATGGAACAACAATTCTCATCTGATGTCGGATTGACAATTGGTCGCGTCCTGGCCGTGCTGTTCGTCCTGTGGTTGTTGTGGGCGTTAGTCCGACCTTTTATCCGGCGTGTTAACAGCAAAACCTTGAATACTCGGCATCAGAGAATTTCCCCTGACCAATCCTCGCCCAGACGGCTGTTCTGGAAGTATCCCAGCTACACGGACGTCTTTTACCCGCCAGTCGAGGTTGAACTTCGTCGGCAGGCCATCAGAATGAAAAATAAGAGGGCGCGCCAAGAAAAGTCGGAATGAGCATGAGGCGTTATACCAGTTGGCCGAAGGATCAACTGCACAAACCATCCCGGCTTTTCTCCGATCTTGATCAGACGCGCTGACAGTTTTCACGTCTCTGACGACGCTTCGCCGCCAGCAAATAGGATACTTTGTGTTGGACGAACTGCGGAGTGTACGTCCAAATTCAACCCATCAATGTTGGGCTTGTCTCCCGATTGCACCACATCTTGAGTGGCCTTTCTTTTTCCTATTTCCTCCCTAAGCATTGGGGTAATGACATTGCAGAACAGATGGGTTATCAGCGCTTTCCGGCTGAGGCCACATAGCCTCTTGGCCTCATCCAATACTTCCACCGCCTCACTAGGAACATCGATTTGAAGTTTGGCCGAATTCTGACCCTTGGACGTCGGTTCGGGTAACAATTGAAAAGCCCTTTTAGCCATGTTGATCTCCGTAACCTTCACTACCGGTGATGTCGATCACAGTCTATCATTTTTGGCCTTCAGGAATTAGGAAAAACTGAGGCAAAGGGGAACGAATTTTGAGGAATCGCAAATCAATCTTGTGTTGATTTGCTCCGATAAGCTGGCTTTTGATTTGGGCTATCGTTTTCTTGTCCAGGATGGGTTCGACAAAATCCGTACTATCGACCTTCTATAATGCGCAACCCAACTATCGTGTTGCATCGTTTCACGGTTCATGCAACACAATCCTTCTGATACTGCTGGCGAATTTAAGAATTGGAGAGAATCGCCCCGTCGTTTTAGCTGTTCAAATCGCACACTGCTGCGGCTATGGTAATTCGCCAGCAGCATCCTGGTTATGATGCTGGTGGCGAAGTCAGGCACGGTAAACTCGGCGGAGAAAGCCCGAGGGAAAAGGGGAAAGCCGATGTTACGTCCTGAGGCAAACCAGAACATTCCGGAAGAAACGGTACGAATTGCCCGCGCTGCCTATCCCAAAGGGAACTTGTACATGCAAATGCGGGACGAGTTCGGTCCACTGTATGAAGACAAGGCAATGCGGAAAATATTTTCGCGGACAGGGCAACCAGCAGTCGTACCCTGGCGCTTGATCTGGGTGACGGTGATGCAATTTGCGGAAGGGCTGAGCGATCGAGAGGCGGCAGATGCGGTACGGGGGCGGATCGACTGGAAATATGCGTTGGGCTTAGCCTTGGACGATCCGGGCTTTGACCATACGGTGTTAAGTGAATTTCGGACACGCTTGGTGGACGGAGAAGGTGAAACCTACCTGCTCGATACCCTGTTGAAAGCATGTCAAACGCGGGGTTGGCTCAAGAGCCGGGGCAAGCAGCGAACGGATTCAACGCATGTGTTGGCAGCGATTCACACCCTGCAACGGTTGGAAAGCGTGGGACAGACACTGCAATTGGCCTTGAATGATGATCTTGCACCTCTGAGACGGACATACCGAAAAGGTAGAGTACACTCAGGGAGGAGCAAGTGGAAATGGCAAAAAAACGAACGTACCCACGGTCTTGCAAGTTGCAGGCGTTAGAGCTGGTCAAGACCCGTAAGAAAAGCATCAATGAGATCGAGCGCGACTTGGGAATAACGCCCGGGCTGCTGCACAAGTGGAAAGCGCGGATGAAGGCGGATGGCGCGGAGGCATTTCCGGGCAAAGGACGCCTGAAAGAGGATGAGGAACTCATCCGACGGCTGAAGCGAGAAGTTGAAGTGCTGCGGCAGGAGAGAGAGGTGCTAAAAAAGGCTTTAGCCATCTTCTCGGCCAGCGCGGAGAAGTCTACGCATTTATGAAAGCGCATGAGGGACAGTTCAGTGTGCAGGTCATGTGTCGAGCGTTTGGAGTCTCGCGCAGCGCCTACTACGCCTGGGTCAGGGCGGGCTGCACCACAGCGCAAGAACGTACCGATGCTGTTCTGACCGAACGGATACGTGCCATTTTCAAGCAAAGTGGGCAAACCTATGGCAGTCCGCGTGTGTACGTCGAATTGAAATCACAGGGAGTACAGGGCAGCCGTCGGCATGTCGCTCGACTTATGCGTCAGGCAGGTCTGAATGCCACAGGGCCTCGTCGTCGGGTAAGCACGACCCAACGTGATGGGCAGGCGCGCGCTGTCAGCAACCTGTTGGGGCGGGATTTTACGGCAGATGCCCCCAACCGCAAATGGCTGGTAGACATCACTTCGATTGACACCGATGAGGGCCGACTGTATCTGGCCGGTGTGCTGGACTTGTTCTCCCGACGCTTGGTGGGTTGGGCCAGGGACGAACACATGCCCGACGAACTGACCCAGGAAGCCCTGGAAATGGCTATCCTTCAGCGTCGCCCGCCGCAGGAGCTTTTGCACCCTGCTGACCCGGGAAGCCAATACACCAGTGATGAGTACCAGGCTCTGCTCGCCAAACACCGCATGTTAGCCAGCTTCAGTGGCGTCGGCTGCTGTTACGATCACGCACCAATGGAGCGCTTCTGGGCGACCCTCAAGACCGAACTGGTCTATCGGGTGCATTATCGAACCCGTGCGCAGGCTAAAAACGCCATTTTTGCCTACATTGAGGGCTGGTACAACCGCCAGCGTCGTCATTCGACTTTGGGCTATCTCAGCCCGGAGCAGTTTGAACAACAGTTTCAGTCTTAACTTTGGGTCCGTTTTACCGGTGCAAGATCATGATTTGGCGAAGACAGCACCGGCCTGGCTGAAAGGGTGGGTCCCCGCGGTCTGGTTTGAGCGGTATAAACGGAAACTCGAAGAATATCGGTTGCCCAAAGTAGCCGCAGAACGGGTTCAACTGGCACAGCAGATCGGGCAAGATGGCTGGTGGTTGCTTGACCGCCTCAGCGTCGAGACGACGCCACCTGCCCTGCGCGAACGGCATAGTGTCAATATCTTGCGGCAAATTTGGGAACAACACTATGAGCGTCAGGCCGACGGTGTCGTCCGCTGGCTCGATAAAAGCGAATTGCTGCCTTCGGCTCAGCGTCTGGCATCGCCCCATGACCCCGAGGCTCGCTATAGCACAAAAAATGACCTGGAGTGGGTCGGCTATAAGGCGCACTTCACAGAAACCTGCGATGAACAGGGTCCCAACCTGATAACCCATGTGGAAACGACTCTGGCAACCACCCAAGATAATGATGCGCTGGACGCAAGCCACCAAGCCCTAGACGCCCGCGATCTCCTGCCTAGCCAGCACATCGTTGACTCAGGCTATATGTCGGCGGAACTATTGGCATGTAGCCAAAACGAGTATGAGGTCGAACTGGTTGGGCCGCTGCGCCCCGATGTCAGTTGGCAAGCCAAAGATGAACACGCTTTCGATGTTACCCACTTTCAGATCGATTGGACCACCCATCGGGTGACCTGTCCCGCCCATCAGGTGAGCCACTCATGGAGTGAGCAAACCGGGTTTCGTGGACAGCCCGTTATCACAGTTCAGTTCCGCCAGCGTGACTGTCGACCTTGTCCGCTCCGCGCCTTATGCACGCGCCGCAAAGCCGGTTCACGTAACCTCACCTTCCCGCCTCAAGCGCTCTTTGCTCCCTTGCAAGCCGCACGACAACGCGAGGCCAACCCTGACTTCCAAGCGCTCTTCAACCAACGCGCAGGCGTAGAAGGGACGATTTCCCAAGCTGTGAATCCCTTACAGGCTCGTCACGCCCGCTATATCGGCCTGGCGAAAACCAATTTGCAGCAGATTGCTACAGCGGTCGCTGTCAATTTCAAACGGCTCTTTGCCTGGCTCAACGATGAACCTGTCGCGCAAACCCGAACTTCGCCTTTTGCTGCCCTGGCCTCACTTCGCCACCAGCATCCTGGTTATTCTGTGAAATGAACTCTCAACCCGCCTCGGACTATAATTCATCTACTATTCAATCACAGCAATCAGTTGAAGGAAGCGAAGCTGTGACAAACTACGCAAAGCACCCCGAAAAAAGTGCAGGAAGATTACTAATTTCAGTAGATCACGAATTTGCTTGTTTGAGTCGCCCCGCCCTAAAAGACGGGGCTGAATTTCCCAGTCTCAGCCCGGTGCTTGAGCGCCGGGCGATAAAAATCGTGATCTACTGAATTTCGTTCGCTGTTTGCCTCGCAATTGGCGTATTGCTGGGTGGGCTGCCTACTGAACACTTGAACGGTGTCGCGCCATCGACACTTCCGTCAACAATTAGCGCAGATGATGAGATTACGGTACTCGGTTATTTTCCCGATAGAGGGCCGGTCGATCAAATTGGCATCGCAATGTGGCCGTCAGTAACAGCGGAACCTATCAAAACTTTTCGGATAAGCGTACTCAATGTCGATGGTCGTGACCTATTCTATTGGACACAAATCAACGCCCTTGAGGCATGGCATTTTGGTAACAAGTGCATCTTCGTTACCGGTAAACTGGGAGTTGAACCTTCGACTGGAAGGCCCCTCATTGAAGCGCACACTGTCAAAGTGACCTCCGCCCTACCAACTCGCCGTCAGATGCCGATAGTCAAGGTAGGGCAACTGGTGACAATTTCCGGCTTATACATGCTGGTGGATGGCGATCACACACTTCCGTCCCTTCATCCTGTGACCTCCATTCCGGGGGCAAATTCGTGGCAGTTTTATCTCGATAACGATATACGGTTGATGTTCCCCGTAGATTTTTCGCCCGAAACCGCGACGAGGGAATTGCTAGACGGTTGGATAACTATCAGTGGCAAAGTCATCAGCATCCGAGAAGACAATAAACCCAATGCTATTGAGGTCGAGCCGGAAACAATCCGACCCTATATATGTCCCCCTGACATGGGCACACCTGAAAAATAAACTTACTCATCTCTGTGACAACACCTCTCACCTCACACTTGAGATATTAAGCGAAGTCAAGCCTCGTTTTTGCGACCATCACTGGAACTGCTACACCTGACGCGACTGAAGGCTTATTCTGTCGCATCAGGGGCTGGCAACCCTCGCGGAGGTGGTGAACGTCTGTGCGTCTTCAAAATCTTTGGAACACGCCTTTTCTGATGATAATGCGGGGAAAGCGTGTTCAAGTCAGTTTGAAGATGTACACGACGGTCAACCGAAAAAAGAAAAATCCGCGTAGACGGCATTTAGTCGCCTACGCGGATGGAAAGCGTCTCGACCTACAGCTACAGAAACGCTGCCTCATGTTATTGTTTCTGCTGGATAGCGTAGTGAATGGCGGTCCTCACCTGCTCAGGATCCTTGTCGATGTCATCTGTGTTGATAAATATGACATCCCCAGGATATAGGCACTCCAGCCAATAGTCTCGCTCGGCCCGGTAGCGATTGTGAAAATATCCGTTCACTTCAAGGACAATTTGCTTGCCTTGTAGTGTAGAAACCAGAAAATCGAGAATAAAGCAATGCCGCACACCGCCCTCATCAGTCTCGGCGAAGTCGGCTTGGCGCTGGAAATTCGCGTTGAATTCCGTGAGCCATTCAGCGACAATCTGTTCGTGGCGAGATGGGTTGGCTATCTGATGACGCTGCACAGCGCGCAGAGCAAAATCAGCCCCATACCGTGCCGCAGTAACTGCAAAGCCCTTTTTACCTGCTTGAATAGTCTGACATTTGCGGCACATTCGCTGCTCCGCTTCGGCTCGCTCGGCAGCGCTTTTGGTCAACCACCGAATATTATTACAATCTGGATTGGCGCAATGTACCGGATAGAATCTCTCGCGCTGGCGCGGACGCTTGCGGCGCGGAGCAGGTAGCAGTTTTCCGGCATTCCAGTTGACAAGTGGATCTTTGCAAATATTGAAACCCTGTGTCATCATAACCTCACCTTCTGTCCAGCCCGAAGCTGGCAACAAAAAGAGGCACCTGTCTGAACCAGGTGCCTCTTCTTCTTTTATCCACGACGAGGAGTGAATTCGGTGCTGTCACTCACAGCATTCAATCGAAATGTGTAGTAAACACCTCCCCGATTAGCGTTGACCCCGATATTCAGCGTTGATCCCGATGTGTTGCATGATTTGCAGGGCTATCCGTGCGCTTTCGTCTCGATGACAGAATTTGTGCGATCCGTCTGCGTTCAGATATGGGCAGTAGCAAAGCAGGGTGAGTTCGTCACGATTCTTAAATAGCTCCACGTAACGATGCTTGTAAGCTTTATATTTGGTTCGGATCACGTCTCGAAAGCCAACGATCCCTTTTTCTGGACATCCATCGAGATATTCTTCGTCGGTCAGTGGAACAAACTGCCTCCACCTATCGATCTCCACCCGGTTACCTGTCTGCAAGGCATAAAAGTGTCTATGCCCACCAACCAAAGTCCAGGTCGGTGCAAACAGCCATCCACTATCGGTAACATTCTTGTTGTTCTTGACGGTGATATTCAAGCCGTCTCTACCTCGATATACGCCTACGATTCCCGTCCACAGCCGCAACCTATGGTTCATTGCCTTACTCCTTATTCTAGGTTGTAAGCCTCGTTCAGTTCACGTTGACCAGCGCGTTAGGCGCTAAGATGAAGTCGTGGAGAGCCGTTTATCAGTACGGTTTCATCGCGGAGTAGTTCATGTTTGTCGAAAGATTGTGAGGGCCAAGGGAAACGCCACTCATTAGCGTCACCTGTCGATGGAGTGGCTTCAAGTGCTGCCCCGATGAGCGGTAGGTTTTTCATCCAATACAAAAAAGGAGGCAGCGCCCCATTGTCGGAGCCACTGCCTCTCGAATCGGATTGCTGAAGGTCATCCGTTATAGAGAAAGTCGTTCTGCATTGCGTTTACTGGTCACTATGTGTTGTTCAGCCCGATGTTAGAACGGGATATCCTCAGTATCATGCGCAGTCTCCTGGATTGCATCAAGGAAGGTTAACTGCGAGACCATCGCGTTGATAGATGCTGCTGGTTGCTTGTTCTTTTCCGAGAAGTATCCAGTTGCCCAGAAGCGGTTAGATACATATAGCGCGAGACTGCCACACTTCAGGTACATCAGGATGTCGGCCAATTTCTCCCAGGCTGCCACACGGACTTGCGTCACCGATTTTTCCTCGCCTCGCCGATGATTCACATAGACAGTACCGTTGGCAACTGCCCTCTCACCGTTGCCTGGGCGCTTCAATTCGGGAGCAGCACCCAGATTGCCGATAATAAGCAGTTTGGAGAAGTCCTCGGAGGCGGGATCAATAATTTCGGAGACGGTAATCTCCAAATAGCCCTTGTACGCCGTTGAGTCATCATCGTCGGATGGGGCTTTACTCTTGTACGGGACGGCCTTTAGCACACCCGTAACAAGTAGCCGCTGCCCCTTGGAGTAGCTTTTGAGTTTCTCTGCCAAACGTTCGTTGAATACTACCAACCGATAATAGGTGACCGCGCTGCTATCGCCGCCTGCGCGTACAGTCTCAAAAGCGGCTGTTGTGAATTCCATTCCGTTCGGTGTCACGGAGGTCTCGGGATCACGCGCGAGCGAGCCAACCAGCACTGCCAGATCGAAGTTTGAAGCCATGCTAAATTCCCCTTTCTTGGCGGTACACCGCTCTTTCTATTTCGGACTCTGTGCCAGGATCGTGCTTAGGCTAGATGGCGTTAGGCCCTCATTTTTGTCAGATTTGCTACAGACGCTGTATTTTGGCAATCAGCCGACTGGCAGTAGTGGCGCGTTCGTCGTCATGCGGTTTCCAGTGAACGCTGACCCGTTCGCCCTTGTGTTCGCTGAACCACTTTACAACGGCCTCGGTGACGGCCTCATTCTCGGCAGAAGCGCAAATGGAACCATGCTCAGTTTTGGCCCTGGCTTGGACATTCCACCCGGCGGACAGCTTAAGCCCATTGATGACGTAAATCTCGCCACCTGCTGAGACTTCGAGCATAACGATGGGTTCCCCTTGGTGAACCTGGATACTGACTGACGTTATTTGCATGATCGGCCTCTCTTTCTCATAACGAGAAACTTTCTGATAACGGATCAAGTTCATTTCAAGCAGAGTGATTTCTTTGATCAGCGCATACATGAGTTGTTCCTTAGATTACGGGTGGGCGCAGACTAGACGGGGCGTACTGATACAGGGTCCCTTCGGCGTAGCCTAAACCCAAACGCATTTGGCACTGGGTCTTGTTCGCATTGTATGGGGCGTTAGCCCCTTCCTTTTAGGCGTATCAATTTTGGGGGTTTCTTTCACAATTTTCGGTGATATGCGTGTAGGAATGAGGCGGGTTTCGAGGAATCTCTCTGATATGATGCTTGGTACTCGACGTTCGGAGAGAGGGGTCGGTCTTATGAAGCGATGGATTTGGGCCGTTTTATTAGTGTTGGCGGCCTTCTGCCTGGTGATCCTAGGACTTGGCTACTTTGCCACTCAGACGATCTCCAAGACGATTGATACAGGAGTGAGCAATTTGCAGATGACAATGACGGCCATGCCGTTCCAGGCGGCGGGTAGTGGAAGCACGCCTCCGATAATTACGACCACTCCTGGCTTGGAAATCCCGATCCCGGTCTACCAGTCTACGTTGGTTGAGGCTGCGGGTGCGACCAGGGCCTCTGGGTACGATGCTGCCATCCAGGCGACTAGAACAGCATACGCACCGCTGTATCAGGGATCAGCCACGGCCATCATGGCTTCACGCACGGCAAACTTTTACGCAACTGGGACCGCTCAGAAGAAGTAGTTGGGCAGCGCGAGTCAGGATGACTGCAATTGCAGGTAGACACCATTCTCCTCCCCGGTAGGAGCCTGTTGCTGCTACTCATTATGCTGCCCTTTTTGATGGTAGATACACTGATCAGCGGGTCATTGAGCCGGAGCCGATATCCCGATGTCGTTTCAAACAACATAGGCCGACAATTCCGATAATGAACGATCCTTGACTAATTGCAAATAATGGATGTATATTGTGTTTTGGACTTAAGGCATCGCAACACATCCATTTAACGTTAATCATTCACCTGCAAGTTACCCACCAGTCCTGTTATCGAAAAGAGGCGAAAGAACAGCACGCAAGGAGGCTAGAATGCACCCGGTTCCTCCAGGTCCGAGCAGCAGTCGGCAAGAGCTTCTCAAGTTCGCTAAAGATCCCCTGACCTACTTCCTCGAACTCACTGCCACTTACGGCGAAATCGTTTATACCCGTATTGGCTCACGCGAAACATATGTAATCACGCACCCCGATGCGTTACGCGAGATTCTCGTTGAACAAAGTGACAAATTCGAAAAAACGGGCCATACGAAGGATAGTGCCTCTACTTTTATGGGCGAGGGCTTACTGGTCACTGCAGGGGCTATTCACAAGCGCCAGCGCCGAACCATTCAGCCCCTATTCACCCCAGCCTGGGTTCAAAGTTATGCACAGACCATGATCAGTGATGCGACGGCGGTAGTGGATAGCTGGAAGGATGGTGAAACGAGGGACATCGCCGCCGACATGATGAAGTTGGCGTTGAATATTGTTAGCAAAACAGTCTTCGGTGCATCCGGAGTCGATAAGAGCACTGAATTCGCACGCGCTACAGCCGTAATGCAGCAGTATACGGACGATACCCTCAGACGCAGCAAGTTGGTTTCTGTTACTGAGGAACAATGTCAAGAAGCAGTTGCTGTAATGGAAGACCTGGTCACCGAAGTCTTGATGCACCGTACCCAGAGCAACCGGCACGATCTGGTTTCGTTGCTAAGTGCTGCTGTTGACCCAGAGACCCATCACACGATGTCTGACAAGGAAATTCGTGATCATGCACTCACTCTACTCATCGCCGGTCATGAAACTACAGCGAATGCACTTGCCTGGACATGGTATCTCCTAGCAAAACATCCACAGGTCAAAACGCGCCTCCGTGAAGAAATAGAACGCACCTGCGGCGCAGGATTGCCCACGGTTGATCAGTTGACCGAGCTGCGCTATACTGAGATGGTCTTGAAGGAATCCCTTCGGCTCTACCCCCCGGCGTGGCTTCTGGGCCGAACGCCCATTGAACCAGTTACGGTTGCTGGCTATACCATCAATCCCCAAGCCAACATCGTTATTTCGCCTTTTGTCATCCATCGAAATCCGCGTTATTTCGTTGATCCAGACAACTTTATTCCGGAGCGCTTCACCAAAGAACCTCGTCGGTACACCTATCTGCCGTTCGGCGCGGGGCCACACGCTTGTATTGGACAGCCCTTCGCCATGTTGGAATTGACGTTCGTGCTGGTGACGCTCATGCAGAAGGCCGACCTTACGATTCCAGACGATTACATTGCCCAGCCAGAACCGATGATGACGCTAAGACCCAAAGGCGGTCTCAGAATGATAGTGTCGAAACGTTCTACTAAGCGTTCAAGCCAGCAATATGGACGGCCTGCGGATACAGCAGCAATGTAGAATACTCAGAATCCAGGTCGCGGTTCAACCTGTATTCCAGAATATGTTCTTATTAGGGGGAACAGGGACCGAACCGTGCCATACAAGTCGAAAGTAGTCTTCCGCGGGTAACCCTTACTGTTGCAAAGTTAGAATAAGGGCTATTGCTATGCATCCCTATCAGGCCTTCTCAATCGCAGTGCGCCTGACCAGTTGCATAATCTGCTCATCTCTAACCTTCCTGGTCTTGTTTCAGCTTCGACACGATAGAAAAGGGGTGCTTTGTGCCACCCTCACCGGAATAACTGCTGCGGCGGCATTCACCGGCCTTGCCATGCGTGTGTTCTGGATTTTTGGCGGCAGTATCAATGAATGGCTCACCATTGCCGGAACGGGCACAGGGGCCGTTCCTGTTATGGCTTATATCTTTGCTAATGAATATCTTGGCATCTGGACACGTTTTCGACGGATACTGGCTCGATTCCTGATAGTCGGCGAGTGTTTGGCAATTCTGTGTGGTCTGCTGGGAATCTTGTACAGCGACGCACAAATAACACCCGAAGGTTACCTGCTTTACCGTACATATCCCTGGACCAATGTTCTGGTCGGATTGGCAGCCCTGGGTAGCCTCGTCACCTGGAAAACCCTGATCCAACAGCGTGGCAAGGGGCAAAATGCCATGAACACACAGGTACTCGTTGGCGTGAGCATCATGTCCTGTGGCATTTTCATCTTGACGATCCCAGCATTGAATAAGTACGTCCTTGAACAGGTGACCAATGCAATCGGCGCTATTCTAATCGCTGGCCCAGTTCTTCGACAGCGGCTCTTTGATCCTATTACCCAACTCAACCTGCAACTAACCCGTCGGGCGGAGCAGCTAAACGCGATTAACCGAGTGGGACGGCAAGCCAACTCGGTATTGCACCTGGACGCTTTACTTAATGGGATTGTCGCGGAAATTCAGCAGACATTCAGCTACTACAGGGTGACAGTATTCATGTCGGAAAAAGGTGAAAAAGAACGGTTGGTTGTGCGGGCGTCTGCTGGCGCGAGAGCACAGGAAATTGTTGCATCTGGTCGGGAGCAGGCCATCGTGACCAATCAAGATGGCTTCGTATGGAAAGCGGCTCTTACACACCAGATTGTCCGCAGCGAAGACGTTTTTAGAGATGCCCGCTTCCGGATCGGGACGCACCAAGAGGCAATACACTCAGAGGTTGCTGTCCCGCTGACAGTCGGCACAACCAACACCGCGAAGGAGATCCTGGTCGGTGTGCTGCATATTCAGAGCGACAAGACAAATTCATTTAGCACTGAGGATCTGGAAGTGCTTGGCATTCTGGGACAGCAGCTAGCTATTGCTATACGCAACGCTGAACTTTTCGATGAGGTTGAGCGACAACGTCACCTGGCAAATCAGGCCAACGATGCTAAGACCCGCTTCCTATCGGCTATGAGTCACGAGTTCCGCACACCCCTCCAAAACATTATTGTCCGAAACAACTTCGCGCAGAATCCGGAAGAATATCGCGGCGAAGTCAAACTCACTGACGAATATATGGCAGACCTGAAGGAAATCGGAGGCAGTGCTGAACAATTGCTACGTCTGATTAATAACGTGTTGGATCTTAGTAAAATTGAGGCGGGGGCCATCGATCTTGTGATGAGGCCCTACAATCCCCTCGCAATTCTCAAGGCTGCTCAGGACTCTATGAAGGTTCTACTCAAACCCGGTGTGGAGATGAAAGCTGCCTACGCTACCAATCTCCCAAGCATCTATGCTGACGACCTGCGAGTTAAGCAAATCCTCATAAACTTACTCTCGAATGCGTGCAAGTTCACGGAACAAGGAACCATCACGATTGATGCCTGTGTTCACGACAGCCATCTTGAGTTTTCGGTTGCTGACACTGGTCTTGGTATCCCGGTAGAGGCTCGACCTACGTTGTTCACACGATTCCGTCAAGCAAACCCGGAAGTAGTACGTCGTCACGGTGGAACGGGTCTTGGCCTGACAATTTGTAAGCAATTAGTCGAACTTCAAGGCGGACAGATTTGGTTCGACAGTGTCGAGGGAATGGGTAGCACGTTTTATTTCACGATTCCGCTCAGTCTTTCAGAGGAAAGCATGACCGATGCGGTTGTGGGAGAAAACACGGCGAAACATACTGTCATCTTTGAGAGACAGGTTGAGTTCACTCCACCCGTGCAAGTGCTTGTCATCGACTCGAAGGGCAATGACTGGAATAGTTTGGACGTGGCATTGTCAGAGCAAGGTTTCAAGTTGCTTGCCTGTCGCCAAACGGACCACGCGATCCGGGTCGCAACGGCTACTGTACCACCTTTAGTCGTTATGGTTCTTCAATCTGCTGGACAATCGGCTATGCAAGAACTATGCACGCAGCTCCAGGACGAGCCGCGCCTCAGACATACGCAAATCGTCGAGTGCAAGGTAAGCAGTCCAACTGAGTGGCGGAAGAACATCCTGGCAGCGGTACAGCAGGTTATGCCGAATTCCGTGACATCGTTGAAGGCATAGTAGAACCTCGCTCAGAACCGAAAGTGGCTTCAGCCACAAAAGAGGACTGGCTATGTTGCCAACAGATCGACTTGTCACAGATATTGAGATCAGGGTACGCCCTAACGAGTTAAGCTCGCGCGGAATTATCCATGAGTCATGTTACATACAATGGTTCGAGGAAGCTCGCCTCCGTTACGGACAAACACAAGGCATTGATTTTGTCGCTGCCGACCCAAACGGCTATGTGATGCAAATTGCTGAATTCGAGACACAGTATTTCAGTCCAATCCGAGTGGAAGACATGATTATCGTCCACTGTTGGATTGAAGCACTTGAAGATCAGAGTATTACTTTTGGCTACGAGGCCACAAACAACGACGGAGGGAAACTCTGTCTGGCTGGGCGAACGCGCCACGTTTATGGTGACCGCGAAGGAATACTCGGCACGATCCCATCTGTCTGGAAAGGCAAATTGCAGATGCCGCATGACAATCAGATAGACACATCAGGACAGTAAAAGTACAGTCACTGACAGGTTGCCTTTAATACCGATTTTTAAGCCCGGTACGGCTGGCGTTCTGCGAGTCCTGATACATCAATCGTAGCATCTTACCTGCAACGCAGTTCCCCTATCTCCTCATCGCCTTCTTGCAAGGATCAGGTGAATCTCCATTTCGGGATTAATCAGCAGATTGTCGGCGCAAGCGAATAGAAATGCTGGTGATGGAGGTAAACTTCGATGCCTACACCGAGAGGCAATAACATCGTCAAATGAAATGGCTCTATACGACGGCATACATGGCACAGTCTGTCTTGTTAGCGTGAATCAGGTGATTGAGTGTATGGATTGAAGGATATCAACATGTCTGAAACTACTCAGGAGAACCAATCGGGCCAACCTAGAGATCTGAGCAATGTCCATGTTCTTGTTATCGAAGATAAGATGGACAGCTACTCTATTATTGTTCGTTTGCTTGAACGGGCGGGTGTATCCGTCCACAATCACAACTGGAAAGCCAATGGATTAGATATCGTGAATTTCGTCGAGAATCACATTGAGCATGAGATTGACCTCATCTTGCTGGACTTGGGGTTACCCAATGAGGATGGTTATGCAATACTGACGCGGTTGCGTCAGATACCACACTTCGCCCAAACGCCCATTGTCGCAGTGACCGGTCATGTCGACGTTGAGGAAATGCGCCGGGCGCAGATAGCAGGCTTCTCCGGTTTTCTGGGCAAGCCGCTTGACAAACAGCGCTTCCCAGGACAAATCCAGCGAATTTTGGCGGGTGAGGCTGTTTGGGAGAACGTTTAGGGCAAATGCGATAGAATCTGACGTCACGATTCTGGAATGCTGTTATCGGCAACTGCAATGCAGACCCATAGAAAAAGGCATGACCTATGGCAAACAATCCGCTGCTCTCAGAACAGGCCGTGCAACTCGCTACAAGCTATCACGATTACCTCACTGCACGAGGTGACATCGCTTCTTCCACTATCCACCATTATCTTGGCGATGTGACTGCTTTTGCGGACTGGTATGAGACGGCATATTCTCCAAACAAAGCCCTCAACGCTGCCAATGTCGATGCGGAGACACTCAACCGCTATCGTGTTTTTCTTGAAACCAAAGCTGGCCTCAAAGCCACGAGTATCAACCGCCACTTCGCCAGTCTACGCAGTTTTTTCGAATGGGCGCTGCATGAGAAGCTAACTTCAGAAAACCCTACCCAGGAAATACAGCGTGCTTCTGAACGTCAAGTAACGCGCGTGCTATCCGAGGCCGAAGAGACTGCCTTTGTCCAGACCATCGAGCAAGCCGATTTTCCCTCCGAACGATGGAACAAGAACAGGGATCGTGCCATCATTTACTTGATGCTCTACGCTGGTTTGCGGGTTGACGAAGTGCAGTTCCTCCGCCGCGAGCAAGTCGAGTTCAACGCACAAAGGGGATCGCTGCGGCAGATAGGCAAGCCCGGACAACAACGGAACGTGCCACTCAACGCGATTGCACACGCGGCGCTCAAACAACACCTGGACCAACTTCCAAAACAGAGCGAATATGTATTCCCGTCGGATCGAGCCAGACGCAATACTGAGGAGCCGATAACGGGGCGAACCATTCACAATCTCGTTACCAGGTACACGAGCCTGGCAGGTATTGGCGATCTGAAGCCATACGATCTTAGACACACCTTTTGTTATCGACTGGCAAAGGCGGATGTACCAGTCGAACGGATTGCACAGCTTGTTGGCAGCGCTGTCAAGAGAACCAAACGGTATAGAGCTATTGCTGCCAGCAGACTTTCAAGTACGACCACCCATGAGTAGGCTGTGAAAAGATATGGAGATAATCAGCCAGGAAGACGGGAACCTATACGAAGGCTTTGCGCGTATAAGCTGCAATGATCAGCGGAAGATCGTCATCGAACGGCGCTTCACTGTGAACGGCCAGGCTCTGCCAATGAGTCGGATTAACCCTGGGCCGGTGGAGATGGGCAATCCCGGCCTCAATAGCTTCATGGAAACTTACCTCGAGTCGGAAGCATCCAGCCATGAGCGGGAATCCCTGACATTAGCGCACGCCGTCTTGACGTATGAATTTGCGCTGGAACGTGGTCTCGCAGAGGCCGAGGCAATTGCAAACAGATATTACGTCAATTTTCAGACTCAGCGAGTGAGATATTGGCTGTCCTCGGTTGACACACTGCGGCGACAATACCTCGGAACAAATGACGCATTCATGGAATGGAAGTTCACCGGCAAACAGGTGAGGGAGTGGTTCAGGCATTATCTTGATTCTCGCCAGAAAACCAATTGGGTGCGGCTATTTTGAGACATGCAAGAAAGAGAGAAGACACGGGACAATTTCCTGAGCAGTAGGGACTGTCAACAGGAAAAGGCCAATGTCTTCAGGTGAAAGTATATCGCAACGGCTACATGGGCAACTGGACGAGCTAATCGGAGAAATGCAGGCAGTCGAGGGCCAGCCAGCGAGTCTGCATGAAACGGAAGAACGGTTGTGGCGCTCGATGTTGGAGCTAGGGCGAGGGTTGCTGGAATTGCGGTTAGAAGCGTATCGAGAGGCAGAAGTCATTCAGGACGCGATAGAGGTGAATGGGGAGCGCTATGAGTACCAGCGGCAGCGGGGACGCCAGTATGTGTCACTGTTTGGGGAGGCGCGGGTCGAGCGAGCGTACTACCTGAGCATGGAGCGGGGTGGATTATGCCCGATGGACGCCGCGCTGTCGCTGCCGGAATTGAGTTATTCGGACAGTGTGCAAGAGCGGTTGAATGAACTCAACGTGTGGGTGCCGCAGGAGCGGAGCATTGCGCTGCTGGAGCGCTGGTTGGGCTTGAAAATCCCGAAAGGGTCACTGCAACGCAGCAGCGACCAGCAAGCGCTGTACGTAGAGGACTATTACGCGCAACGGCAGGTAGGGCCAGCGCCGGAGACAGACAGCATTCTGGTGGTGAGTGCTGATGGAAAAGGCATCCCCATGACACGAGCCGACAGTCCGCCGCTTCAGGCGCGGCGCAGTAAGGGGCAGAAAAAGACGGCTAAGAAAGAGGCTGTCGTGACCGCTGTATATAGTGTGGCCCCGTATGTACGGGAAAGCGCCAGTATTCTGACCGCGTTGCTCCCGGACCGGACCGAGCCAACCAAACCAACGCCGTCCCGTCCCGCGCCAAGCGACAAACAAACCTTTGGCACGCTGGACGGGAAAACGGCAGCGTTGAGCCACCTAGCGCAGCAAGTCGTCCGGCGCGACAGTCCGTTGTTGGTTCATCGCGTTGCGCTGACCGATGGGTCGGTGCCCTTGCAACAGCGCGTGCAGGAGCAGTTCCCCACCTTCACCCTGGTCCTGGACATTATCCACGTCACCGAGCACTTGTGGGATGCCGCCAATGCCCGTTGGGGCGAAACCTCACCAGATCGCCTGTCCTGGATACGCCAAGCGCTCCGCTGGTTATTAGAGGACCAGCTTGATACGCTGCTGTTGGACTTGCACGCCCAAGCGCGTGACTTGTCCGCTGACAAGCACGAGGTCCTGCTTCAGGTGAGCGCCTACCTGAGCCGCAATCGGCCCTTCATCGACTACCAGCGCTATTTGGCCCTGGGCTGGCCCATTGGCACCGGGGTTATTGAGGGGGCCTGTCGTCATCTGGTCAAAGACCGCTTTGAACAGGCTGGAATGCGTTGGTCGAAAGCAGGTGCTCAGTCCCTGCTGGATTTGCGCAGTGTTGCCCTCAACGACGATTGGGGCGACTTTCACCGCTTTCGTCGTCAACAGTCTCACCTTGAACGCTATGATTTCCCCTATCCTGATACTTTACCCGATATCCTCGCCTTGGAGGCTGCTGCTTAACCGTGACTCAAAATAGCCACACCCAAACCAATTCTGTAACGATTTCTACGGCGTGATAGCGAGAGGTCACAATCCAGTACAAGAGACCGTCAACCTCTACGCTGCTTGCGATTTCTGAATAGCAGACATCTTCGCCGTTGAATACGAATTAGCCCAAAGAGGAAAGTACCCCGCATCTCTGTCGAGTTAGCGAGGGTACTTCTCCTTTGCGCCTCTAGCCAATCTAGCCAGGGAAAACCTCGCCGATCAAAGTTTCCACTTCTCCGAGCGTGATGAATTGCCAGGGATGTACGCCAGGAATCTCTGCATATTTCTCTGACCGTTCATCCCACCTGAGCGTCACAATGCTGAATTCTTCCGGGTAGTCGAGCGATAGGCCCTTGGTTTTCCCCGTTGCAAGATCACGCCCACGCTCAGGGACATGCTCTATCAGGTGGGTAAACTTGATGCCCAGATCGCGCCTGATATGGGTAGCCACATGCTCGATGCCGTTGGTAAGGCTGTAGACAAATTCATCGTCGGGGCCGTCATCATGGTCACCGTCAGGGCGAATTTTGTAACTTGCAATGGCTACAACTTCGCCGTCGTTCTCGTAAACGCGCAGGTGACACCAGCCCTCATTGCGCTCGTGATGGACCTGGTTGAACACAAACTCAGGTAAATCGTGAATTTGCGGCATGTTTGCGGTTTCCTCCTTATCCAATGCAGAACAACAGATGTCCTGACTCAGCAGGGTGGTTGCTGAACGGGCTGTCGCTTGGAGCATTCTCGAACGACGCACGCTGAGCCAGTGTCGTTCAGTGGTAGAAGAGGCTTTGGCTCGGCTTGACCGCGCTTGGGAACTGCTGAAAGGGTGTAGCGGAGAGATACTTATCGAGCCAGGTACACACGGAGGTTATCCGCTGTCAAGGGGATGGACTTTACATTTAGGGAGCCTGCATCGCAGAACGAAAGGAAAGTCGTCACAGGCTCATGATTCAACAACTTGTAAACGTATTGGGCGGCGACTGTTGCGATGAGATCATTGATGAGTAGGCTTTGAGCACCTGTTTCGACCAACTCTGCACACGATGCAGCCGGTTGCGGCACTGGCGCTGGATCTGGTTCCAGCAGGGCCGGGAACAGCAGCGTGAAGTTGGGTAGATAGTGATATCTTCCGGTGTGGATGCACTGCCTCACCAATTCGAGATCGTCCGTATTGCCCAGGACGATCTGACCCGACTCCGCATGATTGCCGCAATCCAGCGTCAGGCACTCGGCACGGGCTATCTCTCGGCGAGCCAGGTGATTATCTACCGCACCGCAGATCAGACTGTAGCGCCCGGCGTGTTTGTCCGCGTCGAACGGCTCGTTAAACCATTCCACCGCCAGCCCCAAACTGTAGTTGAAACGCCTGGCGAGCGATTCCGCTTTGTAAGCGCCTGCGTCCGCCTCAGCCTGTGTATAGAGCTGACGACCAACATTGCTGATCTCGATTCGGTCTGGATCAACGATCCGGATCGTGGGTATGTGCTTTCGGCGACGCTTGAGGTCATACACGATACGGCAGATACTGCGCGCTAATTGCGAACCGGTGCCACCAGCGCCAACCAGTACCACTTCCTGGATCATCTGCGGCGGATCAAAGCGAGCAGGTTGCGAGATCATGATCACATCCTTTCGCTGAACTTCTCCAGCAAGTCGGCCAGCGTTCCCTTGAAAGGAACGAGGTCGCGCTTGGGGTAAGTCCGCGCTTTCCGCGCATCGAGTTCAGTCAGCTTTTTGCGGATGTCTCCCGGCTCACTCTTGCTCTTGCCGCTGACGGAATGGGCCGTGAACGTGCTGCCCAGGAACATCCGCCAGTCCTCGGCCAGGTCATTCCGCGCTAAGGCTTCAGCGGAGACTTTGGTCACAGACCCCCAACACACAGCACCCTCGGCATAGATATTGGGCAAGGGAGGCACATACAACGGTATATCTAACGCCGTTGGGCGTTCCTTGACGGCGAAGATGCCATACTTGGGGTGGTCATTGCCTGTGGTCATACGGATCATCAGCAAACCGGGCAGCGGCACACGAAATGGCGCATCCGAGCCATCAATAAAGATGGCCGTTCTTTGGGGCGGTCTGTAGCCGATTACTGTGCGGCGGACGCCCTCAACGCGCAGACAAATCGTGTTCGGATCGAGTATTCCCGTATCGAGTACCGTCCGAGCGGCAAGAGCCGAGGCGACTTGCGCCGGGTCAACTGGAAACTCGGTGAAACCGCCATTTTCAGTTGGACGACGCATAATCACCCCAAACGGATAGAAACTAAGGGTGAGGCTTGGCGGTGTCTGGATCATCGTAGCGAGCGTATTGGGGCCATTGAAGGGTTGTCCGGTCACGTTTCGCCTTCCTTCCTGTGATTAAGCCAATATTGTGCTGGAGAGCTTCTGCCCAGGCGTTGTCCTGTTCGAGTAATTCGAGTGCGCGCAAAGCTGAGGCACCCATTTCGTTAGCCTCTTCTTGTACGCCATTCATGTGCTGAATATCATCTGGCGTCCAGGGAGCAGTCTCTATCCCGGCATCCCACAGCATGTCCTGTGTGTAGTCCACCAAAGTGTTGCCGGACATACCGAACAGCCAGCGCAGCAGATTGGCGAGATCGGCGTGAGGGCAATCTTCGCCGTCAGGTTCGAGGCTGGCGATGAGTCGAGTGGCAACTTCTCTAGCCTGGTCCGCATTGCCCTTGGCTGGGATACCGAACCAGGCTGCGATAGGTACAAGTCGAGGGGCCATCTCGGCCAGTTCACCGAAGTATTCGTCCACGTCAACGCCAAGGGCATCAAAAGGCACACCGAACTTGAATTCCTCAACGTCGTTCAACTCGGCGATCAGGTATCGGTTTGCGCCGTCGCAGATGGCCCGGTTGAGAGCTATGTAACCCTCACCACGCCATAGACGCTTTACCACATCAGCATATACGTCATGAAAGCAGACCCGGCAAACGGATAGCGCGTATTCCAAGTCGTTATCTTCGTCGCCAGCGTAGTACCTATCAGAATCCATGTCTGATGAACCCATCGGATCGAGCCACGCTGCGGTGCAGGCGAGGGCCGTCACAGGATCGGCTAACAAGGCCGTGACCAGGAAACTTTGTGCCTGCAGCAATGGATTCATAGCCCAAACTCCAGAATAGGTAGACGAAACGGAACAGGCGGTAGCATTGCGAGTTTCCCGGCTGCGCTCATGGAACGGTTCCCGTATTCGATAAACTCAATGGTGGCCTGGACAACTTGCTCAGTTGACACCTCACCTGGAAACCAGTGACCGGGTGTGGGTTGACACTGCCGAAGCAGCGCCAACCCGGACAGTTCAACCGGCGGTATCTGTTCCAGGCAGGCCAACAAGTCTTCGGCGGTCAGAGGTGAGACTTGAAGCATAAAGTGTCCCCATTTTGAAGCATATCCTGTCCTAATCGGGCGATATTCGAGCGGTTTTGTGGTCGTTGAGTCATGCTTCTTGAAGCACATCCTGTCCAAAGTCGTGGATTTTGAAGCATAAAGCGTCCCAAAGTTGGAACAGGTAACTAGAGCAGAGTCATCCAAACCCCTGCTCAGAGAAGAGCGGTTGGGGCTACAGCAAGCGGCAATCGCAGACAAAACCATATCATTGCCAGCTCGATTTGAAAGCATAAAGCTTCCAAATGGCAATTTTATGGTTTAAGTCACAAGAGGGTGTGATTTGAACCATAAAACTTCCTCATTTGGAAGCATATCCCTTCCGAAAAACGTTAGTTTGGGGTGGTTTGAGTGGGTATTGCCTACTTCTTGGAAGCATAAAACTTCCTAAAGTTGGATTTGGAAGCATAAAGCTTCCCAAAGTTAAATACGGCAGGCGTCTATTTGAGCCAAAGCGGTGGAGCGGAACCTACTGAGGCGCTGCTCCGAGGTTGCTATTCCGCCGTCAGATTTCGGCATGGGATGGCTTAAATCCTGCCTTTTTCGCGCCGATTTGGAACCATAAAACTTCCACGCGGTTTGGAACCATAAAGCTTCCAAACGGAAGTTTTATGGTTTAAATTACAGAGGGCTGCCCGTGAACATGGTTGCCTACCCTTTGCGGCCTGGCTGGGGCATGAACTCGACAATCCGCAGGTCACCTTCGCTCGTGGTCTCGGTGCGTTCGCGGATGCTCGCATTGGCAACTTCAGGATAGGTCGCTTTGAGCAGGTTGCGTATCTGCTCATTGTTCAAGGAGACAGTCGAAGAATCCTCAACGATACGGTTTGTGCCGATCTTGAAAACGCGGGGGATTGCCGGTGACGGATTGTTAGTCATTGCATGCGCTCCTTATGGAAACTAAAACAGGCTTAACGTGACAGGCTTGCTGCTCTCAGATGCCGGGATGGGTGCGGGCGTCTCGTCGCCAGGTTCGCTCACGGTCTCATCCAGTTCGCCCTCGTCGCTGCCTTCCTCAGCGGCTTCGTCGCTATCTTCCGTATCGTTAGCTGGATCAGGGGCAGAAGGAGTGCTGTTGGTCTGCGGTGGCTGCGTGGGCGCAGTGGACAGATCAGGCGGTGGGTTTTTCTCGATGCCCATCAGTTGTGCAGCAGCGTCCTGAAGCGCACGGGTGATTCCGGCCAGGTCACTGTAGGTAAATTGGCGGAGTGCCGCCAGCGCGCCTCGTTGGATGAGGATCGTGCCGGTACGTACAAGGCCACCCTCATCGGGCAGTGTCAGAGTGATGACCGTCGGTGGTTTCTGCGGCGATTTGGTCGCTTTTTTGGACATAGAGCCTCCTCTTAAGGTAAAGGAAAGCGGGTGAACCAATTCATGATCGGGTAGGCCATGACGAGACCGCCCACCGCTCCTTCGCTCACGCCGTCACGCAGGTAACGCGCCCCAGCAGCGAGCTTCTCTTGCACGTAGCTGTTATGGCTTTCACTGAGAACTGCATGGGCGGCTTGAGCAATGTGGGCAATGGCACTGAGCCACCAAAACACCACTCGTCCACGCCAACCGTGATGATCGCTGGCCGCGCGGGCACCCGATTCAGCCAGGATGTGGAGTGTTTCTAGCATGTGCAACAAGCCAGCAGTCAGTACCGTTTCGTCCGCATTGCTGTCGAAGTGGCGTAAGTGCTGCTCTGCCAATGCAAACAGTTCCAGGTTCTGGTACTTGACGAGTGCCGCGCCAAGCCGCACAGACGCACCTCGATACAGTTCAGCGCCACTCCGCTCGAATGCGCTGTCGATCAGCATGTTCATCAGCGCCGTGTGATCGGGATGGGCTTCGCCGCCTGGTAAACCGGCAGCCAACGCCTCCCTGAAAGCCCGATAGCTGTCGTTGTTATAATGTCCGTTATAGTGGTCAAGGACGTTCTGCGGAACATTCAGGGCTTGCAACGGAAATTGCGGTGAAGACATTTGGGGGACTCCTTACTGACGGTGGACATAACAAAGCGCCGAAGCGAAGCAGATCACTCCGGCGCGACGCAGAGGAAACAGCCTGGTCTTATCAGCCTCACCTCCTTTTCAGCGCTTTGGCAGGCGACGCTTCCCTGGATGAAGGGTTTGGCCCTGGCATGATTTTCAGTTCTGTGAACTGCTCTCAGGGCGATCCATCGGCTGATTGGTCAGGATCAGGCGGCCTTGCGGGGTTTCAAGTACACACCGCCGTAATCCTGCGCATTGACGCCCAGCAGTGGACACAACTCGTTGAGGTAGAGCCGTCCGTGCCGTCCAAAGCAATGTCCAATGCCCAGCGTTGCGTTGAAATTGAAATGTTTGCCAGGGTGATCCCTGGTATGTCCACAGGGACACAGGGACGCAATCCACCCTCGCCGGTCGAACCCGCCATAGTCGTCCACCAGAACCTTGACAATGGCGCTGATGAGGACGGGATTCAAAGGGTCAAATTGGTGTGTGTCCCTGTTGCTGCTGCGATGATGGGTGGGTCGACGGGCGCGATTCCGGCCTGGAAACGCCTGCAAGGCAGGGAGGGCAGCCAGATGCGGTAGAAAATCTGTGAAGCTGTAGCGTCGCTCGTCATGCAATTCGACAATCTGGCAGCGTGCGCCATGTCGCTCTGGCTTGGTGTTCATGGTTCCTGGCAGTCTCATGGGTTGCGTACTTGCAAAGTGGCACCCGCCGAAACGAGAGGCCAGATAGAGCAAAACAAGGTCGGCAGCGGCAAAATCCCCGGTGGGTTTTGCCAGGAACCAATAGCTGTGATAGCCGCCTCCGCTACGTACCAGGCAGGACGGCGGCTTCCGAAGTGCATTCAAATCGCGCTGACGTTTGGCTGTGAGCGGTTCATCCACATCCAGAAAGAGGGCCGATAGCGATACCAGATCGCCGCGTGTCCCCCGGTGCAACTGATCCAGGCCGGGGCGGCAAGTAGCCATCGACACGAATGCGCCCCAGCCCAGGTCGTTAGCATGACTAAGCCGCTCCAGGTCAAGCTGGCGCTGAATCTGACTGCCGATCAGCGTGTGGCGTGATATGACAGGATGCTCCCCATCGGGATGAATGGCCGTCAACGTGATGCATTCTGCCCGTTCGGGTGGCACGCACCCGAATAGGCATTGGAGAAAGAGGTAAGTTTCCCAGGTGATCATGCTGTGCTCCCTGCGTTAGAACAACGCGAGTTGCACGGGCTGGGGGGCTGTGACCAGGCTAGGTAAGGGCAGTGGCTTGATGAATCGAGCTGTGACTGAGGGGCCATCTGTAGGCGCATCGCTCAGGTTGGGCTTGTGGCGCGCTGGACGAGTCGGGCGAGAGTGTGTTGGCTTCGGTTGGCTGTTGTGAGCGGACTCAGTTGTGACGTCCTCGATCTGGGCCTGTCTGTTGAACACCAGATCGTAAATGCTACAGGCCGCAGCGGGTTGTGGTAACGGAGAAGCAACCAGTAGCGCGAGAACGTCCTCCGTCCCTTCGAGAACGGTCTCTTTGGACGGAGCAGGCGTTGTCTCGGCTTCTGCCTGATCTTGTTCTGCGACGTACCAGGCACTCTCGGTGGCATCGACCTCATGTGCGTGGCGTTCAAAGAGGGCGCGCAAGTCGGTGGACGCTGTGTCGCTTCCAATTTCCGTGGCGAGTGCCGCCAGCAGATCGCCGCTTCCGCCTCCAGTCAGCGCACTCAGGCCAACCCCGGTATCTTCGCCGTACAGCAGCGCTGCCGCCTGCTGTTTGCGCCCGATCAGCTCGATGGCCTGGTTCTCCATCAACCCGATATAGTGTGGATAGTAGACCTTGCACGGACGATCCTGGATCAACCGCCAGGCGCGCCGGGACGCCTGACTCATCACGAAAAGTGAATAATCAACTTCCAGGAATATGATCGTTGGAAAGTCAATCAGGTCGAGGCCCGTCTGTACTAGGCGTGGATTACAGATCAGAACGTTGACGCCACGCCTGGCCTGCTCATTCAGAAGTCGTTCGCGTCTGAAGGCAGGCGTGCTGCTGCGGAGGATGTAGGGCTTGGCGAGTATGCAAGCCTGCGTGATCTTCTCGGCCACACGCGCCTGGATGTCACGGGTGCCAGTTTGACGGACGAACACCGCTACGCCGCGCCTCTGTTCGAGTTCGGCTTTCACAGTTTCTACCAACCACTGCTCTTTGCTATAGAGGTGATCTTCAGGGAGCGCCGGGATGGTCAGCACGTGATAGCTCTCAAACTCCTTAGAATCGCGGCTGAGACGCCGGTTGTGGATGCACACCTCGTCCCGATAGGGCGCGCCAGGCCACGACAGCAACGCCTGGAGATACATGCCGAGCGCGCTGTTGTCACCCTCAAGACGCCGCTCGAATAGGTACTTACCGAGGGCTTGCTTGGCACTGTCATACGCGGATTTGATGGCGGCGTCCGGCTCGATAGGTACCGGGATCTCTTCGAAGTCCGGCATCTTGCGACCCATATCCATCAGGCCCACGAAGCAGCAGTGGTCGATGATTTCCGCAACAAGCAGGGGTGAACAGCCCGGCGCTTCTTTGGGCTTGTGTTCGTGGCGGACTTTGCCGCTATACACGCCCGCCTGATCATATTGCGGCCTGTATTCGACAATGCGTTCCAGGCAACCCATCGTCTTGACCCACTTGTTGAGGCCTTGCCCCCAGGGGTATTTAGCTCGGATGCGGGGATTGAACGTGTACTCGATGGCATACAGCGAGCTGGCGGCGCCACCGTACAGCGTCCCAGTCAGACCAAGACACTTCCGAGCGGCGTTTGCCAGGATCATCATGGCCTCGCCCTGATCCGTACTGGCCGATTTGCACTCATGCAGCTCATCGCCGATGTAGAGGAACAGGCGTTCCTTGTAGCGGGTGGCGATGAATTCCGCCAGTGGCGTGCGTGGGTTCCGACGCTTAGGCTGCCGAGTTTCAGCCCGTTGCAGGCGATGAGGTTTGCGGGTCAGTTTGGCAGCGACTTGACCGGCTTCCTCCTCGGTCAGATCCATCAATTGTGCGGCGCGTTCTTGCCGTTCCTGTCGCGCCTTGCTGCTAACCGTGCGGGCAGGGTCACTGAAAGTGCGCTTCCTGGTCCAGAGCGCCGACCGGCAGTTCGGGCAAAAGCGAGGAATTCGGTTAAGCCAGGCGGTGGAGGCAGGCTTGTTGTCATCGACCTCTTCAGCTTCTCGCTTCCGCCGCTTCTGGAACGTCGGTGACATTGGGCCGTCGGTGGGTTCGGCTGCGGGTTCTGATCTGGCGCGCGCTGGCCGAGGCGTGACGGCCATCCCTGGCGCATGACCGAGTGCGGCCCTTTCCTCATCAGTCAGAGGGCGCGGGTAGGGCCGGGGCCGATCAAAGTGGAGACGCGCCTTCGCCCGGTCCCGCAGTAATTTGTGGCTGAGATCGTCCGCTTCGATGACCACTTTGCCGCAGCAGGGGCAAATGGGAATCCGCATGTCGATGCGGCGCTCCCCGGTGACAGGCTGGTTAGTTCGAGGATCTATCGGTGGTGGCGCATCTTTGGGCCACCGGATGACAGATGTTCTCTTCCAGTTCACCGCGATGTCCCAACCCTCGCCGAGCTTTGCTGCCTCTCTGGAGACAATGCCGAAGTTGAGTGTGTCTAGGGGTTGTTTTTCGGCAGCGTCCATGAACTGGCACACGTCATCGACGTTGTTGAGAATCTTGACGTGGGTGCGGATACCCACCTCTTTGACTTCCCGTTCCCATTTTTCGACCAGGTGTGGCGGACACATCGTGATCACGACCTGGCCCTGGCGCATCTGGGGAACCAGGCCAGCCGCGATGGTCGCCCCCATGATGGTCTTGCCCGCGCCTGGCTCACCCACGAGGATCACGCTCCGGCGGCTCTTGAGCGCCGTGAGGCAAGCAGCGATGACGTGCCTCTGGGTCTGATACAGCTTGCCGCTTTTCGAGCGAGCCAACAGCGTTTTATATGCGCTGTAATCGAAGTTGTACATGGGTGCAAAGTTGTCGTCGAGATATTTGAGGAGTGCTATTTTGTGAGTCTTGATGAAGGAAGCAATCGGTGCATCACCCGTGATTTCCTCATAGTCACCGTTCTCTCCGGTCAGGGTGATAGTGACCACCGACTGGGTACGGAATACCTCGCGGTCAATCGACCCTCCCTGTCCGCCGTCGTCGTACTCGTCGTCACTCGACGCGGTAGTTGCGCTGTCCTCGGCTTTCACTTCAACCGTTTCTACCGTAGAGCGGATCGCCATCGGCCCCTTATCAGTCTCGACGATCAGACCGTTGAATAGCCCTGCCATCAGGATCAGGGCAAGCTGACCTCCGCGGGGGCGGACAACCGGGCTGACTTTCGTAGCAACAGGCTGCGGCTCAACAAGCGACTGGAAGGCTGTGCCGTATTGAGTACCGCTTTCCAGCACCGCCGCCTCTGCCTCCGCAGGAGTGATGTGTTCCGGCAAGAAGACCAGGTGCTTACGCTGGATCGGCTCGGCGAACTCGTAGCAGGGTGTCTGCTGCGGGGTCAATTCAGGGAAGGCGTTATTGCGCACAACTTCCAGCAGATTCAGGACAAGCTGCTGCGGATCGGCTTTCCGCTCCCCCTGGTGCGCTACCACCACGACCTGGTGATATTCGCCGAGATGCAAACCGGGCAATGCCCATAAATCGATCTGATCGCAGCGGGTCGCCAGGAACGACAACGCTTCTGTGGTGATGTGATGCTTATAGACACACCACATCATGTAGCCCTCTGGACGCACCCACTTCCAGGCGTGTTTCAGCATCCCAAATTCGCGGCGCTTCACGTCGCTGGCCGTGTCCCACGCATAGGGCGGGTTGAGCCACACATCGAAGCTGTAGTTGGTCGCTTTGAGCGTGAACATATCGCCGTGAACCGTCTGGCGCGGACCAAACAGCGCCTTGCATTTGGCTGCTCGCTCATCATCCAATTCGTTGGCAAAAGGGGTGAGATTCCAGGCTTTGGCGAAGAAATCCAGCGCTTCGCCCTCACCCGCACAAGGATCTAGCAGCCTGCCACCACGCTTGTTGGGTGCAAATAATGAGGCAAAAGGCGCCAGATGTTCAGTCAGCAGCTTGAAATAGCCGCCCTTCTCGTAACTCGTAAGGCGTGTCATGGAATGATTCCTTTGTCACGTGGTGCATGAACTGGGCTTGTGGGTTTTCGGATTTATTTCCCGGTTGTCAGACCAGGCATCAAGATTTCAAAGGTTCTGGGCAAAACGTCTAGACTGGGGAACCTGGGACAAGCGTGCGGTTGGTACAGAAACAAAAAGAGCATCCCCTATGAGATGCTCTACTGAAAGTTGCGCTGAAGGAAGCTGGCACGACTGCGGTTCATGCCTCCTGAAACCATATCCCACTGAAGCGGCGGATTTCACCGTTGTCGAGGAAACGCACCCAGCACGTATGAATACCGATACTGTACGGATGCACATTATCGCACAGTGGGTACGCGACAGTGATGCACTTCCGATGTGGGTCAACAGTCGATAGACCAACGATGTAACCGAGAGTACCGGGTTTCGGCAGTTTGGTGTGATGAAAATTCTGCCGTGTACTTTTGAGCATGTTCAGGCCTCCACACATAGAAATATGGGTTGAGCGAAGGGACGAATCGCTGGCCGGACCTTTCTCGGCCACAGAGCCTGCGTCTCGGAAGTGTTTCACAAGTTTTTGCTTCAACGAGGTTTGAAGTCATCTGTTCACCCGGCTAGGCGCGTTAAGCGCCCTCGTTTGAGACCGTTGTGCGGGGAAAAGCTATTTTCTTGCTCCGCAGGCCCTCGGTGAGCAGTTCAGTCCAACGCTTGCGGTCGGTGGTGATCGCCATGATGTCGACCACCAGGCTATCGCACTTGCGCACTAAACCCCGGCGCTGGCCCTCAGCCATCAGATAGTCGAGATATTCGTCAAAGACAGCAGCGCGCACGATTTCTCGGATGGTGTCACCGAACTTGGCCTTCTTCTGCTCAGGATTGAGGCTGATCAGGTATGCGGTGGGGCGTTCACTGTCGCCAACGACGGGATCAGCCAGGTCTTCGTGGACGAGAATCAAATGAACCAGGCTCAGATCATCGAGTTTCTTAGCGATGTGCGTGTAGACCCCGGCAGCATTCGGCTGCAACGGGATGCTCGTCTTGCCATCACTACAAGCCACTGACGATTCCTTGCCCTGCACCAGCTTTGCCCACAGTGCATCAACACTCGTCCCGGGCCCGACCACACTCAGGTAGATCGGTAGAGCACGGTAGCTTGGGCCGCGCCGATCTACCGCCACGCCGTAGCAGTAGCAACTGCCAACGACATTTATGTCACCAACATACTGTTGCGGCACAAAGAGCTTACCTTTGGGAAGTTGGATTTCCGACGGCAAGTTGGTTGCTACGAACTCTGGTAGAGCAACGTGCTTGACATCGGGCGACTCAGGCTTCTGGATAGCTGGAGAGGTGGCCGGAATTTCGGGGGCGGCCAAGCTGGCCGATTGATTCCCGAAACCATGCTCGTACTTGTACTCGGCAATGGCTTCCTGAATGGACTTTGTTTTGAAGGTCACATCGCGTTCCATGGGCAATCCACGCGAGCCGGGGTAGCGCTGGATATTCTCCAGGTATTCCACTGACTGCCAGCCCCATTCGGCGTTGATGAAGTCGTGATTCAAGACCGCATAGCAGAATACCTCTTTGCGATGCTTGTCGTATTCCGCCACAAACAGATACCAATTCATATACGGGTGGAACAACTTTGCGAAGACGATGCGTTCTCCACGTTGATTCAACAAGTTATGGCCCGTGGGACGCTCGGCAAGCAGCCAGTCCGGGAACAGATCCAGGCCATTGTCGGTGGCGGGTCGTTCCGCCGCTGGTCTGACTACAGGGGTAGCTGGTGACACGGAAGGCAGTGAGGAAATAACGGCATCATTCGTACCGCTTCCGATCCCGGATTTGTCGGTAGTGTCGGTGATTTGGCCGATGGGTTCTCTCACATTGGCCTGATTATCCAACGCAGGTTCATTCACTAATGACTGGATGGCAGTAGGCAGAGTCTCGCCGATGTAATACCATTGGCGACGTTTCATCGACCAGCGTGCGCCTACGGCCTTGAGGACGCCTCTATGGTTGTAGGTGTTCCCATTCAACCACCACCAGTTTCCGCTCTTCTCGGCAGTCACACCAGGGCTGGCTGATCCGGAACTTTCTGGATGGGTTTGCCCAGGCGACGCCACATCAGCCGACGGCGTGATGTGGAAAGCCGTGTCTCCACGAAATCTGGGGATAGTCGCCGAATGCGAGCTTGAGACAACACGGTATTCGGGCTGGTGCTTGTTTGGGAACTCGTACCACTCGCCTTTGTCCCAAAGAAACACACGAGAGCCATAAGGTGGCCCCGCCAGCATGATCACCTCGACAGCTTGCTTTTCTTCCTGAGTGAGGCGTAGGACAAGAAAACTCTTGACGAGATTGACTTGTTGCTCCGTTTGGAAGGTCAAGTATGTATAGTTCATACGCCGCGACGTAACATTTCGGACACGGCTGCCGAACAGAGTCGAGAGAATTTGTGGGATGATGCCAGGACTGCACTTGATGGCCGAAATCCTGGCTTTTGCAATTGGATCTGTTATCCGCTCGAAACCGTAAGTGTCGAGTGCAATAATGGTGTTGGCTGTACTCATAATGGCTCTACCCCTATCCAAGAAACACAATCGAGTCGCTGTTGCCAACCTGTATAGGAGGCAGGAAATTGTCAGAAGTCACACGCCTTTCTTTTTCTTACCGCGCGTGGCATTGTAGGCTTTTAGCTTGCGTAACCTGACGGCACGTTGGCACTCGGACTCTTTACCGTCTTCTCGAATACAATACTTGGGCTTGAACGGGCTAGGGATCATGTAGTAGACCCGTTGCTCGCCACACTCTTCACAGACGTATTCATAGCGGATTTTCGCTTGTTGGCGCGTATAGGGCGCGGTGTACTCAAGCGTCTGTTCGCCGTGGCGATTGAATTTAGGAGGTTTGTGCCGCAGCGGATGCTTGGGTTTGGGCACTTCCAGGCTGGCCCATGCCCCCATCTCATTCCCGTACCGTTCCATTGCTTGGATGTAGTGCTTGGCTCGTTCGTAGCAATCGAAGAGATCCCTTAGAAACCTGATGTGTTCCGACGGCAAGATATTCATCGCGGCGAGATAATCCATGAGCCTGTCGAAAGTGCGACGTGGATCGTCCCGATCTATGTTAGGCAGAGGATTCTGAGGCATAGTCAATTGCTCCTACCCCAACTCAACCTGATACATCAGCCTTAGTTTGAGCAATGCCCAATGAACACTGTTTGTAGAGCGAAATTTCAAAGGTCTGTTCAAAGCACGACGCTAAAACGCCTTTCGATCGATGAAATCTGCGGGGATGGCAGACGACCAGAAGTTTTCGCTCATGCAACGCGGTCTTTCAGGGAAAACGAGATTGCCAGGACGTGTTGATTAGCGTGGCGAAATCAACATGAAGGCCCTTGATATTGGGCGGTATTCTCACGTTCTTGAGGTAGACTGCTCGGCTGCCTTACTGTATTATGGGCATAGTTGTTGCCTTCACTCTTGCCTGGTCGTGTTCCCCTATTCTTTCTCCGTTTCCGTTCTTGCGGGTGGGGTCAGCGGGAGGAGCTGACCCCTACGTGATCTTGAAGCCCTGGCGCATTAAGCCAAATCACTACGCGGACAGGTAGTACTATTCGCCTCCACCAGTTCCAGACCAATCGTCGATACATTCGGCTGGCTGGTCCTCAAGCTCGTTTTCGAGCGGTGAGTTTAGGGACACCCGGACAATATCGGCTTCCTGGAAGATGTGTCCTCGCATACACCTGTACCAGCCTTTCCAGGTGGGAAGTGATTCGAACCACGGTTCCCCACAGGGGCACGTTTCTATGTGCGTCAACTGGCTCATGTCCGGTTTTCCTTTTCGCTGATCACAGACCTTCTCAAAACTGGAAAATGCTAATGGGCACCAGGACAGTCGTAGTCGCCCCATGCTGCGACCCAATGCATCCTGGACAGGCAGGCATGGCAGGTGTCGGGACGCATGATGTACTGAACAAGGGCGTCACAGTAGCTTTCTAATGCGGCAGATTGACCTGACCTTGGCTCAAAGCGCGCCAAAAGAATCTCGATTGGGCTGTCGAAGTGAGAATGAGTGACAAAGAGGATTTCGGTACTCATCGAGCAATCCGCACTGCTCAGATCTGAGTCCGGGTCAATTTCCAGATCGAAAGTGTGGACGTAGCATTTGACCAGCTTGGGGCCGCTGAAGTCCCGGATTGTTTCGCTACTGAAGACGTGTGTGTACGTGCGACGATGCTTTATTTTGCGCGGGTCGATATTTGAGGTTGGTTTTGGATCATCTGGCTCATGAACACTGCGAGGTTGCATAGCGCGCTCCTTAACAGGAATCAAAGAGGCGATTTGGCACCACGACGTGGAACCAGTAGCCTCAATCACCAATCGTTCACTTGTGCGTGCCGGAGACAGCGGAATACCATCTGTGTCGTCCTGCTTGGCGCGTTAGCGCCATCTCTCTTGAGCAAGTTCGCTGACCGCAGGCACATGCGATTTGGGGCCTATTCAGCCACACTGTTCATCGGTGCGTTCATGTCAACCGCGCAGCGCAAGTTGCCATCTTCCGTGAAACCGACACGAATCAGGCCAGCCCCTTCCTGGAATCGATGCTCCGTCTCCGGTGTGAAGAGTCCCAGAAATGCCCCGGATGTGTCCCACACGGCAGGCTTCCCTGTGTATTTAGTGTTGCCGGTTGGGTTGTTGCCCTCAGTGATCCGTGCCATTCTGACGGCGCGGTTGGTGTACTCTCCCTTAGCCAGCCGTTGATCCATCGCTGCCTTGAGGCGCTTCACCAACAGGCGGTCTATGTCTGACATGCGCGGTAAATCCTGAACGCCCCTGGCCCGCAGATGACCGATGTATTCGTTGTACCAGACCTGGGTTATTCCGATAGGGCGGTAGCTGGCTTCCTGGATGATTGCGCCCGGGTACGTAATGTAGCCGCGCTTTCCATCGACGTAGCCCAGATTGAGGACACCCGCCTCTTGCATGGCACGGAAAGTGGCGTCAGCCCAAAAGGGTTTAGTCGTGCCATCGGGCAGTTCCTCGCCGAGTGCCCACAGCATCCGATCCCCTTGCTTTTTGCCCATATAGGCGGTCAAGATAATGTTGCGCAGAATACCCGGCTGGTCGTCAGGGTGATAGTGGGTGAATTCATGCCAGGCCACCTGGTTCGCCAGCTCGTAGTCCACCTGGATCGGGCCTTCGCTGAGAATGGGCCTTCCGACCGCTCGTGCAGCGCTGACTCGCGCTTTCGTAGCTCTGTCCAGCGCTTTCCCATAAAGCGCATTAATATGCTTCGCAATTTGGAAGTAACTGTGCTCGCTGCGCGCGCTTTTGACGCACTCCTCAAAAGCCAGGTCGAGCAGTGCGGTCGGCGGCATGGCCTCGTTTGCCAGCAAATCACGGGCCATCTTCAATTGGTTGCAATGCTCCACTGCACCCTGATGTAAACGGTCCAGCCAGTGATCTTCCGTGTAGGTGGGCAGAGGTGAGTTTCTTCCCAGCGCTAACCTGCCAGACAAATATTTCGGGATAGGGATCTTGCGGTCTACTATCAACTGCGAGACCTGGCGACACCAGGCGGATACTCCGGACAGGTCATCGCCGGTTTTCACGCTGCCGTCAATGATCTTTTCTAGCGAAGAGGGTGGATTCTTGGGTAGTCGTCCGAAGATGGCTTTGGAAACCATGAGAAGATTGCAGTACATCCCCAAAGCGCCCCGGTTTGCAATCGCGCGCTGAATGGCAGCATTCATGCCTTCCCGACTGTAGCCTGATATGCCCAGGCCAGGGGTGTTGGCCTTGTCTTCCATGACCAAGCCGAGATAATTCGGCTCGGTAAAATCAGTACGGATAGGCAGTTTACTGCTATCGCCAGATGGATATTCGATGTCCCCATGGATCGTTGCCCACGGCAGACTTGTCGATTGTGGTGTCGGCTTCAAGATAACGTACTCGCCAACCTGGTTCGGCGAGCGCCAGGCTAGGACTTTGCGCTCACCATCGACACTATCCGTAAAGGGATGGATCCATAATGCATCGTCGTTGTCAGCGCCGCCCAAAATATCCCGGATGCCCGCCCCTTTGGGGAGATTAGGTTCTCCGGTTAGCGAATTCTTGCCCTGCTGCCGCAAGGGCGAGTCTTGTAATTCGACCCAATCCTGATCATTCACCCAGGCTGTACCGGTCTCCTCGTCTACGAATACCTCCCCGCGCCCGACCTGAATTGAGCGACCCGCTACCGTACCGACTTGAGCAGGCATGACGTAAAAACGCCCGCCCACCTGAGGAAACCGCCCCTTTTGATCATTCGAGATAACCCGTTCAATCCCCTGGTTGAATGCCCCATTGACCCAGGTTTTGAACCACATCGGATGGGCGCCCAACGCGAAAGCCTTCCGCATCGGCCAGCTATCGATTTTGGACTCCGTCGTCGTTTTGTCGATCCGGCCCATGATTTCAGCCACTTCGCCAGTGCGTATGGACTGCTCCAGCAACTGGCCTTCCTCCGTCATTCCCTGAAGCAGCGATTCTTCACTAAAAAATGGGTAAAGGTTGATGGTACTCTGAATATCCAGGCGCATGTGGTCGTGGGCGTGGACAAAGTTGATGCCAAGCCAAACTTTGCCATTGACTAACTTGACTTCTCGCTTGATATCTTCCCGCAAAATAAGGTCGTGATCGAGATGATCCCCGACGATGGCGTGGCCCTTTTCCTGACCTTGCTCAGTCATAAGGGTAAATTCCACACGATTGCACCGACGAATTTCCTTCATCAGCTCCTCGCGTTTGGCCTGACTCACCCCAGGTGGAATGACCAGCCGTTCCAGCAATCTGCGGTCTATGACCCCTGCACCGTCCCAAACGAATTCTTGATCTCGTCCCATCTCGTTGAGACCCAGCCGGTAGATGTCAATTTCGTCTGGCTGAAAATCGCCAGCCAAGAAATAGGGGCGCATGATCCGCGAGAGGCGCTTGGCGGCCACAAAGGCCCCTTTGTCGTGCATATCGATCCGCAGCCCCGTGGCCGCCTGGAACTGATCCGCAGTCATGCCGTCCACGTACAGATTTTCGATGCTGTTGCCGTTGACCCATTGCAGAGTCGGCTCGATCATGCCAAAGGCTGCCTCCGGCGCAATGACTTCATTACTGCTGATGTCCGTCGAGATAATTCGCCAGCGCAAACCAAGACGTTCGATCATCGGATAAACGGCTCCACCCAGCAGACTTTTGAAATCGACGACCTTCATCGTCTCCGGCGGTTGGAACGGATCCAGGAGTGTATTGGTCAGTTCGCGGAGTTGCTCTGGCGTGGCTGTATCGCCAAGCCACTCGCTAGCAATCGCTTCCGCTTCACTCCGGCGCATGATCGTGTGGTTAGCGCGAAACTGCGCCAGCATTGCGTCAGTCATACTGACCGGCGCACTTTGTACGGCAGCGTCACCATCCGAGTTAAAAGTTTGGGCAGTAGTGGCTGGCGCGCCAGGACGGGTGGAGATGGGGCGATCTAGTCGATCCCCGTTTCGGTCAGCTTCGACGGCGTTCTCACTTTCGATGACACCGGTGATTTCCCGATCCGTCACTGGATCAGCCAACGAGACGGGAGAAGTCCTCCCCAAAGGTTCAGCATCTTCTTCCAGTGTGTCGGCATTGTTTGACTCTGCTTCAAGATTGCCGAGTGGACCCGCAGTTTGCGCCGACCTGCCCCTTCTCTTGCCAACTGTCCACCCAATGCCAAACTGTGGAGATGCCGCACCCCTACTGCCCATTTTTCCTGGCTGCCTTTTGTTGCGCTCGTATGTCCTGCCAGCGCGTTGGATAGACCTTGACCGGGGCTAAACCTTTGAGTTCGTCAGGGAAGAAACCGTAGCATAAGACCAGGCTGGGCTGGAGACGAGACACCATTTCATGATAGCCCTCCACAAATAGTGCATAAGCGCCTGGTATTACCTGCCGCTGTCTGACACCTTGGGTGGAAATAGCAACGACGGATCGGGTGGGAATGCCGAGAAAGCAATACTCGAATGAGTCGCGTGTACTCCATTGGACCGTGGGGATAACGGTCAGCCGTCCCTCACTTTTGTCCCGCCAGAAAGCGCCACACCATCGACTGCGGTAAACATTCCAGAGCTGCATGGCCTTCGGCCAATCCGTGTAAACAGAAAAGTCGGGAGTAAGCACCGTGGAATAGGTACTCAGTAGGGCAGCAAGCACCGCATACGGTTTAGTGAACGCCGACTGGATTCGGTAATCGTCGAGGAAAAAATGTACAGCGAGGCCCTTGCTACTCCGCCCCCAACGTAGGCGCGTCTTAAACGGCACTAAATAGTCGGGTACGGCTGATAGCGGAACGTGTTCCAAATCGGGGAGGCCGAACTCATTGGTTGACGGGTAGAGCAAGCCTGAGTGAAGCGGATCCCGCTGCTCTGGCAGGGAAGTCCCAACCCATCTTCTGTTGCGCAGTCCACGTGTGAATTGATCGGCTGCGTTCATCATCTATACGCTTCATATGTATGTGGGCTATACGGGCTTGAGCAGCGTGTTTCCTTAATGAAATTGCCCGCTGTTGCAATTGGTTCAACAGATTAGCCGTCATGATAGCCACAGTCGTGTACCTCCCACAGCGCCAAAATTGGCACTAAGTCCCCTGATTTTGCGAATAACACGACCGATTTTGTTAAGCACGCTGGAATCCCTACTTTTTGTGATAAATCTTGTGATAGCTGATCGGGTGAGATCGCTTACGTGGGTTGAATGAATCCGCTCTTGTGTGAAAGTTAGCTGCTGCCCCGATCCTTTGCGGTCAGTATGCCCGGTTTTCCCTGCCATCTGGGTACCTGACAATTTGCTTCTGAATTGTGCAGAGCGATAAACAGTGAGAGTTGAAATGTCAGATGAAAATAAGCGTCTATTGGATAGGCTCATGAGTGCGGCCCAGATACTGGCATCCGTATCTGAGAACGACCAGTTTCAAGGACACGGCAAACGATCAGAAATCGAACGCGGCCGACTGTTGACCGGAAGGAAAAAGCAACAATTGCCGAGCGTCTCTGAGCCTAATCACACTGCAGTGAATACGGCAATAAACCCTAGAGACAGCCAGCAGAGCGGGTAAATTCTTTTGCACTAAACCTATGTTCTGTGAAAAGCCCTTTTCAGTCCAGTTGTGATGATCGTATAAGGTTATGCACGGCTTATTAAGGGTCACACCGTAGGTCGGTCAGGCATTTCGCGTCACAATGTAGTTTAAGATTTCCGCCGGAGCCTTGAGAGCGCTTTGCATATTCGACTCAGGCCCCAGCGCTATATGTATCACAGCAAAATCGCTTTGAACGCTGAATTCGAGCCTATCCAGTCACTTCTGGGTAGTCATAAAGAAGTAGTGGTAGGAGCAAGACGGGCCAAGATACAGGCATTGTAATGATGAATGAAATACCAAATTGCACCGATATGATTGGCAGGTTTTTTCGAGAAAGACAGCGCCTTGCGCACTAGACGGGAACAGCGTTGGCGAAAGGTGTTGTTGAGGCGTTCGATGTGACGGGTCTTGCCGCTGGCTTTATCCACAGCTTTATGGCGTTTGGAAGGCAGAACGCTGGCATAAGCCTCCAGGAAATCGGTGTAGCAGACCGCTCGCTGGCGATAGTCGGGTGGGAGCGAGTACCACAACTCATCAGCCGTTTCCTTATCGCGTGGGCCAATCGCACACCCGACAATCAAGCGCGTCTCAGCGTCGATGGCGAGCCATAGCCAGACAGGGTTGGCTTTGCTGCCGACAAACGACCACAACTCATCAGCCTGCACAATTAACTGCCGTTTTTTTGAGCAGGCACGTCTGTCACTTGCGGTTGTGCCTTGTATTTCGCATTCACATAGTCTTGCAGCCACTGGCCCGATACGCCCGTCACTCGCCCAATGCCTGCCAACAACACGCGTTCCAGCAACAGTTTGTCGATGAGGGCCTTCGTTTCCGCAGAAATCGGCCTCCATTCAGGATTTTCCACAAATTGCCGCTGACATGCTTGGCAGGCAAATTTTGGCTTTCCGTTGTGAATATATCCGTTCTTGATAACCTGGCTTGACCCGCAGCGTGGGCAGTTTGGCATTGCTCGGCCCTTTCCTGTCTCCTCCCTTCCATTGTACGCCACTACCTTTGGAGGACTACCCACTTCTGTATCAAGCGACGACCTGACTCACTCCATATGCCTTGGCCGACAATGAGAAGCGTGATACCCATGTTTTGGAGGTCAGTCATTATTTGTCGCACCTTATCCATACGACGACTCAACCTGCTGACATCTTCGATAACCACCGCGTCGAAGTGATGCCGGTTCGCATCGCTTATCATATGAGTTAGTGCAGACCCGTCTTTCGCCATACCGGACTGCACTTCATCCTCGTAAACTTCAGCGACAATGTATCCGCGTTCAGATGCATATTGGGCGCACTTCTCAGCTTGGGCATCCAGATGGGTTCTATTGCCCGTTGCGGAACGAGTGTAGATTGCAGCGCGCATTATACCTCCTATCTTGAATGATGCTCGCTTATATCATTTTCATCACGTAGGGCCTTGCTTGACAGTTTTCCACACATGCCGCGAGAAAATATCAACGTACATACCAACTGGTTATTCTGCCGCAAGAAACGCCTAGATGTTGGCACAATGATGGTCGGTTTGGTCGGTTTTGCCAAAACGGGCGGTTTTGTCATGTATCAATTGTTGAAGAATGGCCGACCGGGTCAGCGCCGCGTATAGCTCAAACTGGCGCAATTCGCGTATGCATGAGCATGGCCCACATGCGGGATTTGCTCATCCTTCTTTATACATCAAGCCACTGCAGTCGACAGAAGCCGTACTGACACAATTGTAGGGCCTGTTCCAATATCCGCGCTCAACCGGACCAGCCTGTTCATGCGAGATTAGCACTTTTGCAATCGTGTAGGAGGGTCTTTCCAATAAATTCGGGATTTATCCGCTCAATTCCGTAAGACCCCGTACCAAGATCGTCGCCTAGTGCGCAATGCCAACTATTCGTGGTAGATCTGCAAAGAGTGACCAACTTGATCAGATTGTTCTGTGTTATTGGAACTCTGATGCACTTAATAGAAATTACACAATGTTTAGCGCGAACCCCACCGTTTACAAATCGGTTGTACACTGCATTTCAGGGTGTATCGCGAAGCAATTAGGAGCGCAGGCGAAACGAAGCCCTCTCTCGCAGGCATGTGAAAGGATCTCCGATGAGCAGGCGAAAGAAGAAACCAGAACTGGCGCAGATCGGTTGGGTGATCTACAAGCGGACCAGCGATGAATATGTGCAAACTCCAGAACGTTCGCAAGATAGCCAGCAGCACCTCATCGAGGAGTGCCTCATCAAGCCCTCCGGCTTGCCACTGCTCAAGGAATATTGCGACACCGAAACCGGCACGACCGCCAAGCGCAAAGCCTATCAACAGCTCTTGGCCGATGCTCGCCAGAAGAAGTTCTCGCACATCGCGGTATCACACGTCGACCGCTTTGGACGCGATGACGTGGAAGCGCTGCGCGCCATCGATGAGTTGGTTGCGTTGGGTATCACTGTTCGGGTAGCTTCCTACCCAGGCTTGGACCCGGCCAACCCCGACGGGCGGATGATCGTCGGGGTGCTATTCAATGTGGCACGGTTAGAGTCCAAGAAGATTGCGCAGCGGGTGCGCGGGGCACAGTATATCAAGCTGTGCAAAGGCGGCTGGGCGTGGCGTGCGCCCGATGGCTATCGCAATCGGGAGGAACGCCTGTGAGCCGTCCCTTACGCTTTGATGCGGACGGGTGAGGCGCATTATCCCTGGATGGGGCAAGTAGCATGAGCCGTCGTAAGGTCAATGAGCATCAGCGGCAAGGCCGCCATCGGCGCTGGATCGAACGCGACCCGGTGCAGAGCCAGGTCTGGCGCTATGCCTGGGATCTGCTGCTGGAGGATCGGCACTCACTCGAAGACATCTGCGACGCCTTGCATGCGCGCGGTTATACCCGTCAGGGCGGCACGCCCTTCGTCAAAATCCTGCCCAACGGCAAACGCAAATACTACAAATCGATCTTGTCGGCGACTTTCCACAATCCCTTTTATGCGGGCTTGATCTACGTCCATCACTATTTTGATGATGAAGACTTCAAGGTCGTCCAAGGCGAGTGGGAAGCGATTGTGACGCCGGAGGAGTTTGAAGCGGGCCTGGCGATCCTGGAGAAACGGGATGGCAAACGCAATCATCGGCCTCGACATTTTTATCTGCTGCAGGGCCTGCTGTACCTGCAACACGCGGATGGCACGCTCACCAAGTTGACCTGCTCCACTCCCAACGCCAACCGCCAACGCGGTGGGGTGTCCTACTACTGCATCCCCAGCGGCAAGGTGGACTTCCTGTGTTATCAGATCGACACGCAGGTTGCCCAACATTTGCACGGCATCCAGGTCGATCCGCGCCGCTTGCCGCACATCCGGGCCGCCTACACCGCCGAGGTGGCGAAGCGCTTCCAAAGCACGCAGACTGACAGTGAGGTAGCGCTGAAGTTGGCGCTGGACGAAATTCGGCAGGAGGAAGCCAATGCCGCCCGCCTGCAAGCCAAAGGCAAGATCTCGGACGAGGTGTATGAGGAACTGTGGCGCGAATGGCAAGACCGCCGCACCAAAATCATGACCGCCATGAGCACTCTCCATGCTCAGGATCCGAAGGCACACGTGGAAACATTAGATGCGGCACTGAACTTAATCGCCAAAGCGGGTATACTCTTTGACAAGTTGGAGCGACAGCGCAAGCGTGACTTGCTGCGCTATATGGTGGAGCGCTTCATTATCAACAGCCAGGGGAAGATCGTGCGAGCTGAGTTGCGTGCCCCATTCAGCTACCTATGTGAGTTAATTGCTGAACGTGGCGGGCAATCCGATGCGGAAAAGTGGTTCGATTTAGGTTCTGCTGGGCCCACCTCACTGAACGAGAATCGAACCAGCAGCGTTCCTGCTGGTTCGATTTTTCTGCCCACGCGATCCAAGCCGGAGATGTTTACGAGAATGGCAACTGAAGCGACCTGAGCACGTCGCTTCAATTCGCGTTAAAATGACATTCATCTGTACTACGCAGCACTTCCATGCAGAGGAGCCGCCCCTTGCCCAGATGGATCACGCGAACGGTGGTGTGCACCGTCGTCATTACAATCATTGCCGCCGCGTGCAGCAGTCCGACACTGCCGCCCGCGACCACTGCCGCACCAACCCAGACCCGCGCAGCAACCACCGCTGCTACTGCCAGCGTTACCCGCACTCAGGTGGCTGCGGCCACCTGCCCGCAGATCGTCAAAACGGCGCTGCAAGCCATAGCGGATCGATGTAACGCCATCGGTTCCAACCAGGTGTGCTATGGCAACCCCAACGTCGAGGCCATAACAGCCAACAACGTGACCTTCAAAGCACCGGGCGACCTTGCCAACCTGGGCGATCTGAAATTGCTGCGCACCACCGCCATGAACGTGCAAGCCGGAACGTGGGGCATCGCTGTGATCAAGGCCGCCGTCAACCTGCCCGGCACGACGGCGGGCCAGCAGGTCACGTTCCTGCTCTACGGCGACACGGCCATCGACTCGATGAGCGCGGACATGAAAACCGTCAGCTTCCGCACCAACATCGGGCCGCAGGCGTGCGACGAAGTGCCGCCGTCGGGGCTGGTGGTGCAGGTTCCGCGCGGCCAGCGTATCAAGTTCACGGCCAACGGCGCCGAGATTGACCTCGGCTCGACGGCCCTTTTCCGGGCCGAGCCGAACAACGAGATGGTCATCAGCGTGTTGCAGGGCAAAGCACAGGTAGCCGTCGGCGGCGTCAGCCACGACGTTCCGGAGGGCTTCCAATCGAAAGTGCCGCTGCGTGCCTCGATTGCCAGCGGCCCACCCAGCGAACCGCAGCCGATCCCGGCCAGAGAGGTGGTCGCCGCGCCCGTCGAATACCTGGGCGAACCCGTCACGCAGCAGCAAGTACAGGATGTGATCCGTGCTGCTGCGACACAGGTGATCCTGACGGCTACGCTGCGCCCGACACAGCCGACCAGCACGCCTGGCACGCCGCAGGCCACCATCACACCTGCACTGACCTGGACGCCCGGCCCAACGCTGCCATCGGTAAGCGGCGCGGGCAAGCGGATCGTGTACGCCAGCGATCAGAACGGCAACTGGGAAATCTACGCAATGAACGCCGACGGTTCGTCGCCACAGCGCCTCACCAACCGCGCTGGCGACGACAAATCGCCGGCCTGGTCACCCGACGGCAAGCGCATCGCCTGGGCTTCCTACACAGGCACGACGTGGCAGATTTACGTCATGAACGACAACGCCAGCAACGTCCAGCCGCTTTCGCCCGGCGACGTGAGCGCCGATCACCCGGCCTGGTCGCCCGACGGGACGCTGATCGCCTACGATGCGCTCAAGGACAACAACCGAGACATCTGGCTGATCGGCGCAGACGGCAGCAACCCGCGAGCCATTGCCAGCCATCCTGCCGACGATTCCGAGCCGACCTGGTCGCCGGATGGCAAGCGTCTTGCCTTCGTCTCGATGCGGGACGGCAACAAAGAAATTTACGTCATGGACGCCGATGGCGGCAACCTGACCCGGCTGACCAACAACCCCGGCGAAGACCGTTCACCCGCCTGGTCGCCCGACGGGACGCGCATTGCGTTCGTTTCCACCCGCAGTGGGAACAGCCAGCTTTACATCATGAACGCCGACGGCAAGGACGTGAAACGGCTGCTGACCAGCCCGGCCAGCGACGACCTGCCCACCTGGTCGCCCGACGGGGCGCAGATCGCGTTTGTCTCGAACCGGGAAGGCACACGGGCGATTTACGTGGTGGACGTGGCAGACCCGAAAACGCCGCGCCGCCTGACTGACCTGGCTGCCGACAGCGACGGCCCCGATTGGCAGCGGTGATAGGAACGGGGGACTGGCGACTATGAGCCTGAGATAAATCGCCCCTTGTGGTGTTATAGCATTGTCAAGTACAATCGGACGAGTCAGGCCCGACTTGTCGGGCTTAGTCTTGTCTGAGAAAGGGAAGCACGTGGACTTAACGCACATTCTGGTGACATTTGGTTACGTCGGGTTGTTTGCCATCATCTTTGCCGAGTCGGGATTATTCTTCGGATTCTTTCTGCCCGGCGATAGCTTACTGTTCACCGCGGGATTCCTGGCGTCGCGCCCCGGCACAGGCTTTAGCCTGCCAGTCCTGGTCATCGGCTGCTTTATCGCGGCGGTGGCGGGCGATAGCGTCGGATACACCTTCGGACGGCGTGTGGGCCGCCGCCTTTTCGAGCGTGACAACAGCGTCTTGTTCCGCAAGAAGTACGTGCTGCAAGCGCAGGCTTTCTACGAAAAGCACGGCTCCAAGACCATCGTCCTGGCTCGGTTCATCCCTGCCGTGCGTACCTTTGCCCCGATTGTGGCGGGCATTGCGGAGATGCACTACCGCACATTTGTGACCTTTAACCTGGTGGGTGGCTTCTTGTGGGCGGTGGGCCTGAACCTGGCAGGCTATTTCCTGGGCAACATCATCCCGGATGTGGATAGGTATCTGCTGCCCATCGTCGCCCTGATCATCGTCGTCTCGGCGCTGCCGGGCATTCTGCATGTGCTGCGCGATGCGGAAATGCGCGAGGGCCTTCGGCTGGCGGCCAGGCGCGTCGTCACACGCCGCTCACCCGAAGTCTAGCGAGACTCACGTGAGTGTGTCCCCTCTACCTTTGTAGAGGGGATAACCAGCTCGCCTCAGTCCGCGAATTCCAGGATAGAGAACTTGCGATCTTTGTCGATGTCGAGGCGATCTGACGGCCAGGTCTCGCCGCACTGATCGCACTTGTAGCTGAACTGGTGACCATCGTAGGTCAGATAGCCGCAGCCGCTGGCGCAGGCACAGCACAGATCGGCGGGTGCAGCCGCGATCAGCTCTGCCACCACTCTGTCGATTTCCTGCTGTAGGTATTCTTCGAGCCTCATGTTCGCCCCTTAAAGACTCGCCGGATTATGCCTGTATGAAAACATATCCGGCGCACTTTGGGCAGTGACAAACCTCCCGTCTGAGGGGGGAGGTTTGACCTTCATATAAAGTAAAGAGGGAGTCTGTCAGGTGTGGTTGGACGCTGATGCCTGGTCAGATCATCTCGTTGCTGCGGGGCAGCGCTGCGCCAGCCTCGCTCAACTTCTTCTCGACTTCGGCAGGTTCCCGGACGCGCAGCAGTTCGACCTCGAAGCGCGAACGATCTCCGCGATGGTAGGCGTGGTAGTATTCGATGGGCGTGCCGTCGCTCAGGTAACTGATGCTGTCCAGCGCAATGAGCGGCGCACCTACGGGCACTTTCAGGAGCCGCGCCTCGTGCTCTTCGGCCAGCACCGCTTCGAGGGTACGCCGCCCACGCGCGATGATCAATCCACAGGAATGTTCGAGGAAGGCATAGAGAGACTGGCGCGTCAGATCGGTCTGGAGAAGCTGTGGGCAGAGGTGGTAGGGCAGATAGGTCGTCACGAGCGCAACCGGCCCATCTTCGATGGAGCGCAGCCGCTCAATCTCCAGGACAGGCGCGCCTGGCTGAAGCTGCAAGAGTCCAGCGACCTTTGCATTGACCGCAACGACCTGCTGCTTGAAGACCGCCGTGATGGGCGTATAGCCCTGGTCGATCATGTCCTGGTAGAAGCCAGTCAGTTTCTGCGCCAGGCTCTCCGTGATCTTCGGCTCTGCGGCGAACGTGCCCTTGCCCTTACGGCGGCGGATCAACCCGTCGTGCATGAGTTCCGCCAGCGCCTGCCGGATCACCGTGCGGCTCACGTCGAACTGGCTGCACAGTTCAGCCTCGCCGGGAATCTGCTCGCCGGGTTTCCATTCGCCCTGTCTCAAGGCTTCGCGCAGGCTGTCTTTGACTTGTAGGTAATAAGGGATAGGACTGGAACGATCAACGGGCCGGATCATGATGCGACCTATTATCCTGTCATTACAGGCAGGCACAGTGTAAGTCAGTTTATCTAAGCTGTCAAGAAGCACCGTCGCCCCGGATGTATTGGAGCGCCCGCGCCGCGCAAAGCTCCAGATCGTTCTCCGTGTCGAGCACCAATTTCGGCTCCTGGATCGGCTCCCAACGGGCTTTGATCGACAGGTACAGTTCGTAGCTGCGATTTTGGGCGGGGTGAGTGCCCTGCGCTGTGGCCTGTTCAAGGCGGCGCTTCGCCATCTCGTCCGAGCATACGCACTCGATGATCCTCAACGGCTGCTGGGCACGCGCCGCGCACCGTACCGCGTCCTGCACCTGGTAGCGCCGCGAGAACAAACGCCCGTCGATCAATACGGCTAGGCCTGGATGCCTGCGAAAATAGTACTCGGCCACCTGGTACAGAATACCGACGACCAGATCGTCCTGTGCGGTGGAATACTCGGTGTACCGGCCTGGAAAGAGTGCCGAGCGCACCGTGTCTTTATCCAACACGACGCCATTCAGCGCCGACGCCAGTTTGCGGGAAAGCGTGCTTTTGCCCGTGCCGGGCAATCCGGCCATGATAATCAGCATCGATTGTACTCACGCTGGTTGACACTGCCCTGATTCTGCTCTATCATCAGCATACAGAACTTAGGATCACAGGATGACAACCTGCCAACCTGGATCAGAAATTGAGGATATCTTTCATGGCCCTTATTGAACCGTTTGCGACACAGCTTGATCTTCAAACGGGCAAGCTCTCCCCTGTTACCCGGATTGTCCAGCGCCGCCTGAGCGACATGCGCGGCATGTACGCCGACACCCAGGCCGAGAATCAGATCATAGCACAGGAAGGGGATCGGCTGATCTACGAAGTGTACACCGCCACCGAACTGCCGGAGGAGGAGGGGCAGGTGCTTCACTGCACCACGATCATCTATCCGGGCAAGGTCGGCGACGAACTGCACATGACGAAAGGCCACTACCACGCCAAGCGGGATCGTGGCGAGGTCTATGTCGGCCTGTCCGGGGAGGGCTGCGTGCTGCTTCAACTTGAGGACGGCACAGTCCGCAGCGTCCCCATGGGGCCGGGGACGGCAGCCTACGTGCCGCCCTACTGGGCACACCGCACCGTGAACACCGGCAGCGCACCATTCAGCTTCTTCTCGGCGTGGCCGGGCGATGCCGGGCACGACTACGCGACGATTGAGCGAGTCGGCTTTGCTAAGATCATGGTCTGGCGCGACGGCAAGGCCGTTCTGGTCGATAACCCGCGCTACAAATAAAGACTGTCGAAACATGACCTTTCGCATCATCGTCACAGCGCGCTCGTTCGGCGCAGCCAGCGGCCCGCATCACGACTTTCTGCGCGAAAATGGCTGCGAGGTCGATCTGCGCGCCAAAGCGCACCCGATGAGCGCCTCTGAACTATGCGAGGTGATCGGCGGCTACGATGGGGCGATCCTGGGCCTGGACACCTGCGACGCCTCGGTGATCGAACGCGCCGACAGGCTGCGCGTGATCTCGCGCTACGGTTCCGGTGTCGATCAGGTCGATCTGGATGCGGCAGCGCGGCGTGGAATCGCCGTGACAAACACGCCGGGAGCCAATAAGATCGCCGTCGCCGAACTGGCTATCGGGCTGATCTTCGCGCTGGCCCGGAACATCCCGCAGGTCGCCTGCGCCGCGCGGCAAGGCACGGCCAGACGCACGCCTGGTTGGGAACTTACCGGGAAAACGCTGGGCATCGTCGGCCTGGGCGCAATCGGGCGCGAGGTGGCCGTGCGCGGGCAGGCGCTCGGAATGCGCGTCATCGCGCACGATCCGTTCTTCGTGGGCGACGCCGCACCTGTGCCGCTGGTCGATCTGCCAACGCTGCTCCGCGAGTCGGACGTGATCTCGCTGCACTGCGCGCTGACGCCGCAGACGGAACGCCTGATCGACGCGGCCCGGATCGCACAGATGCGAGATGGAGCGTGCGTCGTCAACACGGCACGCGGCGGCCTGATCGACGAGGAAGCGCTGCACGGGGCCTTGCAGAGCGGCAAGCTGCTTGGCGCAGCCGCCGACGTGCTGCGCGACGATCCGCCGCCCGTCGATCACCCGCTGCTGGCGCTGGATAACTTCATTTACCTGCCACATCTGGGCGCGACGACCCGCGAATCCGTGCAGCGCATGAGCCTGATGGCCGCGCAAAACCTGGTGGCGGTGCTGCGCGGCGACCCGTGCGACTACGTGGTGAATGCCACCGCACTCAAAGAGCACCAATCTGGAAAGGAACAGGCATGAGCGCGCAGCCGAACCGCCTGGAACCGGCAACGGTCCCAACGATGTATTTTGTTGGCGTCACGACGACCAGATCGTCGATCATGAAAATCTTCCCGAAGTGGTCGGAGATTCTGGGCCTGGGCGCGCGGCTGGTCGGCTACGACGCCGAACCTCATGCGCCTGCGGAGACATATCGCGCCATTGTCCAGCACATCAAGCACGATCCGCTGTCAATTGGCGCGCTGGTCACGACGCACAAGATCGATCTGCTGACGGCAGCCCGTGACCTGCTCGACTACCTTGATCCCTACGCCGAATTGTGCGGCGAGGTATCCTCGATCTCCAAGCGCGACGGGCGGCTGGAAGGGCACGCTAAAGACCCGATCACGTCGGGGTTGGCCTGGGAGGCGTTCGTCGAGCCGGGCTACTGGGGCCGCACCAACGCCGAGGTGTTGTGCCTGGGTGCGGGCGGCTCGGCAGTCGCCATCAGCGTGTATGTGGCGGGCCTCCAGGATCAGGCGGATCGCCCGCGCAGGTTTATCGCGGTCAACCGCAGCCAGCCGCGCCTGGATGCCCTGAAAGCGGTTCAGGACAAACTCAAGACCGACATTGAATTTGAATACATTTTGAACGAAGACCCTCGCAAAAACGACCAGTACATGGCCGCCCTGCCGCCCGGTTCGATGGTCATCAACGCGACGGGCATGGGCAAGGACCGGCCCGGCTCGCCGATCACCGACGCAGGTCTGTTTCCGCAAAACGGCATGGCCTGGGAACTCAACTATCGCGGCGAACTGGACTTTTTACACCAGGCGGAGCGGCAGGCCCGCACCCGTAACCTGAAGATCGAAGACGGCTGGACTTATTTCGTGCACGGCTGGAGCCAGGTGGTGGCGCAGGTTTTCCACCTCGACCTGACGCCGGAACTGTTCAAAGAACTGGACAGGGCAGCGGCCAGCATCCGAGCGTAGGGCTGCCAGTTCACGCCCATCGTTCGGCAGTCAATCCTCCCCAGGCCGTCTTGAGCCGGATTCAAGCGGCCAGCCATCCGGATTCACCGGATACCCTCGAAGACTGCCCCGCCAGTGTTACAATTGTCTGGTCGGATCGCCCCTGCCGCTATCTGAATCACACGACGGGGCAAACAGAAGCATTGTCGCCCGGTTCCCCTGTCTGCTTGCGGAGAGGGGGCAGGGGCTGAGGTTTTCCATTCTGGCTGTTACCGAGAGGATACGACATTGCCCGCAACAGTTTTGATCGGAGCGCAATGGGGGGACGAAGGGAAAGGCCGCGTTGCCGATTGGCTGGCGGCGCAGGCCGAGATCGTGGCGCGCTACGCGGGCGGCGATAACGCCGGACATACGGTGCGCGTGGGCGACAATACTTTCAAACTGCACCTGATCCCGTCCGGCATCCTGCACCCCGGCGTGGTGTGCATTCTCGGCACCGGGACTGTGGTGAACCCGCTGACGCTGATGCAGGAGATAGCCGATCTGCGCAGGAGCGGAATCGAGGTGACGCCGGACTGCCTGCTGATCGATGGCCGCGCCCACATCATCACTCCGGCGCACATCGCGCTGGACGCGGCGAGTGAAACGTCGCGGGGCGGCGAGGCGATTGGCACGACCCGGCGCGGTATTGGCCCGGCCTACATGAGCAAAATGGGCCGCACCGGGATTCGTGCCCATTCGATGACCGACCCCGAACGCTTTGGCGACCAGCTTCAAAAGGCGATCCGGGACGGCAACTGGACGCTGCAAGCGCTGTACGGCCAGAAGCCTCTGGATGCGACGGCGGTGATCGCGCAGTACGTTGACGCAGCGCGCCAACTGGCTCCGTTTGTCCGGGATGCGGTGGTCTTTATCCACCAGGCACTGGACGCGGGCAAGCGCGTGCTGTGCGAGGGGGCGCAAGGGACGCTGCTGGACGTCGATCACGGTATGTACCCGTTCGTCACCAGTTCGTCGCCCACCGTTGGCGGCGCATTGACCGGGTTGGGGTTTGGCCCGCGCCACGTGGAGCGCGTGGTGGGCGTCGCCAAAGCTTTCAGCACCCGTGTGGGCAGCGGCCCATTCCCTACCGAACTGAAGGGCGAACTGGGCGACAAGCTGCGCGGCACGGGCGATAAACCCTGGGACGAGTACGGCACGACCACCGGGCGCCCGCGCCGCTGTGGCTGGCTGGACGCGGTGGTATTGCGCTATTCGGCGCAGCTCAACGGCCTGACGGAACTGGTTATCAACAAGCTGGACGTTCTGAGCGGCTTTGATGAACTGAAAATCGCGGTGGCGTATAATATAGACGGTCAGCGGGTGACGACACTGCCCTACGACCTGGCCCTGTTGGAACGCGCTGAACCTGTATACGAAACGCTGCCCGGCTGGTCCGAGGACGTTATGGACGTGCGAAGTGTGGCCGATTTGCCTGCCAATGCGCGGCAGTACATCGGGGCGATTGAGCGGATCGTCCGCCTGCCGATCACGTCCATTGGCGTCGGCCCGGCCCGCGACCAGGTGATCTTGCCATGAGTGATGCGTCCTACGCCTACCAGATGGAAAGGCCCGTAGACTACGTGCCACAGCGCGTGGTGTCGCTGGTGCCGAGTATGACGGAGTCGCTTTTTGACCTGAACCTGGGCAGCCGCGTCATCGGGGTCACCGACTACTGCACGCGCCCCGCCGAAGGCGTGCGGCGGCTGCCCAGGCTCGGTGGCACGAAGAATCCGAACATCGAGGCTATTGTTGCGCTGCGGCCTGACCTGGTGATCATGAACCAGGAAGAAAACCGCCGCGCCGATGCGGAAGCGCTACAAGCGGCAGGTATTCCAACCTGGGTGACGCACCCCAACACGGTGCGGGAAGCGCTCGACCTGCTGTGGACGATCATGGACGTTTTTGAGGAACCGTCGATGGTTCCGCGCGTGCGCCTGATCGAAGTCGCCTACGAATGGACGCTGGGCGTCACCAAAGAACAAACGCCGAAACGGGTCTTGGTCCCCATCTGGCGCGACCCCTGGATGACCTTCAACCGCGAAACGTACATTCACGATCTGCTCAGTACGTGCGGTGCCGAGAACGTCTTTGCGGATCGAGTGCGCCGCTACCCGCTTCGGGCCGACCTGGGGCTGGCCGAAGCGTTGCCCGCCGATGACCCGCGCCTCCAAGACCGGGACACGCGCTACCCGCGCATTACGCTGGAGGAGGTGGTCGCCGCGCAGCCGGAGATCGTGCTGCTGCCCGACGAACCCTACGTATTCACGCAGGCTGATGCCGACGAAATAGCCCGGCTGGACATCCCGGCGGCCAGGAACGGGCAAATACACCTGGTCGATGGCAGTCTCCTGACGTGGCACGGCACGCGCATTGCCTACGCGCTGCGCGATCTGCCGCCGCTGCTGGGGACGGCTCGCCCCGAAAGCATTGAAAGCAGGACAGAGTAGGCATGGAACCGGCGCTATCGGAAGCGTTGCTGAACAGTATCTTGCTGCCCATCATTGCCACAGACAAGCAGGGCCGCACGCTAGGGCTGAACGACGCCGCCCGCCGTTTGCTGCCGCCGGATAGCGCGGAGCCAGTTGGCAAGCGCCTGGACAAGCTGTTCCCGGAATGGAAGGCGCTGCTCACCGAAATGCGGGGCAGTCACGAGGCATTCCGGCGCGAGGTGCAGCTTGACAGCAGCCGCGTGGCCGAGGCGAGTGTGACGCCGGTGCGCGATTATGGTTGGGCGGTGACGATCTACGACATTTCGCCTTTTAAGGACATTGAACAGGCCAAGAACAACCTGCTGGGCGAAGTGACCCACGACCTGAAAAGCCCGCTGGCCGCCATTCTGTCCTTTGCCGATCTGGTGCGAGCTTCCGGCCCGCTGAACCCCAAGCAGGAGCAATTCCTGGGGCGGATCACCTCGGCGGCCACCCGCATGACGGAGCAGGTTCATCAACTGCTGGACGTAGTCTGGATCGAGGCGGGCATGAAGCTGACGCTGGTCGAGGTCAACCTGCTGCAACTGGTGAAGTCCACGCTGGAGATCATCGAGCCGCGCGCCGCCGCCAGGCACATCCGCTTCGTGCTGGAAGCGCCCGCTACAGTCCCGACGATCACCGCCGACAACAACCGCCTGGGGCAGGTGATCGCCAACCTGGTGAACAACGCGGTTAAGTATTCGCCCGAAAACACCACCATCACCCTCAAAATCTGGACGGAGCAGAACGAGATCGCGCTGTCCGTCCATGACCAGGGCCTGGGCATTGCGGCGGAACACCTGGATAATCTGTTCCAGCGCTTCTACCGTGTGAAGAGCCACCAGACCCGGCAGATCGAAGGAACGGGCCTGGGGCTGTACATTGCCCGCTCCATCGTCGAGCAGCACGATGGGCGGATCACCGTCGAGAGCGAACCCGGCGTCGGCAGCACGTTCACCATCTATCTGCCGCTCAGTCTGCAAACAGCCTGAGCCGCTGCTCTCACCTCACTGCATAGACGGCGCAAGATTCGAGCCACTGGTTTTCAGCAACAATCGACGGCCAGAGTGCGGTACAATCTCCTTCATGGACGCAATCGCCCTTGAGCATGTTTCGTTCACCTACCCGGACGGGCCGCAGGCGCTTCGTGACGTAACGCTGACCATCCCGGTGGGGCAGTTCGTGGCGCTGGTCGGGGCCAACGGCTCCGGTAAATCAACCCTGGCCCGCCATCTGATCGGCCTGCTGCGCCCGACAACAGGCCGCGTCATCGTCAATGGGCTGGACGCGGCGGGCAGGTCGGTGGGCGAGCTGGCGCACCACGTGGGTTTTGCCTTCCAGCACCCGGAGCAGCAGTTGTTCAGCCCGTCGGTGCGGGAGGAGATCGCCTTTGGCCCCCGCAACCTGGGGCTGCGCGGCGCGGCGCTGGACGAGCGCGTCTCGGAGACGCTGGATCGCTTCGGGCTGCGCGACTATGCAAGCCATCCGCCTGCTGTGTTGAGCTTCAGCCTGCGGCGGCTGGTGGCGCTGGCCTCGGTTGCTGCGCTGCGCACGCCGATCCTGGTGTTGGACGAGCCGCTGGTCGGGCTGGATGGCCTTTGGCGGCGGCGCGTCATCGCCTGGCTGATGGCTCACCACCAGGCGGGCGGCACGATCCTGATGGTCACCCATCACATGCGCCTCGCCGCTAAAGTGGATCGGATTATCATGCTGCGCAACGGTGAGGTTGTGCTCGACCAGCCGCCCGTTGATTTCTTTCGCCATGCCGACCTGCTGCATTACGCTGGCCTGAGCGAGCCGATGACGGTTGCCCTCTCGCGCAGCCTCGGCCACGATGTTCCGGCGCTTCGGGTGCGTGAACTGGCACAGCGCTTGCTGGATAGCGGTCTATGAGCCTCTCGACTAGCGTTTATGTGCCGCGCCAGTCGTGGCTGCACGATCTCGATCCGCGCGTCAAGCTGTGGGCGGCGCTGGCCGGAATCGCACTGTGTTTTCTGGCGGCACGTCTGCCATTCCTGGTGGCGCTGTACATCGTGACGGCGCTGGCGCTGCGTTCGAGCGGCATCCCCTGGTCGCGCACCCGCTCCATTTTCCAGGCTTTGCTGCCCTTTACGCTCCTGATCCTGCTGCTGCAACCCTGGTTTTTCCTTTCAGGCGCGACGCTTGTGCAAATCGGGCCACTGCGCCTGACAACGGACGGTCTGCTCGGCGCGGCGCTGCTGGCTGTGCGCGCCAATGTCCTGGCGTTGCTGGCGCTGATGCCCCTACTGACAACCCCCGAAGACCGCGTGATCCTGGGCATGGTCAAGCTCGGCCTGCCGTACCGCGTGGGCCTGACGATCACGCTGGCGCTGCGCTACCTGCCCAGTGCGTCGGCGCTGTTCAACATGGTGCGGCAGGCCCAGGAAGCGCGCGGCTTTAGCGCCGGGTCGGGGCGCTGGCTGGCAAAAGCACGCAGTTTCTTCCCGGTGCTGATCGCGGTGATCATCGCATCGATCCGGTTGAGCGATCAACTCACACTGTCAATGGCGGTGCGTGGCCTGGGCAGCGGCCCGCGCAGCACGTGGCGGGACATTCAGATGCGGGCGACGGATTGGCTGGCTGCTGGGGTGGTGGGGATTGTAGCCGGGGCGGTGGTTGCCCTGATGCGGTGAGTGATGCTGGACGTGCAAAACGGAAGCGCCCACCGAAGTGGGCGCTCTGCATTGGGTGTGGCCCCGATTAGAGGGCGCTGACGATGTTGGAGAAAATGTTCCCGATGGCCGGGCCGAGGAGCGCCAGAATGACGATCACGACGACGGCTACCAAGACCAGGATCAACGCATACTCTACGAGGCCCTGGCCTTCCTCACGTGGAAGGTACAACATGATGATTTCTCCTTTGACTAGATAAAAGGCTCCAATCGGAGTCAACATTGAGATTAGCATAATTGCACAGAGAATGTCAATAGCTCTGCCTGTGGAAATTGAGAATTAACACAACTTTTTTACAAAATTTACGCTTTTCACGTTTTGGGGCTGACGCTTGTTTGACACAGCGGGTAAACATCGGCTATGCTCATTTGATGAATTGACGAATTCGATTACGAGACGAACATGCCATTTGAAGTCATTGAGACGCTCGATCCGCTAACCGCCCTGGTCGAGTTTCGCACCTCTGCCGTATACGAGATGGTCTTCAGCATCCAAACCTGGCTCAAACCGCTGCGGCGACAAGAAGCGTGGGCCAGGCGAGTTTCAGAGGCACTTCCGCCCGCCCTGTCCAAAGAACTCCGCTATCTTTATCAGGAGTTCAGCGACGGCGGGCTTTATTTCGAGTTGCCTGTGGACTACGCCGATCACGGCGACGTGCCGGGCTTCCTGGATTACGTGCGTGGCCTTTCGGACACGCAATTCTGCTTTTACTTGCTTGGCCGGACGATTCCGCAGCATGAACTGGCCGATCTGCTGCCCGACGGCGACGCGGTGCGTGCGGCGCTGAACGACAAAAGTGAACACTACGAGTGGTACGGGCGCTACATCGATCCCATCCTGGAAGATATTGCCGGTTTCCGCAGCCGCCTGGTGAAAGCGTGGCAAACGTACTGGACAGTCTTTTTCCAGCACGAGATTGCTCCGCTCGAACCGATCTGGGCGGCAGGTATACAGGAAAAACGGAACATCCTGGAACGCGAAGGCGGGCGCGTCCTGCTCGAAAAAGTGACCGGGCGGAGCGAATTGCCGCCCGAACTGCCTGCCGGAATGCCCATCACCTCCGTCACGTTCATGCCCGTGTGCCTGCTGCCCTCCCGCGTCTGCCGTTTCTACGGCTACGGCAACGTGACCATCCTGTTCGATCCGCAGTACAATGAGGCTAACCGGGCTGTGGTCGAACAGGCCAAAAATGAAGCGATGGCAACCCTTAAGGCCCTCAACGACGAGACACGCTTGGAAATCTTGCGGCTGATCGTCCAGCACCAGAAGGGCCACCCACACGGCAAGATCATCGCCGAAAAGATCGGGTTTTCGGCATCGGCGGTCTCACGCCATCTGGCGCTGCTCAAAGAGGGGAACCTGATCGTAGAGGAGCCGCACAAGAACCTGATCACGTACCGCTTCCAGCGCGAAACGCTGACCAGCCTGGTCGATAAACTGCTGGATTACCTATATAGCGAGGCCTGAACGACAGGCGTTCAGCCGCATGGCGATCAATTAGCCTCATTCCCGATGCCCGCTCCACAGTTGTGCAGACAGGTTATGCACGGTTAGACCGGGAAGGATAGGAAACATGCGGACCATCGCGCGCAACCAGATATTCCTGACCGTGATCCTTGTCGGCGCGGCCTGCGCTGGCGCGTTAGTAGCGCGGGGACTGAGCGGCAGCACCCGTTCCGCGGCAGATGGGCTGCTGCTGGTTGCTTTCCTGGTGACACTCACCGGGGGCGTGATCGTCGGCATTGGCTTTGCACAACGCGGCGAAAGCCTGCTGGCGGGTATGCTGACTGGTGCGTTTATCGGCCTCTCGATCAGCTTGCTGGTCGTCGGCGCGTTCGGTTTCGCCGCCAGCAACGCAACCGGGAACCTGAACTACCTGCTGATCAGTATTGCGTGCTTCGCGCTCGGCATCGCGGCGCTATGGTTGTTCAACGCCTTCAAGCCCTACCCACCGACGGCGATGCGGAGTCTGGCGGTCAGGCTGCCGAGATTCGACGGCCTGCTTCGCCCCCAGCCCCCGCCTGAAAAGACAACAGCACACCCCCAGCGGAACATTTTTATTTCGTACCGCCGTGACGACAGCCCGGACGTGACGGGGCGCATCTATGACCGTCTGGTGCAGCACTACGGCAGGGATGCCATCTTCAAAGACGTGGATTCCATCCCCTACGGCGTGGATTTCCGAAAGCACCTGCACGAGATGGTGGGCAAGTGCGATGTGGTGCTGGCCGTCATCGGCGATGGCTGGCTGAATGCATCTGCCGCGCCGGGTCAGCGCCGTCTGGACGACCAGGCCGATTTCGTGCGCATCGAGCTTGAGGCGGCCCTACTGCGCGACATCCGGATCGTGCCCCTGCTGGTGAAAGACGCCGCCATGCCCAAAGAGGAAGAACTGCCGCCCACGCTCAGGGATCTGGCCTACCGCAACGGCATCCCCATCCGGCACGATCCCGATTTCCACGTGGACATGGATCGCCTGATAAAGTCACTGGATCAGTCGCCCGTACAGTGACCGCCTCACCCTCAACCCCTCTCCACCAGAGTGGAGAGGGGAGTCTTCGCTTCTCGGTTTCCCCTCGCTGCCTGCGGAGAGGGGAATGGGGGTGAGGTAAACTGCGAGGTAAACTGCATTCCGATAGCGTTCTCGGCGGTCAACTGCTACACTGTGCGGCATGTTCCGCCGACGCCTGTGTTGTCTGATCGTCATCCTCGTGTGCAGCGCGCTGTCGCAGGCGAGCTACACCCGCGCAGATCGGCCACCACCGCACCTGGGGTATGGCATCCACATTGCGCCCAACACGCATGTCGAACCGGGGTTGGTCAACGCGCTCGGCATGGATTGGGTCAAGATTTACGAGCCGGGGCAGGCCGCTTCCTATCCGAACAAGCACGTGCTGTACCGCATGGATTTGCGCTGGCCGACGGACTGGCCCGCCTTCAAGGCGCAGGTCGCCAGCCATGCCAGCGGGCTGGCCGGGCTGCACATCGACGCGGTGGAGATCGGCAACGAACCCAACCTGGTCAACGAGTGGGTGCACAACCCCAACGCCTGGGAATACGTGCAGATGCTCCGGGTGGCCTATACGACCATCAAGAACGTCAACCCGAACATCATCGTCGTGTCGGCAGGACTGGCCCCCACGCTCACCACGCCGGATCGGACGGCGGTCAACGATCTGGCTTTTGCCGAGGAGATGCTCGGCAACGGCGCGGGCAAGTGGTTTGACGCTTTCGGCTACCACCCCTATGGCTACAACCTGCCACCCGAAGCCGATCCCAACAAGAATCAGCTTGTTTTCCGGCGGGTGGAGCGCATCCGGGCGCTGATGGAAAAGTACGGCGTCTACAAACAGGTCTGGCTGACCGAATTCGGCTGGCTGCGCGACCCCGCCGAGGATGGCGTCACCTGCGACGACAACAACCCGGAGTTCAAGGGTTTTGCGTGGCTGCGCGTTTCTGGCGAGCAGCAGGCCAATTACCTGGTGCGGGCTTTCCAGTACGCCGATGAGAACTGGCCCTGGGTCGGGCCAATGTTTGTCTGGAACCTGAACTGGCACCAGCAGACTTGGCTGAATATGTGCAGCCACCAGCGCTGGTTCAGCCTGCTGCGGCTCAACGGCGAGCAGACGCTGGCCTTCAAGAAGTTGCAGGCAATGGAGCGGCACTACAGCGATTACCGTCCCCGGCTGGAACTCCACGCCGATGCGCTGTCTGTGCAGGTGTCGCTGGCCTGTTTGCGCCGGATGCCGCTCGGCAAGTTCACCATCGAGAACGTCGGCTACCCGTTGCCCGTCGCCCTGACCGTCGAGCCGGTGAACGGCGCTGCGCCGCCCTTTGTCGAAGTCAGCCCGACCAGCGCCCGGCCTGGCGATACGATCAACGTGTTCATCAACCCGCTTGGATTGGAAATCCCCGGACAGTACCCGGTTTACATCAACGTTAAGGCCCAAATCGATGGACGGCCCATCTCGCAGAGCATCCAGGGCTACGTTGTGGCCGACCAGACGGCGGCGGGGTGCTGATTGGCCTCACCACGTGCCTTCTCAGGGTAGGTTTTAGGGCGAGTCGCGCCCGGCGCTGAAACACCGGGCTGAATCCACGAAGCCCTCTCAAGCGGGCTGAAGCGTTATGGCATGATCGACTGGATCGCATCCCGCTACAAGCCATCGACTGAAGCCAGGCAGCAACGCACCGGCCAGTCGGCTTCAACTGAATGTCGTTTCCGTCTGACCTTTCTGTCACCTTTTGGCCCGGTAGTGGCTCTTTAGAATCAACACCTATCGTTCTAGTGAAAGGAGCAGAGCGCATTCTTGGGCGTGCGCCAAATTCTATGGTGATTCCCAGTGTTGTCGAGGCAACTGGGCGCGGCGAGCGCAGCTACGATATTTATTCGCTGCTGCTCAAGGAACGGATCGTCTTTGTCGGAGCGGCGATTGACGATCAGATCGCTAACCTGACGGTGGCCCAATTGTTGTGGCTTGACCGCGAGGACCCGGAGCGAGAAATCATGATGTACATCCAGAGTCCAGGCGGCCAGGTTCATGCCGGGTTTGCCATCTATGACGCGATGAAGCTGATCCGGGCGCCAGTCAGCACCTTTGCCGTCGGCCTGACGGCCAGCTTTGGGACGATTTTACTGACGGCTGGCACGAAAGGTCGCCGTTACGCCGCGCCGAATGCCACCATCCACATGCACCAACCGCTTGGCGGGGCGCAGGGTCAGGCGTCGGACATCGTGATCCAGGCGAAGGAACTGGTGCGGGCGCGGGAACGCCTGAATCAGATTCTGGCCGACGCGACGGGCCAGCCCAGGGAAGTTATCGAACGCGACACAGACCGTGACTTTTACATGGACGCTCAGAAGGCCGTCGAGTATGGCCTGATCGACGCGGTGCTGTCACCCGTCCAGGCCACCAGATCGCCCAACGGCAAGAACGGACACAGCGCGCATTCGGCCTGAATGGCTGAATAATGCGGAACCTCACCCCCGGTCCCTCTCCGCAAGCAGGGAGGGGAGCAAATACCCGCCTGGTTCCGCTCTCCGAATGCGGTGGGGTAAAAGCTCACTGCCCCATTCGTGTGAAAGGATCATTGCCTGCCGCCGGACGGTTGTAGCCCGTCAATTCCACGTAGCCGTAGCCCTGCACGGGCTGGTCGTTGTCCGTCCCGCTGATCTTCGACGCGCCTTCCCAGTAGGCCGTCGTGGAGTTCAGCTCCTGATCGGCCATCAGCGGGGCCACGTCCAGCGAGAATGGGCCATCTGGCGATTGGATGGTGAGCCGCCAGCGGGAAGGATACACGGTGGCGGTGTGAGGACTCGTCCAGTGATCCAGCGCTTCAATCTTGAAGTCCCTGAGTTCAAGGTGCACGGCGCTCCCGTCAGCGTTGACGAGTGTGCCGTGCGAGGTCGGGCTGACACTGCCATCCCGGTTGCGAATCTGGTACAGCATGAGTTCACGGTTGTTGTCCAGTTGCAGCGCGAACCAGTCCCAACCGGCGGCGTTCTCACCGAGGGCGTGCGTGCTGAACTCGTGATCCATCCACGACGAACCGCTGACCCTGTAGGGCGTGCCGTTCACGGTGAGCGTGCCCTCGGCCAGCAGGTGCGTCAGCGAGTAATAATAGCTGGCGTTGCCCGGCTCAGGACTCTTCCGGCTGAGGCCGTGATCGCCTTGCAGGGTGGGGCCTTTGGCCTGCTGCACGGTCAGGTCAAGGGCAATCGGGCCATCACTGGCCGTCAGGCGCATGGTGGTGGCATCGTCATTCTGGGCGATCATCGTCCAGTCCTCGATCCAGATGCGCAGGCGCGGATCGGTGGTTGCGCCTGCCAGCCCCACCGCGCCCCGGCTGAAGCGCGCGCGTGAGTAGAACTGGTTCGCGCCAATGTCACTCAGTGCAAGGTCGGCAAAGTAAACCTGGTTGGTGGCCCACTTCGATGGGCGCTTGGGCATGGTTGGGATCAGTGCCCGCCGGAAGATCGTGAACTCGAAGCCGAAGCGCCGCCCCTCGTCCGTCGCCAGGTTGCCCGTGTAGTACCACCACTCGGTCTGGTATTCGGGATGCACACCATAATCGCGCGGGAAGGTGAAATTGCGGATGGTTGTAGCGCGGGCAAAGCCCGCCGGGTCGCCGCTGCTCAGAGCCGCCACCACGTCGGCGCTGTAGGCGGGTTCGGTTCTGCCCTGCAACTGCGAGACGCCGATAACCGTCGCGGCCAGCGCGAGGAGGATGACGAGGAGGAAGAGGCCGATACGACGGTTCATGATTCCACCGCTATTCTTCATCATCCAGGCCAAGTTCTTTCTCGACTTCGTTGAGAGGAATACCTTGCCTTTTCTCCTTCAAAGCATTTGTCGGGTACTCTGCTACGTCTGGACGGAATTTCAGGCCGACATCAGGATCGCAATCAACGAGTAGCTCACAGATTGTTTCTTGCACAATCTCACGGAGCACTTCACGGAACTCTTCAACAGTCAGGTCTGTGACTCGATTTGCGCTCATACTGCTTTCCTGTTCCATTCTTGGACTCGCTCAGGTCATTCCGACCTGAGCGCCTCGGCGGGCTGGATGCGCCCCATGCGCAGGGCGGGATAAACGCCCGCCAGCAGCGCCGCCACCAGCGCCACCGCGAACGCCTGCGTGTAGAACTCTGGCCGGAGTTGCAGTTGCAGCGACCAGCCAAAGGAGCGCACGTTGATGATGTAGACCAGCACCCAGGCCAGCACCGTGCCGACGGGCAGCGACATCAGCCCCGCCGTGAAACCCATCAGGCCCGTTTCGAGCAGCGTCAGGCGGAAAAGCTGCCCCTGTGTCAGACCATTGGCGCGCATGGTGCCCAGTTCGCGGGTACGCTCAAGCTGCAAGGCCATCAATGCCGACAGGATGCCGATGAAGGCCACTACCGTCGCCAGCAAATTCAGCGCGGTGGTGATGGCAAAGGTCTGATCGAACACGACCAGTACGCCGGATCGCAGCTCGCGGTTAGAGCGAATCTGGAGTTCCTGCCGCCCGGCGAACTTCTGGCGCAGGTCGCTGATGATGGCGTTCAGGTCGGCCCCCGGCTGGACAAAGGCCGCAACCGTCGAGATCATGCGGTCATCGTACAAGGCGTGATAGACCGTATCGCGCATGAGCACCGTGCCCTGGTCGCTGCCATAGTCGATGATTGCCCCGGCCACCGGGAACGTCCTGTCGCCGCGATCCGTGCGCAGTGTCAGCGTTTGCCCCGGCCCGATGGCGATGCCGCGATGGCGCGCAAACGCCTCGCTGACGATCACCGCGCCGTCGGCCATGGCCTGCCAGACGGTGTTGAAGTCGCCAATGGCCCACTTGAAAGGCCGGTGGCCGTGCGAAACGTCACCGCTGATCACCGCCAGGTACACAGGCAGCGCATCGCCGGGGCGCATCACTTCCACGTTGCGAGCGGTGTCCACCTCGACAATGCCGGGCGTTTTGCGCACTTCCTCGGCCACCGAGGGATCAACCGGCACTTCCTGACGGTTGGCGGAGATGGACGGCGGGCCGATCAAAATGTCGGCCTGGATGGTGTTTGCCAGCCAATCCTGGACGTTGTTGCGGAAGCTGCCGACCATTGCGCTCACACCGACGATGACCGACACGGCAACCATCAGCGCAGCGACAGCCACCGAAGTACGGCTCAGGGAACGAATAATGCTGCGCGGAGCGCTGCGGCCCAGCACGCCAAACAATGCACCCGTCAGCGGGCGAAGGAGCGTCATCAGCGCCAGCGCGACGAGCGGCGTGAACAGCGAAAAGCCGACCACGATCCCGAACAGCCCGGCGAAGCCGATAACCAGATTGGTGAGCGACAGCGCCGCGAACGAGAGCGCCAGCAGCACGCCCCCGCCGACGGTCAGCGCCGGGATCAGGCGGCGAATCTTGCCTTCGATGGTGCTGCGGCGCAGCGTACCGGTGGGTGGGGTCGTCGTGGCCTCGTAGGCAGGCAGCAGCGCCGCCAGCAGCGCCGCGCCGACGCCGATCACGCCTCCTTTGACGAGCGCGGAGACCGGGACGGCGACGCTGCGCACTGTCACGGTGAAGTACAGGCTGGTGACCGTTCGTGTAACGAGCACGACGGCGGCGCGGCCCATGATTACGCCCAGAACCAGCCCGATCAGTGCACCGATGACGCTCAACAGCGCAGCTTCCCAGAGGATCATGGCGAAGACCTGCTGGCGCGTGACGCCCAGCGAGCGCAAAATGCCCAGGATGGGCCGCCGCTGCACGACGGAGAACGTCACTGTGTTGTAGATCAGGAACATGCCCACGACCAGCGCCAGCAGACTGAGCGCCGTCAGGCTCAAATCGAACGCGCCCGTCATCTGCGCGATGGCGCTGCTGCGGCTGGCAGCGGCTTCGATGGTCGCGCCTGGCGGCAAAATGGCCTCTATCCGGGCCAGTTCTGCGTCGCCTGCCGCGCCTTCCGGCACGATCAGGTCGATGTTGGTCAATCTGCCGACCATGCCGAGCAGTTCCTGGGCGGTGCTGATGTCGGTGATCAACAGGTCCTGTAGCCCTTGATCTGTCGCCTCGTCTGTCGGGCGCAGCACGCCCGCAATGACCACCGTGTGGCGGGTTGGGCCGTAGCGCAGCGTGATCGTGTCGCCCGGCTTCAGGTCGTACAGCTTCGCCAGTCCCTCGGCCATCAGGACCCGGTTCGGCTCCGTCAGCAAACTGCTCAGATCGTTCAGGCTGGCGCTCGAACTGCCAAGCTGCAAGTAGCCCCGAAAGGGCGTTTCCGCAAACGGATCGACGCCGAAGACGCGCAGCGGCTGCTCATTCAGTTCGAGGGCCTGCACGTAGGCGCTGACGACGGGCGCGGACAGACGGATGTCCAGATCAACCCGAATCCGGCGGTACAGGTCTTCGGGCAGGCCGCTCGGCCCGCCGATGATCTGGTGTGTGGTGCGCCCGGCGATGCTCTCCGTAAACAGGCCGAAGGCGCGCAGGGCACTACTATTGGCAAGGTCAATCGCCACGATCATGGCGACGCCGAGTGCTACCCCCGCGATAAACAGCGCGCTCTGAAACGGGCGGCGGCGGATCGAACGCAGCACGACCCGCCACAGCGTATCGGTCAGCGTAATCATCGTTGCGCACTCTGCGTGCCTGGCTCGGAGACGAGCTTGCCCTCGTGAATGTGATAGATCACGTCGGCATGGGGCACGACCTCGGCGCTGTGCGTCGCCATGATGAGCGTCCGGCCTGCCTCGCGGGTCAGTTCAAGGAGCAGTTTGAGGACGATCTGGCTGGTGTCCTCGTCCAGGTTGCCTGTCGGCTCGTCGGCCAGGATCAACAGCGGCTCGTGGATCAGCGCCCGCACGATGGCGACGCGCTGCTGCTCACCACCCGACAGGCGATCCGGGTAAGCGTTGGCGCGGCCCGCCAGCCCGATCCGATCCAGGAAGGCTTTCGCCTTCTTCTCGCCGTCACGCCGGTTCAGGCCGCGCAGTTCGTAGGGCAGAGTCACGTTTTCCAGGACGGTCAGCGTCGGGATCAGGTTGAAGAACTGGAAGACAAAGCCAATGTGGTCACGCCGAAAAAGCGTCAGTTCGCGCTCGTTGAGGCAGGTCAGGCACGTGTCCTTGACCCATACTTCGCCCGCGCTCGGCACGTCGATCCCGCCGATCAGGTTGAGCAGCGTGCTCTTGCCGCTGCCGCTCTTGCCGAGCAGCACGACGAAATCGCCCTCGTTCACGTCGGCGGTGACGCCGTGCAACACGGTGTGGGTTGTGCCTGCTTCTTCGTAGCTTTTGGTCAAGTCGCGGAACTTGACGATGGGGTTACCGGGGCGGGCCGCCACCGCAGCCGGGGCGGAAACGGACAGGGCCATATCAACCTCACATCACCAGCCTGGCTATACACTTCGACAAACTCTGGACACAGCGGGCATTGTACAATGTTTCACGAGGTGTGTCAATGAGATTGTGCGGAATGGAGCAATCTGATCGAGTGACGATGGCGCTGGTAAGCATTGGTATAATAGGATGAGCAATGTGATAAGGGTGATTGGCAATGAATCCTGAGCAAGTGATTGATGCGTCGGATGAGGTCTTTGAATTCTTGGTCACCTCCCCCACGCCCCAGCAAATCATCGATTTCCGTGCATCCAAAGCCGTGCAGGACCGGATGCGTTTTCTTCTCGACAAGAACCGTAATGGCAAACTGACCGCTGAAGAACAAACCGAACTGGAGCAGATGAGCCAGATCAACCATTTCATGATCCGGCTCAAAGCGCACGCCTATAAGGCACTCAACAGGCCACAGGCTACCGACTGATGAGTCATATTCCTGATCCTCTGCGAAAACAGCTCTATGAGCGCGCCAGGGGATGTTGTGAGTATTGCCTCATCGATGACCAGTACAGCCATTTGCCACACGAACTCGATCATATCATTCCCGAAAAGCACCGCGGAGAAACAAGAGAGAATAACTTGTGCCTGGCCTGCTTCGATTGCAACCGCCACAAAGGGAGCGATTTTGCCTCCCTCGACCCGGAAACAAAACAGATCGTCAGACTCTTCAACCTTCGTGCCGATAAGTGGCCGGAACACTTCAAACTGAATGGGCCAACTATTCAACCGTTGACTCCACAGGGCAGAGTAACCTGTTTCGTTCTGCATCTGAACGATCCTGAACGCATCGCAGATCGCACAGAGTTAATGCTCGCTGGCTTATATCCGCCTGAAATGAGCAGATTTCCCAATCAGGACTAGCAGGAGTCAGTCACAGCGCGTCCACGACAGGTTGGCGTATACGCCCCGATACTCGCCAAAGCGCCGCACGTCTTCCCCTTCCGAGGTGACGACTTCCAGAGTCATGTTGCCGTTGTAGACCGCCTTATCCACCTGGGTGAAAGCCAGCGCCCAACTATCCGGCGACCAGAGCGGATCACCCAACCCGACCAGGCCGAAGCGGACAGTGCGCGCCTGGCCGTCCCTGGAAACCAGTTGGAGCGTCTCGCTGCCACGTGTGCCGAGCCTGACCGCCGCAGTGCGGCCATCGGGCGACCAGTACAGGCGGCGCTCGTCGTCGATCTGGCCGCTGCTGCGCAAGCGGTAGAGGCGCTGGCCGTCAGGCCGGTAGGCGTCGTAGCCGACGCTGCCATCCGGTTGCCGCCACCAGAACGTGATCTGCCCCGTTCGGGCGTCCTGGGCCAACTGCGTCACCTGCGCCAACCCACTCATCAAATGCGTAATCGTGCCCGCATTGAGATCGACAGTTTCGACGCTGAAACCATCGCTGCGGCGGGCAACGTAGGCTAGCGTCTTGCCATCGATGAGCCAGCGCAAATCGCGCACGTCCTGGAAGCCATCATCGACGACGTGTAAGTCGGAGCCGTCGGGATGTGCCCACGACAGGCGCGCCACGCGCCGGTCGCGCTGCCCGGTGGCCCAGACTGCCGCAACTGTCCTGCCATCCGGTGACCAGAGCGGATCGCCCGCCTCGGCCGCGTCCTGAACTAGCGGGACACGCTGCCCTCCATCCACGTCCATCAGCGTGATGCTGGCTTTGGCCGAAACGCGCTCGTAAACGGCCATGCGCCGCTTGTCTGGTGCAAAGACGGGCGCTTTTTCCAGCCCGCCCACAAGCGTTTCGGGCCTGGGCTGGCCGAGCCGGTATACCACCAGATCGCGTTCATTGCCCTGTGCCTCCACGAAGGTCACTGCACCGCTGTCTGCCGACCAGACGATCAGTGGTTGCGAGAGCGTGCCGCCAACCTGGGCAGTTTCGGTCACTTTCAGATACGATTCGCCCTGCACACCCAAAATGTCGATACGCCAGCGGGGCCACTCGTCGTGATACCAGACCGCCACGAAACGGTTGTCCGGCGACCATGCCAGCCGGTGATCGAACGAATCTTTGGGCAGCGCGATCTTGGTCGGCTCGGCGCTATCGGGCGACACAAAGCTGAACCAGCGATTCTGCGCCGTGTCCTGCCAGACCAGTGCCAGTTGATGTCCGGTAGACGACCAGGCCATACCGCTCACGAAGGTGACGTTGGGGGAGATCGACGTGTGCCGCAGCGCGGGAGCCGACCAGAAGGCAAGCTGGCGCTGAAGCGGGTTGCCTTCGAGCAGCGCAACATAAGCGCTGTCTGGCGACCAGCCCAGAAACGTCGGACTGAGTACCGGGATGATGGCCTGCGGGCTGCCCGGCTGTACCCCGGTGATGACCACCCGTGAGTTCTCGTTCTCGTAGATCATGTAGGCCAGGCGCTGGCTGTCCGGCGACCAGCTATTCGGTTCCAGGAATATCACGTTGTCGCTCACCCACGCAGGGGAGTCGTCAGCGCCCTCGATAAACAGCCTGGCAGAGCGCGCCGCAGGTTTCAAAAAGGCGGCCTTCTCGCCATCCGGTGAGGGGATGCGGCGGTAAGTGGCGCTGGACGTAAAGTTCTGGCGTGGATCGGTGATATGCGTGCCCGTGTTCAGATCAACCAGCAAGTCGTTGGCAAAACGTAGACAGGCGTAGCGATTCGGACTGCGTGCGCCGTAGACCGTACCGGCCATTGCCAGCGTGAACAACAGGAGCACGGCCCAAACGATCCGTCGCCAGCGGCGCGGGAACAGTTCGCCAGGGCCAATCTTGACCCGTCTACTCAACAGCCGTACTGTTGACCGTAACGTTGTGTATGTCCTCCGAGCGAGCAAGTGAAGTTGCAGCTTAGGGTGGATCATTCAACAGTGCGCAACGTTCATTGCACCATACAGGTTGTGAATGCCGATGACCGCTCTTATTTTGTGGTGGACTTTCTATTTCAGCGCGGCCCTAGAAAGCGATCCCCATTGTAATGGATCAGGTGATCAGGCACTTCAGCAATCCAGACTTCGGTTTCCCAGGCGATGGCTTTGAGATGCTTGCGAAATTCGCTGAAGGTTGGAAAGGCAGTCACGAATACGTTGCCAGCGTCACAATTGTGCAGCATTGCATTCAATTCAAGTACACGCTTGGGGGTCATTGGGCCATGTGAGGTGACGACCTCAATTAGAAACAGCCAATTCCTCGCAGTATCGTGCAGGATAATGTCGGGCAGTTTATCGTGTTCCGTAACGGGAATACCTAGACTTGCCAGTTGTTCGGTAGCAACGTACAAATCCTTGTCGGCAGTATCTCCCAGGTAAAGTAAGACTGCGCCAGGCGCAAATTGTGGCGCAAATTGGCTGATCACTTGAGCCTGCAATTCGTTATGCTCGCCTGGTGAAAGCGTGAGTGTCGTACCGTCCGGTAGATGAACGGGAATAGTGTGCCTGTCTCGTGATGACTGGTAAACCGTCATCAAGTTACCCTGTGTCTCTCGGAAGGTGCGGACAACACTTTCCCATTGTTCCGTGCCATAAGCTCGTATCACGATAAGGGCTGCTTCCGAAATGGCGTAGTGTGCTTTGGGGCTGTTAGTGGGTAGCTCAGGCTTATCGGGATTGTAGTCAGCAATTTTGCCCTGCACAAACTGGTGAAGCACCTGTCGCCGGAACGTTTCACGGGTGTTGGGCGCATAGTCTCTGCCATAATGGGCACGAATGAAGGCCATGATGCCCTTTGTAACCGTCAGGCTTTGTCGTGTTGCAGACAGCCAATCATCTTCGGGCTTCAATCCACAAAGCGCCAGGAGAGTCAAGGCCGCCATCTCATTACGTTGTGCAGCAGGCATACCCAGCGCTGCGAGAATTTCTTGAGCCTCAGCGATTTCAAGCATAAATTCCCAACACGTCGTTGACGAGGGCGTTGATGTTTGTCTCACCGGTTACACGCTGCCCTATCTCGCAGATCGCTTCGAGCGGCGGAAGCCGCATAGCCCGCAGTTCTGTCGCGCTGACCTGCGTATTGCCGCTGGAAATGCGGAAATAGGTATCCACCAGGTCACTGTTCAGTAATGCCGCAAGCCCTCGTGCTTCTTCAATTGACAGCGTTCCATTGGGGCGATGGACGTAATTGAGATGGTTTTCCAGGCCGATCCAATCGCTGTCGATCTCGGCAAGATAAGGCGCTGCGATCAAGCGTCGCTGTTCTTCCTTTGCGCTAAATCGCCGTAGCACAACATAGTTACGATTGGGCAGGAGCAGCTTTTCCGCGCCTTTCCGTGCAATGTATTGGTTCTTGCGCGGCAGCGGCCAGGTGATCTTCATGGGCCGGACGTTTTGCATCCAAATTAGCGGCGCATGAGTTTCGGGGACGTTGCCTTGAGAACTGACAAACTGCGTGGCGCGGAAAGGCACGACGGGACCGGTAGAGACTTCTATCCCGTAATCATACAGATGGGCAGGCCAGGCGCGAACCAGTTCTGCGATCTCATCATGCCGGTCAGATAGTGGAATGTGGAGAATGTTGTCACCGTTCAATATCTCGCTCAGTGGCAGCATACGCTGCTTTAAGTTGCCAAAATCTTGCCCGCTGGCGCTGAAGGAAATGATCACGTCACGGTCCTGCTTGGATCGCTCCGCATGAAGAATAACGGACTCTTGCAATACGTCGTTGAAAACGTCGCGGCGGGAATCGAAAAGATGTATCGTTCTGGGCCGCATGATGGAAAAGAAATAGTCACGGAATCGGCTGAAGTATTGACCGGCGGCATAGCTGCGCGGCGTGATGAACACCAGTTGACCATCAGCGTTAAGCATCGCTGCACCGAGGGCCATAAAAATCGCATAGATATTCGGCTGCCCATGCACAACCATTGCGGCAGCTTTAGCACGTGGATCGGCCTTAGACAGCTTAAAATAAGGCGGATTAGAAATCACGACATCAAAGGGATCGTTTGTCGGCCATCGCAGTGCCCATGCACGGGCCATGACGAAATCGCCTCGCACAATCTTGAACTGTAAGCTGCGGCCTCGTGCTTTCATCCAGGTCTGAGCGTAGCAAAGGCACGTCTCCAAGCAATCCGCCAGTTCAGGATCAGTTTCGTAGGCTTCCAGGTCGATATTTCCTGGCAATCGCTCACATAGCGCACAAGATAAAATGCCAGCGCCTGCGCCGGGATCAAGAACGCGCATCGTACCTTTGATCGACGTGACCAGATGCGCCATGTAATTCGCCACACTGATCGGTGTAAAATACTGCCCCATTTCCTTCTTTGACTTGTTCCATGTCAGGAACCAGGAGCCTACCCGATCTGCATATGCGGTGGGGCGTTCATCAAAGGATGGGGAAGGGATAGCCATTACCATAAAAACACCCATATAGACCCATGCTGTAAGTATAGCCCAACTCACCTTGCAAGAAGCCGGACAATAAAGGCCGGATCGATCAGAGAGCGTTCTAACTTAGCAAACTTGGTTCTCGGCGGCCCAGGTGAAACCCCGCCAGCGCGGCGCATCAAAGCGATAGGGCGGCTCGATAGACGGGTAATCGTAGATCACCTGCCAGATCGCCATGTCGGGCGTGTAGCGCTTGCCACGTGGATCAATCGGATTGTAGGCCAGCACCTCGACGTTGCCCTGGAAATACAGGTGTGCGGCCAGGAAGGGCTGCGCCACGTCGCCAGGGACGGAATCGAAACGCCAGCACAGGGTCGAAACCAGTGGTTCGCCAAAGATGGCAATGGCATCGCCCAGGCGCATGGCGGCCAGGGGTGGATTCAACTCGACAAAAGTAATGGTATCGTCCGCTCGCTCGGCGTTGAAGCGAAAGGCGCTGCCCCGCCAGGGCGGATCAGAACGGATGGCCCAACGCAAGATCATGGCGCTGTGCGGGCTGTAGATGCTGACGATGTTGCTCTCGCGGAGCGCGGCCTCGGCTTCGGCCAGCGTGGTCTCTCCGGGCCGGATGCCGTGCCAGCACGGTTGCTCGCACTGGCCGCTGTCCAGCACCGTTTTGGCCTGTAGAGAACGGGTAGAACCGACCAGGCGCGCCGCGAGCAGCCCTGCGACCAGCATGGCCGTTAGCAGCGCGGCGCAGGTCAGCAGCCGGGTCATTCCTCGCCCATTGTCACCAGGTTAGCGATGTTGGCCGACAGCCGTTTGATGCCATAGTTGGGGAAGGAGATGTCTACCTCCTCATCATCGCCTCGTACCTTGCTGGCAATCACGATCCCATCACCGAACTTGGCGTGCCGGACGCGCTGGCCGCTGTGGAAGCGGTTGAGCCGCTGCTCCGTTCGCTTTGCGCCAGTGGTCGGCGTGGGGATCGTCCAGGTGGTGGCGCGCTGGTAGCCCTCGCGTTCGTACCTGGCGATAGCATGGCTCGGCAGCGGCGAACCCGTCGTCAGGTGCGGTGGTATCTCGGCCAGGAAGCGGGAGGGCATGGCCTTCATGCTGTCGCCATAGGCCAGCCGTCGGAACGCCCAGGTCAGGAACAGCATGTCCTTTGCTCGTGTCAGCCCGACATAGATCAGACGGCGCTCCTCGTCCATTTGTTCCGGGTCGTCCAGCGCGCGCTGGTGCGGCAGCATCCCTTCTTCCAGCCCGACGATGAAGACCACCGGAAATTCCAGCCCTTTGGCAGCGTGCAGCGTCAGCAGCACCGCCGCGTCCGCCGAGTCATCCTGCGTGTCGGCGTCGGAGACCAGCGAGACCTCTGCCAGAAACTCGCCCAGTGTCAACCCTTCCTGGCTGTAGGCCAGGGCGGAAAGCTCACGCACATTGGCGACCCGGTCTTCGCCTTCCTCCGTGCCATCGTCCAGGTAGGCCAGGTAGCCGGTGCGGTTCAATACATCGTCCAGCAGTGGCCCGACCCAGGTCTGATCTTTGGCGTCCTGCCATTTGTCGATCATGGCGTGGAAGTCGGCCAGTGCCCTGCTCGCCTTGCTGCTGAAGGGCGACTCCGCGCCATGCGCCATCGCGTCCAGCGCTCGGAAAATGCTCTGGTTGCGTTTACCCGCCCACGACTTCAACTCCGCGACGGTCTTGGCGCCGATGCTGCGCGGCGGCACGTTGATGATGCGTTCCATGCTCAGCTCGTCGTCCGGGTTGTGGATGACTTTGAGGTAAGCCAGCAGGTCTTTGATCTCACGGCGGCTGTAGAAGCGCGTCGCCCCCACCAGCCGGTAAGGGAGATGCGCTTCCAGAAACGCTTCTTCCAGGCTGCGGGATTGGGCGTTGGTACGGTACATGACGGCGCAGTCCCGCAGTTTGTACTTGCCCAGGTAGACCAGTTCGGCGATCTTTTCGACCACGAACTGCGCTTCATCCACCTCGTTGACCGACTCGCGCAGCACGAGCCTGGGGCCTTCCTGGCGCGTCGTGGTCAATTCTTTGCGGATGCGATCTACGTTCTTGTTGATGATCGCCATCGCCGCGTCGAGGATAAGCTGGTGGGAGCGGTAATTCTGTTCGAGCAAAATCAGGTTGACGTTGGGGTAGTCCTGGCGGAAGCGGTTGACGTTGCGGTAATCCGCTCCCCGGAACTTGTAGATGCTCTGGTCGGGGTCGCCCACACAGAACAGGTGACAGTGCTCGCTGGCGAGCAGCCGCAGCAGTGTGTATTGCGCCGTGTTGGTGTCCTGGAACTCGTCCACCAGGATGTGATCGTAATAACCCTGGTAGCGCTTGCGCACAGCGGCATTGCGCCGGAACAACAGGACGGTCTTCATCAACAGATCGTCAAAATCGACGGCGTTGCTGAACTGCAAAATATCCTGGTAACGCTCGTACAGATCGTGGGTGATGCGATCCGGGTAGGAGCCAGTGGGGTATTCCGCCGGGCCGATCAGTTCGTTCTTGGCGCTGGACACGCGGGCAAGCTGGCCGCGCGGCGAGTTTTGCCTGGGGTCGAGGCCTGCCTCTTCGATGGCCCGTTTCATGACCGCGATCTGATCTTCCGTGTCGTAGATAACGTAATCGCGCGTCAGGCCAACGCTGTCGGCTTCGCGGCGCAGGATACGCGCGCAGATGGCGTGGAACGTGCCCGCTGTCAAGCCTTTGGTTTGCCCGCCGAGCATCCCCTCGATGCGGTTCAGCATTTCCTTGGCCGCCTTGTTGGTGAAAGTCACAGCCATGATGCGTGTGGGCGGCACACCCATCTCGCGGATCAGGTAGGCCACGCGGCGCGTCAGCACGGCGGTCTTGCCGCTGCCCGGCCCGGCAATGACCAGGGTAGGGCCGGGTGGCGCAGAAACGGCAGCCGCCTGGGCCGCGTTCAGGCCCTTGAGTAGCTCGGAAGATGAGGCCACAGCTTGATTGCTCCTCGACAGATAACCGGAAGTCCTATTTTATCGAAGGGCGAGCGTAGACACCAGCCGACAAAGGCATAACTTACAGGCAATATCGCACGCCGAATCAAGGCAGGTCAAGTCAGCAAATTGAGCAAACGCTACGAAAATCGGTCTGAGCGTTCGTTAGCCTCTGCTATCAATCCGCGTCCGCATGACCACCCAAGCTCCGTCAGGCGGATTTGCCGTCATGCCAGGGTTTCCCTACCCTGCAAACCTCACCTCTCTCAATGACGCAGCTCGCCAGTTCCCCTCTCCGCTTCGCAGCGAGGGGGTGTGAGGTAAACCCTACAATGCCTCGGCCACGATCTCGGCCACGTCCTGAACCCTGACCTGCTCGGTCACGCCCTTCGACTGCGCCGCCGAGGCCAGCATGATCGTGCAGAAGGGACAGGCTGCCGCCACCGTCGATGCGCCGGTACTCATCGCTTCTTCGAGCCGAATCTGGTTGACCGGGTGGGTCTGGTGCGTCTCCATCCAGACCTGCGCGCCGCCCCCGCCGCAGCACAACCCGCGATCCCGGCTGCGCGCCATCTCGATCACGTTCAGGCCGGGGACGGAAGCGAGCATGGCACGCGGCGCGTCATACACGCCGTTGTAGCGGCCCAGGTAGCACGAGTCGTGGAAAGTGATCGACTCGCTGCGCTGCGTGTGCGGCTTGATCTTGCCCTCCGCGATCAGTTTGGCGATATACAGGCTGTGGTGAGCCACTTTGTAATCGCCGCCAAACTGCGGGAACTCGTTCTTGAAGGTGTTGAAGCAGTGCGGGCAGTGAGTGATGATCAGGTTGAACTTGTACTGCTTGAAAGTCTCGATATTGGCTTGGGCGCTGGCCTGGTAGAGCGGTTCGTTGCCAGCGCGCCGTGCCCATTCGCAGTGGCAGGTTTCCTCGTCGCCCAGGACAGCCCAATCGACGCCCGCCTGGTTCAGAATACGGGCGACGGCACGGGTCGTGCGCTGGCTGGCCGGGTCAAATGCGCCCGCGCAGCCTACCCAGTACAACACATCGCATTCCTTCTTATCGGCCAGCAGCGGCACTTCAAAGTCGAGGGCACTGGCCCAATCCAGGCGGCTGCCCCGGTTGCCCCAGGGGTTGCCTGCTCGCTCGGCATTGGTGAAGGTGTTTTGCAGCAGTTTGGGCGGGTTGGCCTCCATGATCACCAGGTCGCGCCGCATATCGACAATCGCATCCACGTGCTCGATCAGCACCGGGCACTCGTAGACGCAGGCCCGGCAGGTCGTACAGGCCCACAGCGCGTCCTCGCTGATGCGCGTGCCCGTCACCTGCAAGGCGTCCCCATCGCCTGATGCGCCGTTCGAGCCGTTTCTACTGCCGCCGTTGGCGTGCGGGCCAATGGGCAGAAAGCCCTGGTAAGCGCTGATGCTGTCCCGGATGTTCAGGATGACCTGCTTGGGGTTGAGCGCCGTGCCTGCCATGTAGGCCGGGCAAGCCGCCTGGCAGCGCCCGCACTCTGTACAGGCATCGCCGTTCAAGAGCTGCACCGCACGGAAGTCGGTCAGCCTAGCGACGCCGAACTGTTCCACCGTTTCGTCTTCCAGGTTGAGTTTGGTCAGTTGGCCCGCCGGTTTCATTGAGCTAAAGAAGATGTTGAGCGGGCTGTAGATGATGTGCCGTAGCGGGGTATCGAGCAGGGTGGCGATGAACACAAAGACCTGCAAGACGTGAAACCACCACATGACGCGGTGCGAGACCAGCAGGCTGCTCAGGTAACTTGCGCCTGCCGCGCTCGTCCAATCCTGAGTCGGGCCAATGGCTTGAATGACCTTGCCGATCCAGTAGCCGACGACAGAATACTGTGACCACCAGAAGCGCGCGCCGTAGATGGCATCCACGTAGGCAATGCGCAGCGCTTCGATCAGCAGTCCTGTTACAACGAACAGCCACAGCTGGAACAGAATCCAGGTGAACCCGGGGTTGTAGGTCAGCGTGCTGGGCCGCCGCACCACGCGCCGCCAGAGCGACATGCCCAGGCCGACGATGAAGATGGCGCTGAACACGTCCAGCACGACTTTATACAACAGGTAGAACGTGCCGGACAGCAGCTTGATCCCGAATAGTGGCAGCGTAACGTCGTAGTCGATGGTCGCCAGCGTCGTGCCGATAAAGAAGATCGTGAAGCCCGCGAAGATTGCCAGGTGCATCACGCCAGGGATTCTGTCGCGCAGGATGCGGTACTGCGCCACAACGTAGACCAGTACACGTCGGATTCGCTCGCCCAGGTGATCAAACGGAAGGTCGTCCTGCCCCTGCCGCCATGCCTGTATGCGCATCCACAGCCGCCCGGCGAAGACGATCACCGCCAGGGCCATCAGTGCGTACATCAGCCCCTCCGTGCCCTGGACGTTCCAGTACGTCCAGCGGCAGGCTGTGGAAAAATTCTCACATTGTGGAGGTAGTTCAGGAAACATATTTCAGGTTCTCCAATGGCCCGGCATCATTCAATCTAAATTGAACGATCATTTGATTAAGTATACCCTGAAAAGAACATGAGCAGACTTGCCGGGATTCGCTCAAATCCGAGTTTAGTTTAGAATCGTAAGCAGAAAAACGTGAAATTGCACGAGATTGCTCTACGCAAGGTCAGGAAGCCCCACGATGCACATCCGTACCCTGAACTGGCCCCAGGATCGCGCTGCTGTTCTTGAGCATATCCGGCTGGTGCACGGCCCCGGCGACAGCGACCTGCTGGAAAAGTGGTACGGCACGATGCCGGGCTTCGACCCCGCCGACTGCTTCGTGATCGACGGCGACAACGGCGAGATCGCCGCCCACACTATGCTGATCCCGCGCGCGCTGCATTTTGGCGAAAGCACCCTACCTGCCTCCGAGATCGGCGTGGTCGGCACGCTGGAAGCCTACCGGGGCAGGGGCTACGCGACGGCGCTTCTGAACCGATCTCTGGAGCGTATGGCCGAGCGGGGCGATGCGGTCAGCATCATTTTTGGTATCCCCAACTTCTATGAGCGCTGGGGCTACGAATATGCTGTCGGTCTGTACCTGACCAGCTACGAATCGAGCATCGACATCGAGTCGGCGCTCAAAGCGGGCGAGTGGAACCTGTCACACGGGCATCAGCGCCGCATGGCAAGCTGGCTCGGCATTCGCGGCAAGCCGGTGACGGTGCGCTCCTTCGTGCTGGATGATCTGCCGGCGGTGTCAGCGCTGTACCGGCAGGCCGCGGCCTGCGGCCACAGCATCATGGCCCGTGACGAACCGACCTGGCGCTGGCAGATCAACTACATGGCCGACGTCGGGCGGCACGACAACGACAGCTTCCTGGTGGCGGAATACGAAGGCGCGCTGCTGGCCTACATGCGGCTGGTGAGCAGTGCCCCGGTCAACTGGTTCCGTGAAGATGCGGCGCGCTTCTCGATCATCGAGTTCGCCGGGACAGATGCGGATGCCACCGAGGCACTGCTGGCCGAGGCGGCATCGATGGCCTGCGATTACGGTGCAGAGCGGATCGGCCTGTTTATTCACCCGGCCTGTCAGATGATGGAACACGCGCTGGCGCGTGGGGCCACCCTGCGCAGTTTTACTGGCGCGGGCTTTCTGCGCCTCAACGATCTGGCGCGGACGCTGGAAGGCATGGCCGACACGCTTCGACACCGGCTGAACGCCTCGCGTTTTGCAGGCTACCCGATTCAATTGCGCCTGATGACGGAAGAACAGAGCGCCGAAATCTCCTTCGGCGAGCCGGGCCGAAAAGCCGAGGTGGTGGAACTGGCCGCACCCGCCACCGATCTGATCCGGCTGTTGAGCGGCTGGTTCGGGCTTGATAACCTCTCGCCGGGGAGCTATGCTTTGCGCCATCAGGATGTTTTGCGGGCATTCTTCCCAAAAGGAAATCCGAAAATCGCCATTGCCGATCTGATCTAGTTTTTAACCTCACCCCCCGGCCCCTCTCCGCCTGGCAGAGAGGGGAGCCAGGACAAAAAGGCAGTGCCTACCAGTTCCTCCCTCTCTGAATTCGGAAAGGAGGTGGGGGCACTCAACACAGGAGCCATTGCGTGATCACGGTTCGATTGGCAACGCTGACCGACACCATCGCCATCACTGAGATTCATAAATCGCAGAAACTTCACCCCGGCGGGCCACGCTACGACGAGATGACGCTCTATGACCGCTGGCAGGCTGGTGGCCCCTGGATGAGCGTAGAGACGTGCGCCGTACACCTGAACCGGCTGCTGGCCGGGTCGGGCGTGCCCCTGGTCGCGGAGCTTGACGGCGAACCGCTGGCCGAAGCCGAAATCTACGAGAGCTTTGAACCGCCGCCATTCGGCCATCACCTGCACCTGGGCGTCATCATGACCCATGCGGACTTTGTTGGGCGCGGCCTGGGCGCGGCGCTCATGAACTACATCGTCGAGATGGCCCGGCTGATGAAATGCGAGCGCGTGATGGCGACCAACAATGAAGGCCGCGATTTCTATGCCAAACACGGCTTCATCCACACGCGCAGCGGCCACCGGGTGCGCGTGCCGACCCAGTTGGGTCGGGCCTTCTACCAGGCCGTGAACCTGACGGATGCCAACCCGGAGCAAATCAAGGGCTGGTACATGCCCTTGGGTCGCTACCAATCCAGCCGCCAGGAATGGGACAACCTGTTTCCATACAGTTGGGCTGCCGGTGTGCCCGAAATCCTGGATATCCCGACGGCGCACATCCAGTTGAGCGTGACCGGGCAAAACGCCATCCTGTTTATGCGCGGCAGCAATCAGCCCGGAGAAATCCAGTTGGCGTGCTGGTCGGCGCGCCCGCTCTCCAACCCGATGGTCACCGCCATCAAAGATCGAGCCAACCGTGACGGCTATCACACGATTGTGACCTACGTGATGGACTCGGAGCTGCCACTTCTGGGCAGTGATGTTGAGCAGACCGACTACAGCCAGGATGTGTACGAGTTCAGTTTGTAGCGATGAAACCGTTATGCAGATTTGACAATTCCTTTAGACCATTCTAATGATATTATGCGATCATAGAGGTAGAACAGCAGGCAAGGAGTCAAGAGTTCTGCTGTTCCAGGATAGGAACCTATGCTGACCTTTGTCTCCGGTTGGAGAACCCCCGATAGGGATACGGCGTTGCTCCATCAACGCGATGAACGTCGAAATGCCGTCTTCTTCATTGACAATCTCTCTCACTTCTCCGATCTCATCCCCGACGCACCGCTGATCGAGTTGTGGCGCAATGGACGGCTCGACTTCAAGATTGGCAACGATCACAACACCCTGGTGCGCGTTAACTATGACACCGATCATGATCTGACGATGCGCGCGGTAACACACGTGCTGCTCAATGGGGCTGACGCGCAAATTGTCGTGACTTACGACGCGACAGACAGCCTGTACCGTCTGTTCCCGGCGCTGCGGGCCGCTGGCGCGCTGCTGGCCGCCGACGAGCGGTTGGACGCCCCGGCGGGGGATCGTGTCCTCTTCACGCGCGGCGGGTCGTTTCGCTGGCCCGATCACGTCCTTGAGGAGCGAACATCCTTGCTGACCAACGCCGAAGTTCTGGACGCAGGTATTGTCCCTGACCTGGAAGACGATCTATAACAGTTCCGGCCTGCGTAAGGATGACTGGAACTGTGTCAATCAAAGCAACCCCAAGTCATGTGATTCAGGCGGTCATAGCCGACCCACCTGCGCTGCAAGACGTGTGGCCGACTGCCACCTGCTACGGCTGCGGGCCTTCCAACGCCGAGGGGCTGCACATCAAGTCTTACTGGGCAGGCGACGAGGTGATCTGCACCTTTCGCCCCCTGCCAAAGTACAATGCCGGGTTCGACAACGTTATGTATGGCGGGCTGGTGGCCTCCCTCTGCGACTGCCATTCGGTCTGGGCTGCCATCGCCGCCACCTACCGCCAGGAGGGGCGCGAACACGGCTCCATCCCCATCATCAGCTACGTCACTGCCAACCTGAACGTCAGCTACAAAGCGCCCACACCGCTGGATCGTCCGATTGTATTGCGCGCCCGCGTCGAGGAAATCGCGGGGCGCAAAGCGACCATCCGCTGCGGAGTCTACGCGGACGATAAACAAACTGCCGAGGCCCACGTCATCGCCGTGCGCATCGCCGCCGATAAATCCGTTGGCGCGAAGCATCTGCCACGCTGACCGCTCTGGCACATCTTGCGCATTACCGCCAGACCATCTACGATCTCCCTGACAATTTAGACTTCATTGAGGAGATAGCCCTTTCCGATGACGCGCAAGATGATCATTGATACCGACACCGCCTCCGACGACGCGGTGGCGATCCTGATGGCTCACCGCTGGCCCGACATCCAGGTCGAAGCTGTGACCATCGTCTCCGGCAACGTCCACGTTGAACAGTCCTCGCTGAACGCCCGGTACACCATCGAATTGTGCGGTAAGCAAACTCCGGTCTACGTCGGCTGCCACAGGCCGATGCTCCGCGAGCCGCTGTTTGCCTACTGGTTTCACGGGCCGGACGGCATGGGCGGGATGAATTACCCGGCTCCCAAAGCGCCCATCGCCAACGGTCATGCGGTGGACGCGCTGATCGACACCATCAAGGCCAACGCCGGTGACATCATCCTGGTCACGCTTGGCCCGCTCACCAACGTGGCAACGGCGCTGCTGCGCGCCCCGGAGATCGCGGGGATGGTGACGCGCTGCGTGGTGATGGGCGGGGCCGCCGTCGCCATCGGGAACGTGACCCCGGCAGCCGAGTACAACATTTTCGTCGACCCCGAAGCGGCGCGCATCGTCTTTCGCAGCGGCCTGCCGATTGAGATGGTCGGTTGGGAATTGTGCCGGGGTGGGGCCAACCTGACGCCCGACGACATCAAGGCCGTCTACGCTTTCGATACGCCGCTGGCGAAGTTTGCGATGGACTGCAACGTCCATGCGCTGCGTTCCAGCCAGGAATGGCTGGGCGATCCGGGCCTGGGCCTGCCCGACCCGGTGGCAATGGCGGTGGCGCTCGATCCGGCAGTCGTGACGCGCAAGGGCAAATACCGGGTGGATGTAGAAACCATCGGCGAATTGACGCGCGGTATGACGGTGGTCGATCAATTGAGCGTGGTGGGCACACAGTCGGGCTTTACCGAGGAATGGAAAGTCCGTGAGCCGAACGTCACGATTTGCTGGGAGATCGATAACCAGCGCTGGAAAGATATACTTTATTCGTGTCTGCGCTGAAGCCGATGGGAGGCTTACATGCTGCAATGGTTCAACGAAGCGCCAAAGTGGGAACATGAGGAAGATCGAATCGTCATTACGACGGCCCCAAAGTCCGACTTCTGGCGTAAAACTCATTATGGCTTCATCCGCGACAACGGCCACTTTTATTACCAGCCAGTCACGGGCGATTTTACGGTAGACGTGAAGGTGAGCGGCCAGTATAACTGCCTGTACGATCAGGCGGGCCTGATGGTGCGGGTGGACGAATCGTGCTGGTTGAAGTGCGGCATCGAATACGTGGACGGCGTGCAGAACGTCAGCGCCGTCGTCACCCGCGACTTTTCGGATTGGTCGATCCTGCCGCTGCCGGACAATCCAGCCTCGATCTGGCTGCGGTTGGCGCGCCGCAAGGAAGCTATCGAAATCCAGTATTCGCTCGACGGCGAAAATTACCGGATGTACCGCCTGACACATCTCACCTTGAGCGAAACGGTGAATGTCGGCCTGATGTGCGCCACGCCCGATGGGGAAGGCTTCACCGTCACTTTTGAGGGCTACAAGGTGCGGTCTCTGTGATCCTGCGTCAAGATTGGCTCAGTGCGGGCTGGCCCTTGTCCGATTGTTTTAGCATTTGCGCGGCCTCCTCGACGCCAGCGGCCACCAGGTAGCGGAGGCCACCTCGTTTGGCGTAAAGCTCGGCCCAAAACGCCAAGACGGCGTTCGTGCCGACAATCGCCACCTGCCCCATACGGCGGTGGTTGATCACATCCAGCACTCTGGGCCTCATGCCGTACCGCAGCGGATGGGCGGTTGCTTTGCGCCAGTCCGCAATGATGTGCACCGTACCAGGGGCAGCATCCAGGCAACAAATGACACTTTCTCTGGCGTCATTCACTTCTTCCACCGTGACGTTTCTGGCATACGTCACAAGCAGTATCCGATCAGGCTCGTACCAGTGTATATCGTAGGGCAAGGCGGTATCCCATCTCATTCAGTTCCGTCCTGTGGTAACAGCTTAGGCCACGAACCTTAGAGACGCTATAGAGGCAGCGCTATGCTCGCTTAGAGGCTGAACTCCGCCTGCACCTTGCCTGTTTCCCGGACATCGTAGCCCGGCTGCGCGCCCAGCGCCCGCTGGAATTCTGCGCTGTTCAACACGGCGATCAGGTGCTGCACGCCGCTGTGTTCCAGGTGAGCCGCCGGAATAGCCAGGTCGTAGCGTTCCCAACCCACCGAAATAAAATCCAGGCCAAGCGCCAGCGCGGCGCTGCGCACCCCCAGTCCGCAATCGGCGCTTCCCGCTGCAATCGCCGCCGCCACGGCCATGTGTGTGTACTCTTCGTGTTCGTATCCGACAATGTCGGCGGGCGAGATTCCACGCCGCTTCAGTTCGTAATCCAGCAGCACGCGCGTTCCGGCCCCGCGCTGCCGATTGACGTAGCGCAACCGAGGCAGGTCGTCCCATGAACGCACGCCAAGCGGATTGCCGTGCGCCACGATGAAACCCTGTTCGCGGTGGGCAAACGTGATCAGGTGCAGCGATACGCCCTTCAACTGTCGCTGCACATACGACACGTTGTATTCGCCCGTTTCCTCGTCCAGCAGGTGAATCCCGGCCAGGTGTGCCTCCTGCCTGCGCAGCGCGACCAGCCCGCCCAACGAGCCGACGTTGGCCGAGGCCAGATGGTCGCCAGGGAACCGCGTGGCGAGATGCTGACCCAGCAGGTCGAGCATCGGATCGTGGCTGCCCATCGCCAACACCGTTCGCCGCACGGCCTCCAGCGAGCGGTAGAGCATGACCTCGACGGGCTGGCCGGCATCCACCCCTTCGCTGAAACGCGGCACGTGGGCCAGCCCGTCGGCCCGCACCAGCGAGGTGATCACGCCCGCGCCCCGGTTGAGCGGCGTCGCCAGCAGACGATCCCCGACCTGCGCTACGCTCACGCGCACGAAGTCGTCATCCCCGGTTGGGGACAGCAGCTTGCGAGTCATGATCGCCTGGACACGCGGACGTGCGGCGGGCGCAGTGCCCAGCCAGTGCTGGATGAGCGGCTGGATGAATAGTTCCCCGGTCAGGGCGGCGCTGACCGGATAGCCCGGCACACCGATCACGGGCGTTCCCTGCGCCATGCCCATGATGACCGGGTGGCCCGGCCTGACGGCGATACCATGCACCAGCAGGTTGCCCATTTCGCGCAAGATCGACGCGGTGAAGTCTTTGCTGCCCGCCGACGACCCGGACAGGACGAGCACCAGGTCGGGGCGCTGGCGGAGCGCCTGTGCCAGTGCCGCGCGCAGTTGCTCCGGCTGGTCTGGCACGATGGGCGTGACCTGGGCTGTCCCGCCCGCCTCGATCACCTGGGCTTGCAGCACCAGGCTGTTGTACTCGATGATCTGGCCCGGTTGGGGCGTCTGCCCTGCCGGGACGAGTTCGGCCCCCGTCGGGATGATGATGACCGAAGGCCGCCGCCGCACGCTGACGATGTCGTGGCCGGAGCCTGCCATCGCGCCGATGTCCACCGGACGAATGCGATGGTTGACGGGCAGCACCAGTTCCGTTGCCACCATGTCCTCACCCATCATACGGACGTGCTGCCAGGGGGCGACGGGCGCGCGGATTTCGATCCGGTCTGGCGCGGGCTGCTGCACGTCCTCGATCATGATCACGGCGTTGGTGTCCGCCGGCAGCGGGTCGCCCGTGTTGACCGGGTACGCCTGCTCGTTCAAGGCCAGGGACAGCGGGCGCGTCTCCGTCGCGTTCAGCGTGTCTCGCGCGCGCACAGCGTAGCCGTCCATTGCGGCGGCGTGATAGTGCGGCGAGGACAACTTTGCCCAGACTGGTTCCGCCGTGATGCGGCCAAGCGCCTCGTCCAGCGCCACAGGTTCGCCGGGCAGGGCTGCCCAACGCCCGGCCTGGCGCAGCGCCGTTTCAAGCCTGGCGCGGGCCTCGTCCAGCGGAATATCTTCAAGGTAGACGTTGCGACTCTGATCCGTCATGGCGCTATCTATTTTGCCGCATCTCATAAATCGGCTGTGTTAGAATAGAAACACGCAGCAGCAAGAGGTGTTTCATGAGCGAAATGGTCACGATTGAGATTTCCGAGACAACTGCGCGTCTCATCCACGAGATCGCGGCGCGCACCGGGCGTGATCCGGGCGCAGTGCTGAGTGAACTGGTGGATCGAAGTGTCAGAGATCTGCCTGTCGAGAGTCTGCCGGATGAACAGGTATTGGTGCTGTGCGATATGGCGATGAGTGAAACCGACCAGGCCGAACTGAGCGATTTGCTGGCCGACCAGCGCGAAGGACAACTGGACGATGCCCGCCGCGTTCGGCTGGATGAATTGATGCAGGTTTATCGTCGTGGGTTGGTTCGGAAATCTGAGGCGTTGCGTGTTGCAGTGCAGCGCGGACTGCGCCCACCGTTGGGCTAGGCACTCACCGCACTTTCGATGGCTCGCCCGCACATCCCTGCCGAAGTCGAACGCCGCGTTCGGGAAGAAGCGAAGAATCGTTGCGGGTATTGCTTGAGTCCGCAAGAACTGGTGATGGCCCGGCTCGAAATCGAACATATCGTTCCCCGCTCACGTTTTCCGCAGGACGACCCCGCTGCGGACGAAGAGCCGAACCTGTGGCTGGCTTGCCCAATTTGTAATGGACACAAAAGTGATAAGACCTCCGCTGTTGATCCCGAAACGGGCGAGATGGTGGCCCTTTTTAACCCGCGTACTCAGCGCTGGCTCGAACATTTCCGCTGGACGGAAGACGGTATCCGAATTGTCGGGTTGACACCGGCTGGCCGTGCAACTGTCATCGCATTGCATCTGGCAGATGATCCCGAAGCACTGCGGGTGCGAACAAACTGGGTGTCTGCGGGCTGGCATCCACCGGGCGAATAAACGCCCACACACATCAGAACATACTTACGTCCACGACACTTCCCGCTTTCAGTCCCGTGCTGTTCAGCGGCACGTGCAGCAGGCCGTCGGCATCGACCAGCGTATAGATCAGGTTCGACTTGCCAAAAACCGGCTCGGCGTAGGTCATGCCGTCCCGTTCCACCAGCCGCACCGGAACCAGATCGTCGCGCCCGGCGGCAGAGGCCACGTTTGCGCTCAGGATGGCCTTGACCGTCGCCGCCAGCGTGGGTGCTTCGCCCAGTGCGCGCCGGATGATGGGCAGCAAAATCTGGCGGGCGACAAGCAGCGCCGAGACCGGGTTGCCGGGCAGCCCGATCACAGGCTTGCCGTTGCAGACGGCGAGGATGGTCGGCTTGCCCGGCTTGACGGCCAGCCCGTGCTGCAAAATGCCCGGCGCACCCAGGCCACCGATCACCTGGCGGGTCAGGTCGCGGGTGCTGACCGAACTCCCGGCAGTCATGACCAGGATATCGACCTGTTCCAGAGCGGATCGGGCACGTCCGGCCAGATCGTCCAGCCTGTCGCGGGCAATGCCAAACTGCGTGACCGCCGCGCCCGCCTGCTGCGCCAGCGCCGCCAGCGTATGGCTGTTGATGTCGCGTACCTGTCCGGGCGCAGGCGACTCTTCCGGCGGCACAAGTTCATCGCCGCTGCTCAGGATGCCCACGCGCGGCGGCTCACTGACTTCGACGGTCAGGATACCCACCGCCAGCAGCCCGCCAATGTCCTGTGGGCGCAGGCGGTGTCCGGCGGCCAGGATAGGTTCACCTTGTGCCACGTCCTCGCCGATCTGCACCAGGTTTTCGCCGGGCGCAGCGGGAGCCAGCACCTCAATCTCGTTCTCGCCGAATGGCTGCGTGCGCTCGATCATGACGACGGCATCCGCACCGGGCGGCAGCATCGCGCCTGTATAGATTTCCGCGCACTGGCCCGGATTGACGGTAAACGTCGGGGGCGAACCCATCGGCACGCGCCCGACGCACGTCAGATAGGCCGGGAGCGACTGCGAGGCGCCGAACGTATCCGAGGCGCGGACGGCGTAACCATCCATCGTGCTGCGCACGAACGCCGGCAGGTCGATAGGCGAGCGCGGCGCGACGGCCAGCACCCGGCCCAGGGCTTCGCGCGTGTCGAGCGTCACCCGGCGCGGTTCGGGGCGGTAGTGTTCAAAGAGTGTATCCAGGGCGGCCTTGACAGGCTGAACGGTGAAAAATTCGGGCGTTCCGGTCATTGGAGCCAACTCGAGAATTACGGCACCCCACACGCCGTTCCGAATCCAATTATAAGCCGTAACCAAAGTGTGCGGGTCTTGTCCGATTTGCTTGACAAGCTGAAATGGGAGGTTAGGATAACCTTCGATAGCAGGCGAACAGGATAGCCGATGATCGAAGTAGAGCATCTCACCAAGCGTTACGGAGCGTTTACCGCCGTGTCCGACATCAGCTTCAAAGGCGAGCCGGGTGAAATCCTGGGCTTCCTGGGGCCGAACGGTGCGGGCAAAACCACGACCATGCGCATCCTGACCGGCTACATGCCGCCCACCGAAGGGACGGCCAGGATCGCCGGGTACGACGTGTTTCACCAGTCGATTGACGTGCGGCGGCACGTCGGCTACCTGCCCGAAACCGTGCCGCTTTACCCGGACATGACCGTCGGGGGCTACGTCCGCTACATCGCCGACCTGCGCGGGGTCAAGGAGGCAGCCAGCCGCGTGGACGACGTACTGAAGACCGTCGGCATGTACGAGCGGCGGCACAGCCTGATCCGCAACATCTCGAAAGGGATGCGCCAGCGCGTCGGGCTGGCGCAGGCCATCGTCCACGACCCCGAAGTACTGATCCTGGACGAGCCGACCATCGGCCTCGATCCATTGCAAACACTCGAAGTGCGCGACCTGGTGCGCGGCCTGGGCAAAAACCACACCATCCTGTTCAGCACTCACATCCTTTCTGAAGCGGAACAGGTCTGTGACCGCGTGATCATCATTGACCGGGGCCACATCGTGGCGATGGACGCGCCGCAGGTGCTCCGCGAACGCTTGCAGCAGGGTGGACGGCTGTTTGTGCGCGTCGGCGGTGTGACGCCCGAAGCGGCACGCAAGGGCCTGGCCGCCGTCACCGGGGTTGCCAGCGCCGAGCCATACAACGACGGCTACGTCGTGACCGTTAGCGGCCTGATCGACGTGCGGGCGCGGATCGCCTCGTCCGTCGTCGGTGCGGGCTGGCAACTGCTCGAACTGCGCCCGCTGGCGATGTCGCTCGAAGATATTTTCCTGGAACTGACCACGCGCCCCGGCTCGGACGGCAGCGTAAAACAAATCCAACCGAAAAAGAAGGACAAAGTTCGTGCGTAGTCTGTGGATCATCTTCCGCCGCGAACTGGCGCAGTATTTCACCTCGCCCATTGCCTACCTGGTGGCGTTTGCGGTGCTGGTGCTGGGCGGTTTCGTCTTCAACAACGATCTGGCGGCACGCAACGGCGGGCGTGCGCCCACCGATGGGTCGGTTATCCTGACCTATTTCGCGTACTTTACCCTCTTCTTCGCGCCGCTGCTGACCATGCGGTTGATGGCCGAGGAGCACCGTGAAGGAACCATTGAACTGCTGATGACGCTGCCCGTGCGCGACGGCGACATCGTGCTCGGCAAATTCCTGGGCGCGTGGGGCTACTTCAGCATCATCCTGGCCCTGACGCTCGTCTATCAAATCCTGCTGATCTGGCTCAGTCCGCCCGACCTGGGCAAAGTCATCAGTGCCTACTTCGGCGTGTGGCTGTACGGGGGCGCGTCGATTGCGGTGGGATTGCTCTTCTCGGCACTGACCGAAAACCAGATCGTCGCCGCGTTCCTGAGCACGGCCTCGCTGGTGCTGCTGTGGCTGGCCGACCTGGTGGGCAAGCTGATCGACAACCGGCCCTTTGCCGAGTTAGTGCGCACGTTCAGCTTCCAGAGCCATTACCTGTATTCCTTCGCCGTCGGGCTGGTGCGCCTCAATGATCTGGTGTTTTTTGTCGGTGCGATCACCATTATGCTCTTTGTGACGACGCGCCTGGTTGAGTCGCGGAGGTGGCGATGAGCAGCAACCGTGAGGGTCGCCTGCTGCTGGATCGGCTGGCGGTGGCGCGCCTCAGCAGCGGCATCGGCGGGATCGGGCTGGTCGTGGCGGTGCTGGCTTACCTGTTGCAGCACGATATCACCGCGCTGGTGCTGCTCGGTGCGGTGATCGGGATCGTCGGCATCGGGCTGTGGACGGTACTGGCCCCCAACGACTTCAGAACCCTGATCAGCGGACGGCAGGCGCTTTATGGCAGCAACAGCCTCCTGACCAGCGTCCTGGTGATCGGGATCGTCGCCATCGTCTATACGCTGACGGCCAATTCGGGCGTGGCGGCAGACCTGACCAGCCTGCACTATTACTCGCTCAAGTCGGATGTTCGGTCCGTCGTCCAGAATTTGCAGGAGCCGGTGCAGATCACAGCTTTCTATAACAGCACGCGCCTGGGCGATCAGGCGCTCGACACGCCCGTCCTGCGCATGTTCGCTGATGCCGCACCCGACCGGATCAAGCTGGTGTTTGTCGATCCGGACGAACAGCCGGGCGTCGCCACCAACTTCGGCCTGGTCGGGTCGTTCGGCATCTACCTCTCGGCCCTGGACGCGCAGGGGCAGCCCAACTTGCAGCGCACGGTTAAGATGAAGGGCGACTATGCCCGCGAACCCTGGATCGCGGAGGCGATCTTGCAGTTGGAAGCACAGGGCAAATACCGGGTACTGTTCACCGTCGGCCACAACGAGATCGGCACAGACATCACCAGGCAGGAAGACGCTTACGCTATCCGTGCCGGGATGGAAAAGGTCGGCATTATCACCGGGACGATTGACCTGAAGAACGAGCCGATCCCACCGGGCACGACGGCCCTGGTCATGCTCCGTCCGGAGCGCGACCTGGAGCAGGGTGAGGTCAACAAGGTGGCCGAGTACCTCGCCAACGGCGGCAAACTGCTGTTGCTGGCGAAGCCCGCCTACCGGGGCCAGATTCAGTTCATGGTCTCCCCGGACAGCCCGATGGCAAAATACCTGTGGGAGACGTGGGGCATTCGCCCGCAGAACGACATCGTCTATGATCCCAAGTCGTATGTGCAAGACCCCTACCGGCTGCTGGCGGCCAGCGTCGCCCATCACCCGATCACGAACCGGGATCAGGCCGGTTCTGTGCCTGTCCGCCCGCTGATGACCATTGCCCAATCGTGGGAGGTGGACAAGACAGCGCGCCCGGACATCGATGTATTTCCGCTTATCCTGTCCTCCGATCAGTCGGTGGGCAAGATGAACGTGCGCAAGGTGGCAGCCAACCCGGACGACAAAGCCAACCTGACCCTGGAAGCAGGCGATCTACGCGGCCCGCTCACCATGCTCGTCGCGGCGGAAAATAAGAAGAACAGTGCCCGGCTGATCGCCATGGGTGAGTCGGACTGGGTATACAATGATCTGATCACGGATTTCGACGGTCAGTACCTGTGGACGAACATGATCGACTGGCTGACCCATTACCTGACCAACATCACGGTTAACCCGGTCAGCAAGCAGCTTCCGCTCATTGTCGATAGCGGCTCCCTGAACCTGGTGCTGATCGTCACGCTGATCGTCCTGCCGGGGCTGGTGCTGGTGGCGGGCGGTTTCGTCTGGTGGGATCGTCTGCGGCGGCAGTGATGGCAAAAGTGATGGCGAAACTGATGGCCTGATGGTCAATAACCGCACGACCCGGCTCCTGATTGTCCTGTTCGTCGGCCTGCTGGCGGTGGCCTACCTGGTCAACCTGGCGCAGCAGAACAACGCCGCCTACGTGCCGTACCCAACGGCGCTGCCCGAAGTGTTCCCCGGCATCGACGCGCGCCAGATCACGCACATCGAGTTGGAAAATCCCGGCTGGAAGCGTAAGATCGTCCTGGACAAGGTGCCAGGTGATTGGGTCGCCACGGACGGGGACGGCAAACCCATCCAGGTTGATCTGGGGCAGGTCACGCGAATGATCCAGATTTTGCCAACCCTGCGCTATAATCGGGTGTTAGAGAGCACGGACTTGAAGGCGTTTGGTTTGGCGGATGGCGGTCTGTTCGTGTTGCGATTCAGCGTTGGGAAGGTTTCCTACACGTTGCGCGTAGGCGACCCGAATTCTGCTCAGACTTACTCCTATATCCAGCGCGGCGACGGTGGGCCGGTCTTGCAGGCGGATATGCAGCAAGTCGCTCAACTTGTCCGTCTGGCAGCGAACCCCAACCCATAGCCGCAGTGCACTACACCAGCGTATTGCAGTAGACGCCCTGCCGCCGGTGGCAGGGCTTTTTTATCTCGGTTTCGTGTCAGGATTGTGGATGGTTACGGACAGGGCAATACAGCAGCAATTGATTGCCAAGGGGGAAGCGCAGGGATTCATCACCTACGATGACATCCTGGCGCTGGTGCCGTCTGCCGGGCAGGATGTCGAAGCGCTCGAAGACCTGATGGAGGAACTTTCGCAGGCCGGGATCGTGATCCTGTCCGAGCCGCCACCTGCGGAGCCTGCCGAAGTCGAGGCACCAGAGGAAGAGCTTGAAGCGCTCGGCCCGCTGGACTTCGATCTGATGCAGGACGCGGGCTACCAGCAGGCCATCGAGACAGACGACGTTGTTGGCATCTACCTCAAGGAAGCGGGGCGCGTCCCACTCCTGACGGCGGAGGAAGAGGTCAGCCTCGCCAAGCGCATGGAGGCGGGCGAATTTGCCAAAGAGCAGTTGCAGCGCGGCAGGCTGTCGGCCCGCGAACGCGAAGAATTGCAGGCCATCGTCGATGATGCCGAGCAGGCCCAGGAACATCTGGTGCGGGCCAATTCGCGGCTGGTCATCAGCGTCGCCAAGAAGTACGTCGGGCGCGGCGTGCCGTTCCTCGACCTGATCCAGGAGGGCAACATCGGCCTGATCCGCGCGGCGCGCAAGTTTGAATACCAGCGGGGGCACAAGTTCAGCACCTATGCCACCTGGTGGATTCGGCAGGCCATCAGCCGCGCCGTTGCCGACCAGGGCCGGACGATCCGCGTGCCTGTCCACATGGGCGACCAGATCAATCGTCTGCGGCGCATCTCGCTGACCCTGACCCAGCGGCTTGGGCGCGAGCCGACCATTGACGAACTGGCCGAGGCGATGGAAACCACCCCGGACAAGGTGAGCGACCTGATCGAGGTGTCGCGCCGCCCGATCAGCCTGGAAACGCCCACCGACGAGGACGAGGAATCCGGGATCGGCGACTTCGTAGAGGATTCGCGCAGCCCGGCTCCCTCCGCGCTGACCGATCAGCAGATGCTGGCCGAGCACCTGCAAGCAGCCCTGAACCGGCTGCCGCCCAGGGAAGCGCAGATTCTACAATTGCGGTATGGTTTGTTGGATGGAGAAACACACACGCTGGAAGAGGTCGGGAAAGTGATCGGTGTGACCCGCGAGCGCGTTCGCCAGTTGGAGGCGCAGGCCCTCAACCGGCTCCGGCGTTCGTCGTTCCAGCAGATTCTGAAGGACTTTCTTTACGAGGAGGAGTAGCCGTCCATGCGTCCAGGTCGTCCACCGCTCGTCTTGCCGATCTTGCTGATCGGAGTCGGTGTCCTCCTGCTGCTCAAAAACTTCCTGCTGATCGAGAATTTCGACGTGCTGCAATACTGGCCTGTGCTGCTGGTGCTGGCCGGGCTGCAACTGCTGATACGCGGCGATCTGGGCATCACCTGGCAGGCCCAGACGTTCGGCATTACGCGGGGCGGCGTGCAGTCGGCCTCGCTGGAAGCCAGTAGTGGCGAACTCGACGTGAAGATCCGGGCGCTGCGCCGCGAGGGCCGGTTGGTGGCCGGGCAGTACACGGCGCGTTCGCGGCCTGGCCTGAGTGTGCGCGGCACGCACGCCCGGCTGACCATGCAGCGCGGCCAGACCTGGCCCTTCTCACTGGCCGACTGGGAGATCGGGCTGGCGAAGGATTTGCCCTGGAAAGTCCTGATCAGCACGGCCCTGGGCGAACTGGACATCGACCTGCGCAGCTTGCGCATCGAACAGGCCAACCTCGCGTCGGGCATTGGCGACATCCGCATTGTAGCCTCCGAGGTGTTGGCCGACGGCAAGCGGGGCGACATCCGTGCGCATTCGACCTTTGGCAACGTGACACTGGTCGTGCCGCCGGCGGTGCAGGCGGTGATTCGCGTCGAGGCCAAACCGCTGGCCCGCCTGCAAATCGACGAGGCGCGCTTCCTGATGCTGGAACCGGGCGTCTACGCCACCCTGGGCTACGAACAGAGCCAGTCGCAGATCAACGCCGAACTGGTCAGCACCTTCGGCACGGTGCGGCTCATGTAAGGTTTCACCTCACCCCGGCCCCTCTCCACTTCGCGGAGAGGGGAGTCAATGGCCCTGCGCAGTGCCGCTCGGTTCCCCCTCGCCAGTTGGAGAGGGGGTCAGGGGGTGAGGTAAACGTCTTCGCACCGCCAGCCGATTCCATACCCAGACCAACCCCACCGCCGCAAAGACCCACAGCGCGGGCATCATCGGGAACAGGTAGCGCGGCAGCGCCAGCAAAAAGAAGTGCAGCAGCAACGTGTAGGCGATCAGGCCGCTCAGGGGCGCGAAGGACTTCCACTGCCACCGCGTCAGAAGAAGGCCAAGTGTGCCAAATATGAGTGCGACGTAATGGGCCACGTACAGCGACAGTTTGGGCCAGAAAGCGTCTCCGCTCACCAGCTTTGCCAGCCCGGACAGGCTGCGATCCTGATTCAACCAGTTTGCTGCCAGCGCTTTCAAGCTTTCGCCGGGGAAGTAGGGGGTCTGGTGCGGCTGCAACAGGGCGTCCAACAACTGCCGGGCGCGCCCGCTCACGTAGCCCAGCGGGTTGGCGAGGATGCTGCTGCCGACGGCATTTAGCGCCACCTGGTTACGCTGTTCGCCCGTCGGGACCTGGCCGCCGTTGTTCTGTGCATAGGCCGCGTCCACTGCCGACGCGCCGTTGTAGCCGACTGCGCCCATCAACAGGAAGTCGCCCATGCCCGACGCGCCGATGATCACGCGGTTGAAGTGGCGCACGTTGTAGAGCGTCCACGTGCCCAGCACCGCTGCGTAGATGACCAGCAGCACCGCTGCGCCGCGCACGGCCCGCCGCCAGGGCCAGGTCAGGAACAGGTGAACGGCCAGCCCAAGCGGAAACAACAGCAGCATGGCGCGAGTCAGCGCCGCCAGGGCCAGCAGCCCGCCGACGCCCGCCAGTGCCCGCAGGCTGCCCGGCGCGGCTACGTACAGCGATAGCCCCCACGCCAGCAGGAAGATAAAGAGTGTTTCCGAGGTGAGCGCGTTGTTTTCGATGATGAAGATCGGGTTGAGTGCGATGCCTAGCCCCGCAACGGTGGCGACGCGCGGATCGCGGCTCAGATGGTACGCCATGCGCCAGACAAAGCCACAGGTGAGCGCGCCGAGAACGGCTTGCAGCAGACGCAGCAGGGTCAGCGCGGGCTGCTCACCGAGGGCGGCCACAGTACCGCCCGACAGCAGCGCATACAGCGGGCCAAAGTTGATGGGCAGTGTGATGGTATTCGTCACCATCTCCACGCCCTTGTCGAGGTAGGAGTGTGTGTCATCGGCCAGCTTGAGCGGCAGCGCGGCCACGCTGATCAGGCGAATCAGCAGTGCCAGCCCGACCACCCACAGCCAACTGCGATGCGGAACTGTGAATTTCAGCATGGGGCCGATTATACCGGGTTTGAAAGCGCTCGTGGCTTTTCTCCCCTCTCCACAGGGTGGAGAGGGGCCGGGGTGAGGCTTTTTCCTACACGAACTGCTTGCGTATTTCCGTGCTGGCGTAGTCCAGAACCGTCACGACGATGGCGATGAGCCACACTGCGATGCCTGCCGAGCGATAATCGGACAGGCGTATCCACTCAATCAGCAGAAAACCGATGCCGCCGCCGCCCACCGCGCCGATGATGGTCGAACTGCGGATATTCAAGTCCCAACGGTAAATGGTGAAGGAGATAAAGGGTGGCAGCACCTGGGGAATGATCGCGTATACGATGACTTGCAGCCAGTTCGCGCCGGTAGCCTGAACCGCTTCGATCTGTCCAGGCTCAATGCCCTCGATAGCTTCTGAGAACAATTTGCCGTTGGAGGCAATGGTGTGCAGCGAGAGCGCCAGTGTCCCGCCGAACGGCCCAAGCCCGACCCAGATGACGACGATGATCGCCCAGATAAGCGGATCGATGGAGCGGATAACGTTGAAAACGCCGCGCACGACATTGTAAACCAGCAAACTGATCGCGTTGCCGGACATCAAGTTGCGCGCCGCCAGGAAACTGAGCGGCACGGCGAAAATGCTGCCAAAAAAGGTTGCCATCAGACCCAGGAAGATCGTTTCAACCATCTTATTCAAGGCACGCATCAAGTTGTCTGAAGGATGGAGCGCGCCTTCTGCCCGTTCCTGGCGCAGCATCAGTCTGCTGGTGGTGACTGCGGACGGATCGGACGAGCCGCCGGGCAGCGAAAAGTTAGGAATTTCCATATCGAGCGTGAAATTGCCCTGGGCGTCGGCGTAGGTGTAAACAAAGTCACCACCGGCGCGGGGCCGGAATTCGGGGCTGACAGGCGGCTCCCACCACACCTGAACCACGTCGTTGGGGCGAAAATTGCGCCCGACGATGTGCAAGGTCGTGCCCGGCGTGCGTGAGCCATCGAGCTTGCGGGGACCAGCCATGTCACCGCAGAGCGGCGTCACTGCGACGTACGGACTGCCGGGCACTTCCACCGGCGGTTCGGGCGGCTTGGGGCCGCAGGGTACGTCGATCTGGACGGACGCCTGAGTCTGCGCAATATCTTTGACAAAAGCGGCGGGCCAGGGCCAGGCCAGTTCGCCCAGGTGAATCCCCAGCTTGCTGAAGTCGCGTATCGCTTTGGGCACGTCGATCTGGGTGACATCCCAGCCGACGATCAGGAAGGCTATCGTGCCCAGGATCACCACGCCACGCGCAGAGGTCGGGCGGTTCCTGGCGCTGCCAACCGCATCCAGGAGGCTCCACACGTAGACGAGCACGACAATGAGTACCAGGAACGCCCCCATCCCGATGGCGGCGCGCACCTGCTCCTCGGAAGGAGCCTGCGCGGCTGGCCCCGCAAAGCCGACGCCGCCGACGGTCACCCGCCAGGAGATGAGCGCGAGCAGAGTCGGCACGAACAGCAGCACGGCCAGGCCCCGCCCGCGACGCCCCGCGTAAATCTGGCCCAGGCCGGGAATCAGCGCCAATAGGAACGCTAACGCCGGTGAGCGTTGAGGTTGCTGGTCTGCAATCGCCATCGTCGGCTCCTATCCGGTCACGCTGCCCAGACGCTCGGCTTCTTCGCCGTAGATACTCTTGAAACGCGCATCGTCCATCGCCCGGATTGCAGCGTTATCGCCCTCGAAGACGACCCGCCCATCGCGCAGACCGATCACCTGCGTGGCGTAGCGCTGCACCAGGTCAAGGTAATGCAGGCTGCACAGCACGGTGATGCCGTCCTGTTTGTTAAGCTGTTCGAGATAGCCGAGGATAGAGTGCGCCAGCACCGGGTCAAGGCTGGCAACTGGCTCGTCAGCCAGGATCATCGTCGGCTGCTGCACCAACGCGCGCGCAATGCCGACGCGCTGCTGCTGCCCGCCGCTCAGTTCGTCGGCACGGTTGCGAGCCTTATCGGCAATGCCGACACGAACAAGCGCTTCCATCGCCAGTTGTCGGTCTTGGGCGCTGAAATAGTTGACCAGGCTGAACAGCGGGTTAATGTAGCCCAGGCGGCCCGTCAATACGTTGGTCATGACACTGGAGCGCTTCACCAGGTTGAACTGCTGGAAGACCATGCCAATCTTGCGGCGGATGGCGCGCAGTTCGGACTTGCTGACGGCGGTCACGTTCACGCCGTCCAACCAGATTTCGCCGCTGGTCGGCTCGACCAGGCGGTTGATGCAGCGCAGCAAAGTCGATTTGCCCGAACCACTCAGGCCGATGATCGCCAGGAACTCGCCATCCTTCACCTCAAAGCTGACGTTATCCAGCGCCCTGGTGCCGTTGTCGTAAATCTTGGTGAGGTTAACAACCTTCAGCATGGGCTTCTTTCAAATATCTCAGGCAAAATGCCATACGATTTTCCCCCTCTCCGCGAGCAGAGAGGGGGCAGGGGGTGAGGTTAACTACTTCGCAGCCGTAGCCGCCATTGTCGCTGCCATCGTCGCGCCCGGTGTGGCAGGCGCTTTGGTCGGCAGCAGCGTCTCGACCTTGACACCGGCAGCGTCCAGCGACTGGCGGAAGTCATCGAAGAAAGCGTCTTTGGCCTCGGCCAGACCCGTCCAGTTGTAGACTTTCCTGAGCATATCGGCGTTGGCTTTGTCGGCAGCGATGTCCAGCAGGGCCTTGACAATGGTTTCGCGTTGCTTGGCGTCCATGGAGGGGACAAAGCTCACCGTGTCGTTCGGAATGGCGGCGGAGTAGGCGATCACGACCACCTTGTCACGCACGTCCGGGTACTTCTTCTCGACGTTGGCCCGCGCATCGTCGAAGGTCGCGCCCGCGTCGCAGTTCTTGTTGTAGACGTTCTCCACCACCGCGTCGTGTCCGCCCACGTCCACCACCTGCTTCAGATCGGTAGCTGGGTCAATCTTGTTGGCCTTCAGCAGAATGCTCGGAATGATCCAGCCTGACGTGGACAGCGGGTCCGGGCGGCAGAAGGTTTTGCCCTTCAGGTCTTCCAGCTTCTTGATGCCGGAGTCGGCCAGCGTGATGATCTGGCCTCGATAGCTGGTGCTGTTGTTGCGGACGCTGACCAGCCCCACATCGGCGCACTTGCGCGAACTGGCGAGAATGTAGCTGAAGGTGTTCAGCGCGCCCATCTGGGCTTGCCCATTGCACATGGCCTCGACCACGCCCGCGTACTCCGTAGCGACGAACGTTTTGATGTTCAGGTTCGTCTTTTCGCTCACCAGTTTGGCGAGCGCCTCAGCGCTGTCCAGCACCGCCTGCGAGTTTTCGGACGGCACAAAGGCCCAGACAATCGTGTTGCTGGATTGGGCGGTGACGGCCCGGCCCGCCAGCGCCATCGGCACGGTGACCAGCGCCAGCATCAGGATGAGAAGGAGCGGCTTTTTCCACAGCATAAGTATTCTCCCCTTTGACAAAAGATACGAGCGTCAAGAGAGGTTTCTTCAACCTTTCTTTCCATCATGTTAACATTCAGTGCATATTTGTAAAAGTCTCTTGGTTGTCCTGACAAAAGGGAGAGGGCGCGATGAGCAAACAACCCCTGATTCCACCAATCGGCCACAAGGTGCGCTTGAAGGATTACGATCCGGGCTACACGGGCGATTTCAGGCACAAAGAAGACGTGCAGGCGCAGCTTGCCAAAGATTTGGCTCGCCTGGACGAACTTCAGGAGGTCTTTTATGCTGATGGCCGGCGCGCCCTGCTGATCATCCTGCAAGGGATCGATACGGGTGGCAAGGACGGCACTATCGAGCACGTCTTCAGCGGAGTCAATCCCCAGGGCGTGCAGGTGACGGCCTTCAAGAAGCCGACGTCCGAAGAGCTTGCCCACGATTTCCTGTGGCGCGTGCACCGCAACGTGCCGCCGAAGGGCTTCATCGGCATCTTCAACCGTTCGCACTACGAGGACGTGCTGGTGGTGCGCGTTCACGACCTCGTGCCCAGGAAGGTCTGGAAGGAACGCTATGACCAGATCAACCAGTTTGAGGCGATGCTGGCCGCCAACGACGTGACAATCCTGAAGTTCTTCCTGTATATTTCCAAAGCCGAGCAGAAAAAACGCTTTGAGGCCCGCCTGAAAGACCCGAAAAAGCAGTGGAAGTTTGCGATGGGCGACCTTGACGAGCGACAGCGTTGGGATGACTACATGGCCGCCTTCGAGGATATGCTGACCAAATGCAACACGGAATACGCGCCCTGGCACATTGTCCCGGCCAACCACAAGTGGTATCGTAATTACATCGTCACCCAGACCGTCATCAGCACGCTGGAACGGATGAATCTGAAATATCCCCAACCTGCCGAAGGGATTGAGAACGTCGTCATCCCCGATTAGAAAGGCCGTGACACGTTGATTGACCTGCTGATTGACCTGAATGACATCCGGGCAGCCCAGGCGCGCATTGCTGGTTACGTCCGGCGCACGCCGCTGGTTGAGGCCAGACCGCTCAAGCGCCCGCTCACCAATGGCAGCCCGCTGTATCTTAAGCTGGAAAACACGCAGATCACCGGTTCGTTCAAGGCGCGCGGCGCGGTGAACAAGCTGTTCAGCCTGGCCCCGGAGCAGGTCAAACGCGGCATCATCACCGCGTCGGGTGGCAATCACGGGTTGGGCGTGGCCTATGCGGGCTGGCTGGCGAAATCGCCCGCGACCATTTTCCTGTCGCACAACTCCCCGCCGATCAAGGCCCGGAAGCTGGAAAGCTGGGGAGCAAAGGTCATCTACGAGGGCGAAGTCTGGGACGACGCTAACCGGGAAGCCGTTGCGATGGCAGAGCGCGATGGCCTGGCCTACATTCATCCCTTCGCCGATCCGGTGGTGATCGCCGGACAGGGGACGTTGGGCATCGAAATCCTGGCCGAGCAGCCGGACATCGATGTGATCCTGGTTGCCATCGGCGGCGGCGGGCTGATCAGCGGCGTCAGTCTGGCGGTGAAAGCGCTCAAACCGTCCATCCGCGTGATCGGCATCGAGCCGACGGGCGCGCCGACTCTGTACGAGAGCGTGCGCCAGAATCAGCTTGTGCAACTGGCCGAGATTCGCACGGCGGCCAATACGCTGGCCCCCCGTCAGAGCGCAGCCATCAACCTGGAAATCATCCGGCAGCACGTGGACGAGATCGTGCTGGTCAGCGACGACGACATGCGAGAAGCGGCACGCTGGCTGTGGCAGGAGATGGGTGTGGCCGCCGAGTTAAGCGGTGCAGCAGCCCTGGCGGCGCTGCTGTGCCAGAAAGTCCGCCTTTCGCCGTCCGAGCGTGTGTGCGTGCTGGTCTGCGGCGCGGGCAGCGACGGGATCGACTGAGCCAACAGCATCGCCAACGGGTTTTCTTTTAAGACGACGCCCTGTAGAGCACACGCCCCTGCGCTATCGTGAGAGTCACATTGTTCTGTGCGTCGAGCAGCACAATATCCGCATCATAGCCAGCGACGAGCCGCCCCTTGCGATCCTCGACTCCGATCTGCCGGGCGGCGTTGGCGCTGGTCATCGGCCACGCCTCGGCCAGCGACAGACCTGTCGCCGTCAGGACGTTGCGCAGCGCGCGATCCATCGTCAGAACGCTGCCCGCCAGCGTGCCGTCGGCCAGAGTCGCGGTGTGGTTCGCCACCGTCACGGCCTGCCCACCCAGTTCGTACTGGCCGTCCGGCATCCCCGCGCCCATGATAGCATCCGTGATCAGCACGACTCGATCCGTCCCCTTCGCCCGCACCACCAGCTTGAGGATGGCCGGGTGAACGTGGATCGTGTCGGCAATCAGTTCGCAGGTGATTTCGTCCATCGAAAGGACTGCGCCCGCCGTGCCGGGGCTGCGGTGGTGCACGCCCGTCATGGCGTTGAAGGTGTGGGTGGCCTGCCGTGCGCCCAGCGAGACGGCCTGCTGCACATCCTCGTAGGTCGCTGCTGTGTGGCCGAGCGAGACGTTGATCCCGCGCGCCACGCAGTCCCGGATGAAGGCCTGGTTTTCGGGGAACTCTGGCGCAACCGTGATCTGCCGGATCACGCCAATGTTGAGCCAATCCCTATAGACCGCCGGATCGGCGCGCCGGATGTATTGCCCGTCTTGCGCCCCCTTCATCTTGACGTTCAGGTACGGACCTTCCAGGTGGACGCCGAGCAGCGCTGCGCCATCGGCCATCGGCCCCACGCAGCCAGCCGCATTCTCCAGCGCGCGCCGCGTAGCATCGTCGGGTGCGGTCATGGTCGTCGCCAGAAAGGCAGTGACCCCGTGCGTTGCGTAGAAGTGTGCCATGTCGTGCACTGCCTGCGGCGTGGCGTCCATCGTGTCTCGGCCCACCGCGCCATGAACGTGGAGGTCGATGAAGCCGGGCAGCGCCGTCTTCCCGCCGCAATCCAGGACTTCAGCGCCATCGAAGGCAGGGGCGTTGCCCTCACCCAGCCGGGCGATCCGCCCGTCCTCGATCAGAATCCACCCACGTTCCCACCCCTGCGTGATCAGTTGTGCATTTTGTAATAGTAAGCGTATCATTGGGCTGGCAGCCTCACAGGTTCAATGTGAAGATGGCGTGTCCGGAATAACCGGTTGAGTCAGCGATTGTATCACGAAGATTGATACACAATAGCGATCTGTTCCTAACCATATCCTCACGATCTCTGGTAAACTGTTACAGTAAGCGCCTGGGGTTGCCACCCCAGGCCACATGCCAACATGCGGAGTTCGCCTATGTCGAAAAAACGACTGCTGGTCATTGAGGACGATGTTGACGTTGCAGAGATGTTGGTCGTGTACTTTTCCGGGCAAGGCTACGAAGTTTTCCACGCAGTCACCGGCGGCGATGGCATTGCGATGGCCCGATCCAAATTCCCGAACCTGGTGCTGTTGGACATCATGCTGCCAGATATGGACGGCTTCGACGTCTGCAAGGCACTGCGCACGACGATGCTGACCAAATACATTCCGATCACGTTCCTGACCCAGCGCGATGGCCGGGCCGACAAAGTGGCAGGGCTGGAACTGGGGGCGGACGACTACGTGACCAAGCCCTTTGACATGGAAGAACTGCGGCTGCGTATTCAGGGATCGATCCGGCGTTCCAGCCGCGAGTTGCTGCAAGACCCGCGCACTGGCCTGCCGACGGCTACTCTGATCAACGATGTGTACGAAGCCATGTCCAAGCGGCCTAACTTCACCCGGCTCAAGGTGCAACTGGCGGGCCTGAATGCGTTCCGAGATCGCTACGGCTTTGTGGCGGCGGACGAAGCGCTGGCCTACGTGGGGCAAATATTCAGCGAAACGATTGCCAGAGAAGGCACTCCGGACGATTTTGCCGGAACGCTTGGCGAAGACAGCTACGTGATTTTCACCTTCGCGCCCGACGTGAATCATTTTACCGACGTACTGTCCAGCCAGTTTAAGGAAGGCGCAAAGAAATTTTACAACTTCACGGATTCGGAGCGCGGCTATTTGCTGCTCAACGATGCAGGCGGAGAGGAGGAGCAGGCCCCGCTGATGCACTTCGTCATCTCGCGGGCGGAGGAACTCGTCTCAAGCGGGCCGTGACGGCACGCCTTACCCCCGGTAAAGTGTCAGCCAAAAGGCCATCAGGATCACCAGCAGCGCCAGGATAAACGCCAGGGCCTCCCAGGGAACCAGTGGGCGCTCCACGAAGTCGAAAAGCTGCGTCTGGGGCCGCAGCCCATCGGTGCGAATAAACACCTCCACCGGGTAGCGATGGGTGACGCCGAAGAAACGGTGACGCTTGGGCCGGACGCGAATCTTGACTGTGCTCGACTGGCCTGGGGCGATCAACGTCCGGGTGCGCGAGGGCAGCATGACCAGCACATTCTGCCGCTCCCGCACTTCCACGACGTAATAACGCTGGCTGTTCCCCTGGTTCGTGATCGTCACCTGCGCGCCTCTCCACCCGGCTTCAAGCTCACTCGTAAAAGCGTAGTACGGGAACACCTCCAGCGTCCCGATCAGTGAGGTGGGAAGGCGCTCCTGTTCTGGCGTTACCAGTATTTTGTACTCGTAGTTCGTCGCTGTGCTGGTCGGTGCGCGCGGCGGGTGGAAGGTGAGCAGACGTTCGGCGGTTTTGCGCGCAGACACCTGCAAAGGGAACGGGGCCAGCGTGTACCAGGCGGGCGCAATGCCCTGCACGTTCAGTGCAAAAGATTGCCCTGTTTCGCGGTTGTTGGCGATTTCAATCCGCACGGTGGCGGTGCTGCCCGGCTCGACCACCGCCTCGCCTGGAACCAGCCGCAGCACAGCGCCCTGGTTCGGAATCGGCACTTCCAGGGAGCGCGGCGCGGTCAGCACCCTGCGCCGCCCCTGACCGATAGGCGTCCGTGCCAGGCGCAGCGTCAACCAGAAAGGGCCAACCTTGACTGACTGCGTGGCAGGCCAGGCTTTCATCAGGTGTCGATCCAGCTTGTCGTCATCCATGAACACACCGTTCAGGCTGCCCAGGTCGGCCACTGCGATCTGGCCGTCCGGCAAACGATCAATGCGCAGGTGCTGGCGCGAGACACGCGGATCGTCCAGCCGCAAGTCGCAATTGGGATCGCGCCCGACGATGAGCGAAGGCTTCTCCAGCGGCAGGCTCCACGATGGCCCTTCGGATGGCGTCACAATGATGATGTCGTCTGTGCCCTCACTCAACAGGTCAACGGGCAGCACCGGGCGATCCAGCGCGGGCAGCACGTCGAAGACGGTGGCGGGGCTGTTGTCCAGGACGATGGGCTTTGGAATGCGCCAGGTGCTGGCCTCGGTCAGCGGCTTGATCGACTTTTCGAGCGCCTCCAATTCGCGGGCCACTTCGCCCGCCGTCTCGTAGCGCTCATCCGGGTTTTTCAACATCGCCCGGTAAATGATGCTGACCAGCGCGGGCGGCGTGTCGGGCCGCAGGTCCTGGATGCGCTCCGGCTCTCCTTGCGTATGCATCAGGATCATGTCCATCGGCGACAGCGCCGTGAAAGGCTGCCGCCCGCAGACCAGCTCGTACAACATGACGCCGAGCGAGTAGATGTCGCACCGGCCATCCAGCGGCAATTCGCGGAACTGTTCGGGGGCCATATAGGCCAGCGTGCCCAGCAGTTCGGCCGTGGGCGTCGTAAAACCGCTGGCATCGACGTGTTTGGCAAGCCCAAAATCGCTGAGGACGGCGCGGATGCCACCGGCAGGCGTGACATTCGTGCCCGTAGGCAAACGCAGCAGCACGTTGTCGGGCTTCACGTCGCGGTGAATGATGCCCTTGCTATGGGCGTGGTCAAGAGCCTGCGCCACCTGGCGGACGATGGTCACGATCTCGCGCAGGTCAAGATACGTGGCCGTCGCCATGTGCGCATTGAGGCGTTTGCGCAGCGTGCCGCCCTCGATGTATTCCATGACCATAAACAGCTTGCCATCCAGCAGGGCCACGTCGTAAATCCGAACGATGTTCGGATGATCGAGCGCGGCGCTGGCCCGGCATTCCGTCAGAAAGCGGGCCTGGAAATCGGGCCGGTCTGCCAGGTAGCTGTGCATCAGCTTGAGGGCAACGGGGTGGTTGGAATGCAGATCGAGCGCCTTGTAGACCGTCCCCATACCGCCCTGGCCGATCACCTCAAGGATTTCGTAGTGCCCGATGCTCTGAATGACTTCGCGGTTCATTTTGAATTAAGTGCGCCCACAGCGTACACTAGACTCGTCTCGTGACACGTTGCGATGTGCCACTCACTCCCAGTACGGGAAGGAACCTCATGCAGTGTTTGCGGCAGTTGATTCACCGCTCCATTCATTTTAACTGTTTTGCGATACGGCTGATACTGTGCAGCCTCTGCTTATTATGGTTGGCTTTGCCTGCCGCGCCATCAGCTGCGCAGGATGAGCCGCCTACCCCGGCTGCCCCAGTGACGCCCTCGCCTGCACCAAGTGCCACAGGCACAACCGCCGCCGGGCAGCCATCCGATCTCAGCCCGGCCATGCTGGCGCTGATGACCCTGATCATGGCGGCCATTCTCGGCGTGCCGCTCGGCTACTTTTACTTCCGCAAACCTGCCGCTCGTGGGCGGGCCATTCTACTGGTCAGCACCGACGAAGCCACCCGCAAACTGATGATCAGCGCGGCGAAGAAAGCGGGCTTTAGAACCGAACATGTCTACCGTTACGAGGACGCGCTGGACAGGCTGCGGCAGAACCTGCTGCTGCGCATGGTCGTCGTCGACGACTCTGTACCGCAGTACGAAGTCGGCCTGCTCGCCACAGCACTGCAACGAATGCCCGCCGGGAGCCGTCCGCTGATTCTGATCCAGGACAATTCGGAGCTGGGACAAACCGCCTATTCACACCGGGCGGAAATGCTCATCTCGCGCCCCCTCACCGAGAAGACGCTCGAAAATGCCCTCCGTGAGGTTGGCGAGCGGACAACGCCCTTGTTCTAAAGTGATCGCTCCCCTGGATGAATCCGGGGGAGTGATCACTTTTGGCTGTGCCCACGCCATCGGCAAATTCAACCTATTAAGATGTGCAAAGCCCAGCTATGAAGCCCGACACGACGGACGCCAACGGAGCGCATTTGCACTTCCTCGGTGACGAAGCGCCCAGCCCGTGCCACCAACTTGGGACATGCCGTGCGCCCTTCGAGCGGTTGCTATTTATGCGGTGGTCAGACTGCGCGCCAGCGCGACGGCCTGCTCAATCTCGACCCTTTCTCCTTCGGCATAAGCCGCCCTGAAAGCGTCTTCGCCCAGATGTTGCTTGATAAGCGCCGCGTAATGATCGTGTTCTGCGCGCGAGGTGGGGTCGCCCGTCTCGTCCAGCCTGTTACGCAGCCCATTTGACGCACCCAGCAGCCGGGCCGCGCAGTCGTAATCACCCTGGAGTGCGGCCAACCCGGCTCCTATCAACAGCGTATCGACGATGCCAACGTTATTTGCCATGTCCGACCAGATCGACAGGCTTTCGTCTACGACGGGCTTGGCGGTTTCAGTATCACCCTTGCGGAGCAGCACCCGCCCAAGCTGGATCAGCCAGTCGGCAATGCCGAGCTTGTTCCCGGTTTCGCGGGCCAGCGCGACGGCTTCTTCCATTAGCGATTGTGCTTTGTCGTAGTCACCCTGTTGATAGGCCAGGCGACCCAGATTACCAAGCTGGTAGGCAATCGAATAGCTGTCGCCGATCTGCCGGAAAATTGCCAGGCTTTCGGCATACGCCTCGGCTGCCTGCTCGAAGTCGCCGTTGATCCGTAGCTGGTCGGCCAGAAAAAACAGGGCGTTGGCAATCTCGAAATGTTCCCCCGTCTTACGGAACAGGGCGATGCCCTCCTTCGCCATCTGGATGCCCTGTGCCATGTCGCCGGTAGCAAAGCCTTCCGTGATCAGCCAGCCTGCAATGGCCTGGGTATCGTTTAGCTCCCGCCCCATCGTGATGCTTTCTTCGCGCAGTTGCATGGCCTGGGCCATATTGCCGCAGCGGGCCAGGATACCACTCAGGAAACCAAGCGCCCGTGCCTTGTAGGCCGTCTTCAGCCCCACGCTGATCGCCGACGCCAGGTTCAACCAGCGGATACTTTCCACCCACTCGCCACGTTGCAACCAGTAGTAGCCCATACCCCACAGCAAGCGCCAGGTTATCTCCGCCTGTCCACTGCTGATCGCCCATTCCAGCATGGCGCGCAGGTTGCCGTGTTCGGTGTCAAATCGCCGGAAAGTGGCCCCGGCCAGCGGCCCGTGCAGCTTTGACTGGTTCTCCGCCAGGAACTTTGCATAGAATTCGAGATGCCTGTTACGCATGGCCTGCATCTCGCCCGAATCCTGGAGCTTCTCGCGGGCGTACTGCCGGATCGATTCGGCAAAATGATAGCGGGCCTCGCCGTTGTGCTCGTCGGCGGCGACCAGCGACTTGTTCACCAACTGGGCCAGCAGTTCCAGCACGTCCAGTTCGTCGTCCGTACAGACGAATTCCGCCGCCTCGAACGTCCAGCCATCGACAAACACCGACAGCCGCCGGAAGACGATCCGTTCCGGCTCGGACAGCAAACTGTAACTCCAATCGATCAGCGCCCGAAGTGTCTGCTGGCGGGGTAGAGCGGTGCGGCTGCCGCCGGACAGCAACCGGAAGCGATCATCAAGTCGGGCCGCGATCTGTTCGGCGGTAAACATTTTGATGCGCGCGGCGGCCAGTTCGATGGCGAGCGGGATGCCGTCCAACTGGCTGCAAATCTGCACAATGGCCGCCGCATTTTCGTCGGTGATTGCAAAGTCGCTTTTGACGACGGCGGCACGTTCAACAAACAGGCGCACTGCCTCGTAACTGGCGACCTGTTCAGGAGCTAGGCGTTCGGCGGCGTCCGGGCAGGCCAGCGAGGGCACACGCCAGGTGACTTCGCCCGAAATGCCGAGTGCTTCCCGGCTGCTTGCCAGAATCCGCAGATCGGGCGACGCGCTCAACAGCCTTTGCGCCACTTCCGCGCAGACCGCGATCAGGTGCTCGCAGTTGTCCAGCACCAGCAGGAGCCGCCGTTTGCGCAGGTAATCGACCAGCATATCCAGGGCGGGCCGGGCCGATTCCTCGCGCACGCCAAGCACCTCGGCCATAGTCTCCGCCACTAGCGCCGGGTCGGAGATCGGAGCCAGCTCAACGAACCAGACGCCATGTTCGAACGAATCCAGCAGATTGGCCGCCACTTGCAGCGACAGCCGCGTCTTGCCGACGCCACCCGATCCAGTTAGGGTGAGCAAGTGCGTTTTGCCGAGCAAATCCGAAACTTCGGCGATCTCCTTCTCGCGCCCCACGAAGCTGGTAAGCTGTACCGGGAGATTGTTCGGATACCTGTCCAGTGTTCGGATGGGTGGGAAGTCGGTGGGCAAGTCGGGCGCGACGACCTGGAAGATGTTCTCCGGGCGGATCAGGTCCTTCAGGCGGCGCAGGCCCAGATCACGCAGGCTGACTACATCCGGTAAGCGACTTCGGACAAGTTCAACGGTTGCCAGCGACAGCAGCACCTGCCCGCCGTAGCCGACGGACAGCAGCCGCGCCACCCGGTTTAGAGTCGGCCCAAAATAGTCGTTGTCGCGCTCTTCGGCCAGACCCGTGTGCAGCGCCATACGCACCCGGAGCGGGCCTGTTCCTTCCCAGGTTTCCGCACGCAGCGCTCGCTGGGCCTCTAGCGCTGCATTCAGCGCTTTGGGGGCATCGGCAAAGGCCGCGTAAAAGGCATCCCCCACCGTCTTGAAGATGTGACCGCCGTGCGCTTCGATCACACGCCGCAGAATGGCATCGTGCCGGGCCAACGCCTGCCGCATCGCGTCGGGGTGATGTTCCCACAACTGCGTGCTGCCTTCGATGTCAGTAAATAAAAAAGTGACCTTGCCAGTCGGCAGCACCCGCATGAACGTCTCCTGGGCAATATTTTGGGTTGGATGTTGGCTGATGACTCTATTGTATCTGGCGTGTTTTCTTTGTGGTAGACTTACCAGTGCGGCTCACCTCAAGTATATTCAAGAGAAGGTTTTTGAAACAGCCAGCGATTTTAACCTTCTCGACTGTCGAGAAGGGTCTGGTAAATGATGCTTACAGAATGGATAACCTCACATGGCGGAAGATTTGTTCCTGATTCACTTTCGAGGTGATACACCCCGGCTTGGCCTGCAGATCGGCACGACGACCTACGCTCTGGACAGTGCGTTGCCCTCGCTGGACTGGCTGCTGCGCAACGTTCCAATCGGCGAAATGCAGCAGCACTTGCTGGATGCGCGGCGCCATGCGATCACGCCCGACCCGGAAACGCTGCTGCCGGTGGTCGGCAACCAGGAAGTGTGGGCGGCGGGCGTTACCTACAAGCGCAGTGAAGAGGCACGCGAGCGGGAATCGAGCAACAGCAACATCTACAGCCGCGTGTACCGCGCGCAGCGCCCGGAGTTGTTTTTCAAGGCGCTCGGCAGCGAAGTGATTGGCAGCGGGCACCACGTCGGCATTCGCTACGATGCCACCTGGTCGGTTCCAGAGCCGGAACTGGTGGTTGTCCTCAACCCGCGTATGGAAGTGGTCGGGTTCACCATCGGCAACGACATGAGTTCGCGGGACATCGAAGGCGAAAACCCGCTGTATCTGCCGCAGGCAAAGGTCTACAACCGGGCATGTGCCGTCGCTTCGCGGTTGTGGCTGCAACCCGGCTGCACGACCTGGCCCGACGTGACTATCCATCTCACCATCAGTCGGGGTGGGCAAACTGTGTTCCAGGACGAAACTTCGACGAAGAACATCCAGCGCCCGATGATGGAACTGATCGACTACCTGGGGCGCTGCAAGCGGTTCGCCAACGGCGCGCTGCTCTTTACTGGCACAGGCATTGTCCCACCCGATTCGTTCACGCTGCTCGCCGACGATGAGATTCGCATCCGCATCGACCCGATTGGCGAATTGGTGAACGAGGTCAAGGTCGTCCAGATACAGCAGCGCTGATGGGCCTCGTCCTCTTTTCAGCAGGGTGGGCAGGGCGCCAGGCGGCGAGGGCATGGCCTTGCACATGCTCTGCCCGGTACGGCCCGTGTGCTCGACAAACGTTCATCGAAGCCCTATGATCCAGTGAGTTATGGTATGCGTACCATAGGCGAGAAAAACATTAACTGGTTTCGCGGTTAGTTTCAGATCAAAACACAGGATTACTCGCCACAGAAAGGCGGCTATGCGCAGGCTACGCCAGTCTTTTCACGCTTCAACGTGAACGCCTGGGCGACGCTCGACACTCATCGAGAGCGCGCATACGTGCTCTCGGCCCGGGTTAAACTGGCGGCAGGATGGCCTTGATCTGGCCGTCGAGTGGCTGCCGAGCGCGCGGCCTGCATACGCGCTCAAACGGGTTCCACCCACACATTGGAAGGACTTTCACATGCCAGCACAGCCCAACTTACACTTGAGATTGAGAATGCGACAGGTGCATCTCGACGCGCACAATGCCGCTGACATCCCCGATGTGGGCCGCGATTTCGATGCCAGGGAATTTGCCGAAACGGTCAAAAGGGCGCACATCAACAGCATGACCGTGTTCAGCAAGTGCCATCACGGGTTCAGCTACCACCCGACCCAGGTCGGCAAGATGCACCCTTCGCTGATCTTTGATCTGCTTGGTGCGCAGATCGAGGCGCTGCACGGCATCGGGGCGCGGGCGCCGATCTACATCAGCGTCGGCTGGGACGAACTGGCCGCCAGCGAACACCCGGAATGGCTTCAACTTGACCGGAATGGACGGATCGATGGGCGCGGGCCGCTGGAAGCGATGGGCTGGCGTTCGCTCGACTACACCGGGCCGTATGGCGATTATGTCCTGGCGCAAACGGAGGAAGTGCTGACGCGCTACGCTCCGGTGGACGGCATCTTTTTTGACATCTTGCGTCCCACCTACGAAGGGGTTTATTCGACACAAGGGCTGGCCCGGCTGCGGGGCGACGGCGTGGACGAGACCGACACGGAGCAGGTGTTGGATTGGGCCACCAGAGCCGAACGGGATTTTATGCGACGGGCCAGCGATCTGGTGCGGCGGCATAACCCACAGGCGACCATCTTTTTCAACAGCCGCCTGCGTCCGGATCGTGACCCGGCGGTCAGCACGCGGGCTGAACTGTCCTACTTCACCCACGTCGAGATCGAATCGCTGCCCTCTGTCGTGTGGGGCTACCACCACTATCCGCTCTTTGCGGCGTATTTCCAGACGCTCGGCGTGCCCCTGCTGGGCATGACAGGCATTTTCCACAAGAGTTGGGGGGATTTTGGCGGGTTGAAGCCCGAAGCAGCCCTGCAATATGAGTGCGCCCGGATGCTGGCAAGTGGCGCGGCCTGTTCCATTGGCGACCAGGTGCATCCACGCGGCAAACTGGGCGCGGCCACCTACGAACGCATTGGCCGGGTGTACGCACGAGTTGAAGCGCTCGAACCCTGGACGGATGGAGCCGAACCCGTTCGGGAGATTGGCGTACTGCTGGCCGAAACGGGAGCGCGCTTCCGCACCGCCGGGCGCGATGTCGATGAGGGCGCAATGCGCATGATGATGGAACTGCACCGCCCTTACCAATTCATCGACTACGAGGCCGACTTCACCCGCTACCAGGCGATCATCGCGCCAGACGTTGTGCCCTTTGGCCCCGCGCTGGCCGACAAGATGCGGGCTTACCTGGCACAGGGCGGTGCGCTGCTGCTGACGCACCGGGCCGGCCTGACCCCTGACGGCAAAGCGTTCGCCCTGGACATCGGTGTAGATTACCTGGACGATGCGCCCTACAACCCCGATTTCTTGGTTGCCGGGCAGCAATTGCCGGGGCGCTTCACGGCCTATAACCAGGTCTTGTACGAGCGCGGCAGCCGTGTCCGCGCCCGGGTTGGTAGCACGGTACTGGCCTCCGTCGGCGTGCCATATTTCAACCGAACGCACCGTCACTTTACCTCCCACGCGCACACGCCGTTTGATCGAGTCAGTGACGACCCGGCCATTGTGCAGTCAGGGCGAATCATCTACTGCCACAGCCCGCTGTTCGTCGCCTATCGCCGCCATGCTGTCCCCTATTACCGGGACTTGATCGGCGCGCTGCTGGATCGCCTTGCGCCGGATAGGGTGTTTGTCGCGCCGAACCTGCCCACGACGGCAGAGATCGGCTTGCTGCGCCAGTCTGCACAGGGTGGGCGCTACGTGCTGCATCTCCTCCACGCCGTTCCGCAGCGCCGGGGCGAGAACCTGGAACTGGTCGAGGATGTTCTGCCGCTCTATAACGTGCGTGTCGGTGTCAGGATGGAGCAGCCAGCAACAGACGTTTCGCTGGCTCCTGATGGGCGGGCGCTGGCCCACGAAACCGTTGAAGGCATCACCTGGGTGACTGTGCCGGAGGTCGCAGGTCATCAGGTCGTGGTATTCTCTTAAAAAGAAGCGACTTGACCTCACTTGTGGAGCAGGGTCAGGAGTGAGGCCCGGGGAACCAGGAAGCGAGTTAAGCCATGATAGATCGACTCACGCTGGTCAGGGGCGACATCACCCGGCAAGATGTAGATGCGATTGTGAACGCCGCCAACAATTCGCTGTTGGGCGGTGGTGGCGTGGACGGCGCAATCCACCGTGCAGCCGGACCGGAACTGCTCGAAGAGTGTCGCAAACTGAACGGCTGCCGTACTGGCGAGGCCAAGAGCACGCGCGGCTATCGGCTGCCTGCCCGGTGGGTCATCCATACGGTTGGCCCGGTCTGGCATGGCGGCAACAGCAGCGAGGATGAACTGCTGGCAAGCTGCTACCGAAGCTGCTTTGCCCTGGTCGAGCAGCACCACCTCAAGACGGTTGCTTTCCCGTCGATCAGTACGGGCGCATATGGCTTCCCGGTAGAGCGCGCCTCGAAAATCGCCGTGCGAGAGATCAAGAACTTCCTGGACAGAAACGATAGTGTGGAGCGTGTGAGCGTGGTATGCTTCGATCAGGGGACTTACGACGCTTACGAAAATGCGATCAAAGAAGTTGCAGGAGGCAAATCGAGTTGAGGGCTGAAAGGCTTCTTGTCAGCACGAGCTGGTTGAACGATCACCTGTCCGACCCCGACCTGCGCATCTTGGATATTCGCGGTCACGTCATCCCGGCCAGCGAACCGCCGCCGCATTACTTCAACCACCATGCCGATTACTTGAAAGCGCACATTCCGGGCGCGGTCTTCGTGGATTGGGTCTACGAAATCACCGATCCCGATGATCCGCACCATGCGCCCATCGCCAAGCCGGAGCGCTTTGCCGCCGCTATGAGCCGCGCCGGGATCGGCCCCGACACGTTCGTGGTGACTTATGACGACGCCCAGGGCATGTTTGCTGCCCGGCTGTGGTGGGGCCTCAACTATTACGGACACCATGCCGTCGCCGTGCTGGACGGTGGCTGGAAAAAGTGGATCGCGGAGGGGCGACCCACCTCAGCGGACATTCCCGCTGTGTGGCCTGCCCAGTTCGTGCCGTGCCCTGACCCGGCCTGGCGGCGCACGGCTGATCAGGTCTTGAGCGCACTGCACAGCCCGGTGCGCCTGCTCGACATGCGTTCGCGCGAAGAATACAAAGGGCAGTCGTCCCGCGCCCGGCGCAAAGGGCATATCCCCGGCGCGCTCAACTGCCCGCGCGCCGATCTGGTAGCCGCCGACGATACGTTGCTTCCACCTGACAAACTGCGCGAAAAGTTCGCCGCGCTGGGGGTGGATGGCTCCGCGCCGGAAGTCATCACCTACTGCAATGCGGGCGTCTCAGCCAGCTTCGGGATGCTGGCGCTCAAGGTGGCCGGGCTGGAGAACGTGTCGATGTACGATGGCTCCTGGAAGGATTGGGGAAATGACGATAGCAAGCCGATTGAGGCGTAACACAAGGCGAGTCTGCGATGCAGTTTGAAACGCTCTACGACGAGCTGGCACACGGCCCGGAAATCGTCCGGGCACTGGTGAGCGGTATCACGCAGGCGGAGGCGCGCATCAAACCCGCCCCGGATTCGTGGTCGGTGCTTGAGGTCGTCTGCCACCTGTGCGACGAAGAACGAGAGGATTTTCGGCTGCACCTTGACCTGATTCTGCACAGGCCCCAGGATGGTTGGCCGCGCATTGATCCCGTCGGTTGGGTGACGGCGCGCCGTTACAACGAGCGCGATCTGGCGGCAATGCTCGATGATTTTGCGGCAGAGCGCGCCAGGTCGCTGGCCTGGCTACGGGGCCTGTCGTCGCCAGACTGGGAAGCCGAATACGTCACTCCGTTCAGGCGCATGAAGGTCGGCGATATGTTAAGCGCCTGGGTCGCCCACGATAACCTGCACATGCGGCAGCTTGTGGAGCTGCGGCGGGGCAGGGCGGTCAGGTTGGCCGAGCCGTATGATGTGGGTTATGCCGGTGATTGGTGACCAGGCCGAAACATATTGTCTCCCCATTTTGCCCGCCAATGTCTCTTGTCGTGGACTGCTTTCCAGCTAAGATGAAACCAGATTCAGCCACAGCAGGACGTGGACATGCCGAAAGACTACAGCACATTACCCTACGCCCAGGTGCGCCGCGCAGATCGCGCCGTCGAGGATGAGGCGTGGATACGGGCCATGCTGCACCGCGCGCCTACCGGTACGCTGGCAACGGTCTATGAGGGACAGCCCTTCATCAACAACAACCTGTTCGCCTACGACGAGGCGGCCCACGCCATCTACATGCACACCGCGCGCCTGGGGCGCACCCGCGCCAATCTCGAAATCGACGAGCGCGTCTGCTTCAGCGTTCACAAGATGGGCCGTCTGCTTCCGGCTGACACAGCCCTCGAATTCAGTGTGGAATACGCCAGTGTGGTGGTGTTCGGGCGCGGGATGGTGATTCAAGAAGCGGATCAGGCTACCTGCGCGCTTCAGAAGCTGCTTGACAAGTATTTCCCACACCTGCGCCCCGGCCAGCAGTACCGGCCCATCACGCCCGAAGAACTGGCGCGCACGGCGGTGTACCGTATCCAGATCGAGGCGTGGAGTGGCAAGAAGAAGCAGGTCGCTCCGGATTTCCCAGGTGCATTTCTCTACGATAACCCACCGCCAGGGTGAAACAACCGCGAAGTTGCGGTAAACTGTAAAAAGTCGGGTCTAGCACGTGCCCGGCGTTTCTCGTTAACCAGACTTCGTAATTAGCCGATGACCACCCGCAAATATCAAATTGAAGTGCAGACGGGTGGTGACACCCTCACCGTCACCATCGATTCAGACACCCGCCTGCGCACCTCCGCGCGCTGGACGATGCGCGGCAGCAACGTCAACCTTCGCGTGCCGCGTGGCATGACGCGCGAAGAAATCGACAGGATTCTTAACAACATCCTGCCGCGAATCAGCCGCCAGCGCAAACGTGCCACACGCCAATCCGACGCCAGCCTGATGCAGCGTGCCCAGGCCCTCAACGAACGGTACTTCAATGGCGAATTGTCCTGGCACTCGATCCGGTGGGTCAGCAATATGAAGCACCGCCTGGGCAGTTTTACGACAGGCGGTGCGACGGATGGCGACATTCGCGTCAGCGACGCGATCCGCGACTGGCCGGACTATGTGATCGACTACATCCTGGCCCATGAGATTTGCCACCGCAAGTTTCCTAACCACAGCGCCGAATTCTGGCAGTACCTCGCCCGCTATCCCTTTACCGACAAGGCAGTGGGCTTCATTGATGGCGTTGCCTATGCCAGCGGAGCCGATGCCGCCAGCCTACTCGACTGAGCCAACCCGTGTTAACGTATAATCATGAGGGGCGGAGCAGAGGCTTCACGGACGGATTGAAACGTGCCACTCACACACCAAAGTCGGGCATTCAAAATTGGGATGGTCATCAGCGTTGCCCTGGTTTTGACCCTGTCGTGGGTCGCGGTGCTTCTCGCTCGGGGGAATAACGATCCGATGGCCTTTGTCGCTATCGGAACACGTTTCCAGGATCACGATCCGCAGGGATCAATTGGTTATGACGGCCAGTTCGCCTACTATATCGCTCTGGAAGGTCTGGCCTCTCAGCCCAGACTGGATGTTCCCTCTTACCGTTTGCAACGCATTGGCTATCCCCTGATCGTCAGGCTCGTGTCGTTGGGGCAGGCCAGCCTCATTCCCTGGATGATGATCGTTGTTAACCTGGTGGCACTGGGGATCGCGGCAGGCGTGCTGGCCGCCTGGCTCGTGCGTTACGGACGTCCGGCGTGGTATGCGCTGGTCTTTGCGTTCTGGATTGGCGTCATTTTTACGATTCGGCTGGGCCTCAACGAACTGAGCTGCGTGATGTTCGGCATCGCCGGACTGGCGCTGGTACGCGATCAACGGCTGTATGCTGGCGCTTTGCTCCTGGCATTGAGCGCACTGGCGAAGGATATGGGCTTTGTCTTCGTGGCTGCTGCAGGCCTGTTCCTCTTTTTCAGCGGACGCCGTCGTGCCGCGCTGACACTTGTCGTCGTTAGTCTGCTGCCTTACGTGCTGTGGGCCGTCATCCTTCATTTCATCGTGGCTGAACCGGCGATCATCTATGGTGGGACGGTACCGCCCCTATTCCCGCTGCAAGGCTACGGCAATGCCAAAACCGCCATCGAACTCTTGCTGATGGTCATCTGGCTGATCTTGCCCGCGCTTGCTCTGGGCACGACAGCGCTGATTTATGGGATGCGCCACCCGTCGTCGCTTCCTGCCTGGTTCATGTTGACGTCAGCGGTTTGGGTGCTGTACCTGCCCGGAGCAACGGCTTTTGACCTTACAGCGGCTTTTCGTGTGGCAATGCCTCTTGTCCCGGCAGGGCTGCTTTTTGCGGCAGACATCCAGCAGCCGCGCCTGTTATATGCGCTTTCTTCATTGTGGACCCCCGCGCTCCTGATTACCCTGATCTTACCGGGTTTCCTGGGCTGAGGCGGCACGCGGCATTTTGAAGACAGTCTCAGCACAGCGACTGCCGATCACGCTATCGAAAGGCCAGGCCGTGTTTCCCGAAATTTATCTGGCTGTGGACAACTGCTTTGCGTCGAAACGCTGGACGGAGCCGAGTGAATGGATGCGGATCGTCCGGGACGCGGGCATTTTCTACGTGGAGGCCAGCGCCGACACCGAATGTGATCCACTGTACAGCCCGCCGGAGGTATTGCAGGACTGGATCGAAGCTGTCCAGGCCGCTTCAGCGCGAACAGGCGTCCGGGTGGCAAACCTGTATTCAGGGCACGGTACTTACGCAACGCTGGGACTAGCTCATCCTGACCCGCGAGTGCGCGATCATATTCAGCACCGCTGGCTGGAACCGATGATTCGGAACGCTGCGGTGCTCGGAGCCGGGCTGGGCTTCTTCTGCCATGCGTTCCCGCAGTCCGTTCTCCGCCAACCCGAACGCTATGCCGAAGCCGAAGCTGATCTCATCGCGCGCCTGACGCAACTGGCCGGAGCTGCGTGGCAAGCCGGGGTTAGCCTGTGCATCGAGCAAATGTACAGCCCGCATCAAATCCCCTGGACGATTGACGGCGCGGCACGCATGGTACAGGCAGTGTATGACCGCAGCGGCACTCCGTTCTACCTGACGCTGGATACGGGCCACCAGGTCGGGCAGCGCCGTTTCTTGCTGCCGCCGCGCGCAGCCGTCGAGGCCGTCGTCGCCGCCCTGCGCCAGGGCCAAGCGCCGCCGGATGTGTGGCTTGGGCTGATCGACGTGGTGGAATTGATCGACGAGCCGGGGGCAGTGGAGCGCCTGCTGACGGAGATGCAGCGCCGCGCGTATCTGTTCGCGGCGGAAGAGGATGGCGACCTGTACGCCTGGCTTCGCCGCCTGGGATGTTATGCCAGCATCATCCATCTGCAACAGACAGATGGCCTCTCGTCGGCGCACCATCCTTTTACCGAGCCATACAACCGGCAGGGCATTGTGGTGCCGGAGCGCCTGCTCAGAGCGCTCTACGACTCTTACGTGCAGACGGAAGCGGCTGGCTTTCCGCCGCGCTGCAAGGCAATCTACCTGACCATCGAGCTATTCAGTGGGACAGCGGAACGCCCCGAACACAGCCTTGCCAATATCCGCGAATCGGCGGCTTACTGGCGGCGCTTCGTGCCGGAGGACGGTCTGAAACTGGATGAATTGGTGCGGTCAGTGATTGGGTGAGGGCGGAACGAGTGTGGTGGCAGCCGGTGTTGGGCCATCTTGAGAGGCCGGTTTAGCAGCTTTCATCTCACCGGTTTTGCGAAGCGCCGGGTCTCGGTATGGGCGCGGGCCATACTGATCGATGATCAGCCGCCGCAGCTTGTCGATGTTGCTATCCGCATCCTTGAGCCGACGATACAATTCCATGAAGCCGTGCGGTTTCACCAGAAACACGTCAACGCCCGCCGCAAAAGCGCGATCAATCAGCGGGCGATCATCATGCATCGTCGCCATTACCAACAGTGCCTCTGGATGATCGGCTCGTAATTTAGCAATAACTTCCAGGCCGGGGGCATCCGGCAGTTGCTGATCGACCAGCGCCAGGGCCAGACCGGGCATCGCCTGTGCAGCCTTGAGACCTTCCGCGCCGCAGCCAGCGCCTGTCACTTTGAAAGCTGCCGTTTGCAGCAGGCGTTCCAGGAAATCCCGGTTTGCAGGGTCATCATCAATGACGAGGGCGTAACCAGCCTGGATCGTGATCATGGCCGTTAATCTCTCCGCGCCGCTCAGGGCGTTCGCTGTTCGGGCGTGGACGCAGGCGATTGGGCGGATTCGCCCGGCGTGCTCTGAACGTCGGCAGCTGGTTCCGAGGTTTTGGCAGAATCCGGCTTGATCTCGGGCGTAGAGGGCAAGGCCAGGGCAGGCGTACTGGTCGGCAGCGTGTTGGTCGGCGATGGCACAGGGTCCACTTTGGCTTCCGGCACAGGTAATACCGATGGTGCAGAAAGACCGGCTGGCGCGGGGTTGGCGGCGGGCGCAGATGGTGCCAGGCCAGGCGTTGGCGATGCGGACGGCGTGGGGACAGTCGCCGGTGGGGTATTTGCCATCGGCGGCGCGGGCATGGCCGGGCCAGCCGGCGCGCTGATGGTCGGCTCAGGGGCTTTGGCAACTTCCGGTTTTATCTCCGGATTCGCAGGCACCACAGGCGCTGTACTGGTGGCAGAGGCGGCTGTAGACGTTGTGGGTGCAGCAGCAGACCCAGCCGCACTCACGGTCACGGCGGCAGGTTCGGCAGATTTTGCTTTCGTTTCCGCATCATATTGGGCGAGCAGCACCAGCAATTCCGCAATGGGCAGCGGCTTGGGCAGGTAGCCGTTGCAGCCTGCTTCCAGGCAGCGCTCCCGGTCTCCAAGCATGGCGTAGGCAGTAACGGCGATGATCGGCGTCGTCACACCCGCCTGTCGCAGGTTGCGCACTACCTGCAAGCCGCCCATTTCCCCTGCCAGTTCGACGTCCATCAGGATCAGGTCAAACTGCTCGTGCAGCAGTTCTTCGGCGGCAATCTCGCCTTCGGCGTAGGAAACGACGGCATGGCGATTCATGCTTGCCACACGCTCTACCAATGCCAGGTTTGTGGGGTTGTCTTCAACGTAAGCGATGCGCATACATTACCCTTGCTGTTCAACCGGCTCCGGTGTGTAGACCGGCAACGTGAAATAGAAGGTGCTGCCCTTGCCCGGCGTGCTTTCCGCCCAGATACGTCCGCCCATCAGGTTCAGCAGTTGCCGGGAGATCGCCAGCCCCAGACCAGAACCGGCACGTCCTTTGCGGCGCCCGCTCGTCCCCTGTCGAAACTCCTCAAAGATTTTATCCATGTCCTGCGGCGGGATGCCGATGCCTGTGTCAGAAACCCAGAGCGTGACCTCGCCGTTGCCCTCGTCCCGTGCACCGAGTGTGATCGCCCCTTCGTCGGTGAACTTGGCCGAGTTGCTCAACAGGTTCAAGATCACCTGGCGGATGCGCAGCGAATCGCCCTGGACGAGCGGCAGTTTGGCGGGAATATCGCGCTTCAGCTTGATGGGTTTATCGCCGATCAAGCCCGTCGCCGTCGCCAGGACGCCTTTGAAGATCGGCTCAAGCTCCACCTGTTCGATTTCGAGGTCGAGCTTGCCTGCGTCGACCTTAGACAGGTCGAGGATGTCGTTGATCAGTTGGAGCAGGTGCTTGCCGCTGGTGTATATCTGGCCGAGGTCGGTCTTGTAGGCGGGCGGCAGACTCTGATTGTCGTACATCATGGGGAAGTTCAGCATCGTTTCGCTGAAGCCGATGATCGCGTTCAGCGGGGTACGCAGTTCGTGGCTCATGTTGGCAAGGAACTGGCCCCGGAAGTTTTTGGCCTCGATAGCCGCCGCGCGCGCGGCTTCCAGTTCGACGTTGGCCTCTTGCAACTGCTCGGCCAATGCCTTCTGGCGCAGATAGCTGCGTTGAACTTCTTGCTGGCTGTCGAACAACTGATCTTTGGTTTCGCGCTCTTTCCGGTAGCTCTCCAGCGCCCATTCCGCGATGCCGTACAGCGTGCCTGACATTTGCACCGCGATACCGGCGGCCAGCGCCATGAGGAAAGCGCTATAAATCTGCGAGCGTTCAATCGTGAATTCTCGCCCCAGAGACGGCGCGATCAGTTCGATGGCTAGGCCCACCAACAGGGCAATCAACGTTGACCTGATCGGGAGCAAAAAGCCGACGATGACGATGATCAACGGGAAAGAAAAACCGATCATCGTGCGCGCCACCTCAGACCAGGCGACGGGCGCATAGATGAGCCACCCCAGGCCCAGGAACAGCCCACCGACATAGGCCCACACCGCAGGCTCATAGCGATTCAGGCTCAACAGCCAGCGGCACAGGATACAACCAACCACAATCATCAGGACGGGGATGACGAAATCCAGGGGGCTGATCGCGCTCAGGGAGGTGAAAACGAGCGCCGCCCACACGACGAACACACTGGCGAGGAGAGTCACTTTCCAGAGGAGGGAAAGCCGCTCGGCGCGTACTTCCTGCGCGAAGTCGAGTTTGGTTGGGACGTTCATAGCTGGCTGCTCTTTATAAATCCAAAATGCCAACGCAAATGCCCGAAAAAGCAAGCGTTTGACGCAAAATAAACTATAGGCCCTATCACACCGGAACTCTTTCCCATTAGTATAACGGATTATCCGATTCATGAGTGAGGCGCCGAGGATTTTTCGTTAAAAATTGGGATATGAGTGTCAGAAATGCTTACCCACTTGCGAATAAAAACATAACAGAGTCACGTCTGGTCCTGTTGGCTAGGACGGTTCTGCCGCCAAAATTCAGATTCGGTTCAAACGCGGGTCGAGCGCATCGCGCAGGCCATCGCCGAGCAGATTGAAGCCGAGCACGGTCAGCATAATCGCAAAGCCGGGGTAGAAGACCAGGTGGGGCGCGGTAAACACGTAGTTGCGCGCTTCACTGAGCATCTGGCCCCATTCGGGTGTGGGTGGCTGCGCGCCCAGGCCCAGAAAGGACAGCGCGGCGGCGTCCAGGACCGCCGTCCCGATGCCCAGCGTGCCCTGGACGATGATCGGCGTCCAGGTGTTTGGGAAGATGTGGAGGAACAAGATGCGCAGCGGGTGTGCCCCGATAGCACGCACCGCCGTTACATACTCCATCTCTTTGACGGACAGCACGCTGGCGCGAATCAGGCGCGCATAGACGGGGATGGACACGATGGCAATTGCCAGGAGCGCGTTTTCCAACCCTGGCCCGCGAATCGTGACAATGGTGATTGCCAGCAGCAACGACGGGAAGGCCAGCACCACGTCGAGGATACGCATGATCACATTGTCCGTCCAGCCGCCCGCGTAGCCGGAGAAGAGGCCGATGATCGTTCCGCAAAACACGGCAACGGCGATGCTGCTGAAACCGACGGTGAGCGAGGTGCGCGTGCCGTAAACGATGCGGCTGTACAGATCGCGCGCGTTCAAGTCCAGGCCCATCGCGTGTTGTGCGTCCGTGCAGCCGAAAAGGGCTATACAGGGCGCTTTGCCGGGCAGCCGCCCCGTCTCGCCGGGCTGGCCGATCATGGATTGAACCGGGTTGTGGGTGGCCGCTCTATCAGCAAAAATGGCGATAAAAAAAAGAAAGCTGATGATCATCAGCCCGGCCACGGCTGACCGGTTGCGCAAGAGGTTGCGTAGCGTTTCGAGCAGGAGATTCTGGGTGGCTGCCCGCGCCGGTTTCTGAGAGAGGACCAGAACTTCTGAGGTTGCACCGGACGTCATGGCTGTTGCCTCACCTAACTCAACCGAATGCGCGGGTCAAGGAAACCGTAGATCAGGTCTACAATCAGATTGATAACCAGGAAGGCGACGGCAGTGACCATCGTCACGCCCTGCACGAGCGCATAATCGCGTGCTGTGATTCCATCGAAAAGCGTCTTGCCGATGCCTGCAAAACCGAAGATGGTTTCGGTGAGTACCGCCCCCGCAACCAGCCCGCCAAAATTCAACCCGATAATGGTCACGACTGGCAGCAGCGCGTTTCTGACGGCGTGCCGCATGACGACGACGAATTCATGCAGCCCTTTGGCGCGGGCCGTGCGCACATAGTCCTGCCCCAGAACTTCCAGCACGCTCGAACGGGTGATGCGCGCAATAATGGCGAGGGGAATGGTCCCTACCGCAACGGCAGGCAAGATCATATGGCGCAGGGTATCGACGAACTGTTCACTGTTCAGGGTCAACAGGGCATTGACGAAATTGAGACGCGACAGAAAAACCAGAAAGCCACTGGCCGTTTGTTCGCTGCTTGCAATATTCCACGCCTGGTAGAAAGCCGGATAGTTCGCGCCCGCCGTCAGGCGGCCCGACGGCGGCAAGGCCAGAAAAGTATCTTTGAGCACGACGCTGAACAGGAAAGCCAGCATCAGGCCGAGCCAGAAGACGGGCATCGAAACGCCGATGTTGGCCGCAACCATCGTACCCACGTCGATGGAGGAATTATGTCGATAGGCCGAGAGGATGCCCAGCGGTACACCCACGATGGTCGCAAAGATCAGCGCGCAGAAGGCCAGCTCAATGGTCACAGGCAGACGTTCCACCAGCAGCGTCGTGACCGGACGCCCAAAGCGGATCGATTCGCCCAAATCACCTCGCGCCGCATCTTGAACGTAGATGAGGAACTGAGTCGGGATGGGTTTGTTCAACCCATAGCGCTCGATGAAGTCCGCGCAGACCTGCGGGTTAGCCTTCTCGCCGAGCATAGCTTTGCACGGATCACCGGGGACGAGACGGCCAAGCGCAAAAGTGACGGCTAGAATGCCGAATAGTACGGGGATAGCCAGGATTAAACGGCGCAGAATGAATGTAAACATGCAAGATTCTGACTGAACTGTATTCTAAGTGGCACCGCCTCGAGCGGTGCAGACTAAATCCTGATCGTGTTTTGTCACGCTCACCCTACCTGTCCGCACCTGGGCAGATAGGGCGAGGCGAAGCAGCAGCGCTCAGTCAGAGTCGATTACGATGACTTCTTCGGCGCGTTCAGGAAGCCACCGAACAGCGAGCTAAAGTAATCGAACGCTCCGGTGCGGCCCTTATGCAGCGGGCTGGCGGCATCCCATTGCGCTGTCCACGAAACCACCACATCTTCGGACGTCAGCGGCGTTCCATCGGAGAACTTCGTATCTACCAGCTTAAACGTCCACTCAGTCAGATCTTTGTTGGCTGACCACTCCTTTGCCAGACCCGGCACGACATTGCCGCCGCCGATCTCGTAGCCGAGGAGCGATTCGTTGATCTGCTCGCAGGCGCGCAGAGTTTCGCCGTCCGTTTCGTCGGCGCAGTACAGGCTGATCGGCTCGGCGTTCTGCATCCACACCAGTTTGTCGCTGCCATTGTCCATGATGGCGAACTTCTCACCTGCAATCGGGCTGGCATAGGCGCCCTTAACGGATGCTTTGAAGGCTGCGGCGCTGCCGCCATGCGCAATGGGCACCATCGGCACAAAGTCAGCGATCTCGTCGTTAGCCTGCTTGTACAACTTCAAGCGTTCCTTCGGATCGGAAAGTTGAGCCGCCTGTGACAGAAGGTCAGTCAGTTTGGGGTCTTTGTCGCCAAACTGGTCGCTGGAACTCTTGCCGAAATGGTAGTCCAAGAAGTTGGTGGCGTCCGGATAGTCTGCGCCCCAGCCCAGCAGGTGCAGTTCCAGCTTGCCAGCCGAAGCTGCATCCAGGAAAGCGCCCGATTCCATGACATTGATCTGGGCTTCGATGCCGATTTCCTTGAGTTGCGCCTGAAGGTCCTGGGCGACGACGCCGGGCTGCGGCAGGTAGCCACGCACGACATCACGGTAGCTCAGGGTGGTCTTGATCGGTAGCGTGACGCCCGATTCTTTCATCAATTGTTTCGCCAGGTTCAGGTCGTAGGCATTCTTCTTGGCGTCCGGGGTATACCCGAAAATGCTTTCCGGCATGAACTGATCGGCAACAGTGGAGGCAGGCGGGTAGAAGTTATCGACGATACGCTTCTTGTCGATGGCGTGGGCAATGGCCTGGCGCACTTTGATGTTGTCGAAAGGCTTAACCCGGTTGTTGATGCCCAGGTAGAAGACGTTCGTCGAGGGGCGCGGATAGAGCTTGAAGTCGGGGTTACTCTCGATCACTTTGAAATCGCCCGGTGCGGGGTTATCCATCCCATCGATGGTTCCGGCCTGCAGCTCATTCCAGCGGGCACTGGCCTCAGAGTTCCACTTGAAGATCAGGGTCTTGGCCTTTGGTGCTGCGCCACGATAGTTCTCATTGGCGACCATCACCAGTTCGTTGCCGTGATCCCAGTTTTGCAGCTTGTAGGGGCCTGTGCCGATGGGGTTGTTCAACAATTCTGCGCCGCCGCCGCCAGTCTTTTGCAGTTGCGCGGCTGGGTGGATGGCAAACGCTGAGAAAGCGGCCTTCGCCGGGAAAGCCGGGTCGGGATAGCAGAAAGTGAACTTGACGGTCAGTTTGTCCACCGCCTCAATGGACTTAATCTCGCCGCCGTAGCTGCAATCAGTTTCGTATTTCAGCAGGGAGGCGCGGGTCGGCACCGGGCCAGCCAGGCCAAGTACCAGGACGGCAATCGCCAGAACTGTGATAACTCGTAACATTTTTTTCATGTGATCTCCCTCAAGTCAAAAATGTATGCGCAGAGCAGGCGTGCGGTACAGGAATGATGATAGTGCGTAATTGTTTGATATGCAACAGAAAGTCTGGAAGAAATGGCCTTTCCCGATCTGCATATAATAGGGGATGAGGACACAGCGACAGGTGATCTGTCTTGCAACGCCTCTCACCCGCCGGTCAACTGTTTATGCGACAAAGGGCAACCCCATGCGCGTGTTTATCAGCTATTCGCACGATGATAGCGAATTTGCCAACCGGCTGGCCGACGATCTGCGTTTCTACAACTTCGAGGTGTGGATCGATCAGCATGGCATCCAGGGTGGGGATGCCTGGCGAAAGGCCATTGTCGAGGGCATTGACTCGTCGGAAGTATTCATCATCATTCTGTCGCCAATGGCGATGGCATCCCGCAACGTAGCTAAGGAGTTGAACATCGCGGACGAACGCGGCAAGCGGATCGTCCCGGTTGTTTACAGGCCCTGTGAGATTCCCCAGGAAATGGAGTATCAGCTTACAGGGCTGCAATGGATTGATTTTTCTGCCGATTACGACGCCGCCATGCCCAAGCTGCTGACGGCGCTCGACAGCAGCATCAAGCCTGCGTCAGCACCGCCCAAAGCACAGCCTTCGCCTGCCGCGCCACCTTCTCCTCAACAAAACCCGGCGTTCCAACCCGCTGCCATGCATTGGCTGGTCGGCACGTGGCAGTTCCAGTTCCAGAATCCACTCAACGGGAACAGCGGTTTCGGGCAGATCACCTACAACCCGGATGGCACGTTTACCAACCAGCAGACGACGCCGATGGGCGTCTTCCAGGCCAGCGGGCGCTGGTGGATGGCGAACCCGCAGGTCATCATGACACAGGGCACCTACGTGCTGGCCGCTGCACCCTACATGCCCATGCCGTTCAATCTGGTCGTCGAAATCGTGAGCACGTCCCCAACCGGTTTCGCCGGCGTGTCACAGGGGGGCGATCAGATCGTCATGCAGAAAATGGGGTAAAGGCAACGCCCTCAGCGCTTGACGGACAGGCACGAGGGCGTTATCTTGTGGCACGGGAGTGCGAGAGTTCCGGTGAATTCCCCAGTCTTCAAAATTGGCGGCAGGCCGCGCAGAGCGGGCTGCGGTGGGTTCGACTCCCATGCACTCCCGCTCCAGGAATGCCCCACCCGTTCCCGGAGCCAGGTCGATAAGCCCAAAAACATTATTGCCGATGTTATTGCGACCTGTCCGACGCCTGCACGACGATCAACCCGGTTTGCGGCGTGCTCAACCATTCCAGACCATCCTCAGTGACCAGGACATCTTCCTCCGTTGCGATCCAGCCGACGCCGGGCAGTTGGATGCTCGGCTCGATGGTATAGACATTGCCCGCTTCGACAATGCCTTCCGGCTGCTGGCCGTAGCGTTCCCAGCGCGGCCCCAGCAGCGTTGATCCGTCGTGCACAGTGCGCCCGATGTGGTGGCCCAGACCGTGCATAAACTCCGGGTAGCCCGCCGCCAGCAGCGTCTGGCGGGCCATCGCGTCCACCTCCCAACCGCGCACGCCCGGTTTCAGGAGGCCAGCGGCGGCCTCAATCGAGGCACGCATCGCCTTGAAGGCCCGCTGGATCGGCTCCGGGATGCTGGTTTCGCCCGGCGGTTGCAGGTACCACAGGCGCTGCATGTCGGAAACATAGCCGTCCGAGAGGACACCCAGGTCGATATGGACGATCTGGCCTTCCCTGGCAACGTTCTCCTTCGAGGGCATAGCGTGGCCGGAGGACACCGGCCCACAGTTGACCGTCGGGCAGTAGGCAGGCTCCCAGGCCGGGGCCACATTGTGGCGGACAAACTCGGATTGGATGTACTCGGCAATGTCCGTCTCGGCCAGACCCGGTCTGAGCATGGCCGTCACGCCGTCGATGATCTGTTCCGTGATCTGGACGGCCTTGCGGATACGTGCGATTTCAGTGGCGGATTTGCGGCCCCGCAGCGCGTTGAGGATGTGCTCGGCGGAGATGAGTTGGTAAGGGCTGCCCTTCAAATAGCGTATCAGCGTCAGGTACATGCCGTGTGAGAGACCATCCGCCGCCGTGTCGCTTTCCGAGTAATTGATGGCGATCTGGCGCGGTTTCAGTTCGCCCAGCACGCGCAGCAGATCGTCGCGGATGCTCTGATCGTAGCCAATAACCTCGTCGTAGCCACCCATCTGCTTGATGTTGCCCGCGTCGTAACGCCCGGCGATGGCGATTCTACGCCCGGTGCGCGTCACGATCAGGGCCGTTTGCCAGGTCAGGTCGATGTCCAGAATCAGGCCAAGCGCCGGGTCGGCATTGTGGGCTGTCTCGCGCACAAAAGTCAGCCAGCAATCGACCTTTTTCTCCTGTAGAATGTCTACCGCCTGGGCGAGCTTTTCACGCTGAATGGCAAAATCTGGCATAGTGTGGAACCTTATCGGTGGGAGCGCTGGTGCAGAGTATAACGCGCCAGCACACGCGGTTCGGATGTAAAATAGAGTAAACGTCACAGAACCGTAGCGGAGACAGGCCGTCATTTGAAGGTCGGGTTGGTTATCAGAGAGCAATGCGAACGAGGCCAAAAATCACTCAACATCCGGAGCCTGCGCAGCCAGCAGCGACGGTGTTGCAGGTCGATCCGGGTCGATTCCGCGTCGATCCGGGCCTGCCCACACCGCTGTATTACCAGATTCGGGAGAACTTGCGGGAACTGATCCGCAGCGAGGATTTACCCGAAGGGGCGCTGATTCCTTCTGAGCGCGAATTAAGTGATATTTACGGCGTGAACCGTCTCACCGTCCGGCAGGCCATCACCGAGTTGGTCAACGAAGGACTGCTGGATCGCAGGCGCGGCATCGGCACGTTTGTTGCCAACCACAAGATCGCGCACCCCATGCCCGACCTGGCCGGATTTTCGGAGCGGATGCTGCGGACGGGTCACAAGCCGGGCGGCAAAGTGCTGTCGCTGACCACCCAGCACCCGGCCCGCAGCGTCGCGCAGGCGCTCAAAATCCCCCTGGACGGCTACGTCGTCTCTGTGGTGCGTCTGCGCCTGGTGGATGACGAACCGATCATGCTGGAGACTTGTGCGCTTCCGGCTGATCTTGTGCCGGGCCTGCGCGCCGAAGACCTGGACGATCAATCGCTGTACCGGGTGCTGGCAACGCGCTACGGCATCCAGATGGTCGAGGCCGAAGAAGTGCTGGAGCCTGTCAGCCTGACCGGTTATGAAGCACAAATCCTGGATACAGAGGCCGGGCGGCCTGCGCTGCTCGTAGAAGGGATCGTTTACACCAACGAGCGGAAGCCTGTCGAATTCACCAAATCGCTGGTGCGGGGCGACAAGGCGCGCTTTTACTTTCGCCTGCACCGCACTGGCGATGCCGACCCGATGGGTTGACCTGGCCCGACTTTATTTGTAAACTGGTATAGACAACTAGATATTTAGATTATTGGCTGACTTGAGCACAAAGGAGTCGGTGTGCCACAGACAGTAGTCGAGCAATTGCGAGGCGGTCTGGTGGTGTCGTGTCAGGCGGGCGTGGAAGATGTACTGTACGGCCCGCAGATGATGGCTTTGATGGCGGCGGCGGCAGAGGCCGGCGGCGCCGTCGCCATCCGCGCCAACGGCCCGGATCATGTTGCAGCCATTCGCAGCGCGGTGCGCCTGCCCATTATCGGCATTTATAAACAGGATTTGCCGGGTTACGGTATCCGCATCACGCCTTCGCTGCAAGCGGCGCAGGCAGTGGTCGAGGCAGGCGCCGACCTGGTCGCGCTGGATGCAACGGTGCGTGGCCCGCAGGAGGGGCGACTGAGCGCCGCCGAGTTGATCAGGCAAGTAAAAAGCACCTTGAATGTGCCGGTGATGGCCGACATTTCGACCTTCGAGGAAGGGGTAGCTGCCGCGCAGGCCGGCGCGGACATCGTCGCCACCACGCTGTCCGGCTACACTGCTTACAGCCCTGCCCGGAAAACGCCGGATTTTGATCTGCTGGCCCGGCTGGTGCAGGCGTTGAACGTGCCTGTCATCGCCGAAGGCCGCATCAGCACGCCCGACGACGCACGGCGCATCATCGAACTGGGCGGCTATGCCGTCGTGGTCGGCTCGATGATCACCCGCCCGCGCTGGATCGTGGAGCAGTACGTTGCAGCGCTCCGGGCCGAATCCCGACGCACCAGGCGTGTGATCGGTGTGGACATCGGCGGCACGAAGATCGCCGCAGGGCTGATCGACTACCCGGCGCAGGTTGTCCAGGTGGAGGCGATTCCGACGCTGGCCCAGGAAGGCGGCCCAGCCGTGCTGCAACGGGTGATCGGCGCTGTGGAGAAGTTGCTCGCCGCCGGGGCGGACGCCGCAGCGATTGGCGTTTCGACGGGCGGGGAAGTGGACGCCGCAGGGCGCATTGCCTACTCGACAGGTTTCATGCCGGGCTGGAAAGGCATCGCCCTGCGCAGTGCGCTGGAATCCCGTTTCAAACTGCCAGTCATTGTCGAAAACGACGGGCAGGCCGCCACTTTCGGCGAAGCGCTGTACGGCGCAGGGAAGGGCTATCCCTCCGTCCTGGGTGTAACCGTCGGGACGGGCGTGGGCGGCGGCTTTGTCAACAACGGGCAGCTTTTTGAGGGCGCAGGCCGGGCGAGCATGGCGCTCGGCCATATCGCTGTTGAACGGGATGGCCGTCCGTGCACCTGTGGCAGGCGGGGCTGCCTGGAAAGCTACGTGAGCGGCCCGGCCCTGCTGGAAGACTACCATGCGCGCGTCGAGGCGGATCGGCGCGTGGAGACCGGTGAAGCAGTGCAGTCGGCGGCGCTGCGTGGTGATGCAGACGCCATTGCTGCCATTCAGAACATCGGCCAGTGGCTCGGCTTCGGGCTGGGGATTGCGCTCAACCTGCTCAATCCGTCGATTGTGGTCATCGGCGGTGGCGTTGCGCAGATCGGCGACCTGTTCTTCGAAAGCGTGCGCCGCGCCCTCGGCCAATACGCCTACCCGACAGTCGCCAATACGCCGGTGGTTGCGGCCAAACTTGGCCCACAGGCTGGGCTGATCGGCGCGGCGGCGCTGGCCCGGCAGATGCTCGTTTCCGGGAGGTGATGCCTATTGCCCAAGCCATTCAAAACGGATCGCGCATCAACCAGTTCATCCATAACAGAACGTCATTTGAGGGAGGAAGCTGTTTATGATCGGCTCAATTAGAAAATCACTGACGGTGCTCCTGACGCTTGTCGTCGTCATCACCCTGTTGTTCGGCAGCGCCGCGCCGACCCAGGCCGCGCCTGTCGAGATCAAGATGGTGTACTGGACCGGCCCGGAAAGCCTGGCGATGGCCCAGGTGATCGACGCTTACAACGCCGGGCAGGGACAAAAAGACGGTGTTCAGGTGCAGATGGTTTTGTTCGGACGGGAAGGTTTCTGGGATCGTCAGGAAACCATCATGGCGGCCAAATCGCCCGAAGTGGACATTTTCTTCACGGCCAGCTATTACGTGGGTCGTCAGCAGCCCGCGCTGGACGAGATCACCAGCGTCGTGCCCAAGATCAAGGACAGCGGCGTGTTCATTCCGTCGGCGGTGGATTCGCTATCCGTCGGCGGCAAAGCCTATGGCATTCCGCTGGATGTCTCACTGCACTTCCTCTACTATCGCAAGGACGTGATCGACAAGCTGATGTCCGACAAAGACTGGCAGGCGAAGTATAAGGCCATTGCAAAGGACAAGCTCGGCAAGGAAATGGAGCCAAAGCCCATCGATAAGTGGACATGGGACGACTACGAAGCTGCCGCGCTGTTCTTCACCAAGTCGATCAACCCCGATTCCCCCACCGAATACGGCACGGCGCTCCAGGCCAAGAATCTGATCTACAACGTCATGATCTGGGGCAACATCCTGTATTCGCTCGGTGGTAGCTGGTTCGACAAAGACGGCAAGCCGAACTTCGACAGCAAGGAATTCCGGCAGGCCGCGCAAATCTACGCCGATCTGATCAAATGGGGCGCATCGCCCGCCGCCTCGACCAGTTGGGAATATGGCGAAGCCAACCAGGCGTTCATGAGCAATCAGGCGGCGTTCATGATGCAGTGGAACGCCGCCTTCAACGAGCTAAATGGCCCGAACAGCCCGGTCAGCGGTAAGGTGGGCATTGCGCCCATCCCTGGCCCCAAACCGTCCAGCTATACACACTCGCTTGGGGTTGCCCTCAGCAAGTACAGCAAGAACAAGGAAGCGGCTGGCAAGTGGCTGTCGTACCTGGCGACTCAGCCGGCCATCGATCTGTATGCCAAGTCTGGCGGCCTGCCGCCTTCAGCCTCCACCCTGACCGCGATGGGCAAGGATCGGCCCGATTTCGCGGCGACGGCGGAGTTCCTGCAAAAGTATGCCTACACGCCATCCACCGGCCCGAACGTCTTTGCCATCCTGGACGTTCTCGCCAAGAATCTATCCGCTGTATGGGCTGGTCAGAAAGACGCCGACTCAGCCGCGAAGGATTCACAGGCTCAGGTCGTGGCGCTGTTGAGCAAGTAGGCGGTTGGCCTCACCCCCGACCCCTCTCCACTCAGGTGGAGAGGGAGTCCACGCCTGTCGGTTCCCCTCTTTGCTTGCGGAGAGGGGATTAGGGGTGAGGTTCCAACCACATCAGCAAAGTGCGACAACCCATGCATAGCTGGAACGCGGAGATTCAATGATCGTCTATTCGGGTGGCCCGGCTCGCTACCTGCAAGTCCTGCCGCTGATCCTGCTCATCGTCCTGCTGACGATCTTCCCTACGCTTTTTGCCTACTATATCAGCACGCAGCGCGTCCGGCTGACCCAGCTCGACAATGCCCAGTTCGTCGGCCTGAATAACTTCGGGGATACCCTGGGGGATAAGGAGTTTTACGAAGCGCTGTGGGTCAGCATCCGTTTTGCGGCCATCGCCACCGCTGTTGAACTGCTGCTCGGCCTGGCGATTGCCCTGTGGTTCAACCGCAAGAACCTGCCCGGCAAGCGCGTCCTGTTGAGCTTGATGCTACTGCCGATCATGGTCTCGCCCGCCTTGCTCGGCATCATGTTCCGGCTGATGCTGAACTCGTTCGTCGGCCCGATTGCCTACTACATGGATCGGCTTGGCCTGCCCGGCGGCAAGCTGCTGACACCCGACTACCTGTGGACAACGCTGACCCTTATCGACGTGGCGCAGTGGACGCCGTTCGTGTTCGTGATCCTTTATTCGGCGCTGCAAACCGTGCCCAAAGAACTGTACGAGGCTGCCGACGTGGACGGCGCATCGGCGTGGCAGAAGTTGGTCAGCATCACCACGCCGCTGATCATGCCGTTTATCCTGATCGCCACGCTGATCCGGGCCATCGATTCGTTTAAGGTCTTCGACATGATCCAGGTGCTGACCGGCGGTGGGCCGGGCACACTGACAACGACGGTGAGCATCTATATCTACAAGATGGCTTTCAACACTGGGGATTTGGGCCGCGCCTCAGCCGCGTCCATGATCCTGCTGCTGGCCCTGTCGATCCCGCTTGGCCTGGTCTTGCAGCGCATCATGCGCCAGGAGGCCCGCTGACATGGCTCCGCGTTCGCTGCGATTGCGCCGTCTGGCCGACAATGCCGTGTGGTATGTGGTTTCGATAGGGGTGGTGGTCACCTTCTTAGTGCCCATTCTGGGCACGATTGTGACCAGCCTCAAGCCGACCCGCGACATCAACGTTATGCCGCCCCAGTGGATTTTCCAGCCCGTCATCACCCACTACAACAGCGTCCTCACCGAGAGTGGTTTCAATTTCAAAACCTTTTTTGTGAACAGCATCTTTGTGGCCCTGGGAGCGAGTGTCCTGGTCGTGCTGATCAACATTCCCGCCGCCTACAGCATGGTGCGCTACGGCACAGGCGGGCGGCGACTGTTCGCCTTCGTGGTCAGCCTGCGCCTGTTGCCGCCCATTGTGTTCATCGTGCCGATGTTCATCCTGTTCCAGATGCTGGGATTGCTGGACAGTATTCAGGGCCTGATCCTGGTCAACACCCTGCTCAACACGCCGCTCGCGCTGCTGCTGTTTGTCGGCTTCGTGCAGGACTTGCCGCGTGAAGTCGAAGAATCGGCCATGATCGACGGCGCATCGACCTGGCAAGTCCTGCGCCTGATCGTGCTGCCGCTGCTTCTGCCAGGGTTGTCGGTAGTGTTGGTGATGACCTTCCTGTGGACGTGGAACGAGTTCCTCTTTTCGCTTATCCTCACGCTGAACCGGGCGACCACAGTCACCGTCGGCGCTTCGTTTTTCGTGACGGCCTGGGGCGTGCGCTGGGGCGAAATCTCCGCTGCGATTGTGATGTCGCTCCTGCCCACCCTGGTTTTTACCTTCTTTGTGCAGCGCTATCTCGTGTCCGGCCTGACTCTGGGCGCGATCAAAGAATGAATGCCGCCGAACCTGCGCCCGCTGCCTCAACGCAGCCAGTTCTGTAAAGCCCTGATCCGGCGGGCAGCAGCCGGACGGGGGCCGTATCGCCTCACATCTTGAGCGCGACAGCCTGGATTTCGGGCGGGCAGTCCGCAGCGAACTTGCGGAAATTGTCGATGTACCGGCTGGCGAGCTGGCAATACCTGTCCCAGTACTCGTCCGCACTGGGCCACGCCTCCGACGGGCGAAGCACGCTGTCGGGGACGCCGGGGCAGCGCTGCGGAACTTCATAGCCAAAGACGGGGTCTGTCGCGTAAGGAACACGCAGCAGGTCGCCGGACAGTGCTGCCTTGAGCAGCGTGCGGGTGTGGTGGATGCTGATGCGCTTGCCGATCCCATAAGGGCCGCCCGTCCAGCCCGTATTGAGCAGCCAGCAGTTCACGCCGTAGCGCTGAATCTTGCGCCTGAGCAGATCGGCGTACACTGACGGATGGTGCACCATGAACGGCGCGCCGAAGCAGGTGCTGAACGTGATCTCCGGCTCTCGGCCCAGCCCGGCCTCCGTACCTGCAATCTTGGAGGTATAGCCAGAGATGAAATGGTAGAGGGCCTGTTCGGGTGAAAGCCGGGCGATGGGCGGCATCACACCCTGCGCGTCGCAGGTCAGCAGCACGATGTTTTTGGGCTGGCCGCCCATCTTGCTGTTGACTGCATTGGCAACGCGCTCCAGGCGGTAAGAGGCGCGGGTGTTCTCTGTGATCGAATCGTCGTCGAGATCGACCTCGCGCGACACCGGGTCGCAGACCACGTTTTCGAGAATTGTACCAAACTGCCGGGTGCAGGCGTAGATTTGCGGTTCCGCTTTGGGCGAAAGCCGGATGACTTTGGCATAGCAGCCGTTCTCGAAATTGAAAATGCCCTCGTCGCTCCAGCCGTGTTCGTCGTCTCCGATCAGGTTGCGATTAGGATCGGCGGAGAGCGTGGTCTTGCCCGTGCCCGACAGCCCGAAGAAGAGGGCAACGTCGCCCTCTTTGCCCTGGTTGGCCGAGCAGTGCATCGGCATCACGCCTTGCAGCGGGAGCAGGTAGTTCATTACCGTGAAAATCGACTTCTTGATCTCCCCGGCATAGGCTGTGTTGCCGATCAGGCACAGCCGTTGGCTGAAATCGAGCACGATGAACGTGCCGGTGCGCGTGCCGTCAATGGCTTCAAAAGCCCTGAAGGATGGCACACACAGGATCGTAAACTCCGGCACGTGCTGACGATATTCCTCACGATTCTGCGGTGGCAGGAACATGTTGCGGGCAAACAGGCTGTGCCAGGCATATTCCGTGATAATCCGGATCGGAAGGCGGTAGGTCCCGTCCGCGCCGGCATAACAGTCCTGCACGAAGACATCCCGGCCTTGCAAGAAGCCCTGCATCCGGTTATAAATCTCGTTGAACTGCTCCGGGTTGATGGGCCGGTTGTACTCGCCCCACCAGACGTTTTCCTCGGTGGAGGCTTCCCGGACGATAAATTTATCCTGGGCCGAACGGGAGGTGTGTTTGCCCGTGTTGACGACCAGCGGCCCCTCGCGGCTGATACGACCCTCCCGGCGGAAGATGGCCTCTTCATACAGGGCCTCCGCAGGCAGATTCCAGTAGGCCAGGTTCAGGTTGATTAGCCCGTGATTCTCTAATCCGTAATCGCTCTTAATGTGAGCTGCCTGCTCCGTTGCAGGCGTTTTGATGTCAAGCAGGTTGTTCATAACCAATCCCTCACCAGTCTGCGGTCACCAATGTAAATCTCGCTGGGCGAACACGGGTCGAGCGCCCACTTGAGCCGTTTGATGCCCTCGGTGACATCCTTGACCGCACCGGCATAACTGAGCCGCAGATGCCCTTCCATTCCAAACTCTTTGCCGGGCACAGTCACGACCAGCGCCTTTTTGAGGACAAATGACGCCAGTTCCACCGAGTTTCGAGTATAGGCGCGGAAGTCCGGCAGGCAGTAGAACGTGCCGTCTGGCTTGGTGAGCCGCACATCAGTAAAGGATCGCATCTCGTGCATCAGAACGTCGCGGTTGTTCTGGATATTCAGCCGCAGATTCTCGACCACGCTCTGAACGCCCGTCAGCGCGCCTTCCGCCGCCGCCTGCGAGATGGCTGGCGGGCAGGATGTTGTTTGCGATTGGATGGTCGTCATGACCTCGACCAGTTCGCGGTTGGCAATCACCCACCCGATCCGGAAGCCTGTCATACCGTACAGCTTGGAGACGCCGTTGACCACGATCACGTGCGTGTCCTCGATGTCGCGCCGGGTATAGGCGTAGGCCGACACCGGGAATTTGCCATCAAAGACCAGCTTCTGATAGATGTCATCCATGATCAGATAGATGCCGCGCTCTTCGCACATTTCGACCAGCCCGCCAACGAATTCCGCCGTGTAGACCACGCCCGACGGGTTGTTGGGGCTGTTGACGATGATCGCTTTGGTCGATGAACTGATGGCTCCCTCGACCTCTGCAAGAGTCGGTTGGAACGAGCCGTCCTCGGGGGTGACGATGACCGGCACGCCCCGCACCAGCTTGATCATCTCCGGGTAGCTGACCCAGTACGGAGCCAGCACAATCACCTCGTCCTGTGGATCGACCAGAGCAAAGAGCAGGTTGAACAGGGATTGCTTGGCGCCCGCCGAGACAATGACGTTGGCTGGCGCGACCAGCCGCCCATAGTTCTCCTCGGTATAGCGAATGATGGCCCGCTTAAGCGAGGGCAGGCCATCGGTGGGAACATATTTGACTTCACCTGTCTGCAACCTGGCCGCCGAACTGAGAATAGCCGTGATCGGCGCTTTGTTTTTGGGTTCGCCGATCCCAAGATGGATGACCGGCTCTCCTTTGTCTCTGAGCCGCTGGGCTTCTTCGTTGAGCTTGAGTGTGGCCGAATCGCTGATGGTTCTGGCTAACTGGCTGATGGACATCGATGGATTGGCCTCCTACACACTATCGATGCGGTCTGAACGGGCACGGCGCTGGCTTTACGCCCGTCAAACCATGCAGGTCGAGTCACAGCGGCAACCCCCTCATTCACCACATGATTTTCGATAATGAAGGAATGCACAAGTGACAAATGTCCTCAAGCTGATGGTGTTGAGGCAGTTGCACAAATACAGGGTGCAGCAGGCGGGATTACCGCCCGTTCGGAGCGGTTGTAATAGCGGCTAAGGTCACACAGGGCGTGGCAATGGTGGCGTCCGGAGCCAGCATAACGCGGCCAGCATCGCCGGGATGATCCATAGGGTGAGCCGGCCCCAGGCCAGGAAAGCCAGTGTGCAGCCGGCGATCCCAAGTATGAATCCATTGTTCTCGGCGAAGAACAACCAGCGTACAGGTCGAATCACTGTCCCCATCCGCGCAAAAAACAAACCCGAGAAGATTCCGCTGATCACAATCAACAGGCTGTAGATCGGCCATACTTCGGAATGAAAGGGCAGCGCGCCAAGCAGCAGCAGGGTCGCGCCGTAAGGCAGCACGCACAGCCAGGGGCCGACGCGCAGGGAGAGTACTTGCACACGGTTCAGGCGCAGTCCGGCAAGGCTACCCGCCAGCCAGGCCAGCGTTACCAGCAGGAAAGTGCCGTAAGTCGAGGACAGCGCAAAAGTGAGTTGAAAGAAATAGCCCGTCTGCACGACGCCGAACAACAGACCGGCGATGAATGGATAGAGCCAGCGCATCACTTGATTCTACAGTGGCGTGGTCGTTCAGCAAGATGCCTGGAGGTTCTGTGAGGCACGTAAGGCGCTCTGGTCGCGGATAGGGCTGGTTGGGGCAAGTCCCGTGCTTGTAAGTGGCGTGAGAGCAAACTGCGCCCTCTCAGGCGAATTGCACGCGCAGGATCAGACTGCCCAACTGCAAGACGGCGCGGTTGCGAAGCGTGTGCGGAACGCCTGGTTCGAGCCGATCCCGGTTCAGAAAGGTTCCGTTGGCGCTGTTCAGATCAGTGACTTGCAGGTAGTCTCGCTGCCGATCAATGCGGACGTGTCGGCGAGAGACGCCCAGGGCCAGGCCATTGAAGCGCGTCAGATCGACATCGACAGTGCTGGTATCGGTGCTGCGGCCCACGATCACGGAAGGGGAGTTCAGCGGAACTGGAATGACCGCACCCGTCGCCATCATGTGCAGGAACAGCCGGGCGCGGTAGTGAAAATAACCCGTGCCCCACTGCAAATCCGCAGCGCGGTTTTGCTCGCTGTTGAAGTGCCGCGTCTCGTCGCTCTGGCCGTTCAGGGCATGGGGCAAAATGTAGCCACACTGTAAACAATATAAATCGTCGGGCCGACAAGGTGCATTGCAGTTTGTACATCGATGGCTGGCAGACGACCCCATCAACACTGTGTTCATGTGATCTGGCCCTTTCTCAGCCTCAAGCATAACACAGATTGTTAATTTAGTATTGATTCAAGGTAAAAATAGTAAATAATTCCTATTCATCCCAACTTTTTCGCAGAAATTCAAGACAATTCCTTAACAACCGGATCGCGTTGGATTGCGTTTTTGCGGAGTTGGCGAATAATGAGAGGCGAGGAAGGAGCCTATGCCAGTCACAAACCCCGACGACATCCACGCCTTACGCCTGGAGGTACGCAACCTGGAACGGCAGGTCGCGGCCTTAGCCCGCCTGACGAGGCGGCTGGGACCAGACAGCCGACACATGACCTACGAAAGCCATTTCCCCATCTCGACGCTGTACCACATCACCCCGGCGGCCTATTACGCGGCCCTGCCCGCCGATCAGGATTACGTGCCTGCCAGCTATACACAGGACGGCTTTATCCACTGCACGCGCGGTGCAGACTTGCTGGTGCTGGTCGCCAACCGGCACTTCCGCGCCACTCCGGGCGACTTCTTGATGCTGGTGATTGATGCGCGGCTATTGACCGCGCCGCTGAAGTACGAAGTATTGGATGAAACGATGCCTTATCCATTCCCCCACCTCTACGGGCCGCTGAACCGGGCCGCCATTGACGAGGTGATCGAGATGCCACGCGCGGCGGATGGCACATTCCTGTCGCCACCGTTCCAGGAGAGGTAGTCTTGCCCGCGACCCTGCTCACCGGCGCGGCGGGCCAGGGCAAAACCCGGGCCGCCATCCAGCGGGTGAAGGCCCTCATGCGCCGCAAGCTGTTCGGCAAGGTCTGGATATTACTGCCCACCGAGCTGCAAATCAGCGCCTTTCGCACCCGTCTGCTGGACGAACTGGGCGAGGCAGCTCACTTTGGTGTGGAGTTCTTTCACTTCTACGACCTGTGCGCACGGCTGCTGGAAATCGTCGGAACGCCGCAGCGACGGGTTCAAGACACGGCGCGCTTCCGCATTCTGCGCCACCTCCTGACCGAGCAGCGCCACGAACTGGAATACTTCCGCGCCATTGCCGAGACGCCCGGCTTTGTGGCGCTGCTCGCAGAATTTATTCAGGAATTGAAGCAGGCGCGCATCACGCCTGAAGATTTCGAGAAGGTGGCGGCCACACCCAAGGATCGTGACCTGGCCCGGCTGTACACAGCTTACCAGACACTGCTGCGGCAGCGCAATCTGGTCGATGGCGAAGGCGAGGGCTGGCTGGCGCTGGCGCGCCTGGAAGCATCGCTTGACCTGACCTTCGACGTTGATTTGCTGATCGTGGATGGCTATGACCAGTTCAACCCGGTGCAGGCGCAACTCCTGGCGCAGCTTGCCGGGCGTGTCCGCGAAATGCTCCTGACGCTGACCTACGACCCCGCGCGCGCACAAACGGCCCATCAGCGTTTTGCCCAGACGCGCGCCACGCTCATCGGCTACGGTGTGTTCAGCGAGAAGTCGCTGGCCGAACTTCCACAGACAGATCGTCGGTCTGTGTTACAGCATCTTTCCGGCAACCTGTTCGACATTCACCCCGAACAGGCGGCCAACGATGGCGCATTGACGCTTATCGAAGCGCCGGATCGCCGCCGCGAAGTGCTGGCCGTGCTGCGCCGGGTCAAGGGGCTGCTGCGGGCGGGCATCGCGCCGGAACAGATCGCCATCCTGGCCCGTAATCTGGAACCCTACACGCCCTATTTCCTGGAAACAGCGCCCGCGTTTGGCGTTCCCCTGACGAACCGACGCGGGTCGCCGCTGGCTCAGAATCCGGCTGTCGCCAGCCTGCTGTCGCTGATCGACCTGTCCGCAGCAGACTTTCCGCGTCGGGCAACGATGGACGCGCTGCACAGCGTCTACCTGGACTGCCCCGACCTGACGGTGGATCAGATCGCCGCGCTGGAAAAAGTCAGCCGGGGGCGCATCGTGGTGCGCGGGCGCGAGAACTGGTTGGAAGCCATCGAGCAGGCGGCGCAGTTGACCGAGGACGAAGACGGCAACATGCCGCCCGACAAGCTGTCCGAACCCATCGCCAATGCGCTCCTCGAAGGCATGGCGCGGTTCTTCACGCGCATCACGCCGCCGGAGCAGGCCACCGCGCGCCAGTATGTCGCCTGGCTGGAATCGCTGATCGGCCCTGACCCGGCGCTGTTGGACGAGGGCGATGACGACGGGCGTAATGACGACGGGCACGACGGCTCGACAGGGCACTTTCGGCTGATCGAGCGCATCCGCGAGGGCAATGACCCGGCCATTGTCGCCCGTGACCTGCTGGCGATGGCCGGTCTCAAGCAGGTTTTCCGCGATGTCCTCTCGGCCTACGAACTGGTGGACGCCTACCAGCGGGTGGCGTGGGAAACCTTCCGGCTCGATTTACGAATTGCCATTGACAATGCAAAGGCCAATCCGGGACAGGCTGCCAACCGGTTGGGGCAGGTGCTGCTGGCTTCGGTCTACGAGGCGCGCGGCCTGCCACACGATCACGTCTTTTTGCTCGGCCTCTCGGAAGGGGAGTTCCCGGCGCGGGTGGGCGAGGACAGTCTGTACACGGACGAGGAACGCCGCCAGATGCAGGCCCAAAAGCTGCCCGTGCTGACGCGCGCCGAAATGGCCGACGAGAGCAGTCTGTTTTACGAGATCACGGCGCTGGCGCAGCGATCCCTGACCCTGACGCGCCCCTATGTGGACGAGAAAGGCGACGAGTGGCCCGCTTCCCCCTACTGGCGCGCGACGCAGGCTGTGGTCGATGTGTCCGCAGAGCGTCTGCCCATTGCGGCGACGGCCACGCTCAAAGACGCCGCTCAACTCTCCGAGGTTATGGTGGCGCTGGCTCAGGCCCTCAATGACAGGCCAGCGCCCACACAGGCGTTGCTCAACACCCATTACTGGCTGATGGGCCAGCCGCAGACTGCGCCGCGCTGGAAAAACGTCCTGCACTGCCGCCAGGTCGAGCATCGCCGCGCTTCCGAGAGTGTCCCGCATGACGCCTACAGCGGGCATCTATCCGATCCGCATCTGCTGGCGCTGATCGCGGAAAAGATGGGGCCGGATCGCCTGTGGAGTGCCAGCCAGTTCAACGAGTATGGAACCTGCCCCTACAAATTCTTTGCCCGGCGGTTGCTGCAATTGCAGGCGCTCGAAGAACCGGAAGAAGGCATCAATGCCATTCAGTATGGGCTGCTGGTTCACAAAATCCTTGAGCACACCTACCGCCAGATCGGCGAGGAAGGGCTGGTCATCGAGCAGGCCAACCAGCAGCGCGCACTCGAAATCCTCGAAGACGTGCTGGATCAAGACCTGGCCGCTGCACCGGCGCGCTACCTGTTCCGGGCCACACCCATGTGGGAGCAGGAACAGGCCGTCTTGCGGCGCAAGCTGCGCACGCTGATCGCGCAGGATTTCTCCGCCGAAAGTCCGCTCTCAACGTTGCTGACCGGTGCGCGACGCGCTTACCGGCAAGAAGTCCGCTTTGGCTTTGACGGCCAGGACGCGGTGATCATCGACGGCGGCGACATGCCGCTGCGCGTGCGCGGCGCGATTGATCGCGTGGACGTGATCGGCGATACGCTGGTGGTGATCGACTACAAAACCGGTTCCAGTCCGATTCCGGCCTCGGAGATGGTGGAGGGCCGCAATGTGCAGATGATGCTCTACATTCTGGCCGCGCAGCAGGTCATGGCGGGCAGACAGATCGGCGGCGGAGCTTTCTGGCACATCACGCCCAACAAACTCAGCGGGGATATTGCCGCCGACGATGCCCAGATCGAAGAGGCGCGTGCGAACCTGCACGAGCGCATCAAGCAGGGGCGACAGGGTGTGTTCATCACCGTGCCGAGCAAAACGGGCAAACCGCACTGCGCCAGCTACTGCGAATACAGCCAGTTATGCCGGACGGATCGCACCAGCCACCGCAAGCCGATCCGGTCTTGAAGATTGATTGACCTCACTCCGGCAGTTCGCTCGGCGGGACGATGGGGCGCGGCGAGGGGAGCAGTTGGGCGCGCGTGGCAGCGGTCTCGCCCATGCCCGGTTGCCATTCGTCGGCCAGCGCGCCCGCCGCTCGCGTTAATTCCAGGCCACCCAGATTGCGCGCGATGACCTCCACCATATCGGGCCGCACCCAGGCCACCGAATCGACCTGGACGGCTACCGCGCCCGCTTCCAGGTAATCGCGCGCGTCGCCGGGGTTGTGAATGCCGCCACTGCCGATGATCGGGATTTTGACGTGGGAAGCGATCTGCCCGACGGCGCGGAGGGCCAGCGCTTTCAGCCAGGGGCCATAAACCCGCCCACCGACAAGCTGCCCGGACAGTGGATCGCGGGCTGTGCCGCGCGGCGGGGACGCGATCACCAGCGCGTCGGCTCCGGCCTCTTCCGCCGCGCTCGCCACGTGGGCGGCGTAGTACAGTGGCAGGCGGGCCAGAATAGGCAGATGGGTATGCTGGCGAAGCGTGCCGATCATGAGCCGGGCATCGCGGTGTGTGGCCTGGTCACTCAGCCCGATTTCCAGGGCCACAATACCCTCGTGGTTTTCCAGCGCGTCGGCGCACCTGCCGATTTCGTCCGGCGATGTGGCGACCAGGTGGACGATGATCGGAACCAGGCTGGCCTTCCACTTCGCTGCATAGGTGCGATATACCTGATGAATGCCGGGGTTGGGCAGCCCGGTATGAACCAGCACACCGCTGTCCAGCGGCACGACCCGTGTCCCGGCAGCGGCGCGGCGCGGCTTCCAGGTGATCGGGTTGGTGACGATGGCCCCTAGCTTGCTGAGGTCGATCAGCCTGGCATACTCACCCGCATAACCGAACACGCCCGAAGCGCCGATGACCGGGTTAGATAGCTGTAAAGGCTGCTTGCCTGACGTGATCTGAGTCATGCTTTGCCCTCCGGCGCCAGCAGGTGCAGCGTTGTCAGGTCGAAGGCCATGCCCTCGGTGCAGGCCGGGACTTCCTCGCCGCTGCGACGGATCAGACACGCCTGGCACGCCCCGACTCCGCACGGCAGGGGCGGCTGGAACAGCCCATATACGTACTGCGCCGGGACTTCCATCTTCACCTGCCGGATGCTGTCCAGAAGTTGCGTGTAATAGGACATGTCGTAGGGTGGCGGCGCGACGGCAAAGACCTGCTCGGCCCAGCGCAGCGTTTCCGGCTGGTCGGGCCATTTGCCCTGGTCGTCGCCCCGGATCACTTCCACTTCTTCGGGTAGCGCTTCGAGCGGGTAGTGAATGGCCGCGCCAAGCAAGGCCAGGGAGACGGCAGCGCCCTGTGCCAGCGCGGTTTCGGCCAGCATCATCAACGCCGCCGGGGTCGCTTCGTGGGCGATCAGCAGCAGCGTCCGGATTTTTTCACGCATCGGGAGCGGCCTGCCGATTGGCCCGATCAGGCTGACGATCTGCCCCGGCGTATAGACCTGCCCGGCGGGCCGCTCGATGGTCAGGCTGGACCCATTGCGGTGAACGGGCGTCCAGGGTTCGCGCAGATACGGATCGAATGAAGCGGTTGTGCGCGCCAGAAAAAGCTGGCCCGCGCCGACGTTGCGGTGCGCCCTGTCTACGGCTACGTCGAGGCGCTGCACCGTCGCCGAAACACGCCGGACTCGTTCGATGATGGCTTGTGCTTCTTGCATGGCAAAAGCCTACACCGCGTGCGGGGAATGTGCAAGCAGAAACCGGATGGGACTACTGCCAGGTCCGGCAACAGCCAAAGGATGTACAATAAGTTGGCGACAGGACGTCCGTTATTCTCCAAAGAGTGGACACCTATGAATATCCTTTTTATTCACGGCGCGTGGATGACTCCGCTTTGCTGGGAAAAGTTTGCGGGTTTCTTCGACAGCAAAGGGGTCAGGTGGCAGGCTCCCGCGTGGCCCTATAAAGACGCCCCGATAGAGACACTCCGGGCACACCCTGATCCGAATCTGGCCGGACTCGGCATCACGGAAATCGTCGATCATTATGACAGAATCATCCGGGGACTGCCGGAGCCGCCGGTGTTGATCGGCCATTCATTTGGCGGTTTGTTCACGCAAATGCTGCTGGATCGGGGCCTGGGTGCAGCAGGCATCGCCATCGATTCCGCGCCGCCCAAAGGCGTGAACCCGTTTCGCCCCACCGTGTTCCGCGCCAACCTGCGCATCCTGGCAACGCCGGGCGGCTGGCATAAGATCATCCAGCCATCGTTTGCGGACTTTCAGTACGGCTTCGCCAACAATATGCCGCAGCCAGAACAGCGGGCGGCCTTTGATCGGTATGTCGTGCCTGAAAGCGGGCGGCCCTTCTTCCAGAGCGCGTTCGCCATGTTTAACAACATCACACGGGTCAACTTCGCCAACAACCGCCGCGCGCCGCTGCTGCTCATCGCCGGTTCTGTCGATCACCTCTGCCCAGCGGCCATGATCCGCGACAATTACGCCAAATACAGACAAAGCACAGTACGTACCGACTTCAAGGAATTCGAGAACCGTGCCCACTGGATCATCGGGCAGCCGGGCTGGGAGGAAGTCGCGGACTATTGCCTGGAGTGGATTCAGCGCCTCTGACGAGCAATTGAGATGATTGGTCAATCGACGATGGATAATCCGCCGCGAGCGGATGTCAGATCTGCTCGCCCTGTGCCTGCTGAATGGGCGGGATGGGCGTTGGGGTCGGCGTCAGCGTCCAGGTGGCGGGCGCAGCCGGATTGGGCGTTTTGGTGGGCAGTGGTGTTGGCGTCCGGGTCGGCGTTGCGCTCGGTATATCGGTGACGGTGGGCAGCGGGGTAAAGGTGTTGGTGGGTCGCTTGGTGGGGTTCATCGGATCAAGCACGCTGTTGTGCATATAACCGATCTGCGGGATTGGATCGTCCGGCTTGAGGTTGACTTCGTACCACTCCGGGTCGTCTGATGCCACACCGAACACACAGATTTTCATGCCCTGCGACGGCATGGTGATCGTGCCGCACGTCTCTTTGGGGCACTCCCGCACGCGGGCACGCACCGGCTTCACGCGGAAATCCTGGCAGACGCGCGGCGGTGTCGTGGTGATGTTCAGGGGCTGGCTGAAATCGAGTGTCGGCATCTGCGTCTGCGCATCGGTGGTGGCTGTCTGGTTGGAGAGAGCGGCATTGGTGGCGGGTGCGGCGATGTTGCCGCTCGACTCGAAAAAGGCTATCAGCCCGCGCCAGATGTAATAGCCGCCAAAAACAAGCAGCAGCGCGGCAATCACCGTCAGCCAGGTCGGTACGGATCGGGATTGGCGAGGGTACATCGCGGTCAACCCTCACGTTTGTTAATTCTCAAACTGTCTCACAATAAAAACACTCAGCCGATAGATTGTTCACCTAACGGCTGAGAGTATAACGCAATTTCCAGGTTGAGCAGTTGAAACAGCGGCTTCGGCGCTTAATCTCGCCCGCCGCGCTGGATCGCCAGCTTGACCTCGCCAATGGCGCGCGTCACTTCGATACCGCGCGGGCAGGCAGGCGTGCAGTTGTAGATCGTGCGGCAGCGCCAGACGCCGGCCGGGTCAGCCATCACTTCCAGGCGCTGTTTTGTGCCCTGGTCGCGGCTGTCGAAGATAAAGCGATGCGCCTGCACGATGGCCGCCGGGCCGACATACTCGCTGTTGGCCCAGAAACTGGGGCAGCTTGTCGTGCAACACGCGCACAGGATGCACTTCGTCGTGTCGTCGTAGCGCTCGCGCTCGGCGATGGTTTGCAGGCGCTCGCGTTCGCGGCCCTCCGAATCGACGGGTGGCTTGCTGTCGTTGATGAAATAGGGCAGCACGGATCGGTAATGTTCCCAGAACGGCTCAAAATCGACCACCAGGTCTTTGATGACCTTCAGGCCCAGGATCGGCTCGACCTGGATGACGGGTTTATCGCCAAACTCTTGAAGCAGCACCTTGCACGCCAGCCGGTTGCGCCCATTGATGCGCATAGCATCCGAGCCGCAGATACCCTGCGCGCAGGATCGGCGCAGCGTCAGCGTACCGTCCTGCTCCCACTTGACGCGGTGCAGCAGTTCCAGGACGCGATCCGTCGGGGAGCAGTCTTTGAGTGTGTAGTTGCCCCAGTAGGGTTTCTTATCTTTTTCCGGGTTAAAGCGCCGGATGCGCATGGTGATGTCCACGTGTTTACCCCTGTTCTAGATATATGCCTCACCCCCGGCCCCTCTCCACCTTGTGGAGAGGGGAGGAGCCAGTGTCGAGCGCAGTGCCCACCAGTTCCCCCTCTCTGCTTGCGGAGAGGGGGTGAGGTCAATACACGCGCTCTTTGGGTTGGTATTTCGTGATCACGACCGGCTTGTAGTCGAGCGTGATCTTGTCGCCGTCCTTGCAGGCCAGCGTGTGCTTGAGCCAGTTCACATCATCGCGCTTCGGGAAGTCTTCGCGGGAATGTCCCCCCCGGCTTTCCTGGCGGGCCAGCGCCGACACCGCCGTCACCTCGGCGATGTCAAGTTGGCAGCCCAGTTCCCAGGCTTCCAGCAGATCGGTATTGAAGCGCGAGCCGCGATCATCGATGGTCAGGTCTTTCCGGTAGGCTTCTTTCATTTCGCGGATCGTCTCAATGGCCTGCCGCATGTCCTTCTCAGTGCGGAAGACCCCAACATAGTCCATCATCGTTTGCTGCATTTTCTGACGCAGCACCGCGGGCCGGGTCTTGCCATTCGCCTTACGGATGCGCTCGATCTCGGCCTCGGCTTCTTTCCCGGCGTCGGCGGGCAGCGGCACGAAATCAGCCTGTTTGCAGAACTCAACGGCGTGCTTCCCGGCACGGCGGCCAAACACCACCAGGTCAACCAGCGAGTTCGTGCCAAGCCGGTTCGCGCCGTGTACGCTGACGCAGGCACACTCGCCCGCCGCATACAGGCCGGGGATAATTGTGTTGTGGGCGTCGGCGATACCGCAGCCGTCATTGTTGGTCGGGATGCCGCCCATCGCATAGTGCGCCGTTGGTTGAATGGGCATGGGTTCGCGCGTCGGGTCAATGCCCGCATAGGTGCGCGATTGATCGACGGTTTCGGCCAGCTTGGTTTCGATGAAATGCACGTCGATGCGGCGCGTTTCACCCGCTTCGGCCAGGTAGCGATTAACGGTGTCCGGCGTCACGTCCAGGTACACGTAGCGCTTGCCCTTGATGCCCCGCCCCTCGCGCAGTTCCAGGTAAATGGCGCGAGAGACGACGTCGCGGCTGGCAAGGTCTTTGATCTTGGGTGCGTAGCGTTCCATGAAACGTTCGCCGCGCCCGTTGATCAGCACGCCGCCTTCGCCGCGCACGCCTTCAGTGATCAGGAAGCCCGTCGGGTACAGGCCCGTCGGGTGGAACTGGTAGAATTCCATGTCCTCCAACGGGATGCCGCGCCGGAAGCAGATGGCCGCGCCGTCACCGGTCAGGCTGTGGGCGTTGCTGGTCACTTCCCAGCACTTGCCCCAACCACCCGTAGCGAACACAACGGCCTTGCCCTGGAAGATGTGCAGGTCGCCCCTATCGATGTTGATGGCGACCACGCCCGCCACCCGGCCATCGTTCATGATCAGGTCGATGACGTGGTATTCGTCGAAGAAATTGACGTTGTTCTTGATGCACTGCTGGTAGAGCGTTTGCAGGATCATATGCCCGGTGCGGTCAGCGGCGTGGCAGGCCCGGCGAACCGGTTGGCCTGTCTCGTTGTTGGTGTGGCCGCCAAAGCGCCGCTGCGAGATTTTGCCATCCTCGGTGCGATCAAAGGGCAGGCCGAAGTGTTCCAACTCGATCACGGCGTCGATGGCTTCTCGCGCCAGGATTTCCGCGGCGTCCTGGTCGGTCAGGTAGTCGCCGCCCTTGATGGTATCGAAGGCGTGCCACTCCCATTTGTCTTCTTCGAGATTGCCAAGCGCTGCCCCGATTCCGCCCAGGGCTGTGCCCGTGTGGGAGCGCGTCGGGTACAGCTTGCTCAGAACAGCGGTATTCGTGCCTTTCGAGGCGTGCAGCGCGGCCATCAAGCCTGCGCCGCCTGCGCCCACGATCAGCACGTCAAACTTGTGCATTTCCATGTCAATTGACTCCTGCTTACCGGATCGCCTGGGTGGTCTGCTCAAGCATCCGAACGGTGTCAGTGGGTATGGTGTTGAGGATCGCCAGCCCGCCGATCACGATCAGGCCGATGGCTGTCGCAAGGATAGCGATGTTCATGCCGCGATTGATGACGATGTTGTGCGCGTAGTCGTTGACCACGTAGCGCAGGCCACTGAAACCGTGAATGACCGCCAGGATGAGCAGGCCAACGTCGTAGATACGCCAGATGAACACGCCCGCGAACATGGTGTTCCAGCGCAGCGCGACAAACTCCGGCGCAGTCCCGCTCATGTTGGCGGCGCTACCGGCTACGGCGGTGGCGCCCACCGGGGTAACGCCCGCCGTCGTGATGTCGAACACACCCTGGATGACGTGCATCATGGCAAGGTGGCCCAACACGAGCGGGATGATCAGGATGCCCGACACGCGCATAAATGTCCAGATGAATTTATCGATCTGGCTGGTGTGGCCGTGCTTTGGCTGGTTGACGCCCGGCAGTAGCGAATAGACTGCCGAGACCGCGATCCCGATCACTAGGACGGCGACCACGCCCGCCGCGAACTTCGACTGCGTGCTGATGATCTCTTGCAGGTACAGATTGAAGCCAGAAATGCGGTAATGATCGAGGACGTGGGTAAACATGAGGACAAACGTGGGAACGAGAATGATAATCGTACCCAGCATCACCAGGCGGGCTGCGTCGGCCTGTTTCGACCACCACTTTGGCCGCCAATCGAAGATGACGATGCGGAAGCCGTTCAATGCATGGTAGACCACGCACGCCACCAGCGCGAACTCGCCGACAGTAAACAGAGGACTCTGATACTGGCGGATGGCTTCTTTATAGAGTTCCGGGTAAAAGACCGCCCACGAGGTATCGATGACGTGCAGGAACAAGAAGAGCAGCGTACCCAACCCCGCGATACGATGCAGTGCCCAGCTCCACTGACCAATTTTGCCGCGATAACGCAGCGTCTCGGTAATCGTAAGGACTAACGTTGCCATGAGGCTTGACTCCTCAAGAAGTGGGATACGGTGGGGAAACTTTTTCTGGTCGCCATTATAGCGCAGCAATCCAGGGACGCACATCCAGTTGTCTGATAATGCGCTGCATATGACATTGCTCACTCTCCGGGAAAGTGCGTTGCAGCGCTCTGTGGTGCGCGCTATACTTCGCCTTCAAAACCTCATTAAGCATACGTGCACGGACCTGGACATGGTACACCACCCTGTCAGCGGTTGGCATTCATCCCCAAGCCTAAAGGAGAACCTGTTATGACCGAGAAAACTGCTGCGCCAGCGCCTGCCGCTGGAAAGGGCCTTCAGAATGTCGTTGTCGGCCAGACAAAACTCAGCCTGGTAAACGGTACAGAAGGCAAACTCATCTATGCTGGGTATAACATCGAAGACCTTGCCGAACACGCCACCTTCGAAGAAGTGATTTATCTGTTGTGGCACGGCAAGCTGCCCACTCAATCACAGCTTGAAGAATTGCGGAAGAACCTGTTTGCCGAAATGTCACTTTCGCCGGAAATTCTGGCCCTGATGCGGCAGTTCCCCAAGAAAGCCACGCCGATGGCTGTGCTGCGTACCACCGTCTCGGCCCTGGCGTTGTGGGACGCGGACGCCGACAACAATTCGCCTGAGCAGAACCGTCGTAAGGCCACGTTGCTGACGGCCAAGACCCCGACCATTGTGGCCGCCTGGGAGCGCATTCGGACCGACAAAGAGCCACTCCAACCTCGCGCCGACCTGAGCCTGGCCGCCAACTTCCTGTACATGCTCAAGGGCACGGAGCCGCAGAAACAGGAAGTCGCAGTCATGGACGCTTATCTGGTGCTGCTGTCCGAGCACGGCATGAACGCCAGCACGTTCAGCGCGCGCGTCACGACCAGCACCCTCTCCGATATGTACAGCGCCATCACGACGGCCATCGGCACGCTGAAGGGCGCGGCGCACGGCGGGGCCAACGAGGAAGCCATGCGCATGTTCTTCGAGATCGGCAGCGCCGACAACGTTGAGCAGTGGTTCAAGGACAATGTCAAGACGGGCAAGAAGCGCGTCATGGGCATGGGCCACCGCGTCTACAAGGCGCTTGACCCCCGCGCGGCAGTGCTGAACAGCAAATCCAAAGCGATGGCCGAGGCGACCAATAACATGAAGTGGTACGAACTGGCCGCCAAGCTCGAAAAGACGGCCCGCGCCGACGAGGACTTCATCAAAAAGAACCTGTATGCTAACGTCGATTATTACAGCGCCATTGCCCTCTACACGATTGGCATTCCGATGGATCAGTTCACGCCCCTCTTCGCCATTGCGCGCGTGCCCGGCTGGTGCGCGCACATCTTCGAACAATGGGCAGACAACCGCCTGATCCGGCCCGACGTAGAGTACGTCGGCCCGATGGGCTTGAAGTGGATCCCCATCGAACAGCGCGGGAACTAGAAGGTACTGGCTGACCTCACCCCTGCCCCCTCTCCAACTGGAGAGGGGAACCAGTTCGCACCTCTACCAATAGCGGTTCCTTTAACTTCTGGCGAAAGCAAACCCGAATATGTTTTTCCAGACCGGGCTGGATGGAACTGCTAATCGGCCAGTTGCATTGCCGCCCGATTCGGTGTAGGCTGAATCAATGAGGGCGAGGAGGATGTGAAATGGTCGGCATCACTCAAGGTGAACACAAGGAAGATGTCTGGGAAGTAACCTGGAAATTTGAGGACGCTTCTTTTGAAACCTTGCAGGAGATCGCCGAAGAGCAGATTTATCGATCCGGGACGACAGTCTTCAAGGAAGGCGACCCGGCGGATGGGATGTATCTCGTCCTGAAAGGGGCAGCCATCATCACCCGCAAGATGCCAGGCGGCGAGGAGCGCACAGTTGCCATCGTCACCGAGGGTCAGTCCTTTGGCGAAGTCGGCCTGCTGGTCGATCACCCGCGCCGGGCCACTGTCGTCGCGGGGACGGACATCCGCGTTTTGAAAATCACGCGCACGGTGTTGGATTTGCTGCACAAGAATGCTCCCGATATGGCCTACATGATGTACCAGGTATTGGCGCGTTCCCTGGCCGAGCAACTGATGAACACCCTCGAAGCCCGCCAGAAAGCCGACTAAACCGGTTACGGGCTTCCCGCCTACGATTTCCACCTGACTCAAGAGGAATGATGCGTTTGAAGAACCGGGGTGCATGGGCTGTCACCCTTGCGCTGATCTTGCTGCTTGCCGCGCTGCTGCGGCTGTGGAACATTAACAAAGAGAGCTTCTGGGCCGACGAAGGCTGGTCGATGCTGCTGTCGAAAGGGCCGACTCTGCCCGACGTGGTGCAGGCAATGGCAAACGACCAGCATCCGCCGCTGTATTTTGCGCTGCTGCACTACTGGATCGACCTGACAGGCAACAGCGAAGTGACGACGCGGCTGCTGTCCACCTTCTGGTCGCTGGTCGGCGTGGCCCTGGCCTACCGGATCGGCACAGAGCTATTCTCACCCGGCGCAGGTGCGGCGGCGGCACTCATGCTGGCCCTGGCCGATAACGACACGATGCTGGCCCAGGAAGCCCGTCATTATACGCAGATGGCGACCCTGGCCGCCCTCTCCACACTCTTCTACTTCCGCTATTTCCGCCTCGCCTCCCGCAGAAACGGCGTCGGCTGGCTGCTCTCGTCCTCGGCGCTGATGTATACGCACTACCTGGGCGTCTTCATCCTGCTCGTCCAACTGATCCACATGGCGATCTTCGCCCGTCCGTTGCGCCGCCTGGGGGACATGCTGTTTCGCTGGCTGGCGGTTGGCCTGTCGTGGCTACCCTGGGGGTTTGTTTTCATCGAGCAAAGCCTGGTGCGCTATACCCGCCCCAGGCTGTACCAATCGACCATGCCCAATACGCCGGAGACGTTTGCGCTTGTTCGGGGCGATCTGCTGGGCGCGCACTTTGGCCTGACCTTCGGCCTGCTGCTGCTCGGCCTGGTCTACGTCTGTTACCGGGATGGCAGGATGCGCCTCAACTGGCGGCCTGCCCGCCCGACGCTATACCTGGCGCTGTGGTTCGCCGTGCCCATCGTGAGCATCGTCGCCATCAACACCCGCTACGGCATCCTGACGCCGCGCAACTTCCTGCTGATCACCCCCGCCATCGCCGTCCTGATCGGGCACGGGTTGATGAACCTGGATCGGCCCGCCCGGACGTTTCTGCTGGCCGTGCTGGTTGTGGTCGGCCTGACCACGACGGACGCCTATTTCATCAAACCGCCCTGGCGCCAGGTGGCGCTGGATATTGTCAATTACTGGGATCGGCGCGAGCCGGTGCTGATGGACGTGTGGGTCGATGACCTGGCGCTGCGCTACCACATCGGGCGCGACCTGCACGCCGATCCGGCCTCACTGCCGCTGCTTTCGATGCCCGAATGGCGCGAGCAGTACCGCGAAGCCTTCTACGCCTACTTGCTGCAAACCCTGAGCGACAAAGACTCGCTGTGGCTGGCCTACTGGGGCGACCCGCAGGCGACGCTGATCGGCTGGCTGGCGCAGCAGGGCTTCACACGCACTGGCACACAGATGGAAACGCACCTGGGAACCAACCAGATTTTTGTGTACCGCTATGACCGCGTTCCCGGCAACAGTATCGTGAGGTTTGGCGATCTGTTTGAGTTGAAGCGCTACCAGATCGAGCCAGAAAACCCACAGCCGGGCGACGTAGTGCGCACCAATCTGCTCTGGCAAGCGCTCCAGCATCCAGCGCTTGGTTACAGCGTATCGGTATTCGTGCTGAACAGCAGCGGCCAGCTCGTAACACAGCACGACGCACCGCCCTTTGAAGGCCGCTCGCCGACAGACCAGTGGCAGCCCGGCGACGCGCGCTTCGACAGCCACCGGCTGGTGCTTCCATCTGATCTACCGCCGGGGCAGTACCAGATCGGCCTCAAGGTCTACTGGTATGGGGATGGAAAACCCCTGCCCGTTAACGGCGAACGACCAGCCGAGTACTTTGTCTTGAAGGTATTTACGATTTCCGGTGGGAAGTGATCAGGATGCCCATGTCCCCTCGAAAATTCGTCCTGTTCGACATCGACGGTACACTGCTTCGTGCATCGGGCAGCGGCAAAGCGGCCACCGAACGGGCCATGCGTGAGGTCTTTGGCACGGTCGGGCGGCTGGCCGAGTACCGCTTCAGTGGGAAAACGGATTGGTTCACGCTGCTGCACCTGCTGACGCCTGAAGGCTTCACCGAAGCCGAGGTTGAAGCGGCGCTGGTCGATTACGACCTGGCGCTGGCGCGGCACATGAGCGAGATCATGAAGGATTACCGCATCCACGCCCTGCCCGGCGCGCACGAACTGGTGAGGGCGCTGCAAGCGCGCCCCGATGTGGTGATCGGCATTCTGACCGGCAATATGCCGCAGATGGCCGCGATCAAGCTGCGGGCAGCAGGGTTTGATCCAGGCGATTTTGCAGTGGCCGTCTACGGTTCGGAGGCCCCCATGCGGCGGCAGCTTGTCCCCCTGGCGATTGATCGTGCCGAGCAGTATTGCGGGCTGCGCTTCACACCAGCGGACGTGATCATCATCGGTGACACGCCCGACGACATCGACTGTGCGCATAGCATCGGCGCGAAGGCGATTGCAGTGGCAACGGGTATGCAGTCGCGGGCGGAACTGGAACAGCATCCCCCGGTCACAGTTCTGGACGATCTGGCGGACACGCGCGCCGTGCTTGCCCTTATCCTGGACGATGCCCATCAAAACTTGCGAATTTGAGCAGCCTCGGTAAAGTTTGGTGCACACGACGCCTGGAAGGAATAAGTTCATGCAATATCAGTTGTTAGACATCACACTCGAATACTGTGCGGTCTGAAACTATACGCCGCGCGCTGTCAGTTTGACAGACGAAATTCTCAGTGAACGGGATATCGAAATCTACATCGGATCGTGGCGGTTGATTCCGAGCAAGGGCGGGGTCTTCGAGGTCACGGTCAACGGCGAACTGGTGTACTCGAAAAAGGCCACAGGCCGGCACGCCCAGCCGGGCGAAATCCGTGCGGCCATTCTCGCCAAACTTGCGGAGTTACGTGGTGAACAGGGCCAGAAGCCATCCGGCCCGGCAAGCGCAGGCGGAAGTTGAGCGCGGCTTGCCGCGAATGCCCAAGTTCTGTACTATAGCAGCATACGGCAATCTACTCATTCGGAGCGTGCGCCATTAACGCTTTAACGCGGCAACGGCTTGCCCAACTGATGACAGTGTTCGTGCTTGCCACGATCCTGGTGGCCTGCGGTGGCGGTGCAACAGCCGTCCCGCCCACGCTGCCGCCCTCGGCCACTCCCACCCTGCGCCCGACGCTGCTGCCGACAGTCGGCACGTCCGTGCCGCTGGGTTCCGAGGCGCGTCCCTATCAGGTGGTCCTCGTGCCACCGAAGGACAGCAGCGAAACCGGCACGTCCCTGGCGAAGTTCCTGAATGACCGCACCGGGCTGGCTTTCAAGGTCGAGATCGTGTCCAGTTATGGCGACGTGCTGGCGGCGCTGTGCGGCGAAACGCCGACCTTCGGCTGGGTGGATGGCTGGGCGCTGCTGGCGGCTCAGGCGCAGGGGTGCAGCACGCCCGCCCTCAAGATTCAGCCGAGCGCAGCGAACAGTGTTCGCGCCGATCTGGTCGTGCGCACCGTCAACAAGATTACAGCGGTGGCTGCCTTCAAAGACCGTCTCTTCTGCCGCCTGAACAGCCAGGACGTGGTAAGCTGGATTTTGCCCTCGATCATGATGCGGGGCGCGGGTTTTGATCCGGCGAACCTGAAAGGTACGCTCGAATTTCCCGACACGGCGACCATGCTGCAAGCGCTGGCCGACGGTGCATGTGTGGCGGCGGCCATCCCTGCCGGGACACTGACCCAATACCAGATCACCGATAGAAGCGGCCCGGCGGACATCACCAAAGCCATCAACGTCCTTGCCACCTCGCCCGAAGTTCCCCCGGGCGGGCTGATGATCTCGTCCAACGTCCCGACTGATGTGGCCGAGACGGTGACGAAATTGTTTGTTGATCACCAGGACGAACTCAAAGGGTTGGTCGAGGCCGATCAACTCGTAACGGCCTCGTCCAGCGATTATGCCGACTTTGAGAAGTTCTTGCTGGCAGGCGGGGTGAATCTGAAAACGCTGGGCCAGTGATGGTGTATGGCTGATCTGGCTGTCATCCTGGTGACATGGAACGTGCGCGGGCTGGTGCTGGATGCGCTGCGTTCGCTGTACGACGATCTAAATACGACGAACGTCACGGCGCAGGTGTGGGTCGTGGACAATGCCTCGTCGGATGGCACATCAGATGCGATTCGCGCCGAATTTCCAGATGTCCAACTAGTTGCCAGCCAGAAAAACCTGGGCTTCGCCGCAGGCAATAATCTGGCGCTGCGCGCGCTTGGCTTCTGCGATCAGCCAGCGCCCAACCCGGCGGGGCCACGCGCCGTATTTCTGCTCAACCCTGATACGCTCGTGCAGCGCGGCGCAGTACGCGCCCTGTACGACGCCCTGTTCAGCCTGCCGAGGGCCGGGTTGGCCGGCGCGCAGTTGGCCTACGCGGACGGCGGCTTGCAGCACAGCGCCTTTCGCTTTCCGGGGCTGGTGCAGATCGTGATCGATCTGTTCCCCGTGCCTGCGCGTCTGTACGAGAGCCGCCTGAACGGGCGCTATCCCCGTGCGTTGTACAGGGGGTCTGAGCCATTCGCCGTCGATCACACGCTTGGCGCGACGATGATGCTGCGCCGTGAAGTGATCGAACAGACCGGGCTGTTTGACGAGCAGTTCTTCATGTACTGCGAAGAAATCGACTGGAGTATGCGCATCCGGCAGGCGGGCTGGCAGATTTACGTCGTGCCGCAGGCGCACATCACGCACCTGGAAAGCCAGAGCGCCGGGCAGATTCGGCCCACCAGCCTGGTCAATCTGTGGACGAGCCGTCTCCGCCTCTATGCCAAACATTACAACCCCGTCTGGCTGGCTGTCGCACGGCAACTGGTGCGGATCGGGATGCGTCTGCAAATCCGCAAGGCACAGCAATCCCAGACGTTGACCGCCGGGCAAAAAGAGGCCCTGATCGGAGCCTATCACACCATCATAGAGCGCTGCGGACAGTTACCGTGAGCGACCTCGAAATCCATCGCTGGCCTGCGCTGCTGCGAACGCTGATCCAGGCCTGGGGCCTGAGCGTCGTGGCAAAAAGACAACCCCGGTAAGCGCCATGTCGCTGGTTGCGATCATCCTGACCCACGACGAAGCCGCCAACGTGACGGCGTGTATCGAAAGCGTGCGCTGGGCCGACTCGATTCTGGTCTTTGATTCGTTCAGCGAAGACAATACCGTTCAGTTGGCGGAAGCGGCGGGCGCGCGGGTCATTCAGCGTGCTTTCGACAACTACTCGGCGCAGCGTAGTGCGGCATTGCAAGCAGTCAGCGACGAGTGGGTGTACTTTGTGGATGCTGACGAGCGTTCCACTCCCGAACAGGCCGCTGAGATTCGCGCCCGGATCGCTGACCCCGCCTGCGATGGTTACTGGGTTCCGCGCCACAACTACATTTTCGGGCGTCTGACGTGCCACGCGGGCTGGTATCCCGACTACCAACTCCGCCTGCTGCGGCGTGCCCGTGCCCGCTACGATATGACGCGCGAGGTTCACGAACTGGTCATTCTGGACGGCGAGGCCGGCTATCTGAAGACGCCTCTGGTTCACTACAATTACCGCGATCTGGCGCAGTTCATTCGCAAGCAAGAAGTCTACACGGATTTCGCCGCCCATGACCTGTTCAAACAGGGTGTGCGCATCAAGCCGCAGAATTACGTGCTGCAACCGCTGCGCCATTTTCTCTGGCGCTTTGTCACGCTGCACGGCTACCGCGATGGCTGGCACGGGTTCCGGCTCAGTGTGCTGATGGCCTGGTACGAATTCCAGAAATACGTGCGGCTCAGGCGGGCGTGGCGGAATCGCGCTGGATAATTTCCGCGAGCGCGTACAGCCCACCGGCGACGACGCTGTGCCCGCCCAGAATGACTGGCAGCGGCGCTTCGACAGCGGCCTGGGTAAAGTCCCGCACCCAGGGGTCGCCGATGATACGCCACCAGAACAGGTCGGAGGCGAACCGATCCGGCGCTGCCGGGTGCAGACCCTGCGCCGCGAACAGCACCCGGCTGTCAAAGATAGCAGCATCCGCCATGCCCGCCAGATCATCGAAGAAGCCCGCCAACCCGCGTGCCTGTATCCAGGGCAGCAGCATCGAGCGCACCTGGCCGCGTTCGGCCCGGCTACTGGCAACCATGCCGCGCTCCTCGGCCAGCACGCGCGTCCAGCAGCGTGTGGCCTTGTTAAAAGCCTGCCAGGCCAGCGGCGAGACACGGCCAATCAGCGCAATCGTGCTGCCTTCGCGCCGCGCGGCGCGGATGACGGCATCAACCGGCACACTTCGCAACTGCTCGCTGGACACAACGCTGCGTAAGCAGGGCAGCACATCCGGGTGGTGCGCAATCAGGGCCAGGTCGCTCGGCGTGTCCAGGTCCATACTGGTGGCGGGGCGCACCCCGGACAGCACGCGCACGTCGTACTCGCCGCTCTCCTGGAGCAGCCAGGCCAGGCTGTTGTCGCGGCTGGCCTCGCGGATGACGGGCAGCGCCTCGTCGATGCGGCTGATGGCGGCCCAGTCGCTCGAATGCAGGTTGTTGGTCAGAACAATGTGCGACGGAATCGCACCACCGCCGCCGTAGCCGGCCCGATCCAGCAAGCCGACGATCATCCCGCCCACCGATCTATCGATCAGCGGGGCGCTGCCGCCGCCAAAATAGAGCATCGGTTCCAGCCCATATTGTTCGATCAGCGCGGCCAGCCTTTGGCCGAAATGGAATTTCCCGATCCGGCTGTCGTCGTCGCGGATCACATCCAGATCGTCCGGCAACCAATCAGTGGTCGGCGCGGCCACCACGATCCGTGTCACGCCCTGTTCGCGCAGCGTGCCGATCAGGTCGATGGCGCTGGCCCGCTGTGCAGCCAGCACAAGCTGTTCCTGCGGTGAGTCGCCTGCACCGCCCACCATGATCACTGCGCCGATTTCTCGCTGCCGCATGAATGAATCTCGCCGGCTCCTATCAGACAACCGGGGGCATGTTCACTGGCCCCCGGTCTGGAATATTCACCTCACCCCCAACCCCTCTCCACGCTGGTGGAGAGGGGAGTTCTGGCCTGTCGATTCCCCTCTGCATCGCAGAGAGGGATGGAGTTAACAGAAGCAGCATGGGCATTCCCCACCTACGGACGCAGGTGAGGCGCCTATGCCACACTCGGCTCCAACAGGCCGTAGCCGCCTCCTTCACGCCGGTACAACACATTGACAGCCCCGCTGTTCGCGTTGTAAAAGACAAAGAAGTCGTGGCCGAGCAGCTCCATCTGGTCGATGGCCTCCTCCTCGGTCATCGGAACCAGCTCGATCTGCTTACGGCGCACGATCTCGGCGGTTTCCTCGGCTTCCTCCTGTTCGATAGGTACAGCCTCGGCTGCGGCCAGTTCCGGTTCGAGCGTCTCAAAACGATTCCCGGCACGGCGGCGGCGCTTGCCCTTATAGCGACTGATCTGGCGGTACATCTTGTCTACCACCACGTCAACCGACGCAAAGATGTCGGTCTGGGATTTGTCCTCGGCGCGCAGAATCGTGCCCCGACTGTTGCGCAGGGTAAGCTGCGCAATCGAGCGATCTCCACCATTCTTACGGTGTTCGTGGGCCAGGTCGAGGCGAACTTCGGAGATATGTGGAAGGTACCGATCCAACCGATTTAACTTCTTTTCCACATAGTTGTGCAGCCGATCATTGACGGTGAGGTTACGGGCGTGAATTTGGATTTCCATACGATGTTCGCTCCCCACTATACTAGACGAGCACACCGGGGTGCTGATGCACCCGCCGTCTGGCAGGTAGGCAGTAACCTTCGCTGTCGCTATCCGGTCAGGTCATCGGCGGGCTGTCCACAACATCACGTTGCTTCGTGCTGGCGACGGTCAGCGCCCAGACTTGATTAGCTCCTGCCTCCAACAGTGCTGTGGCGCATTCACGAAGTGTTGCACCCGTCGTGTACACGTCATCGATAAGCAAGATCATCTGGTTGGTCGCGTTGCCTGATGCCCGGAAAGCGCCCTTGACGTTCAGTGCGCGCTCACGGCCATTCAAGCCAACCTGAGGCTGTGTATCGCGTATTTTCCAGAGAAAGTCAGGGCGATATGGAATGCCCACAGACCGGGCCAGCCGCTCGGCCAGCAGCGCCGATTGGTTATAACCCCGCGCCCGCAGCCTGGCCTCGTGCAGCGGTGCGGCGGTGATCCCGGTTGGCTGCCAGCCAGACCGCGCAAATTCCGCGCTCAGGCGTTCCGACAGCGGCTCGGCAAAGCGCCGCTGATTTTCGTACTTGAGCGCGTGGATGGCGTCGCGGATGGCTCCCTCAAACTGGGCAGTGGCACGGCACTCCGCCAGAGGGCTGCCCGGCTCGATCAGCGGTGCTGGCGGCGCGTAAAGCGCCTGACAGCCGGAACACAAAAGGCTCCCCACACGTTGACACCGGATACAGCGCGGTGGGAAGAAGAAATCCAGCGCATGGTTGACCAGTTCGTGTGCCAGGAGCCTTATACGATTGGCGCGGAGACTGCCGCCGGTGTTGCCCGCAGGCAGCCCGGTCAGTTCGGTCATATACCGCTCAGGTTGGTGTTCTTGAGCAAGATCAACGCCGGCCCCAACAAAACGATCCAGATTGACGGGAAGATCAAAAAGACCATCGGCAACAACATCTTGACAGGAGCCTGCTGTGCTTTTTCCTGAGCGCGCTGGCGACGCTTCACACGCATCTGGTCGGACTGGATGCGCAGGATTTTCGCAATGCTGACGCCCAACTGGTCGGCCTGGATAATGGCAGCAGTGAAGCTGGTAATGTCCGGCACTTCCATCCGGTTGGACATGTCGCGCAGCGCCTCGCGGCGAATCTTGCCAAGCTGGATCTCCTGAAGCACGCGGCCAAAGGCGGTGGACAGGTCGTTATCCCACTTCTCATACACCTTGCCCATTGCGGCGTCAAAGCCAAGCCCGGCCTCGACGCAGATCGTCAGCAGGTCAAGCGCATCGGGCAGTGCCTTGACGATGTTGTTCTGGCGACGACTGATCTGGCTGCGCAGTTGCAGCGCGGGCAGGAAATAGCCCAGGGCGGTAAAGGCCGCCGTCAGGCCGATGGCGTTCAGCGGCGACTGCTTGGTCGCAATGAAAAACAGGAAAAAGCCCAGGCCACCCAGCAGGATCGTCATCATGATGCGCGTGCCGAAGAAGGTGCGCGGATCGGTGGTCTGGGCCTTCCCGGCCAGTTCCAACTGCTTGCGCGTCGATTCAAGCTGCTGCTCCGGCGTGAACTTGGTAGCGAGGTTCGCCAATGCCTGGAACATGGGCACGACCACACGATCCCGGAAGGACAGCGACATTTCCAGTTCTTCAAGGGTGGCAGGCGTCTCACGGTCAGCATATTCAGCCAGGCGCGCCTGAAGTGGGTCCTGCCCGGAGTTTTCGCGCAGCCCGACATACAGCAGCCCACCCAGCAAGCCGACGCCCGCTACGATGATGATGATGATCCCTATAAGCTGCATAACTGACACTCCTCGGCTGTATCTACTTCGTTTGTCGCCTAAATTTCAATATCAACGATCTTCTGGATGATAGCCGTACCGATCCCGATCATGCCCAGGCCAATGCCGATCATCGGCCAGCCGCACAACCGGTCATTGAACATACGCCCCATGTATTCCGGGTTGACGAGCATCAGAAAGATCGCCAGCACGATAGGCAGACCGCCAATGATATAGCCGGTGATACGGCCTTGCGCCGTCAAGACCCTGATCTCGCCCTTGAGTTTGATACGTTCGCGGATGGTGTGGCTGATGACTTCAAGGATTTCGGCCAGGTTGCCGCCAACTTCACGCTGGATGTTAACCGCCGTAATAATCAGGTCGAGGTCATCGCTTGGCATACGGGTCAGCAGATGCCCCAGCGCCTCGTCCATCGGGATACCAAGCTGCACTTCCTGGACGACACGTTTGATCTCCTGCGCTGACGGGTCAGGCGCTTCGCGTGAGATAGCTTCCAGCGCCTGAAGCACGCTGTACCCGGATCGCAGGGAGTTTACCCACAGGCCCAGGATGTCGGGCAACTGCTGCTCAAAATCATGGAGCCGCTTGCTCGTCTTGTAGGCCACATAAAAGCGCGGAATGAAAATCCCGATGCCTCCGGCAACGATGGTCATGACCACGTTGCCTGGAAACAGGATGAAGAAGGCCAGCACTGCCATCCCGAACAGGGATATGATGTGCAGCGCCAGATACTCCGAGACGGTGAGCTTGAGGTCAGCGCGGGCAAGCTGGCCGCGCCAGTTCGCGGCAAAGGACTGCCCCTGAAGCATTCCCTCCACGCGCTGGGCAAGGGCACTTGGCTTTTTCTCGGCTTTCTTGTCTTCTTCCTCGGCAGCCACCAGGAACGTGCTGCCTTCGGTGTAGCGCCCCAGACGCTCCTCAACGACATCCGCACGCTGAGAGCGAATGCTGATCACAGCCACGAGCAGAATGAGAACAACTACTACCGCACCGATAACGATGATGAGTGGCCCAGGCATAGGCGACTTCCCCGACTCACTAACTTCATCTCATTATAGCATGATATGGCAGGCGCGTTTGTGCGCCGCCCTCTTTCCCCTCTCCGCCCAATGAGGAGAGGGGAAATGTGCCAGCCAGACCTAGTAGCGCACCCCGATCCCAAACACCGACGGCGGTAGATGAATACCCGCTGCCTCGATCTGGTCGATAAATTTGGGGCGCAGACCTGTCGGGCGGATCCGCCCGATGACTTTACCAGCTTCGATGCCCGTCTGTTCGAACTCGAAGATGTCGGACATGGTGATGATCTCACCCTCCATACCCTGAACTTCCGTGATCTTCACAACCTTGCGGCTGCCATCACGCAGGCGTTCCTGGTGAACGATCAGGTTGATCGCCGAGGCGACCTGTTCGCGGATAGCGCGCACCGGCAAATCCATACCGGACATCAGGCACATCACTTCCAGACGGGCCAGTGTATCACGCGGGCTGTTGGAGTGGGCCGTCGTCAGCGAACCATCGTGGCCGGTGTTCATAGCCTGGAGCATGTCCAGCGCCTCACCTGCACGGCACTCCCCGACCACGATCCGGTCAGGCCGCATACGGAGCGCGTTGACGACCAGGTCCTGGATGGTGATCTCGCCACGTCCTTCGATGTTGGGGGGGCGCGATTCCAGCGACACCACGTGCTCCTGACGAAGCTGCAATTCAGCCGCGTTTTCGATGGTCACAATGCGCTCGTCGTTGGGAATAAAACTCGAAAGCACGTTCAGCAATGTCGTTTTACCAGAACCTGTGCCGCCGGAGACAACACCGTTCAAGCGCGCAATCACGCAGGCTCGCAAGAACTCCGCGATCTCCGCTGTTAGCGAGCCGAAGCGGATCAGGTCTTCGACAGTGAAGGGCTTCTTGGAGAACTTTCGGATGGTGATGGTCGGCCCGCACAGCGCAATCGGGCGAATGACGGCGTTGACGCGCGAGCCATCAGGTAGACGGGCGTCTACTGTCGGCGAGCTTTCGTCGATACGGCGACCTAGCGGGGCGACGATACGATCCAGCACGCGCAGCACGTGGTCGTCGTTCTCAAAGGTCACGTTGGAGCGTGACAGGCGGCCCTTCTGCTCGATGTAAACGTTCTTGGGGCCGTTGACCATGATTTCGGTAATCGTTTCGTCGGCCAGCAGAGCCTCTAGCGGGCCGAAACCCAGGATTTCAGCGACGATCTGGTCAAAGAGGCGCGTCTTTTCGGCACGGCTCAACACGATGTTTTCTTCGGCCAGGATGGTGCTGAACAACTCTTCGATGGTGCTGCGCACTTCCGGCGAACGAGTGTCCATCGACGGATCAAGTTCGGACAGTAACTTCGTCTGCACACGGGCTTTCAGGTCGACGTAACCGTCCTTGGCCCCGGCGGCTGGCCCGCTGGTCGGCAGACTAACCCGTTTGCTGCGCAGCGCGTCCAGGCGCGATTGTTCGTCGCCGCTTCCACCACTGCCACCGCTTCCCCCTCCCGGAGCCGCAGGCTGGTTGCCACCGCTGCCGCCGGGCTGATTCCCTCGCTCAATACGCCGTAATAGTGACACCGGAATCCTCCTCAGGCACTTGCGCTGAACTGATGATTACACTCAACGATAGAACGACCACTCAACCGCCAAACAGCCGGCCCAGGCGCGACTGCTGCTTACTCGCCTCAGCACCCTGCGGCTGGGCCTGCTCTTCCGGAGAAACACTGGCCCGGATCGTATCGGCCAGGGTGATCAACTCTTTGGCAGGCGACATATTCCGATCTTTGGCGATGACTGTAATGCCTCGATTGATCGCTGCCAGGACACGGCGCTCGTCCATCGGGACGACAGCCACCGCTTTGCGTTTCAGGTTGCCCTCGATGGCCGCCACCGGAATCGCTGCTTTGACCCGTTCCAGTTCGGCAGTCACCTTGTTGATGACGAGCATCTCCTTGATTTCAGGATATTGCAGGGCATCCATCAGGTTCAGGATGATCCGCAGATTCTTCACAGCGGGCAGCGTCGGGTTGATGACCAGCACGATTCGCTCGGCAAGGTCGAACATTGCGATAGCAAGGTCGTCCAGCTTGGTTGCCAGGTCGATCACGATAAAATCAAAGGCGCTGCGCAGCTTCTCGACCAGTTGAGCCACTTTCGCGGACTGGATTTCCTCGGCGTCTTCGGGGCGGGCTGGCCCCAGCAGCACCCGCAGGCCGCTTTCGTGCGTGACCATGACGTTCTCAACCAGGTCCATGTCCAGGTCGTCAACGGCGTGGACCAGATCAACCAGGTTGCGCGGCGATTGAAGATTGAGAAACACACCCACGTCGCCGAATTGCAGATCGCAGTCCATCAGTAGCACCCGCGTCCCCTCGCGCATCAGCGAGGCCGCCACGTTGGTAGCGATGGTCGTCTTGCCGGCTCCGCCCTGGGGGCTGTACACCACGATGACGTGCGCCTGGTGTTGGGCGGAAACCGTCAGCTTGCCGCTTGGCCGGCCCGTGTCCGTCACTACCGGCGCAACGGCAATCTGCGGGCGGCGATCATAAACGCTGCGCACGGTGGCGTACAGTTCCTCGCCAGAGATCGGTTTGGTCAGGAAGTCGCGTGCTCCGGCCAGCATGGCCCGGCGCAGATAATCTGATTCGCTCTGGACGGACATCATCACCACGCTGGCTTGTGGCACAGCCTTGCTGATGGCCTCGGTGGCCGAGATGCCATCCATGTCCGGCATGTTAATGTCCATGAGGATGATGTCCGGAGTCAGTTCTTGGGCGAGTTCCAGGCCCTCACGCCCGGTACTGGCCGTCCCCACCACCTCGATGTCCGCTTCAAACGCCAACAACTTCTTCAGGTTTTCCCGCGTCTCCGGAATATCATCGACAATCAAGACCTTGATGACGCTCTTCTTACTGTCTGACTGCGGAACCAGAGGCTTAGTCATATCCTACTTCCTCGATCTAGCCGTTACTGCCCGGGCGTGCCAGTGGTGCCGGTGCCGCTGGGACTGAGCGAGATTTCGTTGCCGATGACCAACCGGCGGATAGAGCGCAGCGCAGGTTCGAGCGCGTAGGGCAGCGCCGGCGGTTGGGCGACCTGGTAGTTCTCGATCATATATTGCAGCGTCACCGCCGTCGTCGGGTTGGGCGCGGTATCCCGCGCAGGACGCAGCACCAGGGTCAACGGAATCCGCGACTCAATTGCCCAGGTCAGCACGACAGCATCCTGAGGCGATACGGCAATCGTGATAATGTCCGGGAAGGGCGGCGTCGGTGTGGGCGGTGGGGCCTGCTTGGTTGGCTCGTTTTCAGCCGGGGTGGGCGTGGGCGGCGGCGCAGGCCGGGCAATGAACTTGCCGTCCAGCGGGAAATTGCCGACGTGCACCACAAAGGCCGATTGCACCGTCGTCTGCGTCACCAGACGCGGGCGCTGCACTTCCGTCGGGCTGACCAGCACCGGCCCCTGGGTGAAGTTGCTGGGCTGTAGTTCGCCCTGGACAGGCGGCGAAAAGTCAATCGAACCGTCCGGCTTGACGGTGATGATCGACAGCTTGTTGGGCTTCAGAGATTGAAAATTCGGGTCAACGTCCACAAACAGGAACGACACAATGACGTCTACGTAATCCCCATCCTGGATACCATAAGCCACGCCCGTCAGGCGATCCATCGGCACGGCGATGGCCCGTAAACCCTGCGGGATGACCGCCGCTGCCTCGCTGCCGGAGGCTGCGATCTGGCGCAGGTTCTCGACGATCAGCGTGCTGAGAACCGGTTGCTCGCGGGCAATGTCGGTACGGGCAATCCGTCCGATCACGTTGCGCACGTCGGTTTCGGCGTTCTCCGGCACCGCATTGGCGGGCCAGGGCCGCAGGTCAACTGCGCCCGATTCGGGGATCGTGATCCCGCGCGGCAGTTCTTGAATCGCCACTACGATCTGGGTCATGACGATGGGCGTCGCCGTAGGGCCGCCGGCTTGTTGTGCGCCACCGCCACCGCCAGGGGCGGGCGTTGGACCACCACCGCCGCCACCTCCCCCTTGCAGGAACAAGACAGCGCCGCCAATAACTATGACGACCACGACGAGCAGTAACAAGATCAAGACGCGACGGTTCATGAAGTCCTCCAGGGGCGATGGGTTGCGAACTAAGTGTAGTCGCAACGCAAAAAAAGGCAAACAGCCCCTTTCTCCTAGTCACGTTTCAGTCGGGGCTGTATTTCCTAACCAGATTCACACAGCGTCGCCAGCGGGCAGCGAAATATCTACCCGATTACTTTCTGTCTCCGAGCCGAACAGTTCGAGGGTGCCGCCCACCAGTTCAATCCGCTCGCTCAGAGATTTCAGGCCAAAGACCTTGTTCGTGCTCTGGTCGATGGCTGCTTCGGTCTCTTCCAGATTTTTGCCATTGAAGGTGACGTTGGCCTTGATCGGGTTGCCGGTCACGTCTAGCACAATTTCGATCTTGGTCGAGGCCGTTGTATCCCGTGCGTAGCCGAGCAGTTCCTGAATGCTGCGGAACATCATGACCTCTGTATGGGCTTCCATGCGGCGGCGTTCCTCGCCAACGATGTTCAGGCGCGTTTCGATACCACTTTTCTCGGCGAAGGCATCCACGTAGCGGCGGACAGTGGGTGCTAACCCCAGGTCGTCCAGCATCATCGGGCGCAGGTCGAAAATGAAGTCACGGACCTTCTGGAAGGTCGTGCTGGCCGCCGTCTTCAGGTTGCCCAGTTCTTCTGTGGCCCGATCCGGGTTGCGATCAAAGAGGCGCTGGCAAATTTCGGCCTGCAAGATGAAGTTGGTAAGCGACTGAGCCGGGCCATCGTGCATCTGCCGCGCGAGGCGCTGGCGTTCTGCTTCCTGGGCCTCGATGATGCGCACAATGGTCGTGTTGGAAAGCGTCCCATTGCCTTCAGTCGGGACGCCCGCTGCCACAGGCATCCCCGCAACCGCGCTCACCGGGACGCCTTCAACCATCCCCAACAGGCGTTCCAGTATCTTGCCGAAACTCTCCAACTGAGTGCGGTCTTGCTGAACTTTCTCAAGCTGGCTCTGCATCGTCAGCAAGCGCGTCTTGGTGTCGATGGCATTGGTATAGATCGTCTTGATGTCGGCGCGGGGCACAGTGTCGAAATTGGCTTCCAGGCGGTTCAATTGGGTCGTGACGTCGATACTTTTTTGCTGCAAGCGCTTGACCTCGGCCTGGCTCTGGTCGATCAGCGTTTGCAATTCGCGCAGGCGAAGCTGGATGCGGTCTAATTCTCCCCGAACTTCGCTGACGAGCGCTTCTTTAGCATTGGTGGGGCCGGTCATAGTTTCGCCACTCCTGGGACATTCCGACGGCGCGCTGCCATTTTCTAATTGTATTATGTTCTTTATTCTTCTGCTGGACGCCGATAATCAGTCATACGAACCCAGCCGCGTTGCAGTGCGTAAACGGCGGCCTGGGTGCGGTCATCTACGTTAAGTTTATCCAGAATCGAGGTCATGTGATTCTTGACGGTCTGGTGGCTGATGCCCAACGTCTGCGCGATTTCTTTGTTGCTCAGGCCGCGCGTCACGCAGCGCAGGATTTCCATTTCGCGGGGACTGAGTGGCACAAAATGCTCGCCGTTGTCCACCACGTAGGGGCCAGCCAGCGCTTCGACCTGGTTATTCAGCCAATCCTGCACGCCCCGTTCATTGTACACTTTCCCGCCGATGACAAAATTGCCGCGCGCCACCTGCCGGATCACTTCCACCAGGCGCTCTGTTTCAATGTCTTTCGGGCAGTAGGCCGATGCGCCAGCCCGCATGGCGTGCAGCACCTGTTCGGCGTCATCATAAGCCGTAAGCAAGATGACGCCCGTCCGGTTGCGATCTGCCTTAAGCTGGCTGGCTACTTGCAGACCGTTGAGATGGGGCAAATTAATGTCGAGCAGCACCACGTCCGGCTGCGTTTGGCGTGCCATCTCAAGCGCCTGCTCGCCGCTCCCCGCCTCGGCGATCACGTCAATATCGTGCTCCATTTCCAGGAGCTTACGCAGTCCTTCCCGAATGATGGGATGGTCATCGACGATCAGGATCGTGATTTTGCGAAGGCTATTGGTCTCCTGGTGATCATCCATAATTAATTGTGGCGCACGGCTTCACGGCAGTGGACGGCCAGCCACGTGCGCGCTGCCTCCTCTAAGATTGACGATCACGGAGTTCCCGGTAGGGGGCGCTTTTTCGGGAACGCCATAACCCGCTACGGGACTGATTGCATTCATGCAGGGGACATTCACCCTGTGTATTTAACGCCGAAACCACGCGCTTGAATGGACGGTTTAGATTGCGAGTGTGGACGACTTCCTTAATGCCGCCTATCGTAACTATAGCATTCTTCACGAACAGTGTCCATCCCACGCCATTTGGTAGATCACCATGCCGCCCATCGACCCATTGGCGTTGAAGCGTTCGCACAGGCGCGGGTCGTCGGGCAGGGCCGGGCGCTGGCTCGGCAAGACCATCAGGTAGCGGACACCGCGCGCCTTCATCAGCGCCATCAGCGCGTCCGCGTCGCGGATAATCGGAATGACTTCGGGGCTGACCAACCCGGCCAGGTCCAGCATCGGGCGCGGCGCGAAATAGCCTACTGCGCCGATGTCGTGAACGGCCAGCAGTTGATCGGGCGGGACATGCTCGGCCAGCCAGCGAGACGCGGCCACCATCTCCGACTGGATCATCTGCACATCACGTCCAAAGATGCTTGCGCCCATCACCCAGAAAATAGCGAATACGGCCAGCGCCACGATCATGAGGCTGCGCGTCAGCACACGGCTCAATGGCCTGCGCCGCTTCGCTGCCAGCAGCAGCGTCCCGCCGACGCCCACCGAGATGAACGGCGCCAGGGCCGGGATCACGTACCGCCCGTGCTGGTAATAGGCGGGCAGGCGCAGGGTGTAGAGCAAGATCAGCGCGGCGGCCCACAGCAGCGGCCCCAGATACAATACAGCGCGCCGATCCTGCCGGACACGCCTGACCAGCATGATCAGCCCATAGATCGCTCCGGGAACAAGCAGAAGTTGCCCGCCCGCCGTCAGCGGTTGGAGCATCGCCCACAGGTTCACCACGAACGGCTGGGCCAGCAGGGCCGCATTTTCCGCCTGCTTTGCCGAAAACGTGTTGGGCAGGATCGTACCGTTCAGGGTCAGGTTCAGCAGCAGATAAGGCGTGATCCCAAGTGCCCCGCCGACGAACGCCCCGGCGCACCACAGCCAGAAGGCGCGTGACAGGTGTGCGATCAGCATCAGCAGCCCAAGCAGCCCGACCAGCAGCACCCCCTCCGGGCGGGTGGCGACCAGGATCGCGCCGATGATGCCGAACAAGAAACCGCGTTTGACCTCACCATGCCTCACCCCCGGCCCCTCTCCACCAGAGTGGAGAGGGGAGGCGCGGCCTGGCTGTTCCCCTTCTCTGCGCAGCGGAGAGGGGGCTGGGGGGTGAGGTAAACCCTGCCACGCCAGGTAGATCAGCAGCAGCGTCAACGCGCTGAACAGCATCGTCTCCATGCCGGAAGCCGCCGCCCAGATCAGATGCCAGGCCATGACCAGCGCCAGCCCTGTCCACAGGCCACCGTTTCGCACTGCCGGGAATAACTGCTCCGCCAGCCGCGCCCCGATCAGCCCTGCGCCCGCCAGCACCAGCGCGCCCAGCCCATACGTCCACAGCAGGAAAGGCACGCGCAACGCATAGCCAATTGCCAGCAGCACCGTGTAAAAGGGCGAGGTTGATCCGGCGCTGGGCACGCCGGGAACATAGGCCCACTGGCCCGTCAGGGCCAGGTTGCGTCCATAGGTCTGGTGGATCCAGCTATCGTCGAGCGGGAAGCCCAGGCTGCCCATCGACTGCGCGGTCAGCGCGTAAACGGTCACGCCGATCAGCGCCAGCACAATCAGCAGTGAGTCACGGCGTCGCGTTGGTAGTGTTGGCATGGAGGTCTTTGACACGGAAGATGCGAAGGTTACTGCCGGCATAGGTTTCGGTCAGAAAGGACGGGACATTCCGGCCCTGGTACAGCCCGTCCATCGGCGCAGTGCGGTTTGGATCCAGGATGATCGTATTCACACCGTAGCGCTGCGCCAGTTCCGGGATCACCTCCGGCGGCGCATTCGGCACGACCACACCTATTATCCCGGTGAAGTAGTACATCGCCGATGGATCGTTGATCATGACCACGCTGTCTGGTGGCAATTTAGCAGCGATTTCATAGAAAACGCCCCCTGCGTTGTTCCAGCCGGACACCTGCCCATTGAAGATGACGAGGCTGAACAGCACGGCGAATACGATCAGCACTGCGCCGAAGAAGAAGCGCGCTTCGGAAAGCCGCCAGCGGCGGCGCGGCGCGATCCAGGCCAGCGCGTCGTCCAGTCCCAGCACGGCCAGCGCCATCCAGAAGGGAACGAGCGCTGAGGCGGAGTGAAACAGGCCGCCCCGGTAGCCGGGAAAAGCAAAGACCACCGTCATCACCGCGTGCAGGCCAAGCGCGTACAGCCAGAAACCGCTCAACAGCGGATCGCGGCGGCGACGCCACAGGCCAAGCAGCATCAGCGGCGAAAGGATCAGCATCCCCTCCACGCCGATAAACGTTT
>Ga0070741_10000242_pt1 | contig 209544 bp, 186 predicted proteins | sample Coa_R1_4_FD_66440 | JGI IMG/M metagenome (GOLD analysis project Ga0070741, IMG submission 66440) | Surface soil microbial communities from Centralia Pennsylvania, which are recovering from an underground coalmine fire - Coalmine... | ecosystem: Environmental > Terrestrial > Soil >... | reverse complement strand
ACCCCGGGGACGATCACGGTGCACGTCGACCCGGAACGGCACATCCTCATCATGCACGCGATCGACGTCGGCCACGATCCCGAGGACGTGCGTCAGGCGACGAAGTCGGTCCTCGAGGCCAACATCCTGAAGTGGTCGCGCGCGGCCTCGCCGCGCAGAGCGCGCTCGTGAGCGTCTGGCTCGCGTTCGTGACCGAGGTTTGCCTCCTGGCGCTGTTCGGGACGGCGGCGCTCTGCCTCTACCGGATCGTCATCGGACCGCGCGCCGCGGATCGCGCGATCGCGTTCGACACGCTGTCCTCGGTCATCGTCGGCATGGTGTGCCTGCTCACGATCCTCTGGGAGTCGACGCTGTACTTCGACGCCGTCTGGATCCTGACGCTCGTCGGGTTCCTCGGGTCGGCTGCGATCGCGCGCTATCTCGCGCGCGGTCGGCTCTTCCGATGAGCGACGTCGCGCACGTCGCTCAGGAGCTCCTGGTCGCCGCGTCGATGCTGATCGGGACCTTCTTCATGATCGTCACGGGCGTCGGGCTCATCCGGTTCCCGGACGTCTTCTGCCGCATGCACGCAGCCGGCAAGGCCGGAACCATCGGCATCTCCCTTCTGATCCTGGCGCCGACGCTCTTCTTCCTCGACCGCGAGCCGTTCGTGAGCGTTCGCGGGGTTCTCGCGATCGTCTTCCAGGCGCTGACGACGCCGGGCGCGACATACCTGCTCGCGCACGCGTGCTACGTCAGGAGGTACCCGCTGCACGACCGCACGCAGCTCGACGAGCTCAAGGAGTGGCTGCCGACCGTCTCGGACGAGGAGTTCGGGCGCGAATAGCCGCGGCTTCGAATCACCCCCGTGCCTCACCAGCCGAGGCGCGCGCGCAGCTCGCGGGCCTGCACGCGCGACAGCTCGACCTGGCTCGACTGCGAGTCCTTCATCACCAGGCGGTAGCGGCCGCCGAACCAGCGCGCGATCTCCTTCACCTGCTCGAGGTTCACGAGGCGCGACTTGTGCGCGCGGAAGAAGACCTGCGGGTCGAGCCGCTCCTCGAGCTCGCGCAGCGTGAAGTTCGTCATGTAGGCGCGGCCGTCGACGTGCGCGTAAACCAGGCGCGACTCGACGGAGAACCACAGGATCTCCTTCACCGAGAGCACGAGGATCTTGCGCGCGGTGTGGACCGGGATCTGCAGCGCGTACGCGCGCCGCGGCTCCGCGGCGCGCGCGATCGCGGCCGGGTCGCTGCGCGCGCGCCCGTCGTCGATACGCTGGCGGACGCGGCCGACGGCCTCGCTGAGGCGCGCCTGCGAGAACGGCTTCAGGAGGTAGTCGAGCGCCTCGACCTCGAAGGCCTTGATGGCGTACTCGTCGAAGGCGGTCGCGAAGATCACGTGCGGCGGCTCCTTCAGGCCGCGCAGCACGCTGAACCCGTCGACGCCCGGCATCTGCACGTCGAGCACGACGAGATCGGGCTGCTGGGTCTCGATGAGCTCGATCGCGGCGGTGCCGTCGCCGGCCTCGCCGACGAGCTGCACGTCGGGGATCTTCTTGAGGAACGACTTGACGCGGTCGCGCGCCAGCTGCTCGTCGTCGACCACGACCGTACGGATCATCTCAGTGGACCGTCTTTCCCTCGGCGTTCGCGGGCCCGTGGGCGACGCGCGGGACGCGGACGGTGACGGTCGTGCCCTCGCCCTCGCGCGTCCGGATCTCGGGGGCGTACTTCTCGCCGAAGAGGTGAACGAGGCGATCGCGCACGTTGCGAAGGCCGATGCCGCCGTTCAGCGCCGCCTCGGCACCGCCCGCGATCCCCACGCCGGTGTCGCGGATCACGACGCGCAGGTCGCCGGCGTCGAGCCGCGCCTGGATCGTGACGCGGCCGCCCTCGATCTTCTGCGAGACGCCGTGCCGCACGGCGTTCTCGATGAGCGGCTGGAGGATCAGGGTCGGCACGATGCGCGTGCGGGCGGCGTCGTCCACCTCGTAGGCGACGCGCAGCCGGTCGCCGAAGCGCGCGCGCTCGATGTCGAGGTAGGCGTCGACGATCTCCAGCTCGTCCGCGAGCGTGACGAACGCGCGGTTCTCGCTTCGGAGCAGGTAGCGGAAGATCTCCGCCAGGCGCTCGACGCAGCTCTCCGCACGCTCGGGGTCGACCGAGATGAGCTGCGCGATCGAGTTCAGGCTGTTGAAGAGGAAATGCGGGTTGATCTGCGCGCGCAGGGCGTCGAGCTGCGCGGACGCCGCGAGCTCGCTCGCCTGGTGCGCGCGCGTCTCGAGCAGGAAGATCTGCCACCAGCTCTGGTTGAACCCGACGACCGCCATGAATGCGACCGGCACGATCGGGAGCACGAAGTAGATGAGCGGCGCGAGCGCGAGGAGGCGCGCCGGGAACACCACCGTCAAGTCGCCGCCGGTGTACGGGGTCAGCATCCACTTCCCCTCGGACAGGAAGAGCGGGACGTTGATCACGAGGAACGAGGTGAAGGCGGACACCAGGAGCGCGATCGCGCCCTGCAGGAAGAGGCGGCGCGAGCGCGGGCGCGCGGGAAGCTTCGGGAAGACGAGCTGCCAGAGGGCGAGGGTGCCGGTCGAGAACACGAGGCTTGCCGGCACGACGCTCAGCAGAGGCCGCCACGACCGGGCCACGAAGCACTGCATGAGGCCGATCTGAAGCCCGGTCGCCGCGCCCGCGCCGTACACCAGGGTGGCCTGGCTCCGGAAGCGGCTCGCCGGGGCGTCGCGCGGTGGCGTCATCGTGCTCGGTCTCTCCCCGCGGCGATCGCCGGCGCCCCCGGTCGCCCCTGCGATCGCGTCGGTCCCGCTCTAGCGGCGGCGCCGAGGCGAAGCTTCCTCGCGCGCGCCGACCGGACGCTCCGCGCCCGCGAACGGGCGAAACGCGGGCGCGGTCGGTGCGCGGCGGCGGCTTGACTGTCGCGCGGCCGCCCCCGATGTCTTCCGCATGACGCGCCGAGGGAGGACGTGAGCGCGGCGCGCCGGCCCAGGGCGGCCCTGGCGTCCGGCACGGCGGGTGCGCCCGCCCTCACCGTCGGCATCCTGGGCGGCGGACAGCTCGCGCGCATGACGGCGGACGCTGCGCGCGCGCTCGCAGTCGAGACCATCGTCATCGATCCCGAGCCCGACTCGCCCGCCGGCCAGGTGACGCGGCAGATCGTCGGACCGCTCGGCGACCGCGCCGCGCTGGTCGAGCTGGCTCGGCAGATCGACGTGGCGACGCTCGAGAACGAGTTCGTCGATCTCGCCGCTCTCGAGCTGCTGGCGGCGCGCGGGGTCATGGTCCGTCCGTCCATCCATACCTTCGCGATCGTCCAGGACAAGCTTCGGCAGAAGGAGCACATGGCCGCGGCCGGCCTCGCGCTGTCGGCGTTCGCCGCGGTCTCGTCCCCCGCGGACGCGGAGGCTTTCGGCGACGAGCATGGCTGGCCCGTCGTCCTGAAGACACGCTCGCAGGGCTACGACGGCCACGGCGTCGCCGTCGCTCGCGATCGCGGCGAGGTCGCGGCGGCGTGGCGGCGTCTCGGCGCCGGCAGCCGCCCCCTCATGGCGGAGGGCTTCGTCGACTTCGAGCGCGAGCTCGCGGTGATGGTCGTGCGGAACGCACGCGGCGAGCTCGCGGCGTACCCGGTCGTGGAGACCGTGCAGCGGAACTACGTCTGCCACCTCGTGCGCGCGCCCGCGGCCCTCCGGCGCGACACCGCGTCGCGCGCGCGCGACGTCGCGATGCGCGCGATCGCCGCGATCGAGGGCATCGGCGTGCACGGCGTCGAGCTCTTCGTCGACTCCGGCGGGCGCGTCGGCGTGAACGAGATCGCGCCCCGGCCCCACAACTCCGGCCACTACACGATGGACGCGTGCGAGACGTCGCAGTTCGAGAACCACCTGCGCGCGATCCTGGGGCTGCCGCTCGGCTCGACGGCGATGACCTCCGCGGCCGCCGTCATGGTGAACGTCCTCGGCAGCCGCTCGGGCACCGCGCCGCGCACCGCTCCGCGCTCTCACGACGGCGCGGCGGTGCACCTCTACGGGAAGCGTGAGCTGCGGCCAGGGCGCAAGATGGGTCACGTGACCGCCGTCGGCCGCACGATCGCCGAAGCCGAAGCGCGCGCGACGAACGCCGCCGCCGCGCTCGGGCTGTGACGGCGCCGTCCACGCCTTCACGTCTTCGGATCTTCGCGCCGGTGGTCGCCGGAGCCGTTTGTGCGGGCGCTCGCTCCGGGTCTCACTCGCGGGGAGGAAGAGCGCCCCGCCTTATTTCATGAATCAAGGTGGGGGCGGGTGATTGTCCCGCTCCTTCGACAGTCGCTCGCTTGCCCGCACAAACGGCTCCGGCTGCGTCGGCGATTTCCATTGGCGCCCCGCCGCGCCGTCGCACCCGATCGCGACATCGAGGCAGGAGCGACGCCCGGCCTCGGCGGGGCACCGACGACGATCTCGAAAGACCAACCTCCCTCGTCGAGTCGGCGCGTCTCCTCGCCGCCGGCGCCCTTCGCCGACGCAGCCGAAGGCGTGTTTGCGGGCAAGCGAGCGACTGTCGAGCGAGCGGGACAATGGATCGCCCCCACCTTGATTCATGAAACAATTCGGGGCGCTCTTCTCCCCCGCGAGCGAGACCCGGAGCGAGCGCCCCGCAAACACGCCTTCGGCGGACCACCGGCGCCGAAGGCGACCCGCGCCGTGAAGCGCACAGGTCTCGACCATTCGCCCGACATGCGCTACGAGCCGTGCAGCACGATGTCTGAGGCGCCCGGCGCAACGAGCAAGAAGCGCGAGCCGCTGGTCGGCATCATCATGGGCAGCGACTCGGATCTGCCGACGCTGCAGAAGGCGGTCGACGTCTTCGCGGAGCTCGGCATCGCGCACGAGGTTCGCATCGTCTCGGCGCATCGCACGCCGCTCGACATGGCCGAGTACGGGCGCACGGCACGCGAGCGCGGCCTGAAGGTGATCATCGCCGGCGCGGGCGGCGCCGCACACCTTCCCGGCATGGTCGCCGCGCACACGACCCTTCCGGTCATCGGCGTCCCGGTGCCGACGGAGCACCTGCGCGGCCTCGACTCGCTGCTCTCCATCGTGCAGATGCCGGGCGGCGTCCCGGTCGCGACGGTCGCGATCGGCAACGCGACCAACGCGGGGCTCCTCGCAGCCGAGATCCTCGCGACCAGCGACGCCGACCTCGCCGCCCGCCTCGATCAGCATCGCGCCGACATGGCGGAGGCGTCGCGCAAGAAGAACTCGATGATCGCGCGCGACAAGCCGCGCGCGAAGCCGTAGGCTCGCACCCGAGATGGACGCGCCGGCGGAGGGCGCGATCGCGCACGCGCTGCGCCTGAGCGCGGGAGAGATCGCGGAGGCTGCGGGCGCACGCCTCGTGTCCGGCGATCCGTCGGCGCGCTTCGCCGGCGTCGCGATCGACTCGCGCCAGGTCGAGCCGGGCACGCTCTTCGTCGCGCTCCCGGGCGCGAAGGTCGACGGCCACGACTTCGTTCCACAGGCGCTGGCGCGCGGGGCGACGGGAATCCTCACCTCGCGCGGCGACGCGGTGGCGGGCGCCGCGGTCACGATCGCGGCCGACGACACGCTCGCGGCGCTGCAGGCGGCGGCGCGCGAGTGGCGGTCGCGTCTCCGCGCGACCGTGGTCGGGATCGCGGGCAGCAACGGCAAGACGACGACGAAGGAGGTGGTCGCGAGCGTCCTCGGCGTCCGCGGCCGCACCTTCGCGACGCCCGGGAACGAGAACTCGCAGGTGGGCGCGCCGATGGCGATCCTCGCGGCGCCGCTCGACACCCAGTTCCTGGTGCTGGAGCTCGGCACCAGCGCGCCCGGCGAGCTCGGGCGGCTCGCGTCGTTCGCGCGCCCGCACGTCGCGATCGTGACGGCGGCGTTCGCCGAGCACCTCGAGTTCCTGGGCTCGATCGCCGGCGTCATCGAGGCCGAGACGGAGATCCTCGGCCACCTGCCCGCGGGCGCGCTCGCGCTCGTCGGTTCGGCCGAGCCCGGGCTCGTCGCCGCGGCCCGACGCCGGCAGGGCATCCGCGTGGAGACCGTCGGAACGCGAGCCGAGGACGACGTCCGCCTCGAGCGCTTTCGCCTGACACGGGCCGGGACCGAGCTCGTCGTCTCCGGTGCGACGTGGCGCGTCCCGCTCCTCGGGGAGCCGGGAGCATGGGCCGCCGCGTTCGCGATCGCGGTCGCGCGGGAGCTCGGCCTTTCCGACGACGAGATCCGCCGCGGCCTCGAGCGGGCGCGGCCGGCGGCGCACCGGATGCGCGCCGTGGCGGACCCGGCGCGCGCCCTCTTCGCGATCGACGACTGCTACAACTCGAACCCGGCCTCGGCGATCGCCGCGATCGACGCGGCGTCCGCGCTCCGCGCGCCGGGCGATCGGCTCGTCCTCGTCCTCGGCGACATGCTGGAGCTCGGCGCGACCAGCGTCGACGCGCATCGCGACGTCGGCCGCGAAGCGGCGCGGCGCGCGTCCGACGCGCGCGTCGTCGCCGTCGGGGCGGAGGCCGGCGTCCTCGCGGAGGCGGCGCGCGCGCACGGGGCGGTCGCGGAGCACGTCTCGGACGCCGAGCGCGCCGGCGAGCGCGTGCGCGAGCTCCTCTCCGACGGGATCCCGACGACTCTGCTCGTCAAGGGCTCGCGCGGCGTCGGCCTCGAGCGCGTGCTCGCGGCGCTCGCGCTGGATCCGGAATCCGGCGCGAGCCGCTGACGCACGCGATCAGCGGATCAGCCGAGGAAGAGCCACGCCAGCACGGCGGCGCCGGCCGCGATCCGGTACCAGCCGAACGGGTGCAGCGAGTGGTCGCCGACGTAGCGCAGGAACGCGCGGATCACGACCAGCGCGCTCGCGTACGCGGCGAGGAGACCCACCGCCATCGCGACGCCCGCCGAGCCGGCGAGGTCGTGGCGCGCCTTCCAGAGCGCGAAGAGGCACGCCGCGTACATCGTCGGCAGCGCGAGCAGGAACGAGAAGTCGAGCGCCGCGCGCCGCGTGAGCCCGGCGAGCAGCCCGGCGAGGATGGTCGCGCCGGAGCGCGACACGCCGGGCAGCAGCGAGAGCGTCTGTCCCGCGCCCACCGCGAGCGCCTGGCCGAACGTCATTCGCTCCACGTCCTCGAGGCCGCCGACCCGGCCGGGCGAGTCGATCGCGAGGATCAGGATCCCGCCGAGAATCAGCGTCGTCGCGACGAAGCCGGGCCGGAAGAGCGTCTCCTCGATCCAGTGGTGCAGGGCGAGGCCGACCAACGCCGCGGGCACGAAGGCGGCGAGGATCTTCAGGACCAGGAGCCGCGCGTCCGGCCGTCGCGCGGAGTCCGACGCGAGCGCGAGGAGGCGGGTGCGATAGACCCACGTCAGCGCCAGCATCGCGCCCAGCTGGATGGCGATCTCGAACTCCGGGGACTCGAAGTCGAGCAGGCGGCCCGCGACGATCAGGTGGCCGGTCGACGAGACCGGCAGGAACTCCGTCAGCCCTTCCACCACCCCCAGCACGGCGGCCTTGGCCGCCACCACCCCCGCATCGCTCATGCACGCCCTTCCGCCATCTCGACCGCACGCCCGGCGCGCCGCGGCGCGGCGCGCATCGGCTCCTTAGCGGACGCGAATTGCGCGCCCAACCGGGGTCGGCTACGACTGGAGACGTCCGGCGCCGGCGCGGTAGCCGCGCCCGGCGGGTCCGCCGACGCACGCGCCGCCCGACGCGACGCCGCGTGCGGAGCTCCTCTCCCGCCGATCGGACGCACGAGGGTTCGACGTTTGACCCGCAAGACGAAATTCGCGATCGGCTCGGCGATCATCGCGATCGCCGTCGCGGCGCTCGTGTACACGGCCGTGCGCGAGACGTCGGCGTACTTCCTCACCATGGACGAGTACGCGCGCGACCCCGCCGCGCTCGCCGGGCAGCCGCTCCGGCTCGCCGGCCGGGTCTCGACAGGCACGGTCAAGTGGGACCCCAGGACGCTCGACCTCGAGTTCCTCCTGCAGCCGATCCCGCCGGGCGAGGGCGGAACGCACGAGGCGCGCCGCGTCGCCGCGCCCGACCCCGCGCTCGCCTCCGCGACCCTGCCGGTCCGCTACAACGGCATCCTGCCCGACATGTTCGCCGACGGCCGCGACGTGATCGTCGAGGGCCGGGTCGACGGAGGCGTGTTCCACGCCAAGGCCCTTCTCACCACGTGCCCGTCGAAGTACGAGGCCGACGTCGAGGGCGCGGACGCCGGCGCAGCGCGCGACGCCGCGCGCCCGGGATGACGCGCGGTTCGACCGCGGCGCGCCACGCGCGACCGCGGATCGCGGAAGCGAGAAACGCATGACCGAGATCGGGCGGCTCGCGATCGTCCTCGGTTGGATCGTCGCGCTCTGGGGCATCGCGGCAAGCGTGGCGGGCGCGCTGCGGCGCGACCGCACGCTGATCGCGAGCGGATCGCACGCCGCGTTCGCGTTCTCGGCGGCGACCGGGATCGCAGTCGCGGCGCTGCTCGATCTCCTCGTCACGCGCGACTTCAACGTCGAGTACGTCGCCGCGTACTCGTCGTCGACGCTCCCGCTCTGGTACACGATCGCCGCCCTGTGGGGCGGGATGAAGGGCTCGCTCCTCTGGTGGACGTTCATCCTCGCGGTCTGCAACGCGATCGTGCAGGTCCAGAACCGACGCAAGAACCGCGACCAGATGCCGTGGGTCACCGCGACGATGCTCGCGGTGGGAGCGTTCTTCCTGTCGCTCCTCGTGTTCGTCACCGACCCGTTCGAGCGGCTTCCGTTCACGCCCGCCGAGGGATCGGACCTGAACCCGCTCCTCCAGAACTACTGGATGACGATCCACCCGCCGTCGCTCTACGTCGGCTACGTGACGACGACCGTGCCGTTCGCGTTCGCCATCGCCGCGCTCGCGACCGGCAAGCTCGGCGACGCGTGGATCCGGACGACTCGACGCTGGGCGATCTTCTCCTGGTTCTTCCTGACGCTCGGCAACCTGTTCGGCGCCGCCTGGGCCTACGTCGTGCTCGGCTGGGGCGGCTACTGGGCGTGGGACCCGGTCGAGAACGCCGCCTTCATGCCCTGGCTCACCGCCACCGCATTCCTCCACTCGGTGATGATCCAGGAGAAGAAGGACATGCTGAAGGTCTGGAACATGGTCCTCGTGATCCTGACCTTCGCGCTCACGATCTTCGGGACGTTCCTCACGCGCTCGGGCGTCATCTCGTCGGTGCACTCGTTCACGCAGTCGGGCCTGGGGCCGTTCTTCATGGGCTTCCTGCTCGTGATCCTCGCGGTCTCGATCGGCCTCCTGGTGTGGCGCCTGCCGCTCTTGAAGAGCCGGAGCGAGCTCGAGTCGGTCTTCTCGCGCGAGGCGGCGTTCCTCCTGAACAACCTCGTGCTGGTCGGGATCGCGTTCACGGTCTTCTGGGGCACCGTCTTCCCCGTGCTTTCGGAGTGGGTTCGCGGCGTCAAGATCACCGTCGGCCCACCGTTCTTCAACCGCGTGAACGCGCCGCTCGCGCTCGTCCTGGTGTTCCTGATGGGCGTGGGGCCGATCATCGCGTGGCGGCGCGCGACCTGGCGGAGCCTCCGGCGGAGCTTCCTCGCGCCGCTCGCGGCCGGCGTCGTCGCGGGCGCGGCGACGCTCCTCTTCGCGAGCGGCGCGAACTTCTACGCCGCGGTCGCGTTCTCGGTGGCGGCGTTCGCGCTCGCGACCGTCGCGAGCGAGTTCTGGCGCGGCGTGCGCGTCCGGCGCGAGATGATGGGCGAGGCGCCGTGGACCGCGCTCTCCCGTCTCATCGGGAAGAACCGCCGGCGATACGGCGGGTACATCGTGCACGTCGGCACGGCGATGGTCTTCATCGGGATCGTCGCGTCGTCGATCTTCAAGGTCGAGGTGCAGAAGTCGCTCGCCGTCGGGCAGTCGGTCGACGTCGCCGGCTACGCGCTCCGCTACGACGGCATCAAGGCGAACGAGGACGCGCACGTCGCCCGGACGGCGGCCGTCGTGTCCGTCTTCGAGCGCCGCGGCGACGAGCTGGTGCGGGTCGGAACCGTCGAGCCCGAGAAGCGGTTCTACAAGAAGCCGAAGCAGCCGACGACCGAGGTCTCGATCTGGTCGACGCTCGGCGCGGACCTCTACGTCGTCCTCGGAAGCTACGACCCCGAGACGCGCACCGCGGTGTTCCAGGCGTTCCTGAACCCGCTCATCTCCTGGATGTGGATCGGCGGCGTCGTGATGGCGCTCGGGACCGGCATCTGCATGTGGCCGTCGTATGCCGAGCGCACGGCGACCGCGGACGCGCGCGTTCCGGTCGGGTCGCGGGCGGCGCCGTGACGGGAGTCGGCGAGCGGCGGACGAGGCGGGAAGAGCGCATGGGAGCGGCGCTCGCGGCGCTCGCGATGGCGGTCGCGCTCCTCGTCGGACGGCCCCATGCAGCGCGCGCGGCGGACGACGCGACCCAGACGCAGATCGAGACCGACCTCACGTGCCAGTGTGGCTGCGGCCTCACGGTGCACGCCTGCAATCACCTGAACTGCAGCTCGGGGATCCCGCTCAAGGAGGAGATCGCCCAGCAGATCGCGAGCGGAAGGTCGCGCTCGGACATCCTGTCGTACTTCCAGACGAAGTACGGCGAGAAGATCCTCTCGTCGCCGACGGCGACCGGCTTCAACCTCGCCGCCTGGACCGTCCCGTTCGCCGCGATCGCGGTCGGCGGGGTCATCGTCGCGCTCGCGCTCGCGCGCTGGCGGCGGACGACGCCCGGCGCGGCGGCCGAGAGCACCGCCGCCGGACCGGCGCCGGTCACCGATCCCGCGCTCCGCGCCCGGCTCGACTCCGCGCTCGAAGACTTCGAGCGCCGCTCCTGACCGCCCCATGCTGATCACCGCGCTCGGTCTCGCGATCGTCGTCGCCGTCGCCTTCTTCGTGGCGTGGCCGATGCTCTCGGGACGAGAGGCGACCGAGGAGCCCGGAGCCGCGGCGGGCGACGGCGGCCCGAGCGAGCCGGAGCGGCGCCGCGACGCGCTCCTGGCGGCGCTCAAGGAGGCGGAGTTCGATCACCAGGTCGGAAAGACCTCCGACGAGGACTACCGCGCACAGCGCGCCGAGCTCGAGGCGCGCGCCCTCGCCGCGATCTCCGACGTCGAGGCCGCCCGCGCTGCGGGCTCGGAGAGCGGCGCGCCGGCAGCCGGCGCGCGCGAGCCCGCTGCCGAAGCGCACGCCGCTCGCGATCGCCGCGCCCGGGCGCTGCACGCGATCCGGAGCGGGCCCGCGGACGGCTCCGAGAGCGGCGCGGCGACCGGTCGCCCGCGCTTCTGCCCGGCCTGCGGCCGCAAGAACCCCGGTGCGGCGAGCTTCTGCGGCGCGTGCGGCCGGGCGCTCGCGGCCGGCGAGCGGCGGCGCCGGCGCGCCTGAGCCCGCGCTTCGGACGGAGGAACTTCCTTGAGCGACACGACGCCCGCCGATGCCATCCCCGAGATCACGATCGACGATTTCCTGCGCATCCACCTGAAGATCGGGACGATCCGGCGTGCCGAGCCGCATCCCAATGCCGACCGCCTCGTCGTCCTGTCGGTCGACGTCGGCGAGGCCGAGGAGCGCCAGCTCGTCGCCGGCATCCGCGCCGTGTACGCGCCCGAGGACCTCGTCGGCAAGCAGGTCGTCGTCGTCGCGAACCTGAAGCCGGCGAAGCTGCGCGGGGTCGAGAGCCGCGGCATGCTGCTCGCCGCCAGCGACGAGACGGGCCTCGCGATCGTCCAGCCGGCGTCGCCGATCGCGCCGGGATCGCGCGTCAAGTAGCGCGCGTCGGTCGCGCGCGTCAGGTCGCGCGGGCGGTCGCCCCGTCGCCGGCCGCGAAGGTCGCGGTGAAGTAGAAGGTGCTCCCGCGGCCGAGCTCGCTCTCGACCCAGATCCGGCCGCCCATGAGGCCGACCAGCTCGCGCGCGATCGCGAGCCCGAGCCCCGCGCCGCGCCGTCCGAGCTCGTCCCGGCCGTCGCCGTGGCGAAACGGCTCGAAGACCCGCGCCCGCTCGTCGCGCGCGATGCCGATCCCGGTATCGCGGACGGCGAAGAGCAGGTGCGCCGCGCCCGGCGTCGGGGTGGACGCCGTCGTCACGTCGAGGGCGACCCGGCCGGCGGGCGTGAACTTGATGCCGTTCGCGACCAGGTTCACCACCACCTGGCGGAGGCGGTCGGGGTCGCCGACGAGCTCGTCCGGCACGTCCGAAGCGATCCAGCAATCGAGCTCGACGCGCTGCCGCCTCGCGAGGAACTCGAGCGGCTCGAGCGCCGCGCGCACGGCGGGCCGCAAGCGGAACGGCCGCGGCTCGAGCTCGAGCCGACCGGCCTCGATGCGCGAAAGGTCGAGGATCGCGTCGATCAGGCCGAGGAGGCTCGAGGCCGCGCTCCGCATGCGGTCGACGAGCTCCCGCGTCTCGGCCGAGAGGTCGCCGTCGAGTGCCATCTCGCTCATCCCGAAGATCACGTTGATCGGCGTCCGGACCTCGTGGCTCATCTTCGCGAGGAACTCGCTCTTCAGGCGGCTCGCCTCGCGGGCGGCGTCGCGCTCCTCCTGCAGGTGGAGCGCGTTGCGCAGGCGGTCGTCGGCCGGCCGCCCGACGACGAAGACGCCGAGCGGCCTTCCCTCGCTCACGATCGGGGCGGAGGTGACCCTGACCGCGAGGGGCTCGCCGCTCGACGCGAGCACCGTCGTCTCGTACGTGTAGGCCGACGTGCTGCCGGTGAGGCGGCTCGCCGCTCGCTCGAGCACCGCGGCATGCTCGCCGGGCGGCATGAAGTCGAGGAGGCTCCGCCCGCGGACGTCGCTCTCGGCGCGGCCGAGGAGCTCCTGGACCGCCCGGTTCGCGAGCAGGATGCGCCCCTGCAGGTCCTGGACGACGACGTACTCCTCGACCGCGTCGACGATGTCCCGCATCCGGCCGTCGAGGAGGTCGAGGAGCCGGATCCGCTCGCCGAGCCAGCCGCTGCGCGGAAAGAGCGCGAGCACGGCCGCGCCGGCCGCGTCCTCGATCGCGGTCAGCGACAGGTCGACGGCGATCGTCTCGCCGCTCGGGCGTCGCACCAGGGCCGGGATCGGCCGCGGCGCCTGCATTCCCGCCGCCCCCGCGCGCATGCGGGCGGCGATCAGGTGGGGCGCGTCGTCCGCGAAGAGGTCGCCGAAGTCGCGACCGACGACGTCGCTCGCGAAGTTCCGATCGAGGAGCGCGACCGCCGCGTCGTTCGCGCACGCGATCCGGCCCTCGCGCACGAGGATCCCCGGGACCGCGATCTGGAGGAGGAGCGCGGCGGCGTCGCTCGGATCGGTCGGGGGGCGCGACATGGCCGGGCTGTTCTAGCGCGCTCGACGCGCCGCGCCCAAGCGCGGCCGCGGCCGCTCAAATCGGCTTCTCGAGCCAGACGACGTCCCAGTAGCGGCCGAATTTCCGCCCGTTTTCGCTGAACCGGGCGACCTCGCGGAAGCCGAAGCGCTCGTGGAGGGCGACGCTCGCCGGGTTCGGGACCGTGATGCCGGCGAGCGCCCGATGGACGTCCACGCGCGCGAGCCGCGGCAGGAGCTCACGGTAGAGGGCCGTGCCGATCCTGCGCCCGGTCGCCTCGGGAGCGAGGTAGATCGACATCTCGACGCTCGTCTCGTAGGCGCGCTTCGAGCGGAACGGACCCGTGCCGGCGTACCCGACGACCTGCCCGGCGAGCTCCGCGACGACGAGCTGGTGGCGGCCGCCGCCCGCGTGCTCCTCGAGCCATCGCCGGCGGCCGGCCAGGGTGGCCTCCTCGATGTCGAAGGTGATGGCCGTCTCGCGGACGTAGTGGTTGTAGATGTCGGTGAGGCGCGGCAGATCGGCGGCGCCGGCGTCCCGCACCCGGACGTCTTCCATTGTCCGAGACCCCTTCCCTCCGGGTCCCGGTTACGCCGTGCGCGCAGTCGAAGCGAGCGCGGCCGGCCGAGTCGCCGGCGCGGCCGCGGCGCGGTCAGGCGGCGGCGGGGGGCGCGATCGGGATCCACACGTAGAACGTCGAGCCGACCCCGAATCGGCTCTCGACCCGTACCCGTCCCCCGATCATGTCGACCATCCGCTGCACGATGTGGAGCCCGAGCCCGACCCCTCCGCGATCGGTCGACGAGCCGTCGCGCACCTGGCGGAACGGCTCGAAGATGGTGCGGAGCGCGGCCGGCGCGATGCCGATGCCGGTGTCCGCGACCGAGAACTCCACGCCATCGCCGGTCGCACGCGCCGCGACCGCGATGCGACCCGCGTCGGTGTACTTGAGCGCGTTGCCGATCAGGTTGCGGAGGGCGAGCTTCACCTTCTGCACGTCCGTCCGGACGACCGGCAGGTCGTCGGGGACGTTCCAGACGGACTCGACGGTCGACGTCGCACGGCGGTCCCGGGTCTCGAGCTCGAGCTCGACCAGAACGTCGCGCGCCGACACCTCCCGCAGCTCCACGCCGAGCCGCCCGGCCTCGATCCGGTTCAGGTTGAGCGTGTTGTCGATCAGTTCGAGGAGCTGCCCCGCGCTCTTTCCGATCCGCTTGAGCGCGTCCTCCTGCTCCGCCGTGAGCGGGCCGAAGTCGCCTTCGAGGAGCAGCGACTGGAAGCCGCAGATCACGTGCAGCGGCGCCCGCAGCTCGTGCGACATGGTCGCGACGAACTCGCCGCGCGCGCGGTGGAGCACCTCGCCCTCCGCGATCCGAAGGGCCTTCCCGAGCGCGCGCGACGCGATCCGCGCGAGGCCGCGGGCGATCCCAGCGGCCCGGGCGGGCAGCGGCCGGCAGCCGCGGCTGCCGCCCGCGACCAGAAAACCGACGATCCGGCCGTCGTCGCGCAGGACCGCGAAATCCGCGACGTCGCAGCCGAGCGACGCGAGCAGGCGCTCGACCGCGGGATCCGGGGCGCTGCCGCTCGTGACCGCCACGACGTCGTCCGCGTCGAGGAGCCCGAGGAGGCCCGCGATCCGCCAGCGCGGAAGCCGCCCGGTCTGGAGCTCGGCCGCCTCGAACGGCGGATCGCCGTCCCCCGCGCCCGGAACGAACGCGTCCTCGTCGGCGCGCCAGAGGTAGGCCCGCGCCACACGGCACGCGAGCAGCTCGCTCGCGAGCCGGCACGACCGCTCCAGGATGCTCGTCGGATCGGCCTCGCCGTTCAGCTCGGCGGCGGCGTGCGCGAGCGCGCTCTTCAGCTCGACGTCGCCGCCCGCGGCGCGCCGGCGCTGGTGCGTGACGTCGCTCAGGACCGCGAGGCGCGCCGGCGCTCCGTCCCAGAACGCGTCGCGAAGGCGGATCTCGACGATCCGCCGCCGGCCGGTCCGCTGCGCGACCTCGACCTCGAAGACGTCGCCCGGTCCGGCGTCGTGGGCGCCGATCGCGGACAGCACCTCGCCGACCTTGCGCCCGAGGAATGCCTCCGCGGCGCCGTTGACGAAGACGACGCGGCCGTCCCGCAGGACCGCCATCGGCTGGCTCGCCGCTTCGTCCGTCGCATCACGGCGCGTTCGCGGCTGAACGCTCGCCGTGGAATGGATCGCTCCCATCTTCCAACAGCCCCGCCGCGACCCTGGAGCAGCGCGCGTGCCAGCAGTCGTGCGCGGTTCTGCCGCGGCCACCCCCGGAAAAAGCGCAGGCGCGACGCGAGGGGCGGGCGGCGTCACGGCCGTCGCCGTCCCGCGTCGTTCCGGAGCCAGTCAAACTCCTGACGAGAGCGGCGAAATGTTGCCGCTCCGCCCGGCCACCCTGGCAGAGATGCCAGGCGCGCGGGGGCATTCACCCCGCCGCGAAACGCGCTCGCCGCCCGCGCGCGCGCGCCGCGGAAGGCGGCGGCGGCGCGACCGTCAAGCAGCGAGGAGGCCGGCGTGCCGCAGGAGCGCGTCGGTCGTCGGCGCGCGGCCGCGGAACTCCTTGAAGACCTCGAGCGGATGACGGCTCCCCCCGAGCGCGAGCACGGTGTCGCGATAGCGCCGGCCGGTCGCCGCGATCGCGGCGTCGTCGTCGAGGCCGGCTTCCTCGAAGGCCGCGAACGCGTCCGCGCTCAGCACCTCCGCCCACTTGTAGCTGTAGTAGCCGGCTGCGTACCCGCCCGCGAAGACGTGCGTGAAGCTGCACAGCATCGCGTCCTCGGGCAGGAGCGGAAGCGTGGTCGTCCGGACGGCGATCCGGCGCTGCACGTCGTACGGCGACTCGGGCCCGTCGGGATCGTAGCCGTGGTGCAGGGCGAGGTCGGTGAACGCGAAGTAGAGCTGGCGCAGCATGTCCGACCCCGAGCGGAAGGTGCGGGCGGCGCGGATCTTCTCGAAGAGGTCGTCGGGCAGAGGCGCGCGCGTCTCGAAGTGTCCGCTCACGCCAGCGAGCGTTTGTCGGTGGTAGCACCAGTTCTCCATGAACTGGCTCGGCAGCTCGACGGCGTCCCACTCGACGTTCCGGATGCCGGCGGCGAGAGGGTAGTCGACGCGCGTGAGCATGTGCTGGAGGCCGTGGCCGAACTCGTGGAAGAGCGTCTCGACCTCGGAGAACGTCATGAGCGACGGCTTCCCCGCGACCGGCGGCACCTGGTTGCACACGAGGTAGGCGACCGGTCGCCGCCCGGGCGCGCGCCCGATGCACTCGTCCATCCACGCGCCGCCGCGCTTCTCGGCCGGGCGGCTGTACGGATCGAGATAGAACGCCGCGATCTCCGCGCCCGACTCGTCGCGGATCCGGAAGAAGCGGACGTCGTCGTGCCAGATCGGGGCCTCGCCGTCCGCGGCCTCGACCGTCACGCCGAAGAGACGCCCGACGAGCGCGAAGAGCCCATCGAGGACGCGCGCGAGCGGAAAGTACGGGCGCAGCTCTTCGTCGCTGTACCGGAAGCGGCGCTCGCGCAGGCGCTCCGCCCAGAAGGCGACGTCCCAGGGCGAGAGCCCGTCCGCCTCTGGGGCGCCGTCAGAGCGGGCGAGCGCGACGAGGTCGGCGAGGTCGCGGTGCGCGGGATCCCAGGCAGCGGCGCGCAGCTCCTCGAGCATGCGCTCGACCGTCGCCACGTCGGGCGCCATCTTGGAAGCGAGGCTGAGCTCGGCGTAGCTCGGGAAGCCGAGGATGCTCGCCTCCTCGCGCCGAAGCCGGAGGATCCGGCGCACGAGCTCGCGATTGTCGTGGTCGCCGCCGGCGGCGCGCGTCACGAACGCGCGGTAGAGGCGCTCACGCAGGTCGCGGCGGCGCGAGTGCTGGAGGAACGGGCCGTAGCTCGGGGCGTCGAGCGTGATGCGCCACGGGCCGGCCTCGGCGGTCGCGTCGGCGTGGCCCGCCTGGCGCGCCGACTGCGCCGCGAGCTCCAGCAGGCTCGTCGGCAGGCCGGCGACCTCGTCGGCCGCCGTCAGCGTGAGCGCGAACGCCTTGGTCGCGTCGAGGACGTTGTTCGTGAACCGGGTCGAGCACTCGGCGAGCTCGGTCTGGATCGCGTTGAAGCGCTCCTGGGCTGCGCCCTCGAGGCCCACGCCGGAAAGCTCGGCGTCGCGGATGAGCGTGTCGACGATGCGCCGCTGCGCAGCGTCGAGCTCGCCAAAAACGGGGCCTTCCCGGAGGCCCTTCAGCGCCCGGAAGAGCGGTCGGCTCTGACCGAGGCGCATCGAGAACGTGACGACCTCGGGCTGCATCTCGTCGTGCGCCCGGCGCAGGTCGTCGCTGTTCTTGACACCCATCAGGTGGCCGACGACGCCCCACGCGCGCCCGAGCCGCTCGCCCAGGCGCTCGACGGGCGCGACCGCGCCCTGCCAGGTCGGCGTGGCGCCGGCCTCGATGCGCTCGAGCTCGGTCGAGAGCTCGGCGAGCAGCGACCGCATGCCCGGCACGACGTGCTCCGGGCGGATCCGATCGAACTGCGGAAGCCCTCGCTCCGAAAGGAGGGGGTTGTCGTCGGCGACGGCGGTCGTGCTCACGCAGCGGTGGCTAGCACGCGCACCGCGCGGCCGCCGTCGCGTCCGCCGACCTCAGACCTTCTGCACGTTGGCGGCTTGGTGTCCCTTCCGGCCCGGGACGATCTCGAACTCGACGGTCTGCCCTTCTTCGAGCGTCCGGTATCCGTTTCCCGAGATGGCCGAGTAGTGAACGAAGATGTCCTCCCCACCCTCCTGCTCGATGAAGCCGAAGCCCTTCTGGGAATTGAACCACTTCACCCTGCCCTGAGCCATTTCGCCGCTCCTCTCAGCCGAGCCCGTTCGCGCATCGTGCGGTCGGTCTTTCGCCGTTCCGCTTCACGAGCGCGCCCCTCACTGCGGGCCCCCGGATCGAAAACGCGACGCTCTTACACTGGCGAGGTCACGAGAGCAACGGCGTTTGACGGAGAAAGCATTTGTTCCGAGGTGCCGCTATGCTACTGCTCGTCCGAGGAAAACGGGCGAAGGAGTTCTATGCAGAGACCGCGTGGGCGACAATTTCTACCTGTCCGACCGGAAGAGGAGCACCGGATCAACCGCCAGATCCGGGTCCCGCAGGTGCGATTGATCGGCGCCCGGGGCGAGCAGATCGGCATCGTCCCCACCGAAGAGGCCCTGCGGCTCGCTCAGGAGAGCGAGGTCGATCTGGTCGAGGTCGCCCCCGACGCACAGCCTCCGGTATGCCGGCTGCTCGACTACGGGAAGTTCCGGTACTCGAAGCAGAAGAAGGACGCCGAGGCGAAGAAGAAGCAGCACGTGACCCAGCTCAAGGAGCTGCGCGTGCGCCCCGGCACCGACGAGCACGACCTCGGGCGGCAGCTCAAGAAGGCGCAGGAGTTCTTGACCGACGGTCAGCGCGTCAAGTTCACGCTCAGGTTCCGCGGTCGCGAGATGGCCCACCAGGCGCTCGGCCGTGAGAAGCTCCTGAACGTCGCGCAGCAGCTCTCCGAGTTCGGCTGGATGGAGCTCGAGCCCCGGACCGAGGGCCGAGTGATGAACCTGGTCATCGCCCCGGGGCAGCGCCGGAAGGCCGGCGCGAAGGACGGGGCTCCGGCCCGCCCCCACGCGGCCCCGCCTTCCGGTGCGCCGGCCGCGGCTTCCCCGCGCCCGCCGGCTCCGTCCGCCAAGCCGCCCGCAGAGCCGGTCCCGAACCGTCCCGCGAACCCCGCCGGCTGATGGTGTCGAACGAGGGGATCGTCCCCCTCGCCCGTCCAGGTCATCGCTGGCAGCCGGAGAACCAGCGGGACCAGAACGACGTTCCGGCGATGTCGCGTGGCGCGACCACCGGGATGCGCTTCAGCTCCTGATCGCCCTGCTTGGCGACGATCTCGCCGACGACCTGGCCCTTCTTGACCGGCGCGCTCACCTGCGCGGGCACCTTGACCTCGACCTGCACCTGCTGCGCTTCTGCGCGCGGGAGCATCAGGCGGAAGCCCTCGCTGGCCTCGCCCTGAAAGGAGGTCTCCGTTCCCCCGGAGACCGAGATCTCGGCGCCGACCGCCTGGCCCGCCTTGACGGGCGCGATCGCGCGGTACTCCGTGAAGCCCTTGGTGAGGAGCTTCGCCGCCTCGTCGAAGCTTCCCTGCTTCGTCGGCACCCCGAGGACGACCGCGAGGAGGCGCAGGTCGTCGCGCGTGGCGGTCGCCGTGACCTCGAAGCCGGCGGCGGCGTAGTAGCCGGTCTTCAGACCGTCGGCTCCGCGATAGGTTCGGATCAGGTGGTTCGTGTTCCGCATCACGAACGCGCCGTTGCGGAACGGCGCCTCGACGGTCGACGCCCATTCCATCATCTCGGGATACTTCGACAGCTCCCGCCCGAGGGTCGCGAGGTCTGCGGCGCTCATGAGGTCCGGGCTCTGCCCCTCCGACGGCGGTAGGCCGTGCGGCGTCTCGAAGCGGGTGTCGTTCAGGCCGAGCTCCTTCGCGCGCTTGTTCATCATGTCGACGAAGGCGTCGATCGAGCCGCCGATGCGCTCCGCGACCGCCGCCGACGCGTCGTTGGCGGACGAGATCATGATCGCCTTCAGCATCTCGCGGAGCGGAAACGTCTCTCCCTCCTGGAGGTACACCTGTGATCCGCCCATCCGGCTCGCCCATGCCGACGTGGGGATCGGATCATCGAGCGTCATCTGCCCTTGCTTGACCGCCTCGATGGCGAGGAGCAGCGTCATCATCTTGACCATCGAGGCGGGCGGCCACGGCAGGTGCTCGTTCTCGGCGTAGAGGACGCGGCCGCTGTCGCGATCGATGAGGATCGCCGCCTTGTAGGGGGCCTGCGGGTGGAACGGCAGGTTCGGCCGCCGGGTCCCCTTCGCGGCGGCGCCCTCGGACGGGCCTTCTTCGGGCGACTGCTGCGCCGGCTTCGCCGCCGCATGCGGGCGGCGGGCCGCGCGCGCGGGAGCGATCGCCACGGCGACGAGCGCGCTCGCCAGCGGGGCGACGAGGATCGCGGCCAGCGCGCGCCTCGTCCACCGGCACTCCGCGATCGTTCGCCGCATCGTCATCACCACCTCGCGCCTCCCCAGTCCGGCCGACGGCGGCCCCGCGGCGGCCTTCCGGGCGGAACGCCCGGCGGCTCCGACCGCTTCGCGCACGGCCTTACCGAGTGACGAACCGAACCGGCGAAATCTAGCACCCAAACCGCGACCGCGCGCGGCCCAGCTGGAATTTTTGCCCCCTGTACGACACACTTCGCGCGATGGCGGCGGCTGCGGGGCGCAACCTGATCGCAGCGCGCGGGCTCGGGAAGTCGTTCGGTGGCCTGTCCGTCCTGCGCGACGTCGACCTCGACGTCGCGACCGGCGAGGTCGTCGCAGTGCTCGGCCCGAACGGCGGCGGCAAGAGCACGCTCCTCAAGATCCTGGCGGGCGTCATGCGCGCCGGCACCGGCAGGCTGGAGGTCCTGGGCGAGGAGCTCTTCCCGGGACGGCCGTCCCCCGCGGTGCTCCGCCGGCTCGGCTACGTCGGGCACGACGCGCTCGTCTACCGCGACCTCTCGCCGCGCGAGAACCTCGAGTTCTTCGCGCGCGCTTACGGGCGGAGCCCGGCGGAAGCGGCAGCGGCCGCGACCGCCGCGCTCGAGCGCTGCCGCCTCACCGCCGCCGCGGAGCGCCCGACCCACGTCCTGTCGCGCGGCATGCTGCAACGTCTCGCGATCGCGCGCGCGACCCTCCACGAGCCCGACCTCCTCCTCCTCGACGAGCCGTTCTCGGGCCTCGACCCGGCCGCCGCAGGCGACCTCGACCGCGTCCTCGCCGCGCGGCGCGACGAGGGGCGCGCGACGGTGCTCGTGACGCACGACGTGGCACTCGTGCCGCGCCTCGCGACGCGCGCGGTGCTGGTCGCGGGCGGCCGCGCGCGCGACCTCGGCCCGACACCCGATCCCGACGTCCTCGCCGCGGCGTATCGCGACGCCGCGGGCGGGCGTCGCCGTCACGGTGACGCGGGTCAGCTGGGCGATGTGGGCGATCGTCCGTAAAGACCTCGCGATCGAGCTCCGCACGCGCGAGATGCTGTCGTCGCTCTTCCTCCTCGCGTTCCTGGTCGTGCTCGTCTTCGCGTTCGCGCTCGAGCCGGAGCGCCTCGCGGGCGCCGAGGTCGCGGCCGGGCTCCTGTGGGCGAGCGTGCTGTTCGCGGGCACGCTGTCGCTCGACCGCTCGTTCGGGATCGAGCGCGAGGCCGGAGCGTGGACCGCGCTCGCGCTTCTGCCGATCGACCGGGGCTCGGTCTACCTCGCGAAGGCCGCCGCGAACGCGATCGTGCTGCTGATCGGCACGGCAGCGCTCCTGCCGCTGATCGCGCTCCTCCTCGGGACGCGCGGCATCGCGCCGTCGGCGGTGCTGCCGGTCGTGGTGCTGCTCGGGGTCGCCGGCATCGCGGCGATCGGGACGCTCTGCGCCGCGATCGCGACCCGGTCGCGCGCGCGCGCCGTCCTGATGCCGCTCCTCACCTTTCCGCTGCTCAGCCCCGTGCTGATCGCGGCCGCGCGCGCGACCGCCGGTGCGCTCGTCGGCCGGTCGGCCTCCGAGGTCGGCTCGTGGCTGCTGGTCCTCGGCGGATTCGATATCGTCTTCCTCACCGCGGGCTGGTTGACCTTCGACTACGTACTCGAGGAGTAGGGGCCGAATGGACGACTCTTCCAGGATCTGGCGCGATCGCATCCTTCCGGGCGCCACCGGCGCGTTCATGGTGGCGGCGATCGCGATGGTGTTCCTCGTCGTGCCGAGCGAGCGCGAGCAGGGCGTCGTGCAGCGCATCTTCTACTTCCACGTCGCGACGGCGTGGATCTGCTTCGCGGGCTTCGCGATCGTCGCCGGCGCCAGCATCCGGTTCCTCATGACCGGCAGCGAGGGCGCGGATCGCCTCGCGCACGCGAGCGCCGAGGTGAGCCTCCTCTACACGACGCTCGTCCTCGTCGTCGGCCCGATCTGGGCACGCCCGATCTGGGGCGTCTGGTGGACCTGGGACCCGCGACTCACGATGACGGTCGTGCTCTGGACGATCTACGCCGCGTACCTGATGCTCCGACGCCTCGGCGCGGACGACGACGCGGTCCGCCGCTACGCCGCGGTCCTCGGCGTCGTCGGGTCGCTCACGATCCCCTTCCTCTTCCTCGCGATCCGGCTGTGGCGCGGCATCCATCCGGCGGTGATGATCGCCAAGGACCCCGACGCGGGCCTGAAGGACCCGATGATGGGCTGGACGCTCCTGGTCGCGAACGTCGCGCTCGCGCTCCTCTTCGCCTGGCTGGTCTGGCTGCGCACGCGCCTGATCCGGATCGACGAGCAGGTGGCCGCGCTCGCGCTCGAGAGGGCGCGCGCATGAGAGGCCTCGACTACCTGGCGGCCGCCTACACCGCGATCTGGATCGCGATCTTCCTCTATCTGCTGGCGATCGGACGGCGCGCCCGGCGCCTCGAGCGCGAGATCGACGAGCTACGGCGCCAGGAGCCGCGGGACCGATAGGGCGTCCGAACGCGCTGCCGACGCGGCTGGACGCGCCCCGCGTCGGCCCGGTGCGCCGTCCGCGCGTTGCGTGGCCCGCGGACGCGGGCGAGAAGAGCGTGCGGCGTGCTCCGCCGCGATTCCCGATGGCCGCACGACCCACACCCGCCGCGCAGGCGAGCGCGCCGCACGACCCCACCGCCGCCACGGCCCGCGCACGCGAAGACCGCCTGCCGCTCCGGATCAAGCTCGGCTACGGCATCGGCGAGCTCGTCGTCGGGATCCGGATGTCGTCGATGAACCTCGTCCTGTTCCCCTTCTACACCGACGTCGCGCAGCTCACGCCGGCGCTCGTCGGCGCGGCGATCGCGCTCGGCAAGGTCTGGGACGGCGCGAACGACCCGATCATCGGGTACCTGTCGGACCAGACGCGGACCCGCTGGGGGCGGCGCCGCCCGTATCTGCTGATCTCGGCGCTGCCGCTCGCGCTCTCGTTCGCCGCGCTCTGGCGCCCGCCGCTCGGCGTGTCCCAGGCGGCGCTCTTCTGGTACCTCTTCGGGGCGCTGTTCGTGCTCGACGTCTTCTTCGGCTTCTACTCGACCCCGTACCTCGCGCTCGGCGCCGAGATGAGCCCGAGCTACGACGAGCGGACGCGCGTTGCCGCGATCCGGGCGGTGTTCCACAACGTCGGGCTGCTCCTCGGCGGTGCGATCCTGATCGGGGTCGCGCGCGCGCTCGGCGACGGAGCCGTCGGGCACGCCGGGGCAGGCTCGATCTTCGGAGCGGTCATGGCGGTGGCGGCGCTGGTGGCGTTCTTCGGCAGCCGCGAGCCCGGCCTCGCGCCGCGCGAGGTCGCGCCCAGCCTCCGCCAGTTCGTCGGCGAGCTGCGGGATTCGCTCCGGCTCCGGTCGTTCCGCCTGCTGCTCGGCAGCTTCGCGTTCCTCCTCGCCGGCTCCGCGCTCAACCAGAGCTTCGCGCTCTACGTCTTCCGGGACGCGATGGGCACGGAAGGCCGGCAGGCGGTGATGCTGCTCGTCTACCTCGCCGCCGCGACGCTCAGCTTTCCGGGCTGGGCGGCGATCGCGACGCGGCTCGGGAAGAACCGCGCGTTCGAGGTCTGCCTCGCGTGGAGCATCGCGGCGCTCTGCGCGTCGCCGATCATCGGCCCGGCGCTGCCGTTCTGGGTCGTGCTCGGGTTCATCACGCTCGCGGGCCTGGGGGTCGGCGGCTACGTGCTGCCGGTCGCCATCGTCGCCGACATCTTCGACGAGGACGAGCTCGCGACCGGCCGGCGCCGCGAGGGCTCGTACTTCGGCGTGTGGACCCTCGTGATGAAGCTCGCGTCCGCGGTCGGCGTCGCGCTCGCGGGGTTCGTCCTGCCGTGGATCGGCTACGTGCCGGGGGCCGCGTCCCAGAGCCCGGCGACGATCACCGCGCTGAAGCTCGTCTGGGGGCCGGGCGCGGCGTTCTTCGTGCTGGCCACGCTGCTGGTGTTCCGGCGCTTTCCGCTGACCCGCGAGCGCCACGTCGAGATCCAGCAGCAGCTCGCCGAGCGTCACCTGGCGCGCGCCGAGCGCTGATCCTCGGCCGATTCTTTCCAGATCCAGGCGAGCGTGGAAGGAACGGAGCCCGCATGATCCGGTTCCGGACCACCGCTCTGCTCGCCGCGACCGCGGCGGCCATCGCGCTCGCCCGTCCGCCCCGCGCGGTGGCGCAGCCCGAGACGGCGCGCGTGGCGGTCTTCGCGGCGGCGTCGCTCGCGGCCCCGTTCCGCGGGATCGCCGACCGATTCGAGAGGAGCCACCCCGGCACGCGCGTGGACCTCAACTTCGCGGGCTCGCCGACGCTCGTCCGCCAGATCGTCGAAGGCGGCCGGGCCGACGTCTTCGCCTCGGCCGACGAAGCGAACATGCAGAAGCTCGTCGATGCGAACGCGGTCGCCGACCGGCCGCGCGTCTTCGCGCGCAACCGCCTCACGATGCTCGTCGAGGAGGGCAATCCGAAGAAGATCGCCTCGCTGGCCGATCTCGCGCGGCCCGGGCTCACGATCGCGCTCGCCGCCCCGGGCGTCCCGGTCGGCGCGTACGCGCGCGCCGCGTTCGCGAAGGCCGGCGTGCCGGTGCCGCCGTCGAGCGAGGAGGTCGACGTCAGGGCGGTGCTGCAGAAGGTCGTGCTCGGGGAGGCCGACGCCGGCATCGTGTACGCGACCGACGCCGTCGGAGGGACCGCGGTCGCGATCCCCGACTCGCAGAACGTGATCGCCCGCTACCCGATCGCGGTCCTGCGCGAGGCGCCCTCGCGTGAGCTCGGGCTCGCGTTCGTGCAGCTCGCGCTTTCGCCCGAAGGCCGGCAGATCCTCGAGCGCGCGGGCTTCCTCGCCCCGTAGTCAGCCGGCCGCATCCAACGTTCCGACGACCGCGCCCGAAGCTCTCGCATCCGTAGCCGGGGAGCGCGCCGAGCTCGTCCCGCAGCCGCGGCGCCGGCGGCGTTTCCAGCGTCTTGACGGTCGGACGATCGAGCTGGTCCTCGCCGATCGCGAGGTCCAACCGCTCTCTCCGACCGCCATGGACCCTTGATCTCGACCAGACGCCATGCATCGATGCCCGCCCCTGGCCACCGCCCGGCCTCGTTCGACCCGAGAGGACCCGATGTCGCCACGCCGCCTCGAATGGCAGCTCACGAGCGCCTGCCTCGCCGTCTTCGTCTGCGCCCTGGCCTCATCCGCGTCGGCGCGGGACCTGACCGAGATCCTCACCGAGAAGGGGCTCATCACGCCCGAGGAGGGCGCCGAGGCCAAGGCCACGACGACCAAGCCGACGGTCGCGTACAAGGAGGGGCTCGGCTTCGTCTTCGCGACCCCGGACAAGCGCTTCTCGCTCGCCGTCGGCGGCTACCTGCAGGTCCGCTACACGCTGACCGACATCGACGGCCGCTACGTCAACCCGAGCCGCGGGACGACGGACAGCCAGAGCTTCGACGTCCCGCGCGCGCGCCTCTGGTGGCAGGGCACGGCGTTCACGCCGCGCCTCTACTACAAGATCGAGATCGACGTCGCGACGACGGCGAGCGGCGACACGCTGCGCGACGCGTATCTCGGCTACGCGGTCGTCGAGAACGACTGGCTGTCGATCCGCGGCGGCCAGTACAAGACGAACTACTCGCGCCAGGAGATGACGTCGGACGCGAGGCAGGAGTTCGTCGAGCGCGCGCTCGCGACGCTCAACTTCCGCTTCGACCGCGCGAAGGGCATCCAGCTGTCCGGGACGCCGATGAACTCGCTGATCGAGTACTACGCGGGCGTCTTCAACACGACGGGCCGGAACGGTCCGGCGAATCCGAGCAACGACTTCCTCTACCTCGGCCGGTTCGTCGTGAACCCGCTCGGACCGATCCCCTACTCGGAGGGCGACTTCGGTCCGACGCCGTCGCCGCTGGTCGCGCTCGGCGCGAGCTACGGCTACGAGCGCACGCCCGCGAGCAGCTTCACGAGCGCCGCCACGGCCGGCCCCAACCCGGACGACCCGACCCAGACGATCCTCACGTCCACCGGGACGGGAATCAACCGCGTCCCCTATCAGCTCATGATCCAGCCCGCGTACAGCAGGCTTCAGAACCCGAACGACTTGACGGTCGGGATCCAGAACTTCGAGACCGATCTCGCAGCGCGGTGGATCGGCTTCGACCTCTCGTTCGAGTACTTCCTCGGGTGGAACAACACGCAGTTCCTCCGATCGGTGCCGCCGGCTCCGTTCGTGCTGCCGCCGAGCAACTTCAACAGCCGCGGCTACTACGGCCAGCTCGGGTACTTCGTCATTCCGAAGAAGGTCCAGCTGGCGGCACGCTACTCGGAGATCACCCCGAACGAGAAGGCGGAGGTCCGGCTCTTCAACGGCACGACGGTGACGCAGAGGCAGAGCGAGATGCTGGGCGCCGTCGATTACTACTTCTCCGAGCACAACCTGAAGCTGCAGACCGACTTCGGACCGCTCGACTCGTACGGCGTCCGGGACGCCGCCGGAAACACGTCCAATCGGCACGACTTCCGGTGGCGCGTGCAGGCGCAGCTCGTGTTCTAGCGAGGCGCGTCAGGCCGACGTCTTCGATCGGTCGGGTTCGCCGTCCCGTCGGGCGAACGGCGCGGTCGCTCCCTCAGGCGGCGCGGCGGGCGGCGAGCTCCTCGGCGTAGCCGCGCGCCAGCGTCCCGAACGCGCGATCGGTCCACGTGAGGAAGCCCGCGTAGTTGCCGCGGACGCGCGCGTGGTGGACGTCGTGGTGGATCGCGCCGTCGTTCGAGGGAAGGAAATGCGTCGGACTCCACGGAAAGTCGTAGCCGCAGTGCCCCTCGGCCGCCTCCCATTGCCGGAACGCGATCCACAGCCACACCGTGGCGACGTGCGCGCCGACGAGCATCGGCCCGACGAGCGCGAGGAAGCCGGTCGCCGAATACTCGAGCGGGTGCATGTAGTGCCCGGTGATCGCCCACGGCGTCAGGATGCGGTGATGCCAGCCGTGGATGCGCTTGAAGAGCCACGGCACGTGGAGCGCGCGGTGCATCCAGTAATAGAGGAAGTCGTCGAGGTAGACGAAGAAGACGAGCTGGAGGGCGATCACCCAGAGAGCCGGCAGCGGGCCCGCGTGCACGCCCGTCAACCGCAGGAGCGGCCATGCGGCGACGGCCCCGACGAGCGTCCACAGGTTGTTGACGAGCCAGCTCCGGAGCGACGGCCCGACCAGCTCCTGCGCGCGCGGGCGACGGGTCTGGATCTTGTACCGCCGCAGGCGCTCGGGGTCGCGCGCGGCGAGCCAGGTGAGCGGCGCCGCGAAGACCATGAACGACAGCATGCTGACGAGCATCGTCGCGACCGGAAAGAGCCAGAAGAGCGGCTCGCGATAGATGGCGAGGAGGTCGTTCACCGGCTGCGCTCCCTCGGTCGTCGGTAGCACGCCGCTCCCGCCGTCGCGATTTCCCGTGGTAGGACGTCGCCCATGCCCACGGTACGAACGGAGCTCCGGGACGGCGGCGTGCTGGTCGCCACCCTCGACCGGCCGCCCGCGAACGCGATCGACGAGGCGCTTCTCAGGGACCTGGACGCGGCGATCGCCGTCTCGGAATCCGACGATCGCGTGCGCGCGGTCGTGCTGACCGGCGCTGGGCCGTTCTTCTCGGGCGGCTTCGACCTGCGCGCGCCGCGGCGGGAGGACGACACCGCGCGCGCGCTCCGCGACCTCTACCGCGACGTCCACCTGCGCCTGCTGACGCTCCCGAAGCCGACGGTCGCGATGGTGCGCGGACACGCGATCGCGGGCGGGCTCGTGCTCGTCCTCGCGTGCGACTACCGCCTCGCGGCCGACGCCGACTACAAGATCGGGCTCAACGAGGTCGCGATCGGCGCATCGTTCCCGCGCGTCGCGCTCGAGATCGTGCGCTTGCGCTTGACGCACGCGCGCGCCGCCGAGCTCGTGCTCGGGGCCGCGCTCTACCCGGCGAGCCAGGCCCCGCGCCTCGGCGTCGTCGACGAGCTGCTGCCGGCCGAGACGCTCGAGGAGACCGTCATGCGGCGCGCGGCTCGCCTGGGCGGCTTTCCGCGCGAGGCCTACTCGCACACCAAGGCCGCGCTCGTCGCGGAGGCCGCGGCGCGTGTCCGGAGCGAGACCGACGACGAGGCGGAGCGCACCGCCGCGGTGTGGACGACCGAGGAAAGCCGCGCCGCGCGCGCGCGCCAGCGCGCGAAGCTCGGCGGCGCGAGCGCACCGCGCTCCGGCGGGAAGCCCTGACCGCAGCGCGCGCCCTGCCCCGCCGCCGCGGGGCCGAGCCCGTCATTCGAGCACGACGATCTCCGCGCGGGCGCGACCTCGGCTCACGCTGAGGCGCGCGAGCGCGACCGGAAGGCGGAAGCGCCGCGGCCCGGCGCTGCCGGGGTTGAGGTAGATCCGACCGTCCACCTCCTGCACGAACGGCCGGTGCGAGTGCCCGGAGACGACGACGTCGGCTGCCTCGGCAGCCGCGCCTCCGAGCTCGTTCCGGTCGTGCACGACCACGATGCGCACGCGCCCAAGCTCGATGCGCGCGGTCCCGGGCAGCACGTCCGCCCACGCGCCGTGGTCGTTGTTGCCGCGGACGGCCGTCACGGGCGCGATCGCCGCGAGGCCCGCCAGGACGTCCGCCGAGCCCACATCACCGGCGTGCAGGATGTGCCGTACGCCGCGCAACGCCGCGATCGCCGACTCGCGCAGCAGGCCGTGCGTGTCGGAGATCACGCCGACCGCGAGCTCCGCCGATCTGCGTCTCGACGCCACCCACCGACGGTAGAGCGGCCGCGCTCACGTCGCGAGCGCCGTGGAAACCCGGGCGGACCGGCCGCGCGAGCTCCGGATGTCGCGCGTCAGCTCCGGCGCGCCGACTCGCCGCGCGCCATCCGGAGCGTCACGGCCGCGAGGACCAGGACCGCGACCACGATCACGGCCCAGACCGCCGACTGCTGGAGGCGCGCGCGCATCCGCGCCGCTCCGCCCGGCGTTCCGGTCCAGCGCGGGTTCTCGGCGCCGTCGCCGGCGACCGCGGGCGCGCTCCGGAGCCCGAGGACGACCTCGCGCGCCCGCGCCACGTCGTACTGCGGAGCGCTCGCGTCCGGGTTGCCCGCGAGGAGCGTGTACGACCCCGCCGGCGCCACGAGCAGGACGTCGCGCGCGGCGAGCGACGTTTCGGCGCGCTCGATCTCGGTCGGCGCGTCGTCGCCGTCCTCGATCCCGAGCTCGAGGGACTCGACGCGGGTCGGCTCGAACGCGATCTCCACCGGCTCGGGACGCCGGAGGTCCTGAGCGAGGACGCCGCGCGCGATCTCGCGCTCGCCGCCGCTCTCGTCGCGGCCGACGAGCCGGAACGGGCGGTGCAGGACCGACCGGGCCGGCACGACGCTCAGGCGATCGAGGGTCAGCGGCCCCGACGGTAGCGCGATCGTCCACACCGAGACGCCGTCCTCCGTCTTCGGCCCGGCAGCCCGAAGGTCGACGCGCTCGCGCACGCCCGCCGGCCCGACCAGGTACGGCCACTGGCGTCCGCCTCCGTCGATCACGCGCAGGTCCGCGAGGTCCGCACGCGCGTGCGCGAGGTCGTCGGCGGAGAGCCGGATCCGGACCAGGCCCTCCGCCGACTCCGGTGCCGAGACCGGGCGATGCCATTGCCACCCGTCGCGGTCGATCGCCGGCCCGGGCTGCATCGCGCGCGCGAGCGCGGGGCGCGCGTCGAAGAGCGGATTCGCGCGGATCGGACCGAGGATCGCGCGCGGCAGCGCGGTCGCGTCCGCGAGGTCGCCGCGGCCGGTCGCGGCGAGCGCGTCGCGGAACAGGTCCGCGACGTCGTAGCGCGGCCGCCAGGCGCGATCGCCGCCGAAGCGGAGCACGCCGGCGGGGTCGCCGTCGGGTGCGGCCGGGAGCGCGAACACGATCGCCGGCTGCGTGAAGCTCGCGCGGAACGACACGTCGGCGAGCGGCGGGCTGTCGCCGTCCGCGATCTCGACCCGAAGCCGCTCGCCGCGCGCCCGCGCGAGATCGACGTCCAGGTGGTCGATCGCGGGCACGTCGCCGACCGCCGGGGTGCGGACGATGCGCGCTTCGCCGATCCGGGTCGCCTCGCCGGACGCCGCGACGTCCCACACCGTGACCGCGCGATCGAGGGCCGGCGTCGCGCTCGCGACGCGGAGCCGCGTCGTCACCAGGCCGGGCGGCCGCTCGAGCTCGAAGACCGACCGCCCCGCCGCTTGCCGGCGGTCGCGGATCGCGAGCGGGAGCGCGACGGCGGCGTCGGAGGCGAGCGCGCGCTCGCTCTCGAAGCGGAACGTCGGCTCGAGGAACGAACCGTCCTCGCCCTCGATCACGACCACGAGCTCGCGGCCGTCGAACGGGGGAAGCGGGATCTCGCTGCGGTCGACGAGCGCCTGCCCGAGCCGGACGATGCTGGCGCGCGGGACCAGCACCACGTCGTCGCCCGCCGGGCGGATGCCTCGAACCTCGACGCTCCGGACGTAGCGAGCGCGGCTCGCGTCGACGACGAGCCGCCACGCTCCGCCGGGCGGGCCGCGCTCCGGGAGCGCGAGGCGATAGGTCTCGCGCGTCGCGGCCGGGAGGCCCTCGCGCACCGTCTCGTCGCGCGCGACGTCGACGACGCGCGCCGGAACGCTCCGCGTCTCGCGCCTCTCGCCGCCGATCGGTGCGCCCGGGTCGACCAGGAACGGGACCTCCGCGCCCGCGCGGTCGAAGAGCCGGAGGTCGGCGAGGTCGGGCGAGCACGCCTCCAGAACGTCGGGCGGGAGCGGGAGCCGCGCGAGCCCGGGCGCGGTCGTGGTGACGTCCGCCTCCCTCGGGAAGAGCGCCGCGAGCTGCTGCGCGCCGACGCGCGCCGGCAACGCCACGCAAGCCGCCGCCGCGAGCGCGAGCGCGGTGGCGACGACTCGTGCCGGGCGCGCGGTCAAGGACCGTCTCCTTCCATCGCGGTACGGCGGAAGACGAACCGCTGGTACACGAGCGAAACCGCGATCAGCGACAGCGCGAGGCCGAGCAGCGCGGCGACGCGGTAGAGGTCGCGCAGCTCGCCGACGTCGTAGAGGAAGATCTTCGCGATCGTCGCCATGAGGAGCGCGAGGCTCGCCCAGCGGAGCCCGCTGCTCGCGAGCCGGACGCCGAGCGCGAGGAGCGCGATCGCGTACGCCGCCCACGCGATCGAGAGTGCGAGGTTCTGCGCCGGCGTCCGATCGAAGACCACGGCCACGTCCGAGCCGGTCGCGAACGCGTCGGCGATCGTGAGGTTGATCCACACGAACACGACGACGAGCGCGGCGAGGCCGGCGCCGGTCGCGGCGAGGGGCTCGGGGCGGAGGTAGAGCGGGCGCTCCCACTCGCGCAGGCGAGAGACCTCGAGCGGCCGGAGCCAGCGCGCCGCCGCGACCAGCGCGGCCGCCGGAACGAGGTAGGTGTACGCGATCCAGTTGACGATCGGCCAGGCCGCGCGCGCGTGCGCGCCGAGCACGTCGGCGTCGCCGACGAGGCGCACCGTGACGACCGCGAACAGCGCCAGCGCGGTGTACTTGAGGCCCGGGTGGTCGAGGCGCGTCCAGAGGCGCACCAGCGCGGCCGCCTCGAGCGCCCACCCGACCGTGATCCAGTGGCGCTCGAGCTGGAGCGGGATCGCGACCGTCGCGAGGCCGAGCGCGGCGCCGCAGAGCCACGCGAGTGCGCTCGTCCGCCGCTCGTCGTCGGAAAGCCAGAGGTCGCGGGCGCGCGCCGCGATCGCGAGCGTCGCCGCGCCGAGCGCGATCGGCACGAGCCCCTTCGCGCGGTCGCCGAAGCGGTCCTCGAAGAGGACGACCGCGGCCGGAAGCCACGCCGGGCCGGCGAGCGCGGCTGCGCGCCAGGACCAGCGGTCGTCCCGCAGGCGGTCGGCGCCGGCGAGCGGCCACGCTCCGAACGCGACCGCGGAGACGACCGCGAGGGCGAGCGCGAGGAAGCTCGCGCTCGGATGGAACGCCATCGTCCACGCGAGCTGCGCGAGCGCGGTCGCGAGCACGCCGGCGACCATCCACGGCCCGCCGCCGAGGCGCGTCGCTGCGAGCACGACGAGGGCGCCGAGCGCGAAGGTCGACGCGAAGCCGACGAGCGGTCCCGCCGGCGGATCGATCGCGCGGCCGATGAGGAGCACGATGGCGAGCGCGGCGGCCGCGTGCTCGGCGGCGCTCCGGCTCGCGAGGCGCGCCTGGAAGAGCGCGAGCCCCTGCCAGGCGACCGCGATCGCGAGCATCGCGGCGAGGAGGACGCCGTCGCCCGGGACGTCCGGCACGTCGTCGCCCGCGTGCGCGGAGCGATACGCGACGAGCCCGAGCGCGACGCCGACCGCTCCCGCGACCTGCACCGCGCCGCGGCCCTCGAACGTCCCCTGGCGCACGAGGACCGCCGCGAGCCCGAGCCAGCCGGCGAGGGTCGGCCAGAACGCGATCGGCTTCAGCGTGGCGACCGCGACCAGCACGAGGAGGAGCCCGCCTGCGACGAGCGCGCCCGCGTTCGCGATCGGATCGCCGGAGACGCCGAGCCTCGACCGGCGTTCGCCGTCCGACGCAACCAGTGGCGCCGCGCGCGGCATCTCGAGCGCGACGTGGTGCGCGAGCGCGAGGACGCAGAACACGAACGCCGCGAGCCACGGGCGCGCGACGAGCTCGGGGTGCTGCGCGACCCACACGACGACGACGCCGACCGTCGCGGTCGCGGCGGCGAGCGCGATGGTCGCCGGCCCGCGGCGACGCGCGATCCAGCCGGCCGCGACGCCGAGGATCGCGAGCAGGACGCCGAGCGGCAGCAGGCCGACGGCGAGGTCCGCGCTCGCGGCGAAGTACAGCGCGAACGCGAACGGCAGGAGCATACCGCTCACCTGCGCCGATCGCCCGATGCGGCTCTCGCCCGCCGCGGGCGGCGAGGCGACCGCGAAGAGGAGGGCGAAGACCGCGAGGATCGCGATCCCGAGCGCCGCGCGATCGGGTCCCATGCGCCCGCCGATCCAGAGCGCCTGGTAGAGCGCGGTGCCCGCGAGCGACAGCGCGGCGAGCGCCGGCCAGCGCTTCCGGCGCGCGATCGCGAGCAGCGCGGCGTCGAGGACCAGGATGTACGCGAAGAGCCCGATCGGCCGATCCGTGCCGGTCGACGCGAAGAGCGGCGTCAGGAAGCCGCCGACGAGCCCGATGCCGGCGATCGCGAGCGAGTCGTGGCGGAGGGCGAGCGCGCAGCCCGCGATCGTAACCGCGACCAGCAGGACGAAGAGCACGCCCGCCGGAACGAGCTCGTAGAGGACTCCGGCGGCCCAGAAGGCGGCGTAGAGGAGCACGATGCCGCCGCCCGCCAGGCCGTTCGCGGTGCTCGCGTAGCGCGTGCGGAGGCTCCACTCTGCCCCGGCGATCGCGGCGACGCCCGCGAGCGTCCCGACGACGACGCGGAGCCACGGCGGGATGAGCCCGTGCTCGATCGAGTAGCGGAAGAAGAACAGGCCGGCGAGCGCGAGCACCGCTCCGCCGAGCACCGCCGCGCCGCGCACGCCGAGCCAGCGCTCCCAGTCGACGTTGCCGAGGCCGCCGCGGCCGGGCGGCTCGCCGGCGCCCGGCGGTGCGACGGCGCCTTCTCGCTCGACGTCGAGGGCGGCGCGCTCGGATTCGTCGCCGAGCCGCTCGCTGCCCGTCGTCGAAGGCTCCGCTTCGCGCGCGAATGCGGGGAACGGCGACGGCGCGGGCGGCACGGCGTCTCGCGCGGCGGCCGGTTCCGCCGCGCCGGGTGCCGGCGCCACGTCGACCCGATCGCTCGCCGCCGCCTCGGCGGACACGCCGGCGTGCGCCTGCGGCGCTGCACCGGGCACGGGCGTCGCGGTCCGCAGGCGCTCGAGCTCCTCCTCCAGACGCTCGACGCGCGCGGCGAGGTCGCTCCGCCGGCCCGTGCGCGACAGCGCGATGGCGGCGAGGACGATCGCTGCGAGAGCGAGGATCTCCAACGGCGTCTCCTTCGGGCGGGCCCTTCATACACCATCGGACCGAAGGGCAACGACGTTGACCCTCGACCGGCCCGGCCGGGCGTGAGATGACGGCGGCGTGGCCGCAGACGAGTTCCGCGCGCGATACGGGCCGACGGCGCTCGTGGCCGGCGCCGCCGTCGGCCTCGGCGCCGAATACTGCCGGCAGATCGCGGCCCACGGGCTCGACCTGATCGCGCTCGACCGCGACGAGACGTCCCTCCGGACGACCGCCGACGAGCTCCGATCGCGCTGGCGCGTCCGCGTCGAGCCGGTCGCCGTCGACCTCGCACGGCCGGATCTCGCGCAAGCGCTAGCGGGAGCGCTCGGCCGCGAAGAGGTCGGGCTCATGGTCTACAACGCCGCGGTCGGGACGGTCGCTCCGTTCCTCGACCACGACCCGGCGCACGTCGACGCGATGCTCGACGTGAACTGCCGCGGCCCGATCCGGCTCGCGCACGCCGTCCTTCCCGGGATGGTCGCGCGCGGGCGGGGCGGTCTGATCCTGATGTCGTCGATGTCGGGCAACGTCGGCTCGGCGCAGCTCGCGATCTACGCCGCCACCAAGGCTTTCACGTTGGTCCTCGCCGACGCGCTCTGGTTCGAGCTCCGCCCCCACGGGGTCGACGTGCTCGCGGTTCAGCCCGGGTCCACGCGCACGCCCGGCTGGCTGTCGTCGCAGCCGACCGACGGCGCGCCGATCATGCCCGCGATGGACCCGGCCGACGTCGTGCGCGAGGCGCTCGCGACGCTCGGGAAGGAGCCGCTCGTCGTGCCGGGCGACGCGAACCGCCAGGGCGCGGAGGCGATCGCGCGGCTTCCGCGCCGTCAGGCGATCGAGCTCATGAGCGGGATCACGGCGAAGCTCGTCCGGAACGACCGGCCCCGCGGCGATTGACGTCGCGCCAATCGCACGCGCGATAGCGCCCCGGCTCGACCTCGGCGACGCGGCCCGCAGCGAGCAGCCGGTCGACGTGCTGGCCCATGCTGCGCCGCTCGACGTCCTCCGCGTACGGGACGGCGTCGCCCGGGCGGTAGACGAAGCGGTGGCGCGCGATGTCGTCCAGCGTCCGGGGCTCCGCGAGGAACTCGAGGAGGCGGCGCTCGCGCGTCGCGATCACGCCCGCGAAGCGGTCGAGCCGCTCGACGAACGCGGCCCGGCCGTCCAGCACGCCGACGTGGTGGAAGGTCGCGTACCAGCGCGCGTCGATCGCGCGCACGCGCTCGAGCGAGCGCTCGAAGTCGGGAAGGCAGGACCAGGCGTCGCCGTAGTAGGGTCCGAAGCTCGAGAGGTCGATGTCGCCAAGGTACAGCACACCCGCGGGCTCGATCAGGAACGCAGAGTGGCCGCGCGTGTGACCGGGCGTGTGGACGACGTGGACGCGCACCCCGCCGAGGTCGAAGACGTCGCCTTCGCGGAAGGCGAGCGCGTCGGGGCGCGCGACCCAGTGGAACTCGCGTCGGACCACCTCTTCGAATGCCGCCGCCACCGAGGGCGACATGCCGTAGATCGCCATCATCCCCTCGATCGAGCGGATGCCGAGGACGTCCTCCTCGTGCAGGTGCCAGGTCGCGTTCGGGTACAGATGATTCCCGGCGACGTGGTCCTCGTGGCAATGGCTGTTCAGCACGCGATCGGCGTGCGGCCGCTCGGCGCGCGCCACCACGGCGAGCGACGGGTCGATGATCGCGGTCTCCTCGCTCCCGGCGACCAGCAGCGAGTTGCCGTGCGGATACTTGCCCGCGCGCTCGCCGCCGAGGACCGTCACCCGGCCGAGCACGCGATCCGCGGTCGCCGTCAAGCAGCTCCCGCCAGCTCGACGAGCCGGGCCTCGAGCTCGGGAAGCCATTCGTCGAGCGGCCGCTCGGCTTCCACGAGGATCTCGATCTTGCCGTTCGGGAGGCGCCGCGCGCTTCCCGGCGACACCGGCCGGAGCGGGATGATGACCGCTTCGCGCGAGATCCCGCGCCGGTCGAGGATCTCGAAGATGCGCTCGATCTCCTTGATCGTGACGGCCTTCAGCACGCTTGCTCTCTTTCAGATCCGCCCGGTGCGGCCCTGCCAGTAGCGGTCGCGCAGGAGGCGCTTGTAGATCTTCCCGTTCTCCATGCGCGGGAGCGCGTCCACGAAGTCGACGGAGCGGGGCGCCTTGTAGTGCGCGATCCGGCTCCGCGCCCAGCCGATGATGTCGCTCGCGACCGCGTCGCTCGCGGCGACGCCGGGCCGGAGCTGTACGACGGCCTTCACCTCCTCGCCCATGTCCTCGTGCGGGACGCCGATCACCGCGACGTCGTCGACGTCGGGATGGGAGGCGAGGCAGTTCTCGACCTCCTGCGGGTAGATGTTGACGCCGCCGGAGATGATCATGTGGGACTTCCGGTCGGTCAGGTAGAGGTAGCCGTCCTCGTCGAGGTGCCCGACGTCGCCGAGCGTGAACAGGTTGCCGCGGTAGGTGGCGCGCGTCTTCGCGTCGTCCTTGTGGTAGCGGAAGCGCGCCGCGGGGTCCTCCGGCGCCTCGAAGTAGATCGCACCGTCGACGTGCGGCTCCGTCACCTCGCCGCCGTTCTCGTCCAGGATGTGCACCTTCCCGCCCGCCCAGTGGCGGCCGACAGAGCCCTTGTGCGCCAGCCACTCGTCGGAGCGGATCAGCGTGCCGCCGCCCTCGGTGCCCGCGTAGTACTCGACGATCTTCGGGCCCCACCACTCGATCATCGCCTCCTTGACGGGGATGGGGCACGGGGCGGCGGCGTGGACGGCGATCTTGAGGCTCGAGAGCTCGTACTTCTTCTTGACGTCGTCGGGCAGGCGGAGGAGGCGGTGGAAGTGGGTCGGGACCCACTGGCTGGTCGTGACGCGATGGCGCTCGATCGCGGCGAGCGCGCGCTCGGGATCGAAGCGCTCCATGACGACCACCGTCGCGCCCAGGCGATGCTGGATCTGCGAGAACTGGAGCGGCGCCGCGTGGTAGAGCGGGCCGGGACAGAGGTAGCGATCGCTCTCGTCGAAGCCGAAGAACATCGCGAAGCCGAGCGTGCCGGGGACGACGGCGCCAGTGCCGGCCGGCTGCAGGCCCAGCGTCGGCCGCACGCCCTTCGGGCGCCCCGTCGTGCCCGACGAGTAGATCATGGTGCCGCCCTCGCGCTCGTCGTCGAGGCGGTGCGTCGGGAAGGGCGCGAGCGCGTCGCGATCGCGCTCGAAGCCGGGGATCGCGCCGTCGACCGCGATCCGGCGCTCGAGCTTCGGAAGGTTCTCCGAGATGCTCGCGACCACGTCCGCGAAGCGCGCGCTCGCGAACAGGACCTTCGCGTCGCAGTCGTCGACGACGTACTGCATCTCGTCGGCGGCGAGGTGCCAGTTGACGGGGGTGAAGTAGAGGCCGGAGCGGATCGCCGCCCAGAAGACGTCGAAGAAGTGCTCCTCGTTCGCCATCACCGCGGCGATCGCGTCGCCCGGGCGGAGCCCCCAGGCGCGGAGCGCGTGCGCGATGCGGTTCGAGCGCTCGTCGAGCTCACGGTAGGTGACCGCGACGCCGGTGTCGGCGAAGACGAGAGCGGGCTTGTCCGGAAACCGGTCGGCGCTGCTCCCGAGGTACATCCGCTCTTGCAAGGCTTGTCCCCGGTGCGCGGTCAGGCCTTCGGCTCGGGCCCGATCGCGATCACGAACTGCTGATCCGCCGCGAGCGGGATCCCGGCCCACTTCGGATCGTCGCGCTTCTTCTCCTCGTAGTAGGCGCGATAGCCGACGGCCGACTTGACGTCGATGCCGCTCGCCTGGAGCGCGCGCAGCGCCGTCTCCGCCCACGCCGGCGGCTGCTCTTCCGCGGACAGCATCGATACCCCCGGCTTGAGGTTCATGCCGGTCAAGGTCTGCATCTGGACCTTCCAGCCCGCCGACTCGAAGATCGACCGGAGCGAGCTCGCGAGCGCCTGCGTCTCCTGGTTTCCGGGGGCGACCGCGAACCAGGCGGTGCGCTCGGGCGCCGTCTCCGCCTTCAGGATCTCGAGCATCGCCGCGCGCTCCTCGTCGTCCGGCGCGCGCGCGCTGCTCGCGGCGGCGTCCGGAGCGGCCGCGCTGCTGCTGCTCGCGATGGCGCCGTCGCTGCCCGCCGCTGCCACGCCCGGGGTCGGGGTGGCCAACGGGCCGCCTGTGCCGGCCGGCGAGCAGGCGGCGAGGGCGATGGCGGCGGCGACCGCGCACCGCGCCGCCGCTCGAGAGGCCTCGGATCTCGTCATGACCGGGCGGTCTACCGTGCGGTCCCGCTCCCGCCAAGTCGACGGATCGCCCCGGGTACCCTGGCGCGAGGGCGCAGCGCCCGGCAAGCTGGCGGCGACGGAGGTCGCTGCGATGCTCTACGGGCTGCTCCAGTTCTCGACCGACGACGGCATGCATCCCTGCGAGCTCGCGCGCGCCGCGGAGGAGCGCGGCTTCGAGTCCCTGCTCTTCCCGGAGCACACCCACATCCCCGTCAGCCGGAAGAGCCCCTGGCCCGGCGGCAAGCAGCTGCCGCGCGAGTACTCGCACACGAACGACCTCTTCGTCGCGCTCGCGATGGCCGCGGCCGCGACCGAGAAGCTCAAGGTCGGCTCGGGCATCTGCCTCGTCGTCGAGCGCGATCCCATCGTCCTCGCGAAGGAGGTCGCGACGCTCGACTCGCTCTCGAACGGGCGCTTGCTCTTCGGCATCGGCGGCGGCTGGAACGCCGAGGAGATGGAGAACCACGGCACGAACTTCCGCGCGCGCTGGGCGATCCTACGCGAGCGCGTCGAGGCGATGAAGGCGATCTGGACGCAGGACGAAGCGTCGTACCTCGGCGAGCACGTGAGCTTCGACGCCATCTGGAGCTGGCCGAAGCCGGCGCAGAAGCCGCACCCGCCGATCCTCCTCGGAACCGGGAGCGCACGCGGACGCCAGCGCGTCGTCGAGTACTGCGACGGCTGGATGCCGATCGCCGGCCGCGACGACATCGTCGCCGGGGTCGAGGACCTCTGGCGTCGCGCCGACGCCGCCGGCCGACCGCGCGACTCGCTCTCGGTCACCGTGTTCGGCGCCCCGGCCAAGCCGGAAACGCTGGAGCGCTATCGCGCCGCCGGCATCGCGCGCGCCGTGTTCGGCCTTCCGCCGAAAGGGCGCGACGAGGTCCTCCCGATGATGGACCGCTACGCGGAGCTGGTCCGCTCGCTCGCGTGATCCGCCACACGCGGGTCGCGTTCCTCCGCGGCCTCGGGGTGGTCTTCGCGATCGCGTTCGTCTCGATCGCGGTGCAGGTCGAGGGCCTGATCGGCGAGAACGGCCTCGCCCCGACCGGCGCGTTCCTCGGAGCCGCGCGCGAGGCGCTCGGCGGCTCGTCGCCGCTCCGCCTGCCCACGGTCTTTTGGCTCGATGCGAGCGATCGCGCTCTCGAGACGGCGTGCGGCGTCGGCATCGCGGCGAGCGTCGCGCTCGCGGTCGGGATCGCGCCGCTGCCCGCGCTCGCCGCGTGCTGGCTCCTCTACCTGTCGTTCGCGAACGTCGGGCAGCCGTTTCTCCTCTATCAGTGGGACGCGCTCCTCCTCGAGACCGGCTTCCTGGCGCTCTTCTGGGCGCCGCTCGCGCTGCGCCTGCGCCCGCTCGGGGAGCCGTCGCGCGTCGTGCTGTGGCTCTTTCGCTGGCTTGTCTTCCGCCTCATGTTCTTCTCGGGCTGGGTGAAGCTCGCGAGCAGCGACCGCACGTGGTGGAGCCTGACCGCGCTCGAGTACCACTACGAGACGCAGCCCATTCCCGCGTGGACGAGCTGGTACGCGCACCAGCTGCCGGCGTGGGCTCAGAAGGCGTCGTGCGCCGCGACGTTCGGGATCGAGCTCGGGCTGCCCTTTCTCGTCTTCGCCGGGCGGCGGGCGCGCGCGGTCGCGTGCGCCGGCTTCGTCGCGCTCCAGGCGCTCATCGCGGCGACCGGAAACTACGGCTTCTTCAACCTCCTCACGGTGGTCCTCTGCATTCCTCTGCTCGACGACGCCGCGCTCGCGGCCCTCGCGCGCCGACTGGTCCCGCGACGTCGAGCCGTCGCGGATGTGCCGGCCGGCGCCCGGCGGCCGCGCGGGATCGCGCTCGTCCGCGACGTCGCGGTCGCCGCGCTGCTCCTCGCGCTCACGGCTCCGCTCGCGCTCGCCCAGCTCGCCGGTCGCTGGCCACGCGCGCTCGGTCCGCTGGCGCTCGTGTCCGAAGCCGCCGATCCGTTCCACCTGGTCGGGCACTACGGCCTCTTCGCGGTCATGACGCTGACGCGTCCGGAGATCGTGGTCGAGGGCAGCGACGACGGCGCCACCTGGAAGCCGTACGTCTTCCGCTGGAAGCCCGGGCCGCTCGACCGCGCGCCGAGCTTCGTCGAGCCGCACATGCCGCGCCTCGACTGGCAGATGTGGTTCGACGCGCTCTACTTCGAGCGCGCGCTCCACGGCGGCCGGATCGGGCGCGAGCTGGTCACGCCGCGCCTGGTCGAGAAGCTCCTCGCCGCGTCGCCGCCCGTGCTCGCGCTCCTGGCGGTCGACCCGTTCGGCGGAGCCCCGCCGGCGCAGATCCGGTGGCAGCTCTGGGACTATCGCTTCACGGACCGGGAGGAGCGCGCTCGCACCGGCGCGTGGTGGAAGCGGACGCTGCTTTACGAGTCGCAGCCCATCACGCGGCGGTGAGCGCGGCCGCCGGTTTCTGTGTGCGCGCCCGTCGCGGTAGAGCACCCCCGTGATCGAGCTCGACCGTCTCACGCGGCGGTTCGGCGGCGAGGTCGCCGTCGACGACCTGTCGCTCGTCGTGGGGCGCGGAGAGCTGCTGGTCCTGCTCGGCGGCTCGGGTTCCGGCAAGACGACGACGCTCCGGATGATCAACCGGCTGATCGAGCCGACCTCCGGCACCGTGCGGCTCGACGGCGTCGACACGGCGACGCTGACGCCGCACGAGCTCCGCCGGCGGATCGGTTACGTGTTCCAGCGGATCGGGCTCTTCCCGCACATGACGATCGCCGAGAACGTCGGCGTGACGCCGTCGCTGCTCGGGTGGGAGCGCGATCGGATCCGAAAGCGCGTCGACGAGCTGCTCGAGCTCGTCGAGCTCGACGCGGGCGCAGTTCGCGATCGCCTGCCGGACCAGCTCTCGGGTGGCCAGCAGCAGCGCGTCGGGGTGGCGCGCGCGCTCGCCGCGGAGCCGGCGATCCTGCTGCTCGACGAGCCGTTCGGCGCGCTCGACCCGCTCACGCGCGACCGCCTGCAGGAATCCTTCCTTCGCATCCGGCGCGATCTCGGCCTGACCGCGGTCTTCGTGACGCACGACATGACGGAGGCCCTCCGGCTCGGCGATCGCATCGCGGTCATGCACGCGGGGCGCCTCGCGCAGGTCGGCGCCCCGCGCGAGCTGCTGCGCGCGCCGGCGGACGACGTCGTCCGGCAATTCCTCGAGACGCCGCGCCGGCAGGCGGAGCTCGTGGAGGGGCTCCTCGGCGACGCCGGCCCCGCGCCGCGCCCATGAGCGCGCTGCGCGAGCAGCTCGCGCTGCTCCCGGCCTACTTGACGGGCCACCTCGAGCTCAGCCTGCTCGCGATCGCGATCGCGACCGGCGCGAGCATCCCGCTCGGCGTGCTCGCGACCCGCGTCGCCTGGCTCGAAGGGCCGGTCCTCGCGATCGCCGGCGTGGTGCAGACGATCCCCGGTCTGGCGCTTCTCGCCGCCGTCGTGCCGCTGCTCGCCGCGCTCGGCTTCCAGAGCATCGGCTTCCTTCCCGCGATCATCGGGCTCACGCTCTACGGGGTCCTCCCGATCCTCCGGAACACGGTGGCCGGGATCGACTCGGTCGACCCCGCGCTGAAGGAGGCGGCGCGCGGCGTCGGCATGACCGACGGGCAGCAGCTCCGGCGCGTCGAGCTTCCGCTCGCGATGCCGGTCATCGTCGCCGGCATCCGGACCGCGACCGTGTGGACGGTCGGCATGGCGACGCTGTCGACGCCGGTGGGCGCGACGAGCCTCGGCAACTACATCTTCGCCGGGCTCCAGACGCGGAACTACACGGCGGTGCTGGTCGGCTCGGTCGCGGCCGCCGCGCTCGCGCTCGTGCTGGACGGCCTCGTGCACGGGCTCGAGTCCGGCCTTCGCCGGCGCCGGCGCGGGATGGTCGCGCTCGCGCTCGCGAGCCTCGTCGTCCTCTACGGGTACACCGCTTGGTCGCTCGCGCGCGACGCGCGCGGCGCGCGCGCCCGGCCGATCGTGGTGGGCGCGAAGACCTTCACCGAGCAGTACGTCGTGGCCGAGGTGCTGGCCGGCTGGATCGAGCGGACAACCGGGCTTCCGACGCGCGTTGCCCCGTCGCTCGGCTCGACCGTCGCCTTCGATGCGCTCCGGAACGGCGACATCGACGTCTACGTCGACTACACCGGCACCCTCTGGACGACCATCCTCCGCCGCCAGGAGCCGCCCGCGAGCCGCGAGGCGGCGATCGACCAGATCGGGCGCTTCCTCGCGAGCCAGGGCGGCATGGTACTCGTCGCGCCGCTCGGCTTCGAGAACGCCTACGCGCTCGCGATGCGCGACCGCGATGCCGAGGCTCGCGGCCTCCGGACCATCGGCGACCTCGCGCGCGTGTCGGCCGAGCTGTCGATGGGCGGCGACTACGAGTTCTTCGAGCGGCCGGAGTGGCGCTCGCTCGAGCGCGCCTACGGCCTCCGCTTCGGGAGCCGGCGCACGATGGACCCCTCGCTCCTCTACCAGGCGGTCGCGCTCGGGAACGTCGACGCGATCAGCGCCTACACGACCGACGGCCGCATCGCGGCGCTCCACCTCCGCGTCCTCGACGACGATCGCCACGCGATCCCGCCCTACGATGCGGTGATCCTCGCGAGCGCGCGACTCGCGCGCGAGCATCCCGACGCGATCGCCGCGCTCGCGCGCCTGCAGGGGGCGATCGACGCTCGCGCGATGCGGGAGGCGAATCGCGAGGTCGACGAGGACGGGCGGACGCCGCGACAGGTGGCGTCCGACATCGTCGCGCGCATCGCCGGCGCAACCCCGGAGCCCGCGCGCGGGGACTGACGGTCAGCGCTACGTCGACGCATGCGACGGGGCCGCGCCGCGCGCGGCGAGCCAGCGCACCGCGGCAACGAGCGCCACCGTCGCGTAGCCGGCGCCCGCGAGGAGCGGTGTCCGGTCGGCGATCCGCCACGGCAGGAAGGTCGCGGAGCCGGGGAGCGGCGAGTGGATCACGCCGAACCAGGTCGCGATCGCCGCGAGCGCGAGCGTGACCGCGAGCGCGCCGTGCCGCCCGTCGATCGCGAACGCGACCGCGGAGCCGAGGAGCATCGCCGAGAAGACGAAGCCGGCGGCCAGCATCTCGAGCGCGCGGAACGCGGTCGCCGCATCGCCCGCGAGCGCGTGTCCCGCGACGCCGCCCGCCGACAGCATCTGGTTCACGACGATCAGCACCAGGCTCGCGAGCGCCGGCAGGAAGCTCACGGCGACCGCCGCGCCGTGGCGCGCCGGCGCCGCCTGGAACGACTGCGACGCGATCTCGAGCCCGACGTAGACGAGGATCGGCACGACCACGACCTCTGGCAGCGCGTGCACGAGCCACGACAGGTAGCCGAGCGCGCCGCCGAGCCCGACGAAGAACGCAGTCGCGAGCGTGTAGCCGGCGCGACCGCCCATCCGCTTGTACGCCGGGTGCCCGATGTAGGGCGTCGTCTGGATGACGCCGCCGAAGAGACCCGCGACGAGCGTGCTCACGCCCTCGGTCAGGAGAATCGAGCGCGTGTCGTAGCGGTCGCCCGCCGCGGCGGCCGACTCGGTGTTGTCGATGCCCCCGATGATCGTCGCGAAGGCGAGCGGCAGCGCGAGCGGGAGGTAGTCGAGCGCGAGCGGCACGCCGCGGAGGAACGCGAGTGTGGGGAGCGGAAGCCGGATACCGATCGCCGCCGCCTCCGCCGCTCCGGCCATCGGCAGCGGCGGCACGACCCCGGCCGCCGCGAGGGCGTAGAAGGTACCGGCGGTCGCCACGACGACGACCAGCACCGCGGGAATGCCGCCCGGCAGGCGGACCGACCGGAGGAGCGCGATCACGATGAGGAGGAGCGCCGGCAGCCCGACCACCGGGACGGCGAAGATCTTGAGCATCGGCAGGAACGCGATGAGCGCGAGGCCGATGCCGCCGATCGTTCCGAGCATCGCCGCCGGCGGGACCACGTCGCGGAGCCGCGCCGCGAGCCACGTGATCGCGATCTTGAACGCGCCCATTGCGATCATGAGAGCCATGCCGGCCTCCCACGCGAGCACGGCGTCGCCCGTTCTCTGGAACGCGGGGCCGAGCGCGCCGAACGTGAGGCCGAAGAGCGACACCGTGTCGATGCCGAGCGGCATCGCGGTCACGTCGCGACCGGTGCGGCGCGCGAGGCGGAAGGCGAGCCAGGTGTACGTCAGGTCGCCGACGAGCACCCCGAGCGCAGTGCCGGGCAGCATCCGCCCGAGGACGAGATCCGCGGGGAAGCCGAAGCCCGCGATCAGGATCGTGCTGAAGACGATGAGCTGCGCGACGTTGTCGAAGGTGAGCCCGAGGAACGCGCTCACGTCGCCGCCCGCCGCCCAGGCGTAGCGGTGCGGTCCGCTCGCGTGCGGCGCGGCCTCCGCGCCCGCGCGCCCGCTCACGGCACCAGGCAGGAGTGGATGCTCGACTCGCCCGGCCGCTCACCGGCGAGCGTCTGGATCGCCTCCTCGGCGCTCTCGAGGCCGAACTCGTGGGTGTGGAGCCGGTCGAGCGCGACCGTCCCGGACTCGATGAGGCGGATCGCCGAGCGATACGACCGGCTGGTGACGCCGAAGGCGCCGACGACGGTCGCCTCCTTGACGACGATGAGGTCGCTCACGAAGTCGGGGACCGCCTTGAAGCCCTTGACGCCGGCGAGCACGATGCGGCCGCCGGTCGCGACGTAGTGGAGCGCCTCCGCGACCGGCTGCGGCGAGTTCGCGGACACCTCGACGACGACGTCGGCGCCGTGCCCGTCCGTCAGCTCCTTCACGCGCCGGCGCGCGTCCTGGTTCTCGACGTCGATCACGTCGTCCGCGCCGAGGTCGCGCGCGAGCGCGAGCTTCTTCGCGTCGCGCGCGAGCCCGGTGACGATGATGCGATCGGCGCCGGCGGCGCGCGCCGCGATGACGCTCGCCAGGCCGCGCTGCCCCGGCCCGAGGACGAGCACGGTGTCGCCCGGCGCGGTGCGCGGGATCTCGACGGCCCAGCGGAAGCCGGCGCCGAGCGGGTTGAACATGACCGCGATCCCAACCGGGAGATCGCTCCGCACCTTGTGCACGATCGAGTGCGGGTCGAGATACATGAGGTCGGCGTAGGCGCCCCAGAGGCCGGGCGCCTCGGACACCGGCACGTACGAGTAGCCGAACATCCCGCCGCGCCCGCGGCACACCTGGTAGCGGCCGGCGATGCACGCCGGGCAGAACCCGCACGGGATGAGCGTCTCGACCGCGACGCGATCGCCGACGTCGACACCCCACCGCTTCGCCGCGCGGTCGCCGATCTTCTCGATGCGCCCGAGGGGCTCGTGCCCGAGCACGACCGGGTAGCGCGCGGGCAGGACCCCGGCGTACTGCTCGGCGTCGCTGCCGCAGATGCCGCACGCCTCGACCCGGAGGAGCGCGCTGTCGTCGTCGATCTCGGGCACCGGCAGGTCGCGCATCTCGAGCCGCCGCGGGGCGACCTGGACGACGGCGCGCGACGTGCGGGGCATGCCGACGTGCATGGACCGCGGCGCTGGCGCCGTCAAGGCAGCAGGCGCGGTCGCGATCCGGCCCGTTGACCGGCGGCGACGGCAGGGGCTAGACGCGGAAGCATGGGTCTCCTCTCCGGAACGTCGCTCGAGGAGTTCGCGCGTCGGTTCGCGGCCGAGCACGCGAACGATCCGCTCGGGCCGGTCGCAACGCGCGTCGTGGTCGACAACGACCGCGTCCGCATCTGGGAGATGGAGCTCGCGCCCGGCGAGGCGTCGTCGCTGCACCGCCACGACCTGGACTACATGGTCATCCTCCTCGACGGAGACCACATCGCCGCCGTGCCAGGCCCGGGCAGCGCCCGCGGCCCGCGCGTCGCCGACGTGACGCCCGGCCGCGTCGCCTACCTGCGAGGCGGCGAGTCCGAGTGGGCCGTCAACGTCGGCGACCGCCACTACCGCGAGCTGCTGATCGAGCTCAAGTAAACCAGCCGCCGCCTCGTGCAGTGCGCCGTTCGTGCGGCGATCGTTCTGCTCCCGTAAGCGACGCGCGGCGAGCCGCGCGAGCGGCCGCCGGCGCTCCCGCTCGATCCCACGGCGCGTTCCATCGGCACGCGCTGCCTGCGGCGGGAGCGGCGCGCGAGCGAGCACGGCAGCGACGTTGGAGGAGGCGGCCCTCCTTGAAATCGAGACAACAAAAGGCCGACTCCGACAGGAGTCGCCGGGCTCGCTCACGCGCCGCTCCCGCCGCGCTCCGACGCGCGACCCGTTTCGCCGCGCTCCGCCCCGCTCCGACCCGCTCCGACGCAGCCGCACGTGCGGCCGACTGCGCCGTCAGTACCCGGCGACCGGGTCGACGAGCCCTTCCAGCGGCTCGCCGGCGCGGAAGCGGCCGAGGTTCTCGACGAAGGTCGCGACCAGCAGATCGAACGCCCCTTCCATGCTCCACGAGATGTGCGGCGACAGCCGCACCCCCGGGTGGCGATACGCCCAGTGGTCGGCCGGCAGCGGCTCCGGGTCGACCGTGTCGAGCGACGCGCGCGACACGATCCCCGAGTCGAGCGCCTCGCGGAGCGCGTCGAGGTCGACGAGCGCGCCGCGCGAGACGTTCACGAGGTGAACGCCGCGCTTGACGCGCGCGAGCGCGTCCCGGCCGATGAGATGGCGCGTCTCGGGCGTGGCCGGAGCGGCGATCACGAGGTGATCCGCGTCCGCGAGCAGCTCCTCGAGCGACCCCACGAGCTGGAGGCCGGGGAACGGCGCGCGCTGCGACGTCCGCCGGAGACCCCGCACCCGCATCCCGAACGCGAGCGCGCGGGCCGCGACGGCGGTCCCGATGCCGCCGACGCCGAGCAGCGCGAGCGTCCTCCCGTGAAGCCGTCCGAGGCGCGCCTGGTTCCAGCGCGCGGGCGGCTCGTGGATCCACGACTCCGGGAGCTGCTTCGCGGCGGCGAGCATCATCGCGAGCACCCACTCGGAGATCGGGATCGCGCTGGCGCCGCGTGAGCACGTGAGCAGGCGCGCGCCGAGCAGGTCGAACGGGAAGCGGTCGACCCCGGTGCCGACCGCGTGCACCCAGCGGACGCCGCGCGCGACCAGGCGATCGAGGTTCGGGCTTCCCCACGCGAGCGTCAGCAGGACCTCGCCGCTCACGCCGGGATCGGGCTCGCCCTGCTGCGGCACGTCCACGAGCTCCACGTCCGGATGCGCCGCGCGCACCGCCGAGAGGCGCTCGACCGCGATGTGCGTCATGACCTGCACGCTGCTCACCCCCTTCTCTCGCTCGGAGCCGCGGCGGGCTCGCCTGCCGCCGCGGGCTGCGACGCCAGGAACGCCGCGCTCGCCGCGCGGTAGGCCGCGAGGGGCGGGGCGTCGCGGCGGTAGGGCGACACGAGGCCGCCGGGGAGCCGCTTCCAGCGGCTGTACATCCAGATCCAATGGTCGGGGTGTGCGCGCACCAGCGCCTCCAGCGCGGCGTTGAAACGACGCGTGTTCTCGAGCACGTCGGCGTCGCGATCGCCGGTCCGCGCGGGCTCGATCGCATCGCCGAAGACGGCCCGATGGCGATGCGACGCTCCCTCGCGCACCAGCACGACCGGGAAGACCGGCGCGCCCGACGCGAGCGCGAGCCGCGCGACCGCGGAGTTCGTCGCCGGGGGGAGCGAGAAGAAGGGCGCGAACCCGGCGGACCCGGCCGGCGGCCGCTGGTCGAACGGGAGCGCGACGACGCGCCCCGACCGCAGCTCGCGCAGGATGTCGCGCGCCGCCGCGCCGCGCCGGAGCACGCGCGAGCCGCAGCGCTCGCGCAGGTCGGTGAGCCACTGGTCGGCGCGCCGATTGGGAAGCGTGCGATGGACGAGCGTGATCGGGAAGCCGTGCGCGGCGCAGCCCGCGTGCAGAAGCTCGAACGAGCCGAAGTGCGCGGTGAGGACGATGGATCCGCCGTCGCGCGCGCGCCGGAAGATCTCGACCGCGCCTTCCCGCCGGTCGAGGCGGACGATGTCGCGGAGGCCTTCCGCGTCCAGCCGGGGGAGGCGCGCGACGTCGGCCAGCACGCGTCCCCAGTTCCGCCACATCGCGCGCCGGATGCCGTCGCGCGCGGCCGCGGACATCTCGGGAAACGCGATCTCGAGATTCAGCTCGGCGATGCGATGCCGACGCGTGCGAAGGCGCCGCGCCGCCTCGCCCCACGCAGCGCCGAGCGCCGCGCCGAGCGCGGTCGCGCGCGCGTGCGGCAGCGTCCCGACGAGCGCGACCCCGGCGCGAAGCGCCGCCATCTCGACCGCCTCGCCGAGACGCCCGCGCGGCGGGTCGCCCTCGCGCGAACGGCCGCGGTCGCCGACGGCCTGCGGCATCTCCGGCCGCGGATCGCGCGCCATCGCTTCGGAGCGCACGGCCGCGCGCGCTCCGTGCAGCGCCGGATGCGACGCGATCGGTCGCCCTTCGCGGATCATGCGGCCAGCTCGCCTCCGCGGTGGCGCCCGGATGCGGCCGCCACCTCGCTCGCTGTCGGTCGCATGCGGCCACGCGACGGGTCAAGTCGGCTCTCGAACGAGCCGATGAGCCGAAGCGGGACGCGCGGCGCCCGCCTTGCGTCGCGGCGACGACGGCAGCGGAGTACACGGATGACGAGCGAAGTGGATGCCCTGGTGGTGGGTGCCGGACCGGTCGGGATGACGCTCGCGTGGGAGCTCCATCGCCACGGGATGTCCTGTCGCGTGGTCGAGAAGAACGCCGCCCGGACCGACAAGTCGAAGGCGCTGGTGCTGTGGAGCCGGACGCTGGAGGCGCTGCACGCGATGGGCGGCGCCGACGCGTTCGTCGCGGCCGGCATGGAGGCGCACGGCGCGAGCCTCTACGCCGGCGGCCGCCGGCTCGTCCACCTCGAGTTCGGCGGGATCGAGAGCGTCTACGCGTACGCGCTCATGATCCCGCAATCGGAGACCGAGCGCCTGCTCGAGGAGCGGCTCGCGACGCTCGGCATCGCGGTCGAGCGCTCGGCCGAGCTCGTCGCGCTCGAGCGGAAGGGCGACGGCGCGGTCGCCACCGTCCGCCGAAAGGGCGGCTCGGACGAGCGCATTCGAGCGCGCTGGCTCCTCGGCTGCGACGGGGCGCACAGCGCCGTCCGCCACCTGCTCGACGTCCCGTTCGCCGGCGACGCGGAGCCGAACGACTGGGTGCTGGCCGACGTCCACGTGCGCGGGCCGATCGCGCCCGACGAGGTGAGCGCCTACTTCCATGCGAGCGGCATCCTCGTCTTCTTTCCGATCTCGCCGGGGCGGTTCCGCGTCATCGCGGATCAAGGTCTCGCGCACGGCTACGATCACCCGCCCGATCCGACGCTCGCGGCCATGCAGGCGCTCGTCGACGAGCGCGGCCCGAGCGGCGTGGCGCTCGCCGACCCGATCTGGCTCGCGGGCTTCCGCATCCACGAGAGGAAGGTTGCGCACTACCGACCCGCGGAGCGCGTGTTCCTCGCCGGCGACGCCGCGCACATCCACAGCCCGGCCGGCGGGCAGGGCATGAACACCGGCATGCAGGACGCCTTCAACCTCGCGTGGAAGATCGGGCTCGTCCACCGCGGGCGCGGGCGCGCCCAGCCGCTCCTCGACAGCTACGACGTCGAGCGCGGCGCGGTCGGCGAAGCGGTCCTCCGCCAGGCGGGGATCGTCACCCGCATGGCGACGCTCCGGAGCCCGATCGCGCAGAGCATCCGGAACCGGCTGTATGCGTTCCTCGGATCGGTGAGCGCGGTCCAGAGCCACGCCGCAACGCTGCTCTCGGAGCTCGCGGTGCACTACCGGAAGAGCCCGCTCTCGGGGGAGCACCGGGGGCGCGGCGCGCACGCGTGGCTGCTGGGCGCCGGCGCGGCCCCGGGCGACCGCATGCCGGACGCGGACCTGCGCGACGCGGCGACCGGACGACCCGTGCGCATTCTCGACCTCCTCAGGACGCCCGCCCATCGCTTGCTCGCGCTCGCCGGCGTCGACGGAGGCGGCACGCCGGGTGCCGCAGCGCACGAGGTCACCGCGAGCGCGCGCGCCGCGGCGCGCCGGTACGGCGACGCGATCGCGACGTCGCTCGTCGTGCCCGCGAGATGCGAGCCGCCACGGAGCGCCGCGGACGGCGGCGAAGCGGTCCTCGTCGACGACGGCGGTGCGCTCCACCGCGCGCTCGGCGCCGCCCTTCCGACGCTCGTCCTCGTTCGCCCCGACGGCTACGTCGGCTTTCGCAGCCAGCCGGCGGACGCGAGCGCGCTGGCAGCCCACCTCGGGACGTACCTGATCCCCGTGTGACGGCCGCGCGAACGCGGCGCGCGCGGCTCTTCAGGCGAAGAGCCCGTCCGCGATGCCCTCGGCGATCGTCGCCTCGTCGAGCCCGAGCAGCTCGGCGCACACCTCGAAGGTGTGCTCGCCGAACGCCGGCGACGCGCGATCCGGAGTGACGCGTTCGCCGTCGAACGTCGCGGGGAAGACGTCCATCGACTGCCGCTCGATGCTCGCGTGCGGGAGCTCGACGGTCCAGCGCCGGCACGCGAGCTGCTCGTCACGCTCGGTCAGCTCGCGCGCGGTCTGCACCTGGCCCGCCGGCACCCCGTTCGCCTGCAGGAGGCGCATCGCCGCCTCCGCGTCCTGGCCCGCGCTCCACTCCGCGAGCCTCCGATCGACGTCGGCGCGTGCGCGGCGGCGACCTTCGGCGGTCGCGAGCGAGCGATCGTCCGCCAGCGCTGCATCGCCGATCGCCCGGCAGAGGCGATGCCACTCGGCGTCGTCGCGCGCGGTGATCGCGATCCAGCCGCCGTCCCGGCACCGGTAGGCCTCGTTCGGGACGAAGTCGTCGAACGGGTCGCGGTTGCCGGCAGCGCGCGGCGTCGGACGCCCGGCGAGCTCGTCGATGTAGGCGGGTCCGACGAGATACGCGCCGATCTCGAGCTGCGACAGGTCGATGCGCTGGCCCGCGCCGGTCCGGCGGCGCGCTTCGAGCGCCTCCAGGATCGCGAGCGCGCCGGCGAGCCCGCTCACGTGGTCGGTGAGCGAGACGCCGAGGCCGACGTCGCGCCGCCCTGGAGGATTCGTGAGGTCCGTCAAGCCGCACAGCGCGTGGATCGTCGGCGCGTACGTCACGCGGTCCCGCCAGGGGCCGTCACCGCCGCAGCCGGCCATCGAGAGGTAGATCGCACCGGGATTCCACGCCCGCGCGGAGTCCCATCCGATGCCCCAGCGGTCGAGCACGCCGGGCGAGAAGTTGTCGATCACGACGTCCGATCGCTCGACGAGGCGGCGGAAGGTCGGGACCGCGCGCGCATGGCCCATGTCGAGAGCGAGGCTGCGCTTTCCGCGGTTCCACATGAGGAAGAACGGGAACTCGTTCGCGTTCGCCCCCTGCGAGAGCCGCTCGGTCTGGATCTTCACGACGTCGGCGCCGAGGTCCGCGAGGATGCGGGTCGCGAACGGGCCGGCGAGGACCCAGGTGAAGTCGAGCACGCGCAAGCCCGCGAGCGGCTTGGTGGCGCCGCGGGCGGGGTGCGACGGCGCTACCGCGTGCCGACGTTCGTCGCCGCCGACGGGCGCACCAGGCACCGCGTGGACCCGCGCGCCGTCGCCGCGCATCGGCCAGGCGGCGAGCGCCTCGCCGAACGTCTCCGCGCGCGACGGCGGCGAGCTCGCCGGCGGGCCCGGCGTCGCCGTCAAGCGGAAGAGCGGGTGCGGAACCGTGAGCGACCCGCCGGAGGTCCGGACGTCCCGCAGGAAGCCGCGCGCCGCGAGCTGCTCGCAGCGCGCCGCCGCCGCGACGTCGCGCACCTCGCCCCACGCGAGGCTGCGCGTCTGCGCCTCGGCCGCGAACGCCGCCGCGTCGTTCGCGGCCGCCCACAGGCGCGCCTGTGCCATGATCTCGCGCGACCGCTGGAACGCCTCCGCCGCCGACGCCGGCGGCGACTCTGCGAGCGGGCCGGCCGCGCCGTCCGCGATCATCCAGTCGAAGAAGCCGCGCAGGTTCGGCGCGACCGCGAGCATCAGGTCGCCCGACCGGCAGCGCATGACCTCGTAGAGACCCGTCCAGTGGAGCGACCCCTGCCGGGGCGCGATCCCGCCCGGGAACCAGCTCTGGTTGAACCAGTACATGAGGACCTGCTCGGTGCAGCTCGCGACCGCCTGGACGAGCGACAGGTCGACGTCGGCGCCGCGGCCGGTCGCGCGCGCGCCGTGGACGGCCGCCAGCCCGGCGACCGCGGCGTACAGGCCCCCGACGTTGAACGTCTGCCGGCCCCAGCCGTTCTGGATCGAGTCCTCGGTGCCGGAGACGGCGAGCACGCCGCCGAGCGCGGCGGCGACGAGGTCGCTCGCGCGATAGCCGGCGCGCGGGCCCGCGAGCCCGTAGGGCGTGAGCCAGACGCGCACGAGGGCGGGATTGCGCGGCCGGGCGCCGGTGCCGGCGCGGAGCGCCGCGACCTCTTCCGCAGTCCCGCTCGCGATCACCAGGTCGGCGCGCGCGGCGAGCTCCGCGAAGCCGGACGCCGCCGCGGCGCCTTCGCCCTCGAGGACCGCGCGGCGCGTGCCGCCGTCGAGCCAGACGGCGAGCGTGTCGACGCGGTCGCGCGCGTCGCCGGAACGCGGGCGGGCGCCTGGCCGGACGCGGAGCACGTCCGCCCCGGCCTCGGCGAGGAGCTTCCCCGCCAGCCGCCCGCTCTCGTCGGTCCAGTCCAGGACGCGCAGGCGAGAAAGCGCTCCCGCGTCGGCCACGATCGGCGCATGGCACGCCGGACCGTCCGGGCGCAACCGCGGATTCGGGATCGCTACGAGTGCGCGCTCGGGAGCGGCCGCGCGACGACCGAGCTGCGCTGCCCGCGCCGATCGACGAGGGTGAGCCGAAGCTCGCGCGCGTCCGAGGCGACGCCCTGCACGTTCACGACGAGCGCGCCGCGCCGGCTTCCGAACGCGGCAGTCGTCACGTCGACCGCGGTCGGCGGAGCGCTCGCGGTCGCGTCGGTGGAGACCTCGACGCCGGTCAAATCGCCGTCGAAGTCCGCGAACTCGAGCTTGAGCGCGACGCGGCCGACGCCGCGCGGGCGCACCTCGGCGTCGAGCACGCGCGGCTCGCCGGCACGAAGGCGCGGATCGTCCTGCGGCGAAGCGGCCGGAAGGGCGCGCGGCAGCGTCGTGGCCATGCGCGCCCGGGCGCCGGTCGCGTCCTGGAAGAAGGGGCCGAAGCCGCGCCGCACGCTTTCGACCTTGGCGAGCTCGGCTTCGGTCGGCCGCGTGCCGGCCGGCACCACCAGGACGAAGGCCATCCGGAAGGCGCGCGGGCCGTGGCCGGCGGCGGGCGCCCTCTCGCCGGTCGCGCGGATGACGTCGTCGATCGTGATCGCGTGCCGCGTCCCGCGGAAGCGGACACCGTTCTCGGGCTTCGTCTGCAAGTCGAACGGCTGGCCGTTGCTGGCGTGCGGCGGCTGGAAGTCCGTCGCGTCCTGGATGATCGAGAACGGCGCGACGTCCTGCGGCGGCCGGAGGCCCATCAGGTACTGGTCGAGCTCGCCGAAGCCGCTCAGGGCGCCCTGGGTCGTGAACGTTCCGTCGGCGTTGTCGCGCAGGCGCGTGCCGCCGAGGAACGAGCCGCCGCTGTCGAGGAAGAAGCTCCAGTGCCCCTCCTTCGACCCGAGCGAGCCGAGCGAGCAGCTGGCCTCCGCGAGCCAGCGGTGCCCGGCCTCGTGCGCCAGCACCGCGAGCGTCGATGGCGCGAACGCGTAGGAGGGATGGCGGGGCGGCCGGGCCGGGTCGTCGTCGTAGAACGCGAGGTCGTTCATGACGACGACGTGCTCGAGGTTGTGCGAGCCGAAGAGCGGGCCGTGGTCGAACACGGGAAGGCCGATGCCGCGATCGCTGTTCTTGACGGGCATGCTGCCGATCAGGCTCGGCCCGTCGACGGGCTGGGTCGTGAAGACCGTGAGGAACTGGAAGCGATCGGGCACGCGGCGGTAGACGGCGCGCGTGAGCGCCATCTCGTTCAGCTCGGGGAGGTCGCGGTACCAGGCGAGGAGCGCGTCGCGCGCTCCCGCGCGCGGAGCAGCCGCGAAGTCGACGAGGTCGACGCGCTCGGCGTCGCGGCCGGGCGCGAGCCCGACGATGCCCCAGCGCGAGGCCATCGCCGCGTACTCGAGGTCCACGCTCCCGTCCGGGTGAAGCGTGATGCGGAACGTGTTGGCCTCGTCGGCCGGACGCGCGGACGGCACCGCGACCCAGGCGATCGACACGCGATCGGCGCGCTGCTCGATGAAGACGCCGCCGTTCGCCGGCGCGCGCGACGGGAAAAGCTCGTTCCAGAGCCCGGCCACGAGAGGCGGTCCGGCCATGAGCGAGCGCAGCAGATCGCCCGAGGACGTCGCCTGCGCGCGGCTCGCCGACGGAAGCGGGCGACCGAGCGTCACCGCGCCCTGCGGGTGGATGAAGATCTCGTCGTACGAGCCGTCGAAGAACCGAAACGAGAACGGAAGCGAGACCCGTGCCGAGGTGGCGGAGCCCGCGAAGACGACGCGGTTCCCCGAGCGCCAGCCTTCGGGATCGGTGGTGAAGGTGCCGGTCGCGCTGCGGTAGCCGCCGGACGGGTCGCGGACGATGCGGACGGTCTGGCCGGCGAGCGGCAGCGGGCGGGCCGGCTCCAGGATGGACCCGTCGTCCTCCACGACGAGGACGTTCGAGGCGTCCGCGGGGAGTGCTGTCGCGGTGCCCGGGAGGGCGATCGCCGCGGCGAGCCCGAGGAGCAGCGCCGCACGCGTCAGCGAAAACCGTAGGCGCGAGCGCGGTTTGCGGGGCGGGCTCATGTCTCCCGTTGCTTACGACGTGCGGTCACCGTACGCCACCGTGCGATGCGGCGCGTCATGACGCTCGCGCCCGAAACGAACAGACGCCGGCAGGCGCCTGGCAATTCAAACCGGCCGGGGGTCCGAGGTCGCGCCCGGGCGGAGCCGTCGGCAGACCGCGTAGAGCTCGGAGGAGCCCTTTCGGGTGCTCGCCGGGCGAGTCGTCTTCACGTCGACGAACGCCGCCCGAAGCTCCGACAGCACGTGCTCGAGCTCTCCGCCCACGAAGAGCTTCACGAGCAGCGCCCCCTCCGGCGCGAGCCAGTCGCGCGCGCTCGCGACGGCGGCGGCGACGAGCGCCGCGTGCCGGGCCGCGTCGCTGCTCGCGATGCCGCTCAGCTTGGGCGCGAGGTCGGCGAGCACGACGTCGGCCCGGCCGCCGAGCGCGCGCGCGACCTGCGCTCGCACTTCGGGATCGAGGACGTCGCCCGCGATCGCGACGACGTTCCGCTCGGAAAGCGGATCGATCGCGACCAGGTCGACGCCGACGACGCGACCCGAAGGTCCGATGCGCCGGGACGCGACCTGGAGCCACGAGCCCGGCCAGCATCCGAGGTCGACCACGCGCTGCCCCGGGCGCAGCAGGCGGAAGCGATCGTCGAGCTCGATCAGCTTGTACGCGGCGCGCGAGCGATAGCCTTCCTGCTTCGCGCGCTCGTAGGCAGCGTCCTTCCGCCGGTACGTCGCCACGACGCGCACGTAGCAATCGGCGCGCGTCGCGACGATCGCGGGACCCCCTTTCCTTTTCGCGAACGTCGGCTAACCTCCGCCGTCCCGTGATCGATCTCGACGCTCTGAACGCGCCGCAGCGCGAGGCGGTGACGCATCTCGGAACGCCGCTCCTCGTCCTCGCGGGAGCCGGAAGCGGCAAGACGCGCGTCCTCACCTACCGCGTCGCGCACCTGATCGCGGCGCACGGCGTCCGGCCGGAGGAGATCCTCGCGGTCACGTTCACGAACAAGGCGGCGCGCGAGATGCGCGAGCGCCTCGCGGCCTTGCTCGGCGACGCGTCGGGCGGGTTGACGGTCGGCACCTTCCACTCGACGTGCGCGCGCTGGCTCCGGCGCGAGGCGCCCGCGCTCGGCCTGCCGTCGGCCTTCGCGATCTACGACGACGCCGACCAGCTCGCGCTCTGCCGGCGCGCGCTCGCGGAAGCCGGCGTCGCGGACGAGGAGGTGTCGCCGGCCGCTCTTCGCGCGTTTCTGGATCGGCGGAAGAACGACGCCGAGCCGATCGGCGACGACCAGCTCGCGGCGAGCGGCCGCGGCGAGGCGCTCGTGCGCGCCGCGCTCCGCTACGACGAGCTCCTGCGCCGCGCCGGCGCACTCGACTTCGGCGGCCTCATCACCGGGATGGTCGACGTCCTGGCCGGAGACCCCGAGCGCCGCGAGCGCTACCGGAGCCGGTATCGCCACGTGCTCGTCGACGAGTACCAGGACATCAACCGCGCACAGTACCTGCTCATCCAGCAGCTCGCGGGGCGCTCGCCGCACCTCGCCGTCGTCGGCGACGACGATCAGTCGATCTACGCCTTCCGGGGCGCGACCGTGCGCGCGATCCTCGATTTCGAGCGCGACCATCCGGACGCGCACGTCGTGCGCCTCGAGCAGAACTATCGCTCGACCGGGCACATCCTGGGCGCGGCGAGCGCGGTCATCCGGCAGAACGAGGGCCGGCACGGGAAGCGCCTCTGGACCGACAAGGGCGACGGCGAGCCGGTCGTCATCGCGACGCTGCCGGACGATCGCGCGGAGGCGCGCTACGTCGCGGGCGAGGTCGCGGCCGGGCTCGCGCGCGGGCTGGATCTGGCCGAGATCGCGATCTGCTACCGCACGAACGCGCAGTCGCGCCTGATCGAGGAAGAGCTCGTCCGGCGCGGCTTCCGCTACGTCCTGATCGGCGGTACGCGCTTCTACGACCGGAAGGAGGTGAAGGACGCGCTCGCGTATCTGCGCCTCCTCGTGAACCCGTCCGACGACGTGAGCTTGACGCGGGTCATCAACGTGCCGTCGCGCGGCATCGGGGCGACGACGGTCGCCGCGCTCGCGGCGGAGGCGCGCCGCGCCGGCGGATCGATCGCCGAGGTCCTGGACGGCCTCGCCGAGGGTCGCGACGTCCCGGACCTGAACGCGGCGAGCCGGAAGCGCGTGCTCGAGTTCTGGGCGATGATCGCGCGCCTGCGGAGCGCCGTGGCGCGCGCCGCGCTCGCCGAAACCGTCGAGCAGGTCCTCGCGGAGACCGGCCTCGTCGCGCGCCTGCGCGGCGAGCGGACGGAGGAAGGCGAGGCGCGCGCCGAGAACCTCGACGAGCTGGTCTCCGCGGCGCGCGAGGTCGACGCGCTCGACGGCGCGGAAGACGGGCTGTCGGCCGTCGAGGCGTTCCTCGAGCGCGCCGCGCTCGTGACCGATCTCGACGGCCTCGACGGGCGCCGCTCCGCGGTGACGCTCATGACGCTCCACAACTCCAAGGGCCTCGAGTTCCCGCTCGTCGTCCTGACCGGCATGGAGGAGCGCGTGTTCCCGCACGCGCGCGCGATCGACGAGGGCGACGTCGAGGAGGAGCGCCGCCTCTGCTACGTCGGCATGACGCGCGCGCGCCAGCGGCTGGTCTTGACGCGGGCGCGCAACCGGATTCTATTCGGCGTCGCCCAGCAGAACCCGGCGTCGCGCTTCCTCCGCGAGATCCCGGCGGAGTACGTCGAGGCGCGCGGGACGTGGGTCGGCGACGCAGCGACCGCCGTGCGCGCCGCGTCCGGTCTCGCGTGGGGCGACTCCAGGCGCGCCCCGTGGCATGACCGCGAGGCTTCCGCGTCGCGCGAGCCGACGATCGACTACTCGTACGGCCAGGAGCAGCCGGCGAGCGGCGGCCGGTCGATCCGCGTCGGGACTCGGGTCCGCCATCCCGACTTCGGGGCCGGGGTCGTCCGGCGCACCGAGGGCGACGGCGAGGCGGCGAAGCTGACCGTCCAGTTCGAGCGCGCGGGGCTCAAGAAGCTCATTCTGCGCTTCGCGCCGCTCGAAGTGATTTAGCCGCGAGCGAAGCGAGCCCGCGGGGAGTGGGGCCCTCGCGCGATGTCCCTCACTCCATCGCCTGCGGGTCCTCGAAGGTCACGCCGGTGCTGAGGCCTTCCTGGTAGGTCTCGTAGTCGAACCCGGCCTGCGGCGTGTAGCTGAAGATCGGCGCGGTATCCTGCTGCGAGACGAGGCGGAAGATCGGCCGCGTGACCAGCCACTCGGCGAGGAAGGCGGCGGGGGCGATGGCGAACGACAGCAGGCGAAGCGGGTGGGACTCGCCGTCGTTGTAGGTCCCCATCGTGGTGTACGTGTTGCCGTAGCCGGCAGCGGCGGCCTGGCCCGACACGAGCGCGACGAGCCCGAGCGCGACGACGAAACGACGAAGGTTCATATCCGCCCCCTTGTCCGTTACATCGCATATCAGGGCCGCAACCTTGAGGCCAACCGGAGAGATCGCGTGAGCTCGCTCGAAAAAATCCGCTCGGTCGTGGCCGACGTCCTGCGCGTGCCGGTCGAGGACCTGGCGCCCGATGCCGCGCTGGGGGCGATCGCGACCCTGGACTCGCTCTCCCTGGCCGAGATCGCATCCGCCTTGGACGACGCCTTCGGGATCCGGCTGCCCAGCGAGGACCTCGCCACGACCCTGTCGATCCGCGAGCTCGCGGGCCTGGTGGAGCGCGCCCCCCGGAGATGACCCGCCGTGCGCACCGGCCCAGGCGACGGAGCGTGCGGTCGGCATCCCGGGCGAGCGGGCGCGATCTCCCCGCGCCGATGGACCGCGCCGCTGGCGCGTGAAAGGACCTGGTCGGGGATGGGGGAGCACGAGCACAAGGGCTTCGACGACCTGCGCGTCGGCGACCGCGCGGTCTGCGAGAAGACGATCGGCGCGGACGACGTCGCTCGCTTCGCCGAGCTGACGGGCGATCGCCACCCCGCGCACCTCGACGAGGAGTACGCGCGCGCGACGCGCTTCGGCCGCCCGGTCGTCCACGGGATGCTGACGGCGAGCCTGCTGTCGACGGCGAACGCTCGCCTCCTCGGCGTCCCGGGCGCCATCTCCGTCGAGCAGACGCTCCGCTTCCTGCGGCCGGTGTTCGTCGGCGACACGATCACGGCGGCGAGCGAGATCGTCGAGATCTACCCCGCCACGCGCCGCCTGCGCTGCCGCACGCGCTGCACGAACCAGCGCGGCGAGGTCGTGATCGACGGGCAGGCCATCGAGCAGAAGGACGAGGGCTGACGTGCTGCGGCCGTCGTTCCGCCGCGTCGAGAACCCGACCACCTGGCGCCGCCTCGCGCTCGCCACCTGGCGACCGCCCGACAACCCGACCGTCTACGGGACGATCGAGGTCGACATGACCTCGGGCCTCGAGCTCATCGAGCGCCTCCGGCGCGAGGGCGTGCACGTGACGATCACGCACCTGGTCGCGAAGGCGCTCGCCCTCGGGATCGCCGACAACCCCGACGGCAACGGCCTCATCATCGGGAAGCGCGTGTACGCGCGCGAGGACGTCGACATCTTCGTGCAGGTCGCGAGCGAGGACGGGCGCGACCTCTCCGGCCTCAAGATCAAGCGCGCCGATCGCCTCTCCATGCGCGACATCGCGACCCAGGTCGAGGAGCGCGCGGCGCGCGTCCGCGCGCGCCAGGACCGCGAGGTGGAGCAGACCAAGGCGTCGATGTCCCGCATCCCCGATCGCCTCCTCGGCACGACGATGAAGCTCGTCGGCTTCCTCAGCTACAACCTCGGGCTCGATCTCTCGCGTCTCGGCGTCGCCTACGATCAGTTCGGGAGCGCGATGGTGACGAGCATCGGCTCGATCGACGCGGGCCTCGGAATGGCCCTCGCGCCGATCGTCCCCTTCAGCCACGTGCCGATCATCGTGCTGGTGAACAACGTCCAGCGGCGGCCGGTGGCGATCGGCGAGCGCGTCGAGATCCGGCCGATAATGACGCTCGGCTGCACCTTCGACCATCGCTTCATCGACGGCGTGATGGGGGCGCGCATCGCGCGCTGCCTGCGCGACAACCTGCTCGCTGCCGGCGAGCGGCTCGCTTGACGGGGCTGCGCCCGCGCAGGCGCGCGGCGCCGCCGCGCGCGCATCGGTGGTCGCCGCTCGCGCTCGCCTCGCTCGCGTGCGCCGTGGCGGCGGGCGCGCTCGCGGATTGCGGCTCGCGCGAGGCGGACGTCGAGCGCGCCCAGGCCGAGCTCGCGCGCGCGACCGCCGAGCACGCGGCGGAGACCGTGGGTACCGCGCGCGCCGGCGGCGCCGGCCGGTTGACACGCCTCCTCGCGCCCCCCGCCGCTCCGCCGGCGGACGACGCGCCCGGCCCGCTCGGCGGCCTCGCGCTCGCGGGCGGCGACCTCGTCGTCGCGGACGCGCGCGCGATCTACCGCGTCGCGGGCGGCAAGACGTCTCTCGTTGCGACCGTCGACGACCGCGCGCAGGGGGGCGATCGCATGCCGCTCGTGCTCGCCGCGACGTCGGCGGGGACGCTCTACGTGGCGTCGCCCGATCGCGGCGAGGCATGGCGGGTCGAGCCGGGGGCGCATGCCGGCGTCCGCGTCGCGACCGGCCTCGCCCGTCCCACGGCGCTCGCCGCGCTGCCCGACGGCTCGCTCGCCGTCCTCGAGAGCTCGTCCGGCCGGATCACACGGGTCGACCGCGAGGGGAAGCTCGAGCTCGTCGCGAGCGGCCTCTCCTCGCCGGTCGGTCTCGGCATCCACGGCGGCCGGTTCTTCGTCGCGGAAGCGAGCGGAGGCCGGGTCGTCGCGGCGCGCCCGGGCGGCCCTCCCGCAGTCGTCGCGAGCGGCTTCGCGACTCCGGTCGGCGCGACGGTCGATCGCGCCGGGCACGCGATCGTCGCCGAAGGCGCGACCGGCAGCGTGCTGCGCGCCGAGAGCGACGCCACCCGGACCGAGCTGGCGAGCGGGCTCGCGCTCCGGCGGAGCGCGGGCGGCGAACCGGTTCCGGTCGCGCTCGCGGTGGACGAGACCGGGGCGATCCTCGTCGTCGCTCCCGGTGACGGCAGCGTCTGGCGGATCGATGCCGACTGAGGCGCGCGATGCGACGGTCGCGCCGCGCGCGACGCCGGCCGAGCGCGTGGCGGCGTGGGCGGTCCACGTCTACACGGCGTGCGGAGCGCTGACCGCGCTCGCGGCCCTGGTCGCCGCGGCGGGCGGAAGATTCGCGGCGGCGTTCGGATGGCTGTGGCTCGCGGTCGCGATCGACGCGACCGACGGCACGTTCGCGCGCGCTGCCCGCGTCAAGCAGGTCCTGCCCCATTTCGACGGCGCCAAGCTCGACGACATCGTCGACTACTTGACGTTCGTGCTGGTCCCGATCTTCGTGATGTTGCAGGCCGGGATCCTGGAGGGCGCGCTCGGGGTCGTCGCAGCGACCGCCGCGACGCTCGCCTCCGCCTACCGCTTCTGCCACTCGGCGGCGAAGACCGCGGACCACTTCTTCACGGGCTTCCCGTCGTACTGGAACATCGTCGCGCTCTACCTCTACGTCTTCGAGCCGGCGCCCGCCGTCTCGGCCGCCCTCGTGCTCGTCCTCGCGGCGCTCGTGCTCGTCCCGCTCCGCTTCATCTATCCGTCCCGGATGCCGACGCTGCGACGCTCGAGCGTCGGACTCGGCGTCGTTTGGGCCGTCCTGGTCGGGATCCTCGTGCTGCGGCTGGAGTCGCGCCCGAAGACGCTCGCCGCGGTATCCCTCTACTACCCGCTCTACTACACGCTCGCGTCCTTCGCGCTCGACTGGGAGTCCCGCCGCGCCGCCCGACGAGCACGAGGGGTCAACTGAGAGGAGATCCCGTCGCGCGATAACTCGCGCCCCGGCGGGCCTTGCCCGACGGGGCGAGGGGAGAGATCCCCTCGCCGAGACACCTACGACAACAGCCAGTCGATCAGCTTCCGCAGGTCCTTGTCGCCGAGCGCGGACGACGATGCGTCGCCGTCGCCGGGCTTTCGGTGCCAGCCGTCCTCGCGCAGCATCACGTCGAACCAGTCGGCGCCGGTCGGGTCGCTGGCGTCGTACTGGATGATCGATGCGGCGGCGAGGCCGCCGATCGGGACGGGCCGTCCGCCGACGTTCTGCAGCGGGTTCACGACGAGCTCGAGCCGGCGATCGAGGAACTTGAGGACCAGGCGCGCGCCGTCCGGGACCTCGATGCCGCCCAGATTCTTCGCGCTCAGGGTCCGCTGGGCGTTGATGAGCGTGCTGCCCGCTTCTTTGTTGATCGCCTGCGCGATCGCCTCGATGCGCTGGAAGAGCGTCTTGATCTGCTGGGCCCGGAGCGCGAACAGCTCCTTCTCGCGATTGCCGCGGCGGGGGACGCGCGCCTGCGCGGCGACCTTTTGCAGCGCCTTGTCGGCCATCGCGCGCATCCAGTCGCGCGGCGACTCGCTAGCCTTCGAAGCTTTCGTTTCCGCCAAAGCGCGTGTCATCGAAGTGAGGTCGGATCGACGAGCAGCTCGAACCAGGCCGGGTCGCGACTCGCTGTCCGCAGCGTGCGCTGATCCCCCGGCGCACGAAATCCGGACACCCGTCCCCATCCGTTGCACCGCGTCACGGAAACCGGCGCCACGGACGGGAAACTGTCTCACTGCACTTGGATCGTGTCAACCAGCGTGGCCTTCAGCTGCGCGAGGGTCGCGTCGGGCGAAGGCGTCGGGGTCGGCCAGACGAAACCCTGGACGAGGATGCCGTTCAGCGCGCTCATGATAAGCGCGGCGTGCGCGGGCGGGTTCACGTCGCGCGCGACCGTGCCGCGCTCCTGCCCACGCTCGATGACCTCGCCGAGCTGCTTCCGGTAGAGCTCGTGGAGCTCGAGGATGCGACCGAAGAGGTCGTCCGGTCGGGCTCCTTCGCGCAGGAAGAGGCTCAGGAAGAAGCGCACCGAGTAGAGGTTCTGGGTGACGAACTCGTAGTACAGGTCGATCAGCTTCTTCAGCTGCTCCGGCTCGCTCAGCCCCTCGAGGTCGACCTCCAGGGAGTAGGGCGCGATCGTCCGCGTCACCACCTCCTGGAACAGGTTCTCCTTCGTCTCGAAGTGCCAGAAGATCAGCGCCTTGCTGACGCTCGCGTCCTTCGCGACCTGCGACAGCGACGTGCTGTCGTAGCCCTGCATCGCGAACAGGCGGGTCGCCGTCTCCAGGATCTTGGTGCGCGCGTCCATCGCCGGACCCAGGAATCGCGAGATAATCCGGCTACTTGACTTGTGTCAATCGGTTTCTGCGCGCGCTCACGCCGCCTCGGCGAGCGGGGCGGTGCTGAACGTGAGCTCGCGCCCGTTCCAATCGACCACGACGCGCGTCCGATCCGTCACCTCGCCCGCCAGCAGCCGGCGCCCGAGCTGGGTCTCGATCTCGCGCTGCAGGAGCCGCTTGAGCGGCCGCGCGCCATAGACCGGGTCGTACCCGGTGGTCGCGAAGTGATCGAGCGCTGCCGGCGTCACCTCGAGCTCGATGTGGCGATCGGCGAGCCGCTTGCGGATGCGATCGACCTGGATCTCGACGATGCGCGCGAGGTGCTCGCGCGTGAGGCCGTGAAAGACGACGATCTCGTCGACGCGGTTCAGGAACTCGGGACGGAACTGCTGGCGGAGCGCGTTCAGCACCTCGTCGCGCATCTCGGCGTAGCGCGGCGAGTCGCTGCGAGCGACCGCATCGCCGTACGAGAGGATGAGCTGGCTCCCGACGTTCGACGTCATGATGATGACGGCGTTCTTGAAGTCGACCGTGCGGCCCTGGCCATCGGTCAGACGGCCGTCGTCGAGGATCTGGAGGAGCGCGTTGAAGACGTCGGGATGCGCCTTCTCGATCTCGTCGAACAGGATGACGGAGTAGGGCCGGCGGCGGACCGCCTCGGTGAGCTGGCCGCCCTCCTCGAAGCCGACGTATCCCGGCGGGGCGCCGATCAGGCGCGCGACCGAATGCTTCTCCATGTACTCGGACATGTCGATGCGGATCATCGCCTGCTCGGAGTCGAACAGGAACTCGGCGAGAGCACGCGCGAGCTCCGTCTTCCCGACGCCCGTCGGCCCGAGGAAGATGAACGATCCGACCGGTCGCTGCGGGTCCTTGAGCCCGGACCGCGCGCGCAGCACGGCGTCCGCGACCGCGCTCACGGCTTCGTCCTGCCCGATGACACGATCGTGCAGGTGCTCCTCGAGCCGGAGCAGCTTCTGCGCCTCGCCTTCCACGAGCTTCGCGACCGGGATGCCGGTCCAGCGCGCGACGACGTCCGCGATGTCGTCCTCGTCGACGTGATCCTTGATGAGCCGCACCTGGTCGCCGCTCTCGATGGACGCGATCTTCTTCTCGAGGTCCGGAAGGGTCGAGTACTGGAGCTCGCTGGCCCGCGCCGGATCGTAGTCCGGGCCCGGCCGGCGGACCTTCTCGTACTCCATGCGCGCCGCTTCGAGCTGCTTCTGGAGCTCCGCGACGCCGCCGAGCGCGCTCTTCTCGCGCTCCCACTGCGCGCGCAGCCGCGCCTCCTCTTCCTTCAGGTTCGCGAGCTCCTTCTCGAGGCGCTCGAGCCGATCGCGCGACGCGCGGTCGGTCTCCTTGCGCAGAGCTTCGCGCTCGATCTCGAGCTGGAGGGCGCGCCGCGTGATCTCGTCGAGCTCGGCGGGCATCGAGTCGATCTCGGTGCGGAGCTTGGCGGCCGCCTCGTCGACCAGGTCGATCGCCTTGTCGGGCAGGAAGCGGTCGGTGATGTAGCGGTTCGAGAGCACCGCGGCCGCGACGAGCGCCGCGTCCTTGATGCGCACCTTGTGATGCACCTCGTAGCGCTCGCGGAGGCCGCGCAGGATCGAGATCGTGTCCTCGACGCTCGGCTGGTCGACCAGGACCGGCTGGAAGCGGCGCTCGAGCGCGGGGTCCTTTTCGATGTGCTTGCGGTACTCGTCGAGGGTCGTCGCGCCGATGCAGTGCAGCTCGCCGCGCGCGAGCATCGGCTTCAGCAGGTTGGAGGCGTCCATCGCGCCCTCGGCCGCGCCTGCGCCGACGACGGTGTGGAGCTCGTCGATGAAGAGGACGATCTCGCCCTCCGACGACTGCACCTCCTTCAGGACTGCCTTCAGGCGCTCCTCGAACTCGCCGCGGAACTTCGCACCGGCGACGAGCGCGCCCATGTCGAGCGTGATGACGCGCTTCCCGCGGAGGCCTTCCGGCACGTCGCCGCGGGCGATCCGCTGGGCGAGGCCCTCGACGATCGCGGTCTTGCCGACGCCCGGCTCGCCGATGAGGACGGGGTTGTTCTTGGTGCGACGCGAGAGCACCTGGATCACGCGGCGAATCTCGTCGTCGCGGCCGATGACGGGATCGAGCTTGCCGGCCGCCGCCAGCTTCGTGAGGTCCCGCCCGAACTTCTCGAGCGACTGGTAGGTCGCTTCCGGATTCGGGCTCGTCACGCGCTGGTTTCCGCGGACGATCTGGAGCGCCTTCAGGATCTCCGGCCGGCCGAGCCCCGCCGACTTGAGCGCCGCGCCGACGGCCCCCGCGTCGTCCACCATTGCGAGGAGCAGGTGCTCGACGCTCACGTAGTCGTCCTTCAGCGCCTTCGCCTCGTCCTCGGCGCGGGTCAGGATGCGGGCCAGCCGCGGCGTCAGGTGCACCTGGTCGGCGCCGGGCGCGGACCCCGTGACCTGCGGGATGCGCTGGAGCGCGCGCTCGACGGCCTCGCGCAGGGTCTTGGGGTCCGCGCCGGCCCGGTCGAGGATCGTCGTCGCGAGCCCGTCGGGGTCCTCGAGGAGGGCGGCCAGCAGGTGCTCGACGTCGACTCCCTGATGATTTCGGCGTACCGCCAGCCCCTGCGCGGCGCGCAGGGCCTCCAGGGATTTCTCCGTCAAGCGCTGCAGATCCATTGATCGCTCCTCACCCCGGGCCGCCTCGGGTGCGACCCAGCGACTTCGAGGTTAAGCACGATCGGGCGGCCGACAACCGCAATGGCGTCATGGACGGTCGCTCTTTCCGGGGTCGGAGCGGCCGCCGCCGGTAGCACCACCCCGGCCGCCGTGGTACCCGAAAAGGCGTGCTGAAGGCGGTCCGCTTCGCCGTCTCCCTCCTGGTCGCGCTCTGGGGGCTCGTCATGGTGCTCCTCGGGATCGCCCAGGCGCAGCTCCTCTGGATTCCCCTCGGGCTCGCCGTCCTCGTGGTCGGCGTGCCGCTGCTCGCGTCGAACCCGCTGGCGACGGATCGCCTCTACCCGCCTCGCCCCGAATCGTCCGGGATCGGAGCCTGACGGCCGTACGGAAGGTTTCGAGAAGAATGGATGCCGAGAAGGACCGCTTCGGCGACAAGCTCCGCGACCTCGAGCACGCCCGCGAGAACAAGTACTTCGCCGAGCGCGACCGGGAGCTCCTCGAGAAGCTCCGGAGCGAGGGCGCGGCCACCCAGGCGCTCGCCTGCCCGACGTGCGGGAAGCCTCTCGCCGGTCGCGACGAGCCGCCGCTTCGCCTGGAAGCATGTCCCGAGGGCCACGGCATCTGGCTGACGGCCGACGCGGTCAAGCTGCTGGCCGACGAGCCCGGGCGCGCGGCGCTCGCGCGGGCCGTCTCGGCTCTCGTCCCTCGCTGACGCCGCGACCGCCGTGTTCGCCGGCATCATCACCGCGCAGGGCCGCATCCACGCGATCGACCGCTCCGGCGCGGAGGCCGTGCTCACGGTCCACGGCGGCTTCGACCCGGGGGACCTCGAGACCGGAGAGAGCATCGCGACGAACGGCGTCTGCCTGACCGTCCGCGCGCTCGACGCGCACGGCTTCATCGCCGACCTGAGCGAGGAAACGCTCGCCCGCACGACCCTCGGTCGGCTCGCGCCTGGGGCCGTCGTCAACGTCGAGCGCTCGCTCCGGGTCGGCGACCGCGTGAGCGGGCACTTCGTGTTCGGGCACGTCGACACCGCCGGTCGAGTCGCCGGCATGCGCGACGTCGGCGACGGCTGGCGCTTCACCTTCGACGTCCCGGAAGACTTCTCACCGTACCTCGTGGACAAGGGCTCGGTGGCCGTCGACGGCATCAGCCTCACGATGTGTGACTGCACGGAGCGGTCGTTCGGGGTCGCCGTGATCCCGCACACCTTCGCGTCGACGAACCTTCGTTTCCGGAAGGTCGGCGACCCGGTGAACCTCGAGGCCGACATGCTCGCCCGCTACGTCCGGCGGGTGTTGTCGCACGAGGGATCGCTGCCCTCGCCGCAGTGAGGCGCGTGCCGGTTCCCTAGACCTGCGCCCGGCAGCGCGCGCCGAACGTCAGGAAGAAGCTCTTGGTCTCGTTCACGGTGCAGCCGAAGAGGGGACCTTCTCCAGCCGGGCGGATCGCGGCGACGACGACCGCCGGATCCCACGCCCGGCCGCGTACTGCGGCGGCGTATTCCTCGGCGACCGGGACGTCGTAGCCGGGCGGATAGCTCCAGCCCTGCTCCAGGCGGTCGCCGGCCAGCAGGTCGCGTGCGCGGACCTCGCGGCCGTCCGACCGCACGAAGACGTGATCCGCGCCGACCGCGACCACCTGGCCGTCCGCGTTGACGAGCTCCAGGACGGCTGCCGTGGGCTCCACCTCCCGCACCTCACGCATCATGCGGAAACCCAAGGCACCGTCCCGGAATCGAGTCAGCACCGGCATCGCTTTGCCCACGAGCTTAATGACCGGGACCGGACCGTCGATAGTTTCGACGAGCGCGGTGCCGGAGAGCCTCGTGAGCGTGACCGGCGGCTTCGGCTTGGCGTCTGCGGACATGGTGAAGGGAAACGCTTATGGCGCAATCCCACAGGGTGTCTCAAAGCAACACGTCACGCGGCGTCTTTCAACGCAAGAGACCACCGTCCCGCAGGCCCAGAATGGCACATCGAGTGCTTGCCGAGGGCAGTCATCGTTCGGGAGGACCCATGGACGTGCCAAGCGCGACACCGGATGACGGCATCGTTCGGCTCTTCGAGCCCGATCTCATCACGCCCGATCAGCATCGCGACCGGGTGCAGGCCGAGAAGACCGACCGCCCCGAGATCCGCCTGATGCTCGCCGTGATGGAGGATGCCGTCGCGACGTACCAGCGCTATGCGATCGAGCCCACCCGCCGGAACCAGAAGCTCTTCGAAGACGCCGAGGAGTGGATCAACTCGACCGATACGAGCTGGCCCTACTCGTTCGAGAACGTCTGCACCGCCCTCAAGTTCGAGCCCGAAACGCTGCGCAGCGGTTTGCGTGCGTGGCGCGACGAGCGCGTGCGCGGGAAGGTCGACGTCTACCGCTTCCCGTTCCGCCGCGTGAACGGAAAGCGCCACTCCATCACCGTCCGCGATCGCAGCGCCCGGAAGCGGATCGCCTGACGATCGCGCCCGTCACGGCGACGGGTCGAGCAGCACCTTGAGCGCACCCGGCTCCGCCGCCCGGCGGAACGCCGCGGGTGCCTCGGCGAGCGGAAACGTCTCCTCGAGCAGCGGGGCGACCCGCACCCGACCTTCCCCGAGCGCCGCGAGCGCCGGGGGAAAAGGCCCGCACCGCGATCCGACGAGCGTGATCTCGCCGATGACGAGCGGCGCGAGGTCGATCGCATAGGGCTCGGCGACCGTCGACTTCAGCACGATCGCGCCCAGCGGGCGAACGGCCCGGATCGCGACCTCGAGCCCGCGGCGGTCACCGGTCGCGTCGACCACGAGGTCCCACGTCCCGGGCGCGACATCCTCCGGAGCTGCATCGAGGCCGAGGTCGGCCGCAATCGAGCGCGCGCGCTGCCGGCGGGCGACGACGGCCACCCGATCGCCGCGGGCGGCGAGCACCTGGGCGACCAGGAGACCGAGCTTCCCCGCGCCGACGACCAGCGTCCGCCCGCCCGCGAAGGCCGCGCTCTGGAGCGACGCCTCCGTGGCGGCCGCGAGCGGCTCCACGAAGACCGCGTGCTCGTCCGGCCACTGCTCCGGGACGACGTGCAGATTCGCCGCCGGGATGCGCAACCGCTCGGCGAAGGCGCCGTCCGCACCCACGATCCCGAGCACCGATCGCGCCGGGCAGTGGCGCTCGCGCCCCGCCGCGCACGCGGCGCAGCGCCGGCAGGCGAAGTTGATCTCGCCGACGACGCGGCGGCCGACGAGGTCGGCCGGGCCGGTCACGACATCGCCGACGAACTCGTGTCCCGGCACGCCGCGGAAGCCCAGGTAGCCCGCCAGGATCTCGAGATCCGTCGAGCAGATGCCGGCAAGGCGCACTCGGACGACGGCCTCCCCGGGCGCGGGCTGCGGATCGACGGCGTCATCGACGACCCGGACGCGCGCGCCGTCCCACGTCACCGCCCGCACGTCGCGCCTCCGGAAGAGCGCCCGCGTGTCGGTACGGCGCGCGGGCGCGACCCCCGCGACCCGGCGGAAGCGGCCGCCAGCGGCCGCTCAGTGCTTGACGAGGCTCTCCTTGAAGTCGCGCGAGGCTGCGTTCGCGATCCCCTCGGCGCGCTCCGCGTCGCGCTCCGCGCGCTCGGCGCGCGCTTCGGCCTCCGCCGCCGCGCGCTCCGCGCGAAGCGCGTCTCCCCAGACGTCGCCGTTCCCGACGCTCGTGAGCATCGCAAACTTGCCGGGCGGAATCGGCCCCTGGTAGCGCAGCAGCGCGATCTCGGGCTGTCCGAGGATGAACGCACGGCCGAAGGCGAACATCTTGTCGTAGTCCCGATAGTACAGGCGGACCTCGTAGTTGGTCCACGGCGCGTCGGTCGAGACCTTCTGGATCTCCGCCCAGTCGGGCATGCCGATCCGGCGAACGACCGCGCGCAAGGCGTCGTTGTAGGCGATCACGTGCTGGAAGCTCCGCACCGAGATCGGTCGAGGATCGCCGACGTCGCAAACGTACGGACGCTCGTTCGAGAACGGCTCGCACTCGGGCCGCCCGGCGTAGCCGAGCGACTGCTCGGCGCGCGCCGGCGCCGCCACCGGCGCGACCGTCGCGAGCGCAACCGCGGTCGCGATCCCCCCAAACCACCGAAACGCCACAGGTTTCATGCGCCCTCCCGCTTCGGGCCGGTCCCGCCGGACGCCCCCACTGGTCTTTTCGTCCGCTCCGCGCCCCGACTCAAGCGCCGGGCATGCAATCGCCGAAAATGCCGCTCAGCCCCCGCTTCCGGCAGCGCGCGCCGGCCGCGGGACGATCCGGCTCACGGGGGCGCCGCGCAGGGGAGCAACTGCGATGGCGGCTGCCTGCGGCAATGCCGCAAGGGCGGCGGCGATCCGGCGCTCGGTCCGGACGAGGACCTGGCGGAGCTGGCGGACGTCGTCGGTCGACAGCAGCTCGGCGGCAGGAAGGACCCGGAGCGCGCGGCCGAGGCGGCGCGCGGCGCGCACGGTGTTCGCGATCGGGGACTTCTCGCGCGTTTGATCCTCGCTGCTCCGGAAGGTCCGCACCGAAACGGCCTGCAGGCGCACCCGCCGCCAGAGCGCGCGCATCGCCTCGGGAGTCTCCTGGCGCGCGATGTTGATGAGGATCTCGCGCGAAACCGGCCGACCAGCCTGGAAGTACTCCTGCTTCACGTCGTCGGGCAGCCGCGTCAGCGTCAGCGTGTTCGAGACGTACGGCCGGCTCTTGTGGATGACGTGCGCCAGATCGGCGTGCGAGTGCCCGCGCTCCTGCGCAAGCGCCGCGAGGGCTTCCGCCTCCTCGAGCGGCGAGAGGTCCTCGCGCTGGACGTTCTCCTCGAGCGCGACCTCGAGGAGGTCGTCGTCGCTCAGGATCGCCGGGACGAGGCCGATGCCCGCGATCTCGGCCGCGCGCAGCCGGCGCTCTCCGGCGACCAGGGTGTAGTCGCCGTCGGGTCCGCGCCGGACGATGATCGGCTGCAAGAGACCGCGCGCGCGGATCGACTCGGCCAGCTCGTTCAAGGTCTCGGGATCGAAGTACTGTCGCGGCTGGAGCGGGTTCGGCTTGATGCACGCGATCGGGACCGCCGCGAAGACCGTGCGGCGCCTTCCGAAGAGATGGCCGGCGGCGGCGACGTGCGGCGCGTTAGGCGCGGCCTTGGCGCGATCGCTTCGACCGTCTTCGGCCGACGAGTCGCTGGCGATCGCTTTCGCGACGTCGCCCGCGGTCGCGGTCGCGGCGTCGGGCCGCTCGGGCGTCCGGGACCAGCCTGCGTGTTCCACCACGGCACCTCCTCCCCACCAGTCCACCTGGCTTCCGAACAAGCTGCGCGGGTGCTTCGCGGTCCTGGCTCGCGTCCTTACGAGGTCCGCGGCGCTCGTGTCAAACGAAACGCGGTTTCCCGGGAGCGCGGGTCCGGGCGGCATCGCCGCCTCGGAAACGACACCGCCCGCCCGAGCGCGAGCCCGGGCGGGCGGTGTCCAAGGATCGCCGATCGCGAGATCAGCCGATCTTGTTCTGCAGCAGGAACGCGATCACGAGGGCGTAGATCGCGAGCGCCTCGATGAACGCGAGGCCCAGGATCATCGGGGTCTGGATGCGGTCGGCCGCGTTGGGATTGCGACCGATCGACTCCATCGCCGCCGCCACCGCGCGGCCCTGGCCGAGCCCGGCGCCGATCGCCGCACCGCCGATCGCGAGACCCGCGGCGAGCGCGATCATCGACGCGTCCCCGCCGCCACCGCCGTGCTCCTGCGCGAGCGCGATGCCGTGCCAGAGGACGGAGGTCATCACCGCCCCGAGCACGACGAGAAGCCCTTTCAAGGTTCTTCCGATCATGAACGTCTCTTCCTCCTTTCCCGCCCGCCCACGGCCCCCTCCGGGCACGCCTCTATCCTCATCTCCGCCGCTCCTCGCCCGAGGCCGGTGGGCTGCGTCGTGGTCGATGCCCGCGCGCAGCTGCCGCTAGTGCGCGTGCACCTCGCCGTGGCCCTCCTCGTGGTGGGCCACCGCCAGCGCGATGTAGATCATGCTCAGGAGCGTGAACACGAACGCCTGAATCACGGTCACGAGCGTCCCGAGCAGGTAAAAGACGACCGGCACGACCACCTTGGTGAGCTCGGTGAAGATCTCGAGCACGAGGTGATCGCCGAAGAGGTTCCCGTAGAGACGGAGGCCGAGCGACACCGGCCGGACGAACGCCCCGATCATCTCGAGCGTGAAGATGAGCGGCGCGAGCCAGAGGATCGGGCCGGCGAAGTGCTTCAGGTACGCGACGCCGTTCTGGCGGAGGCCGTAGTAGTTGAACGCGATGAACGAGACCGTGCCGAGCGCGAACGTGATCGCGAAGTCGCTCGTGGGCGGGGTGAAGCCGGGCACGAGCCCGATCGCGTTGCACGCGAGAATGTAGAGGAAGAACGTGCACAGGAGCGGCAGGTAGCGGGCGTTCCCGTCCCCGATCACCGTGTCCGCGAGCGAGCCGATGGCCTCGACCACGAGCTCGAAGACGTTCCGCGCGCTGAGCCCCTCGTCGGGAACGAGCGCCGCCTCGCCGTCCTTGGAGATGGCCGCCCGCGCGCGGAGGGCGAGCAGCAGCAGGACGCCCATCACGAAGCAGCCGATCGCGAAGTACTTCCAGCCGGAATCGGGATCCATGCCGAGGGCGTAGGTCCAGGTGAAGGGGTGTTCCATGGCGGTGCTCGGTCCTCGTGGAGAAAGTCAGCCGACCCGGCGACGGGCCGACCAGTCGCGGTAGCACGTCTCGGCGACGATCGCGAGAAGCAGGGTCGTCGCCCCGGCCGCGAACGATAGCGGCGGGATCGCGGCCGTCGATAGGACCCAGGCGCCGACGGCGACCAAAAAGCCGAGCTTCAGCGTGAAGATGGCGACGGCCCACACGGGGCGCGCGGAGGAACCGAGCGCGGCGCGGGTGGCCCACGCCTGGAGCGCGAAGCTGGCGGCGAAGAGACCCGCGCCGAGAACGATTCCGGCGGCCGACCCGCGCCCGGTCCCGGCCGCTCCGGCGGCGAGGCCGGCCGCGATCGCCGCCTGCCAGGCGAAGAGACGCGCGACGCGGAGCGGTCGCGCTTCGCCGTCAGCTCGGAGAGGGTCCACCTTCTCGTTCCCGCCGCAGCCGATCGAAGCGCCGCGTGAGGGCGATGATGCGCGCGAACGCGGTCGCCATCCCCCCGAACGTGAGCACGACGAGCAGCCAGGGTCCTGTCCCGAGCCAGCGGTCGAGGTAGTAGCCGAGCGCGAGCCCTCCGATCACCGAGCCCGAGAACTCGAGGCCGAGCGCGGTCATCTGGATCGCGACCTCGCGCCGGCGGCGTTCGGCAGCGTCGCGATCGTCGGGAGGTGGGGCGTCGCCCGTCAAGGCTCCTCCGCCGCGCGGAGAGCCTCGCGCGCGGCGGCGATGGTCGCGTCGACGTCGGCGGGCTCGTGCGCGAGCGACACGAACCACGCCTCGAATTGCGACGGCGGGAGGTTCACGCCGCGGTCGATCATCGCGCGGAAGAAGCGTGCGAACGCTCCGGCGTCGCACGCGCGCGCGTCGGAGAAATCGCGCACGCGATCGACGCCGAAGAACAGCGTGAGAAGCGATCCCACGCGCTGCACGCACGCGCACGCGCCGACGTCCGCGATCGCCGCGCGCAATCCGGCCTCGAGCGCGGCCGACGTCTCCTCCAAGCGGCGATACGCATCGGGCACGAGAAGTTTCAGCGTTTCGATTCCCGCGGTGCACGCAATGGGGTTCCCTGCGAGGGTCCCCGCCTGATATACGGGGCCGCTCGGCGCGAGCAGGTCGAGGAGATCGGCGCGACCGCCGACCGCTCCGACCGGAAGTCCGCCGCCGATGATCTTTCCGAGGCAGGTGAGATCCGCCGTGATGCCGTACAGCTCCTGCGCGCCGCCGCGCGCGACGCGAAAGCCGGTGATGACCTCGTCGAACACGACCAGCGCGCCGACCTCGTGGCACGCGCGCACGACGCCCTCGAGAAATCCCGGCTCCGGCGCGACGACGCCCATGTTCGCCGCAATGGGCTCGAGGATGACGGCGGCAGGCGGCGGATCCGCCGCGAGCGAAGCGCGCAGCGCCGCGAGATCGTTGAACGGCACCACGCTCGTGAGGCCGCCGACCGCCGTCGGCACGCCGGCGCTGTCGGGAATGCCGAACGTCGCCGCGCCGGATCCGGCGCGCACGAGAAGGCCGTCGCTGTGCCCGTGATAGCAGCCGTCGAACTTGATCACGCGCTCGCGCCGCGTCGCCGCGCGCGCGATGCGGAGAGCCGTCATCGTCGCTTCCGTGCCGGACGTGACGAGGCGAAGCTTCTCGATCGAGGGGAACGCGAGCTGGATCTGCTCCGCAAGATCGACCTCGCGCGGGCTCGGCGCGCCGAATCCGGTCCCGCAGCGCGTCGCCTCGACGACGGAGCTCACGACGCCCGGCGGCGCGTGCCCCGCGATCAGCGGTCCCCACGCGCTCACGTAGTCGACGTACGTGTTGCCATCGACGTCCCAGATGCGCGCGCCTTCGCCGCGCACGACGAAGATCGGATCGCCGCCCACCGCGCGCCACGCGCGAACCGGGCTGTTCACGCCACCGGGCGCGATGCGCGCTGCGCGCATCAAGTAGTTTTTGGACGCGTCTCGCAAGTTGCGAAGCTCAAACGGGAAAGCGGACCGCCCCCGGTAACAACCGCTGCGGGGACCGTCAACGAATCTTCACGAGGATGTTTTTCTGCCGCAACGACGCTGTCTTCGTCGGGGCCTTCGCTTTTCTTCTTGCAGAGTAGTTCCACGTAGGCGTACAGAGTCGCCCTCGCATCTGCAGACGCGACAATTTCGCTTCGAATCCCACGATACATTTCGGCAGTCATGCGTGCCGCCGCCCCGCACCAGCTCACATCGGGCGGCAGCCACGACCGTTCTGCCGTGCGTGAAAATGGCCGCGTGGGAGCCTTCACAACCATACGACGGTACTGAGGTTTTGTCGTTGCCCACAGCTGTGGACGGATCTGTGAACAACCTCTGGCGGGTGGGGGGCCTAGCCGTATGGAGAGTTGGGAGCGGGCCCGGAACGTGCTCCGGGACAAGGTTGGAGACAGGGACTTCGAGACCTGGATCAAACCTTTGCGGGTCGATGCCCGTACCGACGGAACGCTCGTGGTTTACGCCCCGAGCAAGTTTTATCGCGACTGGATCGTTCGTAACTATCTCGACGCCTTCCGGAGCTCGTTCGCGAGCGACGGCGGGGCGTCTCCGGAAATCCTTTTTCTCGTCGAGAACCTGCGCCAGCACGAGCTCTTCGAGAACCGCCAGCACGTGATCGACGCCGTCGCCGCGCCGCGCGAGCGCGCGGACGGCGGCGAGGCGACCCGGCGCACCGCGGTGCGCGTCGGCAACCTGCTGCCGCACTACACGTTCGAGAATTTCGTCGTCGGCTCGAGCAACCAGTTCGCCCACGCGGCGGCGCGCGCGGTCGCGCATCGCCCGGGCGAGAAGTACAACCCGCTGTTCATCTACGGCGGCGTCGGCGTCGGCAAGACGCACCTGGTGAACGCGATCGGGCACGCCGTGCTCGCGAAGAACCCGTTCGCCCGGATCGTGTACGTCCCGAGCGAGACGTTCGTCAACGACCTGATCACGTCGCTCCGCCGCGACCGCATGGAGGACTTCAAGCGGCGCTTCCGCAAGGTCGACCTCCTGATCATCGACGACGTCCAGTTCCTCGCCGGACGAGAGCGCACGCAGGAGGAGTTCTTTCACACGTTCAACTCGCTGCACGAGGCGCACCACCAGATCGTCCTCACGTCCGACAAGTACCCGAAGGACATCCCGGATCTCGAGGAGCGCCTACGCAACCGCTTCGAGTGGGGCCTGACCGCCGACATCCAGGCTCCGGAGATGGAGACCCGGGTCGCGATCCTCCAGAAGAAGGCCGAGATCGAAGGGTTCGACCTGCCGTCCGACGTCGCGTCGTTCGTCGCGTCCGAGGTTACGAGCAACGTCCGCGAGCTCGAGGGCGCGCTCACGCGGCTCGCAGCCATGGCGTCGCTGCACCACAGCGAGGTGACGGTCGAGTTCGCCGCGAGCGTGCTCGAGCCGCACCTGAAGGACCGCGCCCGGCTGATCTCGGTCGACGACGTGCAGCGCGCGGTGTGCGCGCAGTTCGGCCTTCCGCTCAGCGAGATGAAATCGAAGCGGCGGACGCAGGCGATCGCGTCCGCCCGCCAGGTGGCGATGTACTTGTCGCGCAAGCTGCTCGCGATCTCCTACCCGCAAATCGGGCAGAAGTTCGGCGGCCGCGATCACACGACGGTGATGCACGCGGAAGAGGTGGTGGAGCGTCGGCTGGAGCAGGATCCGGCGCTGCGATCCGCCGTCGAAGGTCTCGAGCGCTCGCTCGGCAAGCGTCCCGCGTGACCGGAGGAACCGGTCACTGCGGGAGATCCGCCGGCCGCTTCTCCGCCGCTCCCTGCGGACGGAGGTGTGGAGCGGGTGTGGATGGGATGCGGAGAAGCGGCCGGTCGGCATCGCGCCGGCGGAGATCGGTGGACCGACGCGCGGTCGTCCCCGAGTTTTCCGAATCGTTTTCCGGCGAGCCGGCGCGCTCTTGGATCACTTGTCCCCGTCTTTCACACCCTCTACTACCTCTCCTGCTTCTTTTCTGATTTCTGAGAAGAGAGAGAGAGAGAGCAGAGCTGGGGAGGTGGAGCGAGCCGCATCGAGCGGCTCGCCGTTCGCAGGGAGGGCAGATGGAATTCTCGGTCGATCGCGGTGAGTTCCTGGAGGGGCTCGCCCTCACCCAGGGCGTCGTCGAGCGCCGCAACACGCTGCCCATCCTCGCGAACGCGCTTCTCGACGCCTCCGGGAAGGATCTCGCCATCGCCGCGACCGACCTCGAGGTGCACGTCAAGCGCCGGGTGCGCGCGAAGCTGAAGAAGCCCGGCACGGCGACGGTCGCGGCCCGGAAGTTCTACGAGTTCGTGCGCGAGCTGAAGCCCGGAGAGGTGACGGTCCGCCTGCTGGAGAACCACTTCGTCGAGGTGACGGCAGGCCGATCGCGCGTGAAGCTGGTCGGCCTGCCGGCGAGCGACTTCCCCGCTTTCCCGCAGCCCGAGGGAAAGGCGGCTGCGACGTTCGAGGTTCCCTGCGCCGACCTCGCGCGCATGATCGACTGCACGCTGTTCGCCGTGTCCACGGACGAGACCCGGCCGCACCTCGGCGGCGTGCTGCTCGCGCTCGCCGGCGGCGCGCTCCGGTTCGTCGGAACGGACGGCCATCGGCTGGCGCTCTTCGAGCAGCCGCTCGCGAACGCGCCCGGCGAGGCGAAGTCGGCGATCCTGCCGCGGAAGGGGCTCGTCGAGCTGCGAAAGATCCTGGAAGGCGCCGAGGGAGCGACGCGCGTCGCCGTCGGCGCGAGCGTCGTCCGCGTCCAGCACGACGACGTCGAGCTCGTGATGCGGCTCATCGAGGGCGAGTTCCCGAACTACGAGCAGGTGATCCCCAAGAGCTCGAAGCACACGATCTCGGTCGACAAGAACGAGCTGCTGTCGGCGCTCCGGCGCGTCTCCGTGGTGGCGAGCGATCGCGCGCGCGGCGTCAAGATCCAGGTGTCCCCCGGGCAGCTCGTCGTCGCAGCCAACAGCCCGGACTTCGGGGAAGCGAGCGAGGAGATCGAGATCGCCTACAGCGGAGAGGAGCTCGCGGTCGGCTTCAACTCGCGCTACCTGATGGACGTCCTGACCGTTCTTGCGGACGACCACCGTGTCGAGATCGGGCTCAGCGACGACGCGAGCCCGGGCGTCATTCAGAGCCAGGACGACGAGACGTATCGCTACGTCGTCATGCCGATGAGGCTCTGAGCGCTCGCGTCGGGGGCGTCTCCCCGGGTGGCCCGGCCACCCTCGAGGACGGGATCTTCGACGGTCGTTTTCGGGCGTCTTTTTGCGTCCCTTTCAGGTCCACGGGCGGGCTTCATTTCGGCCCTGTTCTCTGCTAAGTTTCATTGCTTTTAGATGGCAGATAAGTACGCGAATTTGCGATGGATTCCTTGAGCCAGCCGGGACCCGATCCGAGCGCTTACGGCGCCGACCAGATCAAGGTCCTCGAGGGCCTCGAAGCCGTCCGGAAACGCCCCGGGATGTACATCGGCGATACCGCCGAGCGGGGCCTCCACCACCTGGTCTACGAGGTGGTCGACAACTCGGTCGACGAGGCGCTGGCGGGGTTCTGCGCCCGCATTTCCGTCACGATCCACGTCGACGGCGCCGTCACCGTCGAGGACGACGGGCGCGGCATCCCGGTCGACATCCACCCCACCGAGGGCATCTCCGCCGCCGAGGTGGTGATGACGATGCTCCACGCCGGCGGGAAGTTCGACAAGGACGCGTACAAGGTCTCGGGCGGGCTCCACGGCGTCGGCGTGTCGGTCGTGAACGCGCTCTCCGAGCACCTCGAGCTCGAGATCTGGCGCGACGGCTTCGTCCACTTCCAGCGCTACCGTCGCGGCCGGCCGGACGCCCCGCTCGAGCGCCTCGGGGCGACCCACAACCGCGGCACCAAGGTCACCTTCAAGCCCGATCCGCTGATCTTTCCGAACACCGACTTCAGCTTCGAGATCCTGTCGCAGCGGCTCCGCGAGCTCGCCTTCCTGAACCGCGGCCTCCGCATCATGATCGAGGACCAGCGCACCGCGCGCGAGCACGAGTTCCACTACCCGGGCGGGATCGTGTCGTTCGTCGAGCACCTGAACTCGACCAAGACGCCGATCCACGCCGAGGCGATCCTGATCGAGGGCGAGCGCGAGGGCATCGCGGTCGAGGTCGCCCTCCAGTGGAACGAGGGCTACATCGAGACGACGTACACCTTCGCGAACAACATCAACACCGGCGAAGGCGGGACGCACCTCTCCGGATTCCGCGCGGCCCTCACGCGCACGATCAACGCCTATGCGCAGAACGCCGGCATCCTGAAGAAGGAAGGCGAGACGCTCGAGGGCGAGGACGTCCGCGAAGGGATGACCGCGGTCATCGCGGTCAAGGTCCCCGAGCCGCAGTTCGAGGGCCAGACCAAGACCAAGCTCGGCAACAGCGAGGTGAAGGGACTGGTCGAGGCGCTCGTGAACGAGAAGCTCGGGAGCTACTTCGAGGAGCATCCCGGCGACGCGCGAAAGATCGTCGGCAAGAGCGTCGAGGCGGCGCGCGTCCGCGAGGCGACCCGCAAGGCGAAGGAGCTCGCACGCCGGAAGGGCGCGCTCGATTCCGGCTCGCTGCCGGGCAAGCTCGCCGACTGCCAGGAGCGCGACCCGCAGCACTCGGAGCTCTTCATCGTCGAGGGCGACTCCGCGGGCGGCTCCGCCAAGCAGGGCCGCGACCGCCGCAACCAGGCGATCCTTCCGCTGCGCGGCAAGATCCTGAACGTCGAGCGCGCGCGCTTCGATAAGATGCTGTCGTCGCAGGAGATCCGCCTCCTGATCACCGCGCTCGGCATGGGCGTCGGCCAGGAGGACAAGGACATCTCGAAGCTCCGTTACCACACGCTGATCATCATGACGGACGCCGACGTCGACGGGAGCCACATCCGGACGCTCCTCCTGACGTTCTTCTACCGGCAGTTCCCCGAGCTCATCGAGAACGGCCACGTCCTGATCGCGCAGCCGCCGCTCTACAAGGTGAAGAAGGGCAAGTCGCATCAGTATCTGCGCGACGAGGCCGCGCTCGACGGCTACCTGATCCAGCTCGGAAGCGAGCAGGCCTCCGTCATCGGCACCGGCAGCGACGTCCCGCTCGCCGGCGAGGCGCTCGCGACCGTCCTCCGCCGGTCGTCGGCACTCGACCGCGTGCTCGCCGTGATCGAGCGCGGACGACGGAACCGGGAGGTCGTCCTCGTGGCTGCACGCGAGGAGCGGCTCGGTCCGGAAGCGTTCCGCGACCGCCAGCTCCTCGAGGACATCGCCGCGCGCCTGCGCACGGCGCTCGCCGCGCAGCCGAGCCTCGCCGCCGCGACCGTCGCCATCGAGGAGAGCGCACCCGGCGAGCTGCCCGCGATCGCGATCGAGACGCCGCGCACGAACACCGCCGCGGGCGATCGGACGCCGCTCACGCTGGAGTTCTGCGCCTCGCCCGAATTCCATGAGGCGCGGCGCCTCGCGCGCGACCTCGCCGACGCCGGCCGCCCGCCGTTCACGGTCGTTTCGGGGAACGACCGGGTCGTCATGCCGACCCTGAACGCCGCCGTCCGCCAAATCATGGCGAACGCGCGCAAGGGCCTCGAGATCCAGCGCTACAAGGGCCTCGGCGAGATGAACCCGGACCAGCTCTGGGACACGACCATGAACCCGGAGACCCGGACGCTCCTCCAGGTCCGCGTCGAGGACATGCCCGAGGCGGACCACATCTTCTCCATGCTCATGGGCGACGAGGTGGAGCCGCGGCGCCGCTTCATCGAGCAGCACGCGCTGAACGTCCGCAACCTCGACGTGTGAGGCGCGTGGGCGCGCGAAGGCCGGTCACATGACGCAGCGGGTTCCGATCAGCATCGAAGACGAGATGCGTCAGTCCTACATGGACTACGCGATGAGCGTCATCATCGGCCGCGCGCTGCCGGACGCTCGCGACGGGCTGAAGCCCGTCCACCACCGGGTGCTCTACGCGATGAACGAGCTCGGGGTCGACTGGAATCGGCCCTACAAGAAGTCCGCGCGCATCGTCGGCGACGTGATCGGCAAGTATCACCCGCACGGCGACGCCGCCGTCTACGACACGATCGTCCGCCTCGCCCAGGACTTCTCGATGCGCTACCCGCTCGTCGACGGCCAGGGAAATTTCGGCTCCGTCGACGGCGATGCGCCGGCCGCGATGCGGTACACCGAGATCCGCCTCGCGCGCATCGCGAGCGAGCTCCTCGCGGACATCGATCGCGAGACGGTCGACTTCGTCCCGAACTACGACGACAGCGAGCGCGAGCCGTCCGTCCTGCCGGCGAAGATCCCGAACCTCCTCCTGAATGGCGCGTCCGGCATCGCGGTCGGGATGGCGACGAACGTCCCGCCGCACAACCTCGGCGAGCTCGTCGACGGCTGCATCGCGCTGCTCGCGAACCCGGCGCTCGACTCCGTCCAGCTCATGGAGTTCATCCCCGGCCCCGACTTCCCGACCGGCGCGTTCATCTGCGGTCGCGCTCCGATCCGCGAGGCCTACACGACCGGCCGCGGCATCCTCCAGATGCGCGCGAGCGCCGAGATCGAAGAGGACGCGCGCACCGGCCGCGAGACGATCGTCGTCGACGCGATCCCGTACCAGGTCAACAAGGCCCGGTTGATCGAGCGGATCGCGGAGCTCGTGAACGACAAGAAGATCGACGGCATCTCCGATCTCCGCGACGAGTCCGACCGCACCGGCATGCGGATCGTGATCGAGCTCAAGAAGGACGCGGTGGCGCAGGTCGTCTTGAACCAGCTCTACAAGCTCACGCCGATGCAGGAGTCGTTCGGCGTGAACCTGCTCGCGATCGTCGAGGGACGGCCGAAGCTCCTCACCCTGCGCGACGCGCTGGTCGTCTTCCTCGACCACCGGCGCGAGGTCGTCACGCGCCGCACCATCTTCGACCTCCGGAAGGCCGAGGAACGCCTCCACGTCCTCGACGGGCTCAAGATCGCGCTCGACAACCTCGACGCCGTGATCGCGCTCATCCGCGCCGCCGCGAGCCCGGCCGACGCCCGCACCGGGCTCATGTCGAGCTTCGCGCTGTCGGAGATCCAGGCCCAGGCGATCCTCGACATGCGGCTCCAGCGCCTCACGAACCTCGAGCGCGACAAGATCCTCGAGGAGCACCGCGAGGTCAGCGAGCTGATCGCGAAGCTGAAGCACATCCTCGCGAACCCCTCCGAGATCGACGCGATCATCCGCGACGAGCTGCGCCAGATGAAGGAGCAGTACGGCGATGCTCGCCGCACGGCGATCGTCGAGCCGACCGACGACCTCTCGATCGAGGACCTGATCGCGCGCGAGGACATGGTGGTCACGGTCTCGCACGCCGGCTACACCAAGCGCATCCCGGCGTCCGAGTACCGCGCGCAGCGGCGCGGCGGCCGCGGCAAGCTGGGCGCGACGGCGCGCGACGAAGATTTCATCGAGAACCTCTTCGTCGCGTCGACCCACGACTCGATCCTCTTCTTCACGTCGAAGGGCCGCGTGCACTGGCGGAAGGTCCACGAGATCCCGACCGGGAGCCGCGCGGCGCGCGGGAAGGCGATCGTGAACCTCCTGCATCTCGGGCCCGAGGAGAAGATCAAGGCCTTCCTGCCCGTCGCCGCGTGGGAGCCGGGCCACTACGTCCTCTTCGCGACCCGGAAGGGCGTCGTGAAGAAGACGGAGCTGATGGCCTACGCGACCCGGCGCGCCGCCGGCATCATCGCGATCGGCCTCGACGAGGGGGACGAGCTCATCGGCGTCCGCCTCCTCGAAAAGGACCAGGAGGTCCTGCTCTCGACCCGGAACGGCCAGGCGATCCGCTTCCGGGAAGGCGACGTGCGCGCGATGGGCCGCGGCGCCGGCGGCGTCCGCGGCATCAACCTCGACGAGGGCGACGAGGTCGTGAGCGTCGACATCCTCTCGCCGGGCGCCACGATCCTCTCGGTTTCCGAGAAGGGTCAGGGCAAGCGGAGCGACCTCGAGGAGTACCGCCTCCAGACGCGCGGCGGGAAAGGCATCATCACCATGAAGGTGACCGAGCGCACCGGCGCGGTCGTCGGCGTCGTCCAGGTCGGCGAGGACGACGAGGTCATGCTCGTGACCGATCGCGGGCGCCTCATCCGCCTCCGCGTGAGCGACATCCGCGTCATCGGTCGCAACACCCAGGGCGTCAAGCTGCTCGACGTGGACGAGGGCGAGCGCGTCGTCAGCCTCGCGCGCGTCGTGGAGAGCGACGACCGGAACGGCGCCGCGCGTCCCGCGAGCGCGGCGGCCGATGCGACGAACGGCGCGAGCGACGGGGCCGAAGCCGGAGACGGCGTGGCCGAGAACGGCTCGGACGCCGGCGACGACGAGGACGGCAACGGCGGCGACGGCGGCAGCGGCGGCAGCGGCGATTGATCGACGGCCGCGCTGCCGAAAGACGGCTTCTCAGCTCGCCAGGGCGGTTCGCTCGCACATCCGCTGCGGGCTCGCGAAGAATTCCGCAGCGACCCGTCGCGCCCCGTCCAGCTCGGGAGCCGCGGCGACCTTGCGCCAGAGCTCGTGGCCGAAGTCGAGCCAGCGCGCGCCCCAGTGCGTGAAGAAGCCGAGGCGCTTCAGAGCGTCGGGCAGCCGGAACGACCGCTCCGCCGCGTCGATGAACGTCGCGAGCGAGCGCGCGAACTCGCCGCCTTCGGCGTAGCCGGCGCGCGGCGCGCGCTCGGCGGCGCGACGGAGCGGCGCCCGTAGGCCGAGCGACTCCCCGATCTGCCAGAAGATCCACGGGCGGGCCGCGGCAGCGCGCCCGATCATGACCCCGTCGCATCCGGTCTCGGCGAGCATCGCGAGCGCGTCGCCGGCGGTCTGGACGTCGCCGTTGCCGACGACCGGGATCGCGACTGCGTCGCGGACGCGCGCGATGTATTGCCAGCGCGCGCGCCCGCGGCGCTGCTGCGCGGCGATGCGCGGGTGGAGCGTGATCCAGGCCGCGCCCGCGCCTTCCAGCATGCGCGCGAAGTCGACGAGGTAATCGGGATCGTCGTCGAGGCCGGTGCGGAGCTTCACGGAGACCGGCCACGGCGAGTGGCGGACCGTCATGCGGACGACCGACTCCGCGTACGCCGGATCGCCCATCAGAGCGACGCCCCAGTTGTGCTTGAGAGCCTTCGAGACCGGGCATCCCATGTTGATGTCGACCGCGGCGGGTGAGAGCGCGGCGAGCTTGGCAAGCGACGCCGCGATGAAGCTCTCCTCGTTCGCGAGGAGCTGCGGCACGAGCGCGGGCTCGCTCACGTCCCGCCGCGTCTCGGGGCGATCGCCGATGCGCTCGGCAGGGAGCCGGCGCGACGACAACATCTCCGTGAAGAGGAGCGTGCGCGCGCCCGCCGGAAGGTAGGCCGCGACCGTCTGCCGCAGCGCCGTGTGCGAGAGCCCGACCATCGGCGCGAGGAAGAACGGGAAGTCGATGTGCACGCCGCGGTCGCGAAGCGGCAGCCAGCGGTCGAGTGGCACCTGAGTCACGGCCGTTTCTCCGGCGGGGAGCGTAGCCGACCGGGGAGTCGGTTCAACGAGGGACGCGATCCGCCCGTCCGATGACTCAGTACGCGTCGAGCTTCGCGGACGTCGACGGCGGCGCCACCCGCGACGACGGCTTCGCGTGCGGGACGATCGGCGCGACCCGCCGCGCCGGGACGATCGGCGGGACGATGCTCCGCCGGGCCGCCGCCTCGGCCTGCTCGGCGCGCCGGATCCCCTCCTGCGCCCGGCGTAGGTCGGTCGCCGTGTCCACGAGCGAGCCGCGGATCTGTCCGGTTTGTGGATCGTAGACGCCGCCCCTGGTGCCGAGGTTGTAGGGGTCGATCGCCGGATCCATGACCGGGAGGCGCGTCCCCTGGTTGAGCGGCTTGAACACGCGCTGGTCGTGCGTCGTCTTCGAGAAGCGCCCGAACGGCATCCCGCGATCGGGGTGGAGCGTCACGTCGGGCGGCGGCCTGAGCCGCCTTTTTCCCGCCACGGCCGGTCCATCGGTCGCCACCACGCAGGCGGCCGCCAGGGCGCCCGCGAGCACCAGGCGCACGACCCCCCGAGGACGATGGAAGCTCCGCCGCATCGCCTCCGCCAGCCGCAAGGGACGTGCCCCGGCGACGTCGCCGGGACGGGCCGAATTCCGGCTCGGCCCTCGGCGAAAACGCTCCATCGTGCATCCGTGCAAGGTCATGCGCGCTGGTGGGGAGGTTGCCGCGATCCGGAGTGGAGTGCAATCTCCCTTCATGTTGCGCCTGGCGAGCGCTTCCTCGCGCGGCGGGCCCGGTGACGCGACCGCCGACGCGCTCGCCCGGAGCGTCGCGGACCGGCTCGGCGGGGCGCCCGCCCGGGCCGTCATCTTCTTCGCCACCCCGCACCACGGGCCGGGCTACGGACGCATCGAGCGCGCGCTCGCGGCGGCGACCGGCGCCGAGCACGTGGTCGGCTGCAGCGCCTCGGCAGTGGTCGGCGCGGACGCGGACATCGAGGCCGGCCCCGGCGTCGCGGCGCTCGCGCTCGCCGGCGACCTCGAGGCGCGGCGCTTCTTCCTCCCGTCGCTCCGCGGTCGCGCCGAGGAGACCGGGCGCGACGTCGGGAGGGTCGCGCGCGAGATCGCGAGCGAGCCCCGGAGCATCGTTCTGCTCGCGGACAGCTACAACGTCGCGCCCGACGAGCTCATCGCGGGGATCGCGGCGGTGGCGCCGGACGTCGCGCTCGTCGGCGGCGGCGCGACCGAGGACGGCTCGCTCGGCTTGACGACGGTCGTCGGCCGCGGCGCGAGCGCGAGCAACGCGGTCGCGGGCCTCGCGCTCGGCGGCGTCCGGCTTCGCACCGCGGTCGCGTCGTCGTGCGCGATCTTCGGCGACTGGTGGACGATCACCAGCGCCCAAGGCAACCGCGTCCTCGCGCTCGACGGCGAGCCCGCGCTGGGCGCATTCCTCGCGCGCCTCCCCGAGTCGCTGCGCGACGACCTGCGCACGGCGCTGCGCTCGACGCTCGCCGCGGTCGCAGCGCCCGTCGAGGCCGGCGAGATCGCGCCGCCGTACGTGCTGCGCCCCTTCGTCGGGGGGGACGCACGGACGGGAGCGCTTCTCGTCGGAGACGAGGTCATGGCGGGCATGCGCCTCGCGATCGCGGTGCGCGACGCGCAGGTCGCGCGCGAGGCTCTCGACGACGGCGTGGCGCGCCTGGTGTCCGCGGGTGCGGACCTCGCGGGCGCGTTGTACTTCAACGGTCTCGATCGAGGAGAGTCGTTCTACGGAATCGCGGAGCTCGAGAGCGCGTACCTGCGCCGCCGGCTGGGGGAGCGGCCGCTGGCGGGCCTGACGTGTAGCGCGGGGTTCGCGCCGCTCGGCGGCCGGAACCGGTTCCATCAGCACGCCGGCGTGCTGGTCGGTCTCGAGCCCGCGTGAGCACCGTCCGCCGGCAAGGAGTGCAAGAGTGCGAGTCGTCCCGGTTCCGGTCCTGCAGGACAACTACAGCTATCTCGTCATCGACGAGGACGAGCGTGTCGCCGCCGTCGTCGATTGCGCGGAGGTCGACCCGGTGCTCGACGCCGCGCGCGCGGAAGGCGTCCGCGTCGTCGCCGTGCTCGCGACGCACCACCACTGGGACCACGTCGGCGGCAACGAGGAGATCGCGCGTCGCGGCTCGGTGCGCGTGTACGGGAACGCCGACGATGCCGGCCGGATCCCGGCGCTGACCGACGGCGTCCGACCGGGCGACACGGTCCGGGTCGGTCGCCTCTCGGGCGGCGTGATCTTCATTCCCGCCCACACGAGCGGGCACATCGCGTACCACTTCCCGCGCGCGCGTACGGTGTTCACGGGCGACACGCTCTTCGCCGCCGGATGCGGGCGCCTCTTCGAGGGCAACCCGGAGCAGATGATGAGCTCCCTCCGCGCTCTCACCGCGCTGCCCGACGACACGAAGGTGTACTGCGGCCACGAGTACACGGTGCGGAACCTCGAGTTCGCTGCCACGCTCGAGCCGGGAAATCGCGCGATCGCCGACAAGCTCGCGTGGGCGCGCTCCCGGCGCAGCGAAGGGCAGCCCACCATCCCGACCACGATCGCGTCCGAGCGCGCGACGAACCCATTCCTCCGCACCGCGAGCTCCGAGCTGCGACAGACCATCCGGGCGCACTTCCCGGACGCGGGCGAGGACGACGTGAGGATCTTCGCCTACACCCGCAAGCTGAAGGACAGCTTCTGAGCGCCGCGGCCGCGTCCCCCGCCGCGCGCCGTCACCCGCGGATCGCGCGGTGAGCGGCAGTCCGGAGCGCCTGCGCGCCGACGAAGCGATCGCGCGCATTTCCGCCGGCGCGCGCGTGGTCGTCCCGCACGGGTGCGTGGAGCCGCGCTCGCTCTTCGAGGCGATCGCGCGCTGGCGCGGTCCGGCCGGCGATCCGGCGATGCTGTACGGCGGCCTCCACTTCGGCGACTACGCGTTCCTCGGGCCCGACCGCGGCGGCGGCCGCCGCGCCGCCGCCGCGGAGGGCGGAGCGGCGGAGCGGGGCTGGGCCTACACCACGTGGCAGGTGGGCCCGCGCATCCGGGACGCGATGCGCGCCGGGAGGATCGGGTTCTTGCCGCTTCGCTTCCGCGACATCCCGCGCGCGTTCGGGCCGGGCGGGCCGCTCGCGGCGGACGTCGCGATCGTGCAGTGCGCGCCCGCCGAGCGCGGCCGCTTGAACCTCGGCATCTCGTGCTCGATCTTTCCCGCGGTGATCGCCGCGGCTCGGCTCGTGATCGCGGAGGTCCACCCCGACATGCCGCGGACCGCGGGAGCGACCGAGGTCGACGCGAGCGACGTCGACGTCGTGGTCGACGCCACCGCCCCCCTCTGCACCCTGGCCGGCGCCGAGCCCGACGACGTCGACCGCGCGATCGTCGATCGGGTGCTCGGCGTCCTGCCCGAAGCCCCGTGGGTGCAGCTCGGCGTCGGCGCCATCCCCGATGCGATCCTCGCGCGGCTTTCGGACGTTCCGGGAGTGAAGCTCCACTCCGGGATGCTGAGCGACGGCCTCGCGCCGTTCCTGGACGCGACCGGCGAGGCGACGCGCGTCGTGACGGGGGAGATCGCCGCCTCGGTCTCGACCTACGAGCGCGCGGCGCGCGATCCGCGCGTCGCGCTGCAGCCGACGACCGTCGTGCACGACGTGCCGACGATCGCCCGGCTCGAGCGCTTCGCGTCGATCAACTCGGCGATCGAGGTCGACCTCGCGGGGCAGGTGAACGGCGAGGCGATCGACGGTCGGCAGGTGAGCGGCGTCGGCGGCAGCCTCGACTTCGTGGAGGCGGCGCGCTGCTCGGCGGGCGGGATCTCGGTGATCGCGCTCCGCTCGACGGCGCGCGGCCGATCGCGCATCGTGGCACGGCTGGCGGCAGGGACGCCGGTGACCGTGCCGCGCGTCGCGGTCGACGTGGTCGTGACCGAGCACGGCGTCGCCCGTCTCTTCGGCCGCGACCTCGAGCGGCGGGCCGCGGAGCTGATCGCGATCGCGGCGCCGGAGCACCGGAGCGAGCTCGCGGCCGCTTACGAGCGGTCGCGCACGGAAGGATAGGAGAAACGCCATGGCGGAGATCGAGGTCACCCGGCGCGAGCGCGTCGCGACCATTCTGCTCAATCGCCCGGAGCGCCGGAACGCGCTCAGCTCGCCGATGATGGCCGACCTCGGGCGCGCGATCGGCGAGCTCGACCGCGACCCGGACGTGCGCGCCGTCGTGCTCACGGGCGCGGGCACGGTGTTCTGCTCGGGCCTCGACCTCGGCCGGATGGCGGACTCGCCCGGCGAGCCGGCGCTCGAGACCGATCTCGTCGACGTCGTCCTGAAGCCGCTCGAGCAGCTCTCGAAGCCGACCTTCGCCGCGATGAACGGCGACGCGCTCGCCGGCGGGCTCGAGCTCGCCCTCCACTGCGACTTCCGGCTCGCGGTCCCGACCGGCCGCTTCGGCATGCCGGTCGCGCGGATCGGGATCGTCGTGCCTTATCCGCTGATCCTGAAGCTCATCGACACCGTGGGCCCGGCGGCGACGAGCGAGCTGCTCTTCACCGGCGAGCCGGTGACGGCGGAGCGCGCGCTCGCGCTCGGGATGGTGAACCGCCTGGTTCCCGCCGAGTCGCTGCAGCAGGAGGCGGCGCGCACGGCCGACGCGATCGCCGGCAACGCGCCGCTCGCGGTGCAGGCGATGAAGCGCGCGATCCTCGCCGGCCGCGCGCAGCGCGCCCTGCCGGCTCCCGACGACGTGCGCGAGGCGGCCGCGCGCGCGCGCTCGAGCGCCGACGCGCGCGAAGGCATCCGCGCGATCGTCGAGAAGCGAAAGCCCGACTTCCAGGGCCGGTGAGGAGGTCCCGGGCGCACGTCCTCTACGAGGAAGCGGGCGAAGCCAACAGCTCGGCGAGGTCGGCGGGCTCGGTCACCGGCGGCGAGCACGCGAGCGCGCGGCACACGTAGGCCGCGGGCCGGCCGTCGACGAGCGATCGTCCCTGCAGCGCCTCGGGCACGTGCCGATCGGCGAGCGCCGGGTCCGAGATCACGACCACCTTGTTCGGCACGTAGACCGACTCGGCGGCCGCGGCGAGAGAGCGGGTCGCCTCGTCGCCCGGCGCGCCGACGACCACGACCTCCGTCGGGGGCGCCAGGAAATCGTCGAGCACGCCGATGAGCGAAGCCGTTCCGAACGGTTGACGCTCCATCTGCGAAGCGAAGAGCGCGAGCGTCCGCTCGGCCGCGTCGCGGTAGCGCGCCTCGCCCGTCAGCAACCCGAGGCGGAGGAGCGCCTCGGCGGCGATCGCGTTTCCCGAAGGAATGGAGCCGTCGAACGCCGTCTTGGGGCGATCGACGAGCGCTTCGTGGTTGCGCGCCGTGAAGAAGAAGCCGCCGCGCTCCGGGTCGAGGAAGCGATCGAGAAGCGCGTCGCCCAGCTCGCGCGTGGACGCGAGGTGGCGGGAATCGCCGGTCGCTCCGAAGAGGTCGAGCCGTGCCGCGGCGAGGAAGGCGTAGTCGTCGAGGTAGGCGTCGTACTTCGCGATCCCGTCCTTCCAGGTGCGCATGAGGCGCGCGCCCGGCTGCGCGAGGTTGCGATCGACGAAATCGGACGCACGCAGCGCGGCTTCGAGGTACCGCGCTTCGCCGACGACCGCGGCGCCGCGCACGAACGCGCGAATCGCGAGCGCGTTCCAGCTGGTCAGGATCTTGTCGTCGCGGCCCGGCCAGACGCGCTCGGAGCGCGCGCGCAGCAGCACGTCGCGCGCGCGCGCCAGCACGTCTCCCACGTCGGCGGGCCCGCGCCGGAACGCGCGCGCGAGCTCGTCGACGGTGAGCTTGACGTGCAGGATGCTCTTGCGCTCGGTGTGCCCGGGCTCGGCGAAGTTCCCGATCTCGTCGACCTCGTAGTAACGGCGGACGAGGTCGGCGTCGTCGGGCAGGAGGCGCGCGATCTCCTCGTAGCGCCAGACGTAGAACTTCCCCTCCTCGCCCTCGCTGTCGGCGTCCTGCGTCGAGAAGAAGCCGCCCTCGGGATGCGTCATCTCGCGCAGCAGGTAGTCGAGCGTCTCGACCGCGATCCGGCGGAAGAGCGGCTCGCGCGTGACCAGGTGGGCGTCCAGGTAGAGCGGCACGAGCTGCGCGTTGTCGTAGAGCATCTTCTCGAAGTGCGGCACGAGCCACTCCGCGTCGACGGAGTAGCGGTGGAAGCCGCCGCCCAGCTGGTCGTAGATGCCGCCGCGCGCCATGCGGGTGAGAGTGAGGGTCACTGCGTCGAGCAGCTCGGGCCGGCGCGCGGCGTGGTGGCGGCGGAGGAAGAGCGCGAGCACGGGGACGTTCGGGAACTTGGGCGCGCTGCCGATGCCGCCGTGCTCGCGGTCGACGTGCGCCAGCAACGCCTCGGCCGCGCGCGCGACCGTCTCCGCGCGGAGCGCGCCGTCGCTCGGCTCGAACTCCGAGAGCCGCCGGAGGCCGTCGACGAGCTGCCGCGTCGCCTTCTCGACCTCCTCCGGGCTCTCGCGGTACGCGCGCGCGATCGCCTCGAGGACGCGCGGAAATCCCGGGCGGCCGTAGCGGTCCGTGGGCGGGAAGTAGGTGCCGCCGTAGAACGGCTTCCCTTCCGGCGTGAGGAACACGGTGAGCGGCCAGCCACCCGCGCCGGTCAGCATCTGGACGGCGTTCATGTAGATGGTGTCGAGGTCAGGCCGCTCCTCGCGATCGACTTTGACGTTCACGAAGAGATCGTTCATGCGCTGCGCGATCGCCTCGTTCTCGAACGACTCGCGCTCCATCACGTGACACCAGTGGCAGGCGGAGTAGCCGATGGAGAGCAGGATGGGCTTGTCCTCGCGGCGCGCCTTGTCGAGCGCCTCCCGTCCCCACGGGAACCAGTCGACGGGATTGTGCGCGTGCTGCCGGAGGTAGGGGCTCTGCTCGTAGGCGAGCCGGTTGGTCGGGCGACTCATGCCCCGAGACTAGAGAAACCGGGGCGGCGAGAGAACCGGGCGCTACGCGACGGCGGAGGAGCTGTCGAGCGCGGCGTTCAGGACGAGCGCGTTGAAGAGCAGCTCCCACGCTCCATTCGCCGCGTAGCCCTCCATGTCGTCGCGGGTCCAGCCGAACGGGACCTCGGCATCCTCCCAGAGCTCGACCGGTTGTCCCGAGACGTAGAAGCGCCGAAGCGCGCTCAGCTCGTTCATGAGCGGTGGCATGGCGTCGCCTCAGACGGACGCCGCGGCGCGACTCAGCGCAAAGCGCGGTGACACCTCGATGTGCGCTCCGGCGAGATCGCCGCGTAGACGGACGCGTCCGCTGTTGACCATGTGAACCACGGTGGCGATCACCTCGTTCTCGGAATGCGCGAACTCCGCGACCGCGGCGATGAGCTCTCGAAGCGTGACGGTCCGATCCATGGCGCGTCTCCTTTCGACTTGGGACGGCGAGTCGGAGGGAGGCGAAGCAAGGCGGGTGCCACGGACGCCACACGCAGCACGCGGCACGGCGCGCGCGCGGGATCCCGACTCTACGAGGTTTTCTCCGCCGCCTCAGTTGACGTGACGGCTGCAGGGGCGCGCTCGCGCCCGGCCGGGTGACAACCGGTTGACGATGGGACGCAAATCGTCACCGCGATGGCGCGGGGCCCGCGACCGTCGAATGACGGCGGCCGGACTTCGTCAGGTCGGCTCTTCAGCTCAGCTCTTTGCTCGAGTATCCGAGGATGCGGCGCGCGACGACCAGCATGTTGATCTGCTGTGTCCCCTCGAAGATGTCGTTGATCTTCGCATCGCGCATCCACTTCTCGAGGAGCAGGTTGCGCGAGTAGCCGAGCGGTCCGAGGATCTCGACGGCCTTCTGCGTCACGCGCGTCACCGCGAGACCCGCCTTCGCCTTCGCCATGGAGGCTTCGAGATTGTTGCGCTTGCCGCGATCCATCATCCATGCGGCGCGCCAGGTCAGAAGCCGAGCGGCCTGCAGATCGGCCTCCATCTCCATGAAGTCGCGCTCGAGGGCGGTGAGCGTCGCCGGATTCGCGCCGTAGCGAACGGTGACGCCTGCACGCTCGAGCGCCTCGCGCGTGAAGTCGAGAGCGGCGCGTCCGATGCCCAGCGCGCTCGCCGCGACGAGCGGCCGCGTCGCGTCGAAGGTCGCCATGGCGCCCTTGAAGCCCTCGGTCGCGGACTGCACGTCGGCGGAACCGAGGACGTTGTCGAGCGGGATGCGGCAGTCCTCGAACACGATCATTGCCGTGTCGGATGCGCGGATACCGAGCTTGTCCTCGCACTTGACGACCTTCATCCCGGGCGTGTGCGCTTCCACGACGAACGACTTGATTCCCGCACGCCCGGCCTTCTTGTCGACGGTCGCCCACACGACGACGAACCCGTCCGACTTCTCGGCCGCCATCGAGCCCGACGTGCAGAAGATCTTGGTGCCGTTCAGGACCCAGTGGTCGCCGTCGCGGACCGCGGTCGTCTGGATCGCGGCGGAGTCCGAGCCGCAGTGCGGCTCGGTGATCGCCATGGCTCCCCACTTGGGCTCGCCTTCCTTGAAGCGCGACAGGAAGCGCTTCTTCTGGTCGGGGGTTCCCGCCGCGAGCACCGCCGCGCCGCCGAGGCCGGCGTTCGGGATCGTGAGGTAGAGGCCGGCGTCGCCCCACGAGAGCTCCTCGATGGTGACGCACGAGGCGAGGTTCGACTCGCGCGGGCCGTCCGCCGAGCTCGCCGCCTCGGACTTGTCGTTGCCGATGGGCGCCGAGCCGGAGACGCTCCACATCGTCTTCAGGAAATCCCAGGGCTTCTCGTGCTCGCGCTCGTCGTACTCGCGCGAGATCGGCCGCATCATCTGCTCGGCCACCATGTGCACCATCTGGCGCGAGTTCTGAATGCGATCGGAAAGCTCGAAGTCGATCATGTTCCCACTCCTCGAAGGATTCGTCCGTCTCTCGGCGGTCGCGCGCGCCGTGCCGCTCAGACGATCGCCAGGCCCTCGAACGCGGTGAAGCCACGCGCGTTCCTGAGCCAGAGCTCGACCGGATGGTCGCGGACGTAGCCGTGTCCGCCGAGCACCTGAAGCGCGTTGTCGGCGACCTTGAGCACGGTGCTCGCCGCATAGCGCTTCGCGAGCGCGCTCTCGCGCGTCGCGGGCTTGCCGCGGTCGATCGTCCACGCGGCCTCCCAGACGAGGAGGCGCGCGGCATCGATCTCGATCGCCATCTCGGCGAGCATGAACGCGATCGCCTGCTTCTGCGCGATCGGGACGCCGAAGGCCTTCCGCTCCTTCGCGTAGTCGCGCGAGTACTCGTACGCCGCGCGCGCGACTCCCACCGCGAGCGCGGCGAGCGCGACCCGGCTGCGATCGACCAAGAGATCGAGGCTCGCCGCATCGTCCCCGCCGAGCCGCATCGCCGCCGGAACCACGACGTCCTTGAGCGTGACCTCGTAGGTCGCGAGCGCCTTCACGCCCATGTTCTTCTCGCGTTCGCCGATCGCGAGGCCGGTCGCGCCGCGCTCCACCAGGAACGCGCCCTGGGCCTGCTCGGCGCCCGCCAGCTGCGCGAGCACGAGCATCACGTCCGAATCCGCCGCGAGCGGGACGAAGCACTTCGCGCCGTTCAAAATCCACGCGCCGTTGTCGCGCCGCGCGGTCGTCGCGTAGCGCATCGTGTCGAAGTCGAACCGCGGCTCGACCACGGCGGCGGCCGCCGGGTGGAACGCCTCCGCGAATCGCGGCAGGAAGCGCGCGCGTTGCTCGGGGGTTCCGAGGTCGAGCACCGGATACGCGACGAGGCGCGGCGACAGCAGATGGAGCGCGATCGCCAGGTCGCCGAAGGCGAGCTCTTCGGCAACGATCGCGCCGGTGACGGCCGAGCGGACCTCGCCGTAGCCGCCGTGCTCCTCCGGAAGCGCGCCCTGCACGAGGCCGAGCTCGAATCCCTTGTCGACGATCGCCTGCGGGATGGCGCCGGTCTCGTCGCTCGGGCGCGCGAGCGGCCGGATCTCGTCGCGGGCGAAGCTCGCGACCGTATCGTGAACGAGCCGTTGCTCCTCGCTCAGCTCGAGATCAAACATTGTTCCCTCCGCTCGCCGGCCGCGGCGCGCTCGGCGCCATCAGCCAGGCGAGAAACTGCTCGACGTGCAGGTCCAGCGTCCGCACGACGTCGATCGCCTCGGGCTCCTGGTAGTACTGGATCTCCGCGCCCAGGATGCCGCTGACGAAGGTCTCGGCCGCGGCCGCGACGTCGACGTCGCCGCGGAACTCGCCGGCGTCCTGTCCCTTCCGGATGAGGTGGCGGTGGAAGCTCCGGAAGCGCCGGAGCATCTCGCGGAACTCCGCGGAGAGCGCCGCGTTTGTGTCGAGCGCCTCGACCATCAGCGTCAGGATGAAGCGCCGGTGGTTGTCGCGGATGGCGTTCTCGCCGCAGATGCGCGCGATCTGCCGGAGCGCTTCGGCGGGGTTGTCGAGCGGCTCGACCTTGTCGAGGACGTAGCGCTCGAACGCGCCGACGCGCTCGCTGACCGCCTCCGACAGGAGGTGCTCCTTGTCGCGGAAGTGGTAGTAGAGCGCGCCCTTGGTGACCCCGGCCGCGCGCGCGATCCGGTCGATCGACGTGCCTGCGTACCCGTAGCGGGCGAAGCAGTCGATCGCGGTCGCGATGAGCCCTTCGCGCCCGGGCTCCGCCCGGCGGGTGCGGCTGGCCGGCACGTCCATACTGAACGTTCAGTATTGATCGGCGCAGAGCGTGTCAACAGGGGTTTGCGACGGTCGTCCCCATCCCGCTAAAGGAGTTCGCCGGGCGGGCGCGTGTTGGCGACCATCGGCGAATCTCTGCGGAGCGCGCGGCAGTCGCGCCAGCTCTCCCTCGACGACATCCGCGGCACCCTCGGGATCCCCCTTCACTACCTGGAGGCGATGGAGGGCCGGGAATCCGGGCTCATCGCCGACCAGTTCTACCTCGTCCCGTTCCTCCGCCGGTACGCCGACTACCTGGAGCTCGACGGCGCGACCGTTGTCGCGCGCTTCCTCGACGAATCGGTGCGGAGCGAGGCGGCCGCCGCAAGCACGGCGACGGCCCGCGCGGAACGCCGCGCGAGCCGGCGCTGGCTCCTCTGGGTCGGGGCGACCGTCGGCGCCGCCGCGATCGCGTGGGCCGCCTGGCGCTTCGCCGCCTGAGGCCACCGAGCGGGCTCGACGCCGGCGCGACGGCGCGGCGGGCGGAGCTACATGTAGACCCCGCCGTCCACGCGCAGGATCTTTCCCGTGATCCAGCTCGCGTCCTCGGATGCGAGGAAGACCGCCGCCGCGCCGATGTCCTCGGGCTGGCCGATGCGGCCGAGCGGGATCGTCGAGATCATCGATTCGCCGCCGAGGGCGGCCATGAGGCGATTGCCCATGTCGGTCGCGATCATCCCGGGCGCGATGCAGTTCACGCGCTTCTTGTCGGGCGCCAGCTCCTTCGCCAGGACCTTGGTGAGCGCGTTCGCGCCGGCCTTGGCGACGTAGTAGGGCGCGCCGTACGCGGCGCAGAGGTCGGCTCCGATGGAGGACACGACGATCACGCTGCCGCGCGGCCGGAGCCGCGGCACGCCGTACCGGCACGTGTAGAAGACCCCGTTCAGGTCGACGTCGAGGACCCGCTTCCAGTAGTCGACCTCGGTCTCGGCGACCGGCGCGGTACGCGACGCCACGCCCGAGTTCGCGACCAGCACGTCGAAGCCGCCGAAGCGCGCGGCGGCGGCTTCGATCGCGCGCGCGACCGCGTCCGCGTCCCCGACGTCGGCCTGATAGATCTCGCTCCGCCTTCCGAGCGCGGCGACGTCGGCGGCGGTCGCCTCGGCGGCGCTCCGATCGCGCCGGAAGTTGATCGCGACGTCCGCTCCCTCGCGCGCGAACGCGAGCGCGATCCCGCGCCCGATGCCGCGCGATCCACCGGTGATGAAAGCCGTCTTGCCCGCGAGCTTCATGCGCGCCTTGTGCCACGCGTCGCGGTCGGGCGGAAGGCGCGACTCAAGCCTTCCGCGCGCCGGGCCGATGCACCGGTTGGTGGAGGGGAGGGTGGCGAAGCGGAGGCCGGCGGCGGAGCGCCCGAGGAGGGCCGCGTCCCGGTCGGGGATGGACCCGGCGGAGCGCGGCGGCGCACCGGCAGCCGAAGCCCCGCGCCTGCGGCCCGAGCGCCTCGGCGACCACGTCGAGGCCGTTCGCTCGCAGCTCCGCGCGCGGGTCGTCGGCCAGGACGCCGCTGTCGACGCGGTGACCGAGGCCTTCCAGATTCACTCGTCGGGCCTGGCGAGCCCCGACCGCCCGCTCGGCTCGTTCCTCTTCCTCGGCCCGACGGGCACCGGGAAGACGAACCTCGTCGAGGCCTTCGCGGAAGTCTGCTTCGGCGATCGCAAGGCGATGCTCAAGATCGACTGCGCGGAGTTCAGCCACAGCCACGAGATCTCGCGCCTCATCGGGTCGCCGCCGGGGTATCTCGGCCATCAGGAGACGCAGCCCTATCTCTCTGCGGCGAACCTCGTGCGCCACCAGACCGAGGCGTGTCCGTTCACGCTCGTGCTCTTCGACGAGATCGAGAAGGCGAACGACTCCCTCTGGCAGCTCCTGCTCGGGATCCTGGACAAGGCGCGCCTCACGCTCGGCAACAACAAGGAAGTGGACCTCTCGTCCTGCTTCATCTTCCTCACGAGCAACGTGGGAAGCCGCGCGGTGAGCGACATCCTGTCTCCGCCGCTCGGCTTCGCGCCGCGCGCGACGGAGCCCGAGGCGTCGGTTCATCGCCGCGTCGAGAAGGCCGTGCTCTGGCGCGCGCGCCGGACGTTCCCGCCCGAGTTCCTGAACCGCATCGACCACAGGATCGTGTTCCACCGGCTGCGCGACGCGCAGCTCGACGCGATCCTCCGGCTCGAGCTCCGGAAGATCGAGGCGCGCCTCGAGCGGCGCGGCATCGCGATCGCGATCGACTACTCGGACCGCGCTCTGGAGCGCCTGCTCGGCGAGGGAACCGATCTCGAGCACGGCGCACGGCCGCTGAAGCGCGTCCTCGAGCGCCGGCTGGTGTCGCCGCTCGCGCGCCTCCTCGCATCCCGCCAGCTCGTCGGCGGCGAGGTGATCGCGGTCGACTGGCCGGAAGGCGCGCCCGACGTCGAGTTCGCGCTCACCGCGACCCGCCGCCGCGCCGCGGCCGCTAGCTAGTGTCCCGTTCCCGAAGTTCGGCGAAATTCGGCTGCCGACGCATCCCCGCTGGCTTCGCCGCGCTCCCTGCGGCGTATTGCCCGATACGCCTCGGTCGCGCGACTCGCCATCGGGGCGCCTCGGCAGCCTCGGTTTTGCGCCGAACTTCGGGAACGGGACACTAGAGGGCGCTTACCCGAAGAAGCCGCGGTGTCTCGCGGGAGCACCCGCGACCTCGGCCTTGCTGCCGATCGATCGCACGTCGGTGCGCAGCGACTCGAGCGCCGCGCGCTGGCTCGCCTCGAAGCGCTCGAGCTCGCGCGCGCGGCGCTCGCGGAACTCGTCGAAGCTCTTCGTCCACGAGTCGTAGAAGCGCTTCAGCCGGCGCGCGATCCCCTGGTACATCGCGGTGTTCGGCACGTAGGAGCCCATGCAGTGCGGGCAGTGCAGGACCGTCCCGGGCTTCAGGTACTGGAACTCCACCTCGAACTCGCCGGTGCAGCGGAAGCAGGCGAGGACGACCGGATACTCCTCGAGCGGCGGCACCGACGCCGAGAGCGCGTCCTCGGCGCTCGCCGTCGCGACGGCGGCGGGCGGGGCGGCGGCAGCCGCCGGACGCGCCGCCGGCGCCTGCGGGGCGGCCGCGGCCGGAGCGCCGTCGCCTGCCGCGGCGGGAGCGGGCGCGCCGTCTCCGGCGCGGAAGCGCGACGGGAAGTCGGCCCCAAACTCCTTCTCGGGATGGATCTGACGGGCGCGGGCGATGAGCACGCCTTCGGCCTCCGGGATGTTCGGATCGGGCACGCAGCAGTCGACCGGACAGACCGCCGCGCAGGCCTCGTGGTCGTAGAACCCGACGCACTCGGTGCACTTCTCGGGCACGATGTAGAAGATCTCGTTCGCGATCGCGGGCCGCTTCGTCCCGTCGAGCGCATCCCACTCGACGCCGCCCTGGTAGATCGCCGTGTTCGGGCACTCGGGCTCGCAGGCGCCGCAGTTGATGCACTCGTTGGTGATCATCGTGGCCATGCGGGGAGAGTTAGCGGCGGGTGCATGCGCGCGCAATCGCGAACGGTCGCGTGCTGGGCGAGCTCTTCTCGGAGTGCCTGTGGGCCGCCGAAGCCGTGTGTCGGGCGGTTCGGGAAGGGTCTCGCTCGCGGGGAGGAAGTGCGCCCCGATTTGTTTCATGAATCAAGGTGGGGGCGGGTGATCGTCCGGCTCGCTCGACAGTCCCTCACTCGCCCGGACACACGGCTCCGGCTGCGTTGGCGCCGACTTGGCGTGTGGGCCGTGACGGGCGCGGCTCGGTTTCGCTGCTCGCGGCGGCGCGCACACACCGCCGGAACGGGTGGGAGCTGGGATTGGGCTACGCCGACGGCGTCACGATCACTTTGCCGTATGTCTTGCGGGAGCCGAGGGCGGCGAGGGCGGCGGGGAGGTCGGCGAGGGCGAAGCGCTGGGGGAAGATGAGCGGGTCGATCTTACCCTGGTCGTAGAGGTCGAAGAGGCCGCGGAAAGTCTCGGGGATGCGGGCGGGCTCGTTCATCTGGTGGGCGCCCCAGTGGAGGCCGACGAGGGAGATGTTCTTGAGCAGCACGCGGTTCAGCTTGACCTCGGGAATGCGGCCGCTCGCGAAGCCGATCACGAGCAGCCGTCCGTTCCACGCGATGCACTTGAGCGACGCGTCGGTGACGTCGCCGCCGACCGAGTCGTAGATGACGTCGGCGCCGTGGCCGGCGGTCGCCTGCTTCACCTTGTCGACCCAGTCGGCCTCGCGGTAGTCGATCGCGACGTCCGCGCCCGCCCGACGCGCGACCTCGAGCTTGTCCGCGCCGCCGGCGGTCGCGATGACGCGCGCGCCGAGCGCCTTCCCGATCTGCACGGCCGCGATCCCGACGCCGCCGGCTGCGGCGTGGACGAGCAGCCACTCGCCCGGCGAGAGTCCCGCGCGAAAGACGAGCGCCGCGTAGGAGGTCGGGTACACGATCGGCATCGCGGCGCCCGCGTCGAACTACATGCGCTCGGGCAAGCGGTGCGCGGCGCGCGCCGACACGACCGCCTGGGTCGCGAACGCGCCGAGCCCGGCGGACGCGAGCACCCGATCGCCGACCGCGAAGCCGGCGACGTCGGGCCCGACCTCGGTCACGACGCCGGCGAGCTCGGCGCCCGGGATGAACGGGAAGGGCGGCTTCATCTGGTACTCGCCGCGCACCATCAGGATGTCGAAGAAGTTGCAGCCCGCCGCTCGGACGTCGACGCGAAGCCCGCCCGGCTGCATCGCCGGATCCGGCACCTCGCTCACGTGCAGCTCGGAGGGCTCCATCCAGCGGTCGACGACGATCGCTCGCATGCGGGTTCGTTAGCCGATCGGCCGCCGCACGCCAACGCACGTTCGCGAGCAGACGTCACCACGGATGTTCTCGGTGAAGGCGTCCGACGCGGCGCTTGTCGAGGCCGTCGATCAGGCCGAGGGCGCGGCGGGCGGCGCGCGCGGTCTCGGGGTCGGGCGCGTCGTCGAGGACGGCGCGGAGGTGCTGGAAGGCCTGCGCCGGCTCGCCGAGGTCCTCGAGCAGGATCTGCCCGGCGAGCAGATCGAGCGGGGCGCTCTCGGCGCCGGTGCGCGCGTCGCGCAGCGCGCGCCGGACGACGGTCAGCGCGGCGTCGGGGTGCCCGTGCGATCGCAGCCAGCGCGCGAGCGCGAGCGCCTCGTCGCCGTCGAGGACGCCGCGCGTCCCGCTCGACGGCAGGCCGAAGTAATCCTCCGCCGCGTCCGCGAAGCGGCCGGCGGCGATCGCCGAGCGGATCGCGGCGCCCGGGGACGTGACGAGGGGCGCGCGTGCGTCGCGGAAGTCGGGCGGCGTCTGGTCGACCGCGCGCCGGTCGCGCATCCAGGCGAACGCGAGGCCGGCGACGAATCCTCCGATGTGCGCGCCGTGCGCGATGCCGCCCTGCACGGGTAGCGCGAGGAACGGCAGCAGGTTCTCGAGCACCAGGTAGAACCCGAGCACGACCCGCGCCGGCACCTCGAAGACCTGCATCACGAACGGCGGCAGCAGCCAGAGGAGGCGCACGCGGTTCCGCGGGAACCAGAGGAAGTAGATGCCGAGCACGCCCGAGATCGCGCCCGACGCGCCGACGAGCGGCACCGGCGAGTCGGGCGCCCAGAACCAGTGGAAGAGCGTCGCCGCGACGCCCGTCCCGAGATACGCCAGGAGGTAGGCGAGCCGTCCGAGCCCGTGCTCGACGTTGTCGCCGTAGATCCAGAGGAAGAGCATGTTCCCGGCGAGGTGGAGGAATCCGCCGTGCAGGAACATGCACGCCACCAGATCGACGAGCACGGGGTGCGAGGGCCGGAACCCCCAGCGGAAGACGAAGAGGTCGTAGGCCGTCGCCTGGCGCGCGATCTCTGCCGCCGAGACCTGACCGCGGAGCGCCTCCGCCATCGTCCGGACGTACTCGGCGAACAGCGGGTCGCGCGGATGCGGGCGGACCTCGCCGAGCGGCACCGTGATCGACAAGTACACCGCGACGTTCGCCGCGATCAGGAGATAGTTGACGAAGGCGACGCCGCGCGGGTTCGGGGTGTCGCCGATCGGGACGACCATGCCGCTCCACGGTAGCCGAATGCGCCGTGGAGCGAACCGGCGCGGCGGCGGGTCTCAGCCGTTCGAGGCGGCGAGGCGGCGCGGGCTCCAGACGCGGAGGATCGAGTCGAGCGTGTCGGGCTTGACGGGCTTCGCGATGTAGTCGTCCATGCCGGCGGCGAGGCAGCGCTCGCGATCGCCCTGCATCGCGTACGCGGTCATCGCGATGATCGGCGTGTGCTGGCGGTCGCCCTCGCGGCGGCGGATCTCGCGCGTCGTCGCGAACCCGTCCATGTCCGGCATCTGGCAGTCCATCAGGATCAGGTCGTAGCCGCCGCCATGCGACGACTCGAGCGCGAGCAGCGCCTCGCGCCCGCTCGCGACGATGTCCGCCGTGTGCCCGAGGCGCTCCAGCATGTGGCGCGCGACCTTCTGGTTCACGGGATTGTCCTCGGCGACGAGGATGCGGAGGCTGTCGCGCGCCGGCGCGGGCCGGAGCGGCGGCGCCGCGAGCAGCTGGCGCACCTCGCCTCCGCCGGAGCGCGCGCGGACGACCTTCCGGAGGCAGGCCGCGAGATCCGCCGGCTGCACCGGCTTCAGGAGGTACGCCGAGATGCCGGCCGCGCGCGCCTCCTCCGCGTGGCAGCGCTCGGAGAAGCCGGTGTGGAGGACGAGCGGGAGCGACGCGAGCTCGCTCTCGCTTCGAATCCTGCGCGCGAGCTCGATGCCGTCCATCCCGGGCATCTGGAGGTCGAGGATTGCGAGGTCGTAGCACTCGTCGCGCGCGAGCGCCTCGCGCAGGCGCGCCAGGGCGGACTCGCCATCGGGCGCGCTGCGCGCCGCGATCCCGAGGTTGGCGAGCTTCGCCACGAGGTCCATGCGCACGGTCGGGCTGTCGTCGACGACGAGCGCGCGCAGGCCGGGTAGGCCGTCGGCGGCAGCGCCGGCGGTCTCGGCGACCGTCCGCGCGAGGCGCGCCGTGAACCAGAAGGTGCTCCCTTTTCCGAGCTCGCTGTCGAGGCCGATCTCGCCGCCCATGAGCTCGGTCAGCCGGCGCGAGATCGCGAGGCCGAGGCCGGTCCCGCCGTACTTGCGGGTCGTCGATCCGTCCGCCTGCGAGAACGCCTGGAAGAGGCGATCCCGCGCCTGCTCCGGGATGCCGATCCCCGTGTCGCGGACGTCGAAGCGGAGGACGACGGCTTCGCGCGCGTCGCTCGCGACGCCGACCTGCACGCGGACGTCGCCGTGCGCGGTGAACTTGATCGCGTTGTCGACGAGGTTCGTGAGTACTTGACGGAGGCGGACCGGGTCGCCGCGGAGCGTGCGCGGCACGTCGAAGCCGACGCTCGCGGCGAGGCCGACGTCCTTCGCGCGTGCCTTCTCCGCGAGGAGCTGCACGACGCCGTTCACGACCGATCGCACGTCGAGGTCGATGACCTCGAGGTCGAGCTTGCCGGCCTCGATCTTCGAGAAGTCGAGGATGTCGTTGATGATGGTGAGGAGCGTCGCGGCCGACTCGCGGACCGTCTGCGCGTAGTCGCGCTGGTCGGGCGACAGGTCGGTCTCCAGCAGGAGGCTCGTCATGCCGATCACGCCGTTGATCGGCGTCCGGATCTCGTGGCTCATCTGCGCGAGGAAGTCGCCCTTCGCGCGGCTCGCCGCCTCCGCGGCCTCCTTCGCGAGCCGGAGCTCCTCCTCGACGCGCTTCCGCTCGCTGATGTCCTGGATCTGCGAGACGAAGTAGAGCGGCCGGCCGGCGAGGTCGCGCACGATCTGCACGCCGAGCAGCACCCACACGACGTGCCCGCGCCGGTGGAAGTAGCGCTTCTCCATCTCGTAGGAGTCGATCTCGCCGGCGAGGGCGCGCCGAAGCTCCGCGAGGTCGGCCTCGAGGTCGTCGGGGTGCGTGATGTGCTGGAAGTCGGTGCCGAGGAGCTCGTCCTCGTCGCGTCCGACCATCTCGCAGAGCGCGCGATTCACCCGGAGGAAGCGCCCGTCGGCGCCGACGACCGCCATCCCGATCGCCGCGAAGTCGAATGCGGCCTTGATCGCCGCGTAGCGGTCGCCCTCGTCGCCCGAGGCGCGCGTGGCGCGACCGGCGGGCGAGGGGGCCGGGTCGTGCGACGCGCGCGCGCCGTCCGCCGAGTCCTCACGCACCATTCGTTCCCCCGCCCGGGTATCGGTCGAACGAGCCGGGCGCTTGAGGGCTGCTCTCCGACCGGCTGGCTCCGAATTCGGCGCGGCCGGCGGGCCCGTCGCCTCGGGCGCGGTCTCGCATCCTCGCCCGATCGCGGCCTGCAACCTTGCGACCCCGTCGAGCCTGAGATACCGCCACGCGATGGGCTCGCGATCGCTGCGTGCGCTTCTCGCGCGCCGGGAGACCGCGGTTGCCTGCGGCGCGCACGACGCCCTCTCGGCGAAGCTCGTCGAGGAGGCCGGCTTCGACGCGGTGTGGGCGAGCGGCTTCGGCCTGTCCGCCGTGCGGGCCGTCCCGGACGCCAGCATCCTCACGATGAGCGAGACGCTCGACGGCGCACGCGCCATGGTGGACGCGACGTCGATCCCGGTCATCGCCGACTGCGACACCGGCTTCGGCAACGCGATCAACGTGATGAGGACGGTGAGCGAGTTCGAGGCGGCGGGCGTCTCGGCGATCTGCATCGAGGACAACGTCTTCCCGAAGCGCTGCAGCTTCTATACCGGCGTCGCGCGCGAGCTCGTCGCGACCGACGAGCACGCCCGCAAGATCGCCGCCGCGAAGGAGGCGCAGCGGAGCCGCGACTTCGCGGTGATCGCGCGCACCGAGGCGCTCATCGCGGGCTGGGGCAAGGACGAAGCGCTGGCGCGCGCCCGCGCCTACGCCGACGTGGGCGCCGACGCGGTCCTCATCCACTCGAAGCACGGCGATCTGAGCGAGCTCGCCGAGGTCGCTGCCGCGTGGGATCGCGCGACCCCGCTCGTCGCGGTGCCGACGACCTACATCGGCACGCCCCTCGCCGACCTCGCGAGCGCCGGCTTCAAGCTCGTGATCTACGCGAACCAGCCGCTGCGAGCGGCCGTCTCCGCGATGCGGGATGCGCTGCGCGCGCTCCGCGCCGGCGAGACGCTCGCGCTCGAGCGCCGCATCGCGCCGCTCGAGGACATCTACGCCCTCGTCGGGCTGCCCGAGCTCCGCACCAACGAGGCACGGTTCCTCATGCCGGGGGGCGTCGACTGCTCCGCGCTGATCCTCGCCGCCGGCGAGGACCCGGCGCTCGGCGAGCTCGTCCGCGACCGGCCGAAATGCATGCTCGACATCCGCGGCAAGACGATCCTCGAGCGGCAGATCCAGGCGCTCAACGCATCCGGCATCAAGGACATCGCGGTGGTTCGCGGCTACGAGAAGACGAGCATCGACCTCCCGCACCTCCGCTACTACGACAACGACCGCTACCTCGAGACCGGCGAGCTCGCTTCGCTCGCCCTCGCTCAGGACGAGCTGCGCGGCCCGCTCGTCTGCCTCTACAGCGACGTGATCTTCGACGACGCGATCGTCGGCCGCCTGCTGCGCGCTTCCGGCGACATCGTCATCGTCGTCGACCGGGCGTACCAGGACGTGCTGCGGACCGGCCGCGTGGAGGCGCGCTCGCACGACCTCGTCGTGACCGAGGATCCGCCGGTCTCGGGCTACCGCTTCGTGCCGCAGGCGAGCGGCGCGCGCGTCGAGCAGATCGGGCAGCGCCTCGCGCCGGAGTCCGCGGACGGCGAGTTCATCGGGCTCGCGCTCTTCTCCGAGCGCGGCGCGCGCATCGTGCGGGAGACCTACCAGGACCTCGCGCGCTCGCACCGCGGCGCCTTCCACGAGGCGCCTTCGCTCGCGCGCGCCAGCTTGACGGACCTCCTCCAGGAGCTCATCGACCGCGGTCACGAGGTCACGTGCGTCGACGTCTACAAGGGCTGGATGGAGATCGATTCGTTCGACGACTACCGCCGCGCCTGGGCCGAGATCCGCTTCTGAGATGAACGAGGTTCCCGAAGCGCTGGCCGAGCTGCTCGAGGACGGCAGCCGTCACGAGGCCGCTGCGCTGGACCGCCTGATCTCCGCTGCTTGGGAGATGGCGCTCGCCGCCGAGACGCGTGCAGCCGCCGGCGACGCGGGCGCCGACGACGCGGTCGCGTGTCTCGCGGATGCGGCTCGCGTCGCGGGTGATCGCGACGCGCTCGCGAGGCTCGGCCGGAGGCTCGCGAGCGAGGGGCCGTTCGCAGCCGATCTCCAGGAGAGCTCGGCCCGCGCGAGCGCGCTCCTCGCCGCCGGCGAGGGGCTCGCGAGCGAGCCGCTCGTCGCGGCAGCGCGCGGCGCCGCGGATGCGGTCGTTGCGGCGCAGCGCGACGACGGTCTCTGGTCCGGCGCGCGCCCGAGCGCGCGTGCGCTCGGGCTCCTCGCGCGCGCGGGCGCGCCTCGCGACGGCGCGGCCGATCCTCGCGTCGCGGCGGCGTGGCGGCGCGGCGTCGTCGCGCTCCGCGATCGCCAGTGCGACGACGGCACCTGGAGCGACGGCGCGTCCGTGCCCGAAACGGCGGGCGATGCCGCCGTCACGACCGCGCTCGTCGTTCTGGAAGCGCTCGCGCCCGCCCTCGCGCGAGCGCCGGAGCTGCGCTCGCGCGCCGCCGTCGCACGTGCGACGACCGCGCTCGCGTGCCTGCAGGACGCGTCCGGCGGTTTCTCCGGCGGCAGCGTCGCGGACGCGATCGCTTGCACGCTCGCCGGCCTCGCCGGCGGCTGGCTCGTCGCCGCGATCGATGCGGCGGCGCTCGGCCGCGACGGAGGCGCGCTGCGCTTCGTCGAGCGCGGCTTCGCGTGGGTGCTGGCGGCGATGGGCGAGTCGGGCTGGGGGGAGCGACCGGGCGCTCCCGCGACCGCCCGCCGGACGGCGGAAGCGGTCGTCCTCCTCGCCGCGATGAAGGCGCGCCGCGCGGGCGACCTCTCCGCGCTCGCGCGCGTCCTCGGCTGGCCCCCGTGACCGCCGCAGTCGACGTCGCGACCGGGCACGCGCGCGCCGACCAGCTCGTCGACGCGCTCCGCAATGCCGGCATCGACTTCTTCACCGGCGTCCCGTGCTCGCTCGTCGGGCCGGTGATCGCGGCGCTCGAGCCGCTCGGGTACGTCGCCGAGACGCGCGAGGACGCCGCGCTCGGGCTCGCTGCCGGCGCCGCGCTCGCCGGGCGCCGGCCGCTCGTGCTCATGCAGAACTCCGGCTTCGGCGTCTCGCTGAACGCGCTCGGCTCGCTGCAGATCCTCTACGAGCTGCCGTGCCTGCTCCTCGTCACGTGGCGCGGTCGCGGCGGGAAGGATGCGCCCGAGCACCTCGTCATGGGCCGCGCGATGCCGGCGATCCTCGACGCGATCGGGATCCCCTGGCGCGAGCTCGGCGCCGACGCGATCGCGGCCGACGTCGCCTGGGCGCGCGCGCGCCTCGACGCAGCGCCCGGAGCGGTGGCGCTGGTGGTGCCGCCGGGGCTCTTCGCGTGAGCGCGGCGGTCGAGCGCGCGGGTGCCGCACCGCCGCTCACGACGCGTACGGCGCTCGCGATCGTCGTGCCGCACCTCGCCGGTCACGCCGTCGTCTGCGCGAACGGCTTCATCTCGCGGTGGGCGTTCGCAGCCGGCGACCGCGAGTCGCACTTCTACATGATCGGTTCGATGGGGCTCGCGTCGTCCATCGGGCTCGGCATCGCGACCGCTCGTCCCGGCGCGGCGGTCGCGGTCCTCGACGGCGACGGCAACGTTCTCATGAACCTGGGCGCGCTCGCGTCGATCGCGGCGGCGGCGCCGCCGCGCTTTCGTCACGTCGTCCTCGACAACGGCGCCTACGCGAGCACCGGCAATCAGCCGACCATCTCGCGCCGGGTCGCGCTCGAGGCGATCGCCGCCGCAGCCGGATACGCCCGCGTGGCGCGGGTGCGCGATCGCGCGGGGCTCGAGCACGCGCTCGCCGAGCACCTCGATTCGACCGGGCCGACGTTCCTCCTCGTCGAGACCGCGGTCGACGAAGGACCGCCGGCGCCGCGAATTCCGTTCAGCCCCCCGGAGATGACGGCGCGTTTCCGGAGCGCCGTCGGCGCGTCCGTCGCGCCGAGCGAGACGCGATGATCCTCCTCAACCCGGGGCCGGTGAACGTCTCGCCGCGCGTCACCGCGGCCCTCCGGCGCGGCGACGTCTGCCATCGCGAGCCGGAGTTCAGCGACCTGCTCGACTCGGTGCGGTCGAAGCTCGTGCGCGCGTTCGCGCCCACGGGCTGGGCGGCGGTGCCGCTCACGGGCTCCGGGACGCTCGCGCTCGAGGCGGCGGTGAGCTCCTCGGTCGCGCCCGGGCGGAAGCTGCTCGCGATCGTGAACGGCGTCTACGGCGAGCGCATCGCCGAGATGGCTCGCGTGCACGGGATCGCGGTCGTCGAGCTCGGGCGCTCGTGGACGGAGGCGCCCGAGCCGGCCGACGTCGCGGCCGCGCTCGCCGCCGACCCGGCGATCGAGGTCGTGGCCCTCGTGCACCACGAGACGACGACCGGCCTCCGGAACCCCGTGCGCGCGGTCGGCGAGGCGGTGCGCGCCGCCGGTCGCGTCTTTCTGGTCGACGCGATCAGCGGGCTCGCGGGCGATCCGCTCGAGCTCGACGCATGGGGCGTCGACGTCTGCGTCGGCGTCGCGAACAAGTGCATCCAGGGCCTTCCGGGGATCGGGTTCGTCCTCGCGCGCGAGCGCGAGCTGGCGCGCATGGCGGAGCTGCCGCCGCGCTCGGTGTACATGCACCTCCCCCGCCACCACGCCGCGCACGAGAAGCGAACCGTGCCGTTCACCGCGGCGGTGCAGGTCCTGTACGCGCTCGACGAGGCGCTGAGCGAGCTCCTCGAGGAGACCGTCGCCGGGCGTATCGAGCGCTATGCGCGCGCCGCCGCGCAGCTCCGCGCCGGCTTCGACGAGCTCGGTCTCGAGATGCTGCTCCCGCCGGCGCTTCGCTCGAACTCGATCACGGCGCTCGCGCTTCCGGCCGGCGTCGAGTACGCGGCCCTGCACGATCGGCTGAAGGCGGACGGCTTCGTGATCTACGAGGGACAGGGAAAGCTCGCGCGCGCGGCGTTCCGGGTCGCGAACATGGGTGCGCTCGCGAGCGCGGACTTCGCGCGCTTCCTCGAGTCGCTGGCGCGCGCGCTCGCGGGCGACGCGGAGCGAGCGCCGGCGTGAGCGCGCCGGCCGCGATCATCCTCGCCGCCGGCGTCGGGAAGCGCTTCGGCGGCGAGCTCGGCGATCGCCCGAAGGCGCTCCTCGAGGTCGGCGGCGAGACTCTCGTCGGGCGCATCCTGCGCCAGCTCCGCGCGGCCGGGGTCGAGCGGATCGCGGTCGTCGTCGGCTGGGGCGGCGACGCGATCGCAGAGCACCTCGCCGACGCCGGCGTCGAGATCGTTCGCAACCCCGACTTCCGGCGCGGCGCGATCCTCTCGCTCTGGTGCGCGCGCCACCTGCTCGACGGCGACGTCCTCGTCATGGACGCCGACGTCTTCTGCCCCGACGAGGCGATCCTGCGCCTCGTGCGATCCCCGCACGAGAGCTGCTTCCTCCTCGACGGGAGGGCGACCGCGAGCGGCGAGGAGCAGATGCTCCACGTCCGGGGCGGTCTCGTCCGCGACATCGCGCGCCGGCCGCGCGGCGAGCACGAGCTGCTCGGCGAGTCGATCGGGTTCCTGAAGCTCTCTTCCGCCGCGGCGCGCCTGCTGCGCGACCTCATGCGCGACCGGATCGAGCGCGGCGACGTCGACCTCGAGCACGAGGAGGTCTATCCCGACCTGCTCGCGCGCGTCGACGTCGGCTACGAGCGCGCGGACGACTTCGAGTGGACGGAGATCGACTTCCCCGACGACCTCGCACGGGCGCGCGCGATCGCAGCGCGCCGCGCGCGCCCGCACGCCCGGTGAGCGATCGTCCCGCCCGCCGGCGGCTGATCGTGAACGGCGACGATTTCGGACTCGCACCCGAGGTGAATCGCGGCATCGTGCGCGCGCACCGGGACGGAATCCTGACGAGCACGAGCCTCATGGTGGCGGCGCCGGCGGTCGCCGAAGCAGTCGAGCTCGCGCGCGCGACGCCTTCGCTCGCGGTCGGCCTCCACCTGGTCCTCGTGCAGGGGACGCCGGCCTCGCCGGAAGCGGCGCGGGCCGGCCTCGCGCGCAGGGGCGGCGGCTTCCGCGAGAGCGCGATCCCGGCCGCCCTGCTCTACTTCTTCGTGCCGCGGCTTCGCGCCGCGGTCGCCGACGAGATCCGCGCCCAGCTCGCCGCCTTTCGCGCGACCGGCCTCCGCGTCTCGCACGTCGACGGCCACCTGAACATCCACTTGCACCCCGTCGCGCAGCGCGTGCTCGCCGAGGTCGCGCGCGAGTTCGCGATCCCCGCGGTCCGCCTGACGCGCGATCCGCTGCTCGAGAACCTGCGCTTCGACCGCCGGCACGCGTTCCGGAAGACGTTCGAGGGCACCGCTTTCCGGGTGCTGTCGCGGATCGCCGAGCGCCGCTTCGCGCCGCTCGGCATCGCGTCGACGACCGGCCTCTACGGCCTGCATCAGAGCGGCGCCTGCGACGAGACCTACCTCGAGCGCGTGCTCGCGTCGCTGCCGCCCGGCGACTTCGAGCTCTACTGCCATCCCGCGGAAGCCGACACGCTCGAGCTCCAGCGCCTCATGCCGGGCTACGTGCACGCCCGCGAGCTCGCAGCACTGACGTCGCCGCGCATCCGAGCGATCGTCGCCGACCGCGGCATCGAGCTCGCCACCTACGCGGACCTGGCCGCGGGCTGACGGCCAGCATTGCCGAAGCGGGCTGCGTGCGCTCTAGTCGCCGCGTGGCCGACGTCACCGACACCGCCGCGGCGATCGCGCGCATCCGCGCCGAGGAAGGCGAGCGACCCGTCGAGGAGCGGCTCTTCGAGGACCCGCTCGCGCACCTCTTCGCGGGTGGGGAGGCCGGCGGCGAAGCGCTCGATCTCTTCGAGCGGGTGCCGTTCATGCGCGAGTACGTGCGCGCGCGCACGCGCTTCATCGACGACGCGGTTCGCGCGGCGCTCGCGGCCGGTCTCCGGGACGTCGTGCTTCTCGGTGCCGGCTTCGACACGCGCGCATTCCGGATGCCGGAGATCGCGGCGTCCGGGGCGCTCGTCTTCGAGGTCGACCTCGAGCGTCAGCTCGCCGCGAAGCGCGCGCGGCTCGCCGCTGCGGGCGTCGCGCTTCCCGAGCGCCTGCGGCTCGTCGCGTGCGACTTCACGGCGGACGGCTGGGAGGATGCCCTTCGGAGCGACCTCGCGGGCGCCGGCTTCGCGCTGCGCGCAGGCGCGATGTTCGTCTGGGAAGGCGTCGTCGGCTATCTCGACGACCGCGCGATCGATCGCACGATCGCCTTCATGGCGTCGGCCGGCGGACCGGGGACGCGCGTCACTCTCAACTACCCGAGCTTCCGCGTGCGGCGCGACGAGATCGCCGATCGCCTGGCGCGCGGCGGCTTCGCGATCCTCGAGGACGACGACGCCGGCTCGGTGTTCCGTCGCTTCGTGCCCGGCGAGCGCGTCGCGGGCGACGACCTCTTCCGGCTGGCGGTCGCGCACGTGCCGCGGGCTTGACGGCCGCGTCGGACGCTTCGCCACGCGGCATGCCGTTCTCCCGCCTCACCGTCGTCGACCTCGCGACCCTGGGCGCGGCCCCGCAGATCGCCGCCTTCTTCGGGGACTTCGGCGCGCGCGTGATCAAGGTCGAGCATCCGCGCGGCGACGGCCTTCGCCGGCTCGTCGACGCGCGCGGCGCCGCGCTCCAGTGGAAGATCGTGAACCGGAACAAGGAGTGCATCACGCTCGACGTCGCGGCGCCCGAGGGCCGCGCGCTCCTCGAGCGGCTGCTCGAGCGCGCCGACCTGCTGGTCGCGAACCTGCCGCGCGAGCGCCTCGAGCGCTTCGGACTCTCCCGCGAGGCGCTCGCCGACCGCCACCCGCGTCTCGTCGTCGTCAACTTGACGGCGTACGGGACGACCGGGCCGTGGGCCGAGCGTCCCGGCTCCGGCACGCTGGCCGAAGCGATCACGGGCCTCGCTGCGCTCACCGGTCCGGCCGAGGCGCCGCCGACGCTTTCGCCGGTCGGGCTCGGCGACTACCTCGGCGTGCTGCAGGGCATCGTCGCGGCGCTCCTCGGGCTGTATGCGCGCGACGCCGGCGCGAGCGGCGCGCGCGGCGAGCTGCTCGACGTCGCGATGTACGAGCCGCTGCTCGGCCTCCTCGCGACGCGGCTCGCGACCGCGGCGCGCGACGGCGTCGATCCCGGACGGCACGGGAACCGCTTCCCGAACGTCGCGCCGCGGAACGCGTACCGAACGGCGGACGAGCGCTGGGTCGCGCTCACCGCGGGTACGGACGACCTCGCGCACCGCCTGCTCGCCGCGATCGGCCGACCTGAGCTCGCGGCCGACGAGCGCTTTCGCTCGAACGCCGCCCGCGTCGCGCACGCCGACGAGCTCGACGTCATCGTCGCCGGCTGGATCGCGGCCCACCGTTGCGACGAGGTCGTCGAGACGCTGTGCCGGGCGCGCGTGTCGGTCGCGGCGATCGACGCTCCGACGGAGGTCGTCCGGAACCCGCACTTCCGGGCGCGGGCGAGCCTCGTCGAGGTGGAGGACCGGGAGGCGGGGACGCTCCTCACCGCCGCGCCGTCGCCGGCACGTGCGGCGGACGCCGGGCGAATCCGATGGCTCGGCCGGCCGCTCGGCGCGGACAACGACGCCGTGTACCGCGGCTGGCTCGGTGTCGCGCCCGACGAGCTCGCACGGCTGCGAGCGGCCGGCATCGTCTAGGAGTCTAGCCTCCGCCGCGGGGCGGATCGCGGCGGCCTCGACGCCGTCGATGCGCGCGATGCGATCGACGAGGCGGGCGACTGCCGGATGGAGCGCGCTCAACCCGCGAGCGACCAGTCTTCGCCGTCGCGGCGCGCGCGGCCCTCGCGCTCGAGCTTCCGGAGGTGCGAGCGCACCGAGGACCCCGCCGCGGCGTGCAGGAACTCGGGCACGTCCGCGTAGATGCGCTTCACCATCTCGGGCACGCGGCTCACGCCTGCCGCCATCTGCTCGACGATCTGGCGCTCGCGGAGCTCGCGGTGCGCGATGTACTCGCGGATCTTGCCGCCCGCGTCGCGGATCACCGGCCCGTGGGCCGGGTAGATGACCGCCGGGTCGAGATCGAGGAGGCGGCGCAGCGAGCTCATGTAGTCGAGGAGGTCGCCGCCGTGCTCGGGGATCACGGTCGTCCCCGCTCCGAGCACGACGTCGCCGGTGAAGACCGCGCGCTCCTCCTCGAGCCACCAGCAGAGGTGGTCCTCGGCGTGCCCGGGGGTGTGGATCGCGCGCAGAGTCGCGCCCTCGGTCGCGATCGTCGCGCCGTCGCCGACGGACACCATGTCGTCCTCGACCGGGCCGTCGAGGCCGGGCCACGGCCGCTTCGAGACGCGCAGCCGACCGAAGCGCTCGCGCACCTGCGGGTAGCCGCCGAGGTGGTCGGGGTGCGCGTGCGTGAGCACGACCTCCTGCAGCTCGCGGCTCCCTCGCTGCTCGTCGAGCGCACGCTCGAGGAGCGGCGGCCACTCCGGCTTGCCCTGCCCGGTGTCGAGCAGGATCGGCTTCCGCGACGTCCCGACGAGGTACGTGTTCGTGCCCGGGCCGGTGAACGGACCCGGGTTCTGCCCGAGCACCGTCACCACGCGGTCGCTCCACACGTCGATGTCCGGCATGCGGAGGCCGAGCATCGTGTCCTTGACGACGCGGCTCATCGATCGGCTCCCGGACTCGAGTCTATCCGAGCGCGCGCCCTTGTCGCGAGCCGACGCGCGGCGGATCGCTCACGCGAAGCCTTCCGGCGTCACCCGCTTGATCCACCCGCGGTAGTCGTCGTAGCCGACGGAGCGCTGGCGCTCGCGCACGCGGCTCAAGATGGCCCGTACGCGCGCGGTGCGCTCGCGGCCGTTCGATGCCGGCCCCTTGCCCGTCAAGTACGCGGCGACCTTCGCGCTGTGCTTCCGCGACGCGACGAGGTTGCCCTTGCCGGTCACGACGTTGCCGCACCCGTAGACGTCTTCGAAGCCGTCGACCTTGCCGTGCTCCCAGTCGGTGAGGCGGAGGAGCTCGCCGTCCATCGGCAGCCCCTCGATCGGCTCCGGGATCGATCCGATGGAGGAGATGACGAGCTTCGTGTGGACCTCGCGCTCCGCGCCCGGAACGATCACCGCCTTGCCGCGCTCGTCGAGGTGCGTGCGGCACATGCGGAGGCCGGTCAGCCGATCGCCGCTCGTGATGAGCCCCACCGGAGCGGCCAGCGGCTCGACCCGGAAGAGATACTTGCTCTGGGCCTTCTCGAGGATGCGCCGGCGGACCTGCTCGACCTTCTGAAGCTGCTCCGGCGTCGGCTTCTCCGGCCCCTCCGCGAGCGGCATGTCCTCGATGCGCCGCCGGTAGTACAGCGTGCAACCCCAGAGCCCGAGGTCCTCGTACTTGAGGCCGTGGCGCGCCAGGGTCTCCGGGATCCCGTCGACCTCCATCTCGATCAGGTCGACGTCGATGCCGCGGGCCTTCAGGCGTCGCGATACGCTCTCGAGCTGCAGCACCTTGACGACGTCGATCGACGCCAGGCCGCCGCCGACCACCGCCGCGTCGTCGTGGATCTCGTAGGTCGGGCCATTGTAGCCGCGCTCGCGGTAGTGGTTGAACCAGTAGATGAACGGATTCTGGTAGACGAGGCCGCGATTGATGTACATGTCCGCGCCCGTCACCGGCAGCGGGCGATCGCGCCAGGCGCCGTTCGCGAGCACGATCATGTCGAAGCCCCAGCTGTCGACGAGCTCGTTGAACGAGACGTCGCGCCCGATTCCGGTGCGCGGGACGAAGATCACGCCCTCGCGCGTCAGCTTGGAATCGATGAGGTCGTACTCCTTGCGGCGGAGGCCGGTGTGCCAGAGCGGCAGCCCGTCCTCGACCTTGCCGTACGGCCGGTCGTTCTGCTCGAACACCACGCAGAGCGCGCCGCTCTGGGCGAGCTTGTCCGCCGCCTCGGCGCCGGCGGTCGCGCCGCCGATCACGGCAACGCACGTGCGATACTGGTCGTCCACGTCGGGATGCGGCCCGTCGGGCTGGGGGCCGGGCCGGGATCGGGGTACCCCGGCGGTCCGGGGGACGCAAGCTCGATCGCGTGGGGCCGGAGCCGCGAAGCGATTGCGTTGCCCCGGCGGGGCGCGGAAGCTCGGCCAGACTCGTAGGCCAAGGGACGGAACTCGATGCGGACACGCGACCTGCTGACCTTGCCGAACTCCGGCCACCCGGGCATCAACGCGCTCTTCGCCAAGGCGCACTCCGCCGACTGGGACTTCGAGCGCGACGTCGACTGGTCCATTCCGATCGAGCCCGACGATCCGCTCGTCGACGACCGCTGGGCCGCCTTCGGCGGGACGCCGACCTTCGAAGCCCTCCCCGCGCGCGCCCGCGCGTATGCCACCCGCCGCGGGCTCGGGCGAATGCTGAACATCCTGCAGGTCGGCGAGAGCGTCGCACAGAACGTCTGCGCGCGCCTCGTGCTCGAGCTGCGCGAGGAGGACTACCGGAACCACGCCGCCGCCCAGGCGATGGACGAGGCGCGGCATCATCTCGCCTATCGCCGCTTCATCGAGAAGATGAACGAGCAGATCGAGGACATCGACCTCGGCACCGAGATGATGTTCGACGCCGTGCTCGCGATGGACGACCCGCTCGACCTGATCGCGACCGAGCAGTTCTTCCTCGAGAGCCTCGCGATGAACATCTTCGAGGGCATCCACGAGCACGCGACGCACCCGCTCTTGAAGTCGATCATCGGCCTCATCACGCGCGACGAGAGCCGTCACATGGGGTTCGGCGTGCTGTACATCGCCGAGCACATGCGCCGCAGCACGCTCGACGACCGCGTCCGGTTCGCTCGGCGCTGGCTCGGCCAGATCCTGGGATCGCTCACCGACCGTCCCGGGCCGATCATGCTCTCGCGCCTCGTGAAGCGCCTGCGGGAGGTGGGCGTCGACGACGTCGACGAGCTCGCGCCGCAGCTCCTGCGCGAGCAGGCGGAGAAGAATGCGGCCGACCTGGCAGCGGCCGCATCGGGAGAGAAGGTCCCGCACCTGCTGAAGAGCGCGCGCCGCGCCGGGCTGCTCGAGCCGGAGATCCTCGAGGCGCTCGGCGTCGCGGAGAACCCGCTCGTGCGGGGCGCCCTGCGCGCGACGGCGGGCGACGCCTGAGCGGAAGCGGGATTTCTACGCCGGCTTGCCGGCGGCCGCGACGTCGGCGGCGTCTTCCTCGGGAAGCGGACGCATCCGCCCGTCGCGCGCGACCTCGAACTCGATGCCGCCCCACCGCACCGTGTCGCCGAGGTACGCGAGGACGAAGATCGTCGAGATGAAGAGGTCCTTGAACGGCACCAGCCAGACGTGGCGCCAGATGCGCTGCACGCCGAACACGCGGCTCGCGATCATGCCGCCGATGACGGTCCGGAGGCCCACGGCGGTGGCGAAGACCTCCCACCCGGCGAAGCGCGTGGCGAGGAGGTACACGGTCGCCCAGAGCGTCGTGTGCGTCACCATCGACGCGAGGTACGAGCCCGGGCGGCAGATCCGGTAGGTGCGCGCCCAGCGCAGCTGGTGATCGAAGACCTCGCGCAGGCGGTCGAGGTCGAGGACGGTCTCGACGACGACCGGCGCGAGCACGGAGACGTACCCGCGCCCGACCGCGATGTTCCCCATCTGGTAGTCGTCGGCGAGGTGGTCGGCGATCGCGGTGAAGCCGCCGATCTCTTCGAGGACCGACCGCTTGATGCAGATCGTCGCGCCGAAGGCGTAGCTCTGGCGCTCCCACTTGCGCGCGACGGTCACCATCGGCGCGAAGTCGGTGTTGATGAAGAGCGCCTCGAGCTTGTGCGCGAGCGTCGTGCCGAAGGCGGCGCGGTACGCGCAGGTCACGAGCCCGGCGTTCGGCTCGTCCAGGTACGGGACGACGCGCTTCAGGTAGCTGGCGTCCGCGCGGATGTCGGCGTCGGCGATGACCAGCACGTCGTGCTTCGCGCGCTGGAGCATGTTCTCGAGGTTGCTCACCTTCGCGTTGGTGCCGATCCGGCGATCGGACACGACGAGCTCGATGTCGACCTCGGGGAAGTCGCGGCGAAGGCGCTTCACGATCGCGATCGCGGGATCGGCCGCGTCGGCCACACCGAACACGATCTGGAGGCGCGGGTAGTCGAGCGCGCAGGTGTTCGCGAGGTTGTCGTAGGTCTCCGGCACGGCGCCGCAGAGCGGCTTCAGGATCGTGACGGGCGGCAGGATCGCGTCGTCGGGCAGCGGCTTCGCGAGCTCGCTGCCTCGCCAGCGCGCGAAGAGCCACGCGCACACCACGCTCGCGAGCTGGTAGCCGGTCGATACCGCCACCAGCAGCAGGATGACGTTGGCGATCGTGATCAATGCCCTGTCGCGCTCCGCCGCCGCGAGCGACGGATCAAGCGCTCGCGCCCGGGCCGCTCGCCATCGGTGCGACCGCCGCATTGGACGCGCGTGCCGCGCGCGCCTCCTTCGCCTCGCTGCGGCGGTGCCACATCGTCTTCAGGAACTGCCGGCCCTCGGCGAGGAGGCGCGGGCGCTCGTGCGAGTCGAAGACGATCTGCTTCACCTTCTTCGCGATGTAGCGCGGGCGGAAGTAGAACTCCTTGTAGAAGCGCTCGACCGACGCGTAGATCTCGTCCGCCGAGATCGCCGGATAGCTCACCGTGCACTTCTGGTAGCCGCCGTCGTCGACGAGCGGGTCGATGACCTCGTAGCCGTTCGACTTGACGAAGTCGTAGAAGTGCGTGCCGGGGTACGGCGATGCGAGCGAGACCTGGATCGTCTCGCAGTCCATCTCCTTCGCGAAGTCGATGGACTGGCGGATCGTCTCCGGCGTCTCGCCGGGGAGCCCCACGATGAACGTCCCGTGGATCAGGATGCCGAGCTTGTGGCAGTCCTCGGTGAAGCGGCGGGCGGTGCGGATGTCGACGCCTTTCTTGATGTTCTTCAGGATCTCGTCGTTCGCCGACTCGTAGCCGACCACGAAGAGGCGAAGGCCGCCGTCCTTCATGATCTTGAGCGTCTCGTAGTCGACGTTGGCGCGGGAGTTCGTCGACCAGGTGTAGCCCATCTCGCCGATGCCGCGCGCGATGTCGCGGGCGCGCTGCTTGTCGGCGGTGAAGGTGTCGTCGTCGAAGAAGATCTCGCGCATGCCCGGGAACATGTGCCGCATCGGCTCGACTTCCCGGAGCACGTTCGCGACGCTGCGCGTGCGGTAGCTGTGCCCGGTCGTCACCTGCGGCCAGAGGCAGAAGGTGCAGCGGGCCGGGCAGCCGCGGCCGGTGTAGAGCGAGACGTACGGGTACTGGCAGTACGGCGAGTTGTACTTCTTGAAGTCGAGGTTCTCGGCGTAGACCTCGGTCGCGAAGGGCAGATCGTCCAGCTCCTCCCGGTTGAGCAGCGGCCGGTCCGGGTTCGTGTAGATGCGGCCGTCGCGGCGGTAGGTGATGCCGGCGACGGTGCTCCAGTCGCGACCCTCCGCGACCTCCTTCATCGCGACGTCGAACTCCTTGCGGGCGACCAGGTCGATCGCGTGCGACGCGTTGAGCGTGAACTCGGGCTGCGCGGTCGGCTGTCCGCCGACGAGCGCGATCACGGCGTCCCGGTTCCGCGACTTGATCTTCTCCGCGGTCTCGGCGTCCTTCCGCAGCGACGGCGCGCTCGTGTGGATGACCACGAAGTCGTAGTCCGCCGCGATCACGACGGTTTCGTCCTGGTTCAGCCCTTCGGGCGGAGCGTCGAGCAGGCGCGCGCCCGGGATCATCCCGGTCGGGTACGCGAGCCAGGTCGGGTACCAGAAAGACCAGACCTCGCGCTTCGCCTGGTAGCGCGACCCCGCGCCGCCATCGAAGTCCTCGTAGGACGGCGGGTTCAGAAAGAGAGTCTTCATCATCGATTCGACATCCCCTTGGCGCACCCCTGCGGTGGTCTCCCCCCGCCACCAGCGCCCCGATCGTCGCGGTCTCTCACGAAGAGGAACACGCCGACGGCCAGCCGGACGCGGGATTATATTGTTCGGTCAGGCGAAGGCAACGTCGCCGGCGGGCGCGTACGCGATGCGGGTTTTTGGCGGGGCCAATCGTTGGTCGCGGTGCCCCTGTCTCGTATAAGGCAGTGTAGCAGGTTCGGCATGGCGAGTTCAGAGGGAGTCGCTCTCATCTACGCTCCGGAGGGGGTCGATCCGCGCGCCATCTTCGCCGGCCGCCCCCTGATCGATCGGGCGATCGCCCTCGCGGAGACGGCAGGTTTGACGCCGTACGTCGTGGGTGCGGCCGACGCGCCGTGTCCGAGCGGCGTCGATCGGGTGGCCCCCGGGGGCCGTCTACCGGTCGATCTCCTTCCGCGCACGAACGTCGTCCTCTGGCGCTGCGACGTCGCCTGGGTGGCGCGGACGCTCCAGGCGGTCCTGCGGGACGGGTCCGGCACGCGAACCGTCGCGCTCGACGACCGCGGGCGTCCGGCGGTCGTCCGGCTGACCGCGACGCGGCTCGCGGGCCGGGTCCCCGCGACGCTCGAGCTCGCGGCCGGCGGAGCGACCGCGATCGGCGCACCCGGACAGGTCGCGGGAAACCGCCTGATCGCGCTCGACGCGGGCGGAGCGGGGCGGTTCCGCGCCGCCGAGGCGGAGCTCGTCGCGACGCTCGACAACCCGCGCGACGGGGTCTTCGACCGCGTGTTCAATCGCCCGATCTCGCGCCGGGTGACGCCCTTCCTCCTCTCGTGGCCGATCACGCCGAACCAGGTGACGGTACTGTCGCTCGCGGTCGGGCTCCTCGCGGCCGTGGCCCTCGCGCAGTCGGGCTACCTCTGGCCGATCGCCGGTGCGCTTCTCCTCCAGCTCACCGCCGTCCTGGATTGCGTGGACGGGGAGATCGCGCGCGCGAAGGTCCTCGAGTCGGAGTGGGGTGAGCTGCTCGACATCACGACCGACTCGGTCATCCACGTGGTCGTCTTCCTCGGCATGGCGGCACACGCGTGGCCCGCGCTCGGAGTCGACGTCGCGTGGGCGCTCGGCGCCCTCTTCGCGACCGGCGGCTTCGCGTCGTTCGTCGTCGTGACGCGCGCCGAGCGCAGCGAGGAACGGTGGCGGCCGATCGACGACTGGCAGGCGCGACTCCTCGCGCGCATGCTCGCGACCCTGACGACGCGCGACTTGAGCGTGCTCGTCCTTGCCGCCGCGGCCTCGGGGATGCTGACGCAGCTCCTCGTCGGCGCGTCGTTCGGCGCGCACGCGTTCTGGGTGAGCGCGCTCGCGCTCCACACCTCGCTCATGCGGCGCGCCGCCGGACCACCGGGGCCGGCGCGCGTCGCAGCGCCGACCGCGGAGCGGCGCGCCCGCTCGTAGCGTCAGGCGAGGTCGGTCAGCAGCACGCCGCGCGCCATCCGCGGCACGATCTTCGACGGGCAGTCGCGCAGGTCGACGGCGGGATCGCGGAACTTCGCGAGCGCGTCGGCCTTGCCGGCGCCGTAGAAGACGATCGCGCCGAGCTCCGCGCGCTCGAGCAGGCGGCGCGACGCGCTCACGCGGCGCGGCGGCGGCTTCGGCGATCCCTCGACGAGGACGAAGTGCTCGCTCGGGTCGTCGAGCGCGGGATGGCGCGGAAAGAGCGACGCGCAGTGCCCGTCCTCGCCCGCGCTCAGCACGACGACGTCGAGGCGCCCGCCCGCGCGATCGAGCTCCGCGCCGTACGCGGCGACGCCGGCGTCGGGTCGCGAGTCGTCGACGACGAACGGGTGCGCGTTGCCCTCGGGAAGCCGGCCGCTCGCGATCAGCGCGTCCAGCAGGTCCTCGCGGACGAGCTTGTAGTTGCTCTCTTCGCTCGTGATCGGCACGAGCCGCTCGTCGGCGAGAAACACGTGGACCTGTGCCCACGGCGCGTCGCGCGCGGCGAGACGGCGATAGATGCCGCCGACGCTTCGCCCGCCGACGACCCCGAGCGCGACCGACGGCCGCTTTCGCGCGAGCGCGGAGAGCGCGTCCGCGACGAGGTTCGCGGCCCGCTCGTCGACGTCGTCGCGCGTCCCGCTGTAGGTGTCCACGAGCGGTCCTCCCCGGCCAGAGGAGCACGCGGCGCGCGGCATTGCCACCGCGCGCGCTTCGCGCGGGTCAGGCGCCGGCGACGGGCTCCGCGCGCCGACGACCGGCGAGCCGCGGGTGGAGGCGGGGCGTGAGCAGCCGCTCGCGACGCTGCTCGAGCTCGAGCCAGCGGCCGCGCGCTTTCAGGAGGTCGCTGCGCGACACGACGCCGACCACCGAATCGGGCTTGCCGCGCTCGACGACGGGCAGGCGCCCGACGGCCGCGTTCGCCATCCGCTCGGCGGCCGCCCGGCAGCTCTCGTCGGGAAACGCGACGATCGGCTCGCGCTGGAGCAGGTCTCCGACGACCGCGGAGTCGAGCGCCTCCGTCGACGCCCGGTCGATCAGGCTCGATCGCGTGACGACGCCGAGGAGGCAACCGCTCCCGTCCACGACCGGATAGCCCTGGTGGCGCCGCCGCGCCGGGTCCCGGCCGAAGAAGCGCGCCTCGAGCTCGCGCGCCGGGAGCTCGGCCGGCACGGTCTCGACCGATCGGGTCATGACGTCGCCGACGGTGAGGGCCTCGAGCGGGTCCGTCGAGTACTCGCGCGTGAGCACGACCCCGCGGCGCGCGACCTTCTCGGTCAGGATCGAGCGCTTCATGACGAGCACGGTGAAGGCATGGCCGGTCGCGCACGCGATCAGCGTCGGAAGAAGAGCTCCGACGTCGTGCGTGAGCTCGAGCGAGAACACGACCGCCGTGAGCGGCGATCGCATGGTCGCGCCCATGATCGCGGCGAGGCTGACGAGCGGCCAGAGCGGCGCGCCCGACGCGGGCAGCATCGGCGACTCCAGGCAGCCGAGCGCCGCACCGACCATGAGCAGCGGCGCGAGCACGCCGCCCGACGTCCCCGAGCCGAGCGCGATCGCCCAGATGAGCGCCTTCGCGATCAGCAGCGACGCGAGCCCGGTCGCGCTCCCGTCGCCCGCAATGAGCTTTCCGATCTCGTCGTAGCCGACGCCGAGCGCGCGCGGCTCGAGGAGGCCGCCGATGCCGACGACCGCGCCGCCGATCGCCGGCCACCACATCCAATGCATGGGGAGGAGCTGGAACGCGTCCTCCGCCGCGTACACGGCCCAGGTGAGGAGGCTCGACACGCCGCCCGCGACGAGCCCGACGGGGACGCACGCGGCGAGAGCGGCGAGGTCCATCGCGCCGCGCTCGGGGAGCGGGAACAGGGCGCCGCTTCCGAGCAGATAGGGTCGCAGCGCGGCCGCGACGGCGCTCGCGATCGCGGCCGGCACGAAGCTCCTCGGCTTCCACTCGAACAGGAGGAGCTCGACGGCCAGAAGGACGGCCGCGACCGGCGTCCCGAACGTCGCCGACATTCCCGCCGCGGCGCCCGCGACCAGAAGCGTCTTTCGCTCCGCCGCCGTGACGTGCAGCGCCTGCGCGACGATGGAGCCGATCGCTCCGCCGGTCATGATGATCGGACCCTCGGCCCCGAACGGGCCGCCCGATCCGATGGAGATCGCGGACGACAGCGGCTTCAGCACCGCGACCTTCGGCTCCATCCGGCTCCGGCCGATCAGGATCGCCTCCATCGCCTCGGGGATGCCGTGCCCGCGAATGCGGTCGGAGCCGTAGCGCGCCATGAGGCCGACCACGAGCCCGCCTGCGATGGGCGCGAGCACCGCCGCGAGGCCGAGCGCGTTGTCGGCCGGCGATACGTTTGCGACGGAGAGGCGCTGGTAGAAGAAGAGGTTCGTGAAGAAGCAGACCAGCCGGAAGAGGACGAGCGCGGCGACGGCGCCCGCTGCGCCCACCGCCGCCGCGACCGTCGCGGTCAAGACCAGCCGGCGGTCCGCGGTGAAATCGCCCAGGGCGCTCACCGCGCCCCCTCACACCCGAGCGCGCGGGCGCCGCCGCAAAGAAAATATATCACAACGCGATACTATAGCGATCGTCCCCGTCGTCTCAACCGACCCCGCGGGACGAGCGCGGGGGAGGACGCGCCGGCGCGGCGGGCGCGCGAGGACCGCCTCGGCGCACGCGCGCGGCTTCACGAAGGCGGAATACGAAGCGCTCGCCGCCTTTCGCGCGCGCCTCCGGCGGTTCCTCCGCTTCAGCGAGGAAGGCGCGCGCGCCGCCGGCTTGACGGCGCAGCAGCACCAGCTCCTCCTCGCCATCATGGGCATGCCGGGCCGCGACTGGACGACGGTGGCCGAGCTCGCGGACGCGCTCCAGATCCGCCACCATGCGGCCGTCGGCCTGGTCGATCGGTGCGTCCGCGCCCGGCTGGTCGCGCGCTCGCGCAATCCGGAGGACCGCCGCCAGGTGCAGGTCGCGCTCACGCGCCGCGGCGCCGCGATCCTGGCGCGATTGTCAGACCGGAACCGGCGCGAGCTCTCCGCGCTCCGGCACGCGCTCGCGCTGCCCTTCGTCTAGCTGGTTCAACGCGGTCTCAAGAGCCGCCGTCGGCGAGGTCCAGCTCCAGCACGGTCGCGAGCGGGTCGAGCAGGCGTTCGGGGACCTGGATCGTCACCTCGCCCATCGGGTCGGAGTTGAAGAGCTGATCGAGGATCGAGCAGCGCGTCGTGAACGCGAGCGCCTCGCCCGTCCGGAGCTCGCGCACGCCGGCGACGCGCTTGATCGGGAGGCCGCGCACGGTGACGTCCTCGTACGGGCGCATCAGGAGGTGCACGTACACGCGGTTTCCGCGCCGCGTGGACGGTCCGTAGAACTGCCAGGGCTCGAGGCCGGCCGCCGTGTCGACGATGCTCGCGCCGTACGCGTCCATCCAGCGCGCGATGACGTCCAGGCGCTCGATCTGCTCGGCGGGGAGCGAGCCGTCGCCGGTCGGCGACACGTTGAGGAGCAGGTTGCCGCCGCGCCCGGCCACCTCGCAGAGCGCGTGCACGAGCGCGCGCGCCGACTTGTAGTCGCGATCGCCGGGATTCCATGCCCAGCTCTCGTTCATCGTCAAGCACGTTTCCCAGGCCCGGAGCGGCGGCTGCGGCGGCACGAACTGCTCGGGCGTGTCGAAGTCGCCGACGCCGGGCAGACGATCGTTGATCAGGATGCCGGGCTGGAGGGCCCGGATCATGTCCTCCAGCTCGCGCGAGCGCCACTCCGCGGCGCTCCGCTCCCAGCCGCCGTCGAACCACAGGAGGTCGATCGGCCCGTAGCCCGTCAAGAGCTCGCGGAGCTGCGCGAACAGGAAGTCCTGGAAGCGCGCCCACTGCTCGGGCGACGGCTTCGACTGGCGCCCGAAGCGGTACGGCCGGTGCTCGTCACGGAACGCGGGGTAGTCGGGATGGTGCCAGTCGCACAGCGAGAAGTAGAAGCCCACCTTGAGGCCGAGGTCGCGCGCGGCGTCGACGTACTCGCGCACGAGGTCGCCGCCGTACGCCGAGCGCGCGACCGAGAAGTCGGAGCAGCGCGCGTCGTACATCGCGTAGCCGTCGTGGTGTTTGGTCGTGAAGACGGCGTACTGCATGCCCGCGCGGCGCGCGCGCTCGAGCCAGCGCCGCGGGCTGCCGGGCGCCGGCGAAAAGCCGCGCGCGGTCTCGTGGTAGCGCTCGACCGGGACGTCCTGGCAGTGCGGCAGGTTCGGCGTGCCGCCGACGAGCGGCCAGGAGATCTCGAGGCCGCGCTGGCTCACGTGCCCCCAGTGGATGAACATCCCGAACCGCGCTCGCTCGAACCAGCTCGCCATGGCGGAGACCTCCGCGCGCGTCATGCCACGGCGGCGGGGCGCCGCGCGAGCCGCACGCGCGATCAGCGTGGAAACGGGGCGATTGACTCGCGACCGCGCCTCGCGGACCGTCTGCGGCGATGAGCGCGAAGCTCGAGCACGCGGCGTCAGAGGAGCGCCTGAACGGGGCGCGCGACGTCGCGGCGTCCCTGCTCGCGACGCCGCTCGTCCCGCTCTTCCTCTCGGCGGTCCTCTTCGGCGTGATGGCAGTCGGCGTCCGCGTCGCCGCGCGCGACATGGGCGCGCTGCAGGTCGCGTTCTTCCGCTTCGCGGGATCGTTCCTCGTGCTGCTCGTCACCGGCCGCGGCCGCGGCCTCCGTCCCCGGCCCGGGAACCTGCCGCGCGTCCTTCTGCGCGGGCTGATCGGCGGCTGCGCGATCTCGCTCTACTTCGTCGGCATCGCGGGCGCGGGCGCCGGGCTCGCGTCCCTCCTCCAGAGCACGTACCCGGTGTTCGCAGCGCTGCTCGCGAGCGCGCTCCTCGGCGAGCGCTTCACCGCCCGGCTCGCGACGGCGATCGCGCTCAACTTCGCGGGTGCGCTGCTCGTGCTCGGGTTCGAGCTCCGGCTCGGTCCGTCGGCGACCCTCGGGATGCTGGCGGCGCTCGGCGCCGCCGTGCTCTCCGGCGGAGCCATCGTGACGGCCCGGCATCTGCGCGGCAGCGAGAACGCGACGCTGATCACGACCTACTTCATGGCGGTCGGCGCCGTCCTGACGTCGCCCTCGCTCGCGGCCGGGCTTCCCGCCGCCGACGCGCACCTCGTCGCGGCGCTCGCGGTCGTCGTGCTCACGTCGGTCGCGGCGCAGTGGCTCCTCCACCACGCGCTGGGCTTCGTCACCGCGGCGCAGGCGAGCCTCGTCGCCGCGACCGGCGTGGTCACCGCGGCGACGCTCGAGGCGGAGTGGTTCGGCGAGACGCTGCACCCCGGCACGATCGCTGGCGGTACGCTGATGCTCGTGGCGGTTTACCTCGCATCGCGCGCGAAGCCGGCGCCCGTCGCCTAGCTAGCGCGACCCGGGCCGCTTCCATTTCCACCCACTGCGTCGGGCGCGTCGTTGATCGCGTCGATCAGCATGCGGAGGCGGCCGAAGTGCCGGCGCGTGAAGTGGAACACGAGCCGCGGAAGATCCGCGAGCTCGGGCTCGCCCGATTCCTCGGGCAGCGGTCCCGACCGCAGGATCTCCCCGTCGGCGACGATGTCCTCGAACTCCGCGTTCAGCTTCGCGACCGCCCCGTCGTCGAGCGGCGAGCTCATGCGGACGATGAGGTGGTCGCCGACGTAGCGCGACGAGTGATAGCGCCGGTAGAAGCGCGTGATCTCGTCGATCGCCCGGTCGAGGTCGTCGGTGACGATGAAGAGCCGCATGTCGGCCGGAGAGACGAGGCCGGCGGCCAGCAGATGGTCCTCGACATAGCTCCGCCACGTTCGCCAGTACGTGCCCCCGGGCTCGTCGACGAAGACGATCGGCACCGGGCGCGACTTCCCGGTCTGCACCAGCGTCAGCGACTCGAAGCCCTCGTCGTGCGTGCCGAAGCCGCCCGGGAAGAGCGCGATCGCGTCGGCCTCCTTCACGAAGACGAGCTTCCGCGTGAAGAAGTATTTGAAGTTCACGAGCTTCGGATCGCGATGGATGAACTCGTTCGGCTGCTGCTCGAACGGGAGGCGGATGTTGATGCCGAAGCTCCGCGTCCGCCCGGATCCCTCCTGGCAGGCGCGCATGATGCCGGGACCGCCGCCGGTGATGACCATGAAGCCGCGATCGGCGAGGCGGCGCGCGAACTCGTGCGCGTGGCGATACGCGGGGTGGCTCTCCGGCGTTCGCGCCGAGCCGAAGATCGAGACCTTCCGGACGTGGTGGTACGGCGCGAAGACGCGGAAGGCGTAGCGCATCTCCTTGAGCGCCGCGCTCACGAGCCGCATGTCCGCGATGCTCGCGCGGTCGCGCACCATCTTCTCGGCCGTCTGCGCGATCTCCGCGGCGAGGTCCTCCGGCGCCGGGGCGGCGCGCCGCGGCGCGCGCGCGCGTCGGCCGACTTCCGGGACGGCGGCGGGCGCGTCGTCGCCGCCCATCCCGATCGGCGCGGGCTCGCCGGTCCTCTGGACGTCGGCCGCCTCGCCCGGCTCGGAGGCGACGATCGCCGCCGGACGGTCTGCCTCGGGCGGAGCGTCGTCGCCGCGCGCGGGCCCGATCGCCGAGGCGCCGGCGCGCGGCCTACGCCGGCGACGGCGAGCGGTTGCGCGCGCGGCCGCGCCGGGACGAGAGGTGCTTCCTGTGGTCACGGCCCATTGTCCCCCGCTCGGCGGCGCGAGGCGAGGCCCATGCTCGCCGCTCGCGGCGCCTCAGCGAACCGCGATGACGACCCTCTGCGGCGTCGGCGCCAGCTCCGCGAGCGCGATCCGCGAGAAGCCTACGGCGGAGAACATGCGCTCGTACTCCGAGAACGTGTAGGCGTCGCCCGCGGCCGTCCCCGCGAGCATCGTGAGGCTGAAGGCGGCCGCTTCCGGCGGCGAGACGCGATCCTCGTTCGGCACGAACTCGACGGCCGCGACGCGACCGCCCGGCGCGAGCGACGCGTGGACGCGGCGGAGCAGCGATTCGTTCGTCGGCGGGTCGAAGTGGTGGAGGAAGTTCGTGAGCAGCACGAGCGCGTGATCGCGGCCGAGGTCGACGTCGAAGGCGCTGCCGGGGAGCGCGGACCAGCGCGCCGCGACGTCCGCCCGCTCCGCGTTCTCGCGTGCGACCGCGAGCACGCTCGCCCAGTCCTGCGCGACGATCCTCGCCTCGGGGTGGTGGCGCGCGATCGTGATCCCGTAGAGCCCGTGACCGGCGGCGACGTCGAGCACCGAGCCGCGGATCGGAAGGTCGCCGAGCGCGAGGTTCAGCATCTCCGCCGACATCGCCGCCATCGGCGCCATCGCGCGCGCGAACTCGACCCACATCGGGTGCTCGGGGGCCATCGTGCCCGCTTCGGACACGGCGGTTCCGCCGCGGCGCACGGCGTCGGTCAGGAGGTCGAACCCCGCCTTCACCGCGGGCGAGGCGATGAACGTGATGGCCGACCCGAGGTACGCGGGCGACGAGCGATCGAGGAAAAGCGCTGCCTCGGTCGCGAGGCCGTAGCGATCCCCGGTCTTCGTGAGGAAGCCGTCGACCGCGAGCCGGTCGCACAGGATGCGGACGCCGCGCTGCGAGGCCGACGTGCGCTCGGCGGCTTCGGCCGCGGTCGCGCCGCGCGCGCCGATCGCGCTGAAGAGGTCGAGCTCGATCGCCGCCTTGAGCGCCGCGGTCCGCTGGTACGCCGTGAACGCGTCGAAGAGCCGCGCCGGGGAGGGAATCTCGTTCGTAGCCATGTCGAAGGGCCTAGCGCCGGCTCGTCCGCGACGCCAGGTGTCGCGCGCTTTGCGCAGCCGTCGAACGCGGGCACCATGGTGCGGCGGGTGCGGCGCGATCGGCGCTTCCCCCGTCGAGCGGATCCATGCGGAGATCGTCGGGAATGCCGCGCGCCATTCGCGCGACCGCGGCGCTGCTGCCGTGCCTCGCGGTCGCCTTCGTGGCGGGCTGCGGCCTCGCCTTCACGCGGCCCGCCGCGAACCGCCCGCCCGAGCCGCCCGCGAGCTGGAGCGAATCGGTCTTCGAGCGGAAGACGACCCCGTCCTACGCGATCACCGCGCCGCGCGACGGCTCCTCCGGAGACACGGTCATCGGCGCCGTCGCGACCTATCGCGTGCGCGAGGGCGACACGCTCTTCGACGTCGCGCGCTACTACGACCTCGGCGAGAACGAGATCGAGGACGCGAACCCCGGCGTCGACCGCTGGATCCCGAAGCCGGGCACCGAGCTCGTCCTGCCGACGCAGTGGGTCCTGCCGTGCTGCAGCTACGACGGCATCGTCGTGAACATCCCCGAGATGCGGCTCTACCACTTCAGCCGCTCGAAGGGCGCTGCCGATCGCGTGACCGTTCGCACCTACCCCGTCGGGCTCGGGCGCGACGATCGGCGAACGCCGCGCGGGACGTTCCGCGTGAGCGGCAAGACGGTGAACCCGACGTGGAACATCCCGGAGTCGATCCGGAAGGAGCACATCCGCGAGCGCGGCGACGCGCGCCGGGCGATCGCGGGCGGCGCGCCCGACAACCCGCTCGGAAGCCACCGCATCGAGCTCGCGAGCTCGCTCTACTCGATCCACGGGACCGACATTCCGTGGGGTGTCGGGATGCTCGTCAGCCACGGCTGCATCCGCCTCTACCCCGAGGACATCGCGCGCTGGTTCCCGGACGTGCCCGTCGGCACCCCGGTCCGCTTCGTCTATCAACCCGTCAAGGCGGGAAGCCGCGGCGGCGCGACCTACGTCGAGGTCCACAGCGACGTCTACAAGCAGGCCGGCTCGCTCGCGTCCGCGGCGCAGCAGGCGCTCGAACGCCGGAAGCTCGGCGGCGCCGTCGATCGGAAGGCGTTGCAGGAGGCGCTCGCCGAGCCGCACGGCGTCCCGGTCCAGGTGTCGGCGCCGGCCGGCCGTCAAGCGCGCGCCGACACGCCGCTGGATGCACGCCGGCGTTGAGCACCCGCTCCGGCGCGCGACGTTTTCGAGTTCGAACTCCGCGCGCGGAGCGCGCGGCCGAGCGGAGCGAGCTAGGGAGTGGCGCCCCGTCCGGCTTTGCCGGATGGGGTGAGGGGCGAGAGCCCCTCGGTTGGATCACTCCAGCTCTCGTACGGCAGCTGCGCGAGATCCGAGCGGTGCATCTCCGCGGCCGCGAGGGCGCGCGAGCGGAGCGCGAGCACCGTCTTCCCCCGCTCGACGACGCGCACCAGGCAGTCGCCGGTCTGCGTGTTCCAGCAGCGCGACGGCGCGTACGCGGTCGAGTGGTACGTGAACGGAAGGACGCGCGCCGGCTCGACGACGATCTCCGCCTCGACGCGCGATCCGCCGTCGTGCCCGACGAAGCGCCACCAGCCGAGCCCCGCGCTCGAGCGGTTGCGGACCAGGTCCGCGGCGCGCTCGCAGCGATAGACGCGGTCGCGCGTGTGGAGATGCACGAAGGTCGGCTTCAGGCGCCCCGACGCGAGCTGCGGCGCGAGCGCCTCGAGCACCGCGGCCGGATCGTCCTCGAAGTGCGCGCAGTGGGCCCAGTCCCAGGCGTCGGCGCGCTCCCGCCCGTAGTGATGCGCCTGGTGGCCGGGTGCCCCGGCGACGACGACGTCGCGGCCGTCGATGACGACGCGCCCGGCGATCGCGGTCCGCGGGCGCGGTATGGTCAACGTCGCGCGCCGGTCGCTCGCGCGCCGGAGCGCCGACGGCATGAGGAAATGCACGTCGGTCTCGCCCGTCGGGCCGTCGTCGAATCGGAGATCCCAGGTCGCTGCATGGCCGTCGACCGCGATCGCTCCCGCGATCGCGTCCGGGCCCCAGCGCGACCAATCGGCCGTCCCCGGGGTGCCGAGCACGGTCTCGTCCCGGCCGGGCTCGATCTGCGACTGCGCTGTCGCGAAGCGACGCGCGATCGCGAACGACCGACCCGGATCGCGGCGGCAGGTGTGGGCGAACCACGCCGTCCCGCCCGCCTGCGGGTGGTCGGCGAGCGGGTTGAGCAGCGTCTGGCGGATCCAGTAGCCGTCGCCCGTCTCGCGATCGACGAAGATCGCGTACCACGCCTCGTAGAACGGCGCGGTGCCGCCGTTCCACGCGACCCGGTTCGCGGCTGCCGGCGTCAAGCCCTCGGACGGGCTCACGCGCTCGCTCTCGACCGTGGACGCGGCGCTCGCAGGTTCGTCCCCGATCACCGCGCGCTACTGCGGCGCGTCGCCCTCGAAGCGATCGCCGGGGCCGATCGCGCGGCGTCCCGCGAAGCCCCCGTCGAGGGTGTGCCAGTGCTCGATCGCGTCCTCGCCGTAGCGCCAGCAGAGGTACACGGTCTCGCCGCGGTGCCGGCTCCGGAAGTCGACGAGGCCGTCGAGACCCTTCACCTCGAGACCCATTTCGGCGACGCCGTCGAGCGCGGCGCCGATCCGGCCCGCCACCACGTGGGCCTCCGACTGGCGCCGGCGGATCGCCTCGGGGGCGTCCGGATCGACCTCGACGGGTCCCTCGTCGCCGAGCGGGAAGCCCTCCTCTGCGAGCTCGCGCGCGAGCGTTCGCAGGACCTCGACGTCCTCCCGCACCTCCCGAAAGACCTCGGTGAGGCGCGGGACGAAGGCGTTCGCGGCCGCGAGCGAGAAGTGGTGCTCGACATCCAGCACGCGCGCATCCTAGCGCGCGCTCGCGTCGGTGGGCCAGCGCCGCCGGCCCGCCGCGAGCCGCCGTTGCCGGCCGCGAGACCCGTCTGGTAGCGAGCGGACGTGAGCCCGCTCGTCGGCCAGGTCTCCTCGCCGGACGTCGCGGCCGCCGCGGATCGGCTGCGCGCCGTCGCCGGCGAGCTCGCGAGGGTGTTCGTCGAGCGCACGGAGGTGCTGGAGGGCGCGCTCGCTGCGCTCATCGCCCGCCAGCACGTGCTCCTCGTCGGCCCGCCTGGCACCGCGAAGTCGATGCTCGCGGACGAGCTCTGCCGCCGCATCGACGGCGCGACCTACTTCCAGTGGCTCCTCACGAAGTTCACGACGCCCGAGGAGGTCTTCGGCGCCGTGAGCCTGCGAGCGCTCGAGAACGACGAGTACCGCCGCGTCACGACGGGAAAGCTTCCCGAGGCGCACGTCGCCTTCCTCGACGAGGTCTTCAAGGCGAGCTCGTCGATCCTGAACGCGCTCCTCACGATCCTGAACGAGCGCCGCTTCCACAACGGCGGCCGGCCGCTCGACGTCCCGCTCCTCTCGCTCTTCGGGGCGGCGAACGAGCTGCCCGAGGAGGAGGAGCTCGCAGCGGTCTACGACCGATTCCTGGTGCGCTTCGTCGTCGGCTACGTGGCGGAGGACTGGCGCTTCCTCCGCATGCTGGCGGCGCCCGCGCCCGATGTCGGCGCGACGCTGTCGCTCGCGGACGTGCGATCGCTCCAGGCCGCGGCGGAGCGCGTTGAGATCCCGGACGCCGTGCTGCGCTCGATCGTCGAGGTGCGCCGGGCGCTCCAGGGCCGCGACCTCACGCCCTCCGACCGGCGCTTCCGCCAGAGCCTCTCGCTGATGCGCGCGCTCGCGCTGGTCCGCGGAAAGGCGCGCGTCGGCGACGACGAGCTGCTCTTCCTGGAGCACGTCCTCTGGCGCGATCCCTCCGAGCGCGACACCGTGCGCGAGGTGCTCCGCCAGCTCGTGCACGGCTTCGACGAGGAGGTGCAGGAGATCGTGTTCCAGGGCCGCGAGCTCGGCGAGTACGCGCAGCGCGAGTGGGACTCGCTCGAGCAGCGCGCGCGCGCCCGCATCGAGGTCGAGACCAAGCTCCGGAACCTCCTCCGCCAGCTCGACGAGATCGAGCGCCGCGCGCGCGAGGCGGGCCGGAGCGTCGGGCGCGCCGGCGACGCGCGCAGCGAGCTCGAGGCGATCCGCGCGGGGCTCGCCGCCGGCGCGTAGCGCGGGACCGCGCAAGGGACGCGCTCCGGAATGGCGATGAGCAGCGAACGGCACCGCGATCCGCACGCGATCGAGTCCGACTCCTACGACCGCGCGGCGATCGCTCGCCTGCGCGCGGGCTCGGCGGCGTGGCGGCGGGTCGACGAGGAGGGCGCGCGGCTCGTGCCCTACTTCCCCGCCCTGGTCGACGATCTCTTCTGCGCGCTCTTCAAGTACGTCGTGCTCGCGACGCCCGAGGAGGACGCGGCGCCCGGCTCGGAGCTCGCGCGCCGCATCGTGACCGGCGTGATCGCCTCCGAGGCCTACGGCGTGCTCCGCTTGCACACGCTGCTCGACGAGACGCGCGCCGGCCTCGGGGCCGTGCTGCTCGCCGAGGCCCTCCTGCGCGCTCTGCGCGAGGATCGCGTCCTCACGAGCGGCGACCTGCTCGACCTCTGGAACCTCGAGAAGAAGCACGAGCGCGCCGAGGAGGCCGACGACGCGGCCGACGTCGCGCGCGAGCTCGAGGACGAAGCGCGCGCCGCGCGCCGGCAGGGCCGTCCGTCGCGCGGCGACTCGGCGCTCCGCGAGGCGGCGCAGGCGGCCCGGCTCGCGGCCCGCGGCGCGGACGCCGAGCGCGCGCAGAAGCAGCGCCAGGTGAAGGCCGCGCTCGAGCGCGTCGACCAGAAGCTCGACCGCGCCCTCCGGAAGGCGTCGGCCGACGCCGCCACGCGCGTCGCCGATCTGCCGGACGCGCTGTCGACGTGGGGCCGCGGGCTCGGGGCCGGCGGCTCGCACGACCCGGCGCGCGCGATCGATCTCGGTCGCAGGCTCGCCGACAACAAGAAGCTGAAGCGCCTCGCCGCCGTCTTCGGCCGCATGCGGGAGAGCGCGCTGGCCGTGCGCCGCAAGGTCTTCGAGCGCGCGGACGAGGAGCTGCACGAGGTCCGTCCCGCGCGCGGCCTGGACGACCTCGCGCGCCTCGTGCCGCACGAGCTGATCGCGCTCTCGCACCCGCTCCTCCGCCGCGATTTCCAGCGCCGCCTGCTCGACGGCGGCGTGCAGTCGTATGCGCTGCGGGGCGTGGACCAGCGCGGCCGCGGCCCGCTCGTCCTCTGCCTCGACGTGAGCTCGTCGATGGCGGGCGACAAGGAGGTGTGGGCGAAAGCCGTCGCGCTCACCTTCGTCGAGCTCGCGCGCCGGCGCCGCCGGCGCTGCCACGCGCTCGCGTTCTCGTCCGGCGAAGGCGGGCTCCGGCGCTTCGACCTGAACCCGCGCCTTCCCTACCAGGTGTCGCTCGACACGGCGCTCGACCTCGCGGAGCACTTCCCGGGCGGCGGCACCGACTACGAGGCTCCGCTCCGCGCCGCGACGGAGCTGCTCGCCAGCCGCGACATGAAGCGCGGCGACCTCGTGATGATCACCGACGGCGAGTGCGAGGTGACGCCCGAGTTCCGCGAGGAGTTCGTGCGCGCAAAGCGGCGGCGGAACTTCTCGCTGTACGCGATCCTCGTCGACGTGCGCGGCGCTCGCGAGGAGACGATCCGCGCGCTCGCCGATCGCGTGGCGTTCGTCACCGACCTGCGCGCGGACGCGGGGCCGCTGTTCCGCGAGCCGGCCGCGAGACGACGAGCGGCGTGAGCGCGAGCGCCGCGCTGGAGGGCGTCCGCGTGCTCGACGCGACCGGCGTCGAAGGCGCGCTCGCCGCGCGCCTTCTCGGCGACCTCGGCGCGGACGTCGTCCGCCTGGAGCCGCCGGAAGGCGGCGCGCTTCGCCGCCGCAGCGACGAGCTCGCGTGCTTCTACACCTCGGACGAGCGCGCGGTCGCTCTCGATCCGGCGCTCGCGCGCGACCGAACGGCGCTCCGCCAGCTCGTCGACCACGCCGACGTCGTGTTCGACGAGAGGCCGTCGGGACTCCTCGACCGTTTCGGGATCGCGGTCGGCGCGCGCGACGGCGCGGCATCGCCGCTCGTGCGCGTCGCAATCTCCGCGTTCGGCGGCATCGGCCCGCGCGCCCACTGGCTCGGGTCGGACCTCGTCTGCGCTGCCGCCTCCGGAATGACGTTCGTGAACGGCCATCCCGGCGCGCCGCCGATCACGCCCTTCGGCCTCCAGGCGTACCACTCGGCCGGCGTCTACGCGGCGATCGCCGCGCTCCTCGCCCTGCGACGCCGCCGGCAGACCGGCCGCGGAGCGGCGATCGACGTCAGCGTGCAGGCGGCCGCCGCGGCGGCGGTCGAGCACGTCACGTCGTTCTACCGGCAGCACGGATCGGTGGAGCCGCGCCGCGGAACGCTGCACTGGAGCCGGACGTTCCGCATCGCGCGCTGCCGGACGGGGGACGTGCTGCTCTGCCTCCTCGGCGACTGGACGACGCTCGTCGAGTGGGTCGTGAGTGAGGGCGCGTCGCCGTCGCTGCGCGACCCGCGCTGGGAGGACGTCGAGGAGCGGAAGCGCGACTGCGAACGGATCTTCGACGAGCTCGACCGCTGGGCGGCGACCCGCGACGCCGACGCGATCGCGGAGACCGCGCAGCTCCTGCGCCTGCCGTTTGCGCGCGTGCGCTCTCCGGACGAGCTCGCGGGCGATCCTCAGCTCGCGGCGCGCGGCTTCGCCGTCGCGTGCCCGGGCGGAGACGGCGACCGCGCGCTGCCGCGCGTCTTCCCGGGCGCGCCGTTCCGGCTGTCGGCCACGCCGTGGCGGCTTCGCCGTCGCCCGCCGCGCCTCGGCGAGCACACGGCCGAGGTGCTCGCCGACCCGCGCTGGACCGGGGCGCAGGCGCCGAGCGAAGCGTCGGCTCTCGCGCGCGCCGGGAACGCGCGGGCCACCGGCCGGCCGCTCGCCGGTGTGACCGTCCTCGACTTCACCTGGGTCGTCGCGGGACCGGTCGCGACGCGCATCCTTGCGGACCACGGCGCGCGCGTCGTCAAGGTGGAGCGCAAGAACGCCGCCGACTTCGGCTGGCGGCGCGGCGGACTCTCGGGGAACCTGAACCGCGGCAAGCAGAGCATCGTGCTCGACCTCGCCGTGCCGCGCGGTCGCGCGCTCGCGCGCGCGCTCGCGGCGCGGAGCGACGTCGTGATCGACAACTTCTCCGCGCGCGTCATGCCGAACCTCGGCCTCGACTACGAGAGCTTGCGCCGGGTCGGGCCCGGGATCGTCGCGGTGTCGATGTCGGGCTTCGGACACGACGGACCCTGGCGCGACCACGTGAGCTACGGCCCGACCCTGCAGGCGCTCGCGGGTTTTCCGCTGCTCATGCGCCTCGCCGACGGCGCGCCCGCGGGCTGGGGGTACTCGTGGTCGGACATGGCGGGCGGGATGATGGCGGCGCTCGCGACGCTCGCGGCGCTCGAGCATCGCGATCGCACCGGAGCCGGTCAGTGGATCGACCTCGCGCAGTACGAGACGCTGGTCGCGCTCCTCGGCCCGGGCATCTTCGACGCGCTCGCCGGCCGTGCGGTCGCCGCGCCGGGGAACGCGTCGCAGGAAGGCCCGGCCGTGCCGCACGGCATCTATCGCTGCGCGCCCGACGTGCGCGACGACGGGACGCCCGACGACGATCGCTGGATCGCGATCGCGGTTCTCGACGACGACCAGTGGCGCGCGCTGGCACGCGTCATCGCGTCGGACGGCGAGACGTGGGCGAGCGCGCCGGAGCTCGAGCGCTTCGACGACCGCGCGGCGCGCGGCGACGCGATCGAACGCGCGCTCGAGCGCTGGACGCGCCAGCGGGCTGCGCGCGAGCTCGCGGAGCGGCTGCAGGATGCGGGCGTGCCGGCGGCCGCGGTCGCGAACGGGGAGGACGTCTGCCGACACGACCCGCAGCTCGCGGCGCGCGGCTTCTTCCGGAGCGTGCGCGCGCCCGAGGGCGACCTCGTGACCGTCGACGGCCTGCCGCTCGCCGGCGACGTCGCGGGCGACGTGCTTGCGCCCGGGCCTCTTCTCGGCGAGCACTGCGACGGGGTGCTGCGGGAAATCCTCGGCCTCTCGCACGCCGAGATCGCAGCGCTCCGGGAGGAGGGGGTGATCGCGTGAACGCGAAGCGGCCGGGAGCGACCTATGCCGATGCGGGCGTCGACGTCGCGCGCCTCGAGGGCGGGCTCGGCCGTCTGCTCGGCCGGCTCGCGGCGACGTCGGACTATCCGCGGCGCGGCCGGCCGGTCCTGCCGAACGGCTTCTTCGCGAACGTCCTCGACCTCGGGGCCAACGTCGGGCTCGCGCTCAGCACCGACGGCGTCGGCACGAAGGTCCTCGTCGCGCACGCGCTCCGGCGCTACGACACGATCGGCATCGATCTCATCGCGATGAACGTGAACGACGTGCTGTGCGTCGGCGCCGAGCCGATCTCGCTCGTCGACTACATCGCGCTCCCGTCCGCCGACGCGGACGTGCTGGAGCAGCTCGCGATCGGGCTCGCGGAAGGCGCGCGCCTCGCGCGCGTCAGCATCCCGGGCGGCGAGATCGCGCAGGTCAAGGACCTGCTGCGACCGCATCCGCCCGACGGTCGCGAGGGCTTCGACCTGGTCGCCGCAGCGGTCGGCGTGGTGGCGCTCGACCGGCTGATCCTCGGGCGCGGGATCCGCGCCGGCGACGCCGTCATCGGGCTCGACTCGGCCGGCATCCACTCGAACGGCTTGACGCTCGCGCGCCGGGTCCTCGCTCCCGACAACGCCGTCGACCGCCTGCAGGACCGCCCGGCGGAGCTCGGCGGCGCGAGCATCGGCGAGGATCTTCTCCGGCCGACCCGGATCTACGTGCGCGAGGTGATGGCGCTCCTCGACGCGGGGGTCGACGTCAAGGCGCTAGCGCACATCACGGGCGACGGACTTCTGAACCTCCTGCGGGTGGACGCGCCGGGGATCGGCTTCCGCCTGGACGCGCTGCCGCCGGCGCCCGCGCTGTTCGAGCTGATCGCGGCGCGGGCCGGGATCGACCGCGCGGAGATGTACACGACGTTCAACATGGGCGTCGGCTTCTGCGTGGTCGTCGCGCCCGGCGACGTCGACCGGGCGCTCGCGCTGGTCCGCGCCGAGGGCGCCGGAGCCCGCATCGTCGGCAGCGCGGTGGCCGACCCGGACCGGCGCCTCGTGCTGCCCGAGCCCCGCCTCGTGGGAAAGGGCAAGGCCTTCGAGGGTCTCGCGTAGCCGGCGCGCGCGCTCGGCGAGGCGGCGGGCCTCGATGTCGGGCAGGCCGAGCGCCGCGTCGAGAGCACGCGCGACGTTTTCGGGATCGCGCGATTCACACGCGACCCGATGGTCGACGATGGTGTTGATGAGGTCGAGGGGAACCGTCAGTCGGCCCTCGCCGTGTCCGATGCGATACGCGATCGACCAGACGACGGCGGCCTCGAGGACCAGCGCGGTGACGACGACGAGCAGGATGACGGCGGTGGCCGGGTCCATCGGCTGTGAGAAAGCGACGGCGCGTTGCGTCCTTTCTGTCGTCGCGCGCGCGCGGCGCGCAGCCCTTGCCGATCGCACGCGGCGCCCGCCTCTCCCCGAGAAGCCGCAACGGACCGGGTCAACCTTGCCCTCTCGAGAGATGCCCCGTACAACCCTCGCACGGCCATGAGCGGCGTCTCGTCAGGGGCCGAGGGCGCAATCCCTTTGGCGGAGGCCAAGGACCCGACCATGGAGTTGCTCCGGGCGTGCATCCGGGGCGACGTCTCGGCCCGGCGCCAGCTGGTGCAGGAGTACTCCGGGATCGTTTCTTACGGCGTAACGGTAATTTTTCAGCAGTTCGGCCGTCCATCCAGAAGAGAGGAGATCGAGGATCTGTGCCAGGACGTGTTCCTGGCGTTGTTCGATCAGGACGCACGCAAGCTGCGGCAGTATCAGGGCCGCAACGGGTGCTCGCTGGCGAGCTGGATCCGCGTCGTCGCGAACCGTCTGACGATCGATCGTCTGCGGCGCGAGGGGCGAACGGTCTCGCTCGATGATCCGAACAACCTCGAAAGTTCCAGGGTGCGAAACGCGGAGCCGGACGCCAAGCCGGGACCGGAGCCGCAGGTCGAGGAAGCGCAAAGGGCCGCCAGGGTACGCGAGATGATCGCTCAGCTGCCACCGAAGGACCAGCTCTTCGTGCAGCTGTTTTATTTCCAGGGCCTCCCGATCGAGGAGGTCGCGCAAACCATCGGAATCACGACGAACGCCGCCTACGTGCGGAAGATGCGGCTGCACGAGAAGCTGCGGCGGCTCGTGACGACGCGCTTCGGAGGTGAGCTGTGAAGGGCGCGTTGCGCCTCGCGCGCCGCGCACCCGACACCGGGCCGATCGACGACCCGGTGAACGCGGAGATCCGCCGCCTCGTGAAGCTCGCCTTCTCGGGCGACGGGCTCGACCCGGCCTCCGACGGATCGGCACGCGACGGCGATCACCCCCCGGAATACGCATTCGCGAGCTACCTCGAGGGCCGCCTCGCCGGCGGTGCCGAGGACGCCTTCGAGCGCCACGTCGCCGATTGCGCGCCGTGCGCGGAAGAGCTCGTGCTCGCGCGGCGGAGCGGGATCGGCGAGGAGCCGAGCTACTCGCGGCACGTGTGGAAGATCGCCGCTGCGCTCGCGGTCGTCCTCGCCGGGCTGATCGCCGCGCTGCTGGCGGCGGGCGCGGTCGGCGGCCGGATCCAGGGCACCGTGCTCGCGGGCATCCGCGAGGTGCTCGGCAGCAAGGCCCGCATCGATACCGCCGCGCTTCGCGTGCGCGGAGGGCCGGCGGTCGACATCACCGGGCTCACGGTCGCGGATCCGAGCGGCGGCCCGCCGATGATCGCGGCCGCGCAGGCGACGTGGCAGGTCGACCTGGGCGAGCTCCGGCAGGGCCGCATCGCGGGTGCCCTGAAGCTCCACGGGCCGATCATCAACGTCGTCCGCGAGCCCTCGGGCTCGCTCAACATCGACGCGATCCTGCCGAGCTCGGGCGGCGGCAAGGAGGACCTCCTCGCGCGCGCCCGGAGGAAGGCGATCGACGCGGTCGAGATCTCCGGCGGCACGCTGCGGCTCGTCGACCGATCCGGCGGCGAGCGGCGCGAGGTCCGCATGGCGGCCGTCGACGCCGCGATCACGAACCTCGCCGGCGACGGTGCGGCGCACGTCGCGGCGCGCGCCGGCGTCGAATCGACGCGCCAGAACCTGCACGTCGTCGGCGACATCGGCCCATGGGGGCAGGGCGAGAAGCCGGCCTACCGCTTCCCGGAGGTCGCGCTCGACGCGGTGCCGATCCGGAACCTTCCCGGCCTCGGATCGACGATGCGAGGCGGCCTCTCCTTCGACGGCGCGCTCGCGAGCGCCGGCGACACCTGGAACGAGATCTCGAGCCAGTTCTCGGGCAGCGGCGACCTGCGGGTCGTCTCGGGCTCGATCGTCGGGCGGAACCTCGTGCGCGACGTCGTGAGCCCGCTCCTCGGGGCCGACGACGGCGATCCCCCGCTGCCGACCGCCCTCGCTTCGCTGGTCGCCGGCTCCGACACCGAGTTCGGAGCGATGCAGAGCCCGGTCACGATCGCCTCCTCGCGCATCTCGGCCGACGCGTTCACCGCGACGACGAACGGCTTCTCGGTCGGTGGGCGCGGCGCGCTCGCGAACGACGGGCAGGTCGAATTCACCGGCGAGCTGGTCGCCTCCGAGGCGACCACGCGCGAGCTCCTCGCGTTCGCGCCCGGCGCCGGATCGCTCGTCGACGAGCACGGCTCGATCGCGATCCCGTTCCGCGTGAGCGGCCGGTGGCCGGAGGTACGCGTCGCCGTCGACGTCGAGAAGCTCGCGCACCGAACGGTCTTGCGGCGCGGCCTCGCGCGGCTCTTCTTCGCGCCGCTGCCGGGCTGAGGCGCGGGGCGCCGCTCCGCGGTTTCGCGCGCCGGGCGAGCGCGCTAGTCTCGCCCGCCATGCAGGACGCCGCCGCCCTCCGGACCACGCCCGCTCGCGATCCCGTACCGGCTTCCGGCCTCGTCGCCGAGGCGACCGACGAGCTCATCGACTCGACCATCGCGCGCCTGCAGGCGCTGCTCCGGATCGAGACGGTCAATCCGCCGGGGAACGAGGCGCCCGCGGTCGCGCTCGTCGCGGGCGTGCTGCGCGAGGCGGGGCTCGAGCCGATCGTCCTCGAGTCGGCGCCGGGACGCGCGAACCTCGTCTGCCGCATCCCGGGCGCCCGCCGCGGGGGCGGGGTGCTGCTCGCCTCGCACGTCGACGTCGTCGAGGTCGAGCGCGATTCCTGGACGCGCGATCCCTTCGGCGGCGAGATCGCAGACGGCTGCATCTGGGGGCGCGGTGCGATCGACATGAAGGGCAAGACCGCGATGGACCTCGCGGTCATGACCGCGATCGCGCGCTCGGGCCGGCGGCCGGAGCGCGACGTCGTGATGGCGGTCGTCGCCGACGAGGAGGCGGGCTCCGCGTACGGGTCGCGCTGGCTCGTCGAGCACCATCCCGAGCTGCTGGAGGCCGACGTCTGCCTGAACGAGAGCGGCGGCTTCACGATGCCGATCCTCGGGGTGCGCTACTACCCGATCCAGGTGGCGGAGAAGGGCGTCTGCTGGCTGCGCTTGACGGTGCGCGGCGCGCCCGGCCACGGAAGCGTCCCGCGCCCGAACAGCGCGCCCGTCAAGCTGGCGCGCGCCGTGGCGAAGCTCGGAGAGACGCGGCTTCCCATCCACGTGACGCCGGAGGCGATGCTCTTCATCGAGGCGCTCGCTGCGCACCAGCCGGCGCCGATCGCGCTCGCGCTGCGCGGCCTCCGCGTTCCGGCGCTCACCGCCTCGATCCTCGAGCTCGGCATCCGCGCTCCCGAGCAGCGCGCCGCGCTCGACGCGATCCTCCGCAACACCGCGTCGCCGACCGTGCTGCGCGCGGGCGCGAAGACGAACGTCATCCCGGGCGTCGCCACCGTCGAGGTCGACGGCCGAACGCTCCCCGGGCAGACGGGCACGGACTTCATCCGCGAGCTGCGCGCGGTCGTCGGCGAGGAGGTCGAGATCGACGTGCTCGAGGACCTCGAGCCGGTCGCGACGTCGAGCGACACGCCCGAGTTCGAGACCCTCTGCCGGACGCTGCGCGACCACGACCCGGCCGGCGTGCCGGTGCCGTGGCTCATCCCCGGGTTCACCGACGCGAAGGCGTACTCGCGCCTCGGCATGCGGTGCTACGGGTTCGTTCCGATGCGGCTTCCCGACGGGATGAGCTTCGCGGCCATGTTCCACGGCCACGACGAACGCGTGCCGGTCGCCGGCTACCGCTGGGGGGTGCGCGTCTACCTCGACGCGGTCGGCCGCCTCGCCTTAGGCGACGCAGGTCGTCCGGAAGCCTGAGCGGGAGGCCGCATGTCGCTCGAGATGCGGATCGGAAAGCGCATCCTCCTCGGCCCCGGACCGAGCGACGTCCACCCGCGCGTGCTCCGCGCCCTCGCGACGCCGCTCGTCGGCCACCTCGACCCCGAGTTCGTCGCGCTCATGGAGACCGTCAAGCAGCTCCTGCGCGAGACGTTCCGCACGCGGAACCGCCTCACGCTTCCGATCTCGGCGACCGGCAGCGCGGGCATGGAAGCCGCGCTCGTGAACCTGCTCGAGCCGGGCGACGGCGCCGTGATCTGCGTGAACGGCGCGTTCGGCGGACGGATGGCGGAGATCGCGCGCCGTGCCGGCGCACAGGTGACGACGGTCGAGGTGCCTTGGGGCGACGTGCTCGATCCGGACCGCGTGCGCTCGGCCCTGGAGCTGCTGCCGCGCGCCAGCGCCGCCGCACCGCGCGTGCTCGCCGTCGTGCACGCGGAGACGTCCACGGGAGCCCGCCAGCCGCTCGAGGAGCTCGGCCGTCTCGCGCACGAGCACGGAGCTCTCTTCGTGGTCGACGCGGTGACGTCGCTCGGCGGCTGCCCGCTCGAGGTCGACGCCTGGGGCGTCGACGTCTGCTACAGCGGCACGCAGAAGTGCCTCTCGTGCCCACCCGGCCTCTCGCCCGTCACGTTCGGCGAGAGAGCCGCGGAGCGCATCCGCACCCGCACGCGGCCGGTCCAGAGCTGGTACCTCGACCTCTCGCTGATCGAGCAGTACTGGGGCGAGGAGCGCGTCTATCACCACACCGCGCCGATCTCGATGATCTTTGCGCTCTACGAGGCGCTCCGGATCGTGCACGAAGAGGGTCTCGAGCGCCGCTTCCGGCGGCACGCGCTGCACCACGCGGCGCTGGTCGCGGGCGTGGAGGCGCTCGGGCTCGCGATGGCGGTCGCGCCCGCCCACCGGCTGCCGATGCTGAACGCGGTGCGCGTACCCGACGGCGTCGACGAAGCCGGGGTGCGCCGGCGGCTGCTCGAGCGCCACGGGATCGAGATCGGAGCGGGCCTCGGCCCGTGGAAGGGGCGGGTCTGGCGGATCGGCCTCATGGGGGAATCGTCGACGCCGGCGAACGTGCTGCTCGTCCTCGCGGCGCTCGGCGAGGCGCTCGGGCGCGATCGCACCGGCGAGGCCCTCGCCGCCGCCGAGCGCGAGCTCGCCGCGGCCGCTTGACGATCGCCGGACGCGCGCGCCTCGGCGCGACGTCGCGCGGCGACCGGCGCGCGACCGGTGCTCGCGCGCTCGCGCCACTCGCGGCCGCGTGCGCCGCGCTCGCCGCGCTCGCCGCGGCTGCCGCGTGCGGCGGCGCGGCGGGGCGCGCCCACGCGCCGCCGACCGCCCCGCCAATCGCACTCGTCGACGACGGCGATCTCGCGGCGCTCGCGCGCGCGCTCGACGGCGCTTCGTCGGCGCTCGCGCGCGCCGGCGACCGGAGCGCGCGCGGCGGCGTGGCGAACGATTCCGCCGCGGATGCGAGCGCCGGCGGTGGCCGCGCGCACGTGCTCGCGACCCTGCGCGAGCTTCGCGCCACGGTGGCGGAGGCGGGAGGATCGCGCGAGCACCTCGCCGCGCTCCTCGCGGCGCGCTTTCGCGCCGGCCCGCCGAACGCGGTGCTCTTGACGGGTTACTACGAGCCGCTCGTCGTGGTGCGCCGTCGGCGCGACGCGCGCTTCCGCTACCCCCTCTACGCGCCGCCGGCGGGCGACGGACCGCAGCCGGCGCGCGCCGACATCGAGCGCGGTGCGCTCTCGGGCCGGGGCCTCGAGCTCTTCTGGGCCGACGACCCGATCGCGCTCTTCTTCCTGCACGTTCAGGGGTCGGGGCGGCTCGACCTCGGCGACGGCAGCCGGGTGCGGGTCGCGTACGCCGGCACGAACGGCCGCCCGTACCGCTCGATCGGCGCCGTCCTGGTCGAGCGCGGCGCCTTCGCGTCGGCGCAGGAGGCGACCGCCCCGGCGATCGAGGCGTGGCTGCGCACGCATCCCGACCAGGCGGCCGGCGTGATGGAGGAGAACGAGCGGTTCGTGTTCTTCCGGGTGATCGCCGCGTCGCCGTCCGAAGGCCCGCCGGGGGCGCTCGGCGCGCCGCTCGTTCCGTATCGCTCGGTCGCGGTCGACCCCCACGCGGCGCCGCTCGGAAGCGTCGGGCTCCTGGTGGCCGAGCTGCCGGACGGCGGGCGCCTCCGGCAGCTCGTCGTCGCGATCGACACCGGTGCCGCGATCCGCGGCGCCGGCCGGATCGACCTGTTCGTCGGCGCGGGCTCCGGGGCGCGAGACGTCGCCGGCCTGCTGCGGGCACGCGCCGAGATCGCGTGGCTCGCGCCGAGGGCCACGTCGCCTCTTGTGCCGGCCCGGGACTTGGAGGATCGTTCGCGGTAGCCCGTCGCATCGCCGATGCGAATGCGACCGCGTCCTCGGCGCGTCCGGCGTGTTTCCAGGGTTGCCGGTGAGATGCGCCGATCGCCCGGGGTACGCCGCTTCGGGCCGCGTTCGCTCCGGCCGGGTACCGACATGAACACCTGGCGCACGGCCAATCCCTCGCGTGAGACGACATCGGACGCCCGTGCGCCGCGCGGTGAGCCTGCGATCCGGCGCACGATCGCGACCGCTCGCGTTGCCCGGCGTGGCGCGATCATCGCGTCGGCTGTCTTCGCCGCGCTCGCCGCCGTCACGGTCTCGCTCGCGGCGGGCGAGGCGCGCGCCGAGACCACGCGTGAGCCCGGCGTCGCGCGGGTGAGCCTGATCGAGGGCGAAGCCTCGTACTTCCGCTCCGACGCCGACGACTGGAGCGCCGTCTCCGTGAACGCGCCCCTCGTGACGGGCGATCGCTTCTACTCGGCGGAGGGCAGCCGCGCCGAGATCGAGGCGGCGCCCGGAGTCGACGTGCGGCTCGGGGCCGAGACCGAGATCGACATGGTCGAGCTCGCGCCGGACGCAGCCCACGTCCGGGTCGCGCTCGGCCGCGCCACGCTGCGCGTGCGGCGCGATCCCGGCGGACGGCGAATCGAGCTCGACACGCCGGCCGCGGCCTTCGTCGCGCGCGAAGCGGGAGTGTACCGCGTCGAGGTCGACGCCGACGGCCGCACCAAGGTGATGGTGCGCGAAGGCGCGCTCGAGGCGCGCGACGGCGACGACACCTACCGCCTCGGAGCCGGAAGCGGCGCCGTGATCGCGGCCGGAACGAACGGCCATCCCGACCGCTTCGACGTCGGTGCGCCCGACGCCTGGGACGAGTGGGAGAGCGAGCGCGCCCGCCGCATCGAGAACGCGACCAGCTACCAGTACGTGAGCGAGGACATCTACGGCGGCGAGGACCTCGACGATCACGGCGAGTGGCAGTACCGGCGCGGGTACGGCCAGATCTGGCGTCCGTACGGGGTCGCGTCCGACTGGGCGCCGTACACGACCGGCCGCTGGGTCTGGTGCCCGCCCTGGGGCTGGACGTGGATGGACTACGCCTCGTGGGGCTGGGCGCCGTACCACTACGGCCGCTGGGTGTGGCTCGACGACTACTGGGCGTGGGCGCCCGGCCCGGTGATCGCCTCGCCGGTGTACGCGCCCGCGCTCGTCGGCTTCTACGGTGCCGGCTTCGGCGGCGGGTTCTCCTGGTCGGTCGGCTTCGGCGTCGATCCGTGGATCGGCTGGGTCCCGCTCGGCTGGGGCGAGCCCTGCATCCCGTGGTGGGGCGGCTGGGGCGGCGCTTTCGTCGGGGTGCCGTGGTGGGGCGGCTGGGGCGGGCCGCGCGTCGTGAACAACGTCTTCATCAACAAGCAGGTGAACATCTACAACATCGACACGAAGCGGATCCGCTTCGCGAACTCGACCGTCCCGCGCGGGGTCACCGCGGTATCGCGCGGATCGTTCGCGAACGGGCGCTTCGAGCGCGTTCCGATCGGCGGCGACCACGGGAATCTCGTTCCGATTTCCGGACGCATCCCGATCTCTCCCGACCGCGCGAGCCTGCAGGCCGCGAATCCCGCGCGGGCGCAGCTCGGTCGCGTGCCGACGCCGCCGACGGAAGGAGCCGGCCGACGCGCCGTCGCCGGCGGTTCGCTCGGTGGCGGCGGAGATCGCGCCGACGGAACCGGCCGGCGATCGATCGCAGCATACCCGGGCCGTGAGCCGGTCATCTCTTCGGAGCGCGGCGCGGCGGGTCGCGGCAACCGCGGCGAGCCGGCCGCGCGCGCGCCGCTGGCAGGGGCTCCCGGTGCCCCGTCGGGCGGCGCCGACGCGTCGGGCCGGACCCGCGCTCCGGGTGCGATCCCGCGCCCGCCCACCACGGTCGGGACGCAGGTCGATCGCTCGGCGATCGCGCCGCGGGACCACACTCCCTACATCGCCGCGCGACCCGGCTTCGGCGGCCGCGCGACCGCGCCCTCGGGCCGGTCGATCCAGCCGAGCCCGTGGAGCGGCGGCACGAGATCTCCGTGGACGGGAGGCGCGCGCGCCCCGTCGGGAGGCGGAGCGCCGAGCGGGATGACGCGCTCGCCGTGGGCGGGCGGCGGTCGCGCGGGAGGCGCGCCGCCGGCGATCAGCGTGCCGCGGTCGGCGCCTTCGTACGGCGGTCGCGCGGCGATGCCCGGCGGCGCGCCGTCCTACGGCCCGCCCGGCTCCGCGCGCTCGGGGCTCGGAGGCGGCGGCGTTCCGAGCACCGGCGGCGGATTCTCGGGTCGATCGGCGTTCGGCGGCAGCCCGGGTGGCGGCGCGGGGTATGGTCGCTTCGCCGCGGGCGGGGGCGTCGGGGCCGGAGGTTTCGGCGGCCGCGGTTTCTCCGGCGGGTCCTCCGGCTCCTCCGGATCGTCCGCCGGCGGCGGCATGGCCGACGGCGGCGCGCGAGCGGGCATCGGCCGGTAGTAGTAGAACGGATCGGGTGGACGATCGGCCGACCGCTCGATCGCGCCGCCGGGGCTCCCGAAGCGCGCGACGGCGCCGGGCGTTCCGGGCGCTCTGCGGGCTCGCAGCTCTCGCCGGGGCCGTCGGCGGAACGGCCGCCTGCGGCGGCGGCGCGCGCCGCACGGACCTGACGCCGGCACAGCTCGAGAGCCTGAAGCGCTCGATCGCCGGCGCCGACGCCGTCTCGGCGCAATCCGCGTCGGGGGCCGGCGCGAGCGCGGCCGCCAGCGCGCCGGCGACCGAGGCGAAGCCGCCGCGCGACGACGCCGAGCGCCTCGCGCGCGTGCACCGCGCGCTCGAGCCCGGGCAAACGGTCCGCGACATCGTGCCGGTCGGCGACGGTCGTCGCTTCGTTTTTGCGCTCGACAGCGGTCCGCGAGCGCGCCTCCTCCTGGTCGACGTCTCGCGCGAGGACGGCGTCGTCGTCGGCGACCACGACTTCGGCGCCGGCACGCAAGCGACGGTGTCGACGGCGGCGGGCCACGTCGCGCCCGGGACGGCGACCGAGGGCGCCGCCGCGAGCGATACCGCCGGCGCGACCGACGCCGCCGCCAGCGAAGCCTCCTCGACGGGGGCGGCTGGCGCCTCGCACGCTTCGCCGACGGCGGGCGCGGCGCCGCTCGGCGGCCCCGCGCAGGTCCTCCACGCGATCGAGGTGACGTCGGACGACGGGCAGCCGATCGAGCTCGCCGTGGTCGCGCACGGAGCGGACTCGGTGGCGTGCGGCTGGTGGATCCGCCGGCACGGCACGCGCTTCGTGTGCGCTCCGCAGATCGGCGGGCCCTCCACCTATCGCGTGGTGGACGGGGCGCTCGTCGAGGAGTGGCAGGCGGCGCTCCCCGGGAGCGGCGGCCTCGCGGGCGTGAGCGGGAAGAGCGGCCGGGTGCTCGGCGTCTACGGCGGCAGCTGGCGCGAGACCGATCGCTTTCAATGCCTCGGCCGCCCGCTCGAGCAGGCGCGGCGCGACGCCGGCGTCGCTGGCGTCGGCGCGTGGCAGACCGGAGCGGTCCGCGAGCGCGTTTCGGGCGCGCGCCGCGCCGCCCAGGCTCTCGACACGGATCAGGCGGTCGGGCTCCTGCAAGACGCGCTCGCGATCGACGGGTGCGACCCCGACGCGTGGCGGATGCTCGGCCGGCTCGAGTTCGAGCGCGGTCGCGCGGCGGAGGCCGTGCCCGCGCTCGCCGTCGGGCTCGCGCTCGCGCCGCGCGACACGCCCGCGACGGTGGACCTCGCCGATGCGCTGGTCGTGCTGAACGCCGGCCCGCCGGCGGGACAGGCGAGCCTCTCCGCAGCCGTGGAGGCGCTCGACAGCCACGGGACGACGCACGAGATCGTCGAGAAGGCGCGCGCGGCGAGCGGCGGGAACACGCCGAGCCCGCGCGCGCTCGCCGCGGCGCTCTACTCGTCGTTCCTCGAGCGCACCGACGAGAACGACCCGCGCGTCGCGGGCGCTCGCCGGCGCGCGAGCGACGCGCTCGCGCGGCTCGCCGCGCCCGCTCCGGCGGTACGCCGTACGTCCCGAGCGCGCGCGCCCGCGAAGGGGCGCGCGCCGAGCGCGCGGACGCGCACGGACGCGGCGCGGCCGGCGGCGGCGCGCTCTCAGGGCGACTGAGCGACCCGCATCCGGCGCTCGGGGTCGATCGCCGGAACGCCGGCGGAAGCGGCGGCTTCGACGTACGCGGCGCGCAAGCAGTCCTCGACCGCCTCGACGTCGGGCGCGAGAGCGGTGTCGGCGTCGATCCCGACGACGACCTCCTCGGCGCCCCAGTCGAGCCAAGCGAAGCTGAGGCCGACGTGCCACGGCAGGCTCGCGATCGGCACCAGAAAGATGCAGCGCCGGCCCGCGAGCTCGCCCGATCCGCCGGTCGCGCGCGCCTCGACGGAGATCGTGTTGACCGCCTGGTAGGCGAGAGCGGCTCCGACCGAGCGCCCGCCCGTAGGCAGGAGAAGAGCCGCGGACACGACCGAGTCGAAGCTCGCGCGCCGCGCGCGCGCGGCCGGATCGCGTAGCGCCGCCGACAGCGTCACCACGCGGGCGCGTGCCGCGACCGCGCCGACCGGCAGCGACACGATCGCACCCGCCGCGGCCTCGCCGGAAGGCTCGAGCGGGTCGACGAGCGCGGGGAGCTCCAGGGCGACCGTCACGCGTCCGCGGAGCTTCAGGTACCGGCCGAGGGCGTCGCCGAGGATCGCGAGCACGACCGCCGAGCGCGGGGCCTCCATCGCCTCCTCGATGCCCGCGAGCACGTCGCGCGCGAGCCGCACCCAGCCGACGCGCCGCGCGCCGCCGAGCGGCCCGTTGAACGGCGTCTCCGGAGCGGGCGTCGACACGACGAGGCTCGTCGCCTCGAGCCAGCGCGCGACGTCGCGCGCTCGCGCCAGCGCGGTCGCCGGATCGAGGACGTCGGCAAAGGCCCGCCCGACCGCGCGCGTTCCGGCGAAGAGCGGCAGCGACATCGCGGCGAGCGCGCTCGCGACGCCGCGCGCGGGGACGGTCGCGGGCAGCGCGCCGGCCGGTCGCTTGTCGCGCCGGCGCGCGACGGCGCGAGCGCCGGGCGGAGGCGCGCTTCCGAGCAGCAGCTCGGCGAGCTGCGGGCCGCCTCCGTCGTTCGCGATGCTCCGGTGCGCCTTCACGAGCACGGCGGTGCGCCCGCGCGCGAGCCCGTCGACGACGGCGATCTCCCAGCGCGGCCCGTCGCTCGCGAGCGGCCGCGACCAGAGCTCCGCGACCGTCGCGGAGAGCTCCGCGTCGCCGCCCGGCGGCGTCGTGGCGACGCGCTCGACGAAGCCCGGACGTCGTCCGGTGGCGCGGCGGCGCGCCCCGGCGAGCCACGCGGCCGCGGCTCGCTCCGACGCGAAGCCGAGGCGCGGGATCGCGGCCGCGCGCTCGCGCACGCGGCGCTCGAGAGCTTCCGCGTCCACCGGTCCGTCCAGCACGGCGAGCGCGCCGACGTGGAGCGGCAGCTCCGAATCGCTCAGGGCGCGATAGCGCGCGGATGCGTCGGCTTCCGCGCCCGCGCCGTTCTCGAGCTCACTCACCGCTGCGGTCGAACAGCTCGAGAACGCGCTCCGACGGTCGAGCGATCACGGCTCGCCCGCCGCGGATCACGACCGGCCGCTCCATGAGCTCGGGGTGCGCGAGCAGGAGGTCGATCACCTGCTCGCGCGTGACGTAGTCCTTCTCGTCGAGACCGAGCTCGCGAAAGCGCTTGTCCTTTCGGACGAGCTCCGCCGGCGGTCCGGGAAGCAGATCGAGAAAGCGGGCGAGCGTCGCGCGGTCGGGCGGCGTCTGGAGGTACTCGACGACGTCGGTCTCGACGCCGCGCTCGCGCAGGATGTCGAGCGCCCCGCGCGACTTGCTGCACACGGGGTTGTGGTAGACGCGCACCGATTCGCCCATCCTCGGAGAGGTAGCTGCGCCGCGCCGGTGTGGCAATCCCGAGCGCGCCGCGCGCCGTCCGGGCTCGACGTCAAGTATTGGCCGCGGAAGACGGCGGAACGAGGTAGCGCCACAGGAGCCACGCGATGCCGACCGCGACCGCGATCGCGACGATCTGCATCCACGGCATCCGGCGCGACGGCGCTTCGGCGGGCGAGCCGCCGTACACGAACGGCGCGCCCGGGCTCGGGGTCCCGGCCGCCTCGAACGTGAGGAGCGCGAACTGCGCGCGGCCCGTGTTGAGCGAGCTGTAGCCGCCGAGCCGGCAGCCGACGCGAAGCGACGTCTCGAGCGGCCGAGTCTTCACCCACAGCGACAGCTGCTGCCACGGCTGCGTGCCGTGGAGCTCCTGCGAGTTGTAGAACGTGTCCATCACCGAGAGGTAGGCGCCGAGGTGATCGTCGCCGACGTCCTCGCTCCGCACCCAGCCCGAGAGGCGATACCAGGTCGACGGCGAGACCGGCACGGTCTGTACCCAGCCGCCGTCGTTCGCGACCCGGTTCTCGATCGCGAGCACACCGATGCCCTCCTCGCCGCGCGACCAGGTGAACGAGGACGCCGTCGGCGTCTTGATCCAGGCTTCGCTCCGCCACGCGGCGGGCTGGTCGCCTTCGCCGTCGGCCAGCGCGCCGTTCTGCAGCAGCTGACCCGCGGCGTCGGCGCGCGCGGCGAGCGCCGCGACGGCGAGCGCGGCGACCAGCGAAGCGGCCGCCCAGCGGGCACGGCAGGACGAGCCCGAGCCCGCGCGCGTCATATCCAGTTCATGAAGTCGGTGCCGCGGATCCACATGCGCGCGTTCCACGCTTCCTTCGCGAGCGGAAGGCCGAGCCAGATCGGCGACAGGTACCAGGAAACCGCTGCGACCGCGACGCAGTAGGCGACGACCGCGATCCGTCCCACGCGTCGCGCCTCGGCGCGCTCGGAGAAGACGCCGCCGGCATACGCGACCAAGGCGACGAGAAAAGCGATCGGGGCCCAACGCGGTGCCGCGAGCACGCACACCGGCAGCAGGCTTCCGAGCACCGCCGCGCCGATCAGCCCGCGCTCGAACGGCGATCCGTCGCCGGCCCACAGGCGATCGAGCAGCCAGGCGAGGGCGAGCAGCGCGAACAGGAGGGACGGCAGGTAGTGGTAGAGGAAGAGCGTGCGCGAGATCGGGACCCAGGGCGCGAGGTGGATCGCCCACCCGGCGAGGACGAAGGCGAGCGCGGCACGCCGCTCGCGGATGCCGATCCACGCGGCGAACGCGAGCGCGGGGACCGACGCCCACCACACCGACGGGTTGCCCGCGCCCCAGATGCCGACGACCGTCCCCGGCACCTCGCCCGGGTCCTTCCAGTAGTACCAGACCGGGCGGAGGAGGAGCGGCCAGGTCCACCACTTCGAGCTGTAGGGGTGGGTCATCGCCTTCACCGCCGCCTGGTACTCGGGGACCTTGACGACGATGTAGCGGATCAGGTCGAGCGGCGAGGTCCACCACCCCCAGAGGAAGTGCGGCGTGTACGCGAGCGCGTACACGACGCTCGCGGTCGCGCCGACGATGACGACCGGACGAAGCGCGAACGCGAGCCACGGCCGCCCGCGCTCGACGGCGACGCTCCGGGCCGAGACGAAGAGCGTCCCCTCGACGAGCAGGAAGCTGAAGAACGGGATGTAGAGCTTCGCCGCGACCGACATGCCGATGAGCGCGCCGAGCGCGAGCAGGCGGCCGGTGCTCTCGTAGAGCCGCCCGCGCACGAGGCGCACGAGCAGAATGTACGCGGCGACCGCCCACGTGACGTAGTGGATGTCGATCACCGCGATGCGCGAGTCGACGATGCAGAGACCGTCGAGCGCGACGAAGAACGCCGTCAGGCCGGCCGCGACGGGTCGCAGGAAGAGCGATCGGGCGAGCAGGTACATGAGCGGCACGAGCGCGGTGCCGACGACCGCGTTCATCGCGCGCCAGCCGGTGGGCTGGTCGCCGAAGAGCGCGATGCCGAGGCCGATCGCGAGCTTCGCGATCGGCGGGTGCGGGTCCATGAAGTCCTGGCCCTTCAGGTAGTCGCGCCCCTGCTCGACGAAGTAGACCTCGTCGAACACGAGCTCCTTCGGCGATCCGAGCGAGTAGAAGCGGATCGCCGTCGAGGCGAGGGTCACCGCGACGAGGAACGCGATCTCGGCAAGCGACCACGCCGGCTCGCGCTCCGCCGTCGGCGCGGGGCGCACGGCGTCGCGGCGCGCGCGCGCGGCCGCCTCCGCCTCGGCGCGCGCCTCGTGCCACCGGCGGTCGTCGTCGTCGAGCGCGGGCGCTCCCGGCGCGGCGACGCGTCCCTCCGCCAGCCGCCAGACGACGACCAGCCACGCGACGAGGCCGAAGCCGGCGAGGCCGGCAACCGAGCCCCAGAGCCACGGCGGACCGGCGGTCGCGTCGGCCTGGTAGGCGTACACCGCGAGCTGGTTCGCGAAGAACGTCGCCGAGAGCGTCCAGTAAACGGCGCCGATGGCGCCCGTGACGCCGAGCAGGCCCGCGAGCGGGAAGAACGGGTACAGGTAGCGCTCGTGCATCCGCGTCAAGCAGAGGAACGAGACCAGCGTCGCGGACGCGAGCAGCGCCGCGTGCAGCGTCCGGCTACGGCGGCGGAGATAGGGCACGAGGAACGCGAGGCCGAGGATGCCGCCGAGCGCGAAGCCCCACATCTGCGCGCTGAGACCGAAGTGGACGTCGGCGTCGCTGCGCCGCATCCCGAACGCGAGCGCCATCAGGTTCATCGCGTTGACCGACGTCTCGCTGTAGTACCCGGCGGTCCCGCCGTAGAGGTCGATGAGCCACCGCCACGGGCGATCGCCGCGGAACGGGTCGGCCAGCACGAAGACGCCCGCGATCGCGGCGAGGGCCGCCGAGACGGGGCGGCCGCTCTTCCACCAGCCCCAGGGCCAGAGCGCGAGCGGCGGCAGCAGCAGGAGCGCCTGCGGCTTGGTGAGCGCAGCGATCGCCGCGATCAGCCACGCGAGCTCGAAGAGTCGCTCGCCCTGTGCGAGGAACGCGAGCAGCACGAGGAGCGCCAGCACCGAATCGGTCTGACCCCACACCGCGGAGTTGAGGACGAGCGCGGGGTTCAGCGCGAAGGCGAGCGCAGCGATCCACGCCGTGCGCGCCCCGGCGCCGCGGAGCTTCGCGAAGAGGAGCCGCGCGACCGCCAGATCGGCGAGCAGCGCCGGCAGCTTCAGCAGGATCACGAAGCCGGCCGTCTGCCAGCCGAGCTTGAGGAGCTGCGACGCGAGCCCGACCCACCACAGCACGTACATGTAGCCGGGCGGGTAGTCGGCGAAGTAGCCGGGCGCGTAGAAGCGCGCCGGGCCCTCCTGCGCGAGCTTCAGCGCCCAGGCCGCGTACGCGTTCACGTCGATGCGATACTGGAACAGCGGCGCGACCAGGATCTTGACGGCGAGCACCGCGAGCAGGAGGCCGTCGAGCAGAAGCCGCTCGCGCAGCGCGACTTCGGCCGGAAGCCGGCCGTAGCGCCAGAGCGCGTAGGCGAGCACGAGCACGATGAAGAGAGAGGCGGGGAGGCCGACCGGCGTCGTCGCCTCCTCGATCGGGCCGTAGACGAAGTCGGCGTTGAGCGGCGGTCGCGCCTGCGCCGCGAGCTCGATCCCGGTGCAGCGGACCTCGCCCTTCGAGGTGCTGCCGAAGCTGCCGAGGCGACATCCGATCTTGACGGTGCGCTGAGCGGGGCCGGTCTTGAACCACATCGAGACCGGCTGCCATCCGGTGTCGGCGCCCTTCACCTCGCGGCCGCGATCGAAGCCCTCGACCGGCGAAAGGCTCCCCCCGAAGCCGCCGCCGGTGACGCCGATCGCGCGCACCTGTCCGGCGAGCCGGTACCAGGTGTCGGGCGACACCTTGACGGTCTGCGTCCAGCGCGCGTCGTTCGGCCGCTCGTTGCGGACGATCGCGATGCCGAGGCCGCTCGCGTCGCGGCGCCAGTCGAAGCTCGTCTCTCCGCCCGAGCTCCACTGCTCCGTCGCCCATGCGTTCGGCGTCGTCCCGTCGCCTTCGACGAACGAGCCGTTCTGCACCGCGTTTTCGGCGCGCGCGGCGCCGGCCGCGAGCGATGCCGCGAGCGCGATCGCGAGCGCTGCCGCGCGCGCGCGAAGCGCGGTGCGACGTTGAATTGCGGGGGGGTGGTGGCTAGGATCGCGCGCGGTCATGACTACCGCGCGTCGCACGGCTTCGCTTGCGCCCGCGGCGCCGCGGATCGGATCTCTCCCCACCCTGGCCGTCATCCTTTCCGTCGTCGGCGCGGCGCTCGGCGCCCTGGTGCTGTTTATCCATCATCGGATGGCGGCAAGCCAGGGAGCCTACACGAGCTTCTGCGACATCTCCGAGCGGATGTCGTGCGACGTCGTGCTCGGGAGCTCGTACGCGACGCTGCTCGGCGTTCCGGTCGCCGGATGGGGCATGCTGGCCTTTCTCGCAGCGGGCGCGATCGCGCTCGCGCTCGCCGGCACGCGCGGGGATGCGCGCCTCCGCGTCGCCATGATGCTGGCCGGAGTGAGCGCGGCGATCCTCGCCGTCGCGATCTATTTCTTTGCCGTCTCGAGCTTCGCGATCGGGGTCGCGTGCCCGCTGTGCTTGTCGCTCGACGCGGTCGCGATCTCGCTCTTCGCGACGTCGGTGGCGATCGTCCGGGCGCTCCGGCCCACCGCCCCCGCGGGGTGGCCGTCGACGCGCGTCCTGCTCGGCTTCGGCGGCGCGATCGCGGCCGGCGTCGTCGCGATCGCGGCGATCCAGCGGCCGCAAGCCGCGGAATCGGGCGACGTGTCGGTCGCGGACGTCCGGGAGCGCGATCCGCGCTTCTACGCGTTCTACGTGTCGCAGCCGGTGGTCGAAAACGTGACCGCGGAGGGCGGCTATCCGATCGGGCCGGCCGACGCGCCGGTGACGGTCGTCGAGTTCACGGACTTCGAGTGCCCGTACTGCGCGCGCGCCTACCAGGACCTGAAGCGCGCCCTGGGAAGCGACCACTCGGCGGCGCGCGTCGTCGTACGGAACTTTCCGCTGAACTCCGACTGCAACCCGCAGATCCAGACCCACGTCCACTCGCGCGCGTGCCAGGCGGCCGTGGCGGGCGAGTGCGCGGGCGCGCAGGGCAAGTTCCGCGAGTACCAGAACATCCTCTTCGAGCACCAGGACGCGCTCGATACGCCGAGCCTGATCGGCTACGCGGCGCGCCTCGGCCTCGATCAGACCGAGTTCGAGCGCTGCCTCTCGTCGCCGGCGGCGGCTGCGGCCGTCGCCGAGGACGTGGCGGCGGGGGCGGCGTTCGGCGTCACCTCCACCCCGACGTTCTTCATCAACGGTCGGCGGATCTCCGGCGGCTTCCAGCGACCCGAGCACTACCAGTACGCGGTCGCGATCGAGCGGGACCTCGTCGCGCAGGCGAACGCGAAACGCCCGGCACAACCCTAGCTAGCTTCGAGAGCCGGAGCGCGCGCGGCGCACGCTCCGTACCGCGCGTCGCACGTCACATGCCATGACGACTTCCCGGGACAGCGAGAACCCGAGCAGCGCTTCGCGCTGGATCCCGGTCGTCGCGTGGGCGGGCCTGATCTCGCTGCTGTCGACCGACGCGTTCAGCGGCGACCACACGCGCCACTTCCTGCTCCCCGCCATCCAGTTCTTCCTGCCGAGCGCCGCGCCCGAGACCGTGTTCGCCATCCACGACCTGCTCCGGAAGCTGGCGCACGCCGCGGAGTACGGCGTGCTCGGCTGGCTCGCGGTCCGCGCGTACGCGCGCCCGCGGCGAACGGCGGCGCGCGCGTCCGCCCTCGCCTTCGCGCTCTGCGCCGCTTGGGCCGCGCTCGACGAGCTCCACCAGAGCTTCGTCCCGAGCCGCACTCCGGCAGTGCTCGACGTCGCGCTCGACTCCGCCGGCGCGCTCGCCGGGATCGCGCTGCGCGAGGCCTACGTCCGGTGGGCGCGCGCGCGGGCGGTCGTCGCGCGCGCGGTGCTGCAGCGGTGACCGGTTAGCGCTGGTCGACGATCGCGAGCTTGATCGCGCGCAGCTGCTCGAGCTGCGACGCGACGCCGCTCAGGGTTGCGATCAGGCGGTCGACTTCGCCCTTGGCCCAGTCGAGCTCGCGTTGGCTCAAGCGGTCGAGGGCCTCGCGGAGCTGCACGTAGCGCTCGATGACGCCGCTCACGCCGCCGAGCCCGCTCTCGACCATCCGGTTCTCGACTTCGCCCGAGAACCGCAGCAGCGCTTCCGCCTGACGCAACACATCGTCCATCTGGAGACTCCTCGAATCGGGGTCGGAGGGGATCAGTCGTCGGTCGTCACCGGCGTCATCCGGTTCGCGCAGACGGCCGTCATCGCCGTTGCGATGGGCGTCGGAGCTCGTCGGGTTTGACAGGCATGACAGGACATACCACATCCGCGACGCACGCATCGTGTCGCACCGACCGGCCCTTTGCAACACGGATTGTCCCGCCCGGAAGCGCGGGGGAGCGCGATCATTCGCTCACGCGAGCAGGCGATCGCTCAGAAGCCGCCGCTCGAATGCGGTAGGGTCAGCTCACGCGGAACCCGGACGCCGAGGCGCGCGAGCTCCGCCTGAAGGCTACGCACGCGCCGGCCGGCGCGCGTCGCGACGCGGCGGAGGTCGCCGCGCTCCTCCGCGATCAGCGCCTGGTAGTAGAGGCGAAGGAGCTGGTCGCGACTGACGGACGTCGGGACGGCGGACTCGCCATGGCTCCGCCGCGGCTCCGGCGCGCTCGGCCGCTCCTCGCGGCGAAGGGCGGGCGCGGCATCGCCGGGCGCGTCCGCGGCCTCGGCTTGACGGTCGAATGCGACGGCGACGCGGGCGCAGAGCTCGGCGGCGCTGGCCGCCGGCTCGGCATCGGCGATGCGCGTGCACCACGCCTGCGATCGAGCCGGAGTCGCGATGGCGGCCTTCTCGCGCCACATCACGTAGGAGAGCGCTTCCGAGAACGGATCGTACGACGGGGACAGGCCGCCGCGCACGCTCGCGGCCCACGTCTGCGCGAGCGAGCGCGCCTCGCTCCGGAGCTCGGGAAGCCGGTCCGGCGGAACGCGGACGAGATCGAAGAGCACGTCGCCGGCGTAGGTGCGGGCGTCATTCGGGCGCGTGCGCAGGGCCGGCACGCGTACCTCGGTGTGGCTCACGCGGACCAGGAGATCGCGGCGGACGCCGTGTCGCGACGTCAGCTCGCGCGGCTCGACGCTCGTCGCGACGAAGAAGAGCAGGTCGCGCCGGCGCGCGTCGCCGTTCAGGAACGCGAGCAGCTCCTCCTGCGCGGCCGGATCGATGGCGTCGAAATCGCCGATGAACACGGAGCCGCGCTCGGGCATGAGCTGGCGGGTCGGGGTGCCGCCCGCCGAGCCGAGCTCGCTCGCCGTCAACCGCACGAGCGCGCCCGGACGGCCTGCGAGCACGTGGAGGAGGATCGCGAGCTGCTCCTTCCCGGAGCCGGGCTCGCCCGCGATCAGCATCGAGCGCGCGATCCGCACCTGGTGCATCGCGCCCGGCAGAGTGTCGAGCACCGTCGGAGGCACCGGCGGGAAGTCCGGCACCACGCTCCGCACGACCTGGTGCAGGTCCTGCACGAGCAGCCAGCGGAGCTCCCACCCGAGCGCCGGCGCCGCGCCGGCGGGCGCGCCGTCGATCTCGAAGCGGCTGCGCGCGAAATCGAGCTCGCTCTTCCAGAGCTCGAAGAAGCCCCGCGGGTTTTTGCGCTCGAACAGAACGCGAAGGTAGGTGCGGCGCTTGCTGACGCAGTACTGAAGGAACCGCTCTCGGCTCGCGAAGCGCATCGCGTTCCGGCCCGCGGGAGCGACGGAAGCGCGGACCGCGTGCTGCTCTAGCGGAAGAAGAGTTCGAAGGTCAATGCCGCCGCCCTCGCGCGCCGCGCCGTCGATCGGGTAAGACGGCGGGATGGAACGAGCTTTCGCCGCACTGGTGCTGCTCGTCGCCGCGCTCGCCGCGGGCTGCGAGCGAGCGCCCTCGTCGCCCTCTCCAGGGGCCTCGGTCGCCGCGACGCCGAAGCAGGCATCCGCCGGCGCCGCGTCCGGCAAGGTGGCCGCGCGCTACGGGTCGGAGACGCTCACCGCCGACGAGCTCGCCGAAGAGCTCAAGCGGCTGCCGGACCGCTCGCGCCGCATGATGAACGCGGAGGCGCGCGCGCGCTTCGTCGACAACTACGTGGTGAACGCGCTCCTCTACGAGGAGGGCGAGCGCCGCGGCTTCGCGCAGGACCCCGAGATCGTGCGGCAGGTGGACGACCTGCGAAGGCGCCTGGTCGTGCAGAAGGTCGTGCGCGACCTCCAGAACGTGCCGCCGGTGACCGACGAGGAGATCAAGGCGTACTACGACGCCAACCCCGACAAGTTCTCCACGACGACCATCCGCGCACGCCACATCCTCGTGAAGGACGAGGCGAAGGCCAAGGATCTGCTCGCCCAGGTGAAGGCGGACCCGTCGAAGTTCGCGGACGTCGCCCAGGCGAATTCCGTCGACGCCGCTTCCGCGCGGAAGGGAGGCGACCTCGGCTTCTTCGGGCACGGGCGGATGGTGCCCGAGTTCGAGACCGCGGCCTTCGCGCTCCAGGCCGGCGAGATCAGCGACGTCGTGAAGACTCCTTACGGCTACCACATCATCAAGGTGGAAGAGGTGCGAGCGGGGACCCAGAAGCCGTTCGAGCAGGTGAAGGAGCAGATCCGCGCGACTCTCCGCGGCCAAGCGCTCCAGACGCGCACCCGCGACTACTACGACGACCTGAAGAAGCGCGCCAACGTGACCGTCGACGAGACGGTGATCGAGGAGGTCGCCACGCAGCTGCCGGCGCCGCCCGAGGACGCCGAGCCGGCGCCCGCGCACGGGCACGCGGGCCTCGCGCCGCGTCCCGGGACCGCGTCGGCCGGCGAGGCGCCGGCGCCGCCGCCGCAGCCGGTGAACCCGCACGCCGGCCACTGAAGGCGGCGGGTCCGGCCGTCAAGCGCGGCGCAGCCGGCGCGCGTCGCCGACGCGGATCGTGAGCGCGGCGCGATCGAAGTAGTCGAGCAGCGCGAGCGCGTACTTCCGGCTCGCGGACAGCATGGTCCGGTACTCCGCGACCGTGATCTCGGGTCGAGCGCGCAGCCGGTCGAGCAGCGCGGCGCGCGCGCGCTCGAGCGCGTCGGCCGCGTAGTAGAGGTCGGGCGCGACGCGGACCACGTCGTGCCGCCGCTCGAGCACGCCGAGCAACGCCTGGAGGCGCTCGGGAGCCAGCGAAATGTCGGCCGCGAGCTGCTTCGAGTCGGGCGGCGTGAACCCGCCTTCCGCGATCGCACGCAGGACCTCCGCCGCCTCGTCGGCCTCGCTGCCCGCGAGCCGCACGCGGTGGCCGGGAAGGCGGAGCAGCGATTCTTCACGGGCAACCACGCCCGCGGTCTCCAGCCGATCCACGACCGGCCGAAAGAGGCGCGGCGGCACGGGCTCCTTCAACCGCGACCGCACCGACTCGAGCTCCATTCCGGCCGCGAGCGGGTGCGCCTCGTGGTGGTGCTTCAGGACGTCGGCGACCGCGGCGCCGAGGCGCTCCCACTTCGCGCGCGTCGTGAGCGCCTCGGGCTCCGCCTGCGACGGCAGCGCGACGACCGCCGGCCGCTCGCGCGCGGCCGCGGCGACGTCCGCCTGCGGCCGCCCGAGCCCTTGCGCGACGAACGCGACCGGCGCGGCGAACTCGTGCAGCAGGTCGAGGAACGCGTACACGCGGTCGGGCAGCGTGCCGTCGCGCAGCGGGGCGAGTCGGGACGGCAGATCGCCCTCGGCCGAGCGGTGCCGGTGCGCGAACGGATGCAGCACCACGCCGCCGCCCGTCGTGCGGGTCGCGGTCTCGGAGCGGACGATGAACCGGTCGCCGGTCGCGACCACGACCGGCTCGTCGAGCGCGAGCTGGCAGAAGCCCTTTTCCTTCACCGGGATCTCGCGCGCGCCGAGGACGATCGCCTTCGCCATCACCTCCGCCGTGCCGGCGTAGAGCCGCACGCGATCGAAGCTCCGGAGCGGCCGCGTCGCGCCGCTCCGCACCTCGACCCAGCAGTCGAAGCGGTCGGTCGCGTCGGTGACGATCGGGTCGACGAGCACATGGCCCCGGTCCGCTTGCCCGCGCTCGAGGCCGGCGAGGTTGATCGCGACGCGCTGCCCGGCGCACGCCTCGCTCACCCGCTCGCCGTGGACCTGGACCATTCGGGCGCGCGTCGCGAGATCCCCCGGCCGGAGCGCGAGCGGATCGCCCTCGCGGACGGTGCCGGCGATCGCGGTCCCGGTCACGACCAGGCCGTGCCCGTGGATCGCGAACGCGCGGTCGACGGGAAGGCGGAAGAGCCCGCTCGCGTCGCGGGCCGGGAGGTCGGCGATCTGGCGCGCGATCTCGGCTCGCAGCTCGGGGACGCCGGCGCCGGTCTCGTTCGAAACGTCGCAGACCGGAGCGCGCTCGAAGGCGGTCCCGCACGCGAGCACCTCGATCTCGCCGCGGACGTCGCGCACGCGCGCCGGGTCCACGAGGTCGATCTTGGTCACGACGAAGATCGCGCGCCGGACCCCGAGCAGGTGCACGATGTCGAAGTGCTCCTCGGTCTGCGGCATGACGCCGTCGTCGGCCGCGACGACGAGGAGCACGAGGTCGATGCCGTGCGCGCCCGCCAGCATGTTCCGGATGAAGCGCTCGTGGCCCGGGACGTCGACGACGCCGTAGCGCCGGCCGTCGATCTCGTAGTACGCGAAACCGAGGTCGATCGAGATCCCGCGCTCGCGCTCCTCCTTGAGGCGGTCCGTGTCCTGGCCCGTCAAGCTCCGGACGAGCGCGGTCTTCCCGTGGTCGATGTGGCCCGCGGTGCCGAGGACGATCGCGCCCGCGCGTCCCGCCGCGGCGGGGGAAGCGGCGGCCGCGGAAGATCCGGCGCGGCCGCCCGCTTCGGTCGGCCGGCTCACGGCGCTTCCTCGGTCGCCCGTGCAGACGCGCGCGGGACGAGATCTTCCGCACGCGCGACCCCGCGCAGATCGAGCAGGAAGCGGCCGTGCGCGATCCGCCCGACGACCGGCGGGCGCGCGCCGCGGAAGAGCGCCGCGATGCGCTCGGGTGGCCAGCCGGCGCGCGCGACCGCGACCGCGCGGCTCGGCAGGCGAAACGCCGGCTGCGCGCCGCTTCCGATCTCGGCCTCCGACTCCATCGCTTCGACCGAGAAGGCGTCGCCGAGGGCTTCGCGCACGAGCGCCGCGGCCTCGGTCGCCATCGCGTCGAGGGCCGACAGGGGACGGCAGAGGAGCCCGAGAGCCGGCAGCGCGGCCGGGAGGTCGCGTGCGGTCCGGTGGAGCGCGAGCGTCGCCGCGAGGCCCGCGATCGCGAGCTTGTCGAGGCGAAGCGCTCGCCGGAGCGGGTTCCGGCGCATGGCCGCGACGAGATCGGCTCGGCCGACCGCGATCCCCGCCTGCGGGCCGCCGAGCAGCTTGTCGCCGCTGAACGTCACGAGGTCGGCGCCGGCGCGGATCGACTCCGTGGGCGTCGGCTCGCGCGGAAGCCCGAACCCGGAGAGGTCGACGAGCGCGCCGCTCCCGAGGTCCTCCACGAGCGGGACGCCGCTCGAGCGCGCGAGCGCGACGAGGTCGGCGAGCGCCGGCCGCTCGGTGAAGCCCTCGATCCGGTAGTTGCTCGGATGGGCGCGCAGGATGAAGGCCGTGCGACGCCCGACCGCGGCCGCGAAGTCCTCCGCGCGCGTGCGATTCGTCGTCCCGACCTCGCGCAGGATCGCGCCTCCCTTGCGGAGGATCTCGGGGAGCCGGAAGGAGCCGCCGATCTCGATCAGCTCGCCGCGCGAGACCAGCACCTCGCGCCGGTCGGCGAGCGAGTTCACGGCGAGGAGGAGGGCCGCCGCGTTGTTGTTCACGACCACTGCATCCTCAGCTCCCGTGAGCTCGCGCAGCAGGGGGACGAGGTGGTGGTCGCGCTCGCCGCGCTCGCCGCTCGCGAGGTCGAGCTCGAGCGCGGTTGCGGACGACGCGGCCGCGGCGATCGCGTCGATGGCCGCCTGCGCGAGCGGCGCGCGGCCGAGGTTCGTGTGCAGCACGACGCCGGTCGCGTTGACGACGCGCGGCGGGCGCGCGGCCGCGAGGGCGGCGATCGCGTCGCCGGCGCGCGCGACGATCGCCGGCACGGCGACCGGGGCCGTCTTCTCGCCGGCGGCGATGCGGCGGCGCGCGTCGTCGAGCACGCCGCGGACCGCGTCGGCGACCAGCGCGCGCGGAAAGCGCTCGCAGAGAGCGCCGGCCTCGGGGCTCCCGAGGACCGCGTCCACGCCGGGGAGGGACCGCCGCTCCATGAGGGCGGGATAGCAGATCGCGCGCGCGGCGGCGTCGGCGCGGACTCTCCTACGTCAGTCGCCGCCGCGCCAGATCGTCGAATGCCAGGGCGAGCGCTCCGCCTCCGGGCGCCCGTTCGAGAAGTAGTAGAGCGCGATCGACTTGCGCGATTCGCCGGGCGGGCAGCGCACCGGGTCGGGGTGCCCGTGGAACGAGACGTCGCTCGTGTTGAACACGACCGTGCGGTTGAAGACGGGTGCGACGCGCTTCGCGCACGCCGCGAGGTCGCGATCCCAGAGCTCCAGCTCGCCGCCCCACTCCTCGCGCCAGCCGCGGTTCAGGTACACGAGCAGATTGACGCGGCGGTCGAGGAAGCAAGCGCCGTGGAAGTTGAAGTCCGCGTGCACGTCGAGCCACCCGCCCGGGAACGTCTCGTGGAGACCTGCGCCGTCGAGGTACGGGTCCGAGATCAGGTCCGGGATTCCGGTCAGCTCGCGCAGGAAGCCGAGCAAGAAGATCGAGTTCAGGTGGCTCACGAAGAAGCGCACGAACGGCGAGAACCCGGCGTGGTCGGGATGATCGCGCAGCGACCGCTTGCCGGCGACGTGGCGATCGAGCCGCTCGGTGATCGAGCGCGGCGACTCGGTCGAGAATTCCCGGCGCACTCGCTCCAGGACCGCGTCGTCGAAGAGTCCGTCGATCACTGCGTGCGGGAACGGCGTCGCGCTCGCGTACGCGTCGCGATGCGCGCGGGCGATGCGCTGCAGCCGCTCGAGGTCGAGCAGCGAGCGCTCCGCTTCCGCGAAGCTCGGCTGCCCGCCGGCGTCCCCGGCGCCCGCCGTCGGTCGGCGGTCGGCCGCGAGCGACCGCCACCACCCGCGCGCTGCCGCGAGCCGCGTCATCGTGAGCCGACGTCGCTCACGCGGGCGACGCGTGGCGCTGGAGGCGGCTCTTGACCGCGCCGAGCTCGCCGACCTCGACCGGGACGCCGGCGGCGAGCGCGATGACCTGTCCGCTGAGCGGCGAGACGCGGGCTCCCGGCGTGACGATGCCGATGAGGTTCAGCGGGTCCGCTGCCGAGACGAGGACGGGCTCGCCGTCGTCGGCCTGGCGGCGCGTCGCGCGCAGGGCCTCCACCGCCTCAGGCAGTGCGAACTGCTCGCCGAGAGCGCCGGCGATGAATCGGCCGCCGCGGATCTCGCCGCGCGCCTCCATCCGGCGGAGCGCGCCGGCGAGGAGTCGCCACGGCGGGGCGAGGGGCTCGCGCGCCAGCACGTCGCGCAGGACGACGCCCCAGCGCCGGAGGAGGAGCCGCGCCATCGCGTCGACCGTCTCGGGCGCGGGATCGCGCGCGTCGCGTACGAGAGCGGCGCGCGGCGACGCGGCGCCGCGCGCCGCTGCCATCGCCGTCGCGTCGCCGGCCACGCCGGCGCGTCGCAGGAGCGACCACCGGCCGGTCGGCAGCGCGCGCGGCCGCGCGCGTCCGCCCGGCACGGCGCGCAGCCTGCGTTCGGAGCGCTTCTTCTCCTCGGGCGCGAGGAGGAGGCGCAAGCCGCCGAAGCCGTCACCGGTCACGACGCCGTACGCGACGAGCTCCCACAGCGCCTCCTCGGCTGCCGTCGGGAGGAGGCCGGTCGCGCGCGCGACGTCGATGAGGAAGGAGGCGCCATCGCGCTCGAGAACCGCGGCGACGTCCCGGGCGGCGCGCGAGAGACGGAAGCCGGGCGCCGACTTCGGAAGGGTGCCGGCAGTGGCCGTCAAGAGCGGGAGGTCGTCGCGCAGGGCGAGCGCGAGAGGGGCGTTCCGGGTGGGCGCGGTCCGGCGGCGGCGCGCCGCGCGCGGCGGCATGCTTCCGACGGCGCCCGCCGCCGTTCCGTCCGGCAGCGCGATGGCCGCGCGCGCGGCGTTCGGGGGCGACAGGCGACCCCAGGCGACGACGCCCGAGAAGCAGAGCTCGTCGAGAAGCGCGGGCGAGTAGCGCTCCACGCGGAGCGGCAGCACGCTGCGCTCCCAGGCCGGCGCCGGGAGCTCGAGCCCTTCGAGCTGCGCCACCACCGCCGCGAGCCCGTCGCGCCCGTGCAGGCGCGTTCCCGGCGCGGCGTGCTGCCAGCGCAGCAGGAAGCGCATGAAGTCCGCGACCGAGACCGGGTCGATCTCCTGCCGGAGCCGTCCGAGCGTCGAGCGATGGATGCGGGCGAGGAGCCGCCGCTCGCACCACTCCTCGCCGGCCGCGCCGCGCGTGTACCGGCCGCGGAGCGCAATGCCCTCCCCCTCGAGGCGCGCGAGCGCCGCCTCGACGTCGAGCCGGGCGAGGCCGAGGCGGGCGGCGAGGTCCTCCGCGGTGACCGGCCCGAGGCAGTCGAGCCAGCCGCGAACGGCGAGAGCGACGGCGGATTCCGCGTCCGGGACCTCGGGCGATCCCGCGGGCGCGGCGACGGCGCGCGCGAAGGCGGCGCGCGGGAGCGCGGCGCGCGCGACCAGGCTCCGCTCGGCCGTGACCGCGGCGACGACGTCGCGCTCCTCTCCCGCGGTCCCGCCCGGGGCGGTCCAGCGCAGGATCCCGGCGCGGCCGGCGGCGACGAGCTCGTCGAGCCAGGGCTGCCAGTCGCCGACGTCGGCGACCGGGAGCCACACGAATCCCTGGAGCGCGTCGTGGAGCTCGTCGGCGTCGCGCACGTCGGGCCAGGCCTGCTCGCGCACCTCGGCGATCGCCGCCGGGTCGAGCGCGCCGATGCCCTCGGCGAGGCTCGCGTCCGTCCGGCGGAGGTTGACGGCGCGCGCGCGCCGCTCCTCGAGCGGCGCGTCGTCGAGGTACGCGTACGGGTAGGCGTTCAAGATCTCGTGCGCCATCGGCGACGGCGCCGGCGTCTCGACGGCGACGGTCGCGATCTCGCGGCGCCGCATGCGCTCGAGCACCGCGCGCAAGCCGTCCACGTCCATCGCCTCGTGCAGGCAATCGAGGATCGTCTCGTTCACGAGGGGGTGGTCGACCGGCTCGACCGGGCCCGGGTGGTTGTCGCCGCACGCCGCCTGCGCCGGGAAGACGGCGGCGAGGAGGTCGTCGGCGCGCATGCGCTGGATGTTCATCGGCACGCGCTTCCCGCCCTCGTGGCGGAGGAGCGCGAGCGCGCGCGTCGCGTTCCAGCGCCAGCGCGTCCCGAACATCGGTGCGGCGAGCGCCGCCTGCACGAGGTCGCGCTCGAGGGTCTCGGGGCGGATCATCTCGAAGACCGAGTCGAGCGGAAAGCTGTGCTGCTCGCCGAGCGAGATGACGATCCCGTCGTCGGTCGCCGCCGCCTGGAGCTCGAAGTCGAAGGTGACGCAGAACCGCTTCCGGAGAGCGAGCCCGAACGCCCGGTTCACCGCACCGCCGAACGGCGCGTGCAGCACGAGCTGCATGCCGCCGCTCTCGTCGAAGAAGCGCTCGGCGACGACGCGATCGCAGGTCGGCACCGTGCCGAGCATCGCGACCGTCGCCGCGACGTAGTCCGCGAGCTGGTGGGCGCCGCCCGCGTCGACGCCGGATTCGCCGACGAGCCACGCGACCGCGTCGCCGGTCTCGAACGGCCGCGGCTCGGCGACGGGGGGAGGAGCCGCGAGGTCGTCTCCGTCGCCGTGCGCGACGAGCGGCTGCTCGACGGCGGCCGGCTCCACGAGGGTGGCGCCGCCCTCGTCCGCGGTGGGACCGCCGGCTGAAGCCGTCCGCGCGGCCACCAGGCGATCGGCGACTCCCTGCCGCAGGTCGGACACCGCGCGCGACAGCTCGGCCGTGCGCGCCGGCGCCTCGCCGAGCCAGAACGGGATCGTCGGCGGCGCCTGACCCGCGTCCTCGACGCGCACCTTGCCGTTCTCGACCCGGCGGATCCGCCACGAATGATTCCCGAGGAGGAAGATGTCGCCGCGCATGCTCTCGACGGCGAAGTCCTCGTTCACCTTCCCGACGCGCGCTTCCGTCGGCTCCTCGATGACGTCGAAGTCCGCCGTGTCGGGGATCGCGCCGCCGCTCGTGATCGCCGCGAGGCGCGAGCCGCGGCGGCCGCGCACGCGTCCCTGCACGCGGTCGAGGTGGAGGCGCGCCGAGCGCCGCCCGCGGCGCGTCGCGACGCCTTCCGCGAGCATCTCGAGCACCTCGTCGAACTCCGACCGCGCGAGCTCGCGGTACGGCCACGCCCGGCGCACGAGCCGCCAGAGGTCCTCGACCGCCGTGTCCTCGGCGGCCGCGATCGCGACCATCTGCTGCGCCAGGATGTCGAGCGGCTTCGCGGGCAGGCGGATGCGGTCGAGCTCGCCCTGCCGGATGGCGCGCACCGCGGCCGCGGTCTGAACGAGCTCGTCGCGCGTCAGCGGGAAGAAGATTCCCTTCGGCACGCTACCGAGCCAGTGGCCGGAGCGGCCGACCCGCTGGAGGAGCGTCGCGAGCGCGCGCGGCGCGCCGATGTGGCAGACGAGGTCGACGTGGCCGACGTCGATGCCGAGCTCGAGCGACGCGGTCGCGACGACGAGCGGCACCTCGCCGGACTTGAGCTTCTCCTCGGCCGCGAGCCGGATGCGCTTGTCGAGGCTCCCGTGGTGCGCGGCGACGCGATCGTGGCCGAGCCGCTCGCCGAGCGCGTGCGCGACGCGCTCGACCAGCCGGCGCGTGTTGACGAAGACGATCGTCGTGCGGTGCTCGTGCGAGAGCGCGGCGATGCGGTCGTAGACGGCGTCGCGCAGCTCGTGGGTCGCGATCGGGCCGATCTCGAAGTCCGGCATGGTCTCGATCGCGAGCTCCATGGCGCGCTGGTGCCCGGTGTCGACGATCGCGCACTCCGGCGTGCCGTCGGCGGCGACGCGGTCGGTCCCGACGAGCCAGCGCGCGATCTCCTCGACGGGCTTCTGCGTCGCGGAGAGCCCGATCCGCTGCACGCGCCTCCCGGCGCCGCCCGCGACGAGCGCGTCGAGGCGCTCGAGAGACAGCGCGAGGTGCGCGCCGCGCTTGTCGCCCGCGATCGCGTGGATCTCGTCGACGATCGCGGTGTGCGCGCCCGCGAGCATCTCGCGGCTCTTCTGCGCGGTCAGCAGGATGAAGAGCGACTCCGGCGTCGTGATCAGGATGTGCGGCGGCCGGCGGAGCATTGCCTGCCGGTCCGAGGCGGGCGTGTCGCCGGTCCGGACGGCAGTCCGGATCTCCTGCAGCAGGACGCCTTCCTGCGCGGCGAGATCGCGGATCTCCGCGAGCGGGGTCGCGAGGTTCTTCTGGACGTCGTTGCCGAGCGCCTTGAGCGGCGAGACGTAGACGATCTGGGTCGCGTCGGGGAGCCGCTCCGCGCGCGCCTCGCGGACGAGGCCGTCGATCGCCCAGAGGAACGCGGCGAGCGTCTTGCCGGACCCGGTCGGCGCCGCGATCAGCGCGTTTCGGCCTGCGGAGATCGCACGCCAGCCGGCGGCTTGGGGAGGCGTCGGGCGGCCGAAGCGGCCGGCGAACCACTTCTCGACCAGGGGGTCGAAGTCGGCCGGCATGCCCCCCGATGCGTCCGACATCGAGAGAGCTTCGCGCTCGTGTCCGACGCTGTCAATTCAGCGGCGGGACCCGATCTCCGGCCGGCAGCCGGGAGCCTGTCCGAGGAAGGGCATGGGAGCGAGAAGGGCGAGGCGCCGCGATTGCGGCCCATCGTGCTTCGCAGCCCATGACCTTGCTCGGACAGGCTCCCGGCTGCAGGCCGGCGCCATCGGGCACGTCACGCCGCGTGGCGGAACTCGGCGTCCGCGGGGCGGGCGGTCGCCGGGCGGGAAGGGATGCGGCTCTTGCGCTGCGAATCGACCGCGGCACCGAGCGCCCCGAACGCGATCGCGAGCAGGAACGCCGGCAGGACCGCGAACAGGTTGACGGGGATGTGGGTGTCCGGAACGAATCCGGAACCGACTGCGGAGGCCACGATGGCCAGGGGGCTGATGAACGACATCTTTCGATCTCCTTTCTCGTGCGCGATCCAACATCGCGCAGGCGAGAGAACCGTAGTGCAACGCCGGTGCCAAATTCGGACTGGCCGGAAACGACGGGAATGTGGCGGATCCGTGAGGCGTGGACGCAACGCGGAGTGAGCACCGCCAACGCCGCGTTGCGCCGCGTTCCGTAAGCGCTTCGGGCGAGTTGCACCTCGTGGCTCGGCGAGCGCGATCGCCCGCGATCCGGCCGCGGTACGATCGGCCGTGCGGCGGCCGCAGGGCGGGCGCGCGTCAACGCTGGTTCACAACGATGTCTCCAAAATTGCACCCTGGCGGGTCGCGTGCGACTCTCGCGACGTGAGCCCGTCAGCGGCGACGTCGTCGCCCGAGGCGGTCCGGCGCGACCCTCGGCGCGCCCACGCCGCCGCGCTCCGCATCGTCTCGCGCCTGCGCGGGGCAGGTCACCAGGCGCTCCTGGCGGGCGGCTGCGTCCGCGACCTGCTCCTCGGCCGCGAGCCCCTGGACTACGACGTCGCGACGTCGGCGCCCGCCGGCGAGGTCCAGCGCCTGTTCCCGCGCACGGTCCCGGTCGGCATCCAGTTCGGGGTCGTTCTGGTCGTCGAGGGCGGTCAGTCGGTCGAGGTCGCGACCTTCCGGCGCGACGGGCGCTATCTCGACCACCGCCACCCGGTCGACGTCGAGTTCGCGGACGCGCGGGCGGACGCCGAGCGCCGCGACTTCACGATCAACGGCATGTTCCTCGACCCCGACCGGCCCGGCGAGCCGATCGACTACGTCGGAGGGCGCGCCGACCTCCAGGCCGGCATCGTGCGCGCGATCGGTGACCCGGAAGCGCGGTTCGGCGAGGATCGCCTTCGCCTGCTGCGAGCCGTGCGGTTCGCGGCCCGCCTCGGCTACGAGATCGACCCGGGCACGTTCGCCGCGATCCGCCGCCTCGCCCCCACCGTCCGCGACATCGCGTGGGAGCGGATCGGCGAGGAGATCGTCAAGATCCTGCTCGAGGGGGACGCGCGGCGGGGCTTCGAGCTGCTGGAGCGCTCGGAGCTGCTGGCGGTCGTCCTGCCGGAGGTCGCCGCCCTGCGCGGGGTCGAGCAATCGTCCGACCACCACCCCGAAGGCGACGTCTGGATCCACACGCTGCGGTGCCTCGCGCAGATCGAGCCCGGACGGCACGGCGAGGTTCTGGCGCTCGCCGCCCTTCTCCACGACGTCGGAAAGCCGGCGCGCGCGAGCCGTTTGCCGGACGGCCGGATCGCGTTCCACGGGCACTGCGAGGTCGGCGCGGAGATGGCGCGCGCCGTCTGCCAGCGTCTCCGCCGGAGCGGCGATACCGCCGAGCGCGTCGCCGGGCTCGTCGCCCATCACCTGCGCCATCTCGATGCCCCGAAGATGCGGATCGCGCGCCTCCGCCGCTTCCTCGCCGAGCCGTGGATCGACGACCTCCTCGAGCTGGTCCGGATCGACGTGCTGGCGGCGAGCGGCGACCTCGCCGCGTGGCGGTTCTGCAAGGAGCAGAAGGACGCCTTGCCGGAGCGCGAGCTCCGGCCGGAGCCGCTCCTCCGGGGTCGCGATCTGGTCGATCTCGGGTACCGGCCGGGACCGCGCTTCCGCGAGATCCTCGAGCGCGCCTTCGACGCCCAGCTCGAGGGTGAGCTGCGGTCGGCCGAGGAAGCGCGCTCCTGGGCGCTCTCGCACTTCCCGCCCGCGACCCCGAGCGACGGCCCCGCGTGACGCCGGCGCATCCCAGGGAGGGCGACGGGCGAGCGGCCGGCGACCGCGGCCCCGACGATCCCGCGAGCGGCGCCGAAGCGCTGCTCGACGTGCGCGCCGTGGTGAAGCGCTTCGGCGCCGTCCGCGCGCTCGATGGCGTCGACTTCCGGACGCGAGCCGGAGAGATCCACGCGCTCCTCGGAGAGAACGGCGCCGGCAAGTCCACCTTGATGAACGTCGTGAGCGGCCTGTACGCGCCCGACGCGGGCGCGATCCGCTTCGGGGGTCGGACCGTCCGCTGGCGCTCGCCCGAGGAAGCGCGTTCGGCCGGCATCGCCATGGTGCATCAGCACTTCATGCTCGTCCCGAGCTTCACGATCGCCGAGAACGTCGCGCTCGCGCGCGGCGCGCTCGGCTGGCTGCCGCGCGCGCGGACGGAGGAGGCCACGCGCGCGCTCGCCGCGCGCTACCGCGTCGACGTCGGGGATCCGGCGCGCCGGATCGACGACATCTCGGTGGGCGATCGCCAGCGAGTCGAGATCCTGAAGGCGCTCGCCGCGGTCGATGGCGATCCGACCGGCGCGGGCTCGACCGCGGCCGCGCGGCTTCTCGTCCTCGACGAGCCGACGGCGGTGCTGACGCCGGACGAGGTGGCGGTCCTCTTCGAGCTGCTGCGCGACCTGGCCGCTCACGGCACCGCGGTCGTGATCGTCACGCACAAGCTCGCCGAGGTGCTCGCGCTCGCCGACCGCGTCACGATCCTGCGCGGGGGGCGCGCGATCGCGAGCGGCCCCGCGGCTCGGTTCGAACCGGCGGCGCTCGCGGCGCTCATGGTCGGCGCGCCCGCCGAGGTGGTCGCCCGCGCGCCGGAAGTCGTCCCGGCGGAGGTCCGACCAGCCGCGAGCTCGGCGGATCCTCGCCCGCGCCGAGCGCCGACGACCGCCCCTCCGGTGATCGTCGCCGAGCGCCTCTGCGGCCACGACCGCGCCGGCGCGATCGCGCTCGACGGCGTCTCGCTCACCGTCGCGGCGGGGGAGATCGTCGCCGTCGCCGGCGTCGAGGGGAACGGACAGTGGGAGCTCGTCGCCGCGCTCGCGGGCTTCGCACGCGACTGCCTCCGGGGCTTCAGCGGGCGGGTCGCGATCGCCGGGCGGAGCATCGCGAGCGCCGCCGATGCGCGCGACGCCGGGCTCGCTATCGTACCCGCCGATCGCACGACCGACGGCCTCGTGGCGGAGCTCCCGGCGTGGGAGAACCTGCTCCTCGCGCGCGACCGGCTGCGGGCGATGGCTCCGCGCGGCGTCGTGCCGCGCGCCCGGGCGCTGTCGGAGGCGCGGAGCGCGCTCGCCGCCTACGAGGTGCAGCCGCCCGATCCGCTCCTGCCTGCGGGCCTCCTGTCGGGAGGGAACCAGCAGCGCCTCGTCCTCGCGCGCGAGCTCGGCCGCCAGCGACCGGCCGCGATCGTCGCGGCCAATCCCAGCCGAGGCCTCGACCTCGCCGCGACCGCGGCGGTGCGCCGCCGCCTGCGGGAGCACGCGCGCGCGGGCGCAGCGGTGCTGGTGCTCTCGACGGATCTCGACGAGGTCGAGGAGATCGCCGATCGGATCGTCGTGCTCTACCGCGGCCGACTGATCGACGCGCCGAGCTCGACGACGCGCGCCGCGATCGGCCGGCTCATGGCGGGAAGCGGGGTCGCCGCTTGACGCCGGCCGTCGCGCGCGCGGCGGCGCGCGTCGGGCCGGCCGTGCTCGCGGTCGCGACCGCGCTCTCGCTCGCCGCCGCGCTCGCCGCGATCGCCGGGTCGGATCCCGCGACCGCCGTCCGCGCCCTCGTCCTCGGGAGCCTCGGTTCGACGGCGAACGTCGCCGACACGCTCGTCCGGAGCGCTCCGCTCCTCCTGTGCGGCGCCGCGGTGATGCTCGCGTTCCGAAGCGGCATCTTCAACATCGGCGCGGATGGACAGTTCCTCGCCGGCGCTCTCGCCGCGACGGCGGTCGCGACCCGCATCCGGCCCTTCCCCGGTCAGTTCGCCTGCGTGCTGATCGCGGGCGCGCTCGCCGGCGGCGCGTGGGCGATCGTCCCGGCGGCGTTTCGCATCCGGCGCGACGTGAGCGAGGTCATCACGACGATCCTCCTCAACTTCGTCGCGCTCTACCTGGTCTCGTGGGCGGTCACGGGCCCGCTGCAGGAGTCGAGCCGCGCCTACCCCCAGTCGGCCGCGATCCCGGAGACGGCCCGCCTCGCGCGCTTCCTGCACGGCACCGGCGACCGGCTCCACGCCGGCATCCCGCTCGCCTTCGGGCTCGCGGCGGCGACGGGCGGCCTCCTGTCGTTCACGACCTTCGGGCTCCGGCTCCGCGCTGCCGGGCTGAACGCGCCGGCGGCGCGTCTCGCCGGGTTTCCGGTCCGCCGCGACCTCGCGGTCGCGTTCGCGCTGTCGGGCGCGCTCGCGGGTCTCGCGGGCGCCGTGGAGCTCGCCGGGGTGACGCACCGGCTCTTCGACCGCTTCTCGCCCGGATACGGCTACACCGCGATCGCGGTCGCGCTGCTCGGAAACCTCCGGACACCGGGCACCATCGCGGCGGCTCTCTTCTTCGCGGCGCTCGGAGCGGGCGCGAGCGCGATGGAGCGGTCGGCCGGCGTGTCGGCCGTGATCGCGGTCGCGGTGCAGGGCGCGACGCTGCTCGCGGTGGCCGCGACGGGGGCGCCGGCGCTCGCGCGCGTCGTGCAGCGGGCGCGTGGGCGGGGCGAGGCCGCCGCGAGCGAGACCGAGGCGGCAGCCGCCGCCGGAGCGCCGCGCGGTGCTTGACGCGTTTCTCGCCGCCGCCGTCGCGCTGGCGACCCCGATCCTCCTCGCCGCACTCGGAGAGCTCCTCGTCGAGCGGGCGGGCGTCCTCAACATCGGCCTCGAGGGCATGATGCTGGTCGGGGCCTTCGCGGCCGCGGCGGCCGCTGCCTCGTCGGGCAGCCCGCTCGCCGGCGTCGCCGCGGCGGCGGTCGCGGGCCTCGCGATCGCGCTCGTCTTCGCGCTCGTGGCCGTGACCCTCGCAGCCGACCAGATCATCGCCGGCGCCGCCGTGAACCTGATCGCGCTCGGCGGCACCGGCGCGCTGTACCGCGTTCTCTACGGCGACACGGGCGCGGCCCTGGTGCTCCCGACGCTCCCCAGGGTGGCGATTCCCGGGCTCTCCTCGCTTCCCGTCGTGGGCGACGCCCTCTTCCGCCAGCACGCGCTCGTGTACGTCAGCCTCGTGCTCGTGCCGGTCCTGTCGGTCGTGCTCGCCCACACCGGTCTCGGGCTCCGCCTGCGCGCTCTCGGCGAGCATCCGCTCGCGGCCGCCAGCCTGGGCTTGCGGGTGCGCGGGATGCGGGTGGCGGCGATCGGCGCCAGCGGGGTGCTCGCCGGTCTCGGCGGCGCCGCGCTCGCGCTCTGGACCGCGGGCACGTTCGTCGAGGGCGTGACCGCCGGCCGCGGCTTCGTCGCGCTCGCCGTCGTCGTGTTCGCACGCTGGTCGCCGTGGGGGACGCTCGCCGGCGCGCTCCTCTTCGGGCTCGCGAACGCGCTCCAGTTCCAGTTCCAGGCGAGCGCCGTCGGCGTCCCATACCAGCTCTTCCTGATGCTGCCGTACGTCGTGACGCTGGCCGCGCTGCTGCTGCCGGCCGGCACGACGCGGGCGCCGCGCGCGCTGGGAGCGCGCTACGACCGCGAGTGACCGCCTCCTCGTGTGGCGTCGTTCACGCAATGCGATCCGTCTCGCTCCGCCGGGCGTCGCCCGCCGGCCGATCGAAGCGAGCCCGCGGGGAGTGGGGCCCCGTTCGGCTTTGCCGAACGGGGCGAGGGGAGCGATCCCCTCGTGCGAAAATCCGAGGGGAGCGATCCCCTCGTCGCGAATGTCCCCTTCGCGAGGTACCAGACGAACGCGCCGGCGGCGGCGTACATCGCGACCCCCTCGATCGCGCCCAGCCCACCGCCGACGACGAGCACCGTCACCACGAGGAAGGTCGAGATGACGGCGACCACCTTTTCGATGCGCGTCTCGCGGTCGCGCTCGGCGGCGACGTATGCCGCGACCTCGGCGCCGCAGTGGGGGCAGCGCCCCGCGGGCTTCCGCACGAGCGGTTGGCCGCAGCCGGGGCAATCGGGGGTGTTGTGGATCGGCATGGCGCGCCTCGCGACGAGGATCGCAGACGGGGCGCGCGCGCGAAAGGCGGCTTCGGCTCTGCTCAGGCGCTCGCCGACTGAGCCGACGTGCGATCCGCGTGGCCGCGGTCGGCGACCGCGGATGCCTCACAGGTGGCGCGTTCGGCGACAGCCGGACGCACCGCGGTGTTCCGCCCCCCCAGCCAGCCGAGCAGGCCGCCGCGCAGGCAGTCGGCGTCGAGCTCGAGGACCGCGCAGACGGTCGTGAAGGAGAAGAGGTCCTGGTCGTGGCGGGCGACGATCCACGCGCGCGCATCCTCGAACAGCTCGCGGCCTTCGGGATCGCGCGCGCCGGCGTACTTCTGGAACGTCTCGATCCCCTCTTGCAGGACGGCGGCCATCAGCCTGCGCTCGCCGTTCTGCGCGGAGCTGCGCCGGAGCGCCGTGAAGAACTGCTCGGGAAGCATGAGGTCGGGCTCGAGCCCGTCTCCCCCTCGGTCGTCGCGCATCCAAAGCGGGGTTTCCATGCCCGCGATAGACGCCCGACCCTGCGCCCTATTCAGCTCGCGGCGTCCGGTCGACGAAGGTGGATCATCACGTGGCCGCGACCGGGACGGCCGGCGCCGTCGTATCGCGCGTCGGGGGTGCCGGGCGGGGCGGCACGAGGGTCACGAGCTTGGTCGCGGCGAAGAGCTCGATCAGGCGGCGCTGCCCCTCGGCCCACACGTGGTGCATGCCGCACGTCGGGCTCACGGAGCACAGGTTCCGCTCGCCCACGCAGACGTTCAGGGCGATCGGCCCTTCGACGGCCTCCATCACGTCCTTGAACGAGACGTCCGCGGCGGGGCGCGCGAGCGTGTAGCCGCCGTGCGCGCCGCGGCGCGACACGACGATCCCGGCGTGGATCAGGTCCTGGAGGATCTTCTCGAGGAACTTCTTGGGAACACCTTCGCTCGCCGAGATCTCTGCGACCGTCGCCGCGCGACCGGGCTCCTGACCGGCCAGGTGGATCGCCGCGCGCAGCGCGTAGTCGACCCGCCGGCTCACCTGCATCAGCGACATCGGTCTACTCCCCATCTATGCAAGGCCGCTCGGTGCACGGTCAAGGCAGCGGTTCGCGATCGGCGAATCGCGCCCGAGGTGGCGTTCGACGTGTGGGTCGCCATGCCCGATCGCTCGATCATCGGGGGATCTCCACCGTCACGTCGCCCTCGACGACCGCCTGGCACCCGAGCCGGGAATACGGGGTGAGGCCGGGAGCCTGATCGAGCTTGTCCTCCTCGCACTCCTCCATCTCCGAAAGGTTCTCGCCTCCCGCTCGAATGATGACGTGGCAGGTCGTGCAGGCGCAGTTTCCGCCGCAGTTGTGCTCGAGCGGGACTCCGTGCTGCAGCGCGACGTCCAGGATCGAACCCGGCTTGCCGTGGTCGCCGTACGGGAAGTCGGCGTCGTCGACCTCGACGGTCACGTTCGCGGGCAGGAACGTCACCTTGTGCTTCACGGCGCGATCTCCTCGACGCGCTTCGACTGGAGCGCGCTCTGGATCGACGCGTCCATGATGCGCTGTGCGAAGGGCGTCGAGATCGTGTTCAAGCGGTCGACGAGGTCGCGGATCCGGTTGTGGTCGGTGCCCGCCGCGGCCTCGCGCAGCTCGCGGCTCGCATCCTCGATCGCGCGCCGCTCGTCGTCGCTCAGGAGCTGTTCGTGCAGGCGCTCGGCCTTCTCCGTCGCGTGCAGGATCGACTCGGCCTCCGTCCGCGCCTCGATGAGCTGCCGCGCCGCGAAGTCGTCCTCCGCGAGGTCGAACGACTCCTCGAGCATGCGCTCGATGTTGTCGTCGGTGAGACCGTAGCTCGGCTTCACGTCGACCGAGTGCTCGACGTTCGTGCGGACGTCGCGCGCCGACACCGACAGGATCCCGTTCGCGTCGATCAGGAACGTCACCTCGATGCGCGGGATGCCGGCCGGCCCGCGCGCGATCGGGATGCGGAAGTGCGCGAGGCTCCGGCAGTCCTTCGCGAGCTCGCGCTCGCCCTGCAGGACGTGCACCTCGACGTGCGTCTGGTCGTCGACCGCGGTCGTGAACTGCTCGCGGGCCGCAGCCGGGATCGTGGTGTTGCGGTCGATGAGCCGGGTGAAGACGCCGCCCATCGTCTCGATGCCGAGCGACAGCGGCACCACGTCGAGGAGAAGCATGTCGGTCGTGCTGCCGGATAGGATGCCCGCCTGCACCGCGGCGCCGAGCGCCACGACGACGTCGGGGTCGATGCTCGCGAGCGGCTCGCGCCCGAAGAGGTCGCGCACGCGCGCGCGCACCGCCGGCATGCGGGTCGCGCCGCCGACCAGGATCACCTGGCCGATGTCGGAAGCCGTCAGGCCGGCGTCCTTCAGCGCCTGGCGGCAGCGCGCCAGCGTGCGCGCGACGAGATCGGCGGTCGACGCCTCGAACTGCGCGCGGGTGATGGTCGCGATTCGGGTCCCCGACGGGAGCGCGAGGTCCACCGTCGCGACGTCGGCCTCGCTGAGGGCGCGCTTCGCGCGCTCGGCGCCTTCGAGGAGGACGGCGATCGCTTCGGGCGCGGACGCCTCGTCCGCGGGGAGAGCGAGCTCGCGCACGAAGTGCTCGGCGATCCGGCGGTCGAAGTCGTCGCCGCCGAGGCGGGTGTCGCCGCCGGTCGCGAGGACCTCGGAGAGGCCCTGACGGAGGCGGAGGATCGACACGTCGAAGGTGCCGCCGCCGAGGTCGTAGACGGCGATCGCGACCTCCTCTTCCTTGTCGAGGCCGTAGGCGAGCGCGGCCGCGGTCGGCTCGTTCACGAGCCGCAGCACGTCGAGCCCGGCGAGCCGTCCGGCGTCGCGCGTCGCCTGACGCTGGCTGTCGTTGAAGTAGGCCGGGACGGTGATGACCGCGCGCGCGACCTCCTCGGACAGTGCCTGCTCGGCGCGGCGCTTCAGCTCGCGCAGGATGAGCGAGGACGCCTCGGGCGGCGTGATCGGATGGACGTGCGGCGCGTCGCCGCTGCTTCGCAGCACGAGGCGAAGCGGGCCGTCGTCGGGCGCGAACTCGTAGCGCTCGCGATCGGCCGCATCGAGGTGCTCGCGTCCGAGGCCCATGAAGCGCTTGACGGAGAGCGCGGACGCGCGCGGGTGGAGCCGCGCGCGCCGACGCGCGGTTTCGCCGACGACGAAGGAGCCGTCCGGTAGCGCCGAGATCGCGGACGGAAGGAGCGGCGACCCGGTCGCGGGATCGGGCAGGATGCGCGGCCGGTCGCCGTCCATGACCGCGACGAGGCTGTTGGTCGTGCCGAGGTCGATTCCGACGATGCGCGGCATGCGGGTCGTCACTCCTCGAGCGCGCTCGCGACGTCGCGCTCCAGCGTGCGCAGGTAGGCGAGACGCGACAGCAGGTCCTTCAGGCGGGCGCGCGCGGCGATCGCTCGGTCGTCGTGCCCGTTCGCCGCGCCGTTCCCGCCCGGCGGCCAGCTCGCGAGAACGTCGGTCAGGGCGGCGCGCTCGCGCGTGCGCTCCGCCGCCACCGAGCGCTGGAGCGCCTCGAGCTCCGGGCGCTGCGCAGCGCGCTGCGCGGGGCTCGCGGACGTCGCCTCGGCGAGCTTCTCCTGCGCCTCGAAGACGAGCTCGGCGAGCTCTGGCGGCACGCGGTTGTTGTCGCGACCGAGCTCTTCGCCGGAGCGCCGGAGCCAGTAGCGGCCGCGGCTCTCGAGGTCGCGCAGCGTCTGGTAGGCGGCGTTCAGCACCGCGGTGGCGCGGACGCTTTCCACCTGCTCGCGGGCGTCCGCGGTCTGGTGTCGGTCGGGGTGGAGGCGGCGGCTGAGGTCGTAGTAGCGCGCGGCGAGCGCCTCCTCGTCGACCGCCGGATCGGGCGGCAGCCCGAGGACGGCGAAGTAGTCGGCGTCGTGCGAGAGGCCCTGGACGGTGCCGCACGCGCCGCAGAAGAACGCCGGCGCCTGCTCGTCTCCGCAACGCCAGCAGCGGATGCGAGCCATCTCAGACCCCGAACGAGGCTCCGCAGCCGCAGGTTCGCTTGACGTTCGGGTTCCGGAGGTTGAAGCCCGCGTGCATCAGGTCGTCGCTGTAGTCGAGCTCGGTGCCGTTGAGGTACAGGTAGCTCTTGCGGTCGACGATGATGCGAGCGCCTTCGCGCTCGAAGACGCGGTCGCCGTCGCGCTTCTCGTCGAGGTCCATCTTGTAGGAGAGGCCGGAGCAGCCTCCGCCCACGACCTTGACGCGAAGGCCCTTCCCGGTCCCTTCGCCGTCCGGGACGAGCGTGCGGATCTTCTCGACGGCGGCGTCGGTCAGGCTGATTCCTGCGGCGGGCACGGATTTCCTCTGGGCAAATGAGTCACGGTCGCGCTGCGTACCGCGCCGCGCGCTCGCGGCGCACCGCGCTCGCTCATGCGGCCGCGGTGTCGTCCTTCTCGCGCGCGGGCTCTCCCTCGCGGCGCGACTTCCAGTCCTTGACGGCGGCCTTGATCGCGTCCTCGGCCAGCACCGAGCAGTGGATCTTGACGGGCGGAAGCGAGAGCTCGTCCACGATGAGAGAATTCTTGATTCCCATCACCTCGTCGACGCTCTTTCCCTTCACCAGCTCCGTCACGTAGCTCGAGCTCGCGATCGCGCTGCCGCAGCCGAACGTCTTGAAGCGCGCGTCCTCGACCACGCCGGCGTCGTTGATCTTGAGCTGGAGCTTCATGACGTCGCCGCACTCCGGCGCGCCCACGATCCCCGTGCCGACGTTGGGCTCGTCCTTCGAGAACGACCCCACGTTGCGCGGGTTCGAGTAGTGATCGATCACCTTGTCGCTGTACGTCGCCATGGCTCGCTCTTTTCCTCTCGGTTCCGAATCGCTCGCGGGCTCAGTGCTGCGCGCCCGTGAAGTACGACTTGAGGTCGATGCCTTCCTTCGCCATCTCGTAGAGCGGCGACAGCTCGCGGAGCCGCTTCACCTCGGCGATGACGCGCTCCGCGACGTAGTCGACGTCCGCGTCGGTGTTGAAACGGCCGAGGCCGAAGCGGATCGACGTGTGCGCGAGCTCGTCGCCGACGCCGAGCGCCTTCAGCACGTACGACGGCTCGAGCGTCGCGGACGTGCACGCGGAGCCCGACGAGACCGCGATCGCCGGCAGGTCGGCGTGCGCGGAGCCGTTCAGGCCCATCAGCATCGACTCGCCCTCGATGTACGCGAAGCTCAGGTTCAGGTTCCCGGGCAGGCGCTCGCTGGGATGGCCGTTCAGGTACACCTCATCGAGGACGTCGGTGATGAGGCGGTGCAGGCGATCGCGCATCGCGCCGATCCGCCTCCCCTCCTCCGCCATTTCCGCTCGGCAGATCTCGATCGCCTTCGCGAAGCCGACGATGCCGGGGACGTTCAGCGTGCCGGACCGCATGCCGCGCTCGTGGCCGCCGCCGTCCATCTGCGCCGTCAAGCGCACGCGCGGCCCCTTCGAGCGCACCCAGAGGAGGCCGCAGCCCTTCGGCCCGTAGATCTTGTGCGCGGTCGCGGACAGGAGGTCGATCCCCATCGCGTCGACGTCGATCGGGAGCTTCCCGAAGCCCTGGGTCGCGTCGGTGTGGAAGAGGACGCCCTTCTCCTTGGCGACCTTCCCGATCTCGGCGAGCGGGTGGATCGTCCCGATCTCGTTGTTCGCGAGCATGATCGAGACGAGGACGGTCTTGGGGGTGATCGCCGCGCGGACCTGCTCGGGATCGATCCGGCCGTGGTGGTCGACCGGAAGATAGGTCACCTGGGCGAGCCCCTTCCGCTCGAGCGCCTTGCAGGTGTCGAGCACGGCCTTGTGCTCGGTATTGGCGGTGATGACGTGGTTCCCCTTGTCCTTGTAGAACTCGACGACGCCCTTGATCGCGAGGTTGTCGGACTCCGTGGCGCCGGAGAGCCAGATGATCTCCTTCGCCCGCCCGCCGATCAGGCCGGCCGCCGTCTCGCGGGCCTCGTCCACGGCCCGCTCGACCTCCCAGCCGAAGGCGTGATTCCGGCTCGCCGCGTTCCCGAAGCGCTCGCTGAAGTACGGCAGCATCACCTCCAGCACCCGGGGGTCGACCGGGGTGGTGGCGTGGTTGTCCATGTAGATCCGATGCGTCGCGCCGTTCGTCATTTCGTCGTGTCCTCGTCCCACGCGGAGCGTCATCGGCGTGCCGGGAAATCGGACCATCCCGGTCATTCCCACCGAATCAGTCTGAATTAGAGGTAAGGGATGATACGACCGTAGTCAACCGCCCCGCTCGTCCGCCCGGGCCGCACGGGTTGCGGCCGGCCGCCACGCCTGCCACAGCTCGCGCGGTGCGCGTCATCGGCCTCGTCGGCGGGATCGGCTCCGGGAAGAGCACGGTCGCCGGCCTGCTGGCGGGCCTCGGGGGCGCCGTCATCGATGCCGACGCGATCGGGCATGGGGTCTATCGGGCCGGGACGCCGGGCTTCGAGGCCGTCGTGGCGGCCTTCGGCCCGGAGATCGTGGGCGCGGACGGCGAGATCGACCGTCGCCGCCTGGGCGCGATCGTCTTCGGCGACGAGGCGCGGCTCCGCGAGCTGAACGGGATCGCCCATCCCCTGATCCGCGCCGAGATCGCGCGCCGGATCGCGGCCCTCCGCGCCGAAGGCCGTTCGCCGGCCGTCGTCGTCGAGGCGGCGATCCTGCTCGAGGCCGGCTGGCGCGACCTCGTCGACGAGGTCTGGGTCGTGTCGACCGGAAAGGAGCGGGTCATCGCGCGCATCGAGGAGCAGCGCGGGCTCTCGGCTCCGGACATCGAGGCCCGGATGGCGCGGCAGATGGCGGATGCGACCCGGCGCGCCGCCGCCGACCTCGTGATCGAGAACGACGGCTCCCTCGCCGAGCTCGAGCAGCGCGTCTCCGAGGCGTGGCGTCGTCGCGTGGCGCGGGCATGACGGGCTCCGTTGACACGCCGGGCCGCGGCCTTAACCTGGCCGGAAGGCCGCGCGACCGAGTCCGTCGCGCGCCCGGCGGTCATGCCGATCGGGCGGGCCGCTCGGCACGAGCCCCCGACACCCCATGAAGAGGATCCAATTCTCGCTTTGGTATCTCCCGGCGGCGCTTCTCCTGGTGCTGCTCGCGCAGAGCATCATCGCGACGCGCACGGTGAGCGTCAATTACAGCACGCTGCTCAAGCTCGCCGAGGAGAACAAGATCGAGCGCGCTCTCGTGAGCGACAACGAGATCCGCTTCCAGCTCCGCCCGGGAACCCCGATCACGGGCGACCTCGCGAGCCAGGTGCAGAAGTCGAGCAACGTGATGAGCGGGCTCTCGCCCGACCAGAACATCACGTTCGTCACGACGCGCATCTCGGGCCTTGATCCCTCGAACCTCGTCAAGCTCCTGACGGATCACGGCGTCAAGCTGTCGGGCGAGCTCGGCGACAACTTCTGGCGCACCCTGCTCCTCGGCTGGCTCCTCCCCTTCGGCCTGATCATGGTCATGTGGACCGTGATCGCACGACGCATGGGTCCGGGCGGCGCGGCGGGGGCGCTCTCGCTCGGGCGCAACAAGGCGAAGATCTACGGCGAGAACGACGTCAAGGTGCGCTTCTCGGACGTCGCCGGCATCGACGAGGCGAAGGCCGAGCTCGAGTCGGTCGTCGCGTTCCTGAAGAACCCGGCGTACTTCCAGCGCCTCGGCGGCCGCATCCCGAAGGGCGTGCTGCTCGTCGGACCGCCGGGAACGGGGAAGACCCTCCTCGCGCGCGCGATCGCGGGCGAGGCCGGGGTGCCGTTCTTCTCGATCAGCGGATCCGAGTTCATCGAGATGTTCGTGGGCCTGGGCGCGGCCCGCGTCCGCGACCTCTTCGAGCAGGCGAAGTCGAAGGCGCCCTGCATCGTCTTCATCGACGAGCTCGACGCCGTCGGGAAGTCGCGTGCGGGCGCCGGCCTGCAGCTCGGCCGGCACGACGAGCAGGAGCAGACGCTGAACCAGCTTCTCGTCGAGATGGACGGCTTCGACTCGTCGAAGGGCGTGGTCCTGCTCGCCGCAACGAACCGCCCCGAGGTGCTCGACCCGGCGCTGCTGCGCGCGGGTCGCTTCGACCGGCGGATCATCGTCGAGCTTCCCGATCGGGCCGGACGCTCGAAGATCCTCCTGGTCCACATGCGGGGAGTGAAGACCGTCCCCGGGGTCGACGTCGAGGAGGTCGCGGCGCGCACGCCCGGCTTCTCGGGCGCCGATCTCGCGAACCTCGTGAACGAGGCGGCGCTCCTCGCGGCGCAGGAGGGCGCCGAGGCGGTCGCGACCCGACACTTCCTGCTGGCCGCCGATCGCCTCATGACCGGCCTCGAGCGCCGGAGCCGGGTCCTCCGTCCGCAGGACCGGACGCTCGTCGCGCACCACGAGTCGGGCCACGCGCTCGTCGCGTCGCTCCTGCCGAACTCCGACACGGTCACCAAGGTCACGATCATCCCGCGCTCGATCGGAGCGCTCGGCTTCACGATGCAGCTCCCGGCCGAGGACCGCGTCATGATGCGGCGGGCCGAGCTCATGGACCGCCTCGCGATCATGCTCGGCGGACGGGTCGCGGAGGAGATCTCCTTCGGCGACATCAGCACGGGCGCCCAGGACGATCTCGAGCGCGCCTCGCAGCTCGCGCGCCAGATGGTGTGCGTGTTCGGGATGAGCGACCGCCTCGGTCCGCTCAGCTTCGGGAGGCGCGAGGCGCTCTTCCTCGGCGACGGCGTGCTCGGCCGGCCGCAGACGGCGAGCGAGGCGACGGCCGAGGCGATCGACGCCGAGGTCGCTCGCATCGTGCACGAAGCGTACTCGACCGCGCGCCAGCTCCTGGGCGATCGGCGGAAGGGCCTCGCGGGCCTCGCCGCGACGCTCGAAGCCGCGGAGACGCTCGAGGGCGACCCGCTGCGCGCCGCGCTCGAGGCCGCCAAGGTCCGCGACGCCGACCGCGGCGACGGCGCCGGTCGGAAGCAGCCGCTCGTCGCGTAGGCGAGGGGCGCGAGCCCCTCGTCGTGCTAGCCGCCTGGCGGCGCGCTGCCGATCGCGGGCACGAGCGCGTCGATGACGAGCGCCCGGAATGCGCCCCACGGCGCCCACCCGCCGCCGCACGCGCGCAGGCGGCGTGCTGCCGCATCGAGCTCGGCGCGATCTGCCTCGCGCCAGCCGACGATGCCCTCGCTCGGGTCGTTGGGGCGGAGCATGCCGCCGCGCTCCTCGAGGATGAAGAGATACGTCGCGAACACGCGTCTCCCTTGCGGTGCCCGGTACGTGATCGTGGCGACGAAGCGGCTGATCTCGACGTCGAGGCTCGTCTCCTCGTCGGTCTCGCGCAGCAGAGCGTGCTCGATCGCCTCGCCGCGCTTGATGCCGCCCGTCGGCAGGCGGAACGTCTCCTTCGGGTAGTTCTGCTTCGTCTGGAGAAGGAAGAGACCGTTCCGGCGGCGGATCGCCATGGCGACCTCGGCCGCCCGACCGCGATTCAGCGGGCCGAAATCGACCGTCGGCAGCGTGTGGAAGAGGTTGCGCGGGCGCCCGTAGCGCCGCGCGAGGCTCGCGATCTCCGCCTCCACGGGTGCGCGGTCCCGATCAGCTCTCGTCGCGGCGCGCGAGAGCCGGCAGGACGGCTTCCGCGACGCGCTCGCAGAGCGCGCGCGAGAGGCCGGGAATCGTCGCGCCCGCGGCCGCGGGGTGCCCGCCGCCCCCCAGGCGCTCCGCGAGGGCCGAGAGATCGAAGTCGTGATCGGGCGACCGCCGGAAGGAGAGCGCGCCGCTTCGGACGTCGAACAGCGCGAACACCGTCCGCGGGCTCGAGCGCCCCCACTCGTCGGCGATCTCGCCCGCGTAACCGTCGCAGAGCGCGGCCGTGAGGGTCACGTCGCCGACTGGCGTGTCGACGCGCGTCGTCTCGGCGAGACGGCGGTTGCGCGCCAGCTCCTCGGAGACGCGCGCGCGCGCCGCCGCCATCGCGGGCGTGTCGGCTCCCGATGCGTCTAGCGCGAGGAACGAGCGGTACGCCTCGGTCGCCGGCATCGCGCGCAGCACGAGGCCGAGCTCGCGCGAGCCCGCGATGCGATGCAGCCAGCGGTCGTTGTCGTCCGCCATCGCGACGACGGGACCGAACTCCGCGAAGCGCGCCGGCGCGCCGCGCCCGCCGGCGCGAACGGACTCCGCCGCGCGCTCCGTCAGGGTGTCGTACACGAGCTTCGACGCTGCGTAGTCGTCGCGCACGACGCGCGTCGCGAACGGAAGGTCGTACGCGCCGGCGCGCAGGCGCTCGATCGCGGTCTTGTGGTGGTCGATCCAGTGGAGCACGACGCCGCGCTGCGCGAGGTCGCGGAGGTGGCGATCGACCTCGGGCGACGTCCACGAGATGTCGGTGATCCAGACCTCGTCGCGCGGCTCCGCCTCGAGCGTGCGCAGCACCTCGTTCACCTCCTGGTTGGAGGCGAACCGCACCCGCACGTCGCGGCCGTCGTAGAAGCGCGCGACCGCCGCCGCGGACGCGACGCCGTCCAGGCAGTGCGGCCCGTGGCTCACGACGTGGATGACCGCGTCCGACATCACGCCAGGTATAGGCGACGATGCGGCTTCCGGCGAGCCGGCGCGTCAGGCGGGCTGGGCGCGGCGCTGCAGGCGGAGCGCGTAGGAGAACGCCCAGATGCCGACCGCGAGGCCGGCTGCGTCGGCGAGGATCTGGACGCGGATCCAGAGGTCCACCTGCGAGAGGCCGCTCATCACGGGTCGCGCGAGGCTTTCGAGGGTCACCACCACGAGGGCGCCGGCGGCGAGCGCGACGTTCACCGCGCTGCGGGCGGCGTCGCGGAAGAGGCGGACGGCGGCGATCGCGGTGCATGCCGTCAAGAACAGGTGCGCGAGCGGATCGCCGGCGCGCCACGAGTCGCCGCCCGACGGGACGCCGCCGCTCAGGAAGAGCACCCAGTAACCAACGGTCGCGACCGCGACCATGAACAGCGCGCGCCCGAGCCACGTCGCCTCGGCGACGAGGTCGCTCGCGAGGTGCGCCGAGGGGCGGCGCTCGTGGCGCGACACGCGCGCCTTCGGCCGCGCGGCGCGATCGCGGAGGTAGACCAGCTTCCTCGGCGACTGTTCGTGATCTGCTGCCATCTTCCCGCTGCGCTCGGGCGGGCACGCCGCGAGCTCACGATGCAGATGATCGCGCGCGACGGCGCTGCGCCGCAACCGCCTCGATGTTACTCGGCTGCCCGAGCGCTGACAAGCGCAGGTCGTTCGCGGCCGCGCTCGCTGCGCCGACCCGGACGGTCTTTTCACGCCGCGGAGCGCGCGTGTCACCGCATGCGCGCCGTTGGCGACCGAACGGCGACCGCGCTACGGGTGCGACGTGCAGAGCGACGTCGTCTGGAGCCGGCGGCTCGCCGACGAGCTGTGGTCCGGCGTCGTCACGCCGCTGACCTTCACGCTGCTCGCCGACGTGATGGCCGAGCACATGGCCCGACGGCGGCTCGCTCGCGCCGGCCTGGACGCGCCCTCGCGCCTTCCGGTGTTCCGCCTCGAATACGGGCACGTGTACGTGAATGCGTCACTCGTCGCCGAGGTGATGCAGGAGCTCCCGGCGCTGGTCGTGAGCGAGGGCCTGCTGCGGCTGCTCCCCGATCGCCTGCGAGCCGAGGTTCGGCGGAATGCCCGCTCGACCTTGTCCCCGCACGTGCTCTCCACGGTCGTGCATCTCGCGCTGCGCGAGCGCGGCTGGATGCCGTGGTCGCGCGCGGCCGTGTTCCGGGAGGAGGCGGCGCGGGTCGCGCGCGAGCTCGAGAAGCCGGTCGACGCGTCCGCGCTGCCGCCGGCGGACCTCGCGGCCCGCATCGCGGCGCTGCAGGCGCGGCTCGGGGGGTACCTCGACGTCGTGAGCTGGGCGATGATCTACGCCTACGTCTTCTTCCACCTCACGGCCGAGATGGTCGCGCGGTGGGGCGACGGCGAGGCCGACATCTCGCAGCTGGTCGCCGGCGCCGACGGCATCCGCACGTTCGAGATCCACGCCGAGCTGCGCGCCTGCGCGCGGCTGGCCGAGCGCGACCCCGCGCTTCGGCACGCGCTCCTCGCCGGCGATCCGGAGCGCGTCGCCGAAGCGTGCCTCGCCGGCGATCTGGGCGAGCTCGGCGCCCGGGTGCGCGCGCTGCTCCAGCGGCACGGCCATCGGCTGCTCGCGCGCGACCTCTCGTCGCCGACCTGGCGCGAGCGCCCGGCCGCGGTCGTCGAGAGCCTTCGCCGCCTCGTGATCGCCGGCGACGGCGCGGCCGAGCGATCGACGGAGACCGGTCCGGCGGTGGATCGGGTGCTGCGGCGGATCGGGTCGGGCCTCGCCGGGACGGCGCGGCGCGAGGCGTTCCGGCTCTCCCTCGGCTGGTGCCGCGAGTACTACGCGGTGCGCGAGAACATGCGCTACCACGCCGATCTCTTCCTCGCGGCGCTGCGCGGCCTCGTGCTGGCCGCGGGCCGTCGCCTGTCGGCCGCGGGGACTTTGGCGTCGCACGAGGACGTGTTCTATTTGACGGCCGGCGAGCTTCTGACCGCCCTCGATCCCGGGTCGGCTGCCCCGTCCGCCCGGGCGCTGCGCGAGGCGGCCGCGACACGCCGCGCCGAGTACGACGGCTTCCGCCGGACGCCTCCGCCCGATGTCCTCGTCGGTGATCGACCGGAGCCGGAGACCGCTTCGGAAGGCGACCGGCTGCGATCGCTCCGCGGCGTCGGCGTCTCGCCGGGACGAGCGGCGGGCGACGCGCGCGTCATCCGGCGGGTCGAGGACCTCGAGTCGCTGCGGCGCGGCGAGGTGATCGTCGCCGCCTCCACGGACCCGAGCTGGACGTCGTTCCTTTCGCTGGGCGGGGCGCTGGTGCTCGAGGCGGGCGGGATGCTGTCGCACGGAGCGATCGTCGCTCGCGAGCTCGGAATTCCGGCGGTCGCCGACGTGAGCCGCGCGACCGCGATCCTGCAGACGGGCGACCGCCTGACGGTCGACGGCGGATCCGGACAGGTGGCGGTCGCGGCCGGGTGAGCGGCCGGTGAAAGCGCGGCGCTCGGTCTTCTAGCGCTCCGCCCGGACTCCAGAGAACTGGACCAGCTCTTCGACGCTCGCCGCCTGGTCGGCCCCCGGAATGCGCGTGTCGCGCCGCACGAGGCCGACGCCGCGCACGTACCACTCGCGGATCTCCTGCTTGGCCTCGCGATCGCCGGCCGCGGGACCGAGCCGGAGGGTCTCGACGCTCGCCACCCGGAGGGCGTCGGGGAAATCCCCTGCGGCCACCTTGACGGGGAAGACGCCGTCGACCTGGCTCTCGCGCGCGATCTGCGTGACCTGCGAGCCGTTGGCGTCGCTCGTCTCGATGCGCCCTTCCGACCGCCACTGGTAGCCGGCGACGAGCTTGTCGGCGGGTGGCAGGCCCGGAAGCTCCGCCTTGACGGTCGCGTTCGCCTGCGCGCCCCCGGCGGCGCTCGCGGCGCCGCCGACGATCGAGGTCTGAACCGCGCCGCCGGCGCACCGCACCGTCGTCGTCGCGCGGCCGGCGGCCGTCTCGGGCTGACCGACCGCGTGCACGCGCTGCTCCAGGGTCGCGGTCGTCACCCGGCCTTCGTCGGCGACCGACGCGACCGACACCGACCGCTCCATGACGACGCCGGCGCGCTGCTGCGCCTCCTGGAACACCCAGCTCGCACCGCGCGGCACGGGGAAGAACGGGTTGCACGCCGGCGGAGCATTGGTGCACGCCGCGAGGGCACCCGCGACCGCCGCGATCGCGGCGATCGTGACGAAGCCGCCCCGCATCAGAGGTGCGCGGGGTCGCGATACTCGCCGAACACGGCGCGATAGACGTCGGAGATCTCGCCGACCGTGCAGCCCGCCTTCACGGCGGCGACGAGCGGCGGCATCAGGTTCTCGTCGGATTCCGCGGCGCTCCGCACGTGGAGGAGCGATTCCCGCACGGCGCCCCGGTCGCGCGACCGCTTGAAGCGGCGCACCCGGTCCGCTTGCTGCGTCTCGACCTCGAGCGGGATGCGCAGGATGTCGACCGGCCGCTCCTCGGGCACCGAGTACTTGTTCACGCCCACGACGACGCGCTCGCCGGAGTCGAACCTCTGCTGGTCGCGGTACGCGGACTCGGCGATCTCGAGCTGCGGGTAGCCCTGCTCGATAGCCTTCACCATGCCGCCGCGGCGATCGATCTCCGCGATGTACGCGGTCGCCGCTTCCTCGACGGCGTCGGTCAGGGCTTCGACCGCGTAGCTGCCGCCGAGCGGATCGACGACGTCGGCGATCCCGGTCTCCTCGGCGATGATCTGCTGCGTGCGGAGCGCCACCATCACCGACTGCTCGGTCGGAAGCGCGAGCGTCTCGTCGAAGGAGTTCGTGTGGAGCGACTGCGCGCCGCCGAGCACGGCTGCGAGCGCCTGCAGCGCCACGCGGACGACGTTGTTCAGCGGCTGCTGTGCCGTGAGCGTGACGCCGGCGGTCTGCGCGTGCATGCGCAGGCGGCACGCTTCGTCGCGCGTCGCGCCGAAGCGTTCGCGCATGATGCGCGCCCACATGCGGCGCGCGGCGCGCAGCTTCGCCACCTCTTCCAGGAAGTCGCTGTGGACGTCGAAGAAGAACGACAGGCGATGTCCGAAGTCGTCGGCGCGGAGGCGTCCGCGGCGGACGACCTCCTCGACGTACGCGATGCCGTCGGCGAGCGTGAACGCGAGCTCCTGCACCGCCGTCGAGCCCGCTTCGCGGATGTGGTAGCCGCTGATCGACACCGCGTGCCAGCGCGGCGCCTCGCGCGCGCAGAACTCGATCATGTCGGCCACGATCCGGACCGACGGCTCGGGCGGCGAGATCCACTCCTTCTGCGCGATGAACTCCTTCAGCATGTCGTTCTGGATCGTGCCGCCGAGCGCGCTCCAGGGGATGCCGCGGCGCTCGGCGATCGCGAGGTACATCGCGAGCAGGACCGAGGCGGTGCAGTTCACCGTCATCGACGTGGTGACCCGGTCGAGCGGGATCTCGTCGAAGAGCGTCTCCATGTCCGCGAGCGTCGATACCGAGACGCCTTCGCGTCCGACCTCGCCGCGGGCACGCGGGTGGTCGGCGTCGTACCCCATGAGCGTCGGCATGTCGAAGGCGGTCGAGAGCCCGTTCTGTCCTTGACGGAGGAGGAAGCGGAAGCGCTCGTTCGTGTCGGCCGGCGTGCCGAAGCCGGCGAACTGGCGCATCGTCCAGCGGCGGCTGCGGTACATGGTCGCGTACGGACCGCGGAGGAACGGGTACGCGCCCGGCTCGCCGATCGAGCGCTGGACGTCGTCCCGGCCGTAGACGGCCTTCAGCGGCAGGCCGCCCGCCGTGGTGCGCGCGTCGTCGTCTTCGGATCGCGACATGATGCGAGGGGCTGCGGCGGACTGGTCAGTACGCGACCGGCGCGCCGGCGCTTGCACCGGCCGGCCGCGGCTCGTCCCCTTCGCGCTCGCGCAGCGCCTTCACCTGGATCTCGGGGTTGATCTGCTTCTGGTTGATCTTGGCGATCGCGTCCTGGCTCAGCTGCTGCAAGCGCTCGTCGGAGCTCGTCGAGCTGATGCGCTGGAGGTCGGAGACGGTCTCGCGATCGCCGATCTCGCCGAGCGCGAAGATCGCGGTGCCGAGCGTCTGCTTGTCGGTATCGCGTGACAGGTAGTCCGCGATCGGGCGGGCGGCGCGGTTGTCCCCGATCTTGCCGAGGGCGACGAGGACGCGCTGTTTGAGCCACGGCTCGCTGTCGCGCAGGTACAGGGTCTGGATGAGAACCGGCGTCGCATCGCTCGCGCGCAGCGTGCCGAGCGCGTCGATCGCCTTCAGCTTGACGCGCGGATCCGGGTCCGCGGTCGCCTCCACGAGGTGCTGCACCGCCGACTTCTCCTGCGACGTCGCGAGGCTCTTGACGGCCTCGAGCCGCTGCACCGGGTCGTCGCCCCGGAGCTGCTTCCCCCACTCCTCCACCTCGGCGGTGCCTCCGCGCGGATTCGATTCGGAGCGGCGGCCGAACGGCGACGTCGGGCTGCGCGGCGCGCCCGGGGCGGCGTTCGGACCCGCGCCGGCGCTCGGCCCCCCGTACTGAGCGAGCGCGACGCCGGCCGATGCGACCAGCGAAGAGAGGGCGACGGCTGCGATCGTGAGACGCATTGCAGTTCTCATGACTCCTCGACTAACGACAGAAACCGGCTGGACGCGCAAGATCGCCGCGGCATCCGAGCGGCCCGGCCGTGGGCGCGCAGTCGCTCGCAGCGGCCTCGCGAGCGCGTTGCCGCGGGCAAAAAAGAAGGGCGCCCGCCATCGCGAGCGCCCTTCCATCGCGAGCGGAATCTTCCGCCCGCTCGTCGTCAAGATCCGGTCAGATCGTGCAGCCCGAGATGAGCGGGTCGCACAGGTCGACCTTCACGCGCGAGCTCGCGCCGAAGGTGCCGACCGCCTGACCGATGATGCCGAACAGGTAGTTCGAGTCGTCGAGCCCCGGCGTCGGAACGAGCGACAGGACGCCCGAGCTCGCCACCGTGACGAAGTCCGGGATGAGCGCGGTGGTCCCGCCGACGATCGGGCGGAACACGGGGCAGCCGACCTGGACGTCGGGCAGCGAGGTGTTGACCTCGAGGTTGTCGTAGAAGCTCGCGAAGAAACGCGAGTTGCTCGAGCTCGGCGTCACGATCGTCGAGGTCTCGACGAGGTGGGTCAGAACGACGAGGCTCGCGTCCACGGACTCGGGGTTCAGGCCCTGGAGGACGAAGCGGTCGACGTCGCTGCCGTCGGGCAGCCGGACGGCGGTGCCGGCGTCATTGAGGAACAGGCCGAACGCGTCGTTGCCGAACGAGTAGCCGGCTTCGGTGTCCGCCATCGTGAACGTGCCGACGATCGCGCTCTCCTTCAGGAAGGAGCCCGTGCGGTTGAACGGATGGCAGTCTTGGTCGGTCTCGTACGCGGTGACCGTCACGATGCCCTTCTCACCGTCGAGGTTGACGGTCGGGCCGAGCGGCTCGTTGTCCGGGCCGACGCTGGTGATGTTGCGGGGATCCACGACGATGGTGTCGTTCAGCGTCAAGCAGATCGACACGTCCGCGAGCTCACGGCAGTTCGTGCCCCAGAAGATCCAGTGGGTGCTGACCTGAGCCGCATCGAACGAGACCGCGTCCGGGTTGCTCACCAGGAGGAAGCTCGACTTGTTGTCGGACGCGTCGAACGGCATCACGAGCTCGGTCGCCGGCTGGGTCAGCGACGACTGATCGTCGAACAGAATCGCATGGGCGGTGCTGGTCAGGCCCAGGAAGAGGCCGGCTGCAACCAGCGTCGAAAGAATTCTCCCCTCTCGTTTCACGCTCACAACTCCTTTCTTTCCGCCGGCTCGATCACTCGATCGCGGAAACGCCACCACAAGTCGCTCCAGAAGACAGCCTCGACCACGCATCTCGGACGTCGCCGAGAAAAGCCTCACTGCTTCTTTACCCTCTGACCCCGGGCATCGACCCCTGAGCGGCGTCCCGCGGCGAGAACCGCCGCGAAACACGAGCCGAACCAGAGCCCCCCTCAAGACCTCCGTCCGATAGCAAGATTGAAGCGGCATGACAACCGCTGCAGATCTCTTCGACCGCCGTCCGCTACGTGTCTCCTCTTCTCTGCCAAGAGACCGCCTCGCGGACGCGAAAGCCTGGATTTCCCGCGGTCTTTCCCGTCCGCGCCACCCTGAGTGACGAGCGGGCGAGCGGGTTTCTTACATGCCGGCGCGCCCTTCGCCAGGAAGAGCGTCGTCGGGCTCGCACGCGGACCGCGCTCGAGGCCGGCGGGCCGACGGGCCCGCCGTGTCGCCCGGACCACAACTCGCGGTGGCCGCTCGCGGTCAGGCTACCGCCTGCTGTGGCAGCGGTCCCGGATGCCGGCCGACCGAGAACAGCGTGTGCTGCTTCGGGCCGCCGGCGGCCGCCCACTCCCGTGCGGCGGCCAGCCGCCCCGCCACCGCGTCGGCGACCATCGCGTCGTCGGGGTGGGTCGGCGGGGCCTGGGAGGGATCGGCGACGCCGTGCTCGCGGTCGCCGGCGAGGTCCTCCGAGTCCCACCCTTTCCGCTTCAGCTTCTCGAGGAGCGTCGTGCGGTTCACCTGGAGGAGGCGGGCCGCCTCGCGCTTGCTGCCGCGGGCGATCTGGAGAGCCCGGCCGATCATCCGGCGCTCGAAGGTCTCGAGCTCGAGGTAGAAGTCGGTCCCTTCGGGGCCGAAGTCCCACGGCCAGATCGCGGCGCCGGGAGCGGATGCGGGCGCCCCGAGCGGCGCGAGCAGCGGCTGGCGGGAGAGCGGGGCGGGCAGGTCGTCGGCCCGAAGGACGCCCGCGGACTCGGTCAGCAGCACCGCGCGCTCCAGGACGTTTCGGAGCTCGCGCACGTTTCCCGGCCAGTCGTACGTCATCAGGGCTGCGGCCGCGTCCGGGGCGAGCTCGAACGGCGGGAAGCCCTTGGCCGCGAGCCGGCGAAGGAAGTGGCGGGCCAGGAGCGGCACGTCTTCCCGGCGCTCGCGCAGCGGGACGAGGTGGATCGGGATGACGTCGAGGCGATAGAGGAGGTCGCTCCGGAAGGACCCTTCGCGCGCGAGGCTCCGGAGGTCGCGATGCGTCGCCGCGAGAACGCGGGCGTCGACGCGTTGGCTCGTCGCGCACCCGACGGACTCGAACGTCCCATCCTCGAGGACCCGCAGCAGCTTCACCTGGAAGCGCGGGCTCATCTCGCCGATCTCGTCGAGGAAGATCGTGCCGCCGTGGGCGAGTCGGAATCGGCCGGTTCGGCTCGTGATCGCTCCCGTGAAGGCGCCCTTCACGTGGCCGAAGAGCTCGCTCTCGAGCAGCTCCTCCGGGATCGCTCCGCAATGCACGGGGACGAGGTTGTCGGCGCGCCTGGGCGAGATGTCGTGCAGGGCGCGCGCCACGAGCTCCTTTCCGGTCCCGCTCTCGCCGGTGATGAGCACCGGCGCGGTCGACGGTCCGACGCGACGGATCAGGTCGAAGACCCGCAGCATCGCCGGGTGCTCCCCGACGAGGCCCATGAAGCCCGGAAGGTCTGGATCGCGGTCTGCAAGCGAGGTGGCGTCGGTCATCGGAATCTCCTCTTCTAGCGGTGCGAGCCCGGTTCGCGCGACCGGAGCAAGGACGACGCCATAGGCACGAGTACAGCGATCTGTGGATAAAAACCTCCGAAGTTCCGAGCATTTGGGTAGAACTACGCGGGCGGTATCGCACGCTGTGCCGAGAGCGGCCCACCGTCAAAATCTCGACGCTCGCGAACACTCTTGTACGCTGCGCACAATTCCGTGCGCATCGGCTCGGCGACCGCCATGTCGTGGGAGGGTGCGGCCAGGTGGGTCGTCGGCCGCCGGTCGGCCTGCTTTCGGGCTCGTCGCCCCGTGGGTCGCCCCGCAGAGGCGCGCGGGGTCCCGCGCGCGCGCGGGCGCACCCGGAACGCACGCCGCGGCCGTTCGGCAAGTGCGCGATTCTCCGAGGCAACCGCGTCGAACCGGTCGATGTCGGATGCCCGCCCACCTACCTTGCCGACTCCGGAGGCGGGTGTTACCGACGATTGACGATGGCCCGTGTCGTTAAGAGGTACTCGAATCGGAAGCTGTACGACACGACCACCAGCCGTTACGTGGCGCTGGACGACATCGCCGCCATGGTACGAGCCGGCGAGGAGGTCGAGGTCACGGACAACGAGACCGGGACCGATCTCACGGCGGTGACCCTCGCGCAGATCATCCTCGAGGAGGAGCGGCGACGGTCGAGCTTCCTGTCTCTGTCGTTGCTGCGCGAGCTGGTCCGGTCGGGCGGCAGCACCCTCGCGGACGTCACGAACCGGAGCCTCGAGGCGCTCGGCGAGATGCGCGAGGCGGCCGGCCGCCGCGTGTCGGAGATGGTCTCCGAGAGCTCCGGTCGGCCGGCGATCTTCGACGAGATGCTGACGAGCTCGCGGCGCCGCATCGAGGAGCTCCAGCAGCGCGTCGACCAGGGCCTGAAGAGCTCCCTCGAGCGCCTGCGCAACGCGCCGGGCATCGGGGTCGATCTCGAGCGCATCGAGAGCGGCCTGCGCGATCTCGAGCTGCGCGTGAAGCGCCTCCTCGCGCGCGAGAATGGCACCGCCGAGTCGCCCGGAGACGGCGGCAACGCCGCCGGTTCCGACGCGGGCGATCGCTCCTCGAACTCCGGCCACAGCTGACGCCCGGCACCGATCGCGCGACCGTCCGCCGCACGGTTTCGCGTGCGCTCAGCGATTCAGGAAGACCGGGCAGGGCGCGTTCCGGAGCACGTATTCGGTCGTGCTCCCGAGGACCATCTCGATGATCCGCCCGTGGCCGTGAGCGCCCATGAACAGCAGGTCGTGGCCCCGGGCGCGGACTTCGGCCGGGATCCTTTCGTAGGCGTGGCCGGTGACGACGAACGTCGTCGTCTCGATCGCGTACGAGGAAAGGTAGCGGCGGGCCTGGTCGACCGTTTTTTCGCCTTGCTCCGCTTCCCGGCAAACCGTCAGCACCGCGAGCGGAAGCGCGAGCTGGGCGCACACCTCGGCCGCGACGTGCATCGCGGAGCTGGCGCGCTCGCTCCCGTCGTAGGCGAGCAGCGGTGCCTGGATCTCGGAGAACTCGAGCGGCGTCACGAGGACAGGCTTCGGACACTGGCGCGTCACGCTCTCCGTCACGCCGCCGAGGAGGCCCGTCGAGAACCGCTGGTTGATGCCGCGATGCCCGATCACGACGAGATCCGCCTCGCGCGCGCGCTCGGAGATCTCGCTCGGGACGATGCCGATCTGGAGCGCCGTGTCGTGTCGGACGTTGGCCTCCCGGCACGCACTTGCGAACTCGTCGAGGATCGCCTTCCCGCGCTCGTGGAGGGCCTCGCGCATCTTCGAGGTGAAGTCGAGGTACGGCTCGAACCCGAGGGAGCCCGAGATGTCGTGGAAGAAGGAGCCTTCGATCGAGACGATGTCGACCACGTGCAGGCCGGTCACCGTCGCCCCGAGGCGACCGGCGAGCCAGAGCGCATAGCGGAGGGCGGTGCGCGCGTGCTCGGAGCCGTCGACGCCGACGAGAATGCTCTTGATCATCCGCGGAGTCCCCTTGCCGTCTTCGGCAGCGGCCGGATCCCGTTCGGGCGAGCCGTCGCGCCGCGAGTCCGGACGCTCGTGGCGGCCGGCCTTTACAAGGCGATGCGCGCCCGATACTAGCGCGACGCGATGCCGCCGGGAAGCGAGGGACCGGGATCGCGCGCCCGCAGAGCGGCGCGTGCGCGCCGGACCGGCGCCGGCGCGCGCGTCCCGAAGAAGGAGGCGCGCCGGCACTCGCCCGCGCGGTCGCCTCGCCTCGAAGCGCTCGCGAAGGAGCTTTGCGAGCTCGCCGAGCGGGTCGGCATCCACGTCCGCCAGGAGCGGCTCCTGCGCGAGGTCGGCTACCACACGAAGAGCGGGCTCGTGTGGCTCGACGGGGCCGAGATCTTGTTGCTTGATCACGAGCTGGCGCCCGATCAGAAGGTGGAGCTCCTGACCGGCGTCCTCGGCGAGCGCGACCTCGCGGGGGTGGAGCTGTCCGACGACGCGCGCCAGGCGCTCGCCGCGCCCGCGCGCCGGCAGCGACCGCCCGCGCGCGCGCGGCGCGGAGACGCCGGCGAGAGCCCCGCCGAGGGCGACGCCGACGCGTCCGAGCGCACGACCGCGAGTTGACAAAGATCCGGCACGACCTTAGGCGTCCCCCATGCTGTCGCGCGCGGAGCGATTCGCCGCTTTCCGCCGGGCGCTGAAGGAGAAGGGTCTAAAGTCGACCGCACAGCGCGACGACATCGCGCACGTCTTCTTCGGAAGCCATCGCCACCTGAGCGTCGACGAGCTCTACCGCGAGGTGCGGAAGGTGAATCCGCGCGTCGGCTACGCCACCGTCTATCGCACCATCAAGCTGCTGAAGGAGTGCGGCCTCGCCGACGAGCAGCACTTCGCCGACGGCCAGACCCGCTACGAGAACGCCGAGCGCGGCGACCAGCACCACGACCACATCATCTGCGATCGCTGCGGCAAGATCGTCGAGTTCAGCGACGACGAGCTGGAGCGGCTGCAGGAGGACATCTCGACGCGCCTCGGCTTCGTGCTCGCCCGCCACCGCCTCGAGCTGTACGGCATCTGCCGCGAGTGCCGCGAAGGCGTGCGGCCGGGCGTGCCCGCCCGCGCCGAGAACGCGTCGCGCGGTCACTCTTGACGCGCGGAAGACGGCGCGGCGCGACCGCGCCGCGGCCGGCGCGCTTTGGCCGCGCGTCTGGCGCTGCGCTCGCGAGCCGGATCGCGATCGCGCTCGCCGTGCTCGCGCTCGCAGCCGCCGGGCCCGGACGGGCGGAGGAGGAGCAGCGCTTCTTGACGGTCGAGCAGGCGCCCGGCTCCGTGTTCCCGGACGCCGATGCCTTCGAGCGGCGCGACGTGCCGCTCACGCCGGAGCTTCGCACCGCGATCGAGAAGCGGCTCGGGTCGACGCGACCGTCGCTCTGGGAGGCCAGCTATGCGACCTTCACCGCGCGCCGCGGCGGGACGGCGATCGGCTACGCGGTCGTCGTCGAGGAGATCGGCAAGCACCGGCCGATCACGTCGATCGTCGGCGTGCGTCCCGACGGCCACGTGCAGGACGTCGCCGTGATGGTGTACCGCGAGGCGTACGGCGGCGAGGTCCGGGAGCGTCGCTTCCTCGACCAGTATCCCGGGCGCGCGCCGGGCGAGCCGCTCGCGGGTCGCATCCGGAACGTCGCCGGCGCGACGCTCTCGGTCGAGGCGCTCAACCGGAGCGTGCAGAAGGGGATCGCGGTCGTCGAAGCCGTCTACCTGCACCCCGAGGCGCCGGTACCGCTCGGCGCGAGCGCGACGCCGTGAGAGGCCGCGCGCGGGGCGCGGCGGTTGCGGCTGCCGCCATCGCGGCGATCGCGACCGCGTGCGGCGCGAGCGCGACCGCCGCGATCTCGGACACCGTCGGAGAGCTCCACTTCGCGATGGCGACGACCGTCTGGATCGCCGCGCGCGGCGATTCGGAGAGCGCGACGCGCGCCGCCGTGCGGTCCGCCTTCGCCGAGGTGCGGCGGCTCGAGGACATCGTGAGCACGTTCGACGCGGCGAGCGACGCGAGCCGGGTGAACCGCTCCGCGGGCGGCGACGCGGTCGCGGTCGCGGCCGAGCTCGCCGACCTCCTCGCGACGTCCCAGCGCTTGACGCGCGCGACCGACGGGGCGTTCTCGATTCTGGTCGGACCGCTCCTCGACGTGTGGCGCGCAGCCGAGGAGGCGGGGGGCGCGCCCGAGGAGAGTGCGCTCGCGCACGCACGCACGCTCGCCGATCCCGATCTGCTGGCGATCTCCGGCGCGCGGGTGGCGCTCCTTAGACCCGGCATGCGGATCGACCTCGGCGGCGTCGCGAAGGGCTTCGCGGCCGATCGCGCGCTCGCCGTGCTGCGCGCCGCCGGCGTCCGGGCGGCGATCGTGAACCTCGGCGGCTCGAGCATCGCCGCCTTCGGCGATGCGGGAGACCGCCTTCGGGGATGGCCGGTCGAGCTGCCCGGCGCGTCGCTCGCCGTCTTCCGGCTGCGCGACGCCGCCCTGTCGACCTCGTCGGCGCGCGGGCGCAGCCTCGCGGGCGAGGGATCGCGGCCGGGCCACATCGTCGACCCGACGACCGGGCGGCTGCTCGAGCGCGCCGCCGTCGCGGTCGTGCTGCATCGCTCGGCGACGGATGCGGAGGCGCTTTCGAAGGCGCTCCTGCTGCGCGCGAGCGAGGCCGGCCCGATCCTCGCGGCCGCGGGCGCGGACGGCGTGCTCCTCCGGCCGGATGAGATCCCCGCGTGCTCCGAAGCCTTCCGCTCGGCGCTTGCGGACTGTACGGTCCTCCCGCCCGCGGGCGCGGCGGCGCGCTCGTGATCGCCCGGCGAGCCCGATGAAGCTCTTCAGCGCACCCGGATACCTGATCGCGAACTCGCGCAGCGAGGTGAAGCTCGTCTACACCGGCTTCCTCGCGTTCGCCGCGATCGGCCTCGCCACGATGGCGATGCTCGAAGTGGGCCGCATCGGGTTCTCCGTCGAAGGCGTCGCGACTCACTTCCGCGGCGGAGACTACGCCGGCGAGATGCGCTTTCCGCGCCCGTTCGGCGAGCTCGTCGAGCTGACGCACTTCCACGCCTTCATCATGGGGACGGTCTACCTGGTCATCGGGCACCTCTTCGTCGCGACCGTCACGCCCGCCTGGCTGCGCTGGAGCGTCCTCGTCGGGACGCTCGCCGCGCTCCTGCTCGACGTCGCGGCCGTCTGGCTCGTCCGCTACGTCGCGGCCGGGTTCGCCGGGCTCCTGCTCGCGAGCTGGCTCGGCGAGTGGGTCGGCTTCACGGCGATGATCGCGGTCACGTTGCTGCAGATGTGGCGGCCCGCGCCGCCGTTCGACGACGAGGTCGACTGACGGCCCCGCGGGCAGGTGATCTCAGTTGAAATTGACTTTCAAAATCAGCATGAGGTAGACCCGATGGGCGCGCTCCAGCGCGCCGGGGGGACCTCATGACCATCGACCGACTCGCCTTGCTGGGCGGCGCGCTCGCCGCCCTGATGTCCGCCGTGCCCGCGATCGCGGCTGCCACGGAATCCTCTGCCGAGCAGAAGCTCGAGCGCCGCATCGACCAGCTCGAGAAGGAGGTGCGCGAGCTGCGCGCCCTCCTGAAAGAGCAGCGCGCCGAGCAGTCCCGGTCCGCGGTCGCACCCGCTCCGGCCGCGCCGGCCGGAGCGAAGCCGGCCGCCGTCGCCGAGATCGCACCGCCGGCGACGGTCGCCGCGCCGGCGGGAGCGTCGCCCGAGACCGCGACGGCCGCTCCCTCCGCGGCTCCCTCCGCGACGACCGCGCCCGCCGTCGCGACCGCGCCGCCCGCGTCGGTCGCGACCGCGACGGCCGAAACGTCGGCCGCACCCGCGAGCGGAGTCGCGACCGTCGCGCGCGAGGTCACGGAGCGCGTCCAGGTCGGCGGCTACGGGTCGGCGCGCTTCGAGACCGACTCGCCAAAGGACCTGAAGTCGACGTTCACGCTCCGGCGCCTCGTCCTCACCCTCGACGCGAACATCGCGCCGCGCCTGCGGTCGTACGTCGAGATCGAGTTCGAGCGCTTCCGGAAGCTGGAGCTCGAGCAGTCGTTCATCCACTCGGAGGACACGTTCGGCAGCGAGCTCGCCATCGAGGGCACGAACGACTCCGAGCTGTCGCTCGAGCAGGCCTGGCTCGAGTTCGAGGCGAATCGCGGCTTCCGCCTGGTGGGCGGCGCGATCCTGGTGCCGATCGGACGCTTCAACCTGAACCACGACGACAATCGCTGGGACATCCCGCGCCGCACGCTCGTCGACCGGGGCGTTCCGGTGCTGCCCGCGACGGTCGCCTGGGACGAGCTCGGCGCCGGCCTGCGCGGCGACTTCGACGTCGGCCGCACGGGCGCGCTCAGCTACTGGCTCTACGTGATGAACGGCGTGTCGCTCGATCCGGAGGTGGAGACGGTCGCCGAGACGCGCAAGGGCGATACGACGCTCAAGGCGGTCGAGGTCAGCGTGAGCCCCAACACGGGGACCTTCGGCCTCGACAACAAGGACGGCAAGGCTCTCGCCGGCCGCCTCCTGTTCAGCCCGGCCCTCGGCCACGAGATCGCGGGATCCTTCTACTGGGGCCGCTACACGCCGGACTTCCTGCCCGACGAGGACGCCTGGACGCTCGCGGCCGACGGCGGCACCGAGGTCGGCCCGATCCAGGTGCAGGGCGAGTTCGCGTTCACGCGCTTCAACGGGATCGAGAACGTCGCGACCGGCTTCGCGAAGAAGGCGGTCAACAGCGAGTCGGCGGTCGAGAACGAGACCACCGAGGTCGAGGTCGAGTTCGAGCTCGCGAACCTGGCGACGCAGAAGTACGGGTACTGGCTCTACCTGCGGTACCCGTTCTTCCCCGAGTTCCTGCGCGACACGGTGCTCGGCCGCCCGTTCGAGAACCCGCAGTTCTCGATCTTCGCGCAGCCCGAGCAGGTCTGGTTCAACGGCCTCGTCAAGGAGATCGCGTTCGAGAACGCCGAGCTGACGGAGTTCTCGGACGAGAGCCGGATCCTGAACCGCTTCACGACCGGCATCGCGTATCGGCCGACGCCGCTCGTCGTGTTCTCGCTCGCCTACGAGTACGCCTACACGAACTCGGGAAAGAGCCTCGCGAGCGTCACGAACTACCTCGGGACGACGTCGAGCCACGCGAACAGCTTCCTCGCGGGCATCGCGTTCGGGTTTTGATTCAGCGAGGGGCTCGCGCCCCTCGCCCCGTTTGGGCAAAGCCCAAACGGGGCCCCAAGTTGTCGCACGAGGGGATCGCTCCCCTCGCCCCGTCGGGCAAAGCCCGCCGGGGCCCACTCCCCGCGGGCTCGCTGCGCTCGCCGCACGGCACGGCATTGCACAGGGATTCGTGCGGTGCCCTCTGGACCGTCGGCGCGGTGCTGCGGTCGCGTCGACTCGCGCCGGTCGCTTCGCTCGCGATCTCGAGTCGAGCCCTAAACCTCGACGCGCGGGAAGAGGGCGACGGGCTCACCGGTCCGATGGCCGGGCGGAAACGCCCGACCCCACGCGAGGTCGAGATCGGCGAAGCGCGTTTCGTCGATCGCGAGCGCGACCCGGAGCCGCTCCGCGGTCTCGGGCAGGAACGGCACGAGGAGCTGGGCCGCGCTCCGAAGCGCCTCGAGGCAGTTGTGCAGGATCGCGCCGACGCGGGCGCGCTTCCCCTCGTCCTTCGCGAGCGTGAACGGAGCCGTCTCCACGATGTACTTGTTGGCTGCGTCGATCCCGCGCCAGATGGCCTCGAGGCCGCGGTGGAAGGCGAGGGCGGTCACGTGCGCGTCGAGCTCCGCGCGCGCCTGCGCGAACGCGGCCGCGAGGGCGCGATCGGTTTCCTCGGGCTCGCCGATCGGCTGCACCTCGCCACGGAAGTAGCGCTGCGACATCGCGAGCGTGCGGCTCGCGAGGTTCCCGATCCCGTTCGCGAGGTCGGCGTTCCGGCGCGTGACGAGGGCCGCCTCGGTGAAGTCGGCGTCTTGACCGAACGCCATCTCGCGCAACACGAAATAGCGGAGCGTGTCCATGCCGTAGCGATCGCGCATCTCGAGCGGGCGTACGACGTTGCCGAGGCTCTTCGACATCTTCTGCCCGCCGCTCGTCCAGTAGCCGTGCACGTTCAGGTGGCGATAGAGCGGGAGATCCGCGGCGAGCAGCATGGTCGGCCAGAAGATCGCGTGCGCCTTCAGGATGTCCTTCCCCACGAAGTGGTTCGCCGCCGGCCAGAACTCGTCGCGCACGCCGTGCCGCTCGAGGCCGCTCACGTAGTTGAGGAGCGCGTCGAACCAGACGTACGTCACGTAGCCCCGGTCGAACGGGATCTCGATGCCCCACGAGAGGCGCGCCTTCGGGCGCGAGATGCAGAGGTCGCCGAGCGGCTCGCGCAGCATCGCGAGGGCCTCGTTGCGATAGCCCTCGGGACGGATGAAGTCCGGATTCGCCGCGATGTGCTCGCGCAGCGCGTCCTGGTAGCGCGACATGCGGAAGAAGTAGTTGGGCTCCGAGATCTGGGACGGCTTCGTCAGATGTTGCGGGCAGAGACCGTCGACGAGCTCCTTCTCGGTGTAGAGCCGCTCGCAGCCGACGCAGTACAGGCCCGAGTATTCGCCGAAGTAGATGTCGCCGGCGTCGTGGATGCGCTGCAGGACCTCCTGGACGTAGCGGACGTGGTTGTCGTCGGTGGTGCGGATGAAGTGGTCGTAGCGAATGCCGCACGAATCCCAGACGGCGCGGAACTTCGCGCTCACCTCGTCGACGAAGTCCTTCGGTGCCCTCCCGGCCTCCGCCGCCGCCTCCGCGATCTTCTCGCCGTGCTCGTCGGTGCCGGTCATCAGGAAGGTCGGGATGCCGCGCTGGCGGTGGAAGCGCGCGAACGCGTCGCAGACGACGGTCGTGTACGTCGAGCCGAGGTGTGGCTCGGCGTTGACGTAGTAGAGCGGGGTCGTGATGTAGACGCGGTCCTGCAATCGGTCATCCTTCGGGCGCGGCGTCCGGCCGTCGCTCGACGAGGTCCTCGAGCGAGCATTCGACGGTCACGCCGTCCTCCTCGCGCTGCAGCAGCACACGCTGCTTCAGCACCAGATGCTTGACCACCGTGCCGTCGCCCTTGACGCTCTGGACGCGAGTTCCGACCTTCGGGAGGCCGCGCCGGAGCGCCAGGTACGTGTCGTACTCGTAGCGCAGGCAGCACTTGAGGCGCCCGCACATGCCGGCGAGCTTGCTCGGGTTGAGCGACAGCCCCTGCTCCTTCGCCATCTTGACGGAGACCGCCTGAAACTCGCGGAGCCAGGAGCTGCAGCACAGCTCACGCCCGCACGGTCCGACGCCGCCGACGAGCTTCGTCTCGTCGCGCGCACCCACCTGCCGCATCTCGACGCGCGTGTGGAGCGCCTGCGAGAGGTCCCGCACGAGGCCGCGGAAGTCGATGCGCGCCTCCGACATGAAGTAGAAGACCGCCTTGCCGCCGTCGAAGCGGAAGTCGGCGCGGATGAGCTTGACGTCGAGGCCGAGTCGGTGCGCCCGCTCGGCGAAGACGCGATGCGCCTCGCGCTCCTGTCCGCGGTTGTGCTCGGCGCGGTTCAGGTCGCGCGCGTCGGCGCGTCGAAGGACGCGCGGCAGCCGGATCCCTTCCTCCTCGGGCCAGCGATCGCGCGCCGTCGCGATGACCTCTCCCAGCTCGGGGCCGCGCTCGGTCTCCACGACCACGAGATCGTGCGGCTCGAGCGCGAGGGTCCCGGCGTCGAAGGAGCGCGCGCGCCCGGCGATCCGGAAGCGGACGTCGACCGTGTCGGGTCGCGGCGGCTCGGCGGCTTCGGTCTCTGGCGGCTCGGTCGTTTCCACGGGCGTTTCCGGTCGGGCTTCGGGCGGCGGCTCATGCGCCGGTGCGCACGCTCGCCCGCAGGTCGAGGAGGAGGCAGTCCCATGCGAGGTGCGCGTTCGCGTTCCGTTCGAGATCGCGACTCGTAGCATAGGCGCGCTCGAGGCGCTGCGACGCGGTCCGCACCGCGACGAGCGCGTCGTCCCCGCGGTCGCCGGCGACGGAGCGCGCGGCTTCCGCCGCGGCGTGTGCGCGTCGCCGGCACCAGTCGACGACGGCGGCCGCGTAAAGCCCCTGGTGCTCGCGCGCGCCGCGCGGCGGCGCGAGCTCGGCCGCGAAGTCGAGCGTGTCGGGAATCGACGAGCGCCCGAGGCGGTCGAGCCTTTCGCGGATCTCGCGGCAGCGCTCCGCCGCGTCGCCCGACGCGAGCTCGCGCGCGACGTCGAGGCTTCCGTCGGCGAGCGGCGCCGCCCAGCGCGCCGCCTCGGGCTCGATGCCTTCCGCCGCGAGCAGCTCGGCGACGAGCTCGTCCGAAAGCGGCCGAAACGCGAGCCGCTGGCAGCGCGAGCGGATCGTCGGCAAGAGCGCGTCCGGGTTCGAGCTGACGAGGATCAGGGTCGCGGAGCCGGGAGGCTCCTCGAGCGTCTTCAGGAGCGCGTTCTGCGCGTCCGCGGTCATGCGCTCCGCCGGATCTACGAGCGCGACCTTGCGCGCACCGCGCACCGGGCGCAGCGCGAGGTGCGACCGCACGCGGCGGATCTGGTCGATGGAGAGGTGCGTCGCGTTCGGCTTGTCGAGCTGGGCGCGCGCGAGGTCCTCGATGAACAGGTCGGGATGCGAGCCGGCCGCGACCAGCCGGCACTCGGTGCAGACGCCGCAGCCCTCGTCCGGCGCCTCGGGGCAGAGGCAGGCGCGCGCGAGCGCGAGCGCCGTCGTCCGCTTCCCGACGCCGGGCGGTCCGGCGAACACGTAGGCGTGCGCGAGCCGCCCGCCGGCGATCGCGCGGCGCAGCGCCGCGACCGCCCTCTCCTGACCGCGCACCTCGGGGAGCGTCATCGCCGTCCCAGCCGCGCGCGCGTCGCGTCGGCGATCTCGCGCGCCAGCTCGTCGATCGGCCGCGCGGCGTCGAGGACGACGATGCGTCCGCCCGCGCTGCGCGCGATCGCGTGGAAGCCTTCGCGGACCCGCCGGTGGAACTCGATCGCCTCGCGCTCGAGGCGATCGGCAGGGCCGACGGCGCGTGCGCGCGCGAGGCCTTCCTCGGGCGGGAGATCGAGGACGAACGTGAGCGTCGGCGCGACGCCGCCGCGCGCGAAGTCGTCGATCGCCCGCACGGTGTCGATCGGCAGGCCGCGGCCGTAGCTCTGGTACGCGACGGTCGAATCGGAGAACCGATCGGCCACGACGATCGCTCCGCGCTCGAGCGCCGGCACGATGAGTCGGCGGACGTGCTCCGCGCGGTCCGCGAGGTAGAGGAGGAGCTCGGTCTCGGCGGTCGGTCCGGCCGACGTCTCGTCGAGCAGCATTCGCCGGAGCGCGCGACCGAGCTCGGTGCCGCCCGGCTCGCGCGTCAGGACGACGTCGAGGCCGTCGCGCCGGAGCGCGTCCGTGAGGCGCGCGGACTGCGTCGTCTTCCCGGCGCCCTCGACGCCCTCGACCGTGACGAGCGCGCCGGTCACGCCGCCGGCTCCGCCGCCGTCGCGATCGCGCTCGGGTCGCTCGCGGGCGCGCGATCCGAGCGGCCGACCGTTTCCGCGACGCCCTCGAGGCCGAGATCCGCGAGCACCGTCGCCGCGGCGCGCTCGCCGCTCCGCACGCAATCGGAGAGCCCGACGCCCTCGTACGCGCTGCCGGCGAGCGCGATGCCGGGCAGACGCGCGACCCGCTCGCGGATGCGCGCGACGCGCCGCGCGTGGCCGACCCGGTACTGCGGCATCGATTCCGGCCAGCGGTGGAGCCGCGTGAGGAGCGGCTCCGCGGCGATCCCGAGGAGCGATCGCAGCTCGTCGCGCACGCTGGCGACCAGCGCCGCGTCGTCGAGCGCGAACGGCTCCGGACGAAGCGCTCCGCCGACGAACGCGCGCAGCAGGATGCGGTCCTCGGGCGCGCGCCCCGCGAACTTGACGCTCGAGAACGAGCACGCGACGATCTGTCGCCGCTCGACGTCGGGAACGACCACGCCGAACGCTTCGAGCGGGCGCGGCACGTCGGCGCGCCGGTACGCGAGGTTCACGATCGCGGCCGACGCGCAGGCGATCCCGGCGAGCTCGTCGGCGAGCGGCGGATCGGCCGCCCGGAGCAGCTCGGCGGCGCGCGGCGCGGGCAGCGCGACGACGACGGCGTCGGCGGCGAGCGTCGCGCCGTCGGCGAGTTCGACCCGCCAGGGCGCTTCGCCGCCCGACGCGCCCGTGCGCGCGATCGACACCGCGCGCGCTCCCGTTCGCACGCTGCCCGGCGGCAGCCGGTCGACGAGCGCTTCGACGAGCGACCCGATCCCGCGCTGCAAGCTCGCGAACAGCCCGAAGCGCGCTCCGCTGGTGCCGGAGCCCGCTCCGCTGCCGCTCGCTTGCGCGCGACGCGCCTCGCGCATGAGGCCGAGGATCAGGCTCCGATGCCGGCGCTCGAGGTCGAGGAAGCGCGGCATGGTCGACGCGAGGGACAGCGTCTCGGGATCGGCGGTGTAGATGCCGCCCACCATCGGCTGCGCGATGCGCTCGAGCGCCTCCTGCCCGAGCCGGCGGCGCACGAACGAGGCGAGGCTCTCGTCGCCGTCCGGCGGCGGTGCGCCGCGCGGCACGACGAGGTCGGCCATCACGCGCAGCTTTCCGCGCCAGGAGAGGATCGGCGACGCGAGGAACGGCAGGATCCGTCCCGGCGCCATGAGCTGGAACGCCTCCGGCAGCGGAACGAGCTCGCCGTCGCGCACGACGAGCGTCCGCCGGAAGCGGGCGTTCGTCGACACGAGATCGCCCGCGAGGCCGAGGTCGCCCGCGAGGCGCACCGCCTCGGGCTTGTCGACGACGAACGAGTCCGGCCCCCCCTCGACGACGAAGTCGCCGACGCGCTCGGTCGCGATGACGCCGCCCGGTCGCTCGCCCGCCTCGAGCACCGTGACCGCGATGTCGGCCGCGCCGGCGCGCGCGGTCGCGAGACGAGCGGCCGCGAGTCCGCTGATGCCGCCGCCGACGACGACGAGGCGAAGCGGCCGACTCGCGCGTCGCGGCGCATGCGGCTCCGCGCCGGCGTCGGCCGGACGGTTCGACGGCGCGCTCATCGCGCGCTCAGCTCGTGGACCGCGTCGACGAGAGCGAGCACGTTGTCGACCGGGGTCGTCGGAAGGACGCCGTGCCCGAGGTTGAACACGTGCCCCGGCCGCCCGCCGACTTCGCCGAGGATGTCCTTCACGCGCCCGGCGATCTCGCGGCGCGGGCCGAGGAGGACGGCAGGGTCGAGATTTCCCTGGATCGCGCGCTCCGAGCCCACGCGCTCCCACGCGCTCCCGATCGGCACGCGCCAGTCGACGCCGACGACGTCGCCGCCCGCCTGCGCGATCAGCTCGACGTAGCCGCCCGTCCCGGTGCTGAAGTGGATCGCGGGCACGCGGCGATCGAGCCGGCCGAAGAGCCTCTGCATGTGGGGCAGGATGGCGCGCGCGTAGTCCGCGGGCGCCAGGTGTCCCACCCAGCTGTCGAAGACCTGCACGGCCTCGGCGCCGGCGGCGACCTGCGCGTTCAGGTAGTCGGCGGTGACGTCGACGAGCCGCGCGAGGAGCTCGTTCCACGCTTCGGGCTCCTCGTAGAGGAAGCGCTTGGTCGTCTCGTAGCTCCGCGAGCCGCCGCCCTCGATCGCGTACGCGGCGACCGTGAACGGAGCGCCCGCGAAGCCGATCAGCGGGACGCGCCCGGCGAGCGCCGACTTCACGACGCGAACCGTCTCGAAGACGAACCCGAGCGCGTCGGCGACGTCGACGCGCGGCAGCCGCCGCACCTGCTCGGCGGAGCGGATCGGGTGCGCGAGCGAGGGCCCGTCGCCCGGATTGAACTCGAGGCCGAGGCCGAGCGGCTCGAGGACGAGGAGGATGTCCGCGAACAGAATCGCCGCGTCCACTCCCAATCGCTCGACCGGCTGGACCGTCACCTCGGCGGCCGCGGACGGCGACTTGCAGAGCCCGAGGAAGGAATGTCGCTCGCGGACCGCGCGGTACTCCGGCAGGAAGCGCCCCGCCTGCCGCATGAGCCAGACGGGCGTGTACGGCGTCGGCTGGCGGCGACAGGCGAGCAAGAACGGCGCGGCCGACGTCATGCCCGGGGACTGTACCGTTGCGCTCACGCCACCGGCAATTGAACGAGGGAAACGCTTCCCTCGCCCCGTTCGGCCAAGCCGAACGGGCCCCACTCGTGCGGGGTCGCTTCGCTCGCATCCGGAGGCACGGTCTACCTCTGGCGCCCGGCCTTCGCGGCGACTGCCGCCGGGGCGCGGTCGGCGATTGCGGCGACGAGGCTGCCGAGCTTCGGGTGCTCGGGGACGATGTCGGACGCGATGTCGACGTCGGCGAGCGCGACGGCGGCGCTGGGGCCGATGGCAGCGACGACGATTCTTTCACGCAGGGCGGCGAGCACGGCGTCCTCCCGGCGGTCGTCGCGTGCGATCGCACGCAGGTGGTCGAGCTGCACGGCGGTCGTGAACACCGCGACGTCCGCTTCGCCGGCGGCGATGCGAGCGACGGCAGCGCGGAGCGGGCGCGTGTCCTCCGGCAGCGCCCAGGCGTACACCGGCACGCGGAGGACGTCGGCTCCGCGCTCCGCGAGGCCGGCCAGCAGCTCGGGGTTCGAGCGGCCGTACTCCTGCACGGCGACGCGGCGGCCGCGGACGGGGAGCTCCCGGTCGATCGCGGCGAGGAGCTCGCGCCAGGTGTTGGGCTCGGGGACGAGGAGAGTGGGCGCGAGACCGAGCTCGCGCAGCGCGGCGACCGGCTTCGGACCGCGCGCCACGATCGCGATGCGCCCGAGCTGCGCGGCGAGATCCTTCGGCTCGCAGCGCGGCGCGAGAGCCGCGACCAGCGCGCGCGTCCCGACGCCGGTGAGCAGCACGAGCACGTCGACCTCCCGGCGCTCGAGGCGCGCGAGGAGCTCGAGCGCCGGCGCCTGGTCCGCGAGGGGTACCTCGCGCATCGCCGGAGCGGAGATCACGGTCGCGCCGTGGCGTCCGAGCATGCGCGCGATCTCGGCGGCGCGGCGGCTCTCGAATGCGACGATGCGGAGCGCGGCGAGCGCGCCGGCGGGCTCGTCGTCCGGTCCCAAGCTCAGGCGTTGCCCGCCACGGGACCGCCCGGAAGGAGCGGGTTCCCGGCGCCGACGGCGCGCGCCTTCTTCCGGAGCTTGGCGCGCTTGCCCTTCTTCTCCTTGCCCGGGCTCGGCGGCGGCGCGCCCGGCACGGCGGGCTCGGTCGTCACGAGGGTCGCGGAGTCGGCGAACGCGTCGAGGAAGCGGAGGCGCTCGCCGCGCGCGAGCCGCATGAACGACTCCTGCGCGCTCAGCGGCTCCTCACCGGCCGCCGGCTCGACGCGCACCTCGGTGCCGTCGGACAGGAGCTCGCGCGCCTTCGCCGTGTCCGCCAGGTAGAGCGACAGGATCTCGCAGCGGACGCGGCGCTTCAGCACCGGGTCGTCGATCGGAAACAGCACCTCGACGCGCTTCCGCAGGTTCCGCGGCATCCAGTCCGCGCTGCCGAGCCAGACCTCCGGGTCGCCGGCGTTCTCGAACGAGAAGATGCGCGAGTGCTCGAGGAAGCGGCCGACGATCGAGCGCACGCGGATGTTCTCGCTCACGCCCGGAATACCGGGCCGGAGCGCGCAGATCCCGCGCACGATCAGATCGATCTTCACGCCCGCCTGCGACGCCTCGTAGAGCGCCTCGATGATGTCCGCCTCGAGGAGCGCGTTCATCTTCGCGACGATGCGCGCGGGGCGTCCGGCGCGCGCGTGCTCGGCCTCGCGCCGGATGCGCTCGCACATCGCCTCCAGCATGTTGAACGGAGCGAGCAGGATGCGCTTCAAGCGCGGCTCGGGCGACAGCGACGTCAGCACGTTGAACACGTCGGCGACGTCGGAGGTGATGTCCGGGCGCGCGGTGATGAGCGCGAGGTCGTCGTAGAGGCGCGCGGTCGCCGGGTGGTAGTTCCCGGTGCCGAGGTGCGCGTAGCGCATGAGCCCTTCGTTCTCGGCGCGCACGAGCATCGAGAGCTTGCAGTGGGTCTTCAGGCCGACGAGCCCGTACACCACCTGCACGCCCGCGTCCTCGAGCCGGCGCGCCCAGCGGATGTTCGCCTCCTCGTCGAAGCGCGCCATCAGCTCGACGACGACCGTGACCTCCTTGCCGGCCTCCGCGGCGTCGATGAGCGCCTTCACGATGGGCGACTCGTCGCCCGTCCGGTACAGGGTCTGCTTGATCGCGAGGACGTTCGGATCGCGCGCCGCCTTCGAGACGAAGTCGACGACGGTGTTGAAGCTGTCGTACGGGTGGTGGAGCAGGACGTCGTTCCGCCGGATCGCCTCGAAGAAGGCGTCGGCCTCGACCGGCGGCGACTCGATCGGCGTGTAGGGCTCGTCCTTCAGGTCCGGTCGCGGCGTGTCGAGGTGGATGCGCATGATGCGCGCGAGGTTCACCGGGCCGTCGATCCGGTAGACCTCCTGCTCGCCGAGTTCGAAGTTCGCCTGCAGGTGGCCGACGAGCTCGGGCGACGCGTCGGTCTCGACCTCGAGCCGCACGGCCTCGCCCTTGCGGCGATTGCGGAGCTCGGCCTCGACCGCCGACATCATGTCGTCGGCCTCTTCCTCGTTGACGTAGAGGTTCGAGTTCCGGGTCACCCGGAAGGGCGCGGTCTCGACGACCTCGAGGCCGTGGAAGAGCTCTCCCGCGCAGCTCTGCACGAGGTCGGCGAGGAAGACGTAGCCGATCCGCCCGCTGTCCCCCGGCAGACGGACCAGGCGCGGCAGGACGCTCGGGACCGTCACGACCCCGAGCCGGCGGTTCACCTCGCCGTCCTCCTTGGTGTCGACGAGGACCGCGATGCAGAGCGCCGTGTTCCGCACGTGCGGGAACGGGTGGGCCGGGTCGACGGTGACCGGCGTCAGGACGGGCAGCAGCGAGCGT